>BNJU01005592.1_pt1 | contig 408907 bp, 543 predicted proteins | sample 8539281 | NCBI WGS metagenome assembly BNJU01 (sample SAMD00202456, study PRJDB9452) | human saliva metagenome | isolation source: human saliva | place: Japan
ATTTATCATAAATTAAGGTGGTATTACAGCGGGATATGCTCTCGCCCTTAGCTAGGCTAGTGGGAGTTTTGTTGACGGAAAATTTCTCCAAAATTTCCTGTCAAATCAAATCTCTCCGAGGATCGCACTGCGGCGGACTGATGTGAGATGTCGCTTGCGCGCGACCTGCAGGCGAGTGAATCCTGCGAAGCAGGATTCTATCATAATGTAATGTTGGGGAGGATTAGATGAAAAGAGAACTTGAAAAGACTCTACCCGATCCGAAGCAGATTGAGGGACAAAATCTATCCTTAACTGGACTGAGAAGGAATATTTCCCATGGAGATGGACTGACAACAAGAGCCATTTACCATGGTTGTGCCGCCACCAAATATCACAGGACAGCTTCACATGGGAGCATACTTGTAGACAATACCATCAGGACATCCTCATCCAGATAAGAGGATGCGGGAGCTGCTGCAGGCACTGTGGCAGGCAGGAACTGACCACGCTTCCCATAGCTACTGAGAGCCAGAGATGGTAGAAAAGCAAGAGGTACTTCTAAGGAAGAACTTGGTAGGAAAACTGTCTTAAGCGTGCCTCGGAATGGAAGGAAGAGTACGGCCGAAGGATTGTTCACAGCTTAGCTGGCTCTCATCCTGTGACTGGGAGAAGCGCTACACTATGGATGAGAAACTGCTCTGAGGGCGGTTAAGAGAGGTATTTGTAAAAGCTCTATGACAAAGAGAAGCTGTTTACAAGGGCTCAGGAAGCTTGTAAACATGGTGTCCTGATGTAATACCTCCATTTTCAGATGCTGAGGTTGAGCACAGCAGAGAAAAGGCAAGGGCATTTCTGGCAGCTATCAAATACCCTATTATGGAAGACGGGAAGCCTAGCTCAACCAACTTCCTTGAATTTGCCACCACCCGTCACGAGACGATGCTTGGAGATACAGCTGTGGCAGTGAAATCCTGAGGATGAGAGAGATGTACCTACCTTGAGGACAAGACAGTATGAGCCTATAGCAGAGCATGAAATCGAGTAGTGAGGATAGCTATGTAGATATGGAATTTGAGTACGAGGTGTGGTAGGGTGCTCCTGCTCGACATTCTATCGACTTCGCAGTGAGCGCATATGGCGTCTCGAAAGTCAACATCATGAATGATGATGCTACCATCAATGAGTGGTGGCAGGTAGAGGAATCTTGGCAGATATGAGGCTGAAAAGAAGATCGTTGAGGAGCTTGACAGCCTTGGACTTCTTGGCAGGATAGAAGACCACAGCCACAATGTGGGTACCTGTACCCGCTGTCACAGCGTAGTTGAGCCTCTTATCAAAGAGCAGTGGTTTGTGAAAATGGATGAAATGATTAAGCCTGCAAGCGATGCTGTAAAGACAGGCGAGATTAAGCTCCATCCCACGGGCGAATGGACAGACCTATTTTAACTGGACAGACAACATCAGAGACTGGTGTATATCCAGACAGCTCTGGTGGGGACATGAGAGATACTGCCTGGTACTGCGGTGATTGTGGAGAGATTATAGTTGCCAAGGAAGAGCCGAGGGTGCTGCCCGTGCGGTAAGTCCCACCTTAGCAGGATATGAAGACCGCCTTGATACCTGGTTTCTCATCGCACTTTGGCCATTTTCAACACTTGGCTGGCCTGATGAGACTCCTGAGATACAAAGTGTTTCTACCCACAGATGTGCTTGTAACAGGCTATGACATCATCTTCTTCTGGGTTATAAGGATGATATTTTCCGCTTACGAACAGACAGGAAAGGCACCTTTTTCATACTAGTTGTGTTCCACGTGTAACTGTGGATTCACGACGCAAGATGGGTAAATCGCTTGTGCAACGGTATGGAATCCGCTTGAAATCCTTGAACAAATACGGTAGCTGATGCACTTGGGTTTACACCTCATCACAGGTAATGCGCCCGGAGACGTGACATGCGTTTCTACAACGAGAGAGTGGAAGCCAGCAGAAACTTCCAACAAGGTATGGAATGCATCAAGATTTGATCGTAATGAACTGATGCAGTCAGTGCCCTGCAGACATGACCTTTCTGCACCCTCCTGCCGATAAATGGATACTCAGCAAACAGAGCTCTCAGCAGAAATGACTGAGAACTATGGATGCTTTTGAACTGGGTATAGCAGTTCAGAAGATATGCGACTTTCTGTTGGGAGGAGTTCTGTGACTGGTATATCGAGAAATGGGTGAAGCCTCGCCTTTACAGCGATACAGACGAGACCAAGGCAGCGGCCTGTATTTACACCAAGACAGTGCTAATCAATATAACCAAAGCTCCTTCACCATTTTATGCCTTTTGTTTACGGAAATCTGTCCGGGCACTTCGTGAAATATGAGCCTAATGGGGCAGTTAAGTCTGCTATGGAAGAGCATCATGATATCTGTAGTATACGACACGCATTTGGGCAGAGTGGGATTTTGCGAAGGAAGAGGCAGAGAGTTTAGCCCTTATCAAAAGAAGCTGTAAAAAGGCATAAGAGCGGTTCGTACAGACAAAAATGTGCCGCAACTGCAAGGAGAGGTAAGGTTATAGTTGTTTCTGACTGAGGAAGAGAGTGAGAAAGGGTGTTACAAGGAGGGTGAGGAGGCTTCTTTGCAGAAGCCTGTACACGAGTGAGGTAGACGTACAAGGACCGGAATAAGGAAGGTCCCGGATGCAATGCTGTATCTGCGGTTGTCTCAGAGCAGTAATCCTATCATGCTAGCGACCTTGTAGACATAGATAAGAGTAGTAGAGACTTGAAAAAGAGCATAAGAAGGCTTGGAAGGAAGTTGCCCGCTCAAGCACTCGTTATGCTAACGCGGAGGATTCGTATCCCAGGCTCCTGACAGTGCATAGATGCGAGAAGGAGAAGGCTTGCTAAAATATACCGAGATGTGCAAAGGCAGGTGGAAGAGACAGCCTTACCAAGACTTAAGAACTAGAAATGTAGAATTAAGTCCGAGAGCATAAAACTCAAGGTATATAAAATTACTTGAAATTAAAGATGCCAAGTAATGAGAATGTTATATTGACTTCTTACAGCTAATTAAAACCGGTACAGGTAACGGATATTCCATAAATAATGCCAGTTTTTTTGACTAACGTAAAACTGTCGAATAATGATAAACGACAGGCGGTTTATCAACAGTGCAACTCTCATAATTCCTATATAGATTTACAATCGTATTTAGTCATAAAGATAAATGTTTTTGCACAGTAGCTTTTGCCTCTGTAAGTATTTTCTTATCCAAGCCTGATTCTGAAAAAGAGCATAGTAGAACTTGGCTTTTCCTTTTTGAGAGTAAGCTTTGCTACAGTGCTAATATACTCCTGAGTAATCAAAGGGACATTCTTAAACCCATTCACCGACTAGATATTCCTTATTATTCCTTCCGATACCTAGAAGATCTCTCTGTTTCAGCTATCCTTAGTCCGCTTGAGGGCTTTGCTATCATGTATAGTCTTTCAAACCAACGCCCACAGCTTAATGATGGAACAGGAGCAAGTCTTTCTGAGCTCCATGATAAATTGTCTGCATATATCTTCCAAATGCTAAAGAGGCAAATTCATCGAAGAAGGCTCTATATATATTTATACACGCCTTCTACATCGCAAATCTTCAAGCTGAGATATTTGCGTAATCAAAAAGCATGCCAAAATCAAAAGAAGTTGTCATTTAACCTGTATAAACCTCTTTCATGTTGCCATTTCCTTTGTGGATGATTCAATGGAAAATTCATGACTTATAGATCCAAGTTCAATTAGGTTTTAAGTATACACTCGTTTTGAGTATCTTCAACATTGATTTTTGTTTGATATCATTTAGCTTGGTGCTGCCTAGACGCTGCCTCTAACTGAGTTATACGGAGTTTCCTAAGTTCCTGATGAAACAAAAACTCTACCTGGCTATGGAACCAGACCTTTGGTAGTACACCACGTTTATATTTTCTCAGTGGAAGTTCCAGGATTAAACTGTTTTAATGTGGGATACACTCAGGATGGAGTATGCATATACCTTATCCTCAGAGCAATTAATTAGGGAAAACTGTGTCGCGTCATGAAGCCCATCTCCTTGTTTATATACGCACCGGTAGCTCTGCCGTATGAGGGATTTTCTCCTGACAGAATTTCCTTTTTCGATAAAAGCTCCTGGAACTTCACAGAGAGAATTATCATTACATTTTATCCTTAAATTCTATATCCCAGAGTTTTGTAAGATAGAGAAGGTATGACTGTTTCACTTACACATATACGGGAATTCGTCAATTATAATTAGTACACTGTCTCTCCGTATGGAAAGGAATCAAGGACGGCAGTAGCCTTTTTCCCAATCAGGAAATTCAGTTATATATTCTCTGGCAGGAATATTTTCTTTGAGGAGGATAGAGGAAAATCTACTTAGCTGTGCCTTATCGGTGCTGAGTACAAAGATACATGGGGTTTATCCTTGCAGCTCGCGAAGCGTCAGTTTACCCACACGCCTCCTGCCGTAAAGAACAGTGACTGTCCCTTTATTCTCGTTATATCTATCATTAAGGAACTGCAACGTTCTTGCTCTCTTCCGATATAAACATCATTGGTATCCATAATATCCAAATCGTAATTTAGTAAATCGTGATTTGATATTATATTAACTAATAAAAATAAAAAGCAAGAAAAACTGCCACCTTTAACAAATAATTATTAAAGTGGCAGTTAAACTTTTACAAATTAAAACTTAGAAAACCTCTGACTGCAACTGTAGTGCAATATCAGAGGCTCTCAGATGCCTGAGAAATGTTCTGGATAGCCTGTACCTGGTATCTACAGATGCACCAACCTCTTCAGTTGTTGCTGCATTCTCTCTGCTATTGCAGAAAGATTCTCCAACTACCTTAACTACGTTTTCATTCTCGGTCTTTATCTGAGTAGAGGACTCATTGATGCTCTCTACAATTCTCTTGCTTCCTTCGAGTTCAGCAGATATTCCAGCAAGCTTGTCATTTGTTTCCTTGACCTTGCTTCCCTGTCTGTCAATGATTTCATTAGACAGCTTAATCATATCTACAGCTTCTGGCCTCTTCTTAAGCTCGTCAATAACTTCTCTCAATCTCGCCTGTGAACTTAGCGGAATCCTCTGCAAGCTTTCCAACCTCATCAGCAACAACAGCAAAGCCTCTTCCGGTATCTCCGGCTCTTGCAGCCTCTATGAGCATTTAATAGAGGAGATTAGTCTGGTCTGAGATAGACTGTATCATCTCACTTGCGCTTCCGTAGTGCTTGCAGCATCATTTGTCTCCTGAATTACGTCTGATACCTTTTCAGATATTTCCTTGTTCTCTCCGGTTATCTGAACAAGCTCATTCATAATCACATTACTTTCATCCTTTAGGCTGATAATATGCTCCATTGAATGTGAGAAAGCTTTTCCTGTATCTCTACCATACCGTCAAGAAGCTCGCCTGATCAACTGAGCCTGCAGCACTCTGAGTATCCTCTGCACGGCTCATAGCGCCCTCGGATATATTGTTTTACAGCATTAGATACATCATTTGAGTGAAGAGGAAGCAGACTATGCAGTTGCTATAAGCTCCTCAGCTGTAGCTGCTGTATTCTGCGCGTGAAGAGATGTTATACTATAGAAGAGAGTTCTCTGTCATAGTTTTAATTGACCTCATTACATTTGCAATCTCATCCTTGCCCATGTCATCTTGCTGTGGCATTGGCTGTTTCATCAGACATATCAAGGTCGTAATTAGCCATCTTATGTAGCCTTCTCTATGAGGTGCCATGCTTGCGCAACACGGGTAATCATAAGGAAAGATATTATTCCTGCTATTATCGAAATGATTGCTGCGTGATATATGATGTTGCTAAGAACAAACTGTGTAGCGTGTTCAGCCACGCTTCTGTATGAAATGATATTCTCAAGGCACCATTTTTATCTACTCCGGGAAATTAACTACAACATAGGTGATCGAGTGTAAGTCCGTACCTGCTATTGTTTCTTCAGACTGCTTGAAACCATTTTGCAACGCTTTAGCCACATTTGCCTTTGCCTCAGGAACCTGCTCAAGAGGTTCTTTGCAACCCTACTGTCATCCATAGCATTTGCTATAAAAGAAACCGCTGTCTGTAAGGGTCCCTTAAATTCTTCAACATCTGTTGAATCATCCTTAAAATCCTGCTGTAAATCACTTAAAAGAGTATGTCTACAACAACAGTTCCCACTGCCTTATCCTGATGATATAGGAATACAGTATGAAGTCTTCAACTGGTTATCTGTATCATTATAAGAGGTCTAAAAAGAAATAGGCTTATTTCCTGATAATGTAGCACTATACCATTCTTTATCGTCAATTCCATCCTCATAGTGAGATGACTTTGCCATCCTCACGTTCGATCTACTCTGAAAAACAGTATCTTTAGCATCCTTACCATCAAATCCGTTCTCAGTAGTAAATGCCAACACCTGATATAAAAGTCGTTGTTGTCAAATATCTGCTTTGCTGCCTACGATCATACTCCTGCTTCTGTTTTCAGAGAACATCATTAAGCATAAATCTCTGTTATGGACTTTACATCATAGCCAATCTGATATGACCAGCAAACTGACTTTCAATCTTATACTATCTTCTTTGCTTCTTCAAGTTTTGAGGTTTTCAACGTTTTGAATAGCAGTTTCTTTTCGTAGTTGTTACATCAAATACGCTTTTGCTCCTAAAACTACAAACAAAACAAGCGATACAATAAGACCTACTCTTACTGCAAAACTATTGAAAAGTGCTCTTCTTTTCGGTAGTCTTTCTTTCTTATTTTTCCCATGGTTCCCCTCCATTCGTGAAAAATATATTATTTAAAATCTTTTACTTCCATAAACATATATCGGCAGTATTACACGTTTGTTGTATAGGAACAGGTTTTTATTTGGCAGATTAGTTAGCGCTGTATTCTACGCACATTGTTGTAAAGTAAGCCTATGATTAATTCTTGTTTCTAATTGAATAAGACTACAAAACTGTGGTATCATTTTAGGGTGGAAAAACTATAAATACTACATTTTTGATATATTATGATATGAAGGGAGTTATTATGTTGGATTTTGCGAAAAAGAACTGAGAAGTTTAAGCCAAGCCTTGAAATCGAAGAGGTGGCTGATGTTGTCAGACATAACGATGTGTCAGATGTTGCCGACCTGATTACGGAAGTGACTTAAAGAAACCAGAGAAACGAGGTAAAATATGCAGTGCCCATATTGTGAGGCAACACTCACAGCGACACTTGTGAAAAATGCGGCAGTGACGTAGCTATTTAAGAAACTATACAGTATATCAAACAGATGCACAATGAAGGACTCGAAAAGGCTAAGGCAAGGGATTTGTCCGGTGCGGTGATAAACCTTCAAAACAGCTTAAAGATAAATAAAAAGAATACCGAGGCTAGAAACCTCTTGGACTGATATACAGCGAAATGGGCGAGACAGTGGATGCCCTCTGGTGAGTGGATAATAAGCAGTCATTTTGAGCCTGATAATAACCTCGCGTCCGAATACCTGTCGTTTTCAAAACAATCCGACGAGGCTTGATGCAGCAGGGCAGGGTTATCAAAAGTACAATGCCTCACTGACAAAAGCTGTTAAGTCCGGCAACTATGACCTTGCCATCATTCGGCTTAAAAAGCTGATTTTCCCTTAACCCTAAACATGTCAAAAGCTTACAGCTTCTTGAGTCTCTTAAATATCAAGGCTGGCAATATCTCACAGGCTAGAAATACCTTAAGATGGCACTAAAAAGGGTAGATAAAATGAAATCTCTTGCCATGCTTTATATGGCTGAGGCTTTCGAGGAAAAGAGCCGTGGAGAGGATGTGACAGGGGACAATGATGCTAATAAACTTGTCCTATCAAAGAGAATCCTTTTGCTCCTATGAATGCTTACAGAGTAACGAAAACACGGAATCCTACCTTGGATTAGTCTTTTGGAGGGATAGTGCTTAAGCATGGCATTTTTATGATTGCAGTCGTGCCCGTATAAGGCTAAGTCTGTCTCCAATAAGAATACCGAGATAGTTAGCCTCAATGAGATCATAAGCTAAGACCAATGCACCGGAGTTTGACAGCATCAAAAGCGAAAATGCAGAGCTTAAGAAAAGGTGAGACTCTTGAGACTAAGAACAAACAGCTTTCAGAAACCACCAAGAAGAATGAAAATAACGGCTTTGGTGCCCTTGTTGAGGCTGCGGCATTATACTATGGATGATAGGCAAAGTCAGCTGATACCTTGGTAAAGGTAGATAAGTCCACCCTTAAGGATAAGAACATAGCTAAACCTTACAACTAGCTTTCTGTGAAGGTATTTGCAGAGCAGTCGGCAAGGCTGTCAGGAGGCTATACACGGTACAGCAGGGAAAGTATAAGAGGAAGCACTTAAAGCATTTTGAACTTTCCTAAGATGAATCTGAAAATGTCGACTCTATGCTTTACTGCCAGAAGCTAGGGCTGAATGGTCCGGAGACAAGACTAAAGCCATTGAATGGTACAATAGATTGTGAAAAGCATGGAGATACCCAAAAAGAGCGGTAGAAGTCAAAGAGGATGCTCACATTGTTAGGAGAATAAATGGAAACGATAAAGATAAAATATTTTACGGATAAGATTGATAACTCTGCTATATAGCAGGCAATTCAGACTGGATAGAACCTTAAGTATAGAAGATGTGGTGATGAAAAAGGGCGAATTCAGGCTCATAAGACTTGGGGTGATGGAGCTGCTCGAGGGATATGAGCTACACGTAGTGCCAAGAAGCTCAACCTATAAAATTTTGGGCTCATCCAGACCAACCATAGGAGTGATTGACAGAGAGCTACAAGGAGATGCTTGATGAATGGAAATGGCTGCCCACAGCTATGCGTGACACAGAGGTGCATGAGGCGACAGGCTTTGCCAATTCCGTATAATGAAACATCAGCCGAGATAAACTTCCTTGAAGTTGACTCTCTTGAAAATGAGGACAGAGAGCGGTTTTTGGAACCAGCGGCACTAACTAGGACTGCTTACGGTTCCTTTTTGTTTTCCTGTCTGTCAAGAAGATATTCTGCATAATCTCTTATAGATGCTGCACTTTCAGGCATGAGCTGCTGGTATACAAGGAAGAAATCAACTATTTCCTTGTCAAGTATTTCTCCACAATAGGAAGTGCAGAGTCGGATACATCTGCAGGTAATCGCAGGTTACGTCAAATTCTTTAGACAAAGCAATCAGCTTTTCAAAGGAAGGCTCAGTTTCTGTTTGATTCGTAGTTTGAGATAGCTGTGAGCTTAAGTCCCAGTAGTGCCAGCAAGTTCGCCCTGAGGTAGAGTCCTTTTTCTGGCGGAGCTGTTTAAGTCTCAAATGAAAGTTCATATGTTACCTCCTGTAATGATATATTTGAAATAAAGAGTTGTATAACAAAACAACATACTACAAATATATAGTATACTATAAATATATAATTTTGAACGTAAAATGTCAAACGTTGTGCATACACAAATTGTGTATGGCAGGGTGGATTATGAGTGTCGATATGAAGCTGTATAATATTCTTAAAAGAGGAATGCCTTGAACTTGTTTTATCTATGACAAAACAGGTAAGTATATTACCTGTTCAGACAAAGCAAGGAAAGCTCGGTTATTACCTGAAGAGGAAGTAGGGAAATTTGAGATAAGCTTTCCCAATATTTCTCTGGAAGAAACTGCCTTCATATGAACATATTGAGACAGACGTGTACAGGAAAAATGAAACTATGTTTTTCCTGCAGACCTTAAGATTATAGCTATGAAGACGATAAATTTATTATATGTTGCAATAGATCAAACTGAAAAAGAAATGTTGCGAGAGAACTAAAAAGCTGTAAAGAGGAACTTAAGTATGAACTTAAGTACAAGACTGAATTGTATCCAATATTGCTCATAAGGCTAAGAACAGACCTGTAAACGGCATCCGAGGGAATGGCTAAGAATCTTCTTAACACCGAGCTTAATTCTTACCAGCTTGAAACTGTGGGGATAATCGAGGGCTGCTGCGTGAATATGTCCAAGATTATCAATGACCTTTTGGATTTCTCAAAAATGGAATCCGATAAGCTGGTGTGAAAAAGAGCATTTTTCTTTTGAAGAATTCTTAAACAACGTAATGGCATTTAACGTAACCCTTGTAAATGAAAAGGGTTTGAAGCTTCTTGTACATGATGGGAGATGATATACCCTAAGTATCTGGTGGGGAGACGAGCTAAGGCTTATGCAGATATTTAACAACCTTCTAAGCAATGCGGTTAAGTTTTACAACCATAGGCTACATTGCGGTGGGGAAGCATCACTCATACGTGAAGAGGACGACTATGTAGAGCTTTTCTTCATGGTAGTTGATACGGGTATAGGTATCTCCAAACAAAACATGGATAAGCTGTTTAAGAAATTTTCGCAGGTGGATGCTTCTACTACAAGAAAATTTGGTGGAACAGGTCTTGGGCTGTCCATAAGCAAGAAGTTGGTTGAGCTTATGGGAGGAAACATCAAGGTAGAGAGCGAACCGGGCAAGGAAGCTCATTTTTCCTTCAATGTAATTCTTGGCAAAGCAGACGCGGCAGAAGAGACTACAGGAGTAGAACTTCCTAACGGAAACTTCGTCTATGAAGGCAGCGGACAGTATACCGAATCAGAGGAGGAGTCGAGCTATTCGGGTGAAGGAAGCTCAGACTGGAGGCTTACTGCCAATTCGGACAAGATATACCAGTTTGGAACCGGTGAGAATATCAAGGAAATAAATTCAGCCCTCGAGAAACTTTTTATATGCATTGAACTAGGCAACTGGGAAAAAGCAGAAATTTTGCCAGTGTCGTTAAAAATCTGATTTCGACAACGAATCCGAGCAGCAGCTTAAAAAGGATACCTTTAGGCTTGAACTGATTATTCGAAGGGGTAACCACGACAAGGCTATAGAGCAGTACAACATATTTAAGGAGAAGCTTGCCGAACTCGGGTTCTAAAAGGGGTAGAGGTAAATGAAGACGAATATTCTCATTGTTGATGATGTACTTACAAGCCTTGCACTTATGTCTGACATAGTAAAAAGTGAGGGCTACATAGCAAGACCCGTACAGAATGTTAAGCAGGCTATGGAGGCAATAGATGCCCTTTTGCCCGACCTTATCCTGTCGGATGTGTCCATGCCTGATATCGACGGGTATGAATTTTACGAGATGGTTAAGTCAATCCAAAGACAGCGGATATTCCTCTGATTTTTGTATCAGCCTTAAACGACGTGAATTCGAGGAAAAAAGGCTATAACGTGGGAGCGGTGGACTTTATAGTTAAACCCTTTGACTTTGATGAGGTAAGGCTTAGAATAAATACTCAGATAAAAAACCTTGTTATGCAGCGTGAACTTGAAGAGTATAATAAAAGACTGCATAGGATGATGAACACCCAGATAGCCAAGATAACGGACGACCAAAGGTACCTGATATATGGCCTTGTAAGGCTTGCAGAATCAAGGGAAGATCCTACAGGTACCCATATGATAAATGTATCTGTAAATTCCGCTTTTTTAGCGCAGAGTTTGCAGCTGTCTCCTGAATACGAAAAGTACATCAGCAATAACTTCATAGATGATATAGGGCTTGCTGCCCCTCTTCACGACATAGGAAGTCTTACTATAAGTGACAGGATACTGCTAAAAAGGGGCAAGTTGACTGCTGACGAGATGACAGTTATGAGAACTCATGCTGAGATAGGCGCAAGGACACTTACAGAGGTTTACCGCCACAATGAGTTTAGCAGATATCTTGGCATGGCTATAGATATTGCATATTATCATCACGAGAAATGGGACGGCTCTGGTTATCCAAAGGGACTAAAAGGGAAGGAATACCGATGTCAGCGAGGATATTTTTCTCTGGTGGATGTATGACACGCTTTACCGAGGGATAAATGCTACAGGGATGCATACACTCTATGATGAAGCGATTGAGATAATTAAAGAAGAGTCGGGAAGAGCTTTGATCCGGGTATTGTAGACATATTTATGAAGATACTAAGCGGGATTAGGAGGAACTAGATTTGGGAGTTGCAAAAAGAACCTATAATTGAAATATTTGCAAAATTGAAGCCGGAGACTCGATAAAAGCCTTTGATAAATACATGCTTGAAGGTGAAAATGCCGGCAAATTTGAAAAGAGAGCTGATAGTTGAGCTTGCAAAAGCTGGTGCGGATAATAAGGATGGACTCAAGTATGCTGCTATTTGACAGTATAGCTCAGGTAAGTGGCAAGCTTGAAAAACTTATGGACTGCTACAGGGATGTAAGGGCTGAAAGTCCTGATTTTGAGAGCTTTAAGGAAGTACTAAATGCTTACTCCGTTTTCATTCACAGTGAGCTTTATAAACTCACTCACAATGAAAAGGTAGACGGGGACAATAGCGATATTATAGAACTTATCGACCACGATGGATACAGGAGTAGTAGGCTTTAATAAAGCTTCCTCTCCACACCTACAAGGCGTAAGCGATATTATATTCCTAGTAAGTCTGAAAATGATACAGCTGTAGTATCGCCTAAAAAGGAGTGTTTGACGGACTTCTGCTTGATGAAAATAAAAATCTGAGGACGGTCTGGCTAAACCAAAGACGCCTAATGAAATCCTTAATTCACTAAAGAGCAGGCTCATAAGTTTTACCATCACTGATGACAAGATGGAAGACATAAAGAAAGCTAAGTATAGGGCTTGAAAACCTTGTGGATGAATTAAAAGCCGGAAAGAAGACAGACGTAGTATCAGAGATTGACAGCCTTGCTAAAGGGAATGAAAAAGCTGGGTAATGGATGCAAGGATGACTGATTTGTCTATGATTGTGTCTAAGGCTAAGATTGCAGCTAAAGACCTGCTTAAACACACAGGCAAGAAGGCTGAGTTTGAGGTTAAGCTTTTTGGAAGATGAGGCACTATGTTATTCATATAGAAAAGTACAAGACAGCCAATCTCTCAAAGGCGCTCACCCACCTTATAAGAAATGCTGTTGACCACGGAATCGAGACACCTGATACAAAGGCTAAAAGAAAGGCAAGAAAGAAGAAGGACATATAAGGCTTGAGATAGTAAAATCAGATAAATTCAAGGAATAGAGCTTCATTTTTCAGATGACGGAGTGAATTAATCCTGACAAGATACTAAAAGGCTGCAGAGATGAGGGAATACTCCTCAATCCGAAGGAAAGCTATACTTTAGAAGATATATTGAAGATACCGTTTATGACAGGCTTTACAACAAGGAAGACCATAGGAGATTATTCAGGAAGAGGAGTGGGGCTAGACCAGGTAGCCCATCTGATTGAAGAGATTAATGGCAGAGTAGTGCTAAAAAGCAAAGAAGGTAAAGGAACCGAAGTTGATATAGAGCTTCCTTACGACCATATTGCAGAATAATGAGGAGGATGACATGAGAATTTTACTGGCCGAAGATGACTATGCCAGCAGAAAGTTTGGAATAAGCTTTCTAAGCAAATATGGAGAAGTGGATGCGACTGTAGATGGAGAAGAAGCAGTGGCTGCTTTTGAATTTGCAGCGGAGGATGGAGAGTACTACGACCTTATCTGCCTTGATATAATGATGCCTGGGACAGACGGGATAGAGGCGCTATATAGGGATAAGGGAGAGTGAGAAAAAGGCTTAAGATTCCGGAGGATAAATGTCCTAAAGATAATCATGGTTTCAGCACTTAGCGATATGAACTATGTGAAGGAGCCTTTTGAGCTGGGATGTGACGGCTATGCTAATAAGCCGCTTGACACAGACAAGATGGAAGAAGTACTTAAAAACTGGAGCTTATAAAATAGCTTTTGAGAGGAGAATTTACCTTTTTAGCTTCTGGGGAATTTTAAAAGTTGAATTATAAAGATTGTTGTGGTACTATAGTGACTATTCCGAAAAGGGTTACATATAACTAACTATAAATAGTGTGAAAGGAAGTAGTAAAAATGACAAAAAATAGATATAATCTCAGGATTTCTTGGTGCAGGCAAGACAACCCTCATCAAAAAGCTTATAAAAGAGGCACTTGGCGGTGAAAAAGTAGTGCTTATAGAAAATGAATTTGGCGAGATAGGCATAGATGGAGGCTTCTTAAAAGAGGCAGGAATTGAAATCACAGAGATGAATTCCGGCTGCATCTGCTGTACTCTTGTAGGAGACTTTGGAGCCGCACTAAGAGATGTTATTACAAAGTATTCTCCTGACAGAATCATCATTGAGCCTTCGGGAGTAGGCAAGCTCTCGGATGTAATTAAGGCTGTTGCGGATGTGAAGAAGGACTTTGAAGATGTAGAGCTTAACAGCTTTATTACAGTGGCCGATGCAGGCAAGACTACTATGTATATGAAGAACTTTGGTGAGTTTTTCAATGACCAAATTGAAAATGCCAATACTATTGTACTTAGTCGTACAGCAAAGACTCCTGAGAGTAAGCTTGAAAAGGCTGTAGCTAGCTATAAAGAGCACAATGACAAGGCTGTTATCATAACAACTGACTGGGATAGCCTTACAGGAAAGCAGATTCTTGATACAATGGAGAAGGCAGCAGGAGAGGTGAAGGACTTACTCTTTACAGAAGAAGAGCTTGAAAGCTGCGAGCATCACCATCACGAGCATAGTCACGAAGACGGCCATGAATGTTGCCACGGGCACCATCACGAGCAGACCCATGAAGACGGCCACGAGTGTGGCTGTGGACACCATCACGACCATGAGCATGATGACGACCACGAATGCTGCCACGGGCACCATCACGAGCAGACCCATGAAGACGACCACGAATGCTGCCACGGACATCATCACGAGCAGACCCATGAAGACGGCCACGAATGCTGCCACGGGCACCATCACGAGCAGACCCATGAGGATGACCATGAGTGTGGCTGCGGACACCATCACCACCATCACCATGCCGACGAGGTATTTGACAGCTGGGGCATTACAACTCCTAAGCGTTTTACAAAAGAGGCTCTTGAGAAGATACTCGACAAGCTCGCTTGGGGCAACGGTCTTGGCATCATACTACGTGCAAAGGGTATAGTTCAGTCAGAGGGTGAAGGATGGCTTGAGTTTGACCTTACACCTGGAGAATTTGAAGTAAGAAATGGTGCACCTGACGTAACAGGTAAGCTCTGTGTAATAGGCTCAAGACTTAAAAAAGATGATATTAAGGCTCTTTTTGAGGTGTAAGAGCTATAGTGTCTGTATCAATGCTTTTGACAGCTATATAATCAGAGAGTATTATCTAAGCCTAAAGTAGGACAGGCATAGGCCTTGTGGCATTATGTGGATATACTAAGGCTGATAAGGAGAATATATGAATCAGGAAAAGGATATACCTGTATATATGTTTACAGGTATGCTTGAGAGTGGAAAGACCTCATTTTTAAGGGATACCTTAGAGGGCGGTGAGTTTGAAGACGGCAACAAATCCCTTTTCATACTGTGTGAAGAGGGCGAAATCGAGCTGTCAGAGAAACTCTTAAAGCGAAATAAAATGTCTACAGTTGTAGTAGAAGACAAGGAAGATATAACTGAGGAATTCTTAAAAAACCTTGAAAAGGAATATAACCCTGACAGGGTGGTAATCGAGAACAATGGTATGTGGATTCCACAGGAGATTATAGATGAATTCCCTGAGAATTGGATGCTTGTACAGTGTATCAATCTTATAGACGGCTCTACCTTTGAGAGCTACCTACAGAATATGGGAAGCTTTGTTATGGAGCAGGTTAAGCCTGCCGACCTCGTAGTGTTCAACAGGGTTACTGACAATGAGGTAAGGGGAGGCTACAGGAGGCGTATAAAGGCACTAAACAGAAAGGCTCAGATTCTCTATGAGGATGAAAAGGGAAACCTCGATGATGCCTATGTGGAGAGCCTGCCATTTGATACAGACACACCTGTAATTGAGCTTGAGGATGATGACTTCGGACTTTGGTACATGGATGCCATGGATCATCCTGAAAAGTATAAGGAAAGACTATGAAGTTTAGGGCACTTATCTACAGGGATAAGAATTTCCCTGAAGATAAGCTGGTTCCCGGAAGATTTGCAATGACCTGTTGTGCGGCAGACGTACAGTTCATAGGCTTTGTCTGCCACGCGCCCAATGCTTCTGAATTTGCACAGAAGGACTGGGCTTATGTAGAGGCTGAGGCAAGGTTTGAATACTGCAAAGACTACAAGGGCAAGGGAATAGTACTCTATGCCAAAGAACCTCTTAAGAGGGCTGAGGCAGGGGAGCAGTTGGTTTATTTTACATAAAGAAAAGAGTAAGAAAGATTTATAGTATATTTTTGAATGACTCTTGAATGCCGAAAGTTACCTGTGATTAGAGGAACTTTCGGTGTTTTACTATAAGGGTAGGTGGTTTATGTCAAAAAAGAAAAATACTGTCATAGAGCTCAGATACTATGAAAAACCGATTAAAGAGCCTGTGCTTGCCATGCTTGGAGAGAGCTGGATAAGGGAATACGGGAAAGATACAAATGGTGAAATGATTAACAACCTGCATTTTTCATAATCTTATGGAGATAGGCTGCTGTATATCAGGTGAGGGAGATGATGCTTGATGGAGAAAGCAAAAATATAAGGCAGGTAATTTTACCATTATTCCAATTAACTTTCCTCATAATACCGTAAGTAAAAAAGGAACTAAAAGCTACTGGGAATATATATTTTGTGATCCGGAAGACATCTTAAACAGGGCATTTCAAAACAACAGACCGTTTGTTGAAAGCACCTTAAAAAGGCTGAATAGTAAGGTATATTTTTATCATAGCGAAAAGGAACCGGAACTATACAGTGTGATAAAGTCTATCATTGAGGAGATGAGAAATAAAAAAGCGTATTACTGTGAAAAAACAATCATGCTTTGTAATTCTTTGTTTTTTGAGGTGGCAAGAAAGAATACAAGTGATACTTCAGCTGAAACCGAGTACAGGGATATGAGTGTTATATCTGCTGCAATATCATACATCGGCAAGAATTATGCAAAACCGATTAGGATAAAGGATGTGGCAGATAGCTGTAATATGAGTGAGACTAACTTTAGAAGGCTGTTTTCTGCATATATGGGGCGTACCCCGTTAGAATATTTCAATCTGATTCGAATAAATAAAGCCTGTGAGCTTATAAAATCAACTCTGTACTCAATGGAAGATATTGCAATGAAGGTGGGGTATTCTCAGATGTCTACCTTCAATAGAAACTTCAAGAAAATAATCGGAGAATCCCCATATAAGTGGAAGAGAAACCCTTCTAACTTTGAAAGCAAACTGCTAAAAGCAAGTGTATCAACTAAAAAAGGCTGGTAAAATGAAACGTGCAATTTGGTCGAAATTGCACGTTTTTATAAGTAATAGTAACAATGCGCTTTGATTATTAGTTATAATATCCTCATAAATATAGTTTAGTTTTTTGGACAAAATTACCAACTAAACGTTTAGATAAACAGACATTGTCTAAAAATTAACTAATATAGGTCAGGAGATTCTGATTTATTTCCCTGAATACTAATTTTTAAGAGGAGGAATCAGTATGAAAATGAGAAAAATCATGTCACTTGCACTAGTAATGGCAATGGGAGCTAGTCTCTTGTCAGGCTGCGGAGGCTCAGGAGGTGGCAGCGGAAGTACCACCAAATCCTCAGCAGGCTCTAAAGCTGCATCAACTAAAACATCAGCAACATCATCGGGAACGGCTTCAACTGCCGGAAACTATACTGACAACGGAAGCCACGAGCTTACAGTATGGTGCTGGGATCCTGCTTTTAACATCTACGCTATGAAGGAAGCAGAGAAGGTATACCAGAAGATAGACCCACAGTTTAAGTCTAAATATTCAAGAGGTTCTTTCAGATGATGTAGAAACTAAGATAACAACTGCTGCGACTTCAGGAGACCTCAGCACCTTACCGGATATCTTCCTTATGCAGGACAACTCATTCCAGAAATACACTACAAACTTTAACGATGTATTCTTAGGACTCAATGATTCAGGCATTAACTACAAGGACTTTGGTGAGGCAAAGCAGGCGTATTCCACGCTTGACGGAGTACACTACGGAGTACCGTTTGATAATGGAGCAGTAATTGCTGCTTATAGAACAGATATCCTTGAGAAGGCAGGACTTAAAATAGATGATTTTAAGGACATTACCTGGAGTAAGTTTATAGAACTTGGAAAGCAGGTTAAACAGAAGACCAACACACCTCTACTTTGTGCTACCGCAGGTTCAAATGATCTTGCAATGATGATGCTTCAGTCCGCAGGAGCATCACTATTTAATGATGATGGTTCACTTAACATAGTTGACAATGGGGTACTTAGAAAGGCACTTGAGATATATCAGGAGCTTTACAAGGAAGGAATCCTTGTTGAGGTTACAGACTGGGATCAGTATATAGCAGCAATTCAGAGCGGAAGCTCAGCTGCTGTTATCAACGGCTGCTGGATTATAGGATCTATTACCGCAGCTAAGGATTTTTCAGGAAAGTGGGCAATAACAGATATGCCAAAGCTTGACGATGTAGAAGGTGCAACCAACTATTCCAATAACGGTGGATCATCTTGGGCAGTTACAACCAAGTCGGAGAACCAGAAGCTTGCCGTTGATTTCTTAAAGGCAACCTTTGCAGGAAGTGTAGAGTTCTACGAGACTATCCTTCCTTCATCAGGAGCACTTGCAACATATCTTCCTGCAGGAAAGAGTGAAGTATACAGCAAGCCACAGAAGTTCTTCGGTGGAGAGCCAATTTACTCACTTATCACCGAATTTGCAAGTAAGATTCCAAGCAACAAAACAGGTGCTTATTATTACGATGCAAGAAATGCCGTAGGTGTGGCTATCAGCAACGTGCTTCAAAAAGGGCGCAAACATTGAAGAAGAATTAAAAGTCAGCTCAGAAAGCAGTAGAATTTAATATGGGTGGCTGATAAAAAGCTAGCTTTTTAGCATAAGTCAGAACAGGGCTGTCACAATAAAAGAGAGAATAAGTGCTTATCTTTAATGCGGCAGCCCTTTTTGTAAGAAAGGAGACCATTATGGAGGGTAAGAAAGGAATTAGCCTTGCCAAAAGACATCTTATGATAGGCTGGGGCTTTTGTTATTCCTGCTACTCTGCTTATCGTTATCTTTTAGCTTTTTGCCTATGTTTTCGAGGCTATATTACTATCGCTAAAAAGGCGTTGGAACTCATATGATCTGGAACGGAATAGGAAAACTATACGAGAATATTAAAGGATAAGCGGTTTATACAGGCAATATTTAATACATTATTTTATCTTGTGATTCAGGTGCCTATAATGCTTGGTATAGCACTGGCACTCGCATCTATTCTCAATAACAAGCACCTTAGATTTAAGGGACTGTTTAGAACCATGATATTCCTGCCTTGTGCAACTTCCCTTGTATCATATTCAATGATATTTAGGTCTATGTTTGCAAATGACGGTTTCATAAACAACGTACTTGTGAACTTCGGCTTTAACAGAATAGGCTGGTTTCAGAATGACTGGATGGCAAGGGCAGTAATCATAATTGCTCTTATTTGGAGGTGGACAGGATATAACATGGTATTCTATCTTGCAGGCTTGCAGAATATAGAATACTCGGTATATGAGGCCGCTAAGATTGACGGTGCTTCTCCTTTCCAGTCTTTTAGAAAGATAACAGTGCCTCTACTTAGACCGACTATTCTTCTTACTGCAATTATGTCAATTAATGGAACTCTTCAGTTATTTGATGAGTCAGTAAACCTTACAAAAGGTGGCCCTGGTATAGCGACAATAACAATGTCACACTATATCTACAACACCTCATTTGTAACGAGCCCTAATTTCCCTTATGCAGCTGCACTTTCGGTTGTTATTCTTGTAATGGTAGGAACACTTTCGGTGATTCAGATGAAGGTAGGTGATAAGCGTGACTAAAACACAGAAAATTTTCGTTTATACATTTCTTACAATAGTCTCACTCATTTCAATCTTTCCAATTTATTGGATGGCTTGCGCAGCTACCAATACAAGTGTTGAGATAATGAGAGGAAAACTAATCCCCGGAGGATACCTGATTGAAAATTTCAAGTCTTTAATACACAATCAGAACTTAGGCAGAGCCTTCTTTAACTCAGTAAGAAACTCTGTTATACTAACACTGTTGTCTATGGTTATATGCTCGATTGCCGGTTATGGATTCGAAGTATACCATCAGAAGTCAAAGGACGTTCTTTTCACTGTGCTTCTTACAGCAATGATGCTTCCTTTTGTAGCAACTATGATTCCGCTCTTTACCATGTTCTCAAAAGTTGGGCTGGTAAATACCTGGCCTGCCTTCGTGCTTCCGGGACTCGCTACACCGTTTCTTATAATGATGTTTAGGCAGGCAGCAAGAAGCTTTCCAAAGGAAATCATTGAAGCAGCAAGAATGGATGGCTTATCTGAAGTAGGCATATTCTTTACAATGTTCGTCCCTACAATGCGTTCTACCTACGGCGCTGCCATAACCGTAACTTTTATGAATACCTGGAACAGCTACTTATGGCTAAAGGTAATCTTTCAGAAAAATGAAGCCACAACCATGCCTATGCTTGTGGCAAACTTACTTGGAGGCTATACAGTTGATTATGGTATGCTTATGCTGGGTGTACTTATTGCAACCATTCCTACAGCTGTAGTCTTCTTTATACTACAGAAACAGTTTGCGGAAGGTATTACAGGAGCTATAAAGTAATTATCAAATATAGAAATGAGGTATAAAGGTGTTTGATTTCAACAAAATTAAAGATGTATCCTTTTTTCAAGGAGAATGCTCTCCTGCTAAGGCAACCTTCATTCCATACGGAAATGAAGAGGAGTTAAAAGAGAGAAAGTCAAGTCTCAGAGTGTCGCTAGACGGGCTTTGGAAGTTCGCCTACGCTAAGAATCTAAGCCTTGCAGTCAAAGACTTTTACAAAAAAGACTATTGTGTAAAGAGTTGGGACAGCATAAGCGTACCTTCCAATATGCAGATGGAGGGCTATGATATCCCTCAGTATGCCAATGTGCAGTATCCTTGGGACGGAGTTCAGGATGTGGCACATGACGGGGTTCCTAGCGACTTCAACCCTGTGGGGATGTATGTAAAAACCTTAAACATTTCTGAAAATGCTAAAGATAAGGATATTATCATAACCTTTGAAGGAGTGGAAAGTGCCTTTGCCCTCTGGGTAAACGGAGAATACGTGGGCTATACTGCAGACAGCTTTTACAGCCACAAGCTTTGATTTGACTAAGTTTGTAAGTGCAGGAATAAATAAAATTGCAGTAATGGTATTTAAGTGGAGTATTAGCAGCTGGTGTGAAGACCAGGACTTCTTTAGATTCTCGGCATATACAGAAGTGTATATATAGATGTACTGCCAAGAACAAGGATTGTCGATTACACTGTAAAGGCTACGCCTGATGACAGCTTTAAGAAAGCGGAACTTAAGGTGGAAGGCCTGCTCCTCGGCAAAGGAAAGTTGGCTACAAGGCTATCATATAAGGGCGAAACCATATTAACTGATGAGAGAGAAATAAGCGAGGAGCTTGAAGCTTTCTTTTACTGTAAATGAGCCAAAACTTTGGGTGCTGAGAAGCCTGAACTTTATGACATTACATTTTAAGATATATGATGAAGGCGGCAAACTCGCAGAAGTAATTAACGAGAGAGTAGGCTTTAGAAGAATAGAAATAAAAGATAAGATTATGCTCTTAAATGGAAAGAGAATTGTGTTTAACGGCACCAACAGACACGATTTCAGCTCTGTTTATGGAAGGGCTATTACCAAAGAAGAGATAGAAAAGGATGTTATTACCATGAAGCGTAATAACATAAATGCAGTTAGAACCAGTCACTATCCTAATACTGATTATCTCTATGAGCTTTGCGATGAATACGGTCTTTATGTAATTGCAGAGAACAACCTTGAGACACATGGAACTTGGGATGTAAGGGGAGCACATGGGGAGGATTACTCACTTCCTAAGGATCATATGGAGTGGGAGCCTATGATGCTTGACAGGGTAGCTTCTACATATCACAGAGATAAGAACAGAGCAAGTGTCATAATATGGTCGCTGGGCAATGAATCCTTTGGCGGTAAGGTCATCTACAATATGTCAGAGCTTTTCAGAAAGCTTGACGATACAAGACTTGTGCACTATGAAGGAGTATTCCACGATAGAAGCTATGATGGAAGCACAGATATAGAGAGTCGTATGTATCCACCTGTGACTGAAATAAGAGAATTCTTGAAGGAATTTCCTGACAAGCCATTCATCCTCTGCGAATACACCCATGCTATGGGTAATTCAAACGGTGCCATCACAAATACATTGAATATACAGAGGAAGAGCCAAAAGGGCACAGGGAGGCTTTTCATTTGGGACTATATAGACCAGTCTATATATAAAAAGACAGATACGGTACAGAATTCCAGGCCTATGGCGGAGACTTTGGCGACAGGCCAAATGACGGCAATTTTAGCGGCAATGGTATAGCCATAGGACCTGACAGAGCAGAATCTCCTAAGATGCAGGAGGTTAAGTTTAACTATCAGGGCATCAAGCTCTTTGTAAATGGGGATAAGGTTAAGATAAGAAATAAGTATCTTTTTACCAATACCTCTGAATTTAATGTATATGAGATTCTTTACAAAGATGGTAAAGAGTATGCTAAGGAGATTATGACTACAGATGTAGAACCATTATCCGAAAAAGAATATAAACTTCCTATCGAAATCCCTAGTGTCGAGGGTGAATTCGTTGCTGAAGTATCTGTAAGACTTAAACATTGCACCAACTATGCGAAGTGCGGCTATGAGGTTGCCTTTGGACAGGCTGTAGTTAAAAAGCAGATACCAGACACTTTATGGATATTTCTCAGGAAATGAGAAGTATGATTATATGTATGCTTCCTCAATGGAAAATGCTGAAGTTAAACCTGCATCAGGCAGACTCCAGTATGTATTTGGCGACTACAATGTAGGAGTTAGGGGAGAGCATTTTGCAGTATTATTCTCCAAAATGTACGGAGGGCTAACAAGCTGCAAGCTAAGAGAGTTGAGCTGCTGAGACCAGCCTCGCCCTAACTTCTGGAGGGCTCCTGTGGACAATGACAGAGGTGCAGATGCCTGCAGAAAAAGGGTAAATGGGCTTGCAGGAGATTACGCTAGGTGTGTAGATGTAAAGGTAAATGACAACAGTGCTAAGACAGGCTCTGAGAGATATGTGGAGGTGGTTTACACCTATGCCCTTGGAATGGATGGACTTGGAGAGGCGGTTGTAAGCTATAAGGTATTTGAAGATGGCTTTATAAAGACCACTCTAGCTATGAGACTAAGGGAGAGAACTTTTGATATGCCTGAGTTTGGCATGATGTTTAAGACAGATGCTGACTTTGACAACCTTACCTGGGTATGGCGCAGGTTTTTCTGAGACCTATGAGGATAGGAGAAGCGGTGCAAAGCTTGGATTATTTAACAATAAGGTTGAAGACAATATGGCGCCTTACCTCGTACCTCAGGAATGTGGTCACAAGGTAAATGTAAGATATGCTAAGGTAACAGACAGAAAGGGCAGAGGACTATTGTTTGTTAGTGAGAAACAGATGGATCCTACCAAGGGAGAGAGTAGGGCTGCTGAGAATTCAGTAGTTACAGACAGATATATGGGCTTCTCTGCACTTCCTTATACTCCTAACCAGCTTGAAGAGGCAACGCATCCAAATGAACTTCCTAAACCACAGTTTACAGTTATAAGAGCAGACCTTATGCAGATGGGTATAGGGGGAGATGACAGTTGGGGAGCAAGACCTCACAAGGAGTATCATATTCAAAATGATCAGAAGTTAGAGTTTAGCTTCTGGTTTAAGGGAATTTGATGACATAAGTCTAAAAATTATAACACTCGATTGGGGTTTGCTTGAGAAAGAAATTAATATCATTTGATGCTTGCATCATTTAATACTGTTTCGCCTGTATTGATACTTGCTATATTTGTGCCTTAAGCCGACTTAGGCAGGTATTAATACAGGTTATATAAGAGGTGTTAATCATAATCATTAATTATTAATGATGATTTTAACCTTAGTTTAGTATATTATATTTGACTTTTTGTGATTTTTATGTTAACATTAGTATCGTATTCTTGAAGTTTAGAAAGTCGAACTCAGTTCTCTAAACTTGTTCGTTAGCTCGCAGCACTACTAGAAAGGTATCTGCTTCAAAGCTCTTTAACTGGAAAGATTACACAACTAATATTTTTATTTACGGGAGGATACCTAAATGAACACAGGTGTAGTTAAGTGGTTCAACTCTGAGAAGGGCTACGGATTTATTACTAATGACAACGGCGGAGATGATGTATTCGTACATTTTTCAGCTATCAACGTAGAGGGTTTCAAGACTCTTAACGAAGGACAGAGAGTTACATTTGAGACAGAGACCGATCCTAAGAATTCAAGCAAGCTTAGAGCAGTAAATGTTTCTATAGCTGAGTAATTTATAGCTGGTTCTGGGCCGTAGTCTTAGGTGACTACGGCTTCTTTTTATAAAAATCCGGGGTTGTACCGGTTTCGACGGGAATTTTGAAGTTGGAGAAGCAAGCCGCAGGAATGCGTTAAATCCAAAATTAAATACAAACGCTGAAGATAATTTAGCATACGCTGCCTAATGGCAGCTGTCTTACCTGTTATACCTGCATAATGGGCTAAGGCATCGAATCAGCAGGAAACGACATAGCAAGGGGCTCGGTGCTATGGGCGTATTAGAGTCTACTAAAGCCTGAATTGTGCTGATTCAAGTCAGGTGGAGGGAATGTCAAACAATTAGCTAAGCTTGTAGAAGTACAATGAATGGGTTTTTCGGACAGGGGTTCGACTCCCTCAGCTCCATTATGGAAACCTAGAAATGCAGTGATTGCAGGGTTTTCAGGGAAATTTAGAAAATGTGAAAAAGGTCGTTTTAGACCGAAAAAGACCAGTTTGAACCATACTAATTGAGGTATAACTGAGGGTATGAAAAAACGAACAATGTAAAAGAGTATGTTGTGTAACTAAAGAAGAAGAAAAAGCCTGTCAAGCCCTTTACCGAAGGCACTCGGAGAGTGGGGCTTTACAGGCTTTTTATTATCTAGTATAAAACATCAATTTTCTTCAATAAGTTCATGCTCTGAAATATTCTTTCCTGCTTTAATATCAGCTATTCGCCTTTCGAGCTTAGCTATATGTTCATCAGTGTAGAATGCATCCTCAGAAACATCCACCTTAGAATGATCTTGTTCCCATACTTATCACACTCCATTTACGCATCTGACCTTGAAAAAGCTGTTCTTCATCTGGCAGCTTGCACTGAAGACCACCTTGTTAAGTGCCTTTGTGGTCTCTTCTTCAAGCATCTTAACTATTTCTTCATTTGCCTTCTCGCAGAATGAAATTTCAGCTGCTTTCTTATCCTTTTTAACTCCCTTTATGTATGAGGCAAATTCCTTTATCTGACTTACAGATAATCTCATGATTCTGAGACACAACTGCTGTCTGATAGTGGTCTATATTTGGAAGACAGCGGTTAAAATGGGCGTCTGCAATTACACCAAGGAGCCTGCTTGCCCAGTAGAAGTTGTGGCTGTCAACATTTCCCGTTGTATTTGCAAGGTACTTAGGAGTTTTAGTTATATTGGTGTACAGTCCCACAAAGGAGTTGAATACATTACTTCCAAAAGCTATCCATTTAACTGACTTAAGCGCATCAGGCATATAAGGGCGAATCTGCACAAGCGCAAGCACATCTGTACGGCTGATGCCTATAGGACGGTATAACTCCTTAGCTCCGTTTGTATAAGGATCATAAGGTGTATGCTGATAGTGGTTGGAGAGAACCAATTTGATGTCCTCAACTGTTATCTTCTTCTCAGGTACCCTGCACCAAGGAAGGTTGTCTGAAAGTGGCGTGTAGTCAGCATCATCACCTGTCCACTTACTTGTGGTAGGATTGAAGTATTTCTGAGCCACCCAGGCACGAGGTGTGTTGTATATGTGGTCAAGATCAGAGTGAGTACCAAAGGTATCCCTTGGGTTGAAGGTTCTGCAAAGAGAAAGATCCAAATGATTTTCCTCTATGAACTCTCTCAAATCACTTGAGCAGAGATGGTCCTTATTATTGCCTAAAGCATCTTCAAAGTCAAAGCTGTCAAGTCCAAGCTGATTTGGAGCCACTACATAGCAGTCATCAGGGACACGCCTTGCCATCCAGTGATGGCCTCCTATACTTTCAAGCCACCAGATTTCATCTTTGTCCTGGAAAGCTATGGCATTCATCTCGTAGGTTCCGTATTTTTCAAGGAGGCCGCCAAGCCGTATTACACCTTCTCTGGCGCTTTTGATGTATGGAAGAACTATGGTTACTATATCTTCTTCACCTATGCCACCGATTTTCTCCGGGGAATAATTTGAGCTGCCTTTTTCTGCCTTTAGCAGGGGAGTAGACAACAAGGGGATCTGCTCCGAGCACCCTTTCATTAGAGGCTATTGTCTCAGTTGCAGTCATTGATACATTTAGTTCATTTACCCCACAGGCAGCCCAGATACCTTCGCCATCAACCGCATTTGGAAGAGAGGTATAGCGAAGCGGACTCTCAGGGAGTTCGATTTCAACATGTGAAATCACAGAGCGGTATACCTTTGGTTGTTTGTCAGGGGTGACAACAGTGAACTTTTTAGGGCATAAAGCTGCCTGAACCTGAATCATCATTTTCTTGCTACCAAAGTAGAACCGTCATAACTGGCTTTCTTACCAACTAAAATTGTAGTACAGGACATAATATTCTCCTTTCCTTAATAAAAACAGATTTAGTATAAGTTTACTTTACATTTTTAAGAACACATAAATAAGGTCGTAACAACCTACACAATTATAACATTGCGTACTAATAAAGTCGAGGAAATTGCCTTTGATAAATGATAGACATTTTCAATATATAAAAATATTGTGAACATAGTTGATTTGTGAGCCAAATAATGAGATAATAAGAGCTGTGCCCTATGTGAGTGCTTGCTTTTTATAGAAATTAGATTTTCGGAAATAATAATAAAACCTTTCTGTACACAGGATGGATATGGCTTGTTTAATAGGGACTACTTTTAGTATAGTTAAAGGGGAATAAGATGGACATTAACCACGAGTTGTATAAGGTATTTTACCACGTAGCAAAGACACTTAGCTTCTCGGAAGCATCCAAGGAGCTTTTCATATCGCAGTCAGCGGTGAGTCAGTCTATAAAGGTGCTTGAGAAGAGACTGGGGCAGAAACTCTTTGTTAGAAGCACCAAGAGGGTAAGGCTTACCAAGGAAGGAGAGATTCTCTTCAACCACGTAGAGCCTGCTATCAACCTGATAAATCTTGGTGAGACAAGGATACTTGAGTCAAAATCGCTAAACGGAGGGCAGTTAAGTATAGGTGCAAGCGATACTATCTGTAGATACTTCCTTAAGCCTATGCTTAAAGAATTTCACGGTAGATATCCGAACGTACACATCAAGGTTGTCAATGGAACTTCTTTAAAATGTGTGGAATACCTGAAAAAACGGGCAGGTGGATATCATTGTAGTAAATACACCTAACAGTGCGCTGGGTCAGATTGGTAAGGCCCTGCCTGTTAAGGAATTTAGGGATATATTTGTGGCAAATAAGAAGTCATTTCCTAAGCTCATCAACAAAGTATGTGAGCTTTCGGATATACAAAAGTATCCTATGATGATGCTTGATAAGGCTTCTACCACCAGTGAATTCCTTCACAAGCTGTTTTTGAAACATCATTTGGAGCTTATACCTGAGATTGAGCTTGCAAGCAACGACCTTCTCATTGACCTTGCGAGGATAGGGCTTGGTATAGCCTGTGTGCCTGATTACTGCATAGATGAAGAAAAAGAAGAGGAACTCTTTGTGGTAAAGATGAAGGAGGCCTTGCCTGAAAGAGGCATAGCTGCTTGCTACAATGACATGGGACAAACTGCCGAACCGGTATTTCAGTTTTTAAATATTTTAAAGAGCGAATAGATTAAAAAAGGAGATGTATGAGCTATAGCAGATTTGAGATAGAAGAAAAACAACGAAAATATGGTTCTGTTTCAAGAAAACTGGGTTCTAAGGTTCTCATTTGGATAGTGAGAATATTTATGGTAGCCGTAGTAGCACTTGCTGTGACAGGCGGCTATCTTATGTACGGAAGTGTGAAGGGGATAATTGACAAAGCTCCTGAGATTAATTCCGTAAATGTTATGCCTACAGGATTTCAGACTTATTTTTACAACGCAAAAGGAAAGAAGATAAGGACTATTGTAGGCGCAGGGGCGAACCGTATTTATAAGAAATTAAAAGACATACCAAAGACTGTTCAGGAGGCCTTCATTGCCATAGAGGATGAGCGTTTTTATGAGCATGAGGGCATAGATGTAGAGGTGCATTTAGAGCGGGATTTGTAGCGCTTTTGTCAGGAGGCTCTAAAAAGCAGGGAGCAAGTACTCTTACACAGCAGCTCCTTAAGAACCAGGTCTTTGCAGGCGGTGAAGAAGAGACTATTATGGCTGCAATTGAAAGAAAGATACAGGAACAGTATCTTGCAATTCAGCTTGAACACGTCTACAGCAAGGATCAGATTCTTGAGTATTATCTTAATACAATAAAACCTCGGGACAGAAATACCCTCGGAGTGCAGACTGCCGCACTTAGATACTTCAATAAGAGCGTAAGTAAGCTGACACTTTCGGAAGCCAGCGTAATTGCGGCTATCACCAAAAATCCTACTGGGAATAACCCCATTACACACCCTGAAGAGAATGCCGCAAGGCGTAAGTCTGTCCTTAACAATATGAAAAGGCTTGGCTTTATCACTGAAAAACAGCTTAAAGAAGCTGAAAGTGATGATGTATATGCAAGGATTAAGGCTGTAAATAAAGAGATAAAGGTAGACACAACTGTAAACTCCTACTATGTGGACGCTACCATAGGTCAGGTGGTGGAAGACCTTGTTAACGAGAAGGGATATACAGTTACACAGGCTTATAACCTTCTTTATTCAGGAGGCCTTAAGATATATACCTATCAGGATCCGGATATTCAAAAAATCTGCAACACAGAGACTGCAAATGAGAAGTATTTTGCGGGAATGCCTAGCAAATGGAAGCTTTCCTATGCACTCTCTATACAGGGTAAAAATGGTAAGACCTACAATTATTCTGAGGGACATATACAGCAGATGTTTAAGCTCGATAGTATGATGTTCAACAAAAAAGGCGGCGCAGACCAGTACATTAAGCAGTTCAAGAAGGCCAAGCTAAAAGGTGGTGGAGAGGTAATAGGTGAGAGAAGTGAGTACACCATTGAGCCACAGATATCAGCTACCGTGATGAATCAAAAGAGTGGTGCGGTATCAGCTATTGTTGGTGGAAGGGGTGCAAAGACAGGAAACCTTACCCTCAACAGGGCTACGGATTCAACCAGACAGCCTGGTTCGCTTTTTAAGGTGCTATCCACCTATCTTCCTGCCCTTGATACTGCGGGTTATACCCTTGCAAGCGTACAGGATGATGGAGAGTATTTCTACCCTAATTCCAACAAAGAGGTGCGCAACTGGTGGGGAGACAGCCACGAGGGCCTTAGCACCTATAGGCGTGGTATCTACCGCTCTATGAATGTAGTCACGGTAAAGGCTCTTGAAGCAATTGGACTTACTACAGCCTTGGCTTATCTTAAGGCACTTGGAATATCAACACTTTCTGAGGATGATAATGGCTTTGCAGTGGCACTTGGTGGACTGTCAAAGGGTGCCACAAATCTTGAGATAACCGGTGCTTATGCTGCCATAGCCAATAACGGTATATATATAAAGCCAAGCTTCTATAGCAAGGTGCTTGACCATGATGGCAATGTCATCCTGGAGCATAAAAAGGTTGCAAGGCAGGTAATGAAGGATTCTACAGCGTTCTTACTTACTGATGCCATGCACGATACTCTTACACGTACGGATGCAACTGCTTATAGGGCAAGACTTGCCAATGCAAGTATGGGACAGGCTGCAAAGACAGGTAGTTCAAGCTGGGACAATGACCTTTGGATATCAGGTTTCACACCATATTATACCTGTACTGTTTGGCTTGGATATGATGAACAGACATCGCAGATAGGCTATGAGCTTAGGCATCATCCTATCTGGAAGGCTATAATGGACGGCATCAATGTAAAGAAGAAATTAAAGACAAAGCAGTTTAAGAAGCCGGATTCTGTTACAACAGCGACTATATGTACAAAGTCCGGAAAGCTTGCAGTGCCCGGGCTTTGTGACCATGCGGCAGGAGGGTCTACTGTAAAGACAGAATACTTTGCTGTTGGTACGGTACCAAAGGAAAGCTGCGATGTACACGTTAAACTAAATATATGTAAGGAGTCAGGACAGGCGGCAGGGCCTTATTGTCCTGAAGTAATAAGCAAGGTATTTCTTATCAAAAATGAGGAAATCACACAGACAGATGCCTATGGAAAGGCAGTTAAGAGGCACTATAATACAGCCGATACACCTTACGTTTTAACTAAACAGGTACAGACACCTTGCAGCACACATCTTACACCGGTAGTTCCAACAGATTCGGCTATTGGTGCGGACGGCGAAGATGATGGCGCTTCAAATGACGGCAATGACGGCTAATGTAAAAGAGGTGAAAAGTGTCATATAAGACAGTGAAAAAGGATGCTTTTGCAGAAACGGAAATAAAAAAGTCCAAATTTCTTGCGCATATAGCAGAGGTAAAGTCAGAAGAAGAGGCTGAAGCCCTCATCAAGCAGACAAAGAAGAAATACTATGATGCCACACACAGCTGCTCTGCTTATGTGCTTAACTCGGATAGGGGATTAGACATTCCAGTGATGACGGTGAGCCTTCGGGAACAGCAGGTAAACCCATACTGGATGTGATTTTGGGAGCAGGACTTTTAGATGTAATAGTTATTGTTACAAGATATTTCGGAGGAACTGAACTTGGTACGGGAGGGCTTGTTAGAGCCTATTCAGGAGCACAGCAGAGGTCTTGAAAAATGCTGAGATAGTCGAGGTAACAACTGCCAAGCTATATGAGTTCGTTATAGACTATGGACTCTTACCAAAGCTTCAGCATCTATGATGGAGCTTGGCATCATATATATGAAACCGAATATCTGGAGAAGGTAAAAATCTCTTTTAATAACTGAGGAAGTCTCTGGTAAGTTCTTTAAGGAGATAACCGAGGCTACAGCAGGCATTATCACTAAAGAAAGTGCAGTAAAAGAAGAGGTAGTTAATTTTTACCTTGAATCCGGAAAGGTGATTATAGACAAATAAATATACTTAGGGGGTAGTTATGAAAGATGTAACATTGGTGGTGATGGCAGCAGGAATGGGCAGCAGATATGGCGGTATCAAGCAGCTTGACTCCTTTGGTCCTGAAGGCGAAGTGATTATGGACTATAGCGTGTTCGATGCTATAAAGGCAGGCTTTAACAAGGTTGTCATCATTATAAGAAAAGACATTAAGGATGATTTTATGGAAATCATCGGCAACAGACTTGAAGAAAAGGCAGGAGTTCCTGTTCACTATGTATATCAGGAAATGGACAATCTTCCGGAGGGCTTTAAGGTGCCTGAGGGACGCACTAAGCCTTGGGGGACAGGTCAGGCGCTCTTAGCTGCAAAGGAATATGTACACGAGCCATTCCTTGCCATAAATGCGGATGATTTTTACGGAAGAGAGCCTTACAAGATAATGCATGATTTCCTTGCAAATGTGGATGAAAGCGATGGCAAGGCTCACTTTGGCATGGCAGGCTACCTGCTTAAGAATACTTTAAGCGACAACGGCTCAGTATCCAGAGGTATCTGTAGCGTGGATAATAGCGGATATCTGGTATCTATTGAGGAGCATCTTGATGTAGAGAAGAAGGGAGAGGGGGCTGTAGGCTTTACGGCAAGCGGTGAAAAGCACGAGTTAAGCCTTGAGGATGTAACTTCTATGAATATGATGGGGCTTACTCCTAAGGTATTTGAAGCTCTTGAAAAAGGCTTTGTAGACTTCCTTGGAGGTATCTTTTCCAATCCGCTTAAGGCTGAGTTCTTCCATATCAAGGTAATCAGCGACATGATTCGTGCAGCTAAGGCAGACATGAAGGTGTTTAACTACAGATGCAAAATGGTTTGGTGTAACCTATCAGGAAGATAAGCCTACTGTAAAAGCGGCCTATAGAGAAGCTTACCAAAGACGGAGTGTATTCTGAAAAGCTTTGGAATTAAAAGTAGAAATTTTCATATAAACAGTAAAAGGACCGGTTCTGTGCTGCCCCCAAAAGTTAGACCCAAAATCTAATGATTGGGAGGCGAGTACAATTAACCGATCCTTTCTTTGTGTTTTTTAACCCTTTTTATAACAGAGAATTGCAGCCAATTCATATTGCTTAGACTTTTTATTTCCTTTCGCTCTGTCTATACGCGCTTGGCGACATCCCGCAGTCCTTCTTAAAGCACTGGGTAAAGTAGCTTTGAGAAGAAAAGCCCGCTGACTGTGATATCTGCTCTATGCTGTAATCGCTGTTTTTAAGCAACTCCTTTGCCACCCTTATACGTATCTTGCAGAGGTAGTTGATGGGAGAAGAGCCAAAATACCTGTTAAAGGAGTGGATTAGATAATATTTGTTCAGGTTTGAGAGCCTTGCGAGGTCATCTATGGTGATTTTAGAGGCATAGTTGGAATCGAGGTATTTTTAAGCAAAAGCATTCCTTGCTTGAACTCACAGTGAGCTCTGTATCCACATTTTGTCTTTAGTAATCCTAAGGATTTCTATAAGTATAATCTCAAGTATATTCTAGCAGATATGGTCGGAGTAAGGCTTATTATTTCTCCTGCTCATTAAAGCATCTGGAATCCATCATTTGATGATGTCAGGATTCTTAAGTATGCAGTTAAACATAAAATGATTCACACCGTCATCTCAGGATTTAGGCTGTAATTATCAACGGCTACAGCTATATATTCAAGAGGGTTTTTCCTCTCCCGACTTTCTCAGTGTGTGAGGTGTTTGGATTCACAAGGATGAAGTCTCCCTTTTTAAGTGGGATATACATCATGTTTCAACATAAAACTCTCCCCACCCCTCCTGTCACAAGGAAAAAGCTCAGTAAAAGGGTGGTGTGCATAAAGCTTGCCAGTCATTCTCGTCACTTCGTGTAGGTTATATATATCAGGTTGCTTTTTGATGTACCTGCAGGCTTTTCCTGCTATCTGATAATTTGAAAATCCCATAATAATCCTTTTTCCGTATTCACTTTCCGCACGTCAATATGAATAAGCTTGCATCTTTATAAAATGAGCTGATTACCAATATTAGACAAGACGAGAGAAGAGTGAAGTTTTAGTAATACTATATCATGATATATTTTAATAAATTTAGAGATATAAAAGCAATATATCTAAAAATAGCAATATAAATGTGGAAAAGAAACAAATAAATGGATATAATGACATCAGAAGTTGAATAAATTTCACAAAGGAGAGGTAATATGAGAATAAAGAAAAATGTTAGCGATGGCACTCAGTTTGTCAATGGTTGCAGCTTCACTTACAGCTTGTGGCTCAAGAGGCGACAGCCAAAAGTCTGCAACAAGCAAAAACTCTCATCTATGAAGGCTTCTACAGCTTCAACCACATCATCTGCAAAAGTCAGCATCAGCGGCTTCTGAGACAAAGGCAGGCGGAACACTTAAGATTGCTGCTTTTGAAGGCGGTAACGGAGCAGAGATTTGGAATCAGATTAAAGGCTGCTTTTGAGGCAGAGACAGGAGCAACAGTTGACCTTCATCTTTCATCAGAGCTTGACAAAGACCTTACAAAAGTCTTTCCAGAATGGTGATATCCCTGATGTAGTCTACTACAATATGGGTACAAAGAGCGGATTCACAGAGACTATGCTCAAGGAGAATGCAATAGCAGATATCACAGATGTATTTGATGATGAGCTTAAGAGCAGACTTGTCGGCGGAATCACAGACAATGCGACAGCTCAGCCTTATGCAGACGGCAAGATATATCTTGCGCCTTGGACCTACGTTCCTACAGGATTCTGGTACAATGCAGATCTTGTTGGTGAAGGAAAGAAATACAGCCTCCCTACAACCTGGGAAGAGTTCTTCGCACTCGGTGATAAGGCAAAGAAAGATGGTATAGCACTTTTCACATATCCGACAGCAGGATATTTTGATACTCTATGTATCAGATGTTAGCTCAGGCTGGAGGAATGGAGTTCTACAACAAGGCTGTAAACTACGACCCTTCAACCTGGACCTCTAAAGAGGGTAAAGAGGTGGTAGATACCATAGCAAAACTTGCTTCTAAGGACTATACCTGGTCAGATACAGTAGCAAACGCAAATGCTGACGGTGGATTTAAGAAGAATCAGCAGGCTGTTATAGACGGAAAAGCATTATTTATGCCAAACGGTAACTGGGTAATCGGAGAGATGGCAGCTTCTACACCTAAGGATTTCCACTGGGCTATGATGGCTCAGCCAAAGTTCTCTGCAGACCAGAAGACTTATGTATATACCTATACAGAGCAGATTTGGATTCCTAAGGACGCAGCAAATATCGACCTTGCTAAGCAGTTCATTAAGTTTATGTACTCTGACAAAGTTGTTGAGCTTATGCTTGCAAACAAGAGTGTAAATAAAGAGACCAAGGAAGAGACTCCTGCATCCTATCATTTCCCCTGTAAAGGGTGCTTCTGATAAGCTTGAGGCAGGACCTGTTAAGGATTCTTACACACTTACAAGTGCAAGTGGCACAGAGGCTGTTGCAGGTGTATGGGCTACAACAAAGCCAATCAATGGTTTTGATATGAAGGCTACAGTATACGGAGCTATTGATTCACTTAATACAGGAGAACTTACAGCAGCACAGTATCAGAAACAGCTTGAAGAGGCTTGGACTAAATTACTTGAAAATCTTGACAGATAACCAATCAAAATTTGACGGCGGGCTGAAAGGCTCGCCGTTTCTATAGGGAGAGATTAATGAATAGAAAAAAATCAGAAAGGCGGTTCATCTTTGCCTGCCTTGCCCCTGCAGTAATCCTGGTTGTTTTATTTATATTTATTCCTACCTTCAATGTATTTAGAATGTCCTTATACAGAATGGGCGGAATAACCAACAAGCAGACCTTTGTAGGCTTTGATAATTTTAAGGATTTATTTGGAGATAAGAGCTTCTTGCAGGCTATGCAGAACTCTATATTGATAATAGTAATAGTTACTCTATGTACGGTATTCCTTGCGGTGCTTTTTGCAACCCTGCTCCAGAGAGGCAAATTCATCGGTCAGAATTTCTTTAGGGTAATATTCTATATTCCAAATATTTTAAGTATCGTAGTTATAGCAGGTATCTTCAGTGCTATCTACGATCCTTCAAAGTGGTCTTCTCAATACATTTCTTAGGGCTATTCACCTTGACTCACTTGCGAAACAGTGGATGGCAGAGCCTGATATAGTTATATATTCGGTTATATTTGCTCTGGTTTGGCAGGCTATAGGTTATTACATGGTTATGTATATGGCAAGTATGGCAGCAATCCCGCCTGACTTTTATGAGGCAGCTTCTCTGGATGGTGCATCTGAGGTTCGTATGTTTTTTCAGATTACCCTGCCTCTTATTTGGACAAGCATCAGAACTACACTTACCTTCTACATCATCAGTACAATCAACCTAAGCTTTCTCTTCGTACAGATTATGTCTGACGGAGGACCTAACGGCAAAACAGAGGTATTCCTCAACTATATGTACAAGCAGGCGTACGGAAATGGTGCTTACGGCTATGGTATGGCAATAGGAGTTACAGTATTTATCTTCTCATTTGTACTTGCGGGAACAGTCAACAAGATTACAGAGAGAAAAGTATATCAGTTTTAGGAAGGAGGGCATACATTGAAACGAATTGGGACAAAAACCTTATACAAAATATTTGTATATGTGGCTCTCATAAGTCTGGCTATCTCAATCATCATTCCGGTTGGCTGGGTATTTATGGCGAGCTTTAAGAAAAATTCCGAGTTCTTAGGTGGAGATATCAGCCCTTGGGATTTACCTAAATCACTTAATCTTGATAACTTCGTCACTGCATTTAATGATGCGGGGATGGGGCAGTTCTTTGCAAACTCGGTAATTGTTACAGCTATAGGGCTTGTGCTTCTTTTAGTGCTTGCACTTCCTGCTGCCTATGTACTTGCAAGATTTTTCTTCAAAGGCAAGAAAATCCTTGAAATAGGCTTTATGGCAGGCTTATTTGTAAATATCAACTACATAGTGGTACCTATTTTCCTTATGTTAAGTGATGCAAATAAAGCACTCAAGGTAACATTTTTCCTGGATAATAGATTTATACTTGCACTAATCTATGCAACTAGTGCCCTGCCTTTTACCATTTATCTCCTAAGCTCGTACTTTAAGACCTTGCCAAAGGGCTTTGAAGAGGCAGCCTATATCGACGGCTGCAGTCATTTTAAGACCATGCTTAAGATAATGATACCAATGGCTAAGCCAAGCATAATTACAGTTGTTTTATTTAATTTCCTGTCATTTTGGAATGAGTACATCATTGCCTATACCCTGATGGATGAGCATGAGACTCTGGCTATGGGACTTAAGAATCTGATGGCTGTTGAAAAGACAGCAACTAACTACGGAATTATGTATGCAGGCCTTGTTATAGTTATGCTTCCTACTCTCATACTCTACATCCTTGTTCAGAGGAGACTTACAGAGGGTATGACTTTAGGCGGACTTAAGGGCTAAGGAGGACAGGATGAAAGAAAAAATTATTGGTTTGGTTTTATTACTTTGCTCTATTCTGTCTGTAGGTCTCATTATATCAGGACAGAAAAATATATCTTTGACAGGTTTTACATACGAAATAATAGGCCTCATAGGCCTGCTTATAGTGCTTTTTGTGTATAACAGAAAATATAGGTAATGAATGACTGATGAGGATTACACGCAATCAGATGAACAATAAGGAGAAAGAAATGAACGGTAAAAGGTAGAGTAACTATTCCTACAGACATTGATGTAATTGAAGGGACTAAAGAGTTAGCAAAGAGATGGGGAGCTGATGCTATCAGAGACTGCGACGGGACAGATTTTCCGGTAGAACTTAAGGATGAAGGGCTTAAGGTATATTCTACTTACTACACCACTAGAAAAGACAATGCCTGGGCAAAGGCAAATCCAGATGAAATCCAGCAGATGTATATAATGACTCCAAGATATACAGCTACTGAGGAGGTTCTTAAGGTTAATCTTATGAAAGGCCTCTATCCTGATATGCTCACCCCTAACTGCAGAGATGATATAAAGAGATGGTGGGAAGTTATAGACAGGACAACAGGGGAAGTTGTACCTGTAGCTGATTGGAGCTATGATGAAGCTACTACAACTGTAGAAATAAAAACTCATAGATTTCATGAATATACAGTTAGCTTCTTAGCTTATATAATGTGGGATCCTGTGCATATGTACAATGCAGTGGTAAATGACTGGCAAGGTGTAGAACATCAGATTACCTTCGATGTACGCCAGCCAAAAACCCACGCATTTACAATGACAAGGCTCCGCAAATTCATAGAGGATCATCCTTATGTAAATGTGCTTAGATTTACTACATTTTTCCACCAGTTCACCTTGATTTTTGACGAGATGGCAAGGGAAAAATACGTAGACTGGTACGGATATTCTGCTTCAGTAAGCCCTTACATACTTGAACAGTTTGAGAAAGAAGTGGGATATACCTTCAGACCTGAATTCATCATTGACCAGGGTTATTATAACAATCAGTATAGGATACCTAGCAAAGAATTCAGCGATTATCAGGCATTCCAGAGGAGAGAAGTAGCTAAGATAGCCAAGGAAATGGTGGATATCTGCCATGAATGTGGAAAAGAAGCTATGATGTTCCTTGGAGACCACTGGATAGGAACAGAGCCTTTTATGGAGGAGTTTAAGAGTATCGGACTGGATGCTGTGGTAGGAAGTGTTGGAAATGGCTGTACTTTAAGACTTATAAGTGATATAGAGGGAGTTAAATACACCGAAGGACGATTCTTACCTTACTTCTTCCCAGATACCTTCTACGAAGGCGGCAATCCTGTGAAGGAGGCAAAGGAGAACTGGGTAACTGCAAGAAGAGCAATTCTTAGAAAACCAATCGATAGAATCGGATATGGCGGCTACTTAAAGCTTGCTATGCAGTTCCCTGACTTTGTAGAATATGTAGAGAGTGTATGTGATGAATTCAGAGTTCTGTATGACAACATAAAGGGATGCAAGGCACACTCAATCAAAACGGTAGCTGTGCTTAACTGCTGGGGCAAGATGAGGGCCTGGGGCAATCACATGGTTCACCACGCACTCTATCAGAAGCAGAATTATTCATACTACGGCATTATTGAAGCCTTATCAGGTGCTCCTTTTGATGTAAGGTTCATTAGCTTTGAAGACATACTTAAGGACAAGAATCTTCTTTCAGATATAGATGTAATTATAAATGTAGGAGATGCGGATACAGCTCATGGCGGCGGGGAATACTGGACTAATCCTCAGATAATCACCGCTATTACAGAGTTTGTATATGAGGGTGGTGGCTTTATCGGCGTAGGTGAGCCTAGTGCTCATCAGGCAAACGGACGCTTCTTCCAGCTTGCTAATATCCTTGGCGTGGAGGAGGAGAGAGGCTTTACCTTAGGATATGACAAGTATAACTGGGAAGAGAAGAAGCATTTCATCCTTGAGGATACGACCAAGGAAGTTGACTTTGGAGAGGGTAAGAAGAATATATTTGCCTTTGAAGGTACTGACATTCTCGTGCAAAGGGATAAAGAGGTACAGCTTGCGGTAAACAGCTTTGGCAAGGGAAGAAGCGTATATATAAGCGGTCTAAGATACAGCTTTGAAAACAGCAGACTTCTATACAGGGCTATTATGTGGAGTGCGGGTGCAGAGGCAGAGCTTAAAAAATGGTTCTCCTCTAACTTTAATGTAGAGGTTCACGCATACCTTAACAGTGGCAAATACTGTGTGGTTAATAATACCTATGAGCCACAGTCAACCACCATTTACAAGGAGATGGCGCATCTTTTTGAGCTTAAGCTCGCGGCAAACCAGATAATATGGTACGAAATATAAAGATTGACTAAGTCAAGGAAAGGAAATATATGAGTGAAGTGTTAAAAGTTTTTAAGTTTGACGGAGAGCCTGTAACGAAGGAGGCTTACGGCAGTGGACATATCAATTCAACATTCTTGGTAGTTACAGACAAGAATAAAAAGTATATTCTCCAGAAAATAAATAATAAAATCTTCCCTAACGTAGAGGGACTTATGAACAACATAATGCTTGTCACTGAGCATTTGAAGAAGAAAAACAGATGATAGCAGAAAAGGTACTTAGCATTGTAAAGACAGTTGATGATAAGCCATTTGCAGTTGTAGACGGAGAATACTGGCGTGCTTATGATTTTGTGGAGGATTCAATCTGCTTGCAGCTGCCTGAGAATAATGATGATTTCTATGAAAGCGCTGTAGCCTTTGGAAGCTTCGCACAGGCCTTGTCGGACTTTCCGGTGGAAAAGCTGATTGAGGTAATACCTAATTTCCACAATACACCTGACAGATTTAAGAAGTTTCACGAGGTACTAAAGAAGGACCCTCTCGGCAGGGCAGCTCTTGTACAGGAGGAGATTAAGTTTTGTCTGGAGAGGGAAGAGGAAATGGGAACTCTTCAGCGCCTTAGAAATGAAAAGGTGCTTCCGGACAGGGTTACTCATAATGATACCAAGCTAAACAATGTTCTCCTTGACAAAGAGACCAGAAAACCTCTTTGTGTCATAGACCTTGACACTGTTATGCCGGGACTCTGCCTCTATGACTATGGCGATTCCATTAGATTTGGGGCTTCAACTGCACTGGAGGACGAGAAGGACTTATCAAAGGTTAGTATGAGCCTTGATTTATTTAAGATATATACCAAGGGCTATATAAGTGCACTTCCTAATCTTACAAAGGAAGAGAAGGAATATCTTCCACTGGGGGCAAAGACTATGACATTTGAATGTGGTCTGCGTTTCTTAACTGACTATATAGATGGGGACAACTATTTTGCCATTCATAGAGAAGGACATAACTTAGACAGAGCCAGGACTCAGTTTAAGCTAGTAGCTGATATGGAAGCAAAATGGGATGAAATGAAGAAGGTAGTAATGGAACTGTAATTATAGAAACTGTAAATAAAGAAGGTTTAGTTCGCCACGAAAGGAGGTCACAGGCGAATAGGAGTAAAAGTAGATATAGACGACATTGTTATTTGTAGAAAGGGGAAGACAAGTACTATGAGATCTAAAAAGTTTAAAAGAGCGCTGTGCTTTGCGCTGGCAACTGGTGTATTTTTAACTACACCGATTAATTTGGAGACATATCCGGTTTATGCCGCGGCTTCATCATCTGTAGAAACAGGTGATAGGGTATATGACGGTGTGTATGATGAGTGGAAACTGGACGAACAGTGTACTGTGGGTGGAGAAACACTGGAGAAGACAAAGGGAGAACTTAATTTTGCATCCGGACCGAGGAATGGCAATGGCACAACAGCAGGTTCTTATCCTGCAGTAGCATTAAACCCTCACGAGTTTGACTTTAGTAAGGCAGGACATTTTTCGTTTAAGGTCAGGGGTAACTCTGAAAAAGCTACTACCAGGTTCGGTATCTATCTTGGATACACGAATCCGGAAGGGAAATGTTCGTTGGTTACGATTCCTTTGGCTGGTTCTGCAGAAGTATAATGGAAGAAATGATGATTATTTACGGGGGGATAGAAATCCCTCGCCAAAAAAAGGAGTAGAAACTGCTGTAGACATAAGCTGGACAGGAGATAAGAAGCTTACTGTCACTGTTAACGGTGAAGAAGTGTTTAAGGATCTGGACTGCAGTGAAGCCTCATGGGATGGCAATAAGATAGCATTTAAGGCAGGAACTTATGGACAAGATGTTACAGATGTAACTATAAGAGAGATAAAATACACAGATCAGGAGCCGACAATATTGCAAAAATACGAAGTTAGCGGAAAGGTGACTGATGAGGACGGTGCTCCTTTAAAAGGTGCAGAAATCTATGTTGACGGTGTTAAAGAAGGTAAGGCTACGGGTGAAAATGGCGAATTTTCTGTTAAGCTTGAGGATGGAAATTATGTATTGAAGTTCACAAAGGCAGGCTATGATACCGTAGAAAAAGAGGTTGAAGTTAATAAGAGTGCTGTATCGGATCTTTTAGTCAAGCTTGAAAGTCTTGGTGAGTCTAAGACGGATATCATTTCATCAGAAGATATGGATGTAACCGTAGATAAGACCTTCCCAAGGGTAGTGCAGTATCAGATGAAGAAGGGAAGCCTCAAGGATAAGGTATTCTACGGTCAGCCTGAGCTTTATTAGAAGCATTAAAATTAATGGTAAAGAGATAAAGGTTAAGAAGGCTGATGTAACTTCAGAGATCAAAGGAAATACCGTTAACTACACCTTAAAGGTGAAAAAGGGTGAAGAGGTAGATGCTACTATCAAGGCATTTCTTAAGGTCGAGAAAAATACCCTTGCTTTTGAAATTACTGAAATAACCAACAACCTTGATGATGAAGCCAACCCTGTACAGACTATAGAGATACCTAATCATGGTCTTATCTCAGTAAGGGATAGTCAGGAGAATTTTAGCTTCAGAGGCGCTCTTATGTCATCCAATACTACTATTGACGGTGACGAGTCACTTACAGAGTTTCCTGAAGGTTACAGAAGAGATTTTATGTATGCATTTATTTTCGGCAGACGGAATGAGTGCAGGACTTTGGAGTAACTCTGAAAATGACGGAAGTAATAAGGCATCTAATATATGGGCAGGTGGAGCTAGTAATACCCGTATTATGGCTCTCTCAGGTATTTATGATGACAAGAAGACACTTTCGCTTTCAAGTACAAAGTGGTACTATCACAGAAAGGTTACAGACTCACATGACAGAGTGTATGTGGTTAGTGAGACTGAGATGCCTAAGGCTAAGATTGTGATAACAGGCGATGAGAATGAAGATAATGTAGTGGACTGGCAGGATGGTGCTATTGCATTTAGAAGCATAATGAACAATCCTTACAAGTCAGAGGAAGTACCTGAGCTTGTTGCCCACAGAATAGCAATGAACTTTGGCGGACAGGCACAGAATCCATTCCTTACCACTCTTGACAATGTGAAGAGGGTAGCAATGCATACAGACGGTCTTGGACAGTCAGTTATCTTAAAGGGCTATGCCAATGAAGGACATGACTCAGGACACCCTGATTACTACGACATAGGTAAGCGTATCGGTGGCGCAAAGGATATGAATACCCTTATGGAAAAGGGAAAAGCTCTTGGAGCTAGATTTGGTATTCATATTAACTGTGGTGAGATGTATCCGGAAGCAAAGGCATTTAACGATGATTCTGTAAGAAGGGATAACTACGGCAACCTTCGTTATGGCTGGAACTGGATAGATCAGGGTGTTGGTCTTGACAGTGTGTATGACCTTGCTACAGGTAACAGAGCAGAGCGTTTTGACAAGCTAAAAGCTCTGGTTAAGGACAACCTTGACTATATCTATGTTGACATCTGGGGCAATATGACAGGTGGAAGTGATGACACCTGGCAGACCAGGAAGCTATCAAAAGAGATTAACGACCGCGGTTGGAGGATGACAACTGAGTGGGGCCCTACCAATGAGTATGACTCTACCTTCCAGCACTGGGCAGCAGACCTCACCTACGGTGGATATAAGGCTAAGGGAGAGAACTCTGTCCTTATGAGATTCCTTCGTAATCACCAGAAGGATTCCTGGGTGGCTAACTATCATGACTATGGCGGTGCTGCACTTGCACCTCTGCTTGGCGGATACAACATGAAGGACTTTGAAGGATGGCAGGGAAGAAATGACTACGATGCCTACATTCAGAACCTATATGAGCATAATCTTACCACTAAATTCATCCAGCACTTCAAGGTGGTTAAGTGGGAACAGGGAACACCATTCCTTACCGGAGGAGAAAACTACACTCCTGACAAGAAGATTACATTAAAGAATGATGAGGGTGATGTACTTGTGCTTGAAAGAGTATCTGATGACAGCGATTCTGATGATTATTACAAGAGAACAATTACTCTTAATGGCAAAGTAATTGCAACTGGAGCTGAACCTGAGAGATATACAGGAAACGGAAGCGAAAGCTATCTCCTTCCATGGGTATGGGATGCGGCTACAGGCAAGAGAGTTTCTGCAAATGATGAAAAGCTTTATCATTTTAACAATCAGGAAGGGGAAACAACCTGGGAGCTTCCTGAGTCCTGGAAGACTCTTTCAGAGGTAAAGATATATAAGCTTACTGACCTTGGAAAGAAAGAAGAGAAGACTATACCTGTAGTAGATGGCAAGATTACTATAGCTGCTGATGCTAAACAGCCTTATGTGGTCTACAAGGGTAGTAAAGCTAACATGGCTGTTAAGTGGAGCGAGGGCATGCACCTTGTTGATGCAGGCTTTAACAGCGGTAACTTCGACAGCTGGACTAAGACAGGTACAGGAGAGGCTGAGATAGCAAAGAGCCAGTACAGCAACCCTATGATGAAGCTCACAGGTGAAGTAGGTATGAGCCAGAAGCTTACAGACCTTACCCCTGGTATGCAGTATGCTGTACTTGTAGGTGTGGACAACAGAAGTGATTCTAAGGCAGTTATTAGTATAACTGATGGAGAAAAGAAGCTTGCAGAGAATTATACTCTTCGCTCAATAGCAAAGAACTATGTAAAGGCATATACACATAATACACATAGTGCTACCGTTGACGGCACCAGTTATTTCCAGAATATGTATGTATTCTTTACTGCTCCTGCATCAGGAGAGGCTACACTGACACTTTCCAAGCTTGAAGGAGAGGGTGCAAGCTACTTTGATGATGTAAGAGTTGTAGAGAGTGATGCAGAGAACATCACCTTTGATAAGGACGGAGAAATCGTGAGATTTACCCAGGACTTTGAAAAAAGTGTTCAGGGATTGTATCCTTTCGTTATCGGTGGAATTGAAGGTGTAGAAGATAACAGAATCCACCTTTCAGAGCTTCATGCCCCATATACACAGGCAGGCTGGGATGTTAAGAAGATGGATGATGTACTTGATGGCAACTGGTCAGTAAAGGTAAACGGACTTACAAGAAGAAATGCAATAGCCTTCCAGACCATACCTCAGAACTTTAGATTTGAGCCTGGTGTGAAGTACCACGTAAGCTTTAAGTACCAGTCAGGAACTGATGGTATATATGCAGTTGTTAAGGGTTGTGGAGAGAAGATAACTTCTAATCCTGAACCTTTAGCACTTGCAATGGGCGAGGATGCTGATGCTACATACGAAACTGACATAGTCGGTGATGAGTCAGGCCAAACCTGGTTTGGTATATATTCTACAGGAAAGGCAGCTAATACACAGGGTAACTCCGGTGCGGCAGCTAACTTTGGCGGCTATCAGGATTTCGTGCTCGACGATCTTGTGATTGAACGTGTTGATGAGGTAGTTACTGAGGATGAGTTAAAGACACTTATAGAAAAGGCAAAAACAGAGCTTACCAAAGAGAACCTTTCAAATACTAACTATAAGAAGGCTCAGGAAGCCATTGCTAAAGCAGAGGTTGCCTTAAAGGAAGACGGCAAGAGCCAAAAGGGTATGATATTGCTTACAACTCTCTTAAAGAGCTTATGAAGGCTTTAGAGGGAAGTAGCAAGGAAGCAGACCCTGAAGATGATACAAACGACCTTCCTCTTGACGGTATGGTTGCAGAGGCGGGTAGCATACAGGCAGGATATCAAGGAGAAGGACCGGCAGAACTTGCTATTGACGGAAACGAAAACACAATATGGCATACAAAACTGGTCAGGTACAACTCTCGCTAAGATGTGGATATAAGGCTTAAAGAAGCTACAACTGTTGCCGGAGTAAGACTCTTACAAAGAGGCGGTGGCGGCATAAACGGTAGAATAGCAAAGGCTGAGATTAAAGTACTTAAGAAGGGCGAGACAGAGTATAAGACGGTGAAGACAGTCACTCTTAAGAGTTCAGGCTGGAAACCTGGTCACCTTTGATGCCGAGAAGGATGTTACAAATGTTAGGATTCAGGCATTACAGACACTTGGAAGTCCTGAAAACTACTACGCAGCCCTTGCAGAGGTAAGAGTAGTAAAAGAAGCTAAGGAAGAAGATGCTAAGCCTGATAAGAGCGAGCTTGAAAGTCTTGTTACAAAGGCAGAAGAATTAAAGGCTAAAAATGAAGCAGGCAACAATGTAGCTGTTCTTGAAGAAAAGATCAAAGAAGCTAAGGCTGTTTTAGATAAGGAAGATGCTACATACTTTTGATATTTTACTTGCACAGGCTAAATCTTAAGAAGGTAATTAGTGACTTAAAGGCCGGAGTTTATAAGAAAGCAGAAGAAAAACCTGTACAAAAGCCTGCCACAGATCCAAATGCAATACCTGTAATTCCTGTTCAGGTAATAATACCTAATGAAGCTGCCAATCCTTCACAGACAGTGGATGTGAATGAAGATGACACAGCAAAAGGAAGCGTGGGTAACGGTAAAAAAGCGGCCTTACTTAAAAAGGATAAGCGTATCTTAAAGGCGCTTAAAGAGGTTAAGACTGAAACAAAGGCTGTTAAGGCACTTGTAAGGTCTAAGAAGCTGAACATTTTAGCTAATCTTAAGAACTATAGAAAGGCAGCTAAGAATGACAAGAAGTTCATTTCTTCAAAGAAGGATGTAAATTCTGCAACTCTTACTTAGAGAAGAACAAGATTACTACATCTAAGAGTCTGTTAAAGAGACTTACAAAGCTTAATAAAGAACTTAAAAATTAAAGGCTTCTAAGAAGAATGCAAAAATGAAGCAAGAATTAAGAAGGTACAGGAAGAGATAGCTAGTATCAGACTTGTAACCACCTCCTTAAAAATGCAAAGAAATTTCTTGAAAAAAATAAGTATTAGTCCCGGTTTTTGGGATGGGGAAGTCATAGAGGACTTAGGATGCTCTAAGATGGCTCTTTTATACAACTAAGCTGATATTAACTAAGAAAAAGTCTTGGAGTCCAAGCCTTTATATCATTACATTGTGCTTTACATAAAGAATATGTGATGATAAAATATTTTTATAGGACTAAAGTATGAGGTACTATAGCAGTATGAGAATGTGTTAAATATGACAAGAAAACGGCTGAACTGCTTAAGCCGGAGGTTATGAATGATTGCTTTTAAGATTGTGGATGTTAAGGACTTTATGAATAAACTTCTGATTGGAGAGGTATTTGATAATTTCCTTCTTGTATCCTTTGAAATAACGAACTATGCGAAGATTACCATAGACGGAGTGAAGAATGAGGCTTGGTACGAAGATGAAGCATCAGGGAGATATGTAGCCTGGAAGGAAGTAAGGGATAAGATTTCGTCTCTCTTAAAAGGAGACAGGGTTCCTCTAGGTATAAAGGGAGTATTCAGGCTTTCAGATGAAAATACAGATAAAACAGCTGCTAAGCTTGGCATAAAGGATGCAGCAGAGAAGGACTATGGATTGTTTTTTACACTCAAGTTTGAGAAGGGTGAGATAAATATAGTTACAGGAGTGTCCGTTACGGACTTCCTTATGAGTAAACAAATTGGAAATTTGTGGGATGAGGATTTACTCAAATTTCTTAAATATTATCAGATTGCGGTGGAAATGCTGTAATCCAGTATAGGAGGATATTATGAGAGTTTTGGTAACAGGTGGTGCAGGCTATATCGGAAGTCATACCTGCGTTGAGCTGCTTAATGCTGGTCACGAGGTAGTTGCCTTTGACAATTTCTACAATTCCAGTATGGAGTCCATCAAGAGGGTAGAGAAGATTACAGGTAAGAGCGTTAAGTTCTATGAGGCAGACATGCTTGACAGTGCGGCGCTTGATAAGATATTTAGAGAAAATAAAATAGATGCAGTTATACATTTTGCTGGCTACAAGGCGGTTGGAGAGAGTGTACACAAGCCTCTTGAGTATTATTATAACAATATTACAGGTACACTCTTCTTGTAGAAGCGATGAAAAAGCATGGAGTAAAGAATATCATTTTCTCATCTTCAGCTACTGTATATGGAGAGCCTGAAAAGCTTCCTCTTACAGAAGATATGCCTCATGGCAAGGCATCATCTCCTTATGGAGCTACCAAGATGATGCAGGAGGAGATGTTTAAGGACTTCCATGTTGCAGACAATGACTTTAGCGTGATTTTGTTAAGATACTTTAACCCAATAGGGGCGCACGAAAGTGGACTTATAGGAGAAGATCCTAAGGGCATACCTAATAATCTTGTGCCTTATATAGCTCAGGTAGCAGTAGGTAAGCTGCCAAAGCTTGGCATATTCGGTGATGACTATGATACAGCAGACGGCACCTGTCTTAGAGACTACATTCACGTTGTAGACCTTGCAAGAGGACATGTACTCGCTCTTAATAAGTTTAACGAAGAGCCTGCAGTAAGGATATACAATCTCGGCACAGGCAACGGGATTTCAGTTCTGGAAGTCTTCCACGCTTTTGAAAAGGCTTGTGGTAAAGAGCTTGCCTATGAGATTAAGCCAAGGCGTGACGGAGATGTGCCTGTATGCTATGCTGATAGTTCGAAGGCTCTAAAGGAGCTTGGATTTAAGGCGGAATACGGTATAGAGAGAATGTGCGTAGACTCTTGGAGATGGCAGTCGATGAATCCTGATGGATACAGGTCATAAGAATACTTTTGCAAGAATTGCAAAAAGTGCAGCTGTAGTAATTCCGTATCAATATGTGTCGAATACTTTTGCACATATATATCAAGATAGCCGCTATACTAAGTTTAAACTTGTAGCGGCTTTTTTCACTCAGCATTATTTCGACCGCAAAAATGCTCCTTAACCTTAGCAAGATTGTCATTGATGTTGAATAAAAACTATCATAACTTCTGCCCAAACTCTTACACCGATAGGTCCAAGGATTAGCATAAGAAGTCCGCTTAAGAAGTTGCTCTGTCCTGTAAAAAGGATTGCGTGTAAACATGGTAATAAAAGCACCTATTATTACAACTATGAGTAAAATATAATAGAGCAGCTTAATCAACTTTGTTGATATCATTACATCGAAGTTAAGGATGTTTGTAAAGAATGACTTTCCTCCGTCCTTAGCTGCGTCAGCAACTTTGTTATAAGCCTCGTTTAAGTGCTGATTTGCACCATTGCCAGCATTTTGCTGATTTGTTCCGGTGGTGTTCTGCTGATTTGTGTTACCAGCATTCTGCTGCTCAGCACCACCAACGTTCTGGTTGTTGTTCTCGTCCATATTAGTTCCTCCTCAAAAAATGAATATAGTTCCGACTATCTGCGTCTCATTACGATTTGATGAATGTATATCACAAATAGTATGAGGTTGATTATACAATAAGATAAAAAGAAAGTATAGTCTATCTTAATAGAAAATATCTATAAATTACACATTAAATAAAAAGCTCTATATGAGTGGGATATATATACCTTTTAGAAATTGATAAAATGGGGGTGCTTTAGCAATTTGTATAGTAAAATTGTAAAAATTTGTTTTAAACTGCCGATTACAAAAAGTATAAAATGCATTATAATGTCAGTGTAAAACTCTTTGGTTAACTTCTAGAATGTGAATATGTATTTCAAAAATAAGTATTTCAACAGAAAATCCAAAGATTAAATTTAATTTTTATTCAGAAGGAGAAAAATTTGGGGAGAAAGATATTCTGAAAAGAAACTCTGGCGTTTAATGATGTATTCGCAGAGTTTCTGAATGGTGTAATGTTTGACGGCAAGAACGTGGTGAAAGAGGATGAATTATTTGATGTGCAAAAGCTGAGTCAGTATAAAGGAGATGACAATAGACACAGATATCAGGATAGGGATGTAGTAAAACTTTGGAAACGCAAAGGAGTAATTGATCGTTGATTGGTATTGAGAACCAAGACATCCCCTGATAAAGACATGGTCTTTAGGGTTCTTTCGTATGATGGAGCTTCTACAGAACTCAGCTTGCAGAAAAGGATGGCAGAAAACGTAAGTCAAGAGGAAAACAACTATGAAGGAAGCAGAGAACACGTGGACAATGTAGAAACTGATACAGAAGAGATTTATCCTGTAATAACCTTTGTAATATACTACGGAGAAGAGGAATGGAAGCATGAAAACCACTCTTCGTAAAAGGCTTAAAATGGAAGATGCGATTAAAAATATATAGGTGATTATCATATTAATCTCATTGACTTGAAAAAATTAAGTGAAGATGATATAAATAAGTTTAAGAAGGACTTCAAAGTTATAGCAGATTATATTGCAAATGGAAGTAAACAGACGACTAGTGATGTAGAAATAAACCATCCTGAGGAAGTAAGTGAACTCATTCTAAGGCTTACAGGAGAAGAACTTCCCAGATCAAATGATATTGGAAATGGAGGAAAAAGTATGGAAAAATATTTTTGAACCATTATTTGAAAGGAAAAGCGCAGAAGCCAGAGCAGAAGGAAAGGCAGAAGGAAAGGCAGAAGGAAAGGCAGAAGGAAAGGCAGAAGGAAAGGCAGAAGGTGAAAGCTGCCCAGCGAGGTTAATCAGTAGATTATTGACAGAGGGTAAGAATGATGTCTTAAAAAGATGTGTTGGAAAATGAAAATCTAAGACATGGGCTTTATAAGCAGTATGGGATACAGTAGTTTCATTAAGGAAAAATTAAGTATTGGCAATATCGTATTTATTCTGAGAATGTTAATCCCTTTTGGTGATTCCACAGCCAAAAGGGGATTATTATTCTAAATCAATCTTCGCAATTATATGGATGACGTCTATACAATAGAATCCAAAGAAATAGTTCAAAATATGTGAAGTTCAAAGAAATAAATTGTGCAAAACCAAAACTCTGATAAATAATTATAGAATTTTTCAAGCAAAAATATGAAATGTAACTAAAAGTGTAACTATAAGTGCTAAAATGCATTTAGCATGAAAAAGCATATTCTATTTTAACAAATACAAACAGTTAAAAGAATGTATTTTTCAAGGTAATGTTTTTATTAAGAAAGAGGTAGTGTTATGAGAAGTGAGAGGAAGAGAAGACGAACATTTCTAGCCAGATTTATGGTCTTATTTATGATCATAAATCTGCTAAGCGGGGTTAATCCTGGTGTAGTAAAGGCAGATGAAAGTCCTGCAAAGAACTACAAAAACTATGGTTCTGTACAAGGAACCGCTGATAACGAGGGGATTAGTATTAATAAAGAAGTGTTAGCTGAAAATGGAGATGGAACATTTGACGTTAAGCTTACAGTTACGGGTGCAGAAAAGATAACGAAGAAAAATAAAAAAACAGATATTGTTTTAGTTGTTGATACTTCGAGAAGCATGAGAGAACCCAAGGCAGGAAACTATTATACAGACAAAAGGATTAGCAATGCAAAAGAAGCAGCAACAAGCTTTGTTAATGCTATGATTAAGGAATCAGGAAAAGGCGATATAAAGATAGGACTGGTAAGTTTTGCTTCTGGTGCTGAAAAGAAAAGCAATCTGACCAATAATAAAGATTCCCTTAACAGGGCAATACAGACGCTTACAGCTAATGGTGGTACATATACACAGGCCGGTCTCAATTTAGCTAATGAAATACTTAGAGGTGGAGATGCAGAAGAAAAAATCATCGTTTTGATAAGCGATGGTAAGCCTACTTTTGCTGATGGAACTCATCCTAATTTTGGGGAAAGAGGCAATAACGGATACAGCCGTATATATAGTAATATACCAGTTAAAGGATATGAAATTTGGCATGGAGAGACAAGTGGGAGAGATGGCAAATGGATGGGAGAAAGGGGTATTATAACGGTTCTAAGTATGGTAATTATATTGTAAAATTAGTAACTGAAAGTTTGGTGACGAGCACCGAATCACATCATAGGCAGGGAGCTAAAAGCTGGCCTTATAATTTAATGGGCGAGTACTTTAGAAAAGCAACTATATCGGCTGCTAATGTAATAAAAAATGACAAGGTCAAGATATATTCAGTAGGAATCGGATTAGAAGACAGTGCAGAAGATGGTATTGAAGTTAAAAATGGCAAAAAACTTGGTAGAGATGTGCTTAAAAGGGATTGCTGACAGTGGCAGCTATTTAGATGCAGGAGCTCAGGCTGAAGAGCTAAATAAAATATTAGAAAAGCCTTGCTGTAGACATTCACCATAATATTGTGGTTAACGGAACAATTACAGACCCTATGAGCAAATATGTTGAATATGTTGCGGGCTCAGCTAAAGTGACTTCAAAGGAAAATACAGATATCGAAGTTCCGAGTGAAGGTAACAATAATACACTCAAAAGGTATCTAATATAAATTTGGATAAAGGTGAGAAACTTGAGGGTTACTTATAAAGTCAAAAGCTTAAAAGATAATTGGAAGATGGTGAGTTCCATCCTGCAAACGGTGAAACTACTTTAATGCCAGCTCCAAACGGAACTTCAATGAAGTTTAATGTTCCTGAAGTTAAGGCAGATGCAGCTAAGACTTTGGTGACAATTAAAAACAATGGGTTGGAGATAAAGTTCCCAGATGTGAATGCTGTCAAGTTCAATATTAAGGCAAATGGCACTGCATTAGACAGACAGATTGAAGTTAAAAAGATGATAACTGGACAAAGGTTATTGATGATTTACCTAAGTATCAAAGCAGGAAGTGAAATCAAATATACAGTAGAAGAGATTGACGGTAAAGACTATGCTAAGGTCGGAGAGGTTGTATCTACACCTGATAAAGACGGTAATCTTACCTTCACAGCAACCAACAGAAACACTGAAACAATTAATTTTTACAGTTAAAAAGAATGGTCTACTACACCAGATGAGCTAAAGATTGATGTTGCTGCTAAATTATATGCTAACGGTAAGTTTGTAGAAGCAAAGCTTCTGAATAATGATGAAGCAATATTTGATAAATTACCAAAGTATGATGAAGCAGGTAATGAAATTAAATACTACAGTTAAAGAAGCGCTTGATGTCAGGGGGAGAAGAGAAAGATGGAAAGATTACATATGGTGAGTATAACTACAAAGTAGATTATGTTTACACTGAAAGCGGTGCAGACAATAACTAATACATCAACCAATGACAAGTACAGTAAAAATTTGCTATCGATGTTATAAAGAACTGGGTTGGCGGAAGCAGTACACAGGAATTAAACTTTGTATTTAAGAATGAGAAAGATGGTAAAGAGCATACTCTTACCATGACTGCGGCTGGTCAGGCAAGTCAGGATAGATGGTATGATTCAATTGAATTACCAAAATACAACGATGACAACACACTTGCAGCTTATACCGTATCAGAAAAGAATGTAAAAGGTTATACTACAGATGTCAATAAGTTTACTGGAATAACAGCAAACAGTGAAGCGGTAGAGTTCACAAATACTAGAAATACAAAAGAACATTACCGTTACAAAGCAGTGGAAGGATACACCTGAGAGCTTAAAGAAGGATGTAGGAGTAGTTCTGTTTGAAAACGGTAAGGTTTCAAACAGAAGAGACGCTGTAAGGACAATTAAAAATGATACAGAACATAAAGTAGTATATACCAATCTTCCTGAAACAGATACAGAGGGTAATAAGATAGACTATTCTGTAAAAGAAAACAGTGTTGAAAGCAGGGTTTGAAGCAAATGTAACCAAGGATAACGAAGGAAACATAGTAGTCACAAACACTTATAAAAAACTTAAAGAAGATACTATAGACGTAACACTTAAGAAGGTATGGATTGGCGGCGTAGGCAACAACGCTACATTAAGTTCATCAACAAAAACTAAAGAGGCTCAGACTGTTGTACTTAGGGTGCCGCTACTGAAGGCCTAAAGGAAATAGTTGATCCTAATGGACATGTAACTTGGACTTATGAAGTAAAGGGACTTCGCAAGTATGATGATGACGCTAATCTCATTGACTACATTGTAGAAGAAGTTACTAACAAAGCCTATACATTAAAAGGTGCAAATTCCGTAGAGGTTAAAGCTGGTGATACAGCTACATTCACTAACGTTAGGGTTGAGAGGAAGCTTACTCTTAAGAAAGAATGGATAAGCGAAGAAAAAGCTCCTGTTACAGTTAATGTTGCAGCGGGTGAGATTAATTTTGACATTCTACTTAGGAATGAAAACGGATGGAAATATGATAAGCTTCTTCCTGTGTATGATGTAGAAGGAAATCCAATTCAGTATACAATTACAGAAAAGGAAATCCAGGGTTATAAAGCTGATGAAGAGGTTAAGACATTAACCTTTATTACTCCTGCTAGAGATACTGCTGACCAGGTAGTTACCTTCACCAATACCAAGATGATCGAGAAGCCATTTACAATACACAAGACTTGGGTTGGTGAGCCTACTTCAAAGGTTAGCTTTGGATTGTTTTGACGGTCACCAATAAAGTAGGCACACTTGAGCTTTCAGCTAAAGACGTAAAGGCTCCCGCTCAGACACAAACTAGTCATGGGAAGGAACATTTAGGGCGAATATCCTGAATATAAAGCATGTAGGCAGTAGGCTGAAAAATACAGTATGAAGTTAAAGAGCTTGATGCGTCAGGAAATTCTGCGTCAGATGAAGTTAAATTAGAAGGACGTACATTTAAAGTAGTTGGTACTCCTGCTCAGGATACGCCCTAATACCTACAACTTCACTAATACAGATATAACAAAGACTGATATTTCAGCAATCAAGACATGGCTTGGAAAAGTTCCTTTGTATCAGCTTGTAAAATTTGGATCTGTATAAGAGAAAAATGCTGATGGGACTCGAATTGGTCTGATAATGAAAAATTATAAACTTGAGAAATACTAATGTTCAGTATGGACTGTAAAGCTTTAAAGGTGTTCCTGCTGTTGATGAAGGAAACAAAATCATTATGTAATCAAGGAAGTTTATGGTGATATGCATGATGCTAGTTAGAAGTGGTGACATTGTAACCTAGGGTAATACTAATTACAAAGTTTCCTATGATGACAAAGGCAATGATACCAACACAGAACTTATTAACTAACTGTAAATAAGGAATGGGGTAAAAATGTTCCTGAGATTGCAAAAGCAGTCAGTGAAAAATTCAGAATCACAGATGATTCTCGTTCTGATATGAATGGTAAGAGCTTTTTGCTAAAACGACGATAATGAGCTGGACAAAAGAGTTTTAAGGATTTACCTCTTTACAATGCTGAGGGTAATGAAGATTAAACTATACAGTAGTTGAGACTGAAATAAACGGAGACGAGGTTGAGCCTGGTCCAAGTGCCAAGAAGTATTATCATTCTACATTTGAGATTACTGCGGAAGATGCCGAAAATATAACTAAGTCTCAGACCATCACTATCAAGAATAGCATTGTAAATGTAATTGATGATGACTCAGAGAATCGCACAATCAACGTTGTAAAAGGCTGGAGCAGAGGTGCTGAAAGAAAAGCCTGCTAACAGTAAAACTTTATAAACTTGATGCTGCAAGGGCGAGATTGTTCCTGTAGAAGATGGAGAGACTGAACTTAGAGAAGAGAATTACTGGCAGACAAAATTTGAAGTTCCAAAGAAGGATAAAGATGGAAATGAAATTCTCTACTATGCTTTCGAAACAGCAGTTGGTGATGTAAAAGTTGATGAAAGCAAATTAAGCCCTAATATGTATAACGAGGGCTACCAGATAGGAGAATATGAGGTTAGTATAGCTGAGCTTACAAGTGATGAAGAAGGTGCAGAAATAGGTAACTACGGTTTCTACATCCTTAATACAGCACACAATAAAGAGGTTAAGCCTGAAGAAAAAGTAACTATTAATGTTACAAAGAAATGGCTTGTCCCTACAGACTCAGAATACGTAAAACCTGTCAATGTAAGACTTTTTACAAAGAAAGGTGAATATCTTGTACAGGTAAGCGATGTTAATGATTTAACCTTAGATGCTAACAACAATTGGGAAGGTAAATTTACTGACCTGGACAAGTATAATGATGACGATAAAGAAATTGAGTACTATGTAGCTGAAGTTGGCATCGGTGATCAGACAAAGGAAATCATCAATTTTGCTGATTTGTTTGGTTACTCAATTGGAAGATACAATGTAACCATCGATGGAAACGGAACAAACGATGTTGTAATTACAAATGATGTTGCATTGATTGATGTAACTGCAGTTAAGAACTGGGTTGGAGCACACCTAGACAGACTGTTGAGTTTACATTGTATAGCAAACAGGGTGAAAATCTTGTACCAACAGGCAAAACTGTTACATTAAATGGGACAGATGAAAACACAGTTGCAACATTTGCAGAACTTCCAAGACTTGATAATGATGGTGAACAGATTGTATATTATGTTTACGAAACAAAGATTGGTGAAACTCCTATCACATTTAATCTTACACCTGTAGAAACCATGAACTATTCTTTAGGTATAAATGGTGGAGTATATGCGGTAACAGTTAGCGATAACGGTACAGTTGGCGACAAAGTAGTTATAATAAGCAACTCATTTACAGGAACACCTGTAATACCTAGTGGGAATATACCGTTAGTACCTGTAGTTACACCAATACCAACGCCTACACCAACACCTGCGCCAAATCCTGATTCGCCTGTAGTAGATATCCCTAATGTTCCTTCACCTCAGGGACCTGCTACACCGGTTAATGATGGTGATGAAGACAATGGGGTAACAGAAATCGACGAAGATGATGTACCACAGGGTGATGGCAAGAAGTAAAGAAAGATAACAGCTAACAAAGACACAGTTGACATTACTGATAATAAGGCTCCAAAGGGAACCGCCAACCTACCTAAGACAGGTGGAGAAGCAGGAAACTTCCTTTCTATTATCGGTTTGGGACTTATCGGACTCGGCCTTGTTATAAGGAGAAGAAGATAACCAATAACACAAATGAATAGCAGCAATGCATTCAGCCCCTCCTGTGGAGAGGGTTCTCTCTTTACAGAGTAAAAGCAATATGTAAAAAGGTTTGGCAAGGCAGTAGAAAATTAGAGATTTTTGTGTTAAACTAAGTACCTAGTGTCGTGATTACAGCTAGGAATGATTGAGAGGTTTTATACTTTGATAAGAAAGATGTTCAAAGGTATAGTTTTTGGCTAATTCACGTGACTTTCCAGAGTTTTGCCGTTAGAAAGGATAATGTTGTGAAAAATGATAAACAAGGGAAGACAGGCATTTCAGGAAGATTAAAGCTCTACTTTGCCTGGTACCTTTAGTGCTATCATACCATTCTCATAGCGATGAATGCAGCAATCTACATCATAGATGCAGATGTGGCAATACTTGTAACTCTTTTATCTTCGTATACGCACTGCTAGCTATAGCCATATACATGTTTTGGCAAGGTTGGCTCAAGAGCGACTTAGCTATGCCTTAGAAGTAGCTGATACAGAGGCAGTCTATGCTTAATGAGCTTGAGGTGCCTTATGCAATTGTGGATGAAAAGGGGAATATTTATTGGTTCAATGATGCCTTTTATGACATCTCAAACTCTGAAAATGTGGATAAGAAGTCGCTCCTTGCTATCTTTCCGGAACTTGAGAACACGCTAAGCTCTATGGAAGACGAGGATGCAGAAGAAGTAGTAAAGAAGGATGACAAGGAGTACAGAGTCGTATTTAGAAGGTGTGCAGACAGGCTATTAAAGGCAAAAGCAGGGAGCTTTCAAGATGGAAGCATATCAGCCTTCTTCTATGATATCACAGAGATAAATGCACCTTTTAAGGAAAACTATGACAACAGGATGATAATGGGGCTTCTCTACATAGATAATTATGAAGAAGCACTTGAGAGCATTGATGAGGTTAAGCGTTCCCTCCTTTCTGCCCTTGTAGAAAGAAAGATAACCAAGTTTATGCAGAGCATAGATGCGGTTACAAGAAAGCTTGAAAAGGATAAGTACATTGTTATATTTAAGAATAAATATCTGGATCTAGCTAAAACAGGATAGATTTTCGATTTTAGATGAGGGTAAAAAGGATAAATATAGGAAATGACATGACATGTAACTATCTCCTTTGGTATGGAGTATATCTATGGAGTCCTATACTCAGTCCTATGACTTTGCAAGGGCGGCCATAGATATGGCACTTGGACGAGGAGGAGATCAGGTAGTACTTAAGGAAAAGAACAATATAAGCTACTTTGGAGGCAAAAGCCAGCGTACAGGAACCAATACCAGAGTAAAGGCTCGTGTCAAGGCACATGCCCTTAGCGAGCTTATAGAGGCTAAGGATAACGTGCTCATTATGGGACATAAGAACAGCGATACTGACGCCATTGGAGCTGCAATCGGAGTTTACCGTATCTGTAGAACATTTAATAAGACAGCGCATATCGTTATTAATGATATTTCTTCTTCTATTGCCCCTACAATAGAGAGGATGAAGGCTACCTCTGAAAACGGATCAGAGCTTTTTGTGACAGGTGAGAAGCTCACTATGGTGAGATAAGGATACCATGCTTGTGGTAGTAGATGTAAACAACAGTGAATTTGTGGAGTGTGAGGAGCTGCTAATAAAGGTAAGCACTATAGTCCTCCTTGACCACCACAGACAGAGACCCTACAACAATCAAGAATACTGTACTTTCTTACATAGAGGAGTATGCTTCCTCTTCCTGTGAGTTGGTCGCAGAGATACTTCAGTATATAGATCTGGATGTGAAGATGACATCTACAGAGGCGGCTGCAATGTACTCAGGTATAATGATTGATACCAATAACTTCCTTGTAAAAACAGGGTGCAAGAACCTTTGAAGCTGCACGTACTTCCTTAGGCGAAATGGAGCTGAGGTTACAAGGATAAGAAAAAAGAATTCAGGACAGAGATGGATGAATTCAAATTAAAAGTCAAAGATATGCAAGTATGGCTGAGATATGCCGCGGTGCATTTGCCTTTGCAACCTCATACGAGGGCGATAACAAGGACAAGAATAGAGTTATACTTGGAGCTAAGGTGGCCAACGAACTTATGAATATATCTAATGTAAAGGCTTCGCTTTGTATTTACCTCATCTGACAACAGGGTATGCATTTCTGCCCGTTCGATAGATGAAGTGAATGTGCAGCTACTTATGGAAAAGATAGGCGGAGGAGGCCATTTATCTGTTGCAGGCGCTCAGCCTAAAGGGAGTTACCATAGAAGAGGCAGAAACTATGGTAAAAGAACTGCTGATAGCTGCATAGAATCAGGAGAAATATCGGTTTAGATAAAAGGAGGATGTTATGAAGATTATTTTTGTTACAGGACGTGAAAAAAACCTCGGTAAGAAGGGAGACCTTGTAGAGGCAAATGACAGTTATGCCAGAAACTTTATCATCCCAAAAGAAACTTGGAGTAGAGGCAAGTCCGAAGAACCTAAAATGACCTCAGACAGCAGAAGTTAAACGAGGAGAAGAAACAGGTAGAAATCCTTGCGGAGGCTGAGGAGCATGGCAGCTGCACTTAAGGGCAAGGTGGTTAATCTTTCCATAAGAGTAGGTAAGGAAGGAAAGGTAGTTTGGTAAGATATCCACTAAGGAAATTGCGGATGAGACCAAGAAGCAGCTTGGCATCGAGATGAGACAAGAAGAAGATAATAAGTGATGCAATAAAAAGCAGCAGGCAATTATAAAATACAGGGTAAAAGCTCCACCCTAAGGTAGTTGGAGAGCTAACAGTAGAGGTAAAAGAAGAGGTATAAGATGGCAGAAGAGGAGCTGATTAAGAAAAACCCCGCCTACATAGCAAGTCAGCAGAGCAGTCTGTTCTAGGCTCCATGCTTTTGGACCCGGAGACTGTGATTACTGTATCAGAAATGCTTGAAGCGGACGATTTTTGATAAAAGATACGTACTTATATTTTCTGCAATTATCTCCCTGGAAAAAGAAGGAAAGCCTATAGATATAGTCACAATAGAGAATAAAATAAGAGAAATGGAACATCCGCTTGGGGCTATAGAGATAGATGTCTTAAGAGAGCTATTGCTGGCTGTTCCTACCTCTGTAAATGTGGCTCATTATGCAGAAATAGTATACAAGAATTCGTTGCTTAGAAAGCTTATCAAGGTGACTGAGGAGATTTCTCTTAACTGTTATGCAGGAGAGTCTACCTTGGAGGATGTTTTACAGCTTACAGAGAAGAAGGTGTTTGATTTACTTCAAAAGCGCCATGTATCTGATTCTACCGACATAAAGCAGGTTATTATATCGGTTGTTGAGAGCATAGCCGCTGCCTCAAAAAGTGGAGGCACAGTTACAGGTATACCTACAGGCTTCCACGACCTAGACTACAAGATGGCGGGACTTCAGAACTCAGACCTGATTCTGATAGGCAGCAAGACCGTCTATGGGTAAGACAGCCTTTTGCCCTCAATATAGCTGAATATGTGACTGTTAAGAAAAAAATGTGACTACAGCCATATTTTCTCTCGAAATGTCAAAAGGACAGCTTGCCAAGCGTATTCTTGCCATGAATTCAAGGGTGGATTCACAAAAGCTAAGAACCGGAGACCTCTCCGACCCGGAGTGGGAGACATTGTAGACAGTGCAAGAATCATAGGAGGGACAAATCTTGTTATTGACGATACTCCTGGTATTTCTGTAACTGAGCTTAGAAGTAAATGCAGGAAGTTAAAGCTTGAGAAGAACCTAGGGCTTGTGATGATAGACTATATCCAGCTTATGACGGCAGGAAGCAAACATTCTGAGTCAAGACAGCAGGAGATATCAGAAATATCCCGTTCATAAAAGGCTCTTGCAAGAGAGATAAATGCCCTATTATAGCACTTTTCCCAGCTTTCAAGAAAGGTGAGAGAGCAGGGATGACAAAAGGCCTATGCTTTCTGACCTTCGTGAGTCCGGGGCGATAGAGCAGGATGCCGATGTGGTTATGTTCATATACAGGGATGAATACTACAATAAGGATACGGAGACGCCGGGAGTAACCGAGATTATCATCGGTAAGCAAAAGAAATGGTACTATCGGAACTGTGTAAGCTTGGCTGGAAGAGCGAGCTTACTAAATTTGTTAACATTGAAAGAAAAACACTGACAGGCTGTCAGGGTAATGCTGATACAGAGTGGGGTAAGGCTTGAAACAGCTACAAATAAGACAAAAGTAATAAATTGAATTGATTAAAATATATAAAGATTTAGGTGAAAACAACATAAATCCCTGAGGAAAAACTGAAAGATTTCGTGAGGACATACACATATTCAGATGCTTGTAGGATTTTGTTTGGGCATTACTATAACTTTAATATATTTTTGTTTGTAATTTCAGATAATTCATCGTTAAAATCAAGTTGATAAAAATTGTTTCAGGTTAAATGATTTTTGGATTTGATGGTATAGTGTATAAGGTTTGTGAGGAGAGTAAAGATGCGTACAAAAAGAACTGACTATTTCAAAAGATTTTTCTATGTTGCCTGATGCTGTTGCTGAGCTGGTCCAGACAGCCTGTAAGTTTGAAAGCAGTAGCTATGCTATTGCAGATGAAAAGAGAATCAATCTTAAGAGCATAATGGGTGTTATGTCTCTCGTAGCTATAAAGAGTAAAGAGCTGGTCATTGAGATTGACGGTGCAGATGAGGATGATGCCATTACCTGTCTCGCAGGCTTTTGGAGCTAATCAATATCTAATTAAAATTAGTGCAAATATAGGAAAATTATGCCTGCTTATAGCAGGCATAACTAAGGTGGAGGGTGTATGGCAGTTCAATATGTCATTGGAGGAACAGGCTGTGGTAAGTCTGAGCTTTGCTTTAAGAAGATAGTAATAGAAGCAGAAAAACCAGATAAAAATTACTTTGTAATAGTGCCTGAGCAGTTTACCTTGCAGACACAGAGGGATTTGGTGCGTCTAAGCAGTAACGGTGCCATAATGAACATAGACGTACTTTCCTTTATGCGCCTTGCCTACAGAGTATTCGAGGAGCTAAACATAAGGGAAAGGCTTGTACTTGAAGACACCGGCAAAAATATGATAATTAGAAAGCTGCTTAGCGGGCTGAAGAGCGAGCTTAAGTTCTACAAAAACATGGTAGGCAGACAGGGATTTACCGAAGATATCAAATCCCTTATCAGTGAGCTTATGCAGTACGGAATTACACCTGAGACCTTGGCAGATATCGAAGAGAAAACCACCTCCCCTGTGACTTGCCAAGCTTCACGATACAGGGCTCATCTGAGTGCATTTAATAACTATAAAAAGAAAAATATATATCAGCTGAGCAGATTTTGGATGTGCTTGCCGGGGAGATGGGAAAGTCAAAGCTCCTTGATGGTGCGGTTATTTGTTTTGATGGTTTTACGGGCTTTACCCCTGTACAGCTTAAAGTCATCGGATTTGCTCCTCTTAAAGGCAGAGCATATACTCATCACCCTTACTATCTCAGAGAAAAGAATATTACAGTGAAAATGATGAGAAATTCAGCCTGTTTCACCTAAGTAAGGATACCATAAACAGGGTAAATAAACTTGCAAAAAGACAGAAAAAGTGAATATAGCTAAGCCTGTAATTGCTGATTATGAAGGCAAGACAGGGGAGCTAAGCCTCCTTGAAAAGCAGATATTTAGATATCCTATAAAGGAGATTAAACAGGAAAAAGGGGCGGTATCTGTATCCGTCTATAAGAATCCAAAGGAAGAGCAGAGAGCCTTATACCGCTTATTTTATCACTTGTAAAGAGATGAGGGCTTAGATACAGGAAGTTACTATTGCCACCGGAGATATGGAAGAATACGGGGAAGTGGTTTGCAGACGCACTTTCATCTAAGGATATTCCATACTTCCTCGATAGCAAGAAAACTATATCAGACAATCCCTTTGTGGAATATATAAAGGCATCGATACTGGTTATAGAGGATAATTTCACATACGATGCAGTAATGAGGTACCTAAGAAGCGGATTTGCAGATGTGGATATTAAGGATGTAGACATATTTGAAAACTATATACTAAGAAGGGGAATAAAGGGGCTTAAGAGGTATCAGAAAAGCTTTTTAAGTGAGGAACCTACAGATGAAGAAAATAGTGCTGAGAGTATAAGGGATAATCTTGTAAAGAAGTTTACCCCTTTATATGAGGTTTTAAAAGCTAAGACATCTTTAGCTGCTGACTTTATCACAGCCCTTTATAACTTTGTGGTGAAGGCTGGCTGTGAAGAAAGCCTTATGAAGCTAAGTGCGGGCTTTGAAAGTGAAGGAAGGATGATAGCTGCTAAAGAATATGCAGCCTGCTACAAGATAGTGATGTCTGTCTTTGATAAGCTCTATGAACTTCTCGGAGATGAAAAGCTTAGTATAGAAGAGTTCAGGACTATACTTGAATCAGGTTTTGAAGAGGGAAAAGCAGGCTTTATCCCGCCGGGGCTTGACCAGATAGTAATTGGAGATGTAGAGCGTACCAGACTTAAGGACATCAAGGTGCTTTTTGTCTCGGCTTTAATGAGGGAAAAGGTGCAAAGTCAGGAAGTACCAGGAATAATAACAGATGCTGAAAAGGAGAAACTTAGTAGCACTGGATACTCAAAGCTTGCTCCTACGGCAAAAAGAAAAGAGCCTTTTAGGAGACAGTTTTATATCTATATGCTTTTTACCAAGCCTACAGAGAGGTTATATGTATCCTACAGTGTTTCGGACATGGAGGGAAAGCCCCTTAAGCCATCAGTATTTGTAACGAGGCTTAAGGCTGTCTTTAGTAAGGATAGCTTGAAGGAAGAGCCTAAAGCCCTATCTTTACTTGATGAAATCAGGAAAGACGGTGGACTGGGGCTAATTCTTACTGCTGTTAAAAAGAGGGACTTAAAGGATGAAACCATTATAAATCTGATAAAATATTATCAGACTCATAAGGATGACAGATACAACAAAATAATAAGTGGAACAGCTTCAAAGGCACATGGAAACAGCCTTGAGGTATATTGCAGCGAATCTTTATGGGAAGCTAAAGGGCAGCGTTACAGGCTTGAGCTCTTTTCTTCCTGTGCCTACGCTCATTTTATAAAAGCTATGGTATAAGGCTTAGGGAGAGAGCTGAATATGAAATCCAGCCAATGGATATAGGAAATATCCTCCACGAGGTGCTGGAGAGATTTGCAAAGAAGGTGGTTGAAAGCGGAGAGAGCTTTGCCCTGCTCTCGGAGGAGAAAAGGACAGCTATTCAGGCAGAAAGCCTTGCCGAGACCTTTGACTATGGTGATGATATCTTTAAGTCTTCCTCCCGAAACAGCTACCAGCTTGAAAGGCTTAAAAGGATAACTGACAGAGCGGTAAGAACTGTGCTTACCCAGATTAAAAAAGGTTCATTTACTCCTATAGCCTTTGAGGAGGAGTTTGTGACAGGAGGCTTTAAGGGCAGGATAGACAGGATAGATGCCGTACTTTCAGACTATCTTCCTGACGGAAGCCTGCTTGCAGAGAATAAGGAAATTAAAGGATTTAAGAAATGTGAGTATGTACGGGTAATTGATTATAAGTCAGGCAGTAAAAGCCTTGACCTTGATAGAGCCTATTATGGGCTTGATTTGCAGTTGTTTACCTATCTTAACTACATAAGAAAAGAGTTCGGAAAGAAAAGAAAAGACAATCTCATCATTCCGTCAGGAGCATATTATTTTCACATAGATGATCCTGTTGTTGACTTTGGAGGAGGAGAAGATGCCATTCTAAAAGACCTTAGATTTGATGGCATAACCTCTCCGGAAACCACAATATCAGGCTGATTGACGAGGCTATGGTGTACAATAACACCTTACCCCGCAGGCTGATTCTGATGTAATCAAGCTAAAGACTAAAAAAGACGGGGAGCCAAGCAGCACTACGAGGCTCTATGTAAGTGGTGAAATGAATGAACTCATAGACAACTCAGAGCTTGAGATAGACAAGTCAAAGAAGAGAATATTAAAGGGCGAAATTTATCCAAAGCCTTATAGTCTGGGAAGTGAAAAAGGCTGTGACTACTGTGAATATAGAGGGCTCTGTGGTTTTGACTTAAAAATGCCGGGATATAACTATAACAGGCTGAAAAAGATAGATAAGAAGTGCTTTTTTGAGGAGCTTAGGGCTAAGCTGGAGGGTGAGAATGGAAAGAAAATGGACTGATGAACAGCTCGCAGTCATAGAGCATAGAGGAGGGAAGCTCTTGGTTTCCGCGGCGGCAGGCTCAGGCAAGACTGCAGTACTTATAGAGAGAATAATGGGAAGAATCCTTGATGAAACCTCTCCCATCAATATAGACGAGCTTTTGGTTGTTACATTTACAAGGGATGCCGCAAGGGAAATGAAGGAGAGGATAGGCTCTGCCATAGCGGAGAAACTTGAAGCAGAGGTAAATAACAATCCGGACTCGCAACTTGCAAGAAGGCTTATGAAGCAGTCAGCCCTGCTTTCCGAGGCTAATATGAGCACTATTGACAGCTTTTGTAAGAAGGTTGTTATGGAGAATTTTAAAGGAGGCTGAGATAGACCCTGCAGTTAGAACAATGGATGATACTGAGGGTGTGATTATAAGAAAAAAGGTGATCGAAGACCTGCTTGAAGATGAGTATGAGAGAAAGGACGATGACTTCATAAACTTTGTGGAATACTTTGCCAGAGGCAAGTCTGATAAGGTGATTGAAGAGCTGATTCTTCAGTTGTATAGATTCTCGGAAAGCCTGCCTGACAAGGAAAGCTGGTTTGACAAAGAATTAACAAATAAAGAAGGGGCCTTTGCAGGTTCTGATTTTGAGAGTATTTTACTTGAATTCTGTATGGAAATGCTTATAGAGTTAAGAAGTGAGGCGGAGAAATTTGTAAGCCTTTCTCTCTCGCCATACGGACCGTCCCAGTACGAGGAGGCAGGAAGTGCTGATGTGGCTCTGTTTAATTCTCTTTAAAGGCAGATAGCTTTAGTAAGCTCATACAGCTTGCGGGAGAGGCAGGCTTTGGAAGGCTTTCTTCAAAAAAGGCCGCTGATGTGGATGAGGGAAAGAAAGAACTTGCCAAGAACATCAGAGATGCTTACAAAGAAAGCTTCAACAAGCTAAGAGAAGACTTCCTTTCTGAGAGTGTGGAAGACATAGAAAAATCAAGGCTTGTTACAGCAAGGGTTATAAGAGAACTTATCAGGCTCACAAGGGCGTTTGATGAGGCCTATGCTGCTGAAAAGAAAAAAAGAAATGTGGTGGATATCTCCGACTGGGCTCATTTTGCCCTCAAGGTACTTACTGATTGTGAAGGTAGTCCTACCGAGGCTGCAAAGGTATATAGTGAGCAGTTTGCAGAGATAATGATAGATGAATACCAGGATTCCAACCTCCTTCAGGAAAGCATCTTAACCTCCATAGCAAGGGAAGAAGATGGGCTTTCCAACATTTTCATGGTTGGGGATGTGAAGCAGAGTATATACAAATTCCGACAGGCTAAGCCTGAGCTCTTTATTGAGAAGTATAACAGATACTTCGAGGGGAAAAATGAAAGAAGAATAGACCTTCACAACAACTTTAGAAGTGGTGGGGAGGTCATAGGCTCTGTAAATGCTATATTTGAAAAGACGATGATAGAGGAGCTTGGCGGCATAGTCTATGATGAGGCTGCAAGGCTTGTTAAGGGAAGAGTGGATAAGGAGGAGGATGCCCTAAACATCACAGAAGTCCTGATTTTACGACAAGGACAGTGAAATACCAAAAAGAACTCTTAAAGCTAAGTGATATAGAGCTTGAGGCCCATCTTGTAGCGAGGCGGATAAAGGCTCTTATTACTGAGAAAAAGGATGAGGGCAAGCCTCTTAAATTCAGTGATATAGCCATACTTCTTAGAACCAATGTGGAGTGGGCCGAGAGCTTTAGAAGGGTGCTTATCTCGGAGGGTGTTCCTGCTGTCTGTGAGTCAAGTACGGGCTATTTTTCGGCTTGGGAGGTACAGGTGATGCTGGCTCTTCTTAAGATACTTGACAATCCGCATCAGGATATCCCGCTTGGAACAGTTCTCCTTTCCCCTATAGGAGGCTTTAGCGAAGAAGAACTTGCAAAACTCCGTATAAATGCCAATGAACTTGAAAAAGAGAAGGCTGACCTCTGGGAGGTGATTAATCTTTCGGAAGATGATAAGTGTAAAAAGTTCATAGACTGGCTGAATGAAAAAAGGTCTAAGCTGGTGTTCACTCCTGTTCATGAGTTAATAAAAGGAACTATTTACAGAAAGCAATTTTTATAGCTTCGTAAGTGCCATGCCATCGGGAGAAACAAGGGCAGCAAACCTTGATATGCTTGTCTCTAAGGCTAAGGCATTTGAAGCTACCTCTTTACACGGAACCGGGCATTTTGTAAGATATATAGACAGGCTTAGAAAATACGAGGTGGACTTTGGTGAAGCAGGGGTAGGAGGAGTGGATGCAGTGAGGATTCTCTCCATCCACAAGAGTAAAGGACTTCAGTATCCGGTTGTCTTTGTAAGCGGTATGTCAAAGAGTATGAACAATCAGGATTCAAGGGCGGCTGTGGTTATCCACCCGGAACTTGGAATAGGTATAGATGATTTTAACATAGAAACCAGAGAAAGAAGTCAACCTTGCTTAAGAAAATGGCTGCAAAGAGCTCAGGCTTGAAAAATGTTGCAGAAGAGATAAGGCTTCTCTATGTAGCTATGACTAGGGCAGAGGATAAGCTGATACTTACAGCAGGCTGTGACAAGGTGGAGGAAAGGCTTGGAATCTGGGAAAATGATGAGCAGAACTTCCTCTCGCTTTCAAAGACTAATTCCTCTTAGACTTTGCTATGCCAGCCCTCATAAAGGAGAAAGAAAAGGGCAGAGCTAAGCTAACCATTAAGGGTGCGGGGGAGCTTGTGGATAAAAGCCTTGATGAAATGGCAGAAAAAGAAGTGGTTAAAAATGACATTTCAAATCTCATAGAAAATCTCCCTGAAACTAAGAACTACGAGGAATTAAGCAGGTTAATCACCAGGGAAAGAGAATATATCTATCCATTCAATGAGGCTGTAGGGCTAAAGAGTAAAATGACGGTATCTGAGCTTAAAAGACTGCATTTAGAAGAGGAAGAAGGAGGAGAAACTCCTTTTGAAGGTGAGATAAAGACTGATTTTGAGGCTTACATCCCTGAATTTATGAGGGGAGAGGCTGAAAAGGTGGAAGGAGCCGCAAGAGGTAGTCTATATCACCGTATTCTTAGCAGACTTGACTTTGGAAAGTCTTATGATGAGGCTTCGTTTAAGTATTATCTGGAGAGTCTTGTCATTGACAAAAAAATAACAGAAGAGGAAATGGAGAGCATCAACATAAAGCACTTTATGAATTTCTTTAAGAGCAGGCTGTATGAGAGGATGAGTAGGCATTTCTTAAAGGTAAGCTATCAGGGAATCCCCTTTTGTTATGGGGATGGATGCAGGAGCTGGCGAAGTAAAGGAAATGGTTCTCGTACAGGGTATTATAGATGCCTGGTTTATGGAGGGCGATGATGTAATCTTAATGGACTATAAGACTGACAGGGTATATGGAGATAAAGGTCCTGATGAGCTTATAAAGAGATATAAGGTTCAGCTTGATAACTACGCCCTTGCCTTAAAGAGAATCACAGGTAAAGAGCCTAAGGAGAGGATTATCTATTCATTTTCACTTGGAAAAGAAATAAACTTAGAGGCTTAATCAGCCTGTTTTAAGGTATCTTAAGTTAGATGCAGGAAGGAGAAAATGTGGAGGCTTATTTGGGATTTGCGGAAGTATATGATAAATTTATGGACAATGTACCCTATGATGAATGGACGAAGTACCTCATAGGCCTGCTTAAAGAAAACGGTGTTAAGGGCGGACTGATGGCTGAACTAGGCTGTGGCACCGGCAATGTCACAACTAGACTAAAGACAGCAGGATATGATATGATAGGGATAGACAACTCTGTAAATATGTTGCAGATAGCCGCCGAGAAGGAGACTAAGGGGGAAGGGGATATCCTCTACCTCTGCCAGGACATGAGAGAATTTGAGCTTTACGGTACTGTTAGCGCTGTAGTCTGCATCTGTGACGGGCTTAATTATATCTTAGAAAAGCCTGACCTTGTGAAGGTGTTTAAGCTTGTGAACACCTACCTCGATAAGGACGGAGTATTTATCTTTGACTTAAACACCATTTATAAATACGAAGCTCTGCTTGGAGACAGGGTAATAGCTGAAAACAGAGAAAACATGAGCTTTATCTGGGACAATTATTATGATAGTGAGGAAAGGATAAATGAGTACGACCTTACCATTTATCTGGAAGACAGCGGTGACGAAAAGGGAAGATTTTTAAGATTTGATGAAATTCACTACCAAAAGGGTTATACTATAGAGGAGATAAAGGAGGCTCTTGACGAGGGAGGGCTTCAGTTTGTGGCTGTCTATGACGCATTTACAAGGGAAGCACCTAAGGAGGAGAGCGAGCGTCTTTACTTTATAGCTAAGGAAAAATATCAGGAAGGAAAAACATACAGGTAAGTATATGAAAGATTATGTAGTAAGGGCAGTTGCGGCAGGAGGAGAGGTAAGAGCCTTTGCCTGTACAACCAAAAATCTTGTAGAAGAAGCAAGGCTTCACCACGATAGTATGCCTGTGGCAACAGCAGCACTTGGAAGGCTTCTTTCAGCAGGCTCTATGATGGGGCTTATGATGAAGGGGGAAAATGACAGGCTCACACTTCAGATTAAGGGTGACGGACCTATAGGAGGCCTTGTAGTTACAGCAGATTCTAAGGCAAGGGTGAAGGGCTATGTCTATAACCCTGATGTAGAGCTTCCTCTTAAGTCGGAAGGAAAGCTTGATGTAGGGGCTGCGGTCGGAAGTGGGGAGCTGACCGTCATCAGAGATATGGGACTTAAGGAGCCTTATGTGGGAAGAACCAACCTCATTACAGGTGAGATAGCAGAGGATTTGACATATTATTTTGCGTCCAGCGAACAGGTGCCAAGCGTGGTGGCTCTCGGAGTTCTTGTAGATAGGGACCTAAGCGTAAAGAGGGCTGGAGGCTTCATTATCCAGCTAATGCCGGGGGCAAGTGATGAGACCATAGATGCCATTGAGAAGAAGATTCCTATGGTGACTTCAGTTACAGGTATGCTGGATGAGGATATGACGCCTGAGGAGATTCTTACTTTTATTCTTATGATTTAAATGTTGAAATCACAGACAAGACAGAGACATCCTTTTTACTGTGACTGCAACAAAGAAAGAGTGGAACAGGTGCTTATTAGCATAGGGGAGAAGGAATTGACATCGCTTTATGAAGAGGATAAGCCTGTGGAGGTATGTTGTCAGTTCTGTGGCAAAAAATACGAGTTTTCCACAGAAGAAATAGGAATTTATTAAAATGTGGGAAAAATAGGTAATAAATCTAACACAGTTCAGACATATATTGATGTTAAATTGATAAAGCCCTAACCTGGGTAAGTTAAAGTATGCGAAGGGAGATTTACATGAATAATAAATTTTTAGCTATGTTTCTTGCAGGAACAGTGGCTTTTGGCAGCTTCTCAGTCCTGTCACCGAGAGAAGAGGCTAAGGCGGCAATTGCATTTTTATACGACAAGAGTAGTCCAAACTCTATGCTGACTCTTAGGAAGGCGAAGGAAGTTTATATGGGGCAGAAAAACTTGATATTGACTACAGCATAGGGAGGAAGAACCTCCGGGTGTTAAGGAAGCTGGAAGTCTTCCAATAAAAATGCGGCAACCGTATCAAAAGACGGTGTGGTGACTGCGAAGAAGCCCGGACTTACGGTTATCAGCTTTACCTACACAGTAAATAAGAAGCAGATTACAATTAAGTGTAAGGTGAATGTAAACAGCGGAGTTGACAGTCTTTCTATAGCAGGAACAGGCAGGTTTGACGGCACCATGCTTACAGACTCAATCATACAGTTTAAGTCTGTTGCAAAGGCAGGAAGTAACGAGTTAAAGCTTAGTCCGGGAAGAAAGCAGACCTATGGCATTTTCTATGACTTATTTGCAGATGAAGCCTGCACCATACCGGCATCTTCAGCTATTGCGACTATAACCTCATCAGGCTTTTTAGTTGCAGGACCTACGGCAAGTAAGGTCTATGTGAGGGCTTCTGTAAAGAGCAGCAGGAATGCCGCTCCAAGTGTGAAGAGCAATGTAATAGGAGTTGACATAAAGGATAGGACACCTGTTTCCACACAGGCAGCAGTTAAGGAAATTGTTGTTGAAAATATGGAGGCACCTCTTGCCACCCTTAGTGACAGCGGTATGAAGGCTGAGGTTAGATATAAGCTTCTTGACCAGTATGGCAATGATGTTACAAGAGATGTTAGATTTGCAGGCAAGACTAGCGCGGTCTGGGAAGGGAACAAGCCTGTAAACCTTGTAGCAGACGGCAAATTCCTTATAGATTTGGAGCCTAACCAGACAGTTGGTTATGTAGGAAGATTGAATATAACCTATGGAGGTGCTACTCCTATAACCAAGGAAGTTCAGATTAAGATAGGCAATCCAAGCTATATTAAAGACCTTCAGATTATGGGTATATACAAGCGTACCCTCACAGGTTATGTGAAGGTAATGGATAACAATACATTTTTAACTGCTGGAACTGTGATTAATTCCTTTGGAGGTACAAGTTCACTCAATACCATTCCTGAGTCTTACTATGTGCTTGTAAGGGCAAGGGACAGTGCGGGTAACAGCATCTACAATGCAGGTATCCCACAGAGTAAGATATCCCTTGTTATCACAGGTAACACAGGTCTTGTGCTTGATACAGCGGATGGAAAGCTTCAGACTATTTCGCCTGTAACAGTAGATGGAGAGACCTTCCTCACCTATCCTCTTAAGGCAGCAGTTCTTACGACAGGTACAGTAAATATAAGAGCGGTAGCTGTAGGAGGTATGGCTAACAATGCCATGGATTCTAAGGTTAGTGAGGGTGCAAGTGTAGGCTCATTGGAAATAAGCGGTGGAGGAGTTGTGGGCAAGGAGAACCTCATTAACTTCACTCTTAAAAATGCTTCAAATACAGTAGTAACCAGATATGAGGAAGTGCTTTCAACTCTGGGGCTTAACGACAACGGAGCAGGAAAGGTATATATCATGCCTGGTTCAAATATCCTTAGTTCAGACAATGGCTCATACTTCTATTTCAGTAAGAATGCGCAGACAGGAATGGCAGAGCTTTACTATATGCCATTTGCCACAGCTCTTAAGGGAGCGTCTGTTAGTGCTGAAACAATTACCGTACTTAAGGGGACGCCTGCTTCAAAAACCTCGGCTCTTGTAGTTAAGGCTCAGTAATGTATTATGATGCAAGGGCAAGCGGTGCTCGAGCAGTCCTGTATCATGCTATGCTTGCAAGGTTAAGCAGTGCTCACGCAGTTCTGTATCCTAGGGTGTAGGATGCAACCCACACCCACATAAAAATATAAGGTACCGGAGTTTTCATGGAGAATTTTTATAACGGAGTTTAAGAAGATAGTAACAGAAATCAGGGTGAACATCTTTAATCTGCTTCGTTGGTGCATATTTTGCCACATTGGTAGGCCTCTTTGTAGGAGGCATCAGTGTGGCATTTTCAGCGCTTGACATCAGGGCAAACAATTTGTTAAAGACTCATCCTGAAATGCTCTACGGGCTGCCATTTGCAGGCCTTATTATAGTATTTTTATATCGTTTTGCAGGGGTATATAAGTCCCAGGGAACCAATCTTGTTATCAGTACTATTCAGGCAAAGACGGAGCTTCCCGTAATTATGGCTCCCCTCATCTTTGTCTCAACACTGATTACACATGCCTTTGGTGGCTCAGTGGGCAGGGAAGGTGCTGCTCTTCAGCTTGGAAGTGCGGCAGCTGCAGGGCTTAACAAGATTAAATGGCTAAAACTTAGTGAAGAGGAAAAGCGTATGATTATTATGTGTGGTATGAGTGCGGCTTTTTCAGCTATATTTGGTACACCTATAGCGGCAGTATTTTTCCCGATGGAAGTAGCAAGTATAGGTATCATCCAGTATTCAGCTATGTTTCCATGCTTTGTGTCTTCTGTCACTGCAAGCTGGCTGGCTCATCTATGTGGGTTTAGCAAGGTGCAGCTTGGGAGTGTTATCGATGTCGGACTTGATATAGAGATTACTTGGAAGGTAGCAGTTTTAGCTATATTCTGTGGCCTTTTAAGTATAGCTTTCTGCCTTATGTTAAAGGGATTTGGCAGTGGCTTTGCAAAGCTTCACAAAAGCCGCTATGTGCAGGTCTTTTTGGGAGGTATTATCTTTGTTGTTATCAATCTTTTGATTGGAACAAGGGACTTTCTTGGAGCAGGTATGCCTGTCATAGAGCGGGCTGTAGAGGGAGAGGTGCTTTGGTATTCATTTTTTATGAAAATGTTTCTTACTGCACTTTGTATAGGCTCAGGCTTTAAGGGTGGCGAGGTACTGCCATCTCTTTATATAGGAGCAACCTTTGGCAGCTTCTTTGCACTTGTTGCTGGCTTACCTACTTCACTTGCTGTAGCCTGCGGAATGGCAGGGCTTTTTGTGGGAGTGACTAACTGCCCTATCGCCTCACTGCTTATCATTTCTGAGCTTTTCGGCTTCAAGGAGGGCAATATCTACTTCCTGCTTGCCATTGCCATCAGCTACATAATGTCAGGCTATTTTGGACTATACTCAGAGCAGAATATCATTTATTCTAAGTTTAGGACTAAATACATCAATAGAAAAGTGGGGGCTTATGAGGAAGAATTGGAGAAGGGGCAGGGTAGGGAGTTGAGAAGCTGATAGGGATTTGTAATAATAAAAAATTTAAGCTTTATTTTGGCTTGGATAGTGATACACAACGATGAAACTGAGAGATAGAAAAGAGGATGGTTTTGTAAGAATGGATAAAAAGATTTAGCTATTATAGGAGATGGTGAATATAAAAAAATTACTTTTTAGATTTAAAGGAAAAAGTTAGACTCAGTCAATTAAAAGCAGCAGTAAAAGTTAATTATGAGTTGCTTGATTTGTATTGGAACTTGGGGAAAGAAATTGTTGAAAAACAAAAGCAATATTCTTGGGGTGATAGTTTTCTAAAATTATTGAGCAGTGATTTAAGAAAAGAATTTCCGGATATGAAAGGATTTTTCAGCCGAAAACTTAAAACATATTAGATATTGGTATATTTTTATAATGATTACCTAATTGGGTTACAAGCTGTAACCCAATTATCGGATATTGAAAGAAGGATAAAAAGTGATTCCTTGGGGACACAATCAAAGGATTATGTATAAGTGTAAAGATGTCAAAGAGGCTTTATTTTATGTAGAGAAGACTATTGAAAATGGATGCTAGATTTTTCAAAGGTAAGTGCAACACTTTATAGAAAAATAGTAAATGCAACAGAGGCACCTGTCAAAGTAGGTGCAACACCATGTTGCATTTAAGTTGAAAAACTACAGAAGGAACATAACATAAGAACTTATGTTCGAAACTTCTTGCAAATAGGCATTTAATCTGCTATACTAAATTTCGATAAAATATTTTGTTTTAGTAAGGGAGGTATGAAGAATGTTTATAAAATGTCTGTCAGTTGGAATAGGGGGATTTCTTGGCTCAGTACTTAGATATCTGCTGTCCGTAATTCCGATTAAGCAAATAAATTATCCGGTAAATACACTTTTTACCAATATAATCGGAGCCATAATCATAGGTGCAGTTGTATCCTATGCGGACAGGACAGGAATGTCTCCTTTGAAGTTAATGCTTCTAAAGACAGGGTTTTGTGGAGGGCTTACCACATTTTCAACATTTTCGCTTGAAACCTTTAAGCTGATTGAAAAGGGAAACCTACTGCTTGCCGGCAGTTATATAATATTGTCAGTAGCTTGCAGCATTGCAGGAGTATTTATTGGACTTAAGATAGGATGAGAGTCATGAATGGAAATTATGATGGAAGTCAGATAGTAGTACTTGAAGGGCTTGAGGCTGTTAGAAAACGCCCGGGTATGTATATAGGAAGCACAGGGTCAAGAGGACTTCACCACCTTATATGGGAAATCCTTGACAATGGTATAGATGAGCATCTTGCAGGCTTTTGCTCACAGATTGACATTACTCTTAGAAATGACGGGGGCATAACCATAAGGGACTATGGAAGAGGTGTGCCTGTAGATATTCACCCAACCAAGAAAATACCGACTGAGCGTGTAGTATATACCATTCTTCACGCAGGCGGCAAGTTCTCGGGAGGAGCGTACAAGGTATCGGGAGGTCCTACACGGAGTAGGTGCCTCTGTGGTGAATGCTCTTTCGACCAAGATGATAGTTGAAATCAGAAGAGATGGCAATGTCTACATAGATGAGTATGAAAATGGTGGACATCCTGTAACGAAGTTGGTTAAAGGCGAGCTTATGCCTGTAGCTACCTGCAGGAAGTCAGACACAGGAACCAGCGTAACCTTTTATCCGGATGATTCTATATTTGAAACTGTTGAATTTAAGGCTGACATCATCAAGAAAAAGCTAAAAGAAACAGCTTTTTTAAATAGGGGACTTAAAATCAACTTTGTTGACGAAAATACAGGTGAGGAGAAGTCATACGAGGAAAAAGACGGTATCAAAAGCTATGTAAAATACATCAACCGTGAGGCAGAAGTTATAAATGACGAGGTTGTATATGTAGAGGGTGAGTCAGGTGACATAGGAGTTGAGGCTGCCTTCCAGTACACAAATGGCTACTCTGAACAGATAAATGCCTATTGTAACTGTATCAATGTAATAGACGGAGGAACCCTCGTAACAGGCTTTAAGACTGCACTTACAAGGGTTATGAATCAGTATGCAAGAGAACTTGGCTACCTCAAGGGAAAGGATGATAACTTTGACGGAAAGGATATTCGTAACGGTATAGTTGCGATTATTTCAATCAAACATCCCGACCCTCAGTTTGAAGGACAGACCAAGACAAAGCTTGGCAATACCGATGCCAAGACTGCGGTTGAAGAGGTAGTTTCAAAGGAAATAGTCAGATATTTTGATAAAAACATAGAGGTGCTTAAGTCTATTCTTGACCTTGCACAGAAGTCCTACAGCGCAAGAACGGCAAGTGACAAGGCGAGAAATGCAGTGCTTAAGAGCCTTAATGACTTTGATGTAAAGAGTAAGCTTGCATCCTGTTCGTCTAAAAATGCTGAAGAATGTGAGATTTACCTTGTGGAGGGAGACTCTGCAGGAGGTACGGTAAAGACTGCAAGAAACCGTAAAACTCAGGCTGTGCTTCCGCTTCGAGGCAAGATATTAAATGTAGAGAAGGCTGCACTTGAGAAGATACTTGTAAATAATGAGATAAAGTCGATGATAGCCACCTTTGGCTGTGGTATTGGAGATGATTTTGACATATCAAAGCTTCGCTATGACAAGATTATCATTCTAACTGATGCGGATGTGGACGGGGCTCATATAAGTACCCTTCTGCTCACATTTTTCTATAGATTTATGCCTGATCTTATAAAAGAAGGCAAGATATACAGAGGACTTCCACCTCTATACAAGGTTGACTATGAGGAGAGCGGTGCTGAGGTTACCAGTGTGCCTGAGAAGAAGCTTGAGGAAGGGCAGCTTGATATCTTTCAGCTTGGAGTCGGAGAAAAGCCTGAAGCTAAGCAGGGGAGGGCTAAGTCAGGAAAGAAGAGGAAGAAGTCAGAGTATATCTTCAATGACTATGAGCTTGAGAAATTCAGGAAGAATAAAAACCGCAAAATCCTTGAGATACAGCGCTACAAAGGACTTGGTGAGATGGATGCGAGTCAGCTTTGGGAGACAACCCTTAATCCAAAGACCAGGTCGCTTGCAAGAATAGATATAAGCGATACTGTTGAGGCTGACGAGGTTACAAGCCTGCTTATGAGTAGCGTAGTACCGCCAAGACGGGAATTTATAATGAATGAAGCTAAATATGCGAAGGTGGATGTGTAGATAAGGGTTAGATTTTTGAAGTATTATCATAGATATCTGGTTATATTTGAGCATATAAGCGCAAACTTTCGGTATTGGCGGATTATAGTCAAAGGAACAGAAAGTTTGACAATTAGGGTTGTGGACAAATTTTTGATTGATTTATAGGAAGTGAGAGGTATGGTAACAGAGGAAAATATTATTATTCAGGACTTTTCTGAGGAAATGAAGAATTCCTACAGAGATTATTCTGTAAGCGTAATTATATCAAGAGCTCTGCCTGATGTAAGAGACGGACTTAAGCCTGTTCAGCGTAGAATCCTCTATGCAATGAATGAGCTTGGGCTCGCTCCTGACAAGCAGCATAGAAAGTCTGCCCGTATAGTCGGTGATACCATGGGTAAATACCACCCACATGGTGACTCTTCCATCTACGATGCCCTTGTGCATATGGCTGAAGAATGGTCTATGTCAGTGCCTTTGGTTGACGGACACGGAAACTTTGGCTCCATAGACGGAGACTCTGCGGCGGCTATGCGTTATACTGAGGCAAGGCTTTCAAAAGGAGCTATGAACCTGCTTACAGGGCTTGATAGAAACCTTGTTGACTTTGTACCAAACTTTGACGAGAGAGAAAAAGAGCCTGTTATCCTTCCTGCCAAGCTCCCGTTTCTTCTAATCAACGGAACTACAGGAATAGCCGTAGGTATGGCTACCAATATACCTCCTCACAATCCGGGAGAGATAATAAAGGGGGCTATAGCCCTCCTTGACAATCCTGAGCTTAGCACCGAAAAGTTAATGAAATACATACCGGGACCTGACTTCCCAACAGGTGGAATAATTTCAAATGCAGATGAAATAGCAGGAATATATGAAAATGGTGAGGGCAGGCTCCGTGTAAGAGGAAAGTATGTAATTGAAGACGGAGATAATGGAAAGAAAAATATAGTATTTACAGAGATTCCGTTTACTTCTACCGGCAATAAGTCAAGGCTTGTGGAAAGTCTTGTAAACCTCATGAAGGATAAGGTGTTTGACGAAATTGCAGATGTGAGGGATGAGTCATCTTCTGATGTCCGTATAGTAGTTGAGGTAAAGAAGGGAAGAAATGTAGACAATCTCCTTAACGGCATTTTCAAGAAGACTCCTCTGGAAGATACATATTCCGTAAATATGCTTGCAGTAAGGGATAAGCAGCCTAAGATATTCTCTCTTAAGGGGATATTGGAGGAGTTCCTTAGCTTTGAAGAGGAGCTGTATACCAAGGAATATACTCATTTACTGGAAAAGGCAAGGGCGAGAGCAGAGGTTGTGGACGGCCTCATCAAGGCAGTAGATGTAATCGACCTTATTATAGAGGTGTTAAGGGGTTCAGAGTCTATAAAACAGGCAAAGGACTGCCTTGTAAATGGTAATATAGCTGAGATTAAATTCAAGTCCGAGGCTTCAAGGAAGGAGGCAAAGGGCTTTGACTTTACTGAGGTGCAGGCTGATGCTATACTTGCTATGCCTCTTAGCAGGCTCATTGGACTTGAGGTCTTGAAGCTTACTTCCGAGGCAGAAAACCTTAAGAACAATATAGATGAGTATAACAGGATATTATCAGATAAAAAGCGAGCTTCATAAGGTGATAAAGACCGATTTGAAGGCAAATGTCAAGAACTTTGACAGACCTAGAAGGACGGAGCTTTTGAATGAAGAAAAGCAGGTCTATGTTGAAGAAGTAAAAGAAGAAGATGTATATGTGCTTATAGACCGCTTCGGATACGCTAAGAGCGTGGATGTGGCGGGTATATCAAAGGCTAATGAAGAGGCCCTGAATGAGTATCCGACACAGATACTTATGAGAAATACAGATAGGCTCTGCATATTTACTGCAAGTGGCAATATGCATCAGGTGAAAGTAAAGGATATACCAAAGGTAAGGCTTAGGGATAAGGGAACTCTTGTACACAATATATCAAAGGTGGGCAAGGAGGAGATTATTCTCTACACCTCATTTGCCACGCTTTATGAATCGATGGTTTTCTTTGCGACCAAGAGAGGCTATGTAAAGCTGGTTTCAGGAGTTGAATTTGACACTAACCGCTCCGTGATGCTTGCGACCAAGCTTGAAGAGGGTGATGAGCTGCTTAGCGTAAGAGTGTTAAGTGCAGCGGAAATACTCTCACACGACCTTAGAGTCTATATGCTTACAAAGAAGAAAATAGGTCTATCCTATCTTCTTGATGAAGTGGTTGAAATGAAGAAGAGCGGCAGGGGAGTTAAGGGCATAGCCTTGCTGCTGATGATGAGGTTAAGGCTGTGGCTGTAGAGGTTAGTGCTACTACAGAAGTAGAATTTGATGGAGACAGCTACAAGACCTCAAAATTCAAACTCAAGAAGAGAGCTGCTAAGGGAGATAAAATTAAGTAAGAAAACGAGGCTGGTTATTGAGAAAGACGAAAGAAAAGGAGGAGGTTCTGTAGCTTACACTAAATGGATATTATGATGGTAATACTGTACAGACATTGGAAAAGATACAGGCAAAGAGAAAAATCAAAAAGTGATAATTACAATTCTGGATGAATTTATAGAAGAAAGCTCTCTAAAAATTAGAACGACTGAATCTGCACGAGGATCACTTGCCAAGTATGCAAAATCCTAAAATTATGGGATAAAAGAAAATAAAATTAGGTAACCAGCTTTGTACCTACTAAGTCACGTTTCTATCTTTGTAAGGTGCCAGAAAGCTCAGAGCTGAGAGGGCGCATTCGCTTTCTGGCACACTCTACAAACGGGGCTGATAGGGTGAGGTATGGTTTGAGGAAATGACAGATTAGCATTGTTGTAATCATTGAACTGTAACAAAATAGATAATAATTTTATTCCCTTAGGACTGAAATGGTAAAGGGAAATGGGTTGCTATGTACTCAAAAGTATACAGCTTAGAATTATAAATGCCTAAGCGAGCGCGTTAGGCGGAGCGAAGCGGATGCCGGAGCGAGTCTGGACATTTATAATTCTGAGCGTCACTATGATAGAATTATTAAAATATATCAAAGGAGAATGCTATGAAATCTGTTAAAGAGAGATTCTTAAAGTATGTATCATTTGATACACAGTCACAGGATGGAGTTGAGGAAGTACCAAGTACAGCCAAGCAGCTTGAACTAGCAAAATATTTGGTGGAGGAGCTTAATGAGCTTGGACTTAGCGAGGTAGAGCTTTTAGACCATGGCTATGTATTTGCGACTCTTCCGGCTACTACAGATAGAGACTTACCTGTGCTTGGATTTATTGCACATATGGATACAAGCGATGCTATCTCAGGTGCTAATATAAGGCCTCGTGAAATAGAAAACTATGACGGCGGGGACATAGTGTTAAATGAAGGACTAGGTGTGGTAATGAAGGTAAGAGACTTCCCTACTCTTCCTGAATTTAAGGGCGAAACCCTCATAGTTACAGACGGAACTACACTCCTTGGTGCTGATGATAAGGCAGGTATAGCTGAGATTATCAGTATGGTGGCTTATTTTAAGGAGCATCCTGAAATAGAGCATGGTAAAATCAGAATAGGCTTCACCCCTGATGAAGAGGTAGGAAATGGAACCAAGTACTTTGATGTAGATAAATTCGGCGCTGACTATGCCTATACGGTAGACGGAGGAAGGCTTGGAGAGCTTGAATACGAGAACTTCAACGCAGCAAGCGGAAGGGTGGTTATAAACGGAGTATCCATACATCCGGGTTCTGCTAAGTGGAAGATGAAGGATGCCATCAGAATAGCAATGGAATTTCAGGCTATGCTTCCTGTATATGAAGATCCTTACTGCACAGAGGGCTATGAGGGATTTTTCCATATTACTGAAATTGAAGGAAATACTGAGAAAACTAAGTTAAATTATATTATCCGTGACCATGATGCAGATAAGTTTGAGGCTAAAAAAGTGTTATTTGCAAAGGTGGGAGAATTCATCAATGCAAAATACGGTGAGGGTACAGCAGATGTTACAATCACAGATTCTTACCACAACATGAAAGAAATGGTTGAGCCTAATATGCATCTTGTAGAAAATGCCAAGAAGGCTATGATAGAGCTTGGAATTGAGCCAAGAGTAGAGCCAATCAGAGGAGGTACTGACGGAGCCTCGCTTTCATACATGGGACTTCCTTGTCCTAATATCTGTACAGGTGGAATGAATTACCATGGCAAGTATGAGTATGTTTCTGTTGATGCTATGTTTAAGATAGTTGAACTATTAAAGAAACTTGTGTTAATATACGCCGAGTAATATTCATCCAAATAACAATTGTGCAAAATATAAATTTATTATTTCAATTAAATATATTTTATTGACATTATGCACAAATGGTGCTAGAATAATACTGTCGACAGGAGAGAGTAGGAAGACGAACTGGCTTCGTAGCGGAATGGAATTGGACATTGGGGGATGTCATTCTGGGGTACTCGATAGAAAAAAGATAACGATACACGCATATTACGTATGTAGATGCCTTGTGTTGCTATCTTTTTCTTTTTTTAGAGGTAATTTTATATTCACCTTTATTACCAAGCTTAATAAAATACATAGATTTGCCGACATAAATGTTATAAGTATTGTGGAACAACTAAGATATGCAGTGGCGGGAGCTGCCGCCAAAGCAGCATATCACAGGTGTTGCGGTTAATATAGGTTAACATTATGACGAGGTGTCTATGCAGATAAACAGTGTAAAAGATAGTACAAAGGTACTTGAAACAGGACTTAAAGATATCGATAAAGATGTAAAAGTACAGGAACCTATTTACGAAAAGATAAGCCTTGGAGAGGCATCCAATAAGAACATAAGAACAAAGACTCTAACATATGGTGATACAGTCAATAAGCTAAAAGAAGAAGACAGAGAGCTTAATAAGTTCAAGGAAAAGGCTGATAAAGCTGTAGAAACTCTTGAATACAATGCCAAAAGTCTTTCTCCTGATGTGATTAAGGAGCTTGAGGATGAGGGAGTATCCGCTAAGGACTCCGATGCGGACTTGGTAAAGAAGAGTATTGAAAATATAGTTCAAAACAGAGAAATACGCAGGGAAAACCTCGCTAAGCAGGCAGAAAAGCTTAGTGAAGCTGCGGACGATATAAAGGAAATATCCTATTCGGCAATTGGTGATTCTACCTTAGCAAAGCAACTAGAAAACTCTGGAATGGCAGTAACAAGGGAGAATATGGACAAACTCTCTTCTGCGGTGAACTTTGCAAAAGAGGTGGTATCCAATATAAATGAGCCTACCATAAGCCGTATGGTGGAGGCGGACTTGCCTGAGACCATTGCAAACATCTACAAAATGGAGCATATGGAGTCATACAGTGAGGTTAGTGTAAATGCGGAGATTGAAGAAACTTGGGACAAGGTATCTGACCAGGCAGTAAGCCTTCTTGAGAATAAGGGTGTAACTGCAGATGCAGAGAGCCTTGATGCAGCGAAATGGCTATTTACCAAGGGAATGGAAATCACTCCCGCCAGTGTAGCTAAGTATCTAAGCCTAAGTGAACTTAAAAAAGAAGCCAGAAGCGAAAAGGGATTTAATAACCTTGCTTCTAAGATTGCAAATGGCCTTTCTGAGGGGAAGGCAACTCCTGATGTCATAGTTGGTAATGCAAACAACAGGCAGGCAGGCTATGTGGTTAATTATTTCAGACGTACCACAGAGATAACCATTACTGAGGTTACAAAGAGAAGAAGCCTTGAAGAAATAAGGCTTAAGCTTACTGAGGAATCAGCAGTAAATATGCTAAATAAAGGCATTAAAATAGATGTGACCGACCTAAAGGGACTTGTTGACAATCTTAGAAAAGAAGAGGAAAGCTATTTTAAGGGCTTACTTGACGGCGCTAAGCCTCTCGGTAATACTACTGAAAGAGCAGGTAAGATAGAAAACAGCACAAATCAGATAGAGCTTTTAAGAAGCGTGGTATCTATCCGCTCTTATGCAATTACAAGGGAGTACAGCTCAGATTATAAGATAGGTGCAGTATCCGAAACCTTCAGGCAGGAGACAAGGATTACACTTGCTTCATATCACGAGGCTGGTATCGCCTATGAAAAGGGTGCAACAGAGATTAGGTCAGACCTTGGGGACAATATACGAAAGGCATTTGGTAATATTGATGAGGTTTTAAAGGATAACGGTTTGGAACTTTCAGACGCTAACAGAAAGGCTGTAAGGCTTTTAGCTTATAATAAGGCAGAGGTGACTGTTGAGTCTGTTACTAAGATGAAGTCTGCCACGGTTCTTACAGAAACAGCGCTAAAGAATTAAAGCCTGCTACTGTTGCAAGCCTTATAAAATCGGGCACCAATCCGCTTGATATGGATATGGAAGAGCTTCTTAAGGCTGCAAAGGAGATAAATGAACAGGTTATTCCGAGTGATGAAAAATACAGCAGATACCTATATAATCTCGAAAGAAGCGGTGAAGTAAGCGAGACTGAAAGGGAGGCTTATATAGGCATATACCGCCTCCTTAACCAGATTGAAAAGGGAGATGATGCTGCAGTAGGAAGTGTGAGCCTAACCAACCAGAGCCTTACACTTAGAAATATGCTATCAGCTGTAAGAACGAGGAAGCTTGGAGGCTTTAATGAGAAAATAGATGATAATTTCGGTGAGCTTACCAACATCCTTGGTGGTGCGGACAAGATAGATAATCAGATAGATAGAGCTTATGCAAAGCTTCTTGCAGGAGAGCTTAAGGAGAGTCTTAGCGAAGTAAGTGAAGAGTATTACAAAAGAGAAGGAAGCAGAAATAGCAAGAGATACAGTCTACTGATGTAGAAAAGCTAATAGATGAGGGAGCTGAGCTTACATTTTCAAATGTGCTTGCCCAGTCAGACATAGCAAAGGGAAGAAGGAGCCTTCTTGGTGTGGTCCGTGATATGACTAGGGGCGAGAAGAGAGAGGTAAATGACCTTGCGGAGAAGTTCATAGACGAGTTTGATGGAGACCGCTTTGCCGCAGAAAAATGAAAAAGGCTATTACTGATGCTCTCAGCAAAAAGTCACTAAGATGATGGAATCTTCTGAAATGAGGTACGACAGCCTAAAGGGACTGATGGCAGTTAGAAGACCATTACTCTATCAGTAAAAAAAGAGAAGAGACTAAGACCTATGACATTCCTTTTCATCTATGATGAGGATAAGCTATGCGACCTCTCTCTTACAGTAAGAAAGGGTAAGGCTGAGGTGGATAAAGGCAAGGTAGGAATTATCTTAACCACCGACAATGAGACAGTGACTTCCGAGTTTAGGATAGTAAGTGAAAGGGTAATGGGTTATTTTAAGACTGAATCAAGGGAGAGCCTTGACAATCTAAAGACCAATGAAGACGTGCTTAAGAGCGCACTTGCAGACCTTGATATGGAAATTGGAGAAATTTCTTATCATCTTGGTGCGTCCTCTTCACAAATTACAAATTCTGACGATATATAGTGATAATGTTAAAACAGCTGATATTTACAGAACTGCAAAGGTGGTAGCAACACATTTACTTAAGGTTCTTGGTATCAGAGGCTAGAGAATGAGGTTTTAAAATGAGAATTAACAACAATATTTCAGCGCTTAGAGCAAATACCAATCTTAGCAGAGTAGATAAAAGACTTGATAAAAGCACCCAGAAGCTTTCATCAGGCTATAAGATAAACCACGCAGCGGACGATGCAGCAGGCTTCTCTATATCTAAGAGAATGCGTACCCAGATTCATTCATTAGAGAGAGCTTCCCAGAACGCAGCAGATGGTATCTCGGTTATTCAGACAGCTGAGGGAGCACTTAATGAAGTAAGTGCCATACTCGTTCGTGTTAAAGAGCTCGCAGTTCAGTCAGCCAACGATACCTTCTCAGGTGATGACAGAGATGCCATCCAGAAGGAAGTGGATCAGTTACTTGCTGAGGTAAACAGAATATCTACGGATACAGACTTTAACCAGAATACCCTTCTTAACGGAGAGGTTGGAAGACGCTCTGTCACAAAGAATACAGGTGTAGAGGTAATTCGTTCTACTGAGATAGTACCTGATGGCAAATATAAGCTTACAGTCGAAGAAGACCCTAAGAAGGCAGTATATACAGGCGGCTCAGTAAATGGTGCGGATTTTGGCGAGAACTCAAAGGTTCAGGGAAGAGTCATCATTAACGGCGAGGTTATAGACATCAAACCGGGAGATTCAGCTGAAACTGTATTAAATAAGCTAAGGACAGGAGCTGAAAGAGCAGGCATCAGCCTTGCAGGCAATGGTGGATACCTGATGCAAACGGTGAAGAGGTATATGGAGGCTACACCGCTGAAGCACTTGATGAAGGGATAGAATTGCTTTTTGTAACAAAAGAGTATGGAAGCAAGGCTAAGATAGATATCAAGATAGAAGGAACTGCCACAAAGGATGAAGATGGCAATACAGTATCTGCGGAAGATAATGCAGATAAGCTTGCTGCTGCACTTGGACTGCCAAGGAAGGTAGATCCCGCACCAAGAGGTAAGGATGCTAAGGTTACACTTGATGAAGGCTTTGAGAAAACAGCTACTGTAAATGTGGATGGAGACAAGGTTGTAATCAAGGACAGAGACGGCTTTTGAGCTTGAGCTTAAGGTAAACGACTATACGACAGAGAATGACAAGGGTGGAGAGGTTGAGCTCACAGTATTTGATGCAGGCTACATGACTCTCCAGGTAGGAGCTAACACAGGCGAGAGCTTTGATGTAAGCATAGACAGAATAGATACAGAGACTTTGGGACTTAGCAAAATCAATTTAAGATCAAGCAAGGAAGCTGAAAATGCCATAGAGATGGTGGATAAGGCTATCACAATGGTATCAGCTGAGCGTGCAAAGCTAGGTGCATACCAGAACAGACTTGAGCATACCATACTCAGTCTTGATGAAACTACAGAGGATATGACAAGTGCGTTCTCAAGAATAGTGGATACCGACATGGCTGAGGAAATGACTGAATTTACACAGCAGAAGGTACTTTCGCAGGCGGGAACCAGCGTACTTGCTCAGGCTAATGAGCGTCCTAATACCATACTTACACTGTTACAGAGTTAATTGGAGGTAGCTTAGTTGAAAGCTGAGTCTGTAAAAATATTTACAAGAAGAATAACTTGCAAATAAAAGCGAGATTATTGTCATAATATATGATATAATAGAAGAAAACTCGCTTTGGCAAAAAGGCGCTTGCAGAAGGTGACAGGAAACTTATAGAAATGAGATTAAACAGGCAATTTCTTTGTGAAGGAAATCTGCTTGTAAAGCCTTGATGGAATTATGAGGTCAGTAAGAATCTTGCAAGCCTATATATTTATGTAAGCAGATGCCTTAACTTTGCACTGGTGAGTGGAAAGAAAGAGGAGATAGAAGCCGCAGAAAAGGTCCTAAGAAAACTTGGTGACAGCTTCAGAGAAGTTGCAAAGACAGATGAGTCGGAGCCTGTTATGGAGAATACCCAGAGAGTATATGCAGGCATTACCTATGGAAGAGAATTTTTGACCCGGATGAAACTTTGGTAGCTTCTGCGATGGAAAGCAGAGGTTTTCGCGCCTGATTTGTGGTTTGATAAAAACTATGAATAAAAGAAAGATTATATTATTTATTTTCTTTACTTTGTGTTTTACATTTACACTTTTACCTTATAAAGGAGTTCACTTGGAGGCTTCCCAGAAGACGGGGAAGGCTTTTAAAGTGAACTCTTTTTTTGTGGAGCAGGATAGTGAACAGGAAGGTGTGACAAGCGGTGCCATAGTAACTGTTAGTTTCTCTGTTACTGGGGTGGACAAAAAAGACAAGCTTGCCAATACAGTATATTATTCTACTAAAAAAACAGATACTGACTGGATTGAGGTTAAGTTAAAGAGTACAGGTGCAAGTGGAGAAGAAAAGATAAATGTGAGAGTACCTAACTCAGGATATTATTATTTTAAGTTTGTATCCAAGAAAGGTAAAAAATCCACTGAAAAGCTAATGGAGTTACCTGCCTATGTGTCGGGAGACAGGTATTTAGCTGGAATAGAGTTCATGAAAGACAGTGGGAAGCAGCCCTTAGTAGAAGGAATAACTGGCAGGTATGTGGATGACAAGACCGAGATTAGCTGGGATGGAGAAGACGATAAAAACTATCTGGTCGGTTTTTATAACAGCGATACCTTAGAGGAGATTTCAAAGAATTATACCAAAGAAAATCCCTTTGTTGCGGACATACCTGAAGGTATAGAAAATGTATCTTACTATGTGGCAAATACAAATATTAACGGCAATAACGGAGACTTTAAGCTTTATGACCTGCCTGACAGGAAAAAGCCCAATGCCATGGTGAGATTCCCGGTACAAGAGATATCTAATGAAGATGAAATACCGATAGACGTATTATTTACCGGTAACTGTAAGGTAGATATAAGTGTGAATGGAAAGTCCGAAGCAAGTGATTCAGAGGCGAGCGGAACCTATACCGTGCCGGTATCTGACGGAGATGTGGAGATAGTTGTAAGTGTAACCGATGAGAATGGCAACATAAAGAACTATGCCAAAGAGATGATAATCGACACCGTTAAACCAAAGGTGGTACTGGATAAGGTCATAGACGGGGCTGTAACCTCAGACAGCAAGATAGAGGTCACAGGCGAGTGCTCTGAAGCTGCCACCCTCATTATGAATGGACAGAGAAAAGATGTAAAGAAGGGAAGTTTTAGCTTCACTCAAAGGCTTGCTGTGGGTGAAAATGATATCAAGCTTCAGGCTATTGATGCGGCTGGCAATAAAAGTAATGTCAGGGCGGTGATAACCAGAGAAACCGAGCATAAAAGGAGTATGAAGGCTACGGCTCTTGTGGGAGGAACATTTGGAGTTATATTCCTTGCTTATATCATTACTTTTAGCGGTTGGATAGCCAAAAAAAGGAAAAATTGATACAGTTGACAAAATGCAGTTAGGAAAGTAGACTTAAAAGGCAAACCTATAAAAAGACAGGAGAAAAAAATGTCAGAGAAAAAACCATATTATATTACAACAGCGATAGCTTATACTCAGGAAAGCCACATATTGGCAATACCTACGAGATTATTCTTGCAGATGCAATAGCCAGATTTAAGCGTAAAGAGGGCTATGATGTAAGGTTTCAGACAGGAACAGATGAGCATGACCAGAAGATAGAGACAAGGGCAATAGAAGCAGGACAGACACCTAAAGAATTTGTAGACAGCGTGGCAGCAGAGGTTAAACGCCTTTGGGACCTTTGCAACACCTCTTACGACCGCTTCATCCGTACTACAGATCCTGACCACGAGAGACAGGTGCAGAAAATCTTTAAGAAGCTTTATGATAAAGGTGATATCTACAAGGGTTCTTATAAGGGAATGTACTGTACTGAGTGTGAAGCCTTTTATACCAATGCACAGCTTGTAGACGGGAAATGCCCTGAGTGCCACGGAGAGGTGCATCCTGCAGAGGAGGAGGCTTACTTCTTTAAGATGAGTAAGTATGCTGACAGGCTTATTGAACATATCAACAACAATCCTGACTTTATAAGGCCGGTCTCAAGAAAAAATGAGATGATGAACAACTTCCTTATACCAGGACTTCAGGACCTTTGCGTATCAAGAACCTCATTTACCTGGGGTATACCTGTGGATTTTGACCCTAAGCATGTAGTCTATGTATGGCTTGATGCCCTTTCAAACTATACCACAGGCCTTGGCTATGATGCAGATGGAAACCATGGAGACCTTTATAAGAAGTACTGGCCTGCTGACTTACATCTTATAGGTAAGGATATTATCCGTTTCCATACCATATACTGGCCTATCTTCCTTATGGCACTTGATGAGCCTCTTCCTAAGCAGGTATTCGGACATCCTTGGCTATTACAGGGTGGGGAGAAGATGAGTAAGTCTAAGGGAAATGTTATCTATGCTGATGACATGGCAGACCTCTTTGGAGTAGATGCAGTACGCTACTTTGTACTTCACGAAATGCCTTATGAAAATGACGGAGTAATCACTTGGGAGCTCATGGCTGAGCGCTACAACTCTGACCTTGCTAATACACTTGGCAATCTTGTAAGCAGAACAATAGCAATGAGCAATAAGTATTTTGATGGAGAGCTTGAGTCTACAGGAGTAGAAGAACCTGTTGATGCTGAGCTTAAGGAAATTGCCGTAAACTGCCTCCGCAAGGTAGTTGACAAGATGAAGGAGCTTCGTGCTGCTGATGCAATTTCTGAGATATTTACCTTATTTAAGCGCTGCAATAAGTATATAGATGAGACTGAGCCTTGGATACTCGCTAAAGAGGAGGATAAGCTGCCTCGACTTAAAGAGGTGCTTTACAATCTCTCAGAGAGTATAATGATAGGAGCTTCCATTGCTTTACTCATTTATGCCTGAGACTTCAGAGAAGATAGCAAAGGCATTTAACTCTGAGCTTCGTGAGTTTAGTGAGCTTGATAAGTTTGGGCTGATTAAAAATGGAACAAAGGTAGAAGCAAACCCTTCTGATGCTATTTGCAAGAAAGGATGTAAAAGAGGTTCTTGCTGAGACAGAAAAGATTGTGAAGGCTCAGAGGGAAGAGTTTGTAAAGAGCAGTGAGACAGCAATTAACAACCTGCTTAAGGCAGGCAAGATAAATGAGGCAGAGGCAAAGGTGTCTCTTGATAAGCTCTATGGCAGGGGAGGCTAAGGCTGAAAGTGCTGAGGCTATCGAACTTGAAGCTAAGCCTGAGATAGAGTTTGATGACTTTATGAAGTGCCAGTTCCGGTAGGAGAGATTATTAAATGTGAAGAAGTACCAAAGTCAAAGAAGTTACTTTGTTCACAGGTGAAGGTAGGAAGTAAGACCTTACAGATAGTTTCAGGAATTAGAAAGAATTATAAGGCTGAGGATATGGTTGGCAAGAAAGTGATGGTGCTTACCAATCTTAAACCTGCTAAGCTTGCTGGAGTACTGTCACAGGGAATGCTTCTTTGTGCGGAGGATGCAGAGGGCAATCTCGCTTATGACACCTGAAAATACTATGCCAAGTGGAGCAGAGATTCGCTAAAGAGGAGATTGAATGGCAGATTTGGGACAGCCACAAAATACAATAGCCATACTTAAAAAGTATGATTTTTACCTTTCAGAAAAATTCGGTCAGAACTTTCTTATAGACACCCTATGTACTTGAAAAAGATAGTGGATGCGGCAGACATAGGAAAGGGATGACCTTGTACTTGAGATTGGTCCCGCATAGGTACTGTAACCCAGTATCTCTGCGAGGCCGCAAGGCAGGTAATAGCAGGAGAGATAGACAGGAAGCTAATTAAAATTCTAAAAGATACTCTCTCAGCTTATGACAATGTAGAGGTGATAAACGAGGATATCTTAAAGGTGGATATAGCCGCCCCGGTAGAGGAGAAAAACGGCGGCAAGCCTATCAAGGTGGTATCAAATCTTCCTTACTACATAACAACGCCGATAATTATGACCTTGCTTGAAAAGAGGGTTCCTGTTACTGACATGACTCTTATGATGCAGGAAGAGGTGGCAAGGAGGATGCAGGCAGTCCCCGGGAATAAGGATTATAGGGGCACTTTTCGCTTGCGGTTCAGTACTATTCCGTGCCTTATATAGCGTACTTCGTACCGCAAAACTGCTTCATGCCCCGCCCAAATGTAGGTAGTGCGGTAGTCAATCTTAAATGCCACGAAAAACCGCCTGTAGAGGTGAAGGATGAGGAGCTGATGTTTAAGTTAATTAAAGCCTCCTTTGCACAGAGAAGGAAAACGCTGCAAAATGGGCTTACCAACTCAGCTGAGCTTGACTTTACAAAGGATGAGGTTACAGATAGCATACTTAAGATGCAGGAAACTTTAGGTATGAAGCAAAATCTTTGATAAGAGGTGAGACTCTTACACTTAAGGAATTTGCCTGCCTTAGCGACATCCTATCATGATACTACAGAGTGTGAAGTAACCGGACATGATTATTTCTGACAACGCTAAAGCCTGCAAAAGAATTTAGAATTAAAAACGGATTGAAAGAGAGACTATAATGAGTAAGACCAAGGAGCCTGTTATAATTATAGTTATACTTTACCATTCTACTAATGTCGTCTTTGATTTTATCCATGAAGTTTCTATCTGAGGCTAAGCCCTTTTACAATATCAGTGCTAGGCGCTGGATGAGCTTAATACAGGAATTAAAGATGAGAAAGCCATATTCATTGACCTTAGGGATGAGGCAGACTATGAGGTAGGTCATATAGAAAATGCCATAAATATGCCCTTTACAGATAATGGTGTAAAAATGCTTGATTATTTGACTAAAAGAGCCGATAAAGATAGTAGGGTATTTCTTATGTGTTATCATGGCAACAGGTCCGGTCAGGCATTTAATCTTCTTAGAGATAAAGGTTATACCAACTTAAACTATGTAAAATTTGGCTATGAAGACTATGTAAATGCTATGGGCAGCGGATTTAAGCCTGCTTTGGGCGAGTGTCCATGTAAAAACTACGACTGATAATAGAAATTGGAGACCGAATTGGAATATAAAATATTTGAAACTCACGCTCACTATGATGATGACTGGTATGATGAGGATAGAAAAGAGCTGATAGAAAGCTTGCTCTCGTCTGACATTTCATACATAACCAATATTGGAGCTGATTTTGTGACCAGTGAAAACTCAGTTAAGCTGGCTGAGGAATTTGAGAGAGTTTTTGCAGCAGTTGGAGTACATCCTGATGATGTAGACAGCCCTAAAAGACCTGTCTGACGAAGAGGCTCTTAAGAGGCTTAGGGAGATTGCGGCAAGCAAAAAGGTGGTAGCAATAGGTGAAATCGGTCTTGACTACTTTGAAAGAGAAGAAGGGCAGAAAAACGAAGAAGTAAGAAAGAGACAGAAACACTGGTTTATGAAGCAGCTTGAACTTGCAAAAGAGTTGAACAAGCCTGTTGTGATTCACAGCAGGGATGCGGCTGAGGATACTTACAATCTGCTAAAGGATTTCGGTTATAATAAAGGAGTTATCCACTGTTATTCTTATTCGGCTGAGATGGCTGAGAGATTTGTAAAACTAGGGTTTTATATAGGAATAGGCGGAGTAGTTACATTTAAGAATGCCAAGAAAACTAAGGAAACAGTTAAAAAAATCGGTTTGGCAAGCATAGTGCTTGAAACGGACTCTCCTTACCTCTCTCCCGTACCTTTTAGAGGAGAAAGGAATAATTCAGGAAACATAAAATATGTAGTAGCTGAAATAGCTGATATATTGGGAGTTTCAATGGATGAAGTCGTAGAAGCAACATTTAAGAATGCGGTCAAACTTTATGAATTGGAGGATAGGGTTTATGGCAAATTATCTTGATATTGAGTCTACATCAGGGCTTGACCAGGCGGTGAGACAGTCACTTAAGTTTAAGACAGGTAACTTTGTGTGGAGAGTGAGATTCAACACACCTCTTGACCCAAGGACAGTAAACAGCAACAATATGTATGTGACCTCTGCTTCAGGTATGCTCAAGGTAAATATAAGCTATGATTCATCCAAAAATGAAGTTCAGATAGAGCCTCTTGAGCCTTATGCAAAGGATGAGGTGTATTCACTTCATATTACAAAAAAGGTTGCATCAAGAGGTCAGAAGAAGCTAAAAGAAGAGATAGAAGTACAGTTTAAGCTGTAATTAGGAAGATACAATTCTAAAAGGGACTGCTACATCAGTCCCTTTAATTCTCCCTCTAATAAGGAATACTGGAAGCAGTCCTTCCAGTCTCCGTTTATCAGGGCAAATTCCCTGCTAACTCCCTCCTTTGTAAAGCCAAGACTTTCGGAAAGTCTTACTGAGGGAAGATTGTCTACTGCAATAAGAGCCTCTACCCCTGTGCAGCTTTTTCATCTGTGAACATGGAGGAGATAGCGCAGTGTACAGCTTCTTTGGTTAGCCCGCGTCCTGAAAAATCCTCATCTATCTTATAGCCTATCTGGCAGGATTTGAAAGCACCTCTTTTTATATCCTGAAAATTAACGCCGCCAATTATCCTCTCAGGCGAGTTCTTAAAAGAAAACCAGTATCTTACACTGCTTCCAAAGGACATATTCTTCATATCAGCCCTCATAAACATTTCCATTGCCTCTAAGGAAAGGAATTTATCGTTTAGATTTGGCTCCCATTTGGATAGATAATCGTAATTCCTCTTATAAAAATCACATACATTAGGAGCATAATCCTCGCTAAGTGCCCTTAGGATGAGACCTCTGCTTTCCAGTTCAAATCTCATAATTATTTTTCATCCAATATCTTGATGCCAAAGCTTGCTGTCTTAGCCTCTTTTACATTCAAGAAACTTCCCTTAACAACTCTGTATACATTTCCCCTGTAACTTCAACAATGTTGGTAGATGCCGCTATTGATTTTTTTCAAGCATTTTAAGGAAGTTATCGTAGGTAGACCTCATCCATAGGCAAGAGATAATCTATGCCTTATATGCTCTGTTGAGAGGACAGCAAAGCTCTATCTTGTTAAATCTTATTCCCTGAAAAGAGACAGATTTCGGTTGATTCGGTATTTTCCTTCTGCAAAACAGTTAAATTTTATAAACATATGTTTATCCCCTGATGGTTTATATTATTTCTAGGAAAATTGTTCGCAATCCACATATTTCTTAAAATGGATGTTTGCTCACATATCATTAGCTTAATTATACAACAAAAAGACTATAAAATAAAAGATTAATTATATTGCCAAATTCTTCACAATCTAGCATAAATGCTAAACTTATGAGCTTAGGATTGTTACAGATATAAAATTTTGCAGTAGAAAAGTCTTAATATGAAAAAGTTATAGCGTGCTAATCCCTGATTTTTATCAATAATAATAGTAGGTTAAGAAAAATGACAATACTATATGTGAAAATATCCACAAATAATCTGCTATTTACATACAATATGCTAGTGGTTTAAAAATAAAATAATGATATATAATCTTGCAATAAAAATAAAGAATTTTGGTTGAAATGCACAATGTATTACTGTATACTGACAACAGGAAAAACTAAAACTTTTAAGAAAGGACAATATACATGAAGAAGGTATTGATTTGTAAAGAATCTGATGCTCTGGAAACCAGAGTGGCTATGGTACCTGCTGATATAAAAAAGCTTATAGGGATGGGATTTTCATTCAAGGTTGTAAGCGGAGCAGGAATTAAATCAGGTTTTTCAGACGAAGCGTACAAGGAAGCGGAGCAGAGATTGTATCAACAATGAGGCGGGATATGCTGACAGCGAGATTGTTGTGCGTATCTTAAAACCTGAAAGTACGAGGGCTTTAAAGAAGGATACCCTGCATCTTAGCTACTTAGATCCGTTTAATGAAAAAGAGCTGTTAAATAAATTTGCAAGTGAGGGTATACAGGCGGTTTCGCTTGAAATGATACCAAGAACCACACTTGCACAGAAGATGGATGTACAGTCCTCTCAGGCTTCTCTTGCAGGCTATGTGGCGGTACTTAATGCTGCAGCTAAGCTTCCTAAGATCTTCCCTATGATGATGACACCTGCAGAACTATTTCTCCTGCCAAGGTATTTATCATAGGTGCTGGAGTTGCAGGACTTCAGGCTATAGCAACAGCTAAGCGTCTTGGTGCAAAGGGTAGATGCCCTTTGATACAAAGATGCCTGTGGTTGAGGAGCAAAGTGTGAGTCTTGGTGCTAACTTTGTAAAGATTGACCTCGGTGAAATGGGACAGACTGAGCAAGGATATGCAAAAAGAGCTTACACCTGAGCAGATAGCAAAAGCAGCAGGAAGCACAGGCGAAGGTGTGCGAGAAGCGAATGTAGTTATTACTACTGCGAAGGTATTTGGAAGGAAAGCTCCTGTACTTATTAAGAAGGATGTGCTTGACCGTATGCAGCCCGGTTCCATCGTAGTAGACATGGCGGTTTCAACAGGTGGTAATGTGGAAGGCTCTAAGCTTTTTGAGAATGTAGTTACTGAAAACGGAGTTACAATTATGTCGGGTGACCTGCTTGAAAGACAGGTAGCCTTTGATGCTTCTCTTATGCTTTCAGGTAATATCAGTGCATTTTTGACTCATTTCCACGACAAGGAGAAGAATGAACTCGTTGTTAATCTTGAAGATGAGATAATGAAGGGCTGTCTCCTTACTCAGAATGGAAAAATAATTCACGAGAGATTTGTATAAAGAAAGGAAATACAGATTATGATAATGCTTATATTCGTATTTGTAATTGCAGGTTTCCTCGGTGTTGAGCTTATTGCGAAGGTGCCATCACAGCTCATACACCTCTTATGTCAGGGAACTAATGCAATTTCAGGTATTACAATAGTTGGTGCTATTACAGTTACAGCCCTCAATATAGAAGGTCCTGTAGGTACTGCACTTGGATTCTTAGCTATAGTTTTTGCAACTATCAATGTTATCGGCGGTTATGATGGTAACAGACAGAATGCTTGGTATGTTTAAGAAAAAAAGAAAATAATGAGGCAGAATAAGGAGGATTAAATGAACAGCATAATAATGGTTTCATATATGATAGCCTGCATCTTCTTTATCAGAGGTATCAAGCTTCTAGGTAAGGCAGAAACAGCGAGAAAAAGGAAACTTTTTATCAGCGGTTGGTATGCTTATTGCAACCATTACCGTAATGTGAAAAAGATGTACTTGGTTCTTGGAATAATAATATTCTTCAGAACGGATATTTTTATATAATATTAGCAATACTTGTAGGTGGAGTGATTGGAGCAGTATGGTCAAAGAAGGTTGAAATGACAGGCATGCCTGAGCTTGTAGCTCTTTTAACGGATTTTGGTGGTCTTTCATCTCTTCTTGCAGCTATAGCTCAGTATATGTCTACAGATGCCACTAAGACTGATGCATTTACTGACATTACTCTCGGACTTACAATAGCAATCGGTGCGGTTGCATTTACAGGTTCAGTTGTTGCCTGGGGCAAGCTTTCAGGCAAGTTATTTAAGAAACAGGTAGTTATTCCGGGTAAGAATTTATTAAACGGAGCCTTAGTAATTGCTGGTATAGCAGGCATAATTATGTATGCTTTCTGTGGTGTGGAACTTGGCTTTTATGGCATAGTTTTAGTAACTGCAGCCTATCTTATAGCAGGTATTACCCTTGTAGTATGCATCGGTGGTGGAGATATGCCGGTTATTATCTCTTTCCTTAATGCCCTGTCAGGACTTGCGGCAGCATTTGCGGGCTTTGCAATCAATAATACAGTGCTTGTAGTATCCGGCTGTCTTGTAGGTACATCAGGACTCATCCTTACTCTTATCATGTGTAAGGCAATGAATAGAAGCTTCTACAGCCTTCTCTTTGGCAGCTTTGGCGGAGGAGCAAGTAAAGGTGCAAGTGGAGACGGTAGAGAAGCAAAGGCTATTTCTACAGAAGATGCGTATATGATACTTGAAGCAGCTAAGAATGTAGTATTTATACCGGGTTACGGTATGGCGGTTGCGCAGGCTCAGCATGCAGTTAAGGAACTTACAGAAAAGCTTGAGAATAATGGCGCGGAAGTAAACTTTGCCATCCACCCTGTTGCAGGAAGAATGCCTGGACACATGAATGTTCTTCTTGCAGAGGCTGACATCCCTTATGAGAAGCTTAAGACAGCGGATGAAATGAACCCACAGATGCCTATGACAGATGTAGCCATAGTTATAGGTGCCAATGACGTAGTTAACCCTGCAGCCCTTGACGATCCGGGAAGCCCAATCTATGGTATGCCTATCATCAATGCACATCAGGCTAGAACAGTCTTCGTGCTTAAGCGTGGTAAAGGAACAGGCTTCTCAGGTATAGAGAATCCACTCTTTACAAACGAAAATACAGTTATGATTTACGGTGATGCAAAGCAGACAGTATCTGCTATTGTAAGTGAGTTTGATGATTAAGAAATGAAATCCCCCAAGACTTTTGTTAGGTATTACAGTGGTCTTGGGGATTTTTATTTCATAAGTTGCAGGATGAAAGTTGCAAAAGTTGCAGGATGAAAAAACTAACATTATTCCGATAAACTTGATATTATTCCGATAAAGTGCTATCATTACCAAGATAGGAGGAATAATTTTTATGTTTATGACAGTAAAAGAAGCATCAGCTAAGTGGGGAATTTCGGACAGAAGAATCAGAGTTTTGTGTGCAGAAGGGAAAATATCCGGAGCAATTAAAGAGGGAAAAAAACTTGGAAATTTCCTGTTGATACAGTTAAACCTATCGATGGGAGATACAAATCAAACGAAAAGCTTACTTACACTTATAGATAAAAAAAGAAAAAGAATTGGATAATAGAAGTACGCTTACAGAGGGTGAAATAAAGAGACTTAATGAAGAATTTACCGTAGAGTATACCTATAACTCAAATGCTATAGAGGGAATACCCTTACCTTAAGAAACAGATTTGGTACTTAGAGGTCTGACAATAGATGAAAACCATTAAAAGACCATATGGAAGCGGTTGGACACAAGGAAGCCTTTGAGTTTGTAAAGTGAGTGGGTAAAGCAAAATGAGCCACTGACTGAGCGTATTATCAAGCAGATTCATTTTCTTGTGCTTGTAGGTAACAAGGATGACAGAGGAGTATATAGAAAAAGTGCCGGTTCGTATAATGGGGCTAAGCATGAGCCTGTACAGCCTTATATGATTGAGCCGAAAAATGGAAGAACTGCTGAAGAAAGCTTTATGGAAGGTAAGGAGCATATAATAACTAAGCTGGCTCGTTTTTCATATAGAGTTTGAAGGAATACACCCTTTTATAGATGGAAACGGAAGAACAGGACGGCTTTTGGTTAATCTGGAACTTATGAAGGCAGGGTATCCTCCAATAGATATAAAATTTACGGATAGGATGGAATATTACAAGGCTTTTGACGAGTATCATGAGAAAAATAATCTTTCAGCAATGGAGAAACTGTTTGCGGGTTATGTGAACTCCAGACTTGATATGTGTTGAAAATATTGGAATAGAGTGAAAGGATGGGAAAAATGGGAATATTTGATTTATTAAACGGTCCTGATATCAATGATGGACTTAAGGACTATCAGACAGAGGAAAAGGCTATACTTCTTGATGCCAGAGAGGCAGACGAGTATGCTGGATAGTATATTGCGGGAAGTATCAATCTTCCACTTAGCAGATTTATGGAAGCTGAGACAATGTTTAAGGATAAGAGCGTGCCTATCTATGTATACTGCCACAGCGGTGCAAGAAGCAAGCGTATGGCAGCAGGGCTTACTAAGCTTGGATTTAAAAAGGTGGTAAATATAGGCGGGATAATGGACTATAAAAAGGGACAGCTTGAAAGATAAGTAAAGTCAGGGGCTTAATGCTTCCGGCTGTTTTTGTTTAATAGGATTAATGTACCCCTAATTATAATAGAAAATTTCTCTGTGCGATATGTATCTTGAGCATGGAAGTTTACCTTAAAACTTAGCCTAATCTATTTAAGAAAATTTTATGAATAGTTTGTTTTTATTTGATTATGAGTTAGAATAGGTTTACGGATTTTTTTAATCAAATTTTAGGAGGATATATGAAATTTAATATTGTAAAAACAGGCGGAGTTAAGGCAGAACTCGTATTTGAAGACAGACTGGATACAGAATTTGTAAAGGCATTAGCTGAAAAGGAAGTATTTTCCGGTAAGGCTGAGGAGGTTTATTTCTCAATGAATGAGAAATTTGAGTGCAATCTTCTCATTGGTCTTGGCAAGGAAGAAAACATCGAGTTCGATATGCTTAGAAAGACCTTTTTCAAGGTCGCTGAAGTCTTGTTAAAGAACAAGGTAGCAGAGGTAGAATTAAACATACCTAAGTTAAACAATCTTTGCAACTACAAGCTTGCGGAAGCTATAGCAGAGGGCATGCTTCACGCTACTTACAAGTTTGACAAATTCAAATCAGAGAAAAAGGAAACGCCTGAACTCATAGTAAACTACAATCCGATTCCGGGTAAGGAGCATAGGGCTGAGAAGGGTATAGATGAGGCTAAGAAACTGATTGAGTCCATTTTCTTAACCCGTGACCTCGTGAATCAGCCTGCGAATGTTATTTATCCTGAAACTTTAGCCGATATAACTAAAGAGAGACTTGAGGCAAAGGGTGTAAAAGTTACCGTTTACGGCAAAAAGGAAATAGAAGAGATTGGAATGGAAGCCTTCTTAACTGTTGCCAGAGCGAGTGCTAAGGAGCCAAAACTCATAGTTATGGAATACTACAACAACCCTGAATCAGATGAGAGGATCGCCCTTGTAGGAAAGGGACTTACCTACGATAGTGGTGGTTATGCTATTAAGCCTGCAACAGGAATGGTAGACATGCATACTGATATGGGTGGTGCAGGTACGGTAATAGGTGCGATGAATGCGCTTGCAGCTCTTAAGGCTAAGGTAAATGTATTTGCTGTAGTGGCAGCCTGCGAAAATATGATATCAGGTGATGGTTACAGAAATGGCGATATCATAGGTTCAATGAGTGGAAAGACTATTGAAATAGTAAATACAGATGCTGAGGGCAGGCTTACACTTGCTGATGCAGTTTACTATGCAACAAACAACCTTGGTGCAACAAAGCTCATTGACCTTGCGACCTTAACAGGAGCTTGTGTAATGGCTCTTGGTGAGCAGGTGAGTGGCGTTGTAACCAACAATGACGACTTCTATAATAAGCTTGTTAAAGGCAATGAGAGAGCCGGAGAAATGGTTTGGAAGATGCCTGCCACAGATTATTACAAGAAGATGAATGATTCTAAGACTGCTGACCTTAAAAACAGTGGGGGAAGAATGGGCGGAATGATGACTGCAGGACTCTTTGTAAGATCATTCCTCGCAAAGGAAATTCCTTGGATTCATGTTGATATAGCCGGCACAGCGAGTGTTGAAAAGGCTTATGGCTATGTTAAGGAAGGTGCAACAGGAGTTATGGTTAAGAGTCTCTACTATGCCCTTACAGAGTAAATGGATTCACTTTGTACTTAAGACTTAGATTAACAAGGAGGTTAATATGGACGGATTAGCAATGAGCATAGCATCTCTTTCTACAGATATGGCTATGTCAAAGACCATGTCAGCAGTTAGTACTGCTGTAATGAAACAGAATATGGACACCAATGAGGCTATGGGAGCAGGTATGGTTAAGATGATGGAGAACTCTGTTACCCCAAACCTTGGAAACAATGTAGATGTAAAGCTTTAATTAGAATCTACTATGACAAAAGATGGATGTAGTGCCGGATAATCGGTGCTGCATCCATCTTTGTGTATTCGGAAAAATTTTTACGAGTATCTATACATAAAAATCTCTCCGAGGGAATGCGCTATAGTGAATATGCAGATGTCGCTTATATGACCTGCAACAAGCAGTAAATTCTTTTGGAGAAGGAAACATCTTATTTATATTACAGATATATCATTTTATTATAGCAAGCTACTGGAAATATTAATCAAAAACCTGTATAGTAAGGGCTTATAAAAATATTCATAATCATCACATTTTAAAATGGATGTTTACTTATATTTTTGACGCTTATATCATACTTTGAGAGGAGATATATGGATAAGAAAAAGGCAGTTTTACAGGAGCCCTAGGCTTTATTCTGGCAGCCGCTGGAAGTGCTAGGAGTTGGGAATATATGGAGATTTCCTATTTGGCAGCAAAAGACGGAGGCGGACTATTTATTCTGATTTATTTGGTGTTAGTACTAACCTTTGGCTTTACACTTCTTACTACGGATATCGCAATCGGAAGAAAAACGAGGAAAAATGCCTTGCATACCTTTTGGAAGTATTTCTCCTAAGTGGGGCTTTCTTGGCAAGCTTACATTTTTAGTACCTGCTCTATTATGACATATTATTCGGTGATTGGCGGCTGGATAACCAAATATCTTTTTGATTATGTGGTTACTGATGGAGTTGAGGCCGCAGGAGACGGATATTTTGTGGGCTTTATTACCTCCGAAACCCTGCCGATTGTCTTCATGCTGATATTCCTACTGGTAACCATTTGGATAGTGTATAGAGGTGTTGAGAAGGGAATTGAGCAGTTTTCAAAGTTTGTAATGCCGGGGCTTCTTTTGCTCATCATCGGAATTGCAATCTTCTCACTTACACTTAAGCATACTGATGCTACAGGAGTTACAAGAACAGGTATAGACGGTCTTATGGTTTACCTAAAGCCTGATTTTGAAGGGCTTACTCTTTCAAAGTTCTTAAATATCCTGCTTGATGCAATGAGCCAGCTTTTCTTCTCTCTGAGCGTATCTATGGGAATTATGATAACCTATGGTTCCTATGTGAAGAAGGAAACTCATCTTGAAAAGTCAATCACTCAGATTGAAATATTTGACACAGGTGTTGCCCTCATTGCAGGAATGATGATAATCCCAGCAGTTTTCGTGTTCTTTGGAATGGAAGGAATGGGCTCAGGTCCAAGCCTTATGTTCATCTCACTTCCTAAAGTCTTTGCGGCTATGGGAGGCACAGGTAAATTTGTAGGAATACTTTTCTTTGTAATGGTTGTGTTTGCGGCTCTGACCTCTTGTATATCCATTATGGAGACACTGGTTGCTAACTGTATGGAAATCTTCCACGCAGGCAGGAAAAAGGTATGTATGGGTGTGGGAATATTTGCGGTAGTTACAGCTGTTATCATCTGCCTTGGATATAACGTCCTCTACTTTGAAGCTCCTCTTCCAAATGGCTCTACAGGGCAGCTTCTTGATATAGCAGATTATATCAGTAACAGCTTCCTTATGCCTCTCATTTCATTTTTAACCTGCATCTTCATAGGCTGGGTGGTTAAGCCTCGCTGGATAGAGGGAGAAATGCTTGAAAATGGTGCTGCTTTCCACAAGAAGAGGATTGTGAAATTATGGTAAGATACATAGCACCTATTATGATGGGAATATTATTCTTACAGTCCACAGGATTATTTGCTTTCCTTAGGCTGGAAGTAGTTAGATATTAGTTAGGACATCTGTTAATGTGGATGTCCTTTTGACTATTCTTATTCATAATACAAATATGACAGAGGCTAAGAGATGAAATATTACATATATATTTTAAGATGCTCAGATAGTACCTACTACACAGGGTTTGCTACAGATGTAGAAAAAGCACTAGAGCATAATTCAGGCAAAGGGAGCCAAATACACCAGAGGCCAGTACTCCCTGCACCCTTGTGTACACAGAAAGCTTTTGAAGATAGAAGAAACAGTGCAGAGAGAATGGGAGATAAAAGCATAGGTTAAGCAGGGAGGAGAAGGAGAGGTTGATTTCTTCTAAATATTGTGTATAGCAAGTGTATAAATACTTGTAAAATGATTTTATACTGATAAAATCCTTTATGAAAATAGAACTGAGGAAATATTGTGTAACACAAAGATGATATATTAGAATTAGGCTTTATCAATACAGTTATTTGAGGTGGTAGACTTCGTCCGGACCACACGCCGATGGCAAGACAGGGAAACAGAGAGATGCAGGAGAAACGGACGCCTGCCGAATGACTGTATTGTTTAGTCTTGTTTGAGATTTTTATTTTATGAAAATACCGTTATGGATGTTGGTGTAAAATGTGTACACCCAATATCTTTTTATTTACTAAGACTTCCTACACCAATACGGTGTGTTGAACCTTGAAAATTCAATATTTCAGCTAATGAAGAATGGCGATAAACCTACCCAGTTTGCAGTATAATGAATTGACAAGAAACCATTGTACAAAGGAGATTTATGCGCATGTCCAGTATAACACAAAAATCATTTCGATGAGAATAACTTAATTGACTGTGTTCGAAGATTTTTCCAGACATCATGTTGGCAGGCTTATTGCCAGATGTAATGGGATGAAAGAAAAAGGTGTTTCACCTGCTTTCTTGCTTCGTTACAAACTCAGCAACATTTTTCGTTGGAAGAAGCATGTATATGCAACAACGTACCGGTTCTTTTTAAGGAAGATTTTTCAAAGAACACTTTTTATCGTTTCCTTAATTCGGTAAAAACAAACTGGCTTTGCTTTTACTTTCTTCTTGCTGCTGACATCGTAAATAATGATCTCAAAAACCTAACAGATGATAAAAGGAAAAACATGTTTTCACTCATTGATGACAGTCTTTTTCAATCGCACCAGCTGCAAGAAAACTGAGCTGGGGTCAAAGGTTTTCGATCACACGGATATGCATTTTCCAAAAAGGATTTCGTATGCTTACCTTAAGCTGGAGCGATGGAAATACACTTATCCCGTGAACAGCTGCCTGTTAGCATCTGCAAAAGATACAAAATATCATCGGTCCTGTAAAACACTTTGATAACAGAACCCCTTGCAGGTAAAAGGCGTAAACTTGCTCAGACAAAAGCTCCTGAAGCAATGATGACACTGTTGGATACTGCTCTCAGTGCAGGGCTGAAAGCTGATTATGTCCTTTTTGATTCCTCGGTTTTCAAACCCTGCTCAAATCACAGCTATCCATTCAAAAAGGTATGGACGTAATTACTATGATTAAGAAAAGCAGTCGAATCAAGTATTCACACTGTGGTGAGCAACTGAATATCAAGAGATCTATTCCCGAACAAAAAGCGCGTGGCAAATCAAAGCATCTGCTTTCATCTGTGTTATGGTAGGAAAAGGAGAATCCAATCCCGGCAAAGATTGTTTGTGTAAGGAACAAAAGCCAATCGCAAGGACTGGCTTTGCTTTTTATCTGCACAGATACTACCTTTTCCGAAGAAGAGATTATCCGATGTTTATGGAAAAACGCTGTAAATTGAGGTCAAAAACCTGCAAATCTATGCTGAATCTTATTGGAGAATGCCATAGCTTATCCTATGATGCACTAACAGCCCACGTAGCAACTGTGCTTACTAGATATATGTTAATTGCAATGGAGCAACGTCAAAATGAAGATCAGAGAACCCTTGGTGAGTTGTTCTTCTTCCTTGTCAGATGAAAATGGCAGACATTACTTTTCAGCAGATCACTTGGCATCCTGATGGATGCCTTGATGGCAAGCCTTCAGGTAATCTTAAAGCTCAGTGATGAGCAATTGACTGCTTTTACTGCTGATTTTGGAAGCAAGACTACCTGAATATCTGCGTAATGCGCTCCATCCGGAGGCTGTAGTGGCATAAATCGTTATTTTAGTAGCTGAAGTATTGAATTTTCAAGGTACGGATCCCATTTTTAGGTATGGGAAGTCTTAGTTATTTACTTTCAAGGCTAGATTTTTCAAGGTAAGTGCAACACTTTATAAAAATAGTAAATGCAACACTATTGCCAGATAAAATGATAAAATTTATATCAATAAAATCAGACTGAATTTAATCAAATTTGGTTTGATTTTATTGATTTTGACGAAAAAGGGTATAGCAAAACAGACCTGAAACCACATCTTTCAGGTTAAATGCAACGGCTTTTAGTGTTGCGTTTACTTTGAAAGGTATTTACTTTTACTCCCTATTTAGTGTTTTAATAGTTTAGGAGTCAAATTTACATCACTTTCGCTTATTATTTTAAGCCTTAGTTTTGTAAAAGACTTGAAGGGAACTAAACATAGTGGTATAATGCAAAATAACAAGAGGTTAGAGATGAATTTACAATTTTTTGCAGAAAATGATGTACCAAAAGCAAAGTTCAGCTTCATTAAAGCGTGCTATCAGAAATTTAACTAAAAGGATTAAGGAGCATGAAGAATACATAGAGAATCCATATGTTCATGTTCCGGAGTGGGATGAGTATTCTGCGTTAAGGCAGGAAGGGCTAAAGAAACATTGGGAAAAAGAGATAAGAAACTTTAATGAATCTATCAATAATAGGATAGAAGAACTTAAAAGAGAGGTGATTATGATGGCTAATGAGAAACTCACAAAAGAAGAATTGAATATATAATTGGTCGGCTTTTGAAAAATGCACAGGAAACTGTTGGAGAGTGGGAAAAGGATAAGAGCAACCTTTTTCTATGATGGCAAGGCACTGGCTTATTATGAAATGCTTGACATAATCAAGGCAGAATTAGACATAAGGGAACAGGACTTGAAAGAGTTCGGGCTTGATGTCAGCTTGAGGAAAAAAACTGCTTGCATAATGCAAAAATAATATTAAAAAGCACCCTGCAAAGGGTGCTTTTTCATCGCAGAAAGGAAGTATAATGAAAGAATTTACCAAAATATACCACATTCTTCAAATTCTCAAAAAGCAATGGATGTGGGAAGAATTTGAAAAGGAACTTATTTCAAGTGAAGCTCATTAAGGTGAACTATCCTAAATGGTGCAGACTGATAGCAATGCTTGTTAATAATGGGTATATAAGCGGTGTAAGTGTGTGTGAATTCATTAGACTGCCTGTATCCTAAAGTAGAACTTACAAGACCTGAAATTACATTAAAAGGGCTTGAGTATTTAGAAAGAAAACAGATGATGAAGAAAGTCTCGAAAAGTGGCTAAGGGGTTATAGATGTTTTTACATAAAATAAATATGATGATTAAAGAAGATGAGAAGCCTGCACTAGAGAAAGAAAAACAGAGCAGTGATGCTTGAAAAGACAGGAGCCTTCAACAAGGCTATAGCAGTTATCTCTTCAACAAAAGCTTCAGGAGGGTGATATTTTGGTGACAAGGTCAAAAGGGCATACAGTTATTGTAATCGAGGCAGAATCAGAGGATAAGCCAGCCCATAAACCTGATAAAGCTAAAGCAGAAAAATCAAAGAAAGATATAAAAGCCATTGCGCTTGAGGTTATAGCAGGCAAATGGGGAAGTGGTGAGGATAGAAAAAACAGGTTTAAGGCAGCAGGTTATAACTATAGTGATGTACAGAAAGAGGTTAAACAATTCCCTAAAGTTTTACCCCATTTATTCTTAAAACCTTATCCGCTATAATCTAATTAAACAATTGTTAAAATATAAAAGTTAATTCTTCGAATTACACTTAACTGAAGGGCAGGGGAAGTATGTACAGTATATTGGTTTGTGATGATGAAAAAGACATAGCAGCAGCCATTAAAATTTATCTGGAAACAGAAGGATATAAGGTATTCACGGCAGAAAATGGCAGGGAAGCACTGGACATTGCTGCAAAGGAAGAAATCCATTTAATAATTATGGATGTGATGATGCCTGTGATGGACGGGATAGAGGCGGTTAGAAAACTTAGGGAAGACAGCATAATTCCGGTAATTATGCTCACTGCAAAAAGTGAAGATGTGGATAAGGTGTTAGGGCTTGGTATAGGGGCTGATGATTATGTAACAAAGCCCTTCAATCCTATTGAGCTAATAGCCAGAGCTAAGTCGCAAATCAGGAGATATGTAAGGTTTGGCGGACAGCCTGAAAAGTCTGATGATAAAGTTCTTGCCATAAATGGACTTGTACTGGATGATAATGCAAAAGGAAGTACAGGTGGATGGGGAAGTGGCAGACCTTACACCTCAAAGGAATTTGAAATCCTTAAAGATGCTTATGCTTGAAAAAGGCAGGGTATTTTCGCCTGAAACCATATACCGCAAGGTGGGGTGAAGAACCCTATGGGAAGTGAAAGGTGCGTTGCGTCCATATAAGGCATTTAAGAGAGAAATAGAGATAAACCCATCCGAACCGAGGTTTATTAAAGTGGTTTGGGGACAGGGATATAGGTGGAAAAGGAGAGGTAGACATGGAAGAAAAGAATGAGGTTGAAGTAATGAGTGGAGTCAAAGAAAAGAAGCAATATGACAGTTTCATATATTCTCTTCCATTTAAGAGTGGAGCAATTATATCGTCATTAGTAATCTTCGTACTTGGAATAACCTGTGTTATAGCATTTATGTGGCTTTTGGGAAGAAGATATTTATAGTATGACAGCCAATGAGGCTGCTGAATATATTGCACACTACGGTGGAGGCAAAGCTAATATACCTCCGTTAGCTGAGGCTTTGATTAATTTAAGGTATGCAGTTGTACCTATTGGGATAACACTCGGAATCTTATATCTTGTTGACATAGTGTTTATTTTTGCAGCCATTGGACATAAGAGGGAAGTACGAACTGGTAAAATTCCCGACCTCTGACTGGCCGTTTGATATAATCTGCCTGCTATATTTAATGTTTTTTCCAGTTACCTTAGAGATGTCAACTACAAGAATTAACGGTAGAGAAGCTTTTTGTCTCTAATAATATTGCCTGTTTAATTATGCTTGTGGTGTATTATTTTTTTCATACTGTCATTTTTTCTTAATGCAGCAATTAATCTAAAAGATAAGACTTTATTTAAGAATATGCTTATAATTAGATTTTAGATATATTTTTAGAGGTATAGAAAAAGCTATAAGAAATTCAGGTGTTACTAAGAAAAGCAACTCTGTATTTTGGAATGTTTGCAGGAGCAGAGTTTGTCATATTATTGATGTTTAACCTGCTTGGAACAGAAGTAACAAGTGCCTTGCTGTTTCTGTTGTTTTTAGTAAATATATTTGCTTTTTATAGTAATTTACAAGGTTATGATGGGTGTAAAGGAAATTGAAACTGCAGAGCAGAAAATAATTGCAGGAAATCTCGATTATAAGCTAAATACCGCTGGATATAAAGGTGACTTAAAGATATTGGCAGAAGGACTGAATGAAATAGGTACAGGACTTGAAAAATGCAGTAAATGGAAGGATGAAGAGTGAGAGATTTAAGACTGAATTGATTACTAATGTTTCACATGATATAAAGACTCCGCTTACTTCAATCATAAACTATACAGATCTGTTAAAGAAAGAGAATATAGAAACGGAGCCTGTTAAGGGCTATATCGAGGTACTTGACAGACAGTCGGAAAGGCTTAAAAAGCTGATAACTGACCTCCTTGAAGCCTCAAGGCCTCTTTCAGGTAATATAAAGCTGGATATTGCAGAAGTAGATGCAGGACTAATGCTTGAACAGGTATACGAGAGTATCAGAATAAATTTGAAAAGCAGGGCTTACAGGGATAGTTACCAAGCCTTCTGAAACAGTTTTTATAAAGGCAGATGCAAATCATCTTTTCAGAGTTTTTGATAATATCCTTGGCAATGTAGTAAAATACGCACAGCCTGACACAAGGGTGTATATAGATCTTACCCAAAAATGACGAAACAATAACAATATCATTTTAAGAATATTTCAAAGGAAAAGCTGAATATAACAGGAGAGGAGCTTTATGGAACGCTTTGTGAGGGGCGACAGGTCTAGAAATACTGAGGGAAGCGGACTGGGGCTTTCCATAGCCAAAAAGCCTTGCAAATCTGATGGGTGGGAAACTTGAGATTGTGATAGATGGTGATTTGTTTAAGGTAGAGGTTAGATTTAATAACCAAGGTAGAATTTTAATATTGATAATATTACAAACGAAAATGACTGCGGCATTTTTATAGCTGCAGTCATTTTTACATTAAAAGCATATATTATTTATTATTTTTCATAAGAGGTTTCTTCCTGTTCTGCAACTGCATCTAATGAAGAAGCGGCGGCAGTTTTGTCTGGAACATAGGTAATTATGTCCTCAACCCCTGCAATTCAGAATCCTACACAAATTCTCTAAAGTAGCGGTTGATATGTAATCACCTTTTTTATTCGGCTTATCTGTGAGTTGCTTACACTGTAGTAGACAGAAAAGTTTATATTGAGAAATATTTTTAGCTTTTTAATGTCTCCAAAAACTTTCCATAACTTATCATAGCTTAAACCTCGAACGAATACCTCTGGGTAGTCAGAATAATAATTGTATATAAATTCTAATGGAATTAAGATATAGTAATGCCTGAAATTAGACAAGACTAAAAGTATCGGACATTGTCCAATATCGGGGAGATTGAAGAAAATAACAACAGGAACCATAGTTTAGTGCTGGATTTTCAAGGGCAAGTGCAACACTTTATAAAAATAGTAAATGCAAATATGGATATCTGTCCAGAGTAAGTGCAACACCATGTTGCATTTAGTTGAAAAACTACTTTACTTAAAAGTAAAATATCCTCTCACAAAATGTTTGTATTTGCAATTTTTATATGGTATAATATTACAGATTTTCAAGATTTATAAAGCAACAGAAGGTTTGGGAGGTTTTAGATGTCAGCGTATATTCCATACATTATAACAGCGGTTATAATCATTGCACTATTGGTGAGGCTTGTACTTTTTATCGAGGTACGCGAAGAAGCTTCAGGACAAGCAGGCAGCGGCAAGCGAACAGATGAGAGAGATGGAGCAGGCTGTTTCCATGCTGATTATAGATAAAAAGATGATGAAGATAACCGAAGCCGGATTTCCTCAAATAGTTGTGGATCAGGCGCCAAAGCTCTCCAGACTCTCAAAGGTACCTGTAGTTAAGGCAAAGGTTGGACCTAAGGTAATGAGCCTTATGTGCGACCCTAAGGTATTTAACACAATTCCTGTGAAGAAGGAAGTTAAGGCAATGGTATCAGGTATATACATAACAGGGGTTAAAGGACTTAGAACAGGTCTTGACAAGGCTCCTGAGAAGAAAAAGTTCATAGATAAGGTAAAGGGCATATTTAAGAAATAAACAATGTGCACCTGATGAAAGGGCACTCAGTTTAGAGTGTCCTCTTTTATGTAATATGAAATTATTACTAGGGGTGTGAGCTTACACAAGGAAGTTTGCCTTTGGCAGGGTCTACCTGAGTGTAGAGTATTTTTAAGAAAGAGGATTATGGATAGAGTTTATGAAAAGGCCTATGGCAAGATAAACCTAAGCCTTGATGTACTTGGGCGGAGGGAAGACGGTTACCACGATGTAAGTATGGTAATGCAGACTGTAGACATTTATGATGTGATTACTCTAAGTAAGCTTGAGGGGAAGGATGAGATAGTCCTTACTACAGATGTAGAAGGTCTACCTACCGGTGAAGGCAACATTGTATACAAGGCAATAAAGTTAATTAAAGAGGAATACGGGATTGATACAGGAGTAAGTGCCCACATAGAAAAGCAACTTCCCATAGCAGCAGGCATGGGAGGTGGAAGTGCAGATGCAGCTGCTGCCCTAAGAGGGATGAACAGACTTTTTGAACTGGGACTTAAGAGTGAAAGACTTGAAGAGCTTGGAGTAAGGCTTGGAGCTGATGTTCCCTTTCTTATAAAGGGAGGAATCGCACTTGCGGAGGGGATTGGTGAGAAGTTAACGGCACTACCTGCTTTCCCTGAATGCAGCCTCGTTATAGTAAAGCCCAATGTTTCGGTGTCTACTAAGGAAGTGTATGAAGCCTTTGACAGCTTGACGAAGTGGTTCATCCTAATATAAAAGAAACTAACTGACTCCCTTGGTAAAAGAGGATTAAGATATATAGTTAAGCTTTTAGGAAATGTGCTTGAGGATGTAACCATCAAAAAACATGGAATAATTGATGAAATAAAGAAATTATTAGTTGAAAGTGGGGCTGTATTCTCCATGATGACAGGAAGCGGCCCTACAGTATTTGGAATATTTGGAAAATGAAGAGAAAGCGGTAATGGCGGGGAAAAGGCTAAGTGAGACAGGTGGCTTTGAACTTGTAGAGGTTACAAGATGTCAGGGCTTAGAGTAAAGGAGATTTATGGATAAATATATGTTAAATGAGTCTGAACTTCCTTTAAGAGATGTTGTTTTTCGTACCCTAGAAGGCAGATTCTTATGGGTGAGTTAAAGCCGAGTGAAAGGCTGATGGAGGTTAAGCTGACAAAGAAGCTTGGAGTAAGCAGAACTCCTGTAAGAGAAGCAATTCACATGCTTGAAATAGAAGGACTTGCCAAGGTAGTACCAAGAAGGGGTGCCTCGGTAAGCGATATAACCGAAGAGGACCTGCAGGATGTGCTTGACGTGAGATGCGCTCTTGAGGAGCTTGCGGTTGAGCTTGCCTGCGCAAGAAGAAGTGAAGAGGATATTTTCAATATGAAGAAGGCGGCAAGAGCCTTTGTGGACGCTACAAAGACGGGAAGTATTTCTGAAATGGCTGAAAAGGATGTAGCATTTCACAACTGTATATTTTCAGCTACAGGCAATAAGCGCCTGATTCAGCTTGTGGGCAATCTCTCAGAGAGAATGTACAGATACAGGATAGAATACCTTAAGAATAAGGGTGTATATGAGGGGTTAATCAAAGAACACAGCGATATTATCCGCTATATAGAGGGGAATGCTCCGTCTGAGGTCAGAGGAGCAATTGAAAACATATCACCAATCAGGTTGAAAAAGGTAAGCCTTGAAATAAAGGCAGGAAAGGAAAAAGAAGTAGATATGAAAAAGAGGCTGGCAGTAATAATAGGTGGACGTTCAAGTGAGCATGAGGTTTCTCTTGTAAGTGGAGCAAGCGTAATAGAAGCTATTGATACAGATAAATATGATGTTAAGATTATTGTAATAAGTAAAGAGGGTGAGTGGCTTCTTGTGCCGGATGTAGAGACAGTTAAAAGTGGCGCCTGGAAAGAAAGTAAGGTAAAGGCGGTTATCTCTCCCGATACAAAGGACAAGGCTTTACTTGTATTTAATGAAGATGGTAAGGTGGAGAAACTTGCTCTGGATGTGGTTTTTCCTGTTCTCTCATGGACTTTATGGAGAGGATGGCACGATACAGGGACTTTTTGGAATGGCAGGCATACCTTATGTAGGCTGTGGTGTAATAGCATCTGCTGTAGGCATGGATAAATGGTATACTAAAGAAGTAGTACATACTACAGGAATAAGACAGGCTCGCTTTGTGCCTGTGTACAGGAAATGAGCTCTCCGATATGGATAAGGTAATAGAAAAAATAGAGAAGGCATATCCATATCCTTACTTTGTAAAGCCTTCAAATGCAGGCTCTTCAAAGGGAGTTAGCAAGGCCTCTGACAGGGAGGGCCTCAAGAAGGCTCTGACCTTGGCGGCAGAACATGACAGAAAAATCCTAGTTGAAGAGACTATAGTGGGAAGAGAGCTTGAATGTGCAGTCCTTGGGGGCTATGATGCAAAGGCAAGCGGGATTGGTGAGATACTGGCGGCTGCTGAGTTCTATGACTTTGATGCAAAGTACAACAATGCCGAGTCAAAGACAGTGATTTCTCCTAGTCTTCCTGAGGGTAAGGCTGAGGAGATAAGAAGGGCAGCTGTTAAAATATTTAAGGCTCTTGACGGATACGACCTTTCAAGGGTAGATTTCTTCCTTGAAAATGATACCAATGAAATTGTATTCAATGAAATAAACACTCTTCCGGGATTTACCGCAATCAGCATGTATCCTATGCTCTGGAAGGAGCAGGGAATTGACAAGAAAGCCCTCGTAGAAGAGCTCATCAGTCTGGCACTTAGGAGATATGAAAAATAGATGAATAAAAGAGAGATAGTCAGCCTGTCATCATATCAGGATACAGAGGCTGAGGGTGGAAGACTAGAGTTTCTGCCCCCAGCACCTACAGTCTGATAAATGACAGGCATTTTATAAAATATGAAGAAAAACTGATGATGATGCCATAAACAAGGTATTGCTAAGTTTGACAATAATTTCCTTTGAAATGACCAAATCAGGTGAGGTGATGAGCACCCTGACTTTTACTGAGGGAGAAAATACTGAAGGCTATTATAAAACCCTTATGGTACATTTTTAATTGAAACAGATACAAAAACTGATGTCAAAAAGGTAAAAATATCTTTGTAAATCTTGAATACGGGCTTTTACATAGACAGCGAATTTGTGGCAGATTGCAAGATGTATATAGAGATTTTTGTTTTAACCCAAGTGGTTGTCAAATACTTTTGACACCCACATCATAAAATATAAAGAAAGGACGGAAGCATGAAACAGCAGTTATATGTATGAATGGATTTGAAGAGGTGAGAGGACTTACAGTAGTTGATATGCTAAGAAGACTGGAGATTGAGTGCGATATGGTTGGAAAGATTGCCGATATTACAGGTTCTCTATGCATAGTAATAAAGGCTGATAAGCTGTTGGAGGAAATAGAATCTGAGGATTACAGTGCTATCATTCTTCCGGGAGGTCTGCCCAGGGGCAACCAACCTTAGGGATGACAGCAAGGTAATTAGTCTTGTAAAAGAGATGAATAAGGCAGGCAAGATTGTTGCAGCCATTTGTGCAGCCCCTATAGTCCTTGAGAGGGCAGGAGTCCTTGAAGGCAGAGAATTTACAGCTTATCCGGGAGTTGGCGAAAAGATAGAAGGAGGAAACTTTAAGGAAGAGCTTGTGGTAAGGGATGGCAATATTATCACTTCCAGAGGACCCGCAACAAGTATGGAATTTGCCTTTGCCATAGCCGAGGCACTTGGAGTAAATGCGGACAGCCAGAGAAAGGCGACTCTTTGGGACAAGGTAACAGGGAGATAAAAGAAGTTAGAAAGGTAGAGTATGGAGGAGAACCAGTTTGAACGAACAGCCCTGCTTCTTGGCAAGGCATCGGTAGAGAGATTAGCTCGTAAACGAGTTGCGGTGTTTGGAGTAGGCGGAGTAGGCGGCTTTGTCTGTGAGGGACTTGTAAGGGCAGGGATTGGTGCCATAGACATAGTTGATAAAGATATTGTTGCCCTAAGTAATATTAACCACAATTGATAGCCCTTCACAGTACTGTTGGAAAGAACAAGGTAGATATGCTTGAAGAGGCTTAGGATATAAATAAAAACTTAATTATTAAAAATATAAATGCTTTTTCTGCCTGAGACGTCTGAGACTTTTTGATTTTAGGAATATGACTATGTGGTAGATGCAATGAGACATAGTTACAGGCAAGATAGAGCTTATTCTCAAGGCAAAAAGAGGCAGGAGTTCCTATTGATTTCTGCTATGGGAGCAGGCAACAAGCTCGATCCAACAGCCTTTCAGGTTTCGGATATATATAAACCAGTGTATGCCTCTGCCAGAGTTATGAGGAAGAGCTTAAGAAAAGAGGTGAGTAGAAGCTAAGGTAGTATATTCTAAGGAGGAGCCCATAAAACCACAGTTTGAAGAGGGTGAGGAAGTTGTACAGAAAGCATTTCTTTCGTGCCACCTGCCACGGGGCTTATTATAGCGAGGGAGGTAGTTAGGACTTAATAAGAGTGAATAGTGGGTTTCAAATCTAACCCTAAAATATGATAATATCTTAGCAAGGACCTTGCTAAGCACAGCTGTAGCAATCCTGTATCGATGGGTGTCAAATACTTCCCCCAAAATCTCTAGAATAGAAGTGACAAAATACAAATTCGATTGGGTTTGCTCGAGGAGAATTATAGTATTTCTTTTGAAAGAGTTTATACGAAAGGAAATAAGGCAATGAAAGACGATTATTGGTTGAAATAAGAAATGTATTAAAGCAGAATCCTTTCATACTTGTAGGAGTCAGTGATATAGAGGGTGAGGAAATCTGCCGTTTTTTAAAGAAAGAAAAGATAGAATTTGAAAGTGTGAAGCTAAGCAATGAATCTCCGTATGGGAAGAAATCCTGCTGAGATTAAGGAAAAGGTTAATAATATCATCCTTAGTGGAAGAAAGGTAATGAGCCTTTGTATAGGGGGCAATATGCCGGAGGCTATTTTTTCTATAGCAGCAGCCTGGCATTCCGGGCCTGATGAAGATAAGCCATATTCGCCTATTGAACAGCTCTCCCTTGCTATTAAGAAGGATATTTCCCCTTACTACAGGCTGATTGGTGCAAACAGCAGAGATTTCATATATGCAATGCGTGAAGAGGCAGCTGCCATGCTTAAGGGCTTTGGCGCAAGAAGTAAGTACAAGAGCATATTAAAAGATGCAGGAATTACTGATTATGATTTAGAGGACTATAAGCAGAAGATATATGATTCTGGAGAAAGCAGGAATGGAGCGTATTCCTGAAACCTACAGAGCGGGCATAGGTCTTGTAATAAGGGAAATAAGGAGAAAAGACAGGGCTGCTCAGGGAATTACGCAAGAGCAGGAGCTTCAGGCAGAGAGGGCGGTAATGAAATCCTACCTAATAGGAAGTGTGACTGTGGTAGATATGCATGATGCAAAAGCCTGCTGCCGTATTTGACCGTCTTGTTGAGACTGAAAAATATGGTCTTCTTATGCTTTCGGCAAACGGAGGCAGCTATTTCTTAGGTCCTTGGAGCAAGGTAAAAAGTTTGAGGAGCATTTCCCTGAGGGTAAGGTGGGAGGCGAACCACCTATAGAGGTACCACTGGTCAGGCAACTACAGCAGGCCTCTTGTGGTTGACTTTGTGAAAAGCCTTGAAAAGGTGGAAGGATAAGAGCAAGCTGCACGAAAAGTCTGAATTGTTTATGAAGCTCTAGATAAGATTGTCAACTTTCGTATAATAAAAAGGTTTACAATAATAAAAAAAGATGATGATAGTATCCGAATTAATTGCTGAGTTAGCGTTAATTCGGATACTTATTTTAAGGAGAAAAATTATGTCATCAAATGGAAATGCAGCAGTTAAACAGGGAATGGATGTAAAGAGCCTTGCCCTCATAGGTATAATGGCGGCTATTTGCTGTGTGCTTGGCCCTTGGCAGATACCGATTGGACCGGTTCCTATTTCTTTACAGATTATAGCGGTCTGCCTCTGTTCCTATGTTCTTGGAGCAAAGAAGGGTGCTTTAGCCGTGCTAATATATGTGCTCCTTGGTCTTGTTGGACTTCCCGTATTTGCAGGGGCAAAAAGTGGGGGAACTGCCTTATTTGGACCGACAGGAGGATACATAATTGGATTCATATTTATGGCATTTATAGGCGGACTCTTCATAGAAAAAGCGGGAATTAAGAAGATATATATACATATAATAGAGCCTTGTTTTGGGACTTTTTAGTCTGCTACCTTTTTGGAACAATCTGGTTTACAGCGTAAACACAAAAAGTGTATAAACTTCACGCAGGCACTTGGCTACTGCGCATATCCGTTCATACCTTTTGATTTAGGAAAGATTGTTATAGCTGTAATACTTGGCAATGCCGTTAGACAGGCACTTAATAAAATTAACGTGTAAGTATGGCTACACCAAAGGATGGGATGTTAATCATTCCATCCTTTATTGTTACCTCTTTATCGCCGGTTACAAGAAAGGACTCAAGCTCTGTGTAGTCCGCTCCAAGTTTCTGGCTTACATCATTTTCTGAGGTGTTGATTACAATGAGAAGGGCTCATAGCTGTCATCAGCCATACTTCTTGTAAATACAGAAACCGTATCAGGATTTGCATTGTCAAAAGCCATCATAGAGAGCCGTCTTTCCTCTTGCGATTACAGGGTAACTATGCCTTAAGCAATTGCTTTCTTAAAAATAATTGTAAATGGAAGTTTCATCATAGCTTTGGTCTTCTAAGGTGCCGTACATCATTTCAAACTCATCCATGTCCTTAGATCCTTTACACATGCCTTCAGCATTTGCATCCTTTGACCACTGCATAGGAGCTCTCTTGTTTTCATCTTTTCCAGAGCCCTTCATACCCAGCTCTTCTCCGTAGTATATGAAGGCATTGCCGCTCATAAGCAGGTTCATTGCCCCTGCGAGCTTAATCATATCAACTCTTCTCTCTCCTGAGTAGTAGCCTGCAGAGCGAGGGATATCGTGGTTTGTATAAAATGGTGCATTTACATAATGTGGATTATTTTCTGAAAAAAGCTCATCCTCTCTAATCATCCTCTCTGCAAAGCTGCTTGCAGGTGACACGCCCTTAAGTATCTTAGCTATGACTCCATCACTTCCTGAGAATTCAAAGTCAAAGAAGCTGTCTACGCCACTCTTGTAATAAGCTCCGTACTCGCTCTCTGTGGACCAGGCTTCACCAACTATATAGGCATCAGGCTTTATTTCCTTAACTGTTTTATTGAGCCAGGTAAGAATTTCCGTATTCTTTGTGATACTTCCTGTCACATAGTAGGTAACTGCATCCAACCTAAAGCCGTCTACACCTAGACCAAGCCAGAATTTGAAAATGTCCTTAAACTCATTTCTAACGGCTTCATTTTCAAGGTTGAAGTCAGGCATTTTAGGGCTGAATCTAGCCTCGTAGTACCAATCTGTTCCCTCTATAGGTGCGTAGCCCTCCTGCTTCTTTTTGGTAAAGTTATAATAATTAGCATAAGGACAGGTATTAAAGTCAGGTTCTTCGCCTTTTTTAAGACCTTTTATGTAGTTTACGGCTTCTACAAACCAAGGATGCTCCGAAGAGGAATGGTTCATAACTAAATCGAAAATCACCTTTATATTTCTCTTATGGCAGTCCTCAACAAGGGCTTTAAAGTCCTCCAGGGTGCCAAAATCCTTATCTATGTTCTTATAGTCCATAACATCATATTTATGGTAGGAAAGTGAAGGTGAAACAGGGGTGAGCCAGATTTCATTTGCAAGGAGGGAAGTGCCTTTCTCAGCCTTTCCGTCGTTGATGTAGTCAGCTTTTTCCTAATACCCTCCAAATCGCCTATACCGTCTCCATTGCTGTCATAGAAGGATGAGACGAAGATTTGATAGGTCACCCGGTAATTATCATCTATGAGCTTAATAGGAGTGCCTACCGAAGAAGCATTGCAGGCTGTGAGCGAAAGAGTGAGTGGGAGAGTGGCTGCAAGTGGTTTAATGATTTTATTCAATTTCATTTTCATATCCTCCTCTTTGTGGTATCTCTCCATTGTAGATGATATAAAGAAAACTGTAAAGTTAAAGTAGGAAAAATTAAAACTTTCACTATGGTTTTTAGTTATTAATTATGATATCATGGTAAATAGTGTACAAATACTTTTTAACATACACATCATTTTATAATATCCCGGAGGCTTTTATGAAATTTAACAAGGATTTACTGGAAAAAGGTGGGTTGCTCATCTTTTAGCTACCTGCTCTGCAGTGATTTTATATTTTCTGCTTTCAAATGTTTCCGATATCTTTAATGGACTAAGGGTTGTATACAAGGTGCTAAGCCCACTCATTACCGGACTTATCATAGCCTATGTCATTGATCCCTTCGTCACTTTTTTACAGAGGACTGTATTTGCAAATGTTAAAAATGAACACACGAGGAAGAAGCTTTCGGTAACTGTAGCCTTAGTTGGCATAGCTACTTATAATTCTCCTTATGTTTGCGCTTATCCCGCAGATTGTCATTAGTATCAAAACACTGTTTAGCAAACATGGATGAGTACATAAGGTCACTTCAGGGATTCTTACAGGCTGCAAGTGTGGAAGCTGGAACAAGAGGGATAGACATAAGCGGAATTACCAGGTTCAGTGATGATATATTAAATGTAGTAGGAAAGAAAATACCTGAGAACTTTAACGGAATAGTAACTACATCCCTAAGTATAAGCAAGGCAATTTTTGATTTATTCATAGCTATGTTCCTTGCCATATATTTTCTGGCTGATAAAGAAAGACTGAGGGCAGCTTTGACAGGCTGTTAAAACGCCTTATGAAAGCAGATAGATACAAGGCTTTCGCAGGCTTCTGGGAGAGATGCAACAGCATCCTTATCAGATACATTGCCTTTGATATAATTGATGGTGTGATAGTAGGTGTAGCAAACTTTATATTTATGTCGGTAGCAGGCATACCTTATTCTGTGCTGATTTCCGTTCTTGTGGGAGTAACCAATCTGGCACCGACATTTGGTCCTATAGTCGGAGGTATACTTGGAGGCTTCATTCTTGTGCTTGTTAACCCTCTTCAAGCACTGTGGTTCATCATATTTACTATTATACTTCAGACTATAGACGGCTACGTCCTTAAGCCAAAGCTCTTTGGTGGAAGCCTTGGAGTGCCTGGGGTATGGATACTTGTATCTATTGTAATTGGCGGAAGGGTGTTTGGAGTTGCTGGCATACTGCTTGCGATACCTTTTGCAGCGATAGTTGACTTCATCTACCACGATATGATATTTAGAGAAGCAAGGAAAAAGGAAGAAATAGACAGGCGGTTAAAAGAGAAAGAATTAAAAAGTAAATAAAAGAGCATTACCAAAATCAACTGTCAGCCACAGGTATATCCCACAGCTGGCAGTTTTTTTAATCCATTATATGTGCCCGCTATATTTAGAAAGTTAAATTCTTGCAGAAAAATACCTTAAGGCAATCCTTACCTTCGGGTCACGTGTGAGTTGATGGTTTACAAGCATAATTCATACATAATGCACAATAAAATTATCGCTTTAGCTGATAAAATAGTGCAATATTTTAGTATATTTTTCTTGCAATTTTCTGTGATTTAGTATATAATGTTCCTTGCGTTCAACAAAAGCGTGCGCGTCTTTAGCTCAGCTGGTAGAGCACCTGACCCTTAATCAGGGTGTGTCTAGGGTTCGAGCCCCTAGAAGACGCACTAAAGAGGTCCTTGTTTGGCAGAGAACTGCCGGGTAGGGGCTTTTTTGGTTTTAAAATAAATCTCTCTTTCACTTACAGTCCCATCTTGACAGGCAATAGGTTCTATTCTATACTTTAGTAGTTACAAGTAAATTCACAAAGCAGAGTAGGAAATTTAGCGTAAAGTGTCCATCAGACGGGGAGTTGCTGACGGAACGAAGGGATAGTCCCGCGGTGAAATTTCCGCATCCCGCTGTTACATTAGAGAAGTACCGGACTCTTTTGTAGTAAGGATAAACTGCAAAGGAGGTTAAAATGAACGAAAAAGAAAACTGCAAACCATGCCGTGTTGTATCAGAGCTTCAGGGAATTGTGAATTTTCCTGCCAATCTGGTAAAAGAAACTCTTGCCCTGCCAAAGACCTTTGGTGAGTCTGCAAAAGAGTTTAAGAGTCTGCATACCGTCATCCTATGTGGACTTTTGGGAGCCTTAAGCATCATCCTTGGTATGCTTGCTTCCATTGATTTTGGCCCATTTAAGGTGACTTATGCCTGGATACCAAACCGTATAGTTGATTTCGCCTTTGGGCCGGTGGTTGGTGCCATCTACGGTGGAGTTATGGATGTGGTTAAGTTTATAATCAAGCCAAGCGGTACATTTAACCTGGCTTATACTGCAATGGCTGTGTTTGCCGGGATAATATTCGGTGCAGTGCTTTTATAAAAAGCCTGTCAGCTTTATGAGAATAGTATTTGCACAGAGCTTGGTTAAGATATTTATCAATGCGGGAATGGGTACCTACCTTATGGCGTTTGAAAGAGGAAAGGCACTTATGGAGCTGCTTCCTGTAAGGCTTGTAAAGAACGTCATTATGATACCTCTTGACAGTATTATTCTGTTTGTTGTACTCACAGCCCTTATGAAGGTATTGCCAAGACTTAAAAGTAACAGCCTTCACCAGGCTTAGTATATGACGGATATTTTAAGTGTTGTCATATGATTTGGCACACGAGCCTTTATAATATAGATTAGTCATCAGTTGGAGGGGACTATGGATAACGAGAAGAAGTTGGTTGTTGTGGCACTTGGAAGAAATGCATTTGGGAAAACAATTCCAAAACAGAAGGAAAATGTAAGGCTTGCTGCGGAGAAGATAGCTGAGATTGTGGAAGCCGGCTACAGGGTTGTAGTTACACATAGTAACGGGGAGCAGATAGGTATGCTTCATACGGCAATGACTGAGTATTCAAGGCTTGAGCCGGAGTTTTCGGTTGCTCCTATGTCGGTCTGCGGCGCTCTAAGCCAGGGCTATATTGGTTATGACTTACAAAATAGTATCAGAGAAGAGCTGCTTAACAGAGGTATATACAAGACTGTATGCACTATTATAACTCAGGTAAGAGTTGACCCTTTTGATAAGGCATTTACCAATCCTACCAAGGTTATAGGCAGGTATATGAACCGTGAGGAGGCTGATGCAGAGATAAACAAGGGTAACTTTGTGGTAGAAGAGGAAAAGGGATTTAGAAGAGTTATTCCTTCTCCACGCCCTATCGACATCTATGAAATAGATGCTATCAGGACTCTTTCTGAGGCTGACCAGGTGGTTATAGCCTGTGGTGGCGGCGGTATTCCGGTTATGCAGCAGGGAACTGCCCTAAAGGGTGCAAGTGCTATTATAGAAAAGGATTTTACTGCGGCCAGGCTTGGAGAAATGCTTGGCGCTGATGAAATCATCTTCCTTACCAACAAGGATAACCTGATTGTCCATAAGGGAAGCCCTGATGAGATGCCACTATCGGAGATTACTATCAGTGAGGCAAGAAAGTATATGGAAGAGGGCAACTTCGAGCCGGGACTGGACCTTGCTAAGATAGAGGCGGCAGTCGAATTTGCTGTTACAGGAAAAGGCAAAAGAGCTATAATCACATCAATGGACAAAGTTCTCCTTGGAATCAAGGGAAGAGCAGGAACCATAATATGTGGAAATGATAATTAATGAAAAACATCCGGTCTCAATCTGATGATGAAGACTCGATGTTTTTATTGACAGGAAATTCTCCGAAATTACCCTGTCAAATAAAAATCTTCCGAGGATCGCACTGCGGCGGATATGGATGTCGCTAGTGCGACCCGTCGCAGGCGGTGAATCCTGCGAAGCAGGATTCTTTCTTGTACTAAATCAATGAAGGTCATCTATTTGTAAATTAACATCTTTAGCTACTGCATTGGCGTCAGTATTGCATTTGGTAAGAACCTTTTTATATCATTTCCTCTTGCAATAGCTTGAAGAGCACTGCTCCAAAGGGAGCGTACCTTTGTCCAACCGGGAGTGACTTGATAATAATCTCCATTGAAGGCATAAAATCAGTCAAAAACATATGCATTTTCTCACCAATATCAGTATTATCATAAAGGTCCTTAAGCTCTTTGTGAACTGAAAAAGCATGGCTTGCTTTCACGGCTTTTCTTACACCGCTTGGATCGTTTGCCATATAGTCAATAAAGATTTTAGATGCCCTTATCTTGTTTTCGTCTTTGTTGTTGAAGATACCAAATCCCCATATTCCACTTGAAAGCCTTGATATACCATTTGGAGATGGGAACTTCATAGGGATGATTTCATCATCTGTATTAACCTTACTATCTGTTGAAACGCTGGAATCAAGCTGCATAGAGGGATTCCAGCAAATGCTCATGGCAAGCTCACCCTGACGGAATCTTGCATTTTCGCCAAGGCTATCTAGCTGAGGGTCGATATTAATGCCGTTACAGGAAGTAAGCTCTGTAAGAGCTTTAATGTTATTTGCAGAGTTGATGGTATACTGCCTGTGCGTTTTATCTGTAAAGGAACCATCATAAAGATTGGTAACAAGTGCACGTGTTCCCTGGTCTCCGCTCTGGCTTGCGCAGTAAATGCTTAGGACATCATCGTGACCTGAATTATATATAGCATTTATAGCCTTAAAAAAGTTCTCCGTTGTCCAACTGTGATCTGTAAGATTGACATATTGGAGAGCATCTGCCTCTGCAAAAATACGTTTGTTTATTGCCATACAGTGTGTTACAAACGCAGAGAGGGTATTCGCAGTACTTTCCATCATTAGAACGACAGGCGTAAGCAACGTTATCATAGATGTCTTTGAGGCGTCTGTATACAAATCACTGAGGTCGACCATAGACCTCTTGCACCCCAGTTGGCTACAAGCCTTTCTACTCTCAAGTCACAATATCCTAGGTTCTTCTGCATCTTATAGCCTCTTCTATCTCTCTGTCACCTGTATTATAGAATAAGTACTTTACTTTTTACCCTTGATTTCAGGGTGAGATGCAGTAAAAGTCATTAATAAGCTTTGGTTACAGTCTCTCATTACCCCAATCCCCTACAGGATAAGTCCACACTCTATCTCAGCCTCATCTACTATAGGTCTTGCTACATTACGTGAACAAGACGTAGTGGAAAGAAGAACGCAAAAATGAGAGACAGACATACAAAGTTTTCTTTTCATATAATCTACCACACTATCTATCATTATTTAAACCTATAGTTAGTATAACAATGTAGAATGCTTTTTCAAGATTTAAAGTATTGAAGGTCAAAAAAAGGTTCTGATAAAATAATATATAAAGTCATATCAAAGGAAAGGAAATGATTATGGATAACATGTGAAGCCTCTAGAAGGCTGATTGATTTTTGGACAGCAAACCCAAGTCCGTTTCGATGTAGTAAATGCTTTGTCTAAAAATGTATGAGAAGGCAGGGTTTAAGAGACTTTGCGAGAAAGACAAGTTTGATGTGGTTAAAGGCGGAGATTACTATGTAACAAGAAATAACTCCGCCATTATAAAGATGAGTACCAAAAGCAGACTTTAAGGGCTTTTAATATAACCTCAGCGCACAGCGATTCTCCCTACATTTAAGATAAAGGCTAATGCAGAGATAAATGTAGAAAAGAACTTTGTGAAATTAAATGTAGAAAAATACGGTGGGATGCTTATGGCACCTTGGTTTGACAGACCTCTTGGAGTTGCAGGCAGAGTAATGGTAAAAGAATGGCAAAGAAGATTGAGGAGAGGTTTCTTCATATAGATAGAGATATTGTTATGATGCCTAATCTTGCTATTCAAGATGAACCGTGAGGCAAAATGAGGATATAAGTACAATGCTCAAAATGATACCCAGCCTGTATTTTGCCGAGATTGGTTTTCAAATGTCACCCTTTATGATATAGTTGCAAAAGAACTCGGCATTGCTAAGGAAGATATACTTGATACCGATCTTTTCTTATCAAACAGGGTAAAGGGTACACTTTGGGGAGCTAAAAATGAATTCATAGCGGCAGGCAGGCTTGATGATCTCCAGTGTGTATTTGCAGGAGCTGAAAGCATTGTAGAAGCAAAGAACAAGAATAATATAATAGTGCACTGCGTATTTGACAATGAAGAGGTAGGCTCAGGAACCAAGCAGGGTGCGGCATCCACCTTCTTAAAGGATGTGCTTGTCCGTGTGAACAAGGCACTTGGAGGTGATGAGGAGAGTTATCTTAGAGCAGTGGCAAGGAGCTTTATGGTATCAGCCGATAATGCCCACTCCGTACATCCAAACTATACAGAGAAAGCAGACCCTTGCAACAGACCTGTTGTCAACAAGGGAGTCGTTATCAAGTACAACGCTAACCAAAAATACACCACAGATGCAGTATCAGGTGCAGTATTTAGAGAAATCTGTGCTGAGGCTAAGGTACCTGTTCAGACCTTTGTCAATCGTTCAGATGCGGCAGGAGGCTCTACCCTTGGCAATATTTCCAATACTCAGGTATCACTAAATGCAGTAGACATAGGCATGGCACAGTGGGCTATGCATTCTCCTTATGAGAGCGGCGGTGTGAAAGATACCTACTATCTTGAGGAAGGATGAAGCAGTTCTTTAAGACTGACATAAGTGAAAAAGTTGGTGTAAACCGACTTATTATAAAAGTAATCTGGAGCAGGGTATAGTATTTACTCTGCCTCTTTTATGTAAGAGAAAGTTTTTCAGGCAAACCTTGACTTAATAACAAACCTTAGTGAGATTAGATAGAAAAATTGATAAACATTTGAGCTTGATTTTGCAACTTTATGAATTGTTAAATATCAACAATTTTTATTCGGCGTTATTTATATTGGTATAAATAACTAAAAATGCTTGCTTTTTATCTAAAAACATACTCAGTACCGAAAAAGCTAAACGGAAATAATTAGCATCTTAACTAATAATGAGGAGGGTCAGTGAATGGGAACTTTAGCAATTTCAGTACCAATTTGCGCGGCGATTGCACTTGTTTTTCGCCTTTGGTCTGGCAAAATGGATAGGAGGCTTGGATAGTGGCACGGATAGATGAAAGAAAATATCCGGCTACATCCACGAGGGAGCCTATACTTTTCTTAAACGAGAGTACAAAACCATGGTTATAGTTGTCGCTGTACTTTTCGTGCTTATCGAGTGCTGCTTAACAGCTGGGTTACAGCTACTTTACTGTAGTAGGTACTGCTCAGTGCTTGCAGGCTACTTTTGCAGTGACAGTAGCAACAAAAAGGAAATGTAAGAACTGCCAACGCAGCAAAAAGATGGCGGTATGGTTAGACTCTTAAGGTAGCCTTCCGTTCAGGTGCCGTCATGGGACTTTGTGTAACAGGTCTTGACCTGTGGACTGGGAGTCATCTTTGTGGCAATGGGAGTGGATGCAGCAGATGTAATCACAGGCTTTGGACTGCGCATCATCCATGGCGCTTTTTGGACGAGCAGGCGGTGGCATCTATAGCCAAGGCAGCAGATGTTGGAGCAGACCTTTGTAGGTAAGGTAGAGGCAGGTATCCCTGAGGATGATCCTAGAAACCCTGCAGTTATTGCTGACAACGTAGGCGACAATGTAGGTGACGTGGCAGGAATGGGTTCAGACCTTTTTGAATCCTATGTAGGCTCAATCATTTCAGCTATTACCTTAGCTGTAGTTATTCCAAAGATTACACCACAGATAGGAGCAGAATTTGCTCTTGACCCTTATATGGGCCTCAATGTTCCCATTACTTCTATCAGCTATAGGCATAATCGCCTCAATCCTTGGCATTATGTTCGTAAGGGCAAAGAAGGGGGCAACCCTGCGTCAGCACTTAATGCAGGAACCTATGTGAGCGGTATCATAGTTATCATTGCTTCATTTGTAATGAGTAAGATGCTTCTTAATACCTACAATCCTGCCATAGCTATAATAGCGGGGCTTATAGTTGGGATAGCCATAGGAAAGCTGACAGAGATATATACCTCAGGAGATTATAAGCATGTTAAAAAGATAGCAGAACAGTCACAGACAGGTTCAGCTACTACAATTATATCCGGACTTGGAGAGGTATGATGTCTACACTTTACCTCATTATCTGCGTTGCAGCAGGTATACTTTGTTGCCAATGCATTTGCGGGACTTTACGGTATTGCGCTTGCGGCTGTAGGTATGCTTTCGACCACAGCTATGACAGTTGCGGTAGACGCTTACGGTCCTGTATCAGATAATGCAGGCGGTATAGCAGAAATGTGTGAGCTTCCTCACGAGGTAAGAGAGATTACAGATAAGCTTTGATGCGGTAGGCACTACCACAGCAGTTATAGGTAGGATTTGCCATTGGATCAGCTGCACTTACAGCTCTTGCTCTCTTTGCTTCCTATTCACAGGTGGCAGCTGATTCAATCAGCCTTCTTGATCCTCTTGTAATAGCAGGTCTCTTTATAGGGGCTATGCTTCCTTTCCTCTTCTCAGCTATGACCATGAACTCTGTGGGAAGAGCTGCAAATGATATGATAGAGGAAGTTAGAAGGCAGTTTAGAGAGGACAAGGGCATAATGGAGGGCAAGTCTAAGCCTGATTATGCAAAATGTAGATATATCAACCAAAGGCTGCACTAAAGAGATGATACTTCGGACTTATGGCTATAGCGGCTCCTCTTGCTGTGGGTATAGTTATGGGAACTGAGGCTTTTGGTGGTATGCTTGCAGGAGCTCTCTCATCAGGTGTTCTCCTTGCAATCATGATGAGTAATGCCGGCGGTGCTTGGGACAATGCTAAGAAATACATAGAAGAGGGACATTTTGGAGGAAGGAAGTGAGCTCTACAAGGCAGCAGTAGTAGGTGATACAGTGGGATGATCCTTTCTAAAGATACATCTGGTCCTTCAACTCAATATTCTTATTAAGCTTTATGACTATAGTTGCAGTTGTATTTGCTCCTCTTTTTGTGGCTATAGGCGGCTTACTTTAATTTGATTTTTATACCGGTTTAGCTTGAAAAATGACGGCTCCGGTGCTAACATAAAGCTCATAGATGTTGATAGGTGGTTGTGCAATACAGGCATCTGTTTTAAGAAAATTAAGGTGCCTTAAATTGTGTCTGACACTTGTATCATTATATTAAAAATAGTATTTAATCAGATGCTATAGTATAGGTGGGATAAAAGAGGCAAAAATGGAAAATAAACTTATTAAAAGAATTAAGAGAAGAGATATCAGGAAAAAGGTACTCATTCTGGGATTTGGAAGGGAAGGAAAGCTAAACCTTGAGGTAGTGGCAAGGGCAGGAGGAGTGAGTGAAATTGCCATTGCAGATCAGAATGATATCAATACCCAGGAAGCAAAGGATATAGTCACTAAAGCAGGAAGTAAGGACCTCTGATATAAGTACAATCAACGGGAGATGGCTATCTTTCACATAGATGAGTTTGACATAGTACTCAAAAGCCCCGGTGTAGTTCTTCCTAAGCCTTTTTCAGAGTATAAGGCACTTGTTACTTCTCAGGCTCAGTAGTTCCTGAAGGTATACGGGGGACAGACCATAGGAGTGACAGGTACAAAGGGAAAGAGCACTACCACAACCCTCATCTACCACGAACTAAAGGAAAACGGCTTTGATACAGTTTTGGTTGGAAATATAGGTATACCTGCCTTTGGACTCATAGATGAGATAAAGGATGATACTAAGGTAGTATTTGAACTTTCCTGCCATCAGCTGGAATACGGTAAGTATTCTCCTCATATCGGTGTATATCTAAATGTCTTCCCTGAACACCTTGACCACTATGGAAGCTTTGAAAAGTACAGGGCTTCAAAAGAAAACATATATAGGAATCAAAAAGAAGGGGACAGGCTCTACTGCGGGACAGGGGTTATACCAAAGAAAGGTGAGGCTAAGTCCAAGGTAACTGTGGTTTATGACTTTAATAGAGATGACAAGAAGTTTGAAAATGACGAGCATGTTACTACATTTGTAGAAGGAGATTTCATATCCCACAAAACATTTACCTTCGGTATAAAAAGAGCATGAAAGATAGCCTTAAGAGAGCTTTCACAATTTCTTTGACATAGCCATAGCTTTTTCGCTGTCTGCACGGACCTTGGCGTAAGTATAGATGGCTTTGAGGCTGCACTAAGGACGTATAAACCTCTCCCACACCGCCTTGAATTTGTGGGGAATGTAGACGGGATAAAATTCTACGACGATTCCATCTCCACAATCCCTGAGACAGCGATAAAGCGATGAACACCATATGATACTGATACTATTATATAGGAGAGCATGGACAGAGGAATAGACTACGAGCTCTTATAAAATACCTTGAGAAGTCTAAAGTACCAAATATTATTCTTATGGAGACTACCGGGGCAAGGATTAGGGAAGAGATAAAGATGGGCTATATGGAGCTAAACAATTCGGATAGGCTTTCATCTTGTGGACAATCTCGAGGAAGCAGTTAAGCTTTGCAAAAGAAGATAACTACGAAGGGTAAGTCCTGCATAATGAGCCTGCCGCATAGCTACGGTATATTTAAGAACTTTGAAGAAAGAGGAGAGCATTTTAAGAAGTTTTAAAAGAAGAGTGATGCTAATTTATCAACTTTTATGTAAAGGGCTAAAAATGTAAGTAGGAAATTTCCTAAAAAATACAGTAGTAAAATTAAGAATTGATAATCGCGCTTTTTGTTTTATCATGTGTTTTGCAGAGTCATAGGAGTTATTATGATGGCATCATAGAATGATGGTTGTTAACACTTTGACATTGTAATGAGAAGATTGTGAATACTTTTAGGAATGCTCGGATTGTTAGAAAATAAATAATAAGGATTCAGGTACAAAATGAAAGAAAAGAAGAATCTTACACTGAATTATATCTTTGTTCAGGTTGGCATGTGGGCGATGTACGCTCCCCCTATGGGGTACACTTCAGTTTTTTTACTTGCAAAGAAATTTACCAATACAGAAGTTGGCATAATTTCAGGACTGGGCTGCGTGATATCCGCAGTATTGCAGGCTTTGATATCTGCTTATGCGGATAAGGAGAATGCCAAGTCAGTTAAAAACCCTTCTCACCATGATTGCGAGTTTCAGCTTGTTCTAGCGGGTGCTTTTTGGCACTTGGCAACCATCTCTTCTTAGTAGCAGGCATAGTATTTGGTGCACTTATCGCTATCATGCAGCTAATGGTGCCTCTTACTAACTCTCTTGCCATGGAAATGATGAACCAGGGGAAGGAGATTAATTACGGAGTTGCCAGAGGGACAGCCTCCTTGCTTTATGCGGTACTTGAGAACTCGATGGGAGCTTTTGTAAAAGATGATGACCTAAGCATAGTTCCTATTGCAACTATGATATCAGCCTCCATTCTGCTTGCGGGCACTGTTTTCTTTCCTTTTAAGAAGGCCAAAAGACACCGGGAATCTGTGGAGGAGAGGACTTACGAGACTAAGCCTTTCTTAGTGAAGTACCCTAAACTTGCTATATTCTTAGTGGGAGCTGTTTGTGCCTACGTAGGACATAATCTTATTAATACATTTTTATACCAGATTGTTATGCTTAAGGGCGGAACTCACACCAATATGGGTGTATGCCTTGCTTTGGCTGCAGTATTTGAAATACCTGTTATGTTTGGTTTTGCCTTCCTTGTCACAAAGAGAGACAGCAGCACCTGGGTAAGGGTTGGTAGTGTAGGCATTATGTTTAAGATAATACTAACTCTTATTGTACCTAATGTGATGAGTCTTTACTTTTGTACAGGTCTGTCAGTTGTTTGGCTTTTGCAACCTTTGTAGTGGCTACAGTTTATTATGCAAACCACGCTGTAGAGGAATGTGATAGAGTTAAGGGACAGGCTTATATGACTATGTCTAATACACTTGGAATAGTTTTTGCTTCTCTTCTTGGTGGAGCACTTATAGATATTCTTGGTACAAATGGAATGCTTGTGGTAGGCTCTGTACTCTGGTCATAGGTTGCGTATTAATCTTTATATCTACAACCAAGGAAAAAGGCTAAGGCTGTATAGAAAGATTGACAAAGTCTCATTTGTTATAATATCATGTAGATATTGTATACAAGTATACCTATATGGAGGTTTTATGAAAAAAATACCGTTCGTAACATTAGATGAGGTAAAGGAAATAGTAAAGACCTATCCTACTCCTTTCCACATCTATGATGAAAAGGGAATTAGGGAAAACGCGAGAAATCTAAAGTAGCACTTTTTAGCTGGAACAAGGGCTTTAAGGAGTACTTTGCAGTAAAGGCTACACCTAATCCATATATTTTAGATATTCTAAAAGATGAGGGTTGTGGAACTGATTGTTCCTCGCTTACAGAGCTTATGATGAGTGAGGCCTGTGGAATAACCGGAGAGAACATTATGTTTTCGTCCAATGTTACTCCTGCAGAAGAATATGTGAAGGCAAGAGAGCTTGGGGCTATCATCAATCTTGACGATATAACTCATATAGACTTTCTAAAAGACTGTGCAGGCATACCTGAGAAAATAAGCTGCCGTTACAATCCGGGCGGAGTATTCAAGGTAAGCAATGACATTATGGATAATCCAAATGATGCGAAGTATGGTATGACCAAAGCACAGATGTTTGAGGCATTTACCCGTCTTAAAGAGCTTGGCGTAAAGGAATTTGGCATACATTCATTCCTTGTAAGCAACACAGTAACCAATGACTATTACCCTATGCTTGCAACAGAACTTTTTAAGCTGGCTGTAGAGCTTAAGGAAAAATGTGATGTTCATATTGGCTTTATTAATCTTTCGGGAGGTGTGGGAGTTCCTTACAGACCTGAACAGGAGCCAAATGATATCTTTGTCATAGGTGAAGGAGTAAGAAAAGCCTTCGAAGAAATCCTTTTGCCAAATGGTATGGGGGATGTAAGTATATTTACAGAGCTTGGAAGATTTATGCTTGCTCCATACGGACATCTTGTAACTAAGGCTATACACGAGAAGCATATCTACAAAGAGTATATAGGTGTGGATGCCTGTGCGGCAAACCTTATGAGGCCTGCTATGTACGGAGCTTATCATCATATAACGGTGCTTGGTAAGGAAGATGAGAAAGAAGAGTTTAAGTATGATGTGACCGGCTCGCTCTGTGAGAACAATGACAAGTTTGCGGTTGACAGGATGCTTTCCTCATATTGATATGGGAGACTATCTGGTCATCCACGACACCGGAGCCCACGGATTTGCAATGGGCTACAACTACAATGGAAGGCCTCAGATCGGCAGAGCTTTTTAGGACAGAGGCAGGGGGAGTTAAACTTATAAGAAGGGCTGAAACACCTGCTGATTATTTTTGCTACCTTGGACTATCCGGGCTTAGCAAAACAAAGTAAAAAATTTTTCGTTTTTGAGATTTTTAAAAGAAAAGACTAAAGTAATGATAATTTTTGCCGATAAATAAATCAGAGATACTAATTGAACTTGGTTAGGAGATTTATTTATCGGTTAATTTATATCCAAACCAAAAACAGATTAATGGAAGGTGATGTTATGAGAGTAGATACTTGGACAGATTTCAAACGCTTACAATGTTAGCAAGGCAAGAAAGCCTCGAAGCCGTGGCTAAGACTGAGAGAGGCAGTGACACAGTTGAAAATCTCTGATGCAGCTAAGACATTTCAGGTAGCAAGGACAGCGGTGAATTCTGCTTCTGATGTCCGTACTGACAAGGTTGCACAGCTTAAGTCTGCAATTGAGAACGGTACTTTCTCTGTTTCTGCAAGAGATATAGCTGATAAAACTTTCTAGAGGACGTTTTTAGAATAGAAGATGGCAAATAAATAATCGGAGGAACTATGGCGAGCTTAATTGAAGAACTAATCGAGGTCCTAGGCGAAGAGGAAAGGATTTACAGTGAAATCATTCCTCTCGCTGAGAAAAACCCGAATAATTAGTAAAAATGACCTCCAGTCTTTAACCAGCATTACTGAGGAAGAGCAGGCTTTAGTGAGCAGAATCAGCAAACTGGAAAAAGAAAAGACAGGAGGTCATTCGTAATATAGGCGTAGTTATGAATAAGAAGGAAAGTGAACTAAACTTCCTTTCTATCATCAATCTGATAAGAGGGCAGGAAAGAGAGCAGCAGGAGCTTAGAGTAATACACGATAAGCTTAAAAGCACTATTAGCCTTCTAGCTATGCTTAATGAGAGAAATCAGATGCTTATAAAGCAGTCGCTCGAAATGATTGATTTTGATATGAATCTGCTTCAGAGCCTGAGGACCTCTCCGGGAGTAGGACAGTATAATACATCCTCAGAAGTAGAACTTCAGGGTGAAAAAAGCGGGATGTTTGATGCTAAGAGTTAATTACAGCAGGGAGATATAATATGAGTTTAATGACAAGCTTTAGCGTGGGAGTTTCTGCCTAACACAGCCCAGAATTCGCTTAACGCGACTGCACACAACAACCAACGTTGATACTAAGGGCTATGTACGCCAGCAGGTGCTTACTGTTGATAAGGAATACGAGAGAACAGCGACACTTAGATACATGGACCAAACCGGTCATGGCTCTATCGTAGACAAAATCAGACAGCTAAGAGACAGATTCTTAGATGATTCTTTTAGAAGAGAGAGCGGAAGACAGGGCTTCTACAATGCACAGGCAGAAATTGTGACAGAAGTAGAGAATCTTTTTGGCGAGCTTCAGGGTACAACCTTCCAGAGCTCGATGCAAGACCTCTGGAAATCCGTTCAGGAACTTCAGAAAGAGCCTGAGAGCGTGGTCGCAAGAACTTCTTTGGTTGAGACAGCGGGAACTTTTATCGAGCGTTGTCATACCATTACTACTCAGCTTAAAAGCCTAAGACAGGATATCAATCTTAAGATAGAAAACAACGTGAAGCGTATCAATGAGATTGGAGTAAGGCTTGATCAAATAAATGATGAAGTCCGCAAGGAAGAGGTCATCGGTCAGTCAGCAAACGACTACAGAGATGAGAGAAACAAGCTTCTTGATGAACTTGGAAGCTACGTGAAGGTTAGCTACAAAGAAGTCAAAGATGGTTCTGTACTTGTTACAGTAGAGGGAACACAGTTTGTAACCGAATTCGGGGTAAATGAGATAGGCCTTAAGACTACCGATGATGAACTTAAATTACACACTCCTGTATGGAACTTTGATATAAATGACGATAAGGAGCCAAGAGAAGTATTTAACTTTGACTTCCCTCCAACATCAGCAGCAGATACAGATATAGGCTCACTTAAGGGACTCCTTCTTGCAAGGGGCAGGCAGGGAAGATATACAGACATTCCTGTACAGCCAAAGCCCGAGGACTATGAAGAGGGCGAAAATGACGAGCATTATATAAGTGCGATGAGAGCCTTTGAGCAGGCAAAGGTTAACTACAACAACACCGTAGCGCCTTCTCTTTTAACCAATACAGAGGCTCAGTTTGACCAGTTAATCCATGGTCTTACTACAATGATAAATGACATACTTGCACCGAACCTCACTGCAACCTGGACAGATGGAGGAGTTCCGGTATGGAAGAATTCAGAGGGCAAGGTGCTTGAGGGAGATGAGATTCCTAATATAGACATTTCAGACCTCGAAGACTATAAGATAGAGGAAAAAGATGCCTTAGGCAATCCTACAGGAAGATACAAGGTATCCATCCTCGATGCTAAGAATGCACCAGTGAGTGCAGATAAAACTAAAACACCGGGTAATGCACTCTTTGATAGAAAGAGTACGCCTCGTTATAAAGAGCTTGATGTGGAGATGGACGGCAAGAAGGTAATGCTCTACAACAGTGAGGACTATGATCCAAACTATGAGGGCTCTAAGTACTCGATGTTCTCTATGGGAGAAATTGAGGTAAATAAGCAGATAAGGGAAAATGTTTCTCTCATACCTCTAAGCTATAACACCAACACAGGCGATTACAGCATGGATATAGCCGCAAAACTAAACAAAGTATGGGATGAAAAATTTGCTGTATTAAATCCAAAACACACTTACGAAGAATACTTTTTATGGAGTATTATACAGCTTTTACTTCTGAGGTAGCCAATACAGGGCATACCCTTAAAGCTATGGCTAAGAGCCAGGAAACCACAACCCAGAGTGTGGATAACCAGAGGCAGCAGGTGCTTGGTACCTCTTCAGATGAAGAGCTACACATATGATCAAATTTCAGCAGTACTTTTAATGCGGCATCCAGTATATTACAGTAATAGATGAGATGCTTGAGCATGTTGTAACCAGACTTGGTTAAGGCACCATTCGTGAACAAATAGGGAGATATATATATGCCATCAACATTTTTGGATTGGATATAGGTACGTCAGGACTTCATACCTATCAGGCTGCGCTCAATACAACTGCGCACAATATAACTAACACAAGGACAGAAGGATACAGCCGCCAGCAGGTTAACCGTCAGGCAAAGGATCCTATCGCCATCGCACAGCGCTATGGTATGGTAGGAACCGGTGTTACTGCCACAAGATTTCACAGGTAAGAGATGAGTATTATGACTTAAAATACCGCTCTGCCAATACAGTTAACGGAGAATATGAAAGCAGAGCTTACTACTTAAATAACATCCAAAATTTCTTAAATGAAATTAAGGAGGGTGGCTTCAATACCAACTTTAAGAATCTATTCAATGGTATGTCAGAGGTTGAAAAAAATCCTACAAGTAAGTCTGCAAGGGCGCAGATGGTAAACCAGTACCATGCTCTTACCGAGTATTTTAACAATGTATCTGAGAACTTAAAAAACACTCAGAATGAAGTTAACTTCGCTATTAAAAATACCGTAGATACCATTAACTCATACGGAGACCAGATTGCAACCCTTACCAAGCAGATAAATATGGTAGAGGTAAGCGGAGGCTTTGCAAACGACCTTCGTGACCAGAGAAACCTCCTTGTGGACAAACTCTCAGAGCTTACAAGCGTAAGTGTTAAGGAGGAGAAAATCGGTGAGGCTCTTGATGGAAAGCTTGCGGGAGTTACTCATTATACAGTTAAGATAAATGGCGGTTATCTTGTAAATAACTACAGGGCCAATAAGCTTGATGTAGTGCCAAGAGATTATATAAGCAACATAAATGACGTAGAGGGACTATATGATGTGACTTGGGCAGACGGTCAGGGATTTAGCGCACATAACAGCCACCTTGGCGGTAAGCTTGGTGCCCTTTTTGAAATGCGTGACGGCAACAATATGGCGTCTCTTAGATGTCACGTAAAAGAAGCCTCAGAGGGCGATACAGAGATTACTCTTGAAGATACCAATATCAACAGCATTGAGGAAATGAACTTCCCACCTAGAGGGCGTATACAGTTAGGCAGCGAAGAGTATGAGTACACAGGCTTTGATGTAAAGATTGAGAAAGACGAAGATACAGGAAAAGATAAATATAAATACATTTTTAAGCTAAAGGAAGATAAGCCTATCACTAAGGACATAAGCGAGGATTCAAAGGTGGTTGCCAAGATAGGCGAGCAGGTTAATTTTAAGGGAATTCCTTATTACCTTGACCAGTTAAATACCTTTGTAAGAAAGTTCTCCAAAGAATTTAATGAGGTACATAAGACAGGTGTGGACCTTGATGGCAATAAAGGAGAAGACTTCTTTAATGGTATTGACAAGACCACAGGTGAGAACTACAAGTTCAAGGTACACTGGAACTGAGGATGAAAGTGGCAATGAGATAACAGAGTTCTCATCTGATGACGAGACATACTACAGACTGGTTGCCCATAATTATTCCGTAACAAGGACATTTAAGGAGAATCCAAGCCTCATAGCTGCAGCCAGCACTATATCTGAGGGTATAGAGAATACAGATGTAATGAAGAAGCTCGAGAGTCTTCAGAGGATAGAACCATGTTTGACCATGGTAAGCCTGAGGAATTCTACCAGTCACTTACATCTGATATAGGAGTTGGTGCAAAAGACAGCAGAAACATTTGCAAAAAATCAGGATATGATGGTTAAGGCAATTAATAACCAAAGGCTCTCTATTTCGAGGCGTTGACAGCGATGAAGAAGCTATGGATTTGGTTAAACTAGAAATTGTTATAATCTTTCTGCTAAAGTAATTACAGTAATGAACGAAATATATAATAGCTGATTAATGAAATGGCAGTTTAATTTCAAAGTGATATAGAAAGGACTTAAGGCTATGATGAGAGTTACCAACCAGATAATGACCAATAATACTCTGGCTAACATAAATACTAACAAGCTCAATCTTATGGGTATAGAGGAACAGTATCAGACAGGAAAGAAGATACAGCGTCCTTCTGATGATCCGGTTGTGGCAGTCAGGGCACTAAAGCTTCGTAACAATCTTACTGAGATAAGGCAGTATTATAAGAAGAATGTTCCGGATGCAAAGAGCTGGCTGGAGGTAACTGAAAGTGCGCTTACTCAGGTGACAGACATATGCAGAACGCTTCATGACCTTGCCACTCAGGGCTCCCAGGACAGTCTTACTGCTGAGAACCGTGCAAGTATAATGAAGACAATGGCGCAGTACAGACAGCAGATATACCAGGAGGGTGATGCCAACTACGCCGGAAGATACGTGTTTACGGGGTATAAGACGGATACAAGCCTTACATATCTTGAAAATGATAAGAGCAAACAGTATACAATTACTGAAGAGTTTGATAAGACATCCATCAAAAACAGCCTTAGGACTTACGGCGGCTTCTCCCTTAAGGACTATGAGCCGGGCGGAGCCAATGATTTCACCGAACACGCAGAGAATATGGCAGTAAATTACATAAGGCTTTCATACAAGAACCTTGACGCTGCCTCAGATGATTTTCCAAAGCTTACAGTGAAGGATGCCGATGGCAATGAGGATAGCATTGATATTACGTCTACAAATGAAAATGGAGAGGTGCTTACCTCTAAAGATTCAAAAGCTTATGAAAAGCCTGAGACAGGAGCAAAGTTCATAGCTGACACAGGAGAGCTCATTCTTTCTGATGAAGCTTATGAAAATCTTAAGAGTGCAAAAAGCTTCAATGTAGTGTATAATAAAACTGAATTCCAGACTGGCGATGTTCGTCCTGAACACTATTTTGACTGCACAGCAACTCCTTTTGATGCGGACGGTAATCTCACAGAAGATGAAAGTAAGATAATCAACTACAAAAAGGAAGACCCAGGATATAGAGTACGAGGTAAGCTTCAACCAGAGACTTCAGATAAATACTCAGGCAAAGGATGCACTTACTCAGGACCTTGGCAGAGAGCTTGACGGAATTCTTACAAGCATTGAGGATGTGAATCTGGTAGAAAGTAAAATCAAAGAGGTAGACAAGGTAATAGGCAATACTACAGATGAGAATGACCTCGCTAGCCTTAAGCAGCTTAAGGAGGCAATGAACACAGAGCTACCCTTAAGAAAAAGGTTATGCAGGAGAGATTTTTCAACTATCAATAACATAAGAGATTATCAGGATGTAGTAAATAAGGCTATCGCAGACCTTGGTAGCCGTGATGCAAGACTGGACCTTACGGAGGAGAGGCTCTCCGGACAAACTGATGATTTTACCGACCTTATGTCAAATAATGAGAATGCGGATCTTGCTGAGACTATTATTAACTTTAATGCACAGAATGTAATATACAATGCATCTCTCCAGGCAGGTGCAAAGGTAGTGCAGAATTCATTATTGGACTTTTTAAGATAAACATTAACAGTATAACCTAAATGAAAGAGGTGGAAAACATGCTTGTAAAGACAAGATTTTTTGGAGAAGTTGATATCGAAGATGAGAAAATCCTTACATTTGACAACGGGATTATGGGCTTCGAGGATATGAAACGCTGGACACTTATTTATGACATTGAAAAGGGTTCTGAGGGTCCTATTTCCTGGTTCCAGTCACTTGATATGGCAGAGCTTGCTCTTCCTGTAATCAACCCATATACTGTTACAGCAGTATATGAGCCTGTTGTTGAAGATGAGCTCCTTAAGCCACTCGGAGAATTTAAGGATGAAGAACTTGTTACACTTTTAACAATTACTATTCCAAGTGAGGACCCTAGCAAGACAACTGCTAACTTCAGGGCTCCTATACTTATCAATCCTGTAAACCGCAAGGGAATACAGGTTATAGTAAACAATGAAGACTATCCTATTAAGTTTAGCATCTACGAATCAGTTCAGAAAATGAAGGCAGAGAAAAATAAGTAAGAGGAGGAATGACAATGTTAGCTTTATCAAGGAAACCCGGTGAAAGTGTCATTATCGGAAATGACATTGAGCTTACCATCCTTGAAGTAAAGGGAGAACAGGTAAAAGTCGGCATTAAGGCTCCTAAGAGCGTTGCGATATATAGAAAAGAACTGTTCGAGCAGATACAGGAGTCTAATAGAGAGCTTCCCTATGCTTCAGAGAAGGGTATGAAGGATATAAACAAAATTTTTTTGAATAAAATATAAGAGGGGTTAAGTTTACCCCTGACACTGCCGATAAGACTTATAGAAAGCGTATTCTATGTTTCGAAAACTATTTCAACATGCAAAGGATTGTATGATTTAAGCTTTATGATGGAGGTGAACAAATGAGTCTTAAAGTGATGCCTAATGCTGTAAGTCAGTCTGGCATCGAACTAAACGGCAATATTAGCTACCCCGCAAAAAGTGGGAGAGAGACTAAATTTGACATCGACGTAGCTATTACCGGTCGTGCCAAGAACGGTTATGTTGGACAGACTGACAAACCGGGGAAACGAAAACGGGATTGCGGACTCAGAAGATGAGAACCGCATAAAGAGCGCAATTGACCCGAGGCGAATGAGAGGATTAAGCAGTCAAACGGTTACAGAAGGTTAGCTTTTTCGTATAACAAGGAAACCGGGAAGATTTCCATAAAGGTATATGATGAGATAACCAGAGAACTAATCAAAGAGATTCCGCCTGATAAAAACAAAAGTATACTTGAGAGAATACGATGATTTGGCAGGTATAGTTGTTGACGAAAAAAGGTAAGGAGGAATTGATATGCCAATAAGACTTTCAGGAATTAACTCTGGAACGGATACTGATGCCATGATCAAGAAGATCATGGATGCGCAGAGAACCAGGTTAAACAAGGTTGAGGGAAAGAAGACCAAGCTTGAATGGAAACAGGAAAAGTGGAAAGAGCTTAATACCAAGCTTTATTCTCTTTATACCAATAAGATATCTGCGCTTAGATTCTCAAGTGCTTATACAACTAAGAAGACTTCAAGCACAAATGAAGGTGTAGTTAAGGTTACCGGTGAACCATCTGCTTCTGACGGAGCACATAAGATACAGGTTAAGCAGGTGGCTACATCCCAGAGCGTAACTGGTGCAAAGGTAACTGATATTGAAGATTTCGGGAAGGATTCAGTGCTTACAGACAATGGATTCGAGCTTGGTGAGGAGATTACATTTAAGGTAGGCGATAAGGAGCATACCTTAGAGGTAAACGGTGACACCACAGTTGGAGACTTCCTTAATGCAGCTAAGAAGGCTGGTATTAATGCAAGTCTTGATACCAAGCAGCAGAGAATTTACTTATCTTCAAAAGAGAGCGGCTTAGCCAACGCTTTTGAGATTAAGGAGTCTAAAAACGATGTGAGCATGACAAGTGGACTTGAAAAACTCGGTCTTTCAGGTTCAGGAGTTACCAAGCTAGATGCAAAGAATGCTATCTTTAGGGTAGACGGTACTGAGTACGAGACAGCTACAAACACCAACACCATTAACGGTCTTAATATAACCGTGTCAGGAACTACTGCTGACTATGACTTAGGTGATGCTGGAAAGAGTGTTTCAGTAAGTGCTACTACTGACGTAGACTCAGTATATAACAACTTCAAGGGCTTTATTAAAGAGTATAATTCTCTCTTAAAAGAGATGAATGAGCTCTACTATGCAGGTTCTTCAAGAGGATATTCTCCTCTTACAGCTGACCAGAAGAAGGACATGTCTGAAAAGGATGTTGAGAACTGGGAAAAGAAGATAAAGGATTCCCTTCTTAGAAGAGATGAGAAGCTTGGCAATGTACTTAATGGTATGAGGGAAGCTATGCAGACCTCAGTAAAGGTTGGAGCTGATTCAAACGGCGAAGGCGGAACCAAGTACAGCCTCGCAAGCTTTGGAGTTATGACCTCTTCTGATTATAAAGAAAAGGGACTGCTTCATATATTTGGAGATTCTGAGGACGGAGTATATTCTGCAAAGGAAGACAAGCTAAAGAAGGCTCTTACAGAGAATCCAGCTGAAACAGCAGAGGCTCTTCAGGGAATAATGAAAAATCTTTATGATAAGATGACGGATGCAATGAAGGGTACCAGCCTTTCATCTGCTATGACCTTCTATAACGATAAAGAGATGGTACAGCTTTCTACTACATACAAGAAAGAATATACCACACTTGAAGACAAGCTAAACAAGATGGAAGACAAGTACTACAAGCAGTTCGCTGCTATGGAAAAAAACTATGTCACCATGAATTCCCAGAGCGCCAAGCTCAGAGTATGCTTGGAAGATAATAAAAAGATTACGAAGAGATATCATGATTATGGTATCTCTTTTTGAATGCAAAAGAGGGAAGTAACTATAAGGCAAATGGTTCTATTCGTATTTGTGATTTTAATATATAAAAACACAAATGGTAAAATATTATTTCACAAATTAAATTTTTAAAAGCATCTAAAGTAAAGTTTGCTTTATCCGATATATACTTTGTAATTAGTAACAGACATACATTTGGAGGGAGTACGATGACAAACGCAGCTAGTCTTTATCAGGGAGCATCAATAAATACAGCTACGCCTGCTGAGCTTACACTTATGCTCTACAATGGAGCTATCAAGTTTTGTAACCAGGCAATGGCCGGTATTGAGGAGAAGAACTTAGAGAAGGCAAACAATAACCTGATTAAAGCGCAGAACATTATATGGGAGCTTCAGGGAACCCTGGACTTCAAATATAAGGTAGCTAAGGATTTTGATATCATTTACCAGCGCATATTAAGAAACCTGCTTATGGCTAACATCAGAAAGGATGCAGATAAGCTTAATGAAGCCCTTGAGGATATAAGAGGAATGAGGGACGTATGGGTAGAAGTAATGAAGGCGGCAAAGAATTCATAATGAATACGGAAGTGGGAAATTACTTAGAACTTATGGCTGATTCTCTGGTTAAGAAGGGAAAGAAACTTGAAGAGGTGCTTGAACTTACAAAGGCACAGGAAACTCTGCTTAGCAAAGAGGACTTTGATGAAGAGAACTTTGACAATATCATAAACAAAAAAAGTGCATTGATTGAAGAGATAAATAAGCTTGATGAAGGCTTTGAGCTTACTTATAACAGAGTAAGGGAAATGATTAAGGAGAATCCTGATACTATAGAGATAAGATAGAGAAGCTTCAGAATTCAATCAGAACACTTGTAGATAAGGGAGTGAGATAGAAGCCTGCGAAAGAAGAAACCAGATTAAGTTCGACCTTAAGGTTTCTAAAGGTAAGGACAAGATTCGAAGCTATAACCTAAAACAGCAATGCAGTCACAAAATACTACAGCAATATGAATGGTAACGTGGATGGCACAACATATTTCGTGGACAAAAATAATTATAAAATACTAAAGTTTTTTTGAAAACGATGTCGATATATATTGTGAAGGTAAAACTTAAGGCTAATCAAAAGGAGTGTACGTACTAAAGAGATACTCAAAAGTTTTATAACTATATTATATTAACTATTCAGCAAGGAAGCTGAATACAAATTCAAGGAGGAAAATTATTATGGTAGTACAGCACAATCTTACAGCAATGAACTCAAACAGACAGCTTGGTATCACAAGCTCATTACAGGCAAAGTCTTCAGAGAAGCTTTCATCAGGTTACAAGATCAACAGAGCAGCAGATGATGCAGCAGGTCTTTCAATATCTGAGAAGATGAGAAGCCAGGTTAGAGGTCTTAACAGATCTTCAGCTAACGCACAGGATGGTATATCACTTATCCAGGTAGCAGAAGGTGCTCTTAACGAGACACACTCTATACTTCAGAGAATGAACGAGCTCGCAGTTCAGGCAGCGAACGATACCAATACTGAGGACGACAGAGGCGCAATCCAGAAGGAAGTAACAGCTCTTACATCTGAAATTGATCGTATCAAAGATACAACAGCGTTCAATACACAGAACCTTCTCGATGGTGAGTTTACTGACAAGAAGATCCACGTAGGTGCTCTTAAGGATCAGACAATTGAAATCAGCATCGGTAACATGGATGCAGCTACAATTGGTGCAGCTGATCAGGATCTTACAACTCAGGATGGAGCAGAGTCTGCTATCGAGGCATTCCAGGGAGCAATTAAAGTTGTTTCTGATCAGAGATCAGACCTTGGTGCTCTTCAGAACCGTCTTGAGCATACAGTACTCAACCTTGACAACGTATCTGAGAATACACAGGCAGCTGAGTCACGTATCCGTGATACAGATGTTCCTACAGAAATGGTTAACTTCAGTAAGAACAACATTCTTGCTCAGGCAGGACAGTCAATGCTTGCACAGGCTAACCAGTCTACACAGGGTGTACTTTCATTGCTTAGATAATATTAAGGTACGCATCATGAGAAAGGCCGCTAGAGATAGCGGTCTTTTTTTTTGTTACATTTTGGTTACAAAATGCGAAATTTTTGAAATTTTTAAATTGCATATTGCAAGAATTGTAACTGTATGTTAGAATTATAAAAAGAAGGGTATTCACAAATGCTGAAACACCCCATTAAAAGTATAGAATAATAGATGATTTATTGCAGTAAAAGGATTTTACAAATATTTTTAAAAATATTAAAGTTATCTATTAAGTTTTTGGATTCCACCGCCGATATATATTATGTGAGGAAGAGAATACAGAGCTTACTACTGGAGCCCTAGTTGAAGCCTCACTTACAAATAACAAAAATAGCGGCAAGGAAGCCGATAGTTAATTCAAGGAGGAAAAATTATTATGGTAGTACAGCACAATCTACAGCAATGAACTCAAACAGACAGCTTGGTATCACAAGCTCATTACAGGCAAAAGTCTTCAGAGAAGCTTTCATCAGGTTACAAGATCAACAGAGCAGCAGATGATGCAGCAGGTCTTTCAATATCTGAGAAGATGAGAAGCCAGGTTAGAGGTCTTAACAGATCTTCAGCTAACGCACAGGATGGTATATCACTTATCCAGGTAGCAGAAGGTGCTCTTAACGAGACACACTCTATACTTCAGAGAATGAACGAGCTCGCAGTTCAGGCAGCGAACGATACCAATACTGAGGACGACAGAGGCGCAATCCAGAAGGAAGTAACAGCTCTTTACATCTGAAATTGATCGTATCAAAGATACAACAGCGTTCAATACACAGAACCTTCTCGATGGTGAGTTTACTGACAAGAAGATTCACGTAGGTGCTCTTAAGGATCAGACAATTGAAATCAGCATCGGTAACATGGATGCAGCTACAATTGGTGCAGCTGATCAGGATCTTACAACTCAGGATGGAGCAGAGTCTGCTATCGAGGCATTCCAGGAGCACTAAAGTTGTTTCTGATCAGAGATCAGACCTTGTGCTCTTCAGAACCGTCTTGAGCATACAGTACTCAACCTCGACAACGTATCTGAGAATACACAGTCAGCTGAGTCACGTATCCGTGATACAGATGTTCCTACAGAAATGGTTAACTTCAGTAAGAACAACATTCTTGCTCAGGCAGGACAGTCAATGCTTGCACAGGCTAACCAGTCTACACAGGGTGTTCTTTCATTGCTTAGATAATACTAAGTTATGCATATAATCAGGACCGCTAGAAATAGCGGTCTTTTTATGTATGCGAAAGATTTTCTTGTTGTACAAAGATGTCTGATATTCTGTGAAAAGCACAGTCCTTTTATTTATAGAAATTCAAGTTAATATTATATTTGAATAAAACCGTGTTGAAAGAATGAAAACAGAGTGGTAGAATATTCCTGGAGAGTATCTGTGGCAAAATAAAAACTCCCTAAGTATAACTATACGAAGGGAGGGATGTGTATGACAGATTATGAAATCATTATGAGTTTTCTGGTGATATTAGCACTGCTGATGTCCTTCGGAGTTCTGCTTATAAACATTCTTACTTACCTTAAGAAAAAGTAAGATTTTATCTTGTCCGACATACAAGATAGGTGTGTTCTTAGGACATCAGCACCAACTCTTAGGGAGTATACCTGTTCACAGGTACTCTCTTCTCAATAATATAGCATATTTCAGGGATAATTGCAAGATGGATTAACTACAGTGCTGGGGGTGGAGTATGCTGATAGAACCTTTAAGAAGTGTGTAAAATCCAGCTCTTTGGATTAATATAAGAGGATTGAAAGGAGACAAAATGGCAGTAAAGAAGGCAGAAAAGAAGGCGGATAAGAAAGAAGAGAAGAAGGCTAAGGAGATAAGGCAGAGCGCTTGGGAGAAGTACGATAAGAAGGCACTTGACGCCTGCTTTGCAGTTTAGTGAGACATACAGACAGTTCATCTCTGATTGCAAAACAGAGAGAGAATGTGTGGATGAGTCAATCAGACAGGCAGAGAAAGCAGGATATAAGAATCTTGCTGACTTCATTGGAAAGAAGAAAAAGTTAAAAGCAGGTGACAAGGTCTATATGTCAAATATGGGTAGGGCAATTGCACTCTTTGTTATCGGCAAGAAGCCTATGGCGGAGGGCCTTAATATCCTCTGCGCCCATATAGACTCACCTAGAATAGATGCCAAGCAGGTACCACTTTATGAGGATACTGAAATTGCAATGCTTGATACACATTATTACGGTGGTATCAAGAAGTACCAGTGGGTAACACTTCCTCTTGCAATTCACGGCGTAGTTGTAAAGGAAGACGGGAAAGCCGTAAATATCTGTATCGGTGAGGAAGAAGAAGGTCCTGTTATTGGTATAACAGACTTGCTCATCCATCTTTCTGCTGACCAGATGCAAAAGACAGCGGCCAAGGTGGTTGAGGGAGAAGATCTCAATGTAATGCTTGGAAGCATGCCTCTTAAGGGAGAAGAAAAAGAGGCTGTAAAAGCCAATATTCTTAAGATATTAAAGGACAAGTACGGAATAGAAGAAGAGGATTTCATTTCCGCAGACCTTGAAATAGTTCCTGCAGGAAAGGCTAAGCACTATGACTTTGACAGCAGTATGATTATGGGCTATGGACAGGATGACAGGGTATGTGCTTACACCTCACTTAAAGCCATTCTTGATGCACCTGCACTTCTAAGACAGCCTGCTGTCTTCTTGTGGACAAGGAAGAAATAGGCAGCGTAGGTGCCACAGGTATGGAATCAAGATTCTTCGAAAATGTAGTGGCTGAGGTTATGAACCTTGTTGGAGAGTACAACGAGCTTGACCTTAGAAGAGCTCTTGCCAACTCACGTATGCTTTCATCAGATGTAAGTGCGGCCTTTGATCCAAACTACCCTGGAGTAAATGAGAAGAAGAACACCGCTTATTTTTGGTAAAGGTATTGTATTTAACAAATATACAGGCTCCCGTGGTAAGAGTGGTAGCAACGAGGCTTCTGCTGAGTACATGGCAGCTATAAGAAAGATAATGAAGGACAACAATGTTACCTTCCAGACCGCGGAGCTTGGCAAGGTAGACCAGGGCGGCGGCGGAACCATCGCTTATATAGCAGCTGCTTACAATATGGAGGTCATTGACTCGGGTGTTGCGGTTATGAATATGCATGCACCTTGGGAGATAAGCTGCAAGGCTGATATTTACGAGGCTTATCTTTGCTATAAGGCATTCTTAAAGGATGCATAATTTGCGGTATAACTGTGTGATTTGAATTGGGAATTTTCATTAATGCTTATTACAAGAAATAATGAGGGAAAAGTTACATTTAAATTAGACTTAATTGTATAGAAGAACAGGTATGCAATCGGTAAAAATGATAGGGTGGAGAAATAAAAATAATCCACAAGCTAATATATTAGTGCTATATGTAAGGCACCGGATATGTTGCTTGTGGATTTGCTAGTAATTAAGATGATAAGACAAGTTAATTAATCATCATAGGTATTTGCTTTATTACATTGAATAATGTAGGGTTTTATGTTATATTTTTATAGATTTTAATAACTACCTCGAAAAGGAGCCATAAGTGAAAAAGAATTAGTTGTAGTAATTGATTTTTGGTGGACAGTACAAACCAGCTGGTTGCAAGAAGAGTGCGTGGAAGCCAATGTTTATTGTGAAATATATTCTTACAAGACAGAATTATCTAAGATAAAGGAAATGAACCCTAAGGAATCATACTTACAGGAGGTCCCTAGCAGCGTATACGAGGAAAAATGCGGCTACCTGCGGCGAGGAGTTATTCAAGCTCGGCATCCCTGTGCTTGGACTTTGCTACGGTGCTCAGCTTATGAGCCATGTACTTGGTGGCAAGGTTGAAAAGGCAGAGCATAGAGAATATGGAAAGACAGAGACCTTCTTTGATACTTCTTCAAAGTTATTTGCAGGAATACCTGAGAAGTCGATAGTGTGGATGAGCCATTTTGACTATATATCAAAAGCTGGGAGATGGGTTCAAGTCCATTGCCCACACTGCGTCTACAGCCAATGCGGCTATTGAAAATGTAGAAGCAGGGCTTTATGGCATCCAGTTTCATCCTGAAGTTCTCCATTCAGAGTACGGTAAGGAGATGCTTTCAAACTTTGTGCACAATATCTGTGGCTGCGTAGGAGACTGGAAGATGTCTGCCTTTGTGGAAAACAGTGTAAAAGAAATCAAAGAAAGAGTTGGAGACGGAAAGGTACTTTGTGCACTGTCAGGTGGAGTTGATTCATCTGTTGCTGCAGTTCTTCTATCAAAGGCGGTAGGCAAGCAGCTTACCTGCGTATTTGTAGACCATGGCTTACTTCGTAAAAATGAAGGAGATGAGGTAGAGGCTGTATTTGGGCCAAACGGCAGCTATGAGCTGAACTTTATAAGAGTAAATGCACAGCAGAGATTCTACGATAAGCTTGAAGGAGTTACTGAGCCTGAGGCTAAACGTAAGATAATAGGCGAGGAGTTCATCCGTGTATTTGAAGAAGAGGCTAAGAAAATCGGAACAGTTGACTACCTAGTACAGGGAACCATCTACCCTGACGTGGTAGAGAGCGGTGTAGGCGGTGAGTCTGTAGTCATCAAGTCTCACCACAATGTAGGCGGACTTCCTGACTATGTGGACTTTAAGGAAATTATTGAGCCGCTTCGTAATCTTTTCAAGGATGAGGTAAGAAAGGTAGGCCTTGAACTTGGCATACCTGAGCGCCTTGTATTCCGCCAGCCATTCCCAGTCCCAGGCCTTGGTATAAGAATAATAGGAGAGGTTACAGCAGAGAAGGTTAAGATAGTTCAGGATGCAGATGCAATCTACAGAGAAGAGATAGCCAATGCAGGCCTTGACAAGTCTATAGGACAGTACTTTGCAGCTCTCACCAATATGCGTTCAGTAGGCGTAATGGGTGATGAAAGAACCTACGACTATGCCATTGCCCTAAGAGCAGTAGATACCACCGACTTCATGACAGCTGAAGCCAGTGAGATCCCTTGGGCAGTACTTCAGAAGGTAGTAAGCAGGATAATCAATGAGGTCAGGGAGTTAACAGGGTACTGTATGATATCACAAGTAAACCTCCCGGAACGATAGAACTCGAGTAGATAAAATTAAAATATATTTATAGTTAGCGACCTCCCATCATTTTGGTGGAGGATTTTGTGGATATGGAGTTACAAATTCTAATTTGTAGGGCTAATGTGATTGTTTGTATCTATGACGTTTCCTATTTTTTTGCATTGCTCATAGTTAGCTGCTTCGCAATGCGCCTCTGAGCAACGCAAAAACGGAGCTGATACCTTAAATTTATGCAAATAATAACCAGAATACCAAATTAAGGACAGCCACTCCAACCTGCACCCATCGTGGCTGATGTGTTTGTTCGTGACGACTTATCAATCAAACAGCCGGAGCTGATAATGCCTAAGCTGAGCGCGTTAGGTTTTTCGTAATCTATAAAAACTTAAAAATAGCACCTTGCAGAAAAACCGGAGCGAGTCTGGACATTTATCAGCGAAGGCGTAACTTAGTCAAAAACAAACACATCAGCCCTACAACTTAGAATTTAATGGAGGACTGTTGAATGATTTGGAATGCGAAGAACGGAACAATTTCTATTGGTAACACGAAAATGAGTTATGTTTCATTCGGTTTAGGAAAAAAAGTATTGATTCTTCTACCGGGTTTATCCGACGGATTAGCTACTGTGGACGGAAAAGCTCTTCTGCTGGCTATACCATATAAGTTGTTCTTCAAAGACTATACTTTGTTTATGTTCAGCAGAAAAAATAATCTGCCAGACAACTATTCAATTAAGGAAATGGCGGATGATCAGGCAGAGGCAATGAGAAAACTGGGTATTGAAAAAGCATCTGTCTTAGGTATATCTGAAGGTGGAATGATAGCACAATATCTCGCAATCAATCACGCTGATTTGATAGATAGGCTCGTAATTGCAGTCTCTGCACCAAATGCTAATGATACAATTCATTCTGTTGTTGAATCATGGATAGGCTTGGCAAAGCTACAGAACCATAAGCAACTGATGATTAATACAGCGGAAAAGAGCTATTCCGAAGCATATCTAAAAAGTATCGGAAAAATATATCCTGTAATTGGATGGATTGGAAAGCCGAAGAACTATGATAGATTTTTGATTAATGCTAATGCGATATTGAATTTCGATTGCTTTAATGAGCTTAAAAATTATTTGTCCGACGTTCATTATTGGAGGAGAGGCTGATCAAGTTGTCGGTCCGATGACCTCTTATGAAATGCATGAGCAGATTAAGGGCAGTGAACTTTATATGTATAAAAAATTCGGACATGCCGCATATGAAGAAGCGAATGATTTCAACAAGCGTGTGTTTGAATTTTTAGTTAGTTAAATCCAAGTTTGTTTAAATTATCAAATAGTGTGGAAAACAAAGCACATAACTTTAAAACCTTAAAATCTTTCAGCTATGTGCTTTTCCTGTGCTTATTTTATATCTGGTGGAATATTAGCGGATATACCTTTTCTATAAAACTTTACATTGCTTTCTTTATGCCACTGCAGTCTCTGGATGGAGCGCATTACGCAGATATTCAGGTGGTCTTGCTTCAAAATCAGTAGTAAAAAGCTGTCAATTGCTCATCGTTTTGCTTTCAAGATTACCTGAAGGCTTACCATCAAGGTATCCATCAGAATGCCAAGTGATCTGCTGAAAGTAATGTCTGCTATTTCATCGACAAGGAAGAAGAATAACTCGCCAAGGGTTCTCTGATCTTCATTTTGACGTTGCGCCATTGCAATTAACATATATCAGGTAAGCAAAATAGCTATGTGGGCTGTTAGTGCATCATAGGATAAAAGCTTTGACATAATATAATTTATATGCTATTCTGTCACCAGATAAAACTCATAGAGCGTGAGTATAAAAGAAAGCTCAATAGAAGATTTGGTCATAGAGCGTGACCAAGTAAAAATAAAAGAAAAGCTTTCACTGAGAAGACAACTCCTGTTTACAGGGGTTGTCTTTTATCATAGGAGAAAAGATGGCTAAGAAGAGGTTTGTATTTTTTTATCAAATGAATTTTATAGTATATATACTGCAACCGAATATCCAGAAATGGAGCAAAAGCATAACAGACCATATATTCAGGTTTGTGTTGAGATAGATGGTGTTCAATTTGCTATACCTTTGAGGTCTGGTATAAACCATCCCCATGTTTTGTGGACTGATAAAGCTAATCATTGCGGAGTTGATTTTTCAAAGGCAGTTGTAATTAAAAAGGAAAGCTATATTGATATGAATATAGAACCACATTTAAGACAGAAAGAGTTTGATGCTTTGCGAGGAAAAAGACTACAAGATTAAGTGTAAAATGCAAAAGTACATTAAAAATATAAAGAAGCAAAAGCAGGATTTGAGTAAGCCTGTAAATCAGAGACTTGTACAGTATTCAACTCTCCAATATTTTGAAGAAGATTTGGATATTGATTAAATTTATGAAAAAAATATATCAGCTAATGTGTATAAAATAGCTAAAAGCCTGTGACGGGATATAAACGAGGCACGGGTTATTTCTGGGATAAAAAGAGCAAAAAAACAGTGTGTACCAGACAGTACCAGAATGAAAAAAAGGCTTTAATGTAGTGCAGAAAAGGGATGTAATGTATGGAAAATGACCGATGTTCAGAAGAGCTCGAGTAGGAGAAGCAAATATGTTACTGTTATAAAACGCTTGGAACATACGGATTTGGCGCTTTTTGAAGTAGTAAAATTCTCTAAATGATACTGTTTTGATACTGAAAAGCTGAAAAGATAGGTTCAAAAAGGGAGTTGTTGAATTGAGCGAGTTTTTGTAGAGCGATACTTATTGACCGAAGGACAATAAGATAGGTACAAAGGTTAAAAGCCTTCCGTCTTTTATGGTGGGAGGCTTTTGTGGAAAAATAGAGAATGGTAGATTAGAAGTTGTGGAGTATGAATGAATATAAGAATTAGAAAAATGACAGTCAGTGATTTGGAACCGCTTTTACAAACTTTTGTCGAATTCGAAAGTAATGCAATATCTCGAAGCACCCTATACAAAAGAGCAGACCGAGCAATTCCTCTTTCGATCCGGTCTTTCTGAGACACCATTGATATACGCAGTTGAAAAAGATAACGACTTCATCGGATATGTGATTTATCATGATTACGATTCAGAGAGTGTCGAGATTGGATGGGTTTTAGAACCTTCCTTTTGGGGGCTAGGGATTGCATCTATGCTTTGACATCAGGTATGATAGCAAAAGCTAGAAAACTCAGGTAAACAGGTAGTGATTGAATGTGTACCTGAACAAAAAAAGTAGTATTCGGATAGCTGAAAAATATGGATTTCAAAAAGTGTGGTATTATCGATGGACTGATGATATATCGTTTGTAGAGGTAAATCCCTGTCTGTCGGGATAGGTAAATTAGAAGCTATGGCATTCTCCTTTCCTTTCTAATGACTCTTTTGCTGAAATGTCATTGCGGTATGCCATTTTATGCTCTATAATAGTAGATATTTTAGACGGCAGTGCGTATTTATTTGATAAGGAAGCCCCAGAAAGGATTAGTGCCAATGAGAGGCTTGCCCATATTGAAGAACTTATTGCTTCGGTAGAGAAGGATGGGGTAGAAGGGATTCAGACAGAAGTGGATAAGAACAGTCTGGATGATGGTTAAGTTATTTTATCAGATTTGAGGTCGCAAATTGCGACTTCAAGTTATAATATGGAGGTATTTATGGCAGAGGATAAAAATCTTGTCATAGTTCATAATAAAGAAATACAGAGTATGATTTATAGATTTAGGGGTAGGCAGGTAATGCTTGACAGTGACCTTGCTATGCTTTTATCAGGTAGAAACTAAATATTTAAATAGGCAGAGAAATAGGAATGCTGAAAGATTTCCAGAAGATTTCTGTTTTCAGTTGTCAAAAGAAGAATATGAGATTTTGAGGTGCCAAAATGTCACCTCAAAAAATGAAAATGGTTCAGGTGGTAGAAGATATCTTCCTTATGTTTTTACAGAACAGGGAATTGCAATGCTTTCGTCAGTTCTTAAAAAGTGAAGTAGCAGCTAAAAGCAAGTATAAATATAATGAGAGCTTTTTGTAGAAATGCGTAAGTTTTCTTATATCAAATAATGAAATGTTTGCTCGTCTTGATAGAGTTGAGTTAAAGCAATTGGAAACAGATAAGAAGTTGGAAGAAGTCTTTGACTATATAGCCACAACAAAAAGAAGTGAAACAGAAAATCTTTTTAACGGTCAGATATATGATGCTTTCAGCCTTATGGTAGAACTTGTAGAAAAGGCAGAAAAGAGCTCATACTGATAGACAACTATGTTGATGTAAATACTCTAAAATATCCTTAGCAAAAGAAAAGCAAGTTGATGTAATGATTGTCACATCAGGAAAAGGAAATCTTACGAAGAAGGATGTTACATAAGTTCAATTCACAGTATCCTAAGCTTACAGTGAAAAATAAATGAAGATTTTCATGACAGATTTATTATCATAGATAGAACAGAGGTTTACTATATAGGAGCATCTATCAAAGATGCTGGGAAGAAGAGCTTTGGAATTACGAAGCTGGATGTAGAAGATTTAACTAAAAGCCTGTTAGCTAAAGTGTTGTAGGGATATAAAAGTTTGACGAGTTATTTCTGGGATAAAAATAAAAACAATGTGGATAAAAACGAAACTGGAATGAAAAAGAGCAAAAATAACGCATAGAAAATACTGTAGTGTATGAAATGAAAGATGCTCGGAAGAGCTGGAATAATTAGAAGCAGGTTTTAAAGTCTAATAAATAGCCGCTTTGTGAGATTTGTGCTTGTAAAGTTTAGAAATGGATCACCGAGAACAATTCTTTTGGGTGATTTTTTTATTATATTGAAAAATCCTCGCTCTTGCTGGATTGAGAACTTCAATTCAACATTGAAAGATAGACTAATTAGTAGTATACTATTTTTGATATTGTTGCTAAGATAATGGCAATTTGGAGGACTGAAATGTATGTAAGCTATAAAAAACTTTGGAAGATGCTCATTGACTTGGATATGAGTAAAACAGAGTTGATTCAGAAATCAAAAATCACAACAAATGTAATGGCACATATGGGAAAAAATGAAGATATCCGTGTGGAGTCTTTAGTAAAAATATGTACAGCGCTTAGCTGTACTTTTGATGATATAGCAGAAATTATTCCTGATAAAAAGTAAAGGAGTTTTAATGCCATGACTGACAAGGAACTAAAAGAATTAAAAGACACTCTGTGGCACTCTGCCGATGTTCTTCGTGCAAGTGCACATTTAGCAGCAAATAAATATGGTCAGCCTATTCTAGGACTTATCTTTCTGAGATATGCCGACATCTTATATAAACAACATAAAGAAGAAATTGAGCAGAATATAAACCGTCTTAAAGGCGGGCGTATGGAAAAATCATGAAAGAGATTTTCATCGAGAAATGTGGCTTCTATCTCCTGAGTGTGCTTACTACGACTTTATAAACAATGCGCCTGACGATGCAAACAAGGCTACCCTTGTAAAGAAAGCTATGGAAGCCATTGAAGATGAGAATCCTAAAATGGATGGTGTACTTCCCAAAGAAGTTTACGCACAGTTAAGTGCCGGAAGAAGAGCCGGAGCTTCTCTCTAATATCGTACGTATTTTCAAAGATATTCCGGAAAACAGTACAATCGATATCTTCGGTGAAATCTATGAATATTTCTTAGGGAACTTCGCACTTGCAGAAGGTAAGGATGGAGGAACATTCTATACTCCTGCGACAGTTGTTAGATATATGGTTGAAGTATTGAATCCACAGCCAGTGAAAAAGAAGTTCTTAGATCCTACTTGCAGGTTCTGGAGGTATGTTCGTACAGGCTGCACGATAAGATGCATAATCACAATTCCAGTGAAAGCGAGCAAAATGAAGTTCCGTTGCTATGGTGTTGAGAAAGAGCCTGACACTGTTAAACTTGCTAAGATGAATTTGCTTCTCAACAATGTACGTGGCGATATTACGCAAGCTAACTCATTTTATTCTGATCCATATAATGCAGTCGGACAATTCGATTATGTAATGGCAAATCCTCCATTCAACGTAGATGAAGTTGTTGTTGATAAGGTTTCTGATGATGCACGTTTCAACACGTATGGCGTACCAAGAAATAAGAGCAATTCAACAAAGAAAAAATTTGACAAGAAAGAAACTGTGCCCAATGCAAACTATTTGTGGATTGGCTATTTTGCTACCGCCTTGAATGAAAATGGTAAGGCGGCACTTGTCATGGCTAATTCTGCATCTGATGCATCCGGTTCAGAATATGACATTAGAAAGAAAATGATTGAAGAAGGCATCATCTCTCAGATGGTAACTCTTCCTTCTAATATGTTCTCATCAGTTACCCTTCCTGCTACTCTTTGGTTTTTTGATAAGCAAAAGCCAAATACTGACAAGAAAAATGAAATCTTGTTTATTGATGCAAGAAATGTATTCACACAGGTAGACAGAGCACATAGAAAATTCTCCGATGAGCAGATTAAGAATCTTGGTGTAATAACAAAGCTTTATCACGGAGATACACAGGCTCTGTTGATTTGATTAATGAATACAAAACAGAACTTGCTGATGCACCGGAAACTTCTGATGACAAAGAAGTTCTCACAAAAGCATATTGGCAGTCACAGATTGACTGGTTAACAGAAAGATTCCCAGATGGGGTATATGCTGATGTTATCGGTCTTTGTAAGGTGGCTCTCATGGATGGTGAAGACGGAATTATTGAACAGGACTATTCTCTTAATGCAGGACGTTATGTTGGTGTGGTTATTGAAGACGATGGATTAACCGAGGAAGAGTTTAAGGAAGAAATGTTATCTTTGAATGCCGAGTTCACTTCATTAAGTGCTGATGCAAAGAAACTTGAAGAACTCATCGCAAAAATCTGAAAGGGTTATGGGGTGAGTGACATGGAATATAAATTAAGAGATTTATACAAGGTATCAAATGGATTATCAAAAAGGAGGATCATTTTTGGAAGTGGCTTTTCCTTTCATATCGTTTTCAACAGTGTTTAATAATGTTCCAGAAGAAATTAATGATTTTGTACAATCAACTTTTAAAAGGAGCAGGTAACATATTCAATAAAAAGGTGATATTTTAATAACCAGAACAAGTGAGACAATTGATGAATTAGGAATGAGTTGTGTTGCACTAAAGGATTATCCCACTGCAACCTTTTAATGGTTTTTGTAAGAGGTTGCGACCACTTACAGATAAAGTATATCCTCATTTTATAGGCTATTATTTGAGAACACCTTATTTTTCGCTCTAACTTCACGAAAGTTGCTTCGCTAATAACGAGAGCTAGTTTAAGAAATGAGGATTTGCTCAGATTTAGTATTGAATTACCGCCTATCTATAAACAAAAAGAAAAATTGCAGAAATTCTTTATTCATACGACAACCTTATCGAAAACAACAACAAGCGTATCAAGTTGTTGGAGCAAATGGCAGAGAATCTCTATAAGGAATGGTTTGTAAGATTTCGCTTTCCCGGGATATGAAGATGTGGAGTTTGAAAATGGCATACCAAAAGGCTGGGAAGTTAAAAATAAATAATTGTGTGAAAAAGATTGCCTTTTTAATCGATTATATAAAAGAAAATGAATTGAATCGGAAGGTAAAAGTAATAGTACTGATCAATCTTCAGCAGAATTCCTAGGTTATCATAATGACGAACCATCTCATTGTGCAAGTATTGATAAACCAGTTCTTCTGTTTGGTGATCATTCATGTAAATTTGTGTTAATGATTAGAGCGTTTTCTTTGGGTGAAAATGTGGTTCCATTTATAAGCGAAAATGAAAAATAAATTGAATGACTATTATTTGTTTTTATGCTGTTCACAAAATTATTGTAACGGAAGAGTATAAAAGACATTGGAGTCGATTCACGGGAATGAAAAATTTTTGGTCCCTGATTATGAATTACAAATAGTTTTTGCGGATTTTATTAAACCGATTATTCAAGAGCAAAAATAACCTTTGGAATGAAATCCAAATATATTAAACAAAGAGACTGTTTTACCACGCCTAATGAGCGGAAAAACTTGCAGTTTAAGGAGGGATTCATATGCGTAATTTTATATCTGAAGACGATATAGAACAGGCTATACTTTCAAAAATTAAAAAGCTGAACCATTTTAAATATGATATCCTCATTTGTGATGCTGATCCAAGTAAGCGTGATGATTTGAATGATGGCACAGGAAGGATTCTAAGAAAGAATGTGTTCTTCCTGATGTTATGCTGTCTTCTCTAAGCGTATTAATCCAACTATCGAAGAAGATAAAATTAAAGAGATAGTAAAGACATTAAGGCAAGATTATTCAGGAACGGACGTTGTAGATACTAACTACAAATTATACAGGCAAATTCGTAATAATATAAAAATCAGTATTCGCAGAAACGGAAAAAGAGGACTTTGATTTTGTAAAATTGATAGACTTTGAACATCCGGAGAATAATACTTTCACAGCGGTATCGCAGATGTGGATTCAGGGGAAGGTCTACTACAGAAGACCGGATATACTTATCTTCATCAATGGTATGCCTCTTGTGTTTATCGAACTAAAAAACAGCATTGTTAAGGTTGGAAAGAAGCCTACAACAAGAATCTGAAAGATTACATATGCGAGACATTCTGAATCTCTTTGCATTTAATCAGATTTGTGTACTTTTCAAATGGTTTGGAGACGAAGCTTGGTGCATTTAATGCAAGTTATGACTATTTCTTTTGAATGACTCAAGATTGACAGTGAAAAGGAAAAACTGGATAGAGAAGCTATTCTCTCAGCAGATGGTGTAAAGGACAGCTCAGTCAGATATTTTGTTGATGGTCTTCTTTAACAAAGATAGATTGATTGACTATATTGAAAACTTTATTCTCTTTGAAAATCAGAGAATAAAGATCATCGCATAAGAACCACCAGTACTTGGGTGTAAAATAACCCTAATGGAATCAGTCGAGGATAGAAAAGAGCTTAACGGTGAAGCTTGGTGTTTTCTGGCATACACAGGGGTCAGGCAAATCCTATTCTATGGTTATGTTCGCCCGTAAAGTGAAGCGTAAGATTCAAGGTAATTTCTCGTTCCTCGTTATTACAGACCGTGAGGATTTGGATACTCAGATTCATAAGAACTTCGTACGTACTGAGGTTATTGGTTCTAAAGAAGAATGCCAGCCTAAGGATAGTAAGCAGTTAAGAGATTTTCTAACGACCAATAAAAGCTTTTTATCTTTTACTTTGATTCATAAGTTCAGATACGATAAGACAAAAGAAATATCCCGTTCTTTCTACTCGTGACGATATTATTGTCCTTGTTGATGAAGCGCATAGAACGCAGTATAAGGATTTGGCAGAGAACATGAGAACTGCACTTCCGAATGCTAATTTTGTTGCATTTACCGGAACGCCACTCCTTGGTACAAAACGTCTTACAAATCAGTGGTTTGGAGATTATGTATCAGAGTATAATTTGCTACAGTCTGTTGAAGACGGTTCTACAGTACCTTTATTCTATTCCAGACGAGTTCCGGAAGTTGGGCTTGAGAATGATTTTCCTTGATGATGACATTGTGGACATTATCGAAGAAGAAAATTTAAACGAGGATGAAACACGTCTGTTAGAAAACGCATCTTCTCGTATTTTTAGAGGTCATCAAGCGTGATGACAGACTGGATAAGGTTTGCACAGGATATTGCCTATCACTTCCCAAGACGTGGATTCCTTGGAAAAGCTATGGCTATATCTGTCGATAAGTATACTGCTGTCAAAATGTATGATAAGGTTCAGCATTACTGGGCTATAGAAAAGCAGAACATCATGAAAGAGCGAAATACTGCTTCTACTAAGGAAGAACGTGATCAGCTCACTCGCATTCTTGATTATATGAATAAGGTTGAAATGGCTGTTATCATTTCAGAGGAAAATGATGAAGAAGCCAAGTTTGCAAAGCAGGGCTTACGAATATCTGAGCATCGTGCAAAGATGAAAGAAATCACACCGGACGGCAGAGATATTGAGGATAGATTCAAAGATCCTAATGATTCGTTGCAGCTAGTATTCGTGTGTGCGATGTGGCTGACAGGATTTGATGTAAAGAATCTTTCTACACTCTACTTGGACAAGCCGATGAAAGGTCATACCCTAATGCAGGCGATTGCTCGTGCCAACAGAGTGTATCCGGGTAAAACTGCCGGTATCATTGTTGATTATGTCAACGTGTTTAAATACATGAAGAAGGCATTAACAGAATATGCCACCGGTGATGATGGAACAGAATTCCCGGCAAAGGATATTGACCAGCTAATAGGCTATATTGACACTACTATTGAAGAGGCGGATTCCTTCCTAAGGTCAATGAGCATCGACCTAGAAAAGATAGTTGCTGATTCTAATATACTGGATAAACTGGATGCATTAAGAAGTGCTTATGACACTATCGTTGCCAAAGATGATAATAAAGAGAAGTTCAAAGTCATTCTCAATACTTTGACGAATCTCTATGAAGCATCAAAGCCGGAAATCTTTGAGAAGAATTGGAGCAGCGATAAGTTTGCACCGCTTGTGTATCTGCATGGTCTTTTTTATCACGCTATTGATGATGAAAAAGTCGCTCGTGCCAGACAGAGAATGAATCAGGTACTTGATGGCAGCGTGACCGCAAACCGGGAATTTGTCAGCTATGTTCGTGAAGAACCACAGTATATGATTAAAGGTACAAAGGCAATTGATCTTTCTAAGGTCGATGTGGAACAGCTACGAAAAGAAATCAAAGTTGCCAAGTATAAGGCTATTGAAATCAACGATTTGAAGGAGTTTATTGAGCAAGCACTCGAACAGATGCTTAATAAAAACTGTACAAGAACAAAATTTTCAGAAAGGTTCAAGCGTATTATTGACTCCTATAATGCAGGTGGAACTGAAAACGAGGATTATTACGAGCAATTGGTAAAACTTCTGAAGAACTTCGTCAGGAAGATAATCGTGCAAATACAGAAGGTCTTACAGAAGAAGAGCTGGAAATCTATGATTTGTTGATTGCAGGAAAGAAGTTGACACAAGCTGAGGAGCAAAATGTAAAGCTATCTGCTAAGAATCTGTATAGGAAATTGATGGATAATCGCAGTAGCCTTTCTAGTAGTAGATTGGTACAAAGATGAACAGCCACGTGCCAAGTTGAAACATGAGGTGGAGCTATCTCTGAATGATGATCTGCCTGAAAGCTACGATAAAGCAGCGTTTGATTCTAAGGTATCTCTGCTTATGAACCATTTTTGTGGATATGGCAGTTCAGGGATATGGATGGATTGGAGTTGCATAGTACTTGGGAGACAGGATATGTTATTAAGATATGCGTTTGCTTATGCGTTTGAATATAGCAGAATGTATCTGGATGTATTAGCTCAGATGGATGATGTTAATAATATTTCGATAACATCAGTAGGATGTGGTTCGATGATAGATTATTGGTCATTGGTACATGCATTAGAAAATGAAGCATAAAAATAGATTGTAGCATAAGATATGTTGGAATAGATAAAATTGACTGGAACTACAAAAATTCGTCAAAGACAAAAATGATGAATTACATTATTTAATTGGAAATGCAGCTGATTTTTTTCACAAATAATAGTCGATTTATTTCCGATGTGTATTTTTCCCGAAGTCAATTAGTGAGTTCTCTGATAGTGAACTGAATGTTATGGCAAATAGCTTATCATCAAAGAAGATACAGAAAGATAGATTTTTTTGTTTGTATATCACTTAGGGAAGATCAGGGAAGTATGGATAGAGATATACAAAAAACAAAATGCTTAATTGAAGCGATAGGTAAGAATGGGTTTTAAAACAAAATGGCTTTATACTCAATATACATATTTTTGTTTGTGATAATGGCATTGTCACATTAGATAATGAGTTTAAGTATCCACTAGATGCATTGGAATTTGTGAAAAATCTAAATATAGAATGTTCGAAATATAAGATTCAAAAATGAATTGCCAATCTGATTGTCAGAAATTATTTAAGGAGATGGCCCCATTTTAAAAGTAGGGCATATTAGATATCAGGTAATTATGTTTGAAAGGGTAGATTAGATGATATTAAGTGTAAGTAGAAGAACGGATATTCCTAATTATTATTCGGAATGGTTCTATAATAGAATAAAAGAAGGATTTTTATATGTTCGTAATCCCTATGAATGTTCATCAGATAAGTGAAATAAAAATCACTCCAGATGTTGTAGATTGCATAGTGTTTTTGGACAAAGAATCCGTTGCCAATGATAAAGAGAATAGATGAGATAAAAAGATTATAATTATTATTTTTCAATTTACATTAACTGGATACGGGAATGATGTTGAGGCTAATTTGCCAAATAAAAAAACAAAAAAATGATACCGGTATTTCAGGAGTTATCTGAGAAAAATTGGTAAACAAAAAGTGATTTGGAGATACGATCCTATATTTTTTTCTGATAGATATACGAAAAGAATATCATTTGAAGGCATTTAAAAGTATTGCAGAGCTTTTAAATGGATATACAGAAAAAGTGCGTGATTAGTTTTGTTGATATATATCCTAAAAATAAAAAATATGGAAGGCTTGTCAAGTTATGAATTAAATGATAATGAACTGAGAGAATTTGCTAAGGAATTAAGCAAAATGGCAGCGGATAATAATATTAAAATTGGAAGTTGTGCAGAAAAAAATAAATTTGGACGATTGTGGTATAGTTCATAATTGTTGCATAGATAGAGAATTGATTGAAAAAAATTATTGGATGTAAAATCAATGTTTCCAAAGATAAAAATCAGCGGATAGAATGCGGATGTGTTGAAAGTGTTGAAATAGGTGCTTATAATACATGTAAAAATGGATGTGCATATTGTTATGCTAATTATAGTTCAAAAAAAGCGTAGAAACAAATGCTGCCAAAATATGATCCGTTGTCACCGATTCTATGTAGTCAAGTTCAAGAAGATGACAAAAATATCGATTAGAAAAAGTTGAATCATTAAAAACAAGCACAGCTTAGTATTTTTTTGATATGTGAGTGCAATATTACAGAGTATCTTTGGCTCCATTTTTGGCTCTGAAAATTTGGAGTGGCATAAAAACGAGAGCGATTTTTGAAAAATATGGATAATAAATTCATTAAAAACCATAGAAAAAAACAATCAGTTCTAGCTATACACACCCGAACTGGAGTAATATTTCTGTAAATAAACATTTTAAGTTGTTTAAGCCTTCCATCATTTTGGTGGGAGGCTTTTTGTAGAAATACTGTGTGGTAGATTTGAAGTTGTAGGGCTGATGTGTTTGTTTTATTACTTAGTCACGCCTTCGCTGATAAATGTCTAGACTCGCTCCGGTTTTTCTGTAAGATGTTGTTATAATTTGGTGCTGTTGACGAAAAAACCTAATGCGCTCGCTTTTGGCAGTGACTAGCACGCTGTAGCGAATTGCAAGCAATAAAGCTAAGTGTGCCAGTCCTGCCTATATAATAGCCGTCCACGATTGACGAGTGCTTGCACGAAGTCAGAGTGGAAACAGTGAACCATAGCGGTATTATCAGCTCTGGCTGTTTAATTGATGAATAATTGAAAACAAACGCATCAGCCACATAGGGCAGGTGAGTAGTGGCTGTCTTTAATTTGATATTCGAATTATTATTTTCATAAATCTATGAGTGCCAGCTCCGAATGATAAATTCTAAGCGAGCGCGTTAGGCGTAGCAAAGCGGATGCCGGAGCGAGTCTGAAATGTTATCATTCGGAGCGTCACTCGAGGTCAGTTTTGTCTAAACCATCAAACAGTATAAAAACACATAACTTTAAGATAATAGAATCTTTTTGTAATGTGTTTTTGTACCTATTCAATGATAAAAAATGTTATAATATGTATAATAGCTTCATAGCATATAACTAATAGCTGAAAAATCAGAATGAAAAGACATACTTGAAGGTTGTAGGTTGAAAATTCAAAATGGATGAACCGCCCACATAAGGCGATATCAAAATAGAGCAAGACCTAACCGGTATTAGCTTGTAAATGAATTAAGGGAGAATGGAGGTATTTATGGAAACATATAAAAATAGCACATTTTTGGAACTTTTGATGCATCTGAATTGGACTCGGAAATTATAGCAATCTATAACAACGATTTAGAAGCATTGAAAAACTGCTTGGTAAAAATAAACAAAATTATTAAAATAAAAGGGAAAATATATCGAGTCTTTTTACTCCGTTGGAAAGTGGCACTGTACTTAAACAAAAAGGATATAATCAAATACTTATATGAAAAACAATGCTTCAGCAAAGGGAAATTCCACCCTAAGCCGATTGAAATTGCTCTAAGGTGTTGCGATGCCGAAACAGTTCTTATGTTTAAAAATGATTTGGAAAGTATGGACGAAGAGAAAAGCCGAACTATTGAAAAACGATTTTTGGGGAGATAATAAGGCAGAAAAACATAGAGGCTTTTGGAGAGTCTTGGCATCACCATCGCTAAATACGGCGGGCTTATGTTAAGATATTCAGCTTTTTAATAATGATATTGAAACGGTGAGACTTTTTCTTAGAAAAAGGAGCAGATGTAAATTATCACAAAAGCAGACTCGGTTTTTCTCGATACAAGCACACCTATCATAAAAAGCCGCGCTGTGCAACAATCTTGAAATTGTCAGTTTGCTTTGCAGGGCATGGAGCGGATGTAGGCATCGAAAATAAGCGCGGAGAAAGACCGTATTCCATCGCTGTTAAAAATGATAACAGAGAAATGATAGAGCTTTTTAGCAAAATACGAAACAAGAGATTTACACAGTATTGAAAGCAAGGATACTGTGCTAAAAGAAAAGTATAAGTGCCGAATAGTTTGGTCGAATTTCTTAAAGGAGACAAACTCAAGATAAAAATTGCTGGTGACAAGTATTGCAAAATTTATTCGTTTTTACTCTTACCAGGACACAGTAGAAACGAAATGGAAAAGGAAAAAAGTGCTGTCATTGGTGGCAGAAGTTGATAATTACAGTGTTGTAGATATAGTTTGGCACCCTGATAAACAAATGATTTGCGCTATTGACGAGGAACATAGAGACTTTTACTCCCCTTGCCTCTTGGGAAGAGTTTTATAAGAATATGGAAAAATATGTTTTGGCATATTTGAATGGAGAATATGAATAAAGAGAGTTTTTATCAATTCGGAATTTTTCAGTATGTGAAACTTTTTGAATTTATCAGGACAAATGTCCATATAAATGTCGGATAAATTCGGAACTTACTGAGTAGAGCAAGTAATTTTTAACAATCCAGAATAATGATGGAATTTCAGAAGGCTGAAATGGCTACAAGAATTGGAAAATCTGAAAAGACAGTTCAGAGGGTTATATCTTCACTGACACAAGCTATTGCAAGAGAAGGTTCTAATAAATCCGGTAAATGGATAGTAAATATATAGTAAATATATAATGAGCTTAATACTTTGAGTCAGATATATAACATATATGAAATACTAAGAGCATTTTTAGAAATGAAGGCTGGAGAATTATGTGAAAAAGCACTGGAAGGAAGTAGTTTATTATATAAATTAAAGGAGGCTGTATGAAAGATTTTTAATAAGTACAAATTATTAAGTGAAGGAAAGCATTTGGAGATAGGGGCTAAAATTGCCTTATTATTACTTGATAGCAGCACAGCTTATGAAGAGCTAAAAGAGGAAGGGCACAAACTTCGGTTGCCGGAAGTTATGGCTGTATAGGGTGGAGATCCGGCTTCAATACTTGAGATGCTTACAATAGAATTGATTTGCCGTAACCCCGCGATACATGGTATTTGCCTGATGACTTAAAAATTTGGGACAGGCGTTTTTGGCAGTCTGTTTGAAACAAAAGTTTTTCTGTTACGATGACGATGTAGAAACACGAGTAAGATACTATAAATACTTTATAAAGTTACAGTGGATGCCTAAAAGGGAAGACTATACTTCGACAAAAAGTTATAATAATGTCTGGGGATATTTTTGCAGAACTTTTAGCGGTTGTAAAAGAAAAATAATCATCCTGAATTTAATCTTTATTATGAGATGCCACGAAAAATGGTATGAGTGAGACAGTATTTAAAAGAAAGATAAAAGAGCTGTCTGAAATAAAACAGTCTTTATAAAGAGGCTAAATATCATCATTTTCAAAAATATGAGGAAACAGTAGAAAGCCTTTTACATCTTTCTCTATATTATCGGTAAGCAATTCTAAAAAGAAATGCACTTTAGAATTGCAATACTTGTAGCCAGTTCTTAAAAAGTGAAGCAGCAGATAAAGCAAGTATAAATATTGAGTACAAAAAGGAAGTAAAAAGAGTGAAAATATTTATTATAGAAGATGAGATGACAATCAGGGAGGAACTAATCGAGCTTCTTCAAAAAAATATGGATATGAGTGTAGCAGCAGTGACGATTTTCCGCCATATCTCAGTAGCTGCGCTTTCCTCAGGGGCAGACTTAATCCTCCTTGACATCAATCTACCCTATCAGGACGGCTTTCAGGTATGCAGGGAAATAAGACAGAAATCAACGGTTCCCGTTATTGTTCTAACTAGCAGAAACAATGACTTTGACGAACTGATGAGTCTAAACACAGGAGCTGACGATTATATATCAAAACCATATAATGCACAGGTTCTTCTGGCAAGAATACAAAAACTTCTGGAGAGAACATATGATGTGCAGGACAATGCTACAATTACCTACAAGGGGCTGACCTTAAACGTACTTAAGGCTGAAATAAGCTACAAAGAGCAGAGTAAAGCACTTACCAAAAATGAAATGGGTATTTTACGGATGCTTATGCTGAATAAGGGGAATATCATTCCACGTGATGCCATCATTGATGAGCTATGGCAGAGTGAGGAGTTTATTGACGAAAATACTCTGAATGTAAATATTGTGCGCTTGAGGAAAACACTTGCTGAGATAGGCCTGCCTGATTATCTGAAAACAAAGCGAGGGCTGGGGTATTGCATATGAGAATGTCAGAATATCTAAAGGACCGTATTTTCTCTTTGATGTGTATGTTTGTATCTATGGTGCTGCTCTTTGCACTTCTTTGGCTAATTGGAACAGCTACTGTCTTTGTTCTGTTTGCAGAAGTGGTTTTTGCTACAGCGTACGTGGCATCGATTGCCCTATGATTTTTATCCGCAAGCGTGGATACTATAAGCTGCTTTTGAAATCGTTAGAGCAGATGGAAGAAAAGACGCTTCTAGGAGAACTCCTCTCGCATTCCGGATTTTTAGAGGGACAGCTTCTTATTGAGGTGTTGCGCCGCTGCAATAAATATCAAAATGATAGGATAGCCGAAGCTAGGCAGGATACCAGAGAATATAGAGAGTATATTGAGTCTTGGGTACATGAGATTAAGACACCGATTACGTCTGCACGTCTTATGATTGAAAATGAAAAGAATCCTACGACACTGCGCATCAATGATGAAATAGGTAAGATTGAAAACTACGTGGAACAGGCTTTGTATTACGCTCGTAGTACGGATGTGGAAAAAGACTTTAAAGTTGAGAAAACTTCATTGAAGGTAATAACTGCCTCAGCACTAAAGTCATACTCCAAACCACTGATACAGGCGGGAGGAAAGCCGGTTATGGAAGGGCTTGATATTCCTGTTACAGCAGATGTCAAGAGTTGTACTTTTATCATCGGGCAGATGATTTCCAATGCAATCAAGTATCGAAAAGATGGACTGCAAATCACCTTTACAGGTAGAGCTGAAAAAAACAGGGTGTTGCTTTTGGTCTCGGACAATGGAATTGGGATATCAGGCTGATCTACCTAGGATATTTGATAAGGGCTTTACAGGTGAAAATGGACGCCGCTATTCCAAGTCAACAGGCATTGGCTTATATCTTTGTAAAAAAATGTGTGAAAAAATGAATATCGGGCTTTCTGCTTCCAGTACTTCTGGGAGAGGGACTACCATAACGATGGATTTTCCTACTGAAAGCTACTTGAAAGAGCGGGTTTGATAGATTACTGCTCTTTTATTATTGTTTGACAGGAAATTTCTCCGAAATTACCTGTCAAATAATAATCTCCGAGGGATCGCACTGCGGCGGATATGTAGATGTCGCTTACGCGACCCGCCGCAGGCGGTGAATCCTGCGAGCAAGATTCTTTTCATGTTATATCTTTAGATTACAATTTTTGTAAGGTAAATGTAATCTAACCAATGGCATAGTCAGATGTATTAAAGTAGAATAAAGGTACAAAAACAAAGGGCCGTTGAGAAAGGAGTAAGACAAATGGAAAATACAATATTACAGGTAGATGATATCCAAAAATTTTATGGAAATAAGGGAAATCTGACTAAGGCTATTGATCACATTTCTTTGTCCGTGAAAAAGGGAGAATTCCTTGGGATTATGGGAGCTTCAGGCTCAGGTAAAACTACATTGTTAAACTGTATCTCTACGATAGATACGGTCACAAGCGGACATATTTACATAGAGGGAAAGGATATTACAGAACTTCATGGAGCCCTGCTTTCGGAGTTTAGAGGGAAAAAACTGGGATTTATATTTCAGGATTTTAATCTCTTAGATACGCTGACTGCTTATGAAAATATTTCACTCGCACTGTCTATAGCGGGTATGAAGCCAGGGGACATTAACGAGAGAGTATTACAGGTTGCAAAGGCACTGAATATCCAAGAAGTGTTAGAAAAGTATCCTTATCAGATGTCAGGAGGCCAGCAGCAGCGTGTAGCCGCGGCGAGGGCAATAGTGACAAATCCCGCTATAGTACTGGCAGATGAGCCGACAGGGGCACTGGATACGAACTCCTCAAGGATGTTGTTGACTATGTTAACAGAGCTTAACGAACAACTGGATGCGACCATTCTAATGGTAACTCATGACGCCTTTTCAGCGAGCTATTGTAAGCGCATACTTTTTATCAAGGACGGTAAGGTTTTTAATGAACTGCATCGTGGTAAGGATACACGCAAAGAGTTTTTTGCAAAGATATTGGAAGTGGTGTCGGTACTGGGAGGTGAAAAATGATTTCACTAAAGCTGATTTTTCGAAAATGTTCACAAGAACATGAGAGAATATTTTATTTATTTTTTTAACTGATGTTCTCAGTAAGCCTGTTTTACGCCTTTAACTCCATATCTGCTCAGCCTTCACTTTCTAATCTTGGTACCACCAGAAAGGTATTATATGAACAGTTGGTTATACTGATATCGGCACTTTCGATTGTGATTGCTGTGGTGCTGGCGTTTTTAATTATTTATGCAAACCAATTCCTATTAAAACGGCGTAAAAAGGAATTAGGTATTTACATGTTGCTCGGGATGAAGAAGGGGACAGATCTCAAGACTGTTTGCAGGCGAAACTCTATGCATTGGAAGTATTGCACTGGCAGTGGGATTGGTTTTTGGGCTTTGCCATATCACAGGGAGTTTCACTGGCAGCGCTAAGGCTCTTTGCGGTAGAATTGGACAAATTTCAGGTTGTATTTTCTGCAAAGGCACTTTTTATGACTGCCTTATGCTTTGCAATTATCTTCCTGATTGTACTGCTTTTTAATGTCTGGTCTGTTACAAATGTGGAGTTGATTGACCTGATAAGGGCAGACAGAAAAAATGAAATGATGAAGTCAGGAAAGCCGGTACTTACAGCCTGTTTGTTTATACTTTCCATAATAGGTATTGGAGCTTCTGCCATTTTGTTTAATAAGAATGGGATATTGCCGACGAAGGGGAATTTCTCTTTTCAAATAGCGGTCACAAGCTTAACTGTGGGAACCTTCCTTTTGTTTTTCACCTTATCCACAGTTTTGATAAGGCTCTCAAAAGCTAATAGGGCTTTTTTACCTGAAGGCTTAAATACATTTCTTGTACAGCAGATTGCAAGCAAAATCCGCACGAATTATCTGATTGTTACGATTGTATGCGGACTTCTCACCATCACCATCTGCACAGTGTCAATCGGTGCAAGTACAGCGCTTACAATGAATCAGTTAGCAAAGGAAGCAGCACCTTATGACCTAAACGTGGTTTCAAATATTTCTGTAGACGGAGATGGGGATATTGCAGCATATCTTGCAAAAAAAGGAGCAGGACTGGATAAATACGCCGAGAAGATGGAGCAGATTAGCTCGTATGAGACTGACCTTACCTATGGAAAGTTTTTTGAAGGCCAGAGAGTTGAGCTTTGGCAAATTGATGAAGAGCTTCCCGAACAAATGATTGATGCTTTTGCCTTATCGGATGTCAACAAAGCACTTAAAATGCAGGGAAAAAGCCACTCACATTAAAGGAAGACCAATATCTGATAAACTGCAATTACAAAGGGACTTATGCCTATATAGACACCGCATTAAAGCTGCATTCGGAGGTCACGATAAACGGACAGGTCTTACATAGGGCTTCTGATGAAGTGATGCAGGATACATTTATCATGACTAGTATTGGTAACAATGACAGGGGGACATTAATCGTTCCTGATAAGATTGCTAATGGCCTTAAGAAAGACATGAATGCACTTTTGGTACGGTATAAGCCTGATGTAAACTCCAATGAAGTACTGAAAAAAATGATACCAATTGGACTGGATAAAACGCACGGATACAGATATGCAGAAAAGAACATAATGTATGAAATGTATTACGGAACCAATGCATTGATGAGCTTCTTATGCTGCTATCTTGGTATAATCTTCCTTTTAATCTGCGCAGCTCTACTTGCATTAAAACAGCTTACAGAGACGACCGATAATGTCAGCCGTTATGGGCTGTTGCAGAAGTTAGGGGCGGCAAAAGGAGATATAAGTAGAGCCATTTTTGTACAAACAGCGGTATTTTTTGCCCTTCCTTTGATGGTTGCAGGCATCTACTCTGTTTTTCTTACGGAAAAGGCGATGACTGTTGTAGAAAAATTTTTGAATATCCATATTTCAACCAATATAGGATTAACTGTGCTTATGTTCCTTATTATTTACGGAGGATATTTCCTTGCAACCTATCTGTCAGCTAAACGTATGGTGACAGAGTAAAAAAACGGAGGTATAAAGATGTTTGAAAATGTTAATATGAATGGTGTATTTCAGAGTATTGTTGATACACGCTGCCTGTAATCGGAGTAGTGGCTGCTGTGATTATAGTTATAATAGTTGTCAGTGTGATGCGTAAAAAGAAAAAAACACTGAGAACAATTTAAGACTAAAGTGTAAAATGTAGTACTGCTTTAAAAACCTGTACTGTAAAGGTAAATATATTTTTGTAAAGCAAACCTCCCATCTTTTTAGGTGGGAGGTATTTATGAATGTGGCTATACAAATTCTAATTTGTTGGGCTAATGGGTTTGTTTGATATGCTTTAGTCACGCCTTCGCGGATAGAATACCAGCTAAGCAATTGCTAAAAATATAAGTGCATAATATTTCGATTAGCCAATAAAGTGACGCCTTCACTAATAAATGTCCAGACTCGCTCCGGTTTTTCTGAACGAAGCTGTTTTAGAATAGTTCTGTTGACGAAAAACCTAATGCGCTCGCTTAGGCATTATTAGTTCCGGCTGTTGAACTGAAATCTAAGTGAATAGTCCTATTTATATAAGAGCTGTAAACAATTGATGAAATATGCAGTATTATCAGCTCCGGCTGTTTGATTAATAAGTCGGTACAAACAAACACATTAGCCACATGAGGGCTGGTGGGTTAGCTGTCTTTCATTTGGTATTCTAGTTATTATTTGTATAAATTTAAGGTGCCAGCTCCGAATGATAAATTCTAAGCGAGCGCATTAGGCGTAGCGAAGCGGATGCCGGAGCGAGTCTGAAATGTTATCATTCGGAGCGTCACTTAGGTTAGTCTATATAACAGCTCGACAACTTAGAACTTTACCTTACAGAAAAACCATAGCGAGTCTGGAGACTTATCGATGAATACATAACTTTATCAGCTGAGCAAAATATATCCATATATGGCTGATGTTTATATACGATATATAGACAACACTACTTGTCTATGTTATACTCAACAGTATAATTTAAGAGAAATAAGCTAGGATGGTTTTAATGAAAATTGAACTAGCCACTGGTGATTTTTATATTTTTAAGATGGAGGTCTTGCTTATGCTTACCTTAAACGGGTACTATGATGGCAGTACAGTACAGACAGCAGAAAAGATACCTGCGAAGAAAAATCAGAAGGTTATCATTACTGTTTTAGATGAATTTATTGAAGAAGTACCAATGAAAAAAAGAAGTACAGAGTCTGCGAGAGGTTCATTAGCTCAATATGCTAATCCCAGCTTATGGGAAAAGGAAGAAAAGGCTTGGGAGAAAAGATGTAGGGTGAGCGATATGGTAATGCTTGATGCTAATGCCGTGTTAAGATACGTTCTAAATGATAATGAGAAAAATGTCTTTAGAAGTGACAGAGGTTGTTAAAAAGGGTTACAGTATAGTTACGATTGAGGTTGTGCTGAAGTCATTTATGTACTAAAAAGGAGTGTATGGAGTTGATAAACAGCTAATTACAGATACAATTCTTGACTTCATTTCCGATATACAGGTAGTTGAGAAAGATGTTTTGAAACTTGGATTGAAACATATGCTGAAAATAATTTAGATTTCGTAGATTGTATTTTATATGCATATAAAAGCCTAAAATTATGATGTTTTGACTTTTTGATAAAAAGCTAAAAAGGCTTTTTAGACAATGTATAAAAGGGTATGACGGGATATAAAACCTGATGTGCTGTTATGTAATCAAACCTTCCCATCTTTTTAGGGTGGGAGGTTTTTGTTGGCATGAGTTACAAATTCTAATTTGTCGGGCTGATGGGTTTGTTTGTTGACTAAGTTACGCCTTCACTAATAAATGTCCAGACTCGCTACGGTTTTTCTGTAAGATGCTGTTGTAATGTGGCTTTGTTGACGAAAAACCTGATGCGCTCGCTTAGGCATTATTAGTTACGGCTGTTTAATTGATAAGTCGGCAAAAACAAACACATCAGCCACATGGGGGCGGGTGAGAGCTGTCTTTCATTTGGTATTCGGGTTGTTATTTGCATAAATTTAAGGTATCAGCTACGAATGATAAATTCTAAGCGAGCGCATTAGGCGGAGCGAAGCGGATGCCGGAGCGAGTCTGAAATGTTATCATTCGGAGCGTCACTTAGTTGAATAATAACAAATAACAGCCCGACAACACAAAGTTTAAATGCATGTGGAGTTGGTAGTATTGATTACTAATAAGGACTGATAGAAACACCCTATAAAGGCTTATTAAAATATAATTGCGGAATCCGCAAAAATTTTTCGATTTACTCTTGATAAAAAAACTGAAATTAGCTTAAGGAGTATATGCAAACATCAAAACCTAGAATTATGCGAAAAGGCTTGGCAGGGAAATAGCAGGAATTTCCCTGATTTTTAAATAATAATAAGCAAAAGGGCAGAGATTAAAAGAAGACATCTAAAAACAAGGATTTGACCTATGAAATCTATTTTCAAGCCAATAGAAATAACGATGAGGTCCAGTGTGGAATTCATGCACACATCGCCATATATTCAAAAAGAAATGAAAAAGCTAATATCAACAATGGTTTTTGTATATGGTGGTGAGCTTGGAAGACTCTTAGGAAGAACTCCTTGTAAATGGTGGCAGTTAGCAGGAGGAAGCTATAAATACACAGTAGGAGAGATTAGTATGCTTATTAGAGTTATATTATACCCATATTTGATAAATTTGAAGATACAGAAAAGAATATTGAAGATATCTTAATGGACTTGAAATAAAATGAAACCATTGCGATTAAAGCTATAATCCGTTATAATGGTACAAAACTTTGAGTTGTCTTTACTCTTGTCAAAAGAAAAAGTAGCAGACGACCGCTAATATAGGTTGAAATCAAAAAACCGCAAAAGGAGAAATTTTATGTATTGGTTTTTATACAGACATTCCACTATTCATAGGCATAATTCTGACTATGCTTGCCTCTTTTTACTTAAAGAGCACATACAGGAAATACAGTCAGGTTTCAAACAGTAGAGGGATGACAGGGGCAGATTGTGCTATGATGATTCTACGTAATGCGGGGATAAATGATGTAAGTGTTCAATATATTCCTGGAAGCCTTACAGACCACTATTCCCCTACGGAGAAGGTTCTAAGGCTGTCAGAGACTGTCTATGGCTCGACCTCAGTAGCTGCCCTTGGTGTTGCAGCTCACTGAATGTGGACATGCTATTCAAGACAAAGAGGGATATGCGCCCCTTAAACTGAGATCAATATCAGTACCTGTAGCAAATATAGGCTCTATGCTTTCCTGGCCACTCATTTTAATAGGTCTTGCAATGGGCTATATGGGGCTTGCGCAGATAGGTGTTATATTGTTTACCTTTGTGGTTTTATTCCAGCTCATTACCCTCCCTGTTGAGTTTGACGCATCAAGAAGGGCAATGATTGCTCTTGAAGAACAGAACATATTAGCCGGCAGTGAGTTAAGTGCTGCAGGTAAGGTCCTAGGCAGCAGCCTTGACTTACGTTGCAGCCCTGCTCTCATCTATTTTGCAGCTATTAGAAGCATAATGCTTACCAGAGGTGGAAGAAGGAGATAATAGTTTGTGGTTGAATAACGCCTCGAAAAAAATACACACATCTTTGTAAAATTTTTAAATACCCCTGTATTTATTCATGAAAATTTGTTATTCTAGTAGATGGTAAACATTTATATAGTTGCTAGAGGAGAAACAAATGACTATTTATTCTGTATTTTCGCTGTTAGGCGGACTTGCGTTCTTCCTTTTTGGTATGAACGTGCTCTCGGGAAGCCTTGAAAAGGTGGCGGGAGGAAAGCTTGAGACAAGCCTTAGGAAGCTTACCTCAAACGTGTACATGGAGTTTATTCTTAGGAGTTGCAATTACAGTTGCACTACAGTCATCATCAGCACTCACCGTTATGCTGGTCGGACTTGTAAACTCAGGAATCATTACACTTTCACAGACCATCTTCGTTATATTTGGTGCGAATGTCGGCAAGACTGCTACATCCTGGCTGCTTTCCCTAAACAGCATACAGACGGATAACTTTTTCATATCATTATTAAAGCCTGCTAACTTCTCGCCGATAATGGCGTTTGTTGGCGCATTTATGATGATGGCTTGCAAGTCGCAGAAAAAGAAAAACTTGGGCACGGTTCTTATCGGCTTTGCCCTCCTTATGCACGGAATGGGCATGATGAGTGATTCCATGTCTCCTCTTGCGAAAATGCCGGAATTTACAAACGTACTTACAGCTTTTAACAATCCTATCATAGGTGTGTTAATCGGTGCTGTGTTTACGGGTATCATCCAGTCCTCAGCGGCCTCAGTCGGCGTACTTCAGGCACTTTCACTTACAGGCTCCATTACCTTTGGTATGGCTATTCCTATTATCATGGGTGAAAATATCGGTACCTGTGTGACTTCACTTCTTTCATCCATCGGAGTAAAAGAGATGCAAAAAGAGTTGCCATAGTCCATATAAGCTTTAATATAATCGGAACGGTAGTGTGTCTTGTGATATACTTCATGCTTAGATACTTTGTTCAACTTACCATTTTTGACAAGCCGATTAGTATAATTGCAATAGCTATCTTCCATACAAGTTTTAATATATTTACAACCTGTATACTCTTGCCGTTTAATAAGGTGCTCCTAAAAATTGCCTATGCTGTGGTTAAGGACGAGGGTGCAGAGAAGGAAGCTGAGAAGGAAGTGCTTTTCGATGAAAGACTTTTACTTTCTCCGGGACTTGCTATCTCTCAGGCAAGAAGCAAGGTAAAGGAAATGAGCCGCCTTGCAAGTGCGAATATAAATAGAACACTTGAAAACTTTGAGAATTTTAGCAACAAGAAGAGCGAAGAAATCAAAAAGGCTGAGGCTACCCTTGATTATCTTGAAGATGAGATTGGTTCTTTCCTTATCAAGCTTTCATCTAAGGAAGTAAATGATGTGGAAGGTAATACTATATTTGAAATGCTCCACTGTATCAATGATTTCGAGAGAATAGGCGACCATGCTATAAATCTTAATAAGATAGCGAAGGAGCTTAAAGAAAAAAAGAACTGAACTTCTCAGACTATGCTCTTGATGACTTTTAAGGTGCTTCATAGGGCGCTTTCGGAAATCCTTGATATGACTGTAGAATGCTTTGCAAAGGATGATGAGAATAAGGCAGGGCGAGATAGAACCTCTTGAACAGGTCATTGACGGAATTACTAAGAAATGAAAGACAGACATATCAAGAGACTTCAGGCAGGCAAATGCAGCGCTGAACTTGGTATATATCTTACTGATATAATCTCTAACTGCGAGAGGGTTTCAGACCACTGCTCCAATATTGCGGTTTGCATTATTCAAAGTAAGACCTCTTCTTTTGAGACTCACGGCTACTTAAATGAGCTAAAAGAGCAGCAAAAGTGAAGCATTTACAGCAAGATACGAGGCATACAACAATAAATACAGACTTTCTGATGAATTTATGTCTTAATGACTTGACTTTAATACTGAAAAAGTATATTCTTAAAAGGTCGGTTAGAAATGGCTAATAATAGAACGAAGGTAGAGAAAATGTTTTTGATAAAATAGGCAGGAATGATGATTGCTGGTGTGGAAGTGGCAATAAATATAAGCACTGTCATCAGCAATTTGATGAAAAAGCTGGCTGAATTGAAGGCTGCCGGACGCAAGATACCTACACATAAGATGATTAAAAATGCAGCTCAGATAGAAGGAATCAGAGAGGCAGGTAAGGTAAACAATGCCATACTTGATGAGGTTGCATCAAAAATCAAAATGGGAATGAGCACCGAAGAAATCAACTCTATAGTTGTAGAAGCAACTGCAAGGCTGGGTGGAATAGCGGCTCCTCTTAACTATGAGGGCTTCCCAAAGAGTGTATGCACCTCTATAAATGATCAGGTTTGCCACGGTATCCCTTCCGCAGAGGACATATTGGAAGACGGAGACATAGTAAATGTAGATGTAACTACCATATATAAGGGTTATTACGCAGATGCTTCAAGGATGTTCCTTATAGGAGATGTCCTCCCTGAGGATAAAAGAGCTGGTAAAGGTAGCAAGAGAGGCTATAGATGTAGGTACTGTCTGTGGTAAAGCCTTGGAACTGCCTGGGCGATGTGGGACAGGCAATCAATGATTTTGCGATGGCGCATGGTTATTCGGTAGTGCGTGAGATAGGCGGACATGGAGTGGGGCTCGACTTCCACGAAGACCCTTGGGTGAGCTATGTAAGTAAGAAGAATACAGGCTATGTGCTTGCGCCAGGCATGGTATTTACCATAGAACCTATGATAAATGAGGGCAGGGCAGACATATTCATAGATGAATCAAATGACTGGACTGTATATACTGAAGACGGCTCATACTCTGCGCAGTGGGAAGTAACAGTTGCAGTGACAGAAGATGGATACGAAGTGTTGGCATCGTAGTTGATTGAATGGTGCCAAATGCCTTTGATACCCACATCATATAATATTAAAGAGGTAGATAATGAAGAATAAAATGATTAAAATGGTGGCATTTGCCACATTTTTCATTAGCTGTTCCTTTGCCACTCTGCAGGGTGTAAAGGCTGAGACAGTAAAAAACGGTAATATAAAGGCTATAATAGTAGCAGAAGCTACAGAGGGTAACGGAGCGGTAGAGGCTGTGAGCCCTGATGCGGTAAATGCCACACCACAAGCGGTGACAACGACCTCGCCGGCGGTAACGACGACTTCACCGGCGGTAACAACAACACCTCCTGCAGTTACTACACGGAGGGATAAAAGAGGGCGGCAATGAGAATACTACAGGAGTAGAAGTGGATGATGAATTCTCGGTTGGTGGAGTATTTTACACAGTTACAGAGATAAAAAGCGGTAAAGTCTATGTAGGAGTCTCAGGTGTTGTAAATGACAGGGCAACAACAGTTTTCATACCTAAGAAGATAAAAATACAAAGGTTATGAAATGACAGTTACTTCCATAGAGGAGGACGGATTTTCCTATATGGAAAGGCTTAGGAAGGTTGTTATATATGCAGACATTGTTAAAAATAGGCAATGATGCCTTTAAGGATGCAGTTAAGTTTGACAGGTTTGTTATAAGGACAACTAAGCTTAAAAAGCAGGAAAGAATATATTTAAGAATGTAAGCAAAAAGATGATTATAGAAGTGCCTAAAAAAATCACTTTCCTCATATAAGAAGCTGTTTAAGAACAAAGGAGTCAAGGTTAAGGAAATTAGGGGTGATTAAGAAGTAGCACGGTTGAGGAGATGAAAGTGAACGATTTTTATATTAAGCTGCTGTTCGACTGCTGATTTATCCGCGTCTCACTATGAGAAGAGGAATATTAAAACTATACCTTTTTCATTTTAGTCTTGATGGCGTAGAGCACCTGGATGATGGAAGTATGTCTATAGATAAGTTTTATAAAGAAATGGCGGCAGGAAAGATGACATCTACCTCTCAGGTAAATGTTGAAGAATATGAGAAATTATTTTGAGGAATTCCTAAAAGATGGCAAGGACATTTTGCACCTCACCCTATCTTCCGGCATCTCAGGTACTTATAATTCTGCGATGCTTGCAAAGGATGAGCTAAGTGAAAAATATCCGGATAGAAAGATATTTATAGTGGACAGCCTCGCAGCAAGTTCAGGATATGGACTGCTTATGGACAAACTTGCAGACATTAAAGATGAGGGCAGGACTATTGAAGAAGTAAGGGACTTTGCCATAGAGAACAGGCTTAGGCTAAACCATTGGTTCTTCTCGACAGATCTTACCTACTATGTAAGAGGAGGCAGGATATCAAAGGCAGAAGGGTTTATAGGCAATGTGCTTGGTATCTGTCCGCTGCTCTATGTGAACAAGAGGGTAAAGCTTAAGCCTTATGAGAAGGTAAGGACCAAAAAGAGTCTATCGCAGAATGGTTGAAATGATGGAAAAAGCTTGCAGACGATGGGTCAGACTACTCTGACAAGTGTTATTTGTCAATGTCTGCCTGTATTGATGATGCACAGCAGGTGGCATTACTAATTGAAGAGAAATTTAAGAAAATTAAGGATAAAAAATTCTCATTAACAACATAGGAACTACAATTGGCAGCCATACGGGACCCGGCACTGTTGCATTGTTTTTCTGGGGGTAAAGAGAGGGGCGAGTAAAAAAATATTGACTACTCGCCTTTTCTGTGCTATATTGGTATAGCGAGATGAAAGAGGTCTTTTTTTATGCCTAAAAACAAGGTAATTTTTAAAACGGAGGTGAAATTAATGCGAGTTAAAAATCACACTGGCATGTACAGAGTGTAAACAGCGTAACTACAACACGATGAAGGAAAAGAAACTTCATCCTGAAAGAATGGAAACAAAGAAGTATTGCAGATTCTGCAAGAGACATACTTTACACAAAGAAACAAAGTAATTGTGTCAGGTTGAAAGGAATGTAGAATGGGAGACAAGGCGAATACGACAACTGAGAGCGCAGTTAAAAGTACGGGTTTTACTCAGGAGGTCAAGTCGGAGTTTAAGAAGATAATCTGGCCAAGCAAAGAGTCCCTTACAAAAGAGTCAGTTGCTGTAATAGTAACTACTATTGTACTTGGAGGCGTGGTAGCCCTTTTGGACTTAGGCATCCAGTATTTAATTAATAGTGTTCTTTAATATTAAAAAAAGGTGATTATATGGCAGAAACTAATTGGTACGTGGTACATACTTACTCAGGATATGAGAATGCAGTCAAGGACGACATTGAAGCAACTATCAAAAGCAGAGAATTACAGGACGAGATAAAAGAAGTTCTCGTGCCAACTGAAGAAGTTACCATCATTAGAAGTGGTAAGGATAGTAAGAAGGGCAAGCCTACACCAAGAAAGCTTTATCCCGGATATGTATTCATCAACATGGAAATGAATGATGAAACCTGGTATGTTATCAGGAATACAAGGGGTGTTACGGGCTTTGTTGGTCCGGGCTCTAAACCTGTTCCTCTTTCTGCTGAAGAAATGGATAAGATGTTAAATGGAATCCGTACTTCGGTTGAAGCAGATGTTGAGATTGGAGACTGGGTTAGAATAGTTACAGGCTCTTTCAAGGATCAGGAAGGCGAGGTTATCGAGGTTGATCTTGATGAGAGACTTGTGACCATAAATATCAACTCTATGGGAAGAGATATGCCGGTAGAGATTAGTTTCACAGATATCAAGAAGATTTAACGGAGGTTATGATATGGCTAAGAAGGTCGAAGGTTATATAAAATTACAGATCCCTGCAGCGAAGGCTACACCAGCCCCTCCTGTAGGACCTGCACTTGGACAGCATGGTGTTAATATTGTCCAGTTTACAAAGGAGTTTAATGCACGTACAGCTAAGGATGAGGGTATGATTATCCCTGTAGTTATTACTGTATATGCTGACAGAAGTTTTAGTTTTGTTACAAAGACTCCTCCGGCACCGGTTCTTTTAAAGAAAGCGGCAAAGATTGAGACTGCTTCAGGTGTACCTAACAAGAATAAGGTAGCTAAGATTCCTTCTTCTGAGGTAAGAAAGATTGCAGAGCTTAAGATGCCTGACCTTAATGCATCAAGCATTGAGGCAGCTATGAGCATGATAGCCGGCACAGCTAGAAGTATGGGTATTGTTATAGAAGACTAATTATTAGTCGTGATTATTTGATTTTAGTGTGAGTGGGAGACTGCAAATGGCAGTCGAACAGTTAGATAACCACAGGAGGTTTTTAATAATGAAAAGAGGAAAGAAATATCAGGACGCAGCGAAGCTTGTTGAAAAAGACTAAGGCTTACGATACAGAAGAAGCAGTAGAACTTGCAAAGAAGACAGCTGTGGCTAAATTCGATGAAACCATCGAAGCACATATCAGACTCGGTGTAGACGGTCGTCACGCTGATCAACAGATCCGTGGTGCTGTAGTGCTTCCTCACGGAACAGGTAAGACTGTACGGTGCTTGTATTCGCAAAGGGTACAAAGCTTGATGAGGCTCAGGCAGCAGGAGCAGATTTTGTTGGTGGCGAAGAACTCATTCCAAAGATTCAGAACGAAGGTTGGTTCGATTTTGATGTAGTTGTAGCTACTCCTGACATGATGGGTGTTGTTGGTCGTCTTGGTACGTGTACTCGGACCCTAAAGGGACTTATGCCAAACCCTAAAAGCAGGAACAGTAACTATGGATGTTACTCAGGCTGTTAATGATATTAAAGCAGGTAAGATTGAATACCGTCTTGATAAGGCAAACATTGTACATGTACCGGTTGGAAAGGCATCTTTTACTAAAGAGCAGCTCGCAGATAATTTCACAGCACTTATGAGCGCTATAATAAAGGCAAAGCCAGCTTCAGCCAAGAGTCAGTATTTAGAAGTGTAACCATCAGCTTCTACAATGGGTACTGGTATCAAAGATAAATACGTCTAAATTGGTGAGGCTAATTAGTAAAAAGTTGACATTTAGGCGGTAAGAAGCCCTTATCCTTTACATCGCGCATATATGGCAGCCTGTTTGTATACAGGCTGCTTTTGATAGAGGAAGTCCTATGACTTCCCCTCTAACAAAAGCAGAATGTGTAAGCCTGATTTATAAATAACCTTATCAGAAAAATAGTAACGGAGGCAGACATGGGAATTAAAGAGAGTTTATTTAAGAAACTTGGTGGCGCAAAAGACATGACCGAAGGCAGTCCCATCAAAGAGACTTATAGAGTTTTCCATCCCTCTCCTTATAGGGAATTTTGCCCAGCAGCTATACAGTACAGTTGATTCTGTTATAGTTGGAAAATACGTGGGTGATGGGGCTTTGGCTGCGATAGGTGCCAGCGGAGCTCTTGTATTCCTCCTTATGGTATTGTTCATAGGCATTTCTATGGGAGCAGGCATTCTTGTATCCCAGTACTATGGGGCTAAGGATAGAGAAATGCTCTCAAAGACCATTGGTAATGCAATTATCTTAAATGCAATTATCAGCATTCTCATAATGATTGCAGGAGCTATGTATATAAGGCTATTTTTGGAACTATTGCAGACTCCTAAGCCAATACTTGATATGGCAGTAAGCTACACCATGATTAGCTGCCTAGGCATTATGGGTACCAGTTACTACAACATCTTATCGGGTCTTCTAAGGGGAATGGGCGACTCAGTTATGCCACTTATGTATCTTATAGTATGTACCGTAGTAAACATTATCCTAGATATCATCTTTGTGGGACCACTAGGGATGGGAGTTGCAGGAGCAGCTTACGCCACCATCATTTCCCAGATTGTATCTGCCATACTTTGTTACCTAAGAATGCTTAAGATGAAGGATGTGCTTACCCTTGACAGGCAGGCCTTTAAGCTGGATGGAGCACTGTCAAGACACCTGGTAAAGCTTGGCCTTCCTGTTGGTATTACTCAGGCGCTATTTGCGATAGCTGCCATCTTTGTACAGAATCTTACCAATACCTTCGGAACTGTGTTTATTGCTGCATCAACTGTAGTAATGAGGGTAGACGGTTTTGCAATGCTTCCAAACTTCACCTTTGGTACTGCAATGACAACCTTTGTAGGACAGAATGTCGGAGCAATGAAGATAGACAGGGTTAGACAGGGTACAAAAGACGGACTTAAAATCGGAGTTACTACATCTGTAGTTTTGGTTGGATTGATACTTATTTTTGGAAAGTTCCTGATGGGGCTCTTTACCAATACAGAAGAAGTTATCGAAGTAAGCTATGAGATGATGTGTATACTTGGAATAGGCTACATTGGAGTAGCCATCAATCAGATACTTTCAGGAACTATAAGGGGGCAGGAGATACAATGACTCCCTATGTGGATAGCACTTGCAGCAACAACCCTTATCAGACTTCCTATAGCATACGGCATGGTGTATCTTGCAAAGAGCGAAGCCCTGCCTACAGGGAGCCAAGAAGCATATATTATTCTTTGGTTATTGCACTGGGTGATGGGAGCCCTCATCACATCCATCATATATAAGATAGGACGCTGGGCAAAGAGAGCAAGAATAGGCGGAAAGATGAGTGGATATATCGAATATGTAGAAATTCGGAGAGATTTTTATTTGACAGGTAATTTCAGAGAATTTCCTGTCAAATGAAAATAAAACCACTCGGGTTGAGGGTGCGGTTTTTGATTGATAGATTTAACGAAATCTTTTTGTTTAGGATTGTCCTCATCAAGAGTATAGTGATCGTGAGTGCATTTCGAGGATTAATGCTTACAACTTATAAAAGAGTTCTAGAAAAATTGCAAATTAATTACTGTTTTTATCTAGAAAAAATGAAAAAGAGCTCTAACCGAGCTCTATATATAAAATGGCATCGCCACTTTAGAGTGAACCACCTCAGCTGGAGCCTGCTCCTGCAGTACAGAACATACAGTGCTTATCTACCAAAATGGTTCTTTTTTATAAGAGCTTTCCAAGCAAATCAAATATTGTCTTTTTCAGGCTGTAAAGCAGGGAAGACCCGCAGCAAGATTAAAGTCACAGTCGTACACCTTTCCATCATAGTCTACAGATAGCTGAAAACGGCACATTATAGACTTAGCAGCTTCAGGGTTAAAGGCTTCATACAGCTTCTTAAGGTAGCTCTCAAGATTGTGTGTCCTTGCAAGGAAGGCACCAAAGCGTCCTAAAGGATTGTTGTAGAGAGTATACAGGGAATTGAAACTAATCCCAAAGTCAGCATCAAGCCTCTCCTTATATTCCTTTTCCATGGCTGTCTGGTCAGGCGGGAAGAATGCTCCTGCAGGATTGTAGACCAGATTAAGAACAAGTCTTTCATCCCTTCCGTAACCGAGTTCATTGAGACGCCTGAGAACAGTTATAGCTCTTTCAAACGCCATATCTCCTCTTACTCTATTCATCTCTGCAGCACGGTAATAAGGAGAGACAGACTATTTCAACACAGTTTTTGGCAAAAAATTCAGGCAGGTCAGTGTAGCCATCCTCCAATAGTATCACGAGATTAGTGCGGACTATGATGCAATTTTGCAGCCTCTTCTACAAGATAGCGAAGATTGGGGTTCATCTCCGGAGCACCGCCTGTTATATCTATGGTAGATATATTCTGTTCTTTAGCATAGGTAAGGGCGGCATCCATAACCTCCTTTGACATTTCCTCTGTTCTTGCCGGGCTGCTCAGCACGTGGCAGTGCTGCAGGCAAGATTGCATTTTCTTCCCTATATTCATCTGAAGCACATCCAGTGAATCAGCTGTATGGAGACAGGACTTGTCTACGGTTTCCTTAAAATCAGGTACTGAAGTAATATCTGCAAAACTACGAATAATATCGTCCATTTATATCTCCTTTAATTGATGCTATATAAAAAGAACTGTCATAACAGGCCTTTGGCTTATTATGACAGAACTATGATTACTTATTAAAGCTAAAACGTCATAAGAGTGCAAATGCATTTAACATCATAACAAAAATGTTCGTAATTTGCAAATCTTACCAGAAAAAAACCTAGTGCCTAAGCTCAGAGCATAAATGGCATCAATTAGAACTCAAGCTTTTTCAACTATATTCTTAGCCTGTACACCATGTACAAGAGAAGCACCTCCTCTTATAGCTACAGCTACGTGGATAGCTTCCATAATCTGCTCCTTATTCACACCCTTATTAAGACAGTCGTTTGTGTAAGCGTCTATGCAGTATGGGCACTGAACTGTATGTGCTACTGCAAGTGCAATGAGAGACTTTTCTCTGGCTGTAAGAGCACCCTCAGCAAATACTGAGTTATAGTACTCAAAGAACTTTTTCACCAGCGTGAGTCGTAGGGGTTTCGCCTGCAACTGAGCCAAATTTTGCTAAATCTTCCGGATTGTAATAAGTTTCCATAATAACCTCCTGATAATAAATTGACCACATCATTAACTAAATAACAAACCCTCTTAAATATTGCAAATAAGAGGTCTATATACTATTGTGAATGATGGATTTTAGTTTTCCATCTCGTCTAAGATGTCTAGTGCAGTCCTGACAAAGCAGGGACAGGCTTCAAATAGAATGCCGCTTTCAAATATCTTAGGCACATCCTCAGGCTTTGAAAAGTCATAGCCTAGCAATTCTCTACAAGAACGGTGAGTATGAGCCTTTTTGAACTTCTCTAGGAACTCAGCCCTCTTTGCGTTAAGTATATCCTTTTGTTCCTGTTGGTTCTCACCGGTATTGCCGTACTTCATACCAAGGACAAGCATACCGCCTATGATGGCACCACAGGTTTCGCCTTCCTCCAAGTCCTCCGCCAAAGGCTGAAGAGACTTTTATGGCATCTTCCTTTGACATACCAAGTCTGTCTGCCCACTCTCCCATAATAATCTGGGAACAGTCAACTCCGTTAATAAAGGAATTAGCTATCATTTCTTTGGTTAACTCCATATTCCCTCCTTAAAGATGAGTTTGTAATATTGTATCATAATATTTGAATTAAGTCTGTTACTATAAACAAACACAATAAATAGGTGGATTTATAATGTAAATAAATATATATTAGTATCTTCTTTTAGGATTTTTTTGAAACCAACCTTTTTAACCCTATCCTCCTGCTCAAAGAGTTCTCTTATACTCCATAGACAGGAAATACCAAAGACTGCAATCAGGGAACTGATGACAGGACTACTTATAAATAATGAGATGAAGAGAAGCAATTCCTGTAGCTAAGAACAGAGGTAAGATTTTTCTTTGAAAAATAATACTCCCCCTTTACTACAATGACGTGAAAAACTCCAATGAGCAAAAAGTAGCTACACCGAGAATTAGACCTGAATAATTCATGTTATCCTCCATAAACCAAGTTTACATATATTGATGGCTCGACTTCGCTAAGTGCTTAGATATCACTCGCACTAAACTAACACTTCACCTGACGGCTCGTATTCATTAAGTGCTCAAATTATATCATAATAACCCATAAATTAACAATATGTTTATTTGGCGATGTTTTGTAAAAAGTATTATTATATGGAAAAATATAACACAGAAAGCGTAGATTAGAATAGAACACATAAAAAACGAGACTTGCATTTAAGTGGTGATGGGTGTATAGTATATATGTGGTTACAAAATACTCAGGGACATCGATTAAGCCACTCAATTTGAAACTGGCAGATTTAATGCACACAAGGCTATAGCACTCTTTTTCAGACCTGCCTGAAATGGTTTAATTGTTAAAATCAAAAAGTTTCAAAAAGGTGTTAAGTTTTTATCTCCCGTTCCGATATAGTATGTGTAAGTCAAAAAAAACTATAAACTACGTTATACGGATTATCTTAGCGTACATAGGATATGATGTTAACCAGCCAGGGATGGCGAATAGGGAGACTGTCTTAGCGTACATAGGATGAGGTCCCGACAATAATAAGGAGGTTATTAGAATTATGAATTTCAAGAAAACAATCGCAAAGTCACTCGTTGTAGCAATGGCATTAGGTATGGTGCCTGTAGCTAATTTACAGACAGCTAAGGCTGCTAGTCCTGTTATAACCTTTAACGGAGCTGAAGGAACTGCAACTGTTGCAGGGTGCTAAGTTCTGGGGTATAGCTAAGGAAGACAAAAAGGGTGCTAAGGATAGTGTAACAATCGATACAGCTAAATACAAGATAACAAATGTGCAGGATATATCTGATATGATAGATGTATATGCTGCACTTAAGGGTAAAGCTGGAATCATCGCTGTTGGTGATCTCCAACTCCTGATAGTACTTGGAAGGTATTAAAAGCTTGAGCTGCAGATACTACTTTCAAGGCTCAGTTCGTAGCTAGCACTAGCAGCAGTAAAGGGAACAAAACCTACTCACGCTTTAGGGTGGAGATTTCGGTTATCTTTTTGCTACTAAAGGTAAAAAGGGCGAGACAGAAGTAGATTTAAAAGGCTGATGCTGAAAAAGTTGAAGTTAGCTTAATGATGGCAGCTGGCAGACATTCCAGAGCTTTCCTCGGTGGAACAGCTCCTACAGATGATCTTGTGAATAAGAGACTTAGATCTCTTGGACAGAGTGGTTCATCACTTTCTTTCAGAATTAAGGGTACTAGCACAACTTGGGCTAGTAAAGAGTCTAAGTTAAGATTGCTACACAGGGCAATGCTCCTGCTGCAAAGAGTAGATGTAACCAAAGAGACTACAAGTGTTAAAAACGGTGTAGAATGGCAGTTAGTTGATGCTGGCGCTGCTGCAGTTCCTGCAAACTGAAATTATCCACAAGCAAGAAGGGACTTACTCTTTCAGAGCTTACTGGTTTAGTTGACACTAAGGATCAGGATTTACTTGTAAGAACAGGTGCTAATGCTAAGAAGATTGCTTCTAAGGTTGGTAGAGTATCACTTAAGAAGCCTGCTGAGAAATTGAATGTTGGTACTGCATTTACCGGTACAGGAGCAGCTATTAACGTTGATGGAAAGACTGGTGTTATCGTTAGCTCAACTCTTGCTTATGACATCACAAAGGGTCTTTTACTTCAGAACGTAAGCAACAAGGACATTGAGTATGCTTTAGTTCCTTCAACAGGTGATACATCTAAGTTTAAGTGGAGCGTACTTAAAGGCTTCTAAGGATCCTGTAAAGAAACCTAGCAAGGCTAACCTTAAGTATTCAAAGGATGAGAAGGCTAATACCTGGACAGAAGGAAAGACTAAGCTCTTCTTAAGACTTTCAGGTACAAAGCAGGACAAGAATGGTGTTGCAACCAGATCTGGCGTATCTGCAGGTGCTATCATAAATATTGCTAACATTGCTCAGAACGTAACATTCGAAAGTGCATCTGTAGCTGGTGATCCTGCAAAGGCTGCAGTTACAGCAGCTAGTGGTTCAACTACAGCAGCTATTCAGATTGCTACAGGAACTGCTGCAACCTTCACTATCAACGCTAAGGTTGATAAGGTTGTAAATCTAAAGGGTGGTTCACCTAAGGTTAAAAGTTGTTAAGGCTTTACCAAAGGGCGTTACTTACAAAGTTGGTAAGGTTGACGGAGCTACAGGTAAGTTCACAATCACTGTTAACGTATCTAATAAGGCATTTACAGCAGCTGAGATAAATGCAGATGCTGAGTATGGTCTTACATACGAAGGCGCTAACAGCGGATTCAAGATTACTTTCGCTAAGAAGAACTAATTTGATTCCCAATCAAAAACTAAATATAATAATTTGCCCCAACCGGAGCTTCCGGTTGGGGTTTTCTAGACTCTTTATAAATCCTAAAAAGCATGATATACTATAAATGACTATTCCAGGTTCGCTAAGAATCAACATATGAACAATAAAGACAAAGCAGAAAAAAACTGCTAGAGGACTACAATGATGTATTTGCAGATATTGTAAATACCTACTTTTTGATGGAGTAAATGTGATTAAAGAGGACTCGCTTGAAGAGGTAAGGTAAATTCTATTTACAAAAGCAGAGGACTCTAAGCTGCACGAGCAAGAGAGGATATCAGTAAAATACTGGAAAGATGGGGTATCAAATCTCCTAATAATCGGAATTGAAAATCAGACCAGAGTAGACAGACTTATGCCTGCAAGGATAATAGGATATGATGGAGCTTTCCTACAGAAGTCAGTTGCTTAAAACTGATGATAAGGAATAAGACGAGGATTGTGCCGGTGGTTACGATAGTTCTATACTTTGGCACAACCAGGTGGAATCAACCGAAGTCTCTAAAAGGAATACTGGACATCCCTAAAGGGCTTGAAGATTATGTAAATGACTACAAAATCAATGTTTTTGAAATTGCCTTTTTATCGGAGGAAAAGGTAAAGCGGTTTAAGAGTGATTTTGGAGTGGTTGCCAGGTATTTTACAAGTATAAGGAAAGATCCGTACTACTTGCCCGAGAATGAAAATGAAATAAGACATGTAGATGCTGTACTTAAGTTTCTTTCTATAATGTCAGGAAGTGAGGATATCATAGAAAAGATTGTAACGAAAAAGGGAAGTGAGGTGAGAGATATGACAGGAGGACCACTTAGTCAGTTGTACTATAAGGGAGTAAGAGAAGGTAGAGAAGAAGGTCTGGAACAGGGTATTGAACAGGGTATTGAACAGGGTGTTAACGAAACCTTGCTTAAGGTTTATATTAACTGTCGTAAAAAAGGTATGTCAATTGAAGAAAGCGAGGATATAGTTCACTTTGCAGAGCGTGAAAGCCTTGATAGGGCAGAAGAGGAATTTCAGAGGATGAATTCTGAAAATTAAATAAGTAAAGAGGAATTTAGAAGGGGCTGTCACAATAGGGATGAAATCATAATGCAAATTATGTTTGTAATCGGTTCAATCCTTTGTGGCAGCCCCTTTATGCTAATTTTCATACCATCTTTTATCCAGCTTCCTATCTGCAAAATGATTTATCATTTCTTCTGTAAGACTTACGCCTTCATGCATCTGCACTATATCCTCAGGATAAAACCAGGTGCCTTCTTTAAGCTCTTCAGTCTCAAGTATAACCTCGTCACTTCCATCAACCTCTGCGAAAAATCCTGCAAGTAGTGAAGAAGAAGCTGACCAGGGCTGGCTTTTGTAAAAGGTTATATTCTTTAGTCTAAGACCAACCTCTTCATATGCTTCCCTTGCAGCACTTTCTTCAAGGGTTTCCCCTATTTCTGTAAAACCGGCTACCAGAGCGTAGCGGTCATAACCCTTGTTAGCATACTTTGTAAGTAAAATCCTGCCCTTATGAATAATGCCTACTATTACTCCGGGGCAGATTTTTAGGGGTATATCATATTGCCACAATCATGAGCACTTAAGCATTCTCTCCTTGTTATCGTGTATAGTAAGTGCGCCACACCTGCCACAATGTCTGTTATCTCTGTACCAGCTATATAGCTGCCAGGCTGTTATGACAGCAAAAGAGGTAGAAAGGGGTATAAGGGAGCGAAACTTAGAGGCAGGTATATAGTAAAGTCCATCTGTACTATAATCACCTGACTCACTATTACCGGAATTCTCCCTATCTTTGATACTTGAATAAGCCAGACCTGTTCCTTTAAGTAATGAAGCATCGACAAGAAGGAAAAACTCACGGTTTTCGCCGTCAATATCCATCTTAAAAAGATATATAAGCTTATTCTCTGCGACGCTAAGAGTCTCTCTGATTTCCTTAAAGGTAAGAAGCTTCCATACCACCTCTTCACTTCCTGCCTTGCCGGGGATAGCACTTTCAAGGCTTGCAACGTTTCCTTCGGCGTGGCAAAGAAGTTCATTATTATGAAAATGCAGTATAAAACTATTGTCAGAAGGTTTAGCCTCTGCCTTGTAACTGTTGTCATAGCTATTATTTAAGCAATCCTGTATCATATTCATCCTCTTTCAAGAGTGTCTAATACTTTTGACACCTACATCATATATTGTAGCACTAAAACAAAAGAGATCAAGTGCTATAAGTATTTAAATCTTTCTACATACATACTTGAGAGATAATTCTTAATCTAATTAAAAATAAATCAATAAAATAGTTAAAATATTACCTTGCCGATTAAGGCGAAAATATATTATATTAAAAATATATCAATAAGATTGAGCTGAATAGTTTTGTGATTGAAGCCACTTTTTTATGAGTATAAGTGAAGTTACAGACTATCTAATAAATAAATTGTACATATGGAGAGAATATGAAAAACTATAATAAGTATCAAAGAAACTATTTTATGCCTAAACATCCTACCTATGACTGGGTGAAGAAAGAGTATATAGAAAAGCCGCCAATTTGGTGCTCGGTTGACCTAAGAGATGGCAACCAGGCTCTCATTGAGCCTATGGACCTGGAAGAAAAACTTGAATTTTTCAAGCTTTTAGTGGATATTGGCTTTAAGGAGATAGAGGTAGGTTTCCCTGCTGCATCTGAGACAGAGTATAATTTTATGCGTGCGCTTATAGAAAGAAACCTGATTCCTAAGGATGTTACTGTTCAAGTGCTTACTCAGGCGAGAGAGCATATTATCAAAAGAACATTTGAGGCGGTAAAGGGTGCTCCTCACGCAGTCATCCATGTAGTGCAATTCTACCTCTGCAGCGCAAAGGAGCAGGTTTTTGCCAAGGATAAAGAAGAAGTTAAACAGATAGCTATAAAAGGAGCCAAGCTGCTTAAAAGGCTTGCAGCAGAAACAGAGGGGAATTTTTCATTTGAATATTCTCCTGAAAGCTTTACAGGTACTGAGGTAGAGTATGCCCTTGAGGTGGTAAATGCAGTTATAGATGTGTGGGAGCCTGACGTGAATAACAAGGTCATCATTAACATTCCTGCTACGGTTGAACTTTCTCTTCCACATGTATTTGCAACACAGGTAGAATATATTCACAAGCATCTAAACTGCAGAGAAGGAGTGATATTGAGCCTTCATCCACACAATGACAGAGGAACGGGAGTTGCCATAGCAGAGCTTGGCATACTTGCCGGTGCAGATAGAATAGAAGGTACACTATTTGGCAATGGTGAGCGTACCGGCAATGTGGACATCATCACTCTCGCGATGAATATATATTCACACGAGTAGACCCAGGGTCTTGATTTTTCAAAGTTAAACTTTATTAAAGAGGAATATGAGAAACTTACAAGAATGCAGGTCTCTCCAAGGCACCCTTATGCGGGAGAGCTTGTATTTACAGCATTTTCAGGTTCACATCAGGATGCTATATCTAAAGGATTCACTTATAGAGAAAAACACAAAAAAAATAAGTGGACAGTGCCATATCTTCCTATTGATCCTAAGGATATAAATAGGAGCTATGATGCAGACGTTATCCGCATCAACAGCCAGTCAGGGCAAGGTGGAGTAAGCTATATATTAAAGACAAATTATGGTATAGAAGTACCTAAGAATATGCAGGAGGAGCTTGGTTATACAGTTAAGTCGGTATCTGACCACGAACATGCTTGAGCTTTCCGCAGACAGGATATATAGTATTTTCTATAACAAATATGTAAATAATCACGAAGTATTTAGTGTAACTGATGCCGAGTTTGTTCAGGGAGGCGGATTCCTGCAACCATTAATATAAGTCATGGTGGAAGGGAGCATGTGGTAAGGCGAACGGCAATGGTAGAGCTCGATGCAGTGGTAAATGCCTTAAGACAGTATTTTGGCATAGGTATGAGCTTACAGATTATGAAGAACACGCGCTTACAGGTAGTTCCGCATCTAAGGCGGTGACCTTTGTGGGAATAGTCTGTGGTGATAAAAAGTATTGAGGGAGTCGGTATGAGACGAAGATATTATTAAAGCTTCAATAGACGCACTTGTATCCGCACTTAACCAGTCTGAACAGCTAAAAATACGTGGAAGAGAGGGAAGAGAGATTAACGGATATCCTCAACATTATTCAAGAAAATTATAAGGAGGTTACACTTGACTATATAGCAAAGAAGACCTACCTTTCAAAACCTATCTCTCAAAATATATAAGGACAAAGGCAGGTATGCCTTTTGGAGATATTGTTCGAATTACCAGGCTTAAGAAAGCAAAGGCATTCTTACTGGGAGGCAATATGAAGATTGAAACAATTTCAGAGGCAATCGGATACCCTAATGTGGAGCATTTTTATAAGGCTGTTTAAGAGGGAGTATGGAAAGACGCCTGCCCAGTTTAGAAATGAAGCAAATAAAAAATAAAACAGCAAACAAATTCAAAAACTGCCCTTAGAAGACCTTTTTTGTATTCTGGGGGCAGTTTTACATGAAAACACCCTTTAGAAATCTAACACAATTATTGCTGTTTTTACATAGATTTAAGGCTTAATTATCGCGTGAGAAAAAGACAGTGCACCAAGGCTTACCACCATCATAGATTATGCCTGCAAGCAGTACTCCAGCAAGTACGGCTATAGTCCCCCTACAATGTTTATACCTAAGAGGCTTGCTGCAAGACTGCCTGTCCACGCACCTGTGCCCGGTATCGGGATGCCCACAAAGAGTGTGAGGGCAATAAAAAGTCCAAAGCCTGCTTTATTTTCAAGCTTCTCCCCTGCTCTATAGCCTTTTTCAAGGAAAAAATGACACATTTTCCCTATGTATGCCTTATCCTTTCCCCCAATGTAAGAACTTGCTTGCAAAGAGGAAGATGAAGGAACAGGAACCATGTTTCGATTATGGAAATAACATAGGCTGTTAGAGGAGGAACGCCCTATTGCGGTCAGCAAATGGAATAGCACCTCTAAGCTCAATTATAGGAAGCATTGATATAAAAAAATACCTGTAAATATTTAATAAAGCTATATTAGCTCCTTTCTTTTTAATCATGTTTTTAGATTATAACATCTAATCATATTAGTGTCAAAAGAATAAAAAGTAAGGTTTGTGTCAAGTACTGTTGGCAAAATTTCCTTACCTTTTTCTTTTATCATTGTTTTTATTTTTTGTATCACAAATAAGCCGAGTTATGCACTGAACAGATATTTTCTATTTAGTTGCAAAGTATAAAATTTCTTAATGCCTTTCTACCTGCTGTTAATGGTGTACCGGTTAGTGGAAGGCTTCCTCTGCCTACTTCCATATATGGAAGTCCTTTACCGTCTCGTGACGGTGATTTTGAAGCTGCTGAGAGGCTCTTTTATAGCGCTCTGGCTCTCATCAAATATCAATTCCCCAGAGTAACGTTCGACGGTCTCTATCAGGTCTTTGTTTTCTTTCCTGCACAGAAGTTTCGCAAGGTTATCAGCTCCTGATTCTGACCATCTCATGCGCCTATGCTTCATTCTCAGCGTTATCAGTGTACAGTTTTGCGTTTCCTGTATGCCCATGTTTTTATAAACGATGCCTTCTGCAGGTTTTGGGAGTTTTATTCCCCTCTTGTAGTACGGTAGCAGCCCTTCTCTGTTATTGTAAAGGTAGGCGTACAGTTCCTCGGCTTTTTTACTGGTCTTATCGCTTTCATCTTCGCTTTTACTCACTCTTATATATTCACGTATATAATCAAACATTTCTTCAATCTTCTCAGAATCAAAGAGCCTCCAGTATATCCTTTTGTACAGCCTTACTGCTTATTTTTTCTTAAAATTTCTGGTGAAATGTGGTATCTGTCAAGCTGAAACACCGCCTCATCGTCATAAGGCTCTTTTATCCAGCTTCACCATCTCCATTTAAGATACGCCTGCCCTATTTTCATCAGGGTTATATTTTTCTGTATCACTGCCTCTCTTTTATTGTGGAATCCACTGCTTCCGTCCATGCTCTGCAAAACCACTTTCTCCACCAGAGTACTGCGCCCTTCCTTTTCCTTCTCAGCATCCCAGCCTTCATATATAGTAAAGACCTTCATCTCCTTTTTACCCATCAGTGTTTATGTACTCTGCCCTGCATTGAAAGCCATACTCCATCCATTTCTCAAAAAGAACTCCGATTTCCCTTTTCCCGTCAGGCCTGCCTGCCTTCATCTTCTTCACATCAAGTTCTTCCTCTGATGTTATCCTCTGGCCAAGCTTCTGGGCTATATTCCATACTCCTCCCGCACTTATGGTCTGTCCTGTAGAAGAGCTTAACATCTCCGCAGATGCCCTGTAGCGAGTTCCGTAACTGAATTAGCAATCTTCTCTGCAAGATTGGTAGATATTAAGCCTATCTTCTCCATACCCATTTTTTCATCAAGAAGATAAACATGGGCTTTTGTCCCGTCTCTAAGCCTTGTCTGGTACACCCTTCTTTCATACTCGACATCTCCATATACGGTCTTTATCGAAGTCTTTCTCTCCTTTATTCCTATATTTAGAAGCATCTCTGTCTTTTGAAAAGAACATCATCATAGTCTTCAAGTATTTTTAGTGCGCTCCTTGCAAGCTTGCGAGTACTCTTCAAAAATTTTCTGCTCTAGGGTCTTGAATGAAATCTTATTTTCTTTTACAATAGCATTAGTCATACAGTTTTTCCTTTTCATTATTTTTGTTGCAAATCAATAATAAAATAAAACTGTATGATTGGGAAGGGAGCAACCCCTTCTTTTTGCTATTGCCAATGATAATTATACACTAACAAAAGTAAGAGCAGGTTTGCCTGTCGGAGAAGTCATTATCTTTATAATAATTTCCTCTTTAAAAGGGAAAATAAGGTTTAAGATGTCGATAATGATAGCTATTATCAAAAATTATCCAATAATTATTGAGAAATTACATCAATTAACATAAATTGCACAATAAAAAAATACATGATTTGGCTTTACATAATTAAACTTAAATAGTAGAATTAAAGATATGTAATAAAGTTTGAAACAAATACTTCGTTATTACGGATTGTTTTTTGTTGTCATCAATAATATTTATTATTTAAAGGAGGCTACTATGGCTAGATCAATGAAAACTATGGATGGAAATACCGCAGCCGCTCACGTATCCTATGCGTTTACCGATGTGGCAGCTATCTATCCTATCACCCCTTCTTCACCTATGGCAGACTACACAGACCAGTGGGCTACCCAGGAAGAAAGAATATCTTCGGGACACGAAGTAATCATGTCTGAGATGCAGTCTGAAGGTGGTGCTGCCGGTGCTGTGCATGGTTCTTTGCAGGCAGGTGCGTTAACCACAACCTATACAGCTTCTCAGGGACTTTTACTTATGCTCCCTAATATGTACAAGATTGCAGGTGAGTTACTTCCTGCAGTATTCCATGTATCAGCCCGTGCGCTTGCAAGCCACGCACTTTCTATATTTGGAGATCATTCAGATGTTTACGCCTGTCGTCAGTCAGGCTTTGCAATGCTTTGCTCAAACAGTGTACAGGAAGTTATGGACCTTGGTGCGGTAGCACATCTTAGTACTATCGAGAGCCGTGTTCCATTCCTTCACTTCTTCGATGGCTTTAGAACATCACACGAGATTCAAAAGATTGAAACCTGGGATTATGATGACCTTAAGGATATGTGCAATATGGATGCAGTTGCTGCATTTAGAAATAAGTCACTCAATCCTAACCGTCCTCAGCAGAGAGGTACAGCTCAGAACCCTGATATCTTCTTCCGAGCAAGAGAGCTTCTAACCGTTTCTATGATGTAGTACCTGAAGTTGTTCAGAACTGCTATGGACAAGGTTAACGCTAAGATTGGTACTAACTACAAGCTTTTCAACTACTATGGCGCAGAAGATGCAGACAGAGTAATCATCGCTATGGGTTCTGTTTGTGAGACTATAGACGAGACTATCGATTATATGAACGCTAACGGACATAAGGTTGGTGTTGTAAAGGTACGTCTTTACAGACCATTCTCAGCTAAGCACCTTATCGCTGCTATCCCTGAGACAGTTAAGCACATCATCGTTCTTGACCGTACAAAGGAGCCTGGTTCTCTTGGTGAGCCACTTTACCTTGATGTTGTGGCATCTCTTCGTGGAACTAAGTTTGAGTCTTGTCTTGTTACCACAGGCCGTTACGGTCTTGGTTCAAAGGATACTACTCCTGCTCAGATTATCGCAGCTTACAAGAATACTGAAAAGCCTAGATTTACCATAGGTATCAAGGATGATGTAACCAATCTCTCACTTGAGATTACCGAGAATCCATCTACAGCTCCAGAGGGAACAACCTCTTGTAAGTTCTGGGGACTTGGTGCAGACGGTACTGTTGGTGCCAATAAGAACTCAGTTAAGATTATCGGTGACCACACGGATAAATATGCTCAGGCTTACTTTGATTATGATTCAAAGAAGTCAGGTGGTGTAACCATTTCTCACCTTCGTTTCGGTGATAAGAAGATTAACTCTACCTACCTTATCAACAAGGCAGACTTCGTTGCCTGTCATAACCCTTCATACGTGCGTAAGTACGATATGGTTCAGGATATTAAGGATGGCGGAACCTTCCTTCTTAACTGCCCATGGGATGTAAATGAGCTTTCAGAGCGTCTTCCGGGACAGGCTAAGAAATACATCGCTGATCATAACATTAAGCTTTATACAATTGACGGTATCAAGATTGGTAAGGAAATCGGTCTTGGTGGACGTATCAATACAGTACTTCAGGCAGCTTTCTTCAAGCTTGCTAACATCATTCCTATCGAGGATGCTGTTGAGTATATGAAGGCAGCAGCAAAGGCTTCTTACCAGAAGAAGGGTGACGATGTAGTACAGATGAACTACAATGCTATTGATGCCGGTGTTGCAGGCGTAGTTGAGGTTAAGGTTCCTGAGGACTGGAAGAATGCGGTAGCCGAGGATATCTCAGAGAAGGCTGATGCAGGTCTTGAGAACGTTGTTCACTATGTAAATACAATTCAGAATAAGGTAAATGCACAGGCAGGTAACACACTTCCTGTATCTGCTTTTGTAGAGTATGCTGATGGTACTACACCTTTAGGTTCTGCTGCATATGAGAAGAGAGGTATAGCAGTTGAAGTTCCTGTATGGAATAAGGATACCTGTTTACAGTGTAACCTCTGTTCTTATGTATGTCCTCACGCAGCAATCCGTCCTGCAGTAATGGACGAGGAAGAAGCAGCAAAGGCCCCTGAATCTATGAAGATGGTAGACATGAAGGGTATGCCTGGTAAGAAGTTTGCAGTTACAGTTTCTGTACTTGACTGTACAGGCTGCGGTTCTTGTGTAAATGTCTGCCCAGAGGTTAAGGGACATAAGACACTTTCACTTTCAGCTCTTGATACACAGCTTGTAGAGCAGAAGAGCTTTGACTATGGCAGGACTCTTGAGCTCCATGAAGATGTACTTGAGAAATTCAATGCAGTTACACCAAAGGGAAGCCAGTTCAGACAGCCTTACCTTGAGTTCTCAGGTGCTTGTGCAGGCTGTGGCGAGACTCCTTACGCTAAACTCGTTACACAGATGTTCGGTGACAGAATGTTAATCGCCAATGCAACAGGTTGTTCTTCAATCTGGGGTGGTTCTTCACCAGCTAACCCATATACAGTTGACAAGAGAGGCAGAGGTCCTGCTTGGGCTAACTCACTATTTGAGGACAATGCTGAGTATGGCTATGGTATGGCACTTGGCTCAGAAGCGCTTAGAATGAGAGTTATCGAAAATGCTGAGAGACTCATGGACAAGGTAGACGGAGATACCAAGGAATTAATCCAGAAATACCTTGATACACAGCATAACTCAGGCGAGAACAGTGTTGCAGCAAGAAGAATGATTCAGGCTCTTACAGCTTGTAACGTAGAAGCAGAAGAGAAGGATTATATCTTAGACAATGCTGATTATGCAGGCAAGAAGAGCCAGTGGATCTTCGGTGGAGACGGCTGGGCTTACGATATCGGTTACGGCGGTCTTGACCACGTACTCGCATCAAACAGAGATGTAAACGTATTCGTATTCGATACTGAGGTTTACTCAAATACAGGTGGACAGGCTTCTAAGGCTACTCCTACAGGTGCTGTTGCACAGTTTGCAGCAGGTGGTAAGGAAGTAAGAAAGAAGAACCTTGCTGAGATAGCTATGGGTTATGGTTACATCTATGTAGCCATGGTAGCCATGGGTGCTGATTACAACCAGTGTGTAAAGGCTATTGCAGAGGCTGAGGCATATCCTGGTCCATCACTTATCATTGGTTATGCTCCTTGTATCAGCCACGGTATCAAGGGCGGTATGAGAGTTTCTATGACTCAGGAGAAGAGAGCCGTTCAGTCAGGTTACTGGAGCCTCTTCCGTTACAACCCACTTCTTGCAGAAGAAGGAAAGAACCCATTCACAATGGATTCAAAGGAGCCTACATTAAGCTATAGAGTTCATTGAAACAGAGGTTCGTTACAACAGACTTCTTAGAAGCAATCCTGAGAAGGCTGAAGAGTTATTCAAGCGTTCTGAGAAAGAAGCTAAGTTCAGACTTGAGACATTCAAGAGAAGAACTACCGGAATGTAGAGGAATAATCTAAAAATACTTCCCAGATAAATCTGTCTTTTGACAGTTACGGCGTAAGCCCCTGAATTTGAGGGGCTTACGCTGATTTTTATATAAAAATACTGACATATTATTAGAATAAAAGTATAAATAAAATCATATATATTCATTTTACTAATAAATAACCTCGTGCTATAATGAAGGAAACTAAACCTAAACTTATAAGCAAGGAGTGGGACTATGGGAAATATTAGAAGGGTATATGTTGAAAAAAAGAAAGACTATGCTGTTAGGGCAAAGGAGCTAAAAGAAGAATTTGCCGACTATCTTTCACTTAAAACAATTGAAAATGTAAGGGTACTCATCAGATATGATATAGAGAATCTGGACGAGGCTACCTACAAGAAGTCACTTGGCATAGTATTTTCCGAGCCACCTGTGGACTTACTCTACGAGGAAGATTTCCCACTTGATTCTGATGAAAGGGAGTTTTCTGTAGAATACCTGCCCGGACAGTTTGACCAGAGAGCAGACAGCGCCATTCAGTGCGTTAAGCTCTTAAATAAAGAGGCTGAGCCTGTTATCCAGTCTGCTACTACATATGTAGTAAAGGGTCAGCTCACAGACAAAGAATTTGAAGAAATAAAAGCTTATCTCATAAACCCGGTGGATTCAAGAGAAGCTTTAAGGGATAAGCCTGATACCATAGTTCAGACCTTCCCTGAGCCAAGCGATGTAAAAATCTTTGAGGGCTTTATAAGTATGCCTGAAGATGAGCTTTGTGAGCTTTATTCATCGCTTAATCTTGCAATGACATTTAAGGACTTCTTATTTATAAGAAAATATTTTTCAGAAGAAGAAAAGCGTAATCCAAGCGTGACAGAAATAAGGATGCTTGATACCTACTGGTCAGACCATTGCCGCCACACTACCTTTCCTTACAGAGCTTACAGAGGTGAGTTTTGAAGAGGGCAAGTATACCACACCTTTGGTGAACAGCTTCAATGACTATAAGGAGAACTTTGCCTCACTTTACAAGGGCAGGGACGATAAATACATCTGCCTTATGGACATTGCCCTCATGGGAATGAAGAAGCTAAGGGAAATGGGCAAGCTTACAGATATGGAAGTTTCTGATGAGATAAATGCCTGCTCAATTGTAGTTCCTGTAGAAGAAATTCTTGCAGATGGAACTAAAGCATACTGAGGAGTGGCTCATTTTTCTTTAGAATGAAACACATAACCATCCTACGGAAATAGAGCCTTTCGGTGGTGCTGCCACCTGTCTTGGAGGGGCTATAAGAGATCCGCTTTCAGGCAGAGGCTATGTATATCAGGCTATGCGTGTGACAGGAGCCGCAGATCCTACCCTTCCTTTGTCTGAGACGCTTAGTGGCAAGCTTCCACAGAGAAAGATAGTGACAGGAGCGGCGGCAGGCTATAGTTCTTATGGCAATCAGATAGGACTTGCTACCGGTCTTGTAGATGAGATATATCATCCTGACTATGTGGCAAAGCGTCTTGAGATTGGCGCAGTTATGGGCGCTGCAAGAAGGAAAAATGTAATAAGAGAGAATTCTGATCCGAGAGACCAGATTATTTTACTTGGCGGGCGCACAGGGCGAGATGGAATAGGTGGTGCTACAGGCTCCTCAAGTCACATACAACCAAGTCTATAGATACCTGTGGAGCAGAAGTCCAAAAGGGAAATGCGCCTACAGAGCGTAAGATTCAGAGATTTTTCAGAAGACCTGAAATAACAAAGCTCATAAAGAAGTGTAATGACTTTGGAGCAGGAGGTGTATCTGTAGCTATAGGAGAGCTTGCGGCAGGTCTACATATCAACCTTGACAAGGTACCAAAGAAATACGCAGGACTTGATGGTACAGAGATAGCCATTTCCGAGTCACAGGAGAGAATGGCAATAGTGGTTGACCGCAAAGATGTGGCTGCGATGCTTAAGTTTGCTGATGAAGAGAACCTAGAGGCTGTGAGTTGTAGCTGAAGTAACCAAGGAGCCTCGTCTTGTGATGGAGTGGCGTGGCAAGGAAATAGTGAATATCAGTAGGGGCATTCATAGATACAAATGGTGCAAGAAGTGAGGCTAAGGCGAGGGTTAAGGCGCCTGCTCCTGACAGATTCTACGAGAACCAAAGCAGGGAATTTGAAGGAAAGAGCCTTAAAGAGGCTTGGCTTTCAGTGCTTAGCGACTTAAATGCCTGCGGCAAGAAGGGACTTGTTGAGAGATTTGACAGCTCTATCGGTGCAGCCACAGTCACCATGCCATTTGGCGGAAAGTACCAGTTAAGCCCTATTCAGACTATGACAGCCAAGCTGCCAAATGATCTTGGTGAGAGTGATGTGGTAACTCTTATGAGCTATGGCTTTGATCCTTATATCTCAAAGGAAAGCCCTTACCATGGAGCTGTCTATGCTGTTATCAATTCTGTAGCAAAGATAGTTGCAGCAGGTGGTGACATGGGTAAGATTCACTTCACCTTTCAGGAGTATTTTAAGAGGCTTGGTGATAAGGCTGAGCGCTGGGGAGAGCCGCTTGCAGCCCTGCTTGGTGCATACGAGGCACAGATGAAGCTTGGACTTGCTTCAATAGGAGGCAAGGACAGTATGTCGGGTAGTTTTAATGACATAGATGTACCACCAACTCTTGTAAGCTTTGCTGTAGATACAGGAAATGCTAACGACATTATCAGTCCTGAGCTTAAGAAGGCAGGAAATGTCCTCGTTAAATTTAACATAGAAGAAAATGAGTACAGGCTGCCTGTATTTGAAAAGCTGATTGAAGACTATAACAAGATAACGGCTCTCATACATAAAAAGCATATAGTTTCAGCCTATGCCCTTGGCAGATACGGAGTCTCTGAGGCTGTAAGCAAGATGGCTTTTGGTAACAAGCTCGGAGTAAAGTTTGATGAAAGTATTACCGAGAGGGACTACTTTAAGCCTGACTTTAGCGGTATAGTAGCTGAAGTAAGTACAGGAAGCCTTGATGAGGTAATGAAGTCAGGACTTAATGTAACACTTCTTGGTGAAGTTACTGACAGTGGCAAATTCCAGTTTGCAAATACAAGTATAGACATAGAGGAAATGCTTAATAGCTGGCAGGAAAGACTGGAAAAGGTATATCCTACAAAGACAGAAGAAAAGGCAGCAAAGCCCGAGGAGAATATCTATGATGTAAGAAAAGAGGCTGGTTTTGCTCCTGCATCTGAGAACAAGCTTTATGTAGCAAAGAATAAGGTGGCAAAGCCTAAGATCTTCATCCCTGTATTCCCTGGTACAAACTGTGAGTATGACCTTACTAAGGCATTTACAAAGGCAGGTGCAGAGGTCGAGACAGTTGTATTTAAGAACCTTAATGCAGAAAATATCAAGGACTCTGTGGAAGAATATGTAAAGGCTATAAAGAACTCTCAGATAATAATGTTCCCTGGCGGTTTCTCAGCCGGAGATGAGCCTGACGGTTCTGCTAAGTTCATAGCTTCAGTATTTAGAAATCCTCAGATAGCAGAGGAGACCAATAGACTTCTTAAAGAGAGAGACGGACTCATCCTCGGTATCTGTAATGGTTTCCAGGCCCTTATCAAGCTGGGGCTTGTGCCATACGGAGAAATCACCGAGATAAAGGAGGATTCTCCAACTCTTACAACCAACAAGATAGGCAGACATATATCTCAGTCAGTATACACTAAGGCAGTTACCAACAAGTCTCCTTGGCTTATGAATGTAAGGCTTGGGGAGGTTTACTCCATTCCGGCCTCACATGGAGAGGGAAGATTTGTGGCAAATGAAGAATGGCTTAAGAAGTTGTCTGCAAATGGACAGATTGCCTTCCAGTATGCCGATGCAGAAGGTAATGTGACCATGGATTGTGCTTTCAATCCAAATGGCTCTTACAATGCAGTTGAAGGTATCATCAGCCCTGATGGCAGGGTGCTTGGCAAGATGTGCCACTCTGAGAGAATTGGTAAAAATGTTGCTATCAACATAGTCGGAGAAAAAGATCAGGGCATATTTGAAAGCGGAGTAGAGTACTTCAGATAGATACTTATTATATGATGTGGGTGTCAAAAAGTATTTGGCACCCAATGATACAGGCTTGCTACAGCGTAGCTTTAGCAAGCCTTGCAAAAATATTCGTAATCCGCTCATTTTTTTGCAAAAAATGGCTGCTTACTCATATTTTTTGCGTGTCAAAAGATAATAATTTCTCTTGTAAGCAAGCCCCTCTCGAATTTTTATACTTTTGACACTGTATCATTATATTATTAAAGGGAGTTAAGCACTAAAAATGGTGCTAAACTCCCTTTTTAAAACTCGGCTCGTTAAAAGTCCTGTTACCGGTTTAAGATTATTTGCCCTTATCAGGTAAGCTTCTTTAGAGAATACATCTGATTGATTTATGACAGTCTTTCCTTAAAGTCCTCGTATCCAAAGCTTTTGATATTCTCCACACTACCGTCCTTTTTAAGTACAGCAAGGTCTGGAAGAGGCATACCGTTGAATGTGTTGTTTTTAACAAAAGAATAAATGCCATATCGCCAAATATGAGCATATCTCCAATGTTCTTTTCTTCATCAAAGGAGAAGTCGCCGATTATATCTCCTGCCAGACAGGTACAGCTACCAAGTCTATAGGTATATTTCTTTTCGCCCGCTTCTCCTGAGGTAAAAAGAGGAGGTCTGTAAGGCATCTCAATCACATCAGGCATATGGCAGGCAGCACTGATATCAAGAATCAGATTGGTGGTGTCACCTGAGGTGGTCTTATCAAGGATAGTTGTTACTGAATAGCCTGCATTTAGGGCAACTGCCTCACCCGGCTCAAGATAGACTTCCACATCAAACAGGGACTTAGCCTCATTTATACACTTAATCAGCAGCTCTCTGTTATAATCCTCCCTTGTTATATGATGGTACCACCGCCAAAAGTTCAGCCATTTCATATTATTTAGATATTTTCCAAAATTCTTATCACAACCTCCAAAGTATCCCTAAAGGATCTGCCCCTGTTCACAAAGGGTGTGAAAATGAAGTCCGTCAACACTCGCTAGTAGTGAAGCATCTTCTTTAAGAGCATTTTCAAGAGTACTTAGAGTGATGCCAAGCCTGCTTCCACTGGCACAGGGATCGTAGATTTCATGACCTTCTTGCGTGGAAAACTCAGGATTTATTCTAATTCCTATACTAACTCCTTTATCTAGGCAGTATTTTTTTATATTTCTTAAGCTGATTTACAGAGTTAAATATAATGTGGTCGCAGATCCTTGTAATTTCCTCCATATCCTCTTCCTTATAAGCAGGGAGAAGATATGATTCTCCTTTTTCATTTCCTCGGCACCAAGTCTAGCCTCAAAAAGCCCACTGGCTGTAGCTCCTGCGAGATATTCTCCCTATGAGAGGGTAGAAATAAAAAGCCTGAAAAATGCCTTTTTGTGCAAGTAGAATCTTTGCTTTCGTCTCATCCATAATAGACTTAAGAATCTTGCAGTTTTTCCTCTATCTTGGTATCATCTATGACATAGCAGGGAGTTTTAAGCCCCTCAAATGCCTCTTTTAACTCTTGATAGTTATTTGAAATCAAGTTAAACTCCTTTCACTCGGTTATTCACTCTTAGCCGTAGACAACTTATTTGACCAAGAAAAGTCAAATAAATGGTTTTAGGTATGCGACTAAGGGATAGTAATAATTTGGTCTTATATTCAAAGACACAGAGAGGTTTAATTCTCTGTGTCTGAGTGAACTAATTATTCATGTATATTTGAATAAAAAAATTTATATCAAAGTCTGACTGGAGTCATTAAAATACTATGTACACCTTGTTTTTACTTCGGTAATAAGAGTTTTGCGACCTATTCTACAGCTGTCTTATGGTACGAGAACAGGGTTTTCTTCAACCTGCCAAGGAAGTCCCCACTTATTAAGAGCCTCCATATATGGATCAGGATCGAACTCATCAGTTGTAAATACACCAGGTTTTCTCCAAAGTCCGTTTAATACAAGCATGGAGCCTATCATAGCAGGAACACCTGTAGTATAGCTTACAGCCTGACTTCCTACTTCTTTGTAGCAAGCTTCGTGGTCACAGATGTTGTAGATGTAGATGCTCTTTTCCTTGCCGTCCTTAACTCCAGTGAAAATACAGCCGATATTGGTCTTTCCCTTTGTACGAGGACCAAGTGAAGCAGGATCAGGAAGGAGGGCCTTAAGGAACTGGATAGGAACTATCTCTTTTCCTTCATAGTTGATAGGGGTAGTAGAGAGCATACCTACATTTTTCAAGGCAGTTCATATGTGTGAGATAGCTCTGCCCAAATGTCATAAAGAAGCGGATACGCTTAACCTCAGGCATATTTCTGCCAAGAGCCTCAAGCTCCTCGTGGTGAAGAAGGTACATGTCTTTCTGTCCAACTTCTTTAAAGTTATACTCGCGCTTGATGCTCATTGCAGGGATTTCTACCCACTTACCATTCTCAAGGTAGCTGCCAGGTGCAGATACTTCACGAAGGTTAATCTCAGGGTTGAAGTTGGTAGCAAATGGATAGCCATGGTCTCCACCGTTGCAGTCAAGTATATCAATGGTATCTATCCTGTCAAAATAATGCTTCTTTGCGTAAGCAGCAAATACGCTGGTTACACCCGGATCAAAGCCTGTTCCAAGAAGTGCTGTAAGTCCTGCTTTTTCGTATTTCTCAGCATAAGCCCACTGATAAGAGTAGTCAAAAAGTGCTGAAAATCCTTTTTCTTTGCAACGCTTCTCGTAAGCAGCCTTCCACTCAGGCTCTTCTGTATCCTCAGGCTCATAGTTAGCTGTATCGATGTAATGTACATTTGCAAGAAGGCAGGCATCCATAATAGCAAGATCCTGATAAGGAAGTGCCACGTTGAGCACTGCATCAGGCTTGTAGCTCTTTATAAGCTCTACTGTCTTAGCTACATCCATAGCATCTATCTCTGCAGTAGTAATAACGGTCTTTGTCTTGCCCTCAAGCCGAGCCTTAATAGCATCGCATTTTGACTTTGTTTTACTTGCTATACAAATCTCTGTGAAAACTTCGCTGTTCTGACAGCATTTGTGGATTGCAACCTGTGCAACTCCACCGCAACCGATAATAAGTAATCTTGACATTATTTTTTCTCCTTTATTTTCTTCTTCTTCCAATATATCTTCAACATATTTAGGTAACATAAATGCGCCTACATGGAGGTTGCTTGTATAATACCAGGTTTTGATATTTCTCTTTTTCCACTCATCAGGCTTGAAGTCTGTGATAGGGTGGTACTTTTTGCTGGCAAAGCCAAACATCCAGTAGCCCGAAGGACAGGTAGGGATATGCGCCTGATATACACGGCTTATAGGAAAGCTGGTATACACCTTTCTATGCATTGCCCTGAAGGCTTCTTCATCTTCGTCAAAGAAGGGGCCTCCATGCTGGTAAACCATAATTCCATCATCTTTAAGAGCCTTGTAGCAGCTGCCGTAGAATTCTTTGGTAAACAGTCCTTCAGTATGGCCAAAGGGATCAGTAGAGTCATTTATAATGAGGTCGTATTCAGCTCTTCTGCCTCTAAGGAAGCGAAGTCCGTCCTGATGGGTTATATGGACTCTCTCATCATCGAACCCCTTTACTGCATCAGGGAAAAACTCCCTACAAACCTCAACCATTTGCTCGTCAGGCTCTACAACTTCTATTCGCTCGATCTCGGGATATGCAGTCAGCTCTCTGGCTACACCTCCGTCACCTCCGCCTATTATAAGCACACTCTTTACATTTGGGTGTACTGACATAGGTACGTGGGCAACCATTTCGTTGTATACAAATTCGTCTGCTTCTGAGAAGATTATATCTCCGTCAAGCATCAGGAACCTGCCGAATTCGCGTGACTGAAATACCTCTATTTTCTGGAATTCGCTTTCTGCACTGTATAGCTGCCTTTCGACACCTATATCCATACTCACGTTCTCGGTAAACTCTTCAAAAACGTGGATGTTTGTATAATCGGACATCTTTCCTCCTTTCTTTGATTGAGTATTTTTAAAAGTGTTACAAGCTTAGATTTATATCTATCATATATATTTTTTGAATTCCTTACTCCATTCTTTTCTCATAACTCGGCTTAGTACCTTCAGGCAATTGTTCTAAAACACTGCCCCATAGCTTGATATTTTACTATTTCAAGAATTTCTACCAAAGCCAGTCTATGAACTGCCCTAGAAAACGAAGTATCGCTGTAATCAACTGGAATAATCTCTATTTCAATTTTATAACCTTTTTTAAGTATTCATCAATTTTTCGGAACTAGATTTTTGTAGATTATTATTTAAATACATATAACATATAGTAGAACCAAGTAATCGTTTTGTGACATTAACTGATTTTTCCAACATATAGACATTCCTGCGTTCCTTCTGCAAATATTTTATAAACACCAACTATATCTTTACCGTCTAATACTTCAGAAGGAATATAAATGTTTTTCTTTAGCTTGTGCAATCTCTTTATCTGTCATCATAGTTTTTCCTCACAACTTTTAATTTATAGTTAAATTTTGTTATATCACAAATTCTACTTTATCAGTACTTCCAACCTCTTAACCTCAGGATCGGCTGTACCCTGTAAGCTGCATCCTTTTTCTTTTGCATAGAGTATATGGTCAACAATATCCTTTGTAATAAGCTCTCCCGGAGCAAGTATAGGAATGCTCCGTGGATATGCCATAACTGACTCGCCAGCGACCCTGCCATATGATTCCTTTATAGGCACAGACTCCTTTTCAGCATAAAATGAATACTGCGGACTTGAAACTACCTTTGGAATAACTGCATCCACAAAGGCAAGACCACTTTTCTCTCTGGCATACAGCCTCTTGATATCCTCAAGAGCACCAACAAGCCTTTTCTATATCCTGAAGCCTGTCGCCTATTGAGATATAAGCCATAATATTTCCTATATCGCCGAATTCTATCTGTATATCATATTCATCACGGAGTAAATCGTAAATCTCAATTCCTGTAAGTCCTATATCTTTGGTGTACACACAAAGCTTGGTTACATCAAAGTCATAGACATTCTTTCCGTCTATGAGCTCTTTCCCATAGGCATAGTACCCGCCTATGCTGTTTATCTCATTTCTGGCGTACTCCGCCATAGTTATAACCTTTGCAAAGCTCTCCATGCCTCTAAGTGCAAGGTTTCTCCTTGAAAGGTCAAGACTTGAAAGCAGGAGATAGTTAGCTGAGGTCGTCTGGGTAAGTCCTATTATCTGTCTCACATGACCTACATTCATATTTTCACCTGTTAGTAGGATGGAGCTCTGAGTAAGGCTTCCACCTGATTTGTGCATAGAAATAGCTGCCATGTCAGCTCCTGCACGCATTCCCGCCATAGGAAGATTGGAGCCGAAATAAAGCTGGGTTCCGTGTGCCTCATCTACAAGGACTTTCAGCCCTTTTTCATGGGCATAGTCGGTTATGCTCTTAAGGTCGGAGCAGATACCGTAGTAGGTCGGATTATTTACTAGCACAGCCACCGCGTCGGGATTGCTATCTATGGTTTCCTTAACTGCCTCTATTTCCATACCGAGAGCCACTCCGATGACGGGATGAATCTCAGGCTTTACATAGACAGGGATGGCACCACAGAGAATGAGTGCATTGATTACGCTCTTGTGCACATTTCTTGGCAGAATAATCTTGTCGCCTGCCTTGCAGACAGAAAAGTACCATACTATGTACTGAGGCGGTGGTTCCGCCTACCATAAGAAAGGCATGAGCGGCACCAAAGCACTCAGCCATAAGCTCTTCAGCCTCTGAAATGACGGAAACAGGGTTAGAGAGGTTGTCAAGGGGCTTCATACTGTTTACATCAAGGGAAACACATTGTGCCCCAAGAAGTCTAACAAGCTCAGGGTTTCCGCGTCCTCTTTTGTGTCCCGGCACGTCAAAAGGTACCACTCTTTTTTTCTTAAATGTCTCAAGAGCCCTCACAAATGGGAGCTCTCTGCTGTCTGCTAATGTCCATCTTATTTTTCCCTCATATCTATATAATAAAAAAGTGTGCTCGCACACACTTCGCGCGCGAGCAGTGCCGTAAAGGCAAATTCCCCTGCCGCGAGCTGTGCATCCCTCGGAGATTTTTATTTGACAGGTAATTTCGGAGAAATTTCCTGTCAAATAAAAAAGCAGCTCAATCATCTTGAGCTGCACGTAGTTTTCCTAAGAACAGAATAAGTGCGTTAACTTCATTCAGAGTAGTCCAGCAAATATCAGGTTGCTGCTCTTATTGACGTTTCACAAGATGATAATGATTGTAGAGTAATCAACTTATAAAATCCGGGCTTCAAACCCTATCAATAATGTGGAATAACCACTACGGCAAGTGACCGCCTGTCCGTAAGGCAAAAACAAATTTGGTCTGATATTTGCATGATGAATCACGCAACTATGTGGAATAATCATAACATCAAAGGAACTTAGTGTCAATAGGAACGCCAAATTTATGTGCTAGAGAATACATAAAATGCTCAGCGAAAATTTTGTAAAAAATTTGAGGTGATAAGCCTAAAAAACATAGAAAGTTTGAAAAACTTAAAAAGCTCAAAAATCTTCTTGACAATGGAGTAAGATGGGTCTAACATAGACCTATAAAATTAAATAGCATTCTTCAGGGCAGGGTGTAATTCCCGACCGGCGGTAAAGTCCAGCGAGCATTTGCAGAATCGGTGAGCCTCGGCAATTCCGATACCGACAGTAAAGTCTGGATGAAAGAAGAAAATAATAGGATATTAACTTATCCTATGTTTTTTTGCAGCGTAATCAGCCCTGTACCAATCGGTCAGGCTTTTTCCCTAAAGAATGCGGGAAAGAGGAAAAAATGATTTTATTAGGTGGTTTGAAAGATGCAGCAGTTGAAAATTGGGGCATGGTTGTCATCACCCTGGCAGTGGTGGCCTTGCTTCTTGCACTGGCATTTGTTGCAGAAAGAGTCCTTAAGAAAGAAAGAGAAGACGCATCGTTCAAAGTAAGTTTTCTTGCGATAGTAGCAATGTTCTCAGCTATCTCAGCAGTGCTTATGTTGTTTGAGTTTCCTATTCCCTTCATTGCGCCAGGCTTTTACAAGATTGACCTCAGTGAGGTACCTGTGATTATCGGTGCTTTTGCTTTGGGGCCTGTGGCAGGTATTGTTATAGAATTTGTGAAGATATTGCTTAATTTATTTATAAATGGCACATCATCTGCCTTTGTGGGAGAATTCGGCAATTTCGTTGTAGGCTCAGCTTTTGTTATTCCTGCGTCCATTATGTACTTAGCAAAGAAAACCAAGAAAAAGGGCTATAGTGGGGCTTGTAGCAGGTGTTGTTACTACAACTGTAATCGGATGTCTTGAAATGCCTTTGTACTTCTTCCTTTTATGGAGCTGCCTTTGGAGGCATAGACAAGATTATAGCTGCCGGAACAGCTGTAAACCCGGCGGTTAACAGCGTATTTGTATTTTGTCTCATTTTGGTTGCACCATTCAATATTATTAAATTTAGCATTGTATCTGTAATAACTGTGCTTATTTACCATAAGATTAGTTATTTGCTCAAGATGGGGAAATAAAAGAGATATTCACGGAATTTAAACTTGACTTTTTATGTTGTGATATCTTATCATATTCTTGAAGATAGAAACTCAACTAGTGTAAACGAACCCCAGAGCGGCTACTCTGGGGTTCTTCCAAATTTTAGGAGGTTAGGCTTCGTCGGAGAAAATTAAATTTCCCACGGTCTTGAATTCTATCCGAAATTGTGGTAGAATGCTGAAAGATATGTTTTGAAAGGAAGAGATGGTTATGTCTACATTAAGAATTGTTGTTACAGTTATTTATTGCATTATATGCATTGCACTTGCGGCTATAGTACTTTTACAGGAAGGAAAGCAGCAGGGGCTTGGAAGCATCGGCGGTATGGCTGATACCTACTGGGGCAAGAATAAGAGCCGTTCAATGGAAGGTAATCTTAACAAGGCTACCACAGTTGTTGCCCTCGGCTTTTATAGTGCTTTCATTTGTACTTAATATGAAGTGGTAATTAAGTAGAACAAGAAAATTTTAACTGTTGCATAGTATGTTGTTTCAGGTCTTATCCTGCCTACACACTTTGTAGCAGTTTTTCTTTTTTTCGCTATAATTATATTAGATAGACAAGGGGTGATAGAGGTGGCTAAAGAATATACAAAGAAGATGAGAGAAAGAAAAGAGGCACTTTTGGAATTCTTTGAAAGGAAGGACTATGTCCCTATGAAGTTTAGGGATATTGCGTCCCTGTTTCAAGTGCCTAAGGCTGAAAGAGGAGACTTACAGCTTATACTAAATGACATAATAAAAGAGGGAAAGCTTGCAGAAAATGGAGAGGGACGTTACACAAAGCCTGATGCCGACCTCGTCACAGGAACATTTATGTCTACTGCGAAGGGCTTTGCCTTTCTTAGAACTGCGGAGGATGAGGAAGATGTGTTCATTCCTGCCTCAGAAGTCTGCAATGCCTTTGAAGGGGATACTGTTACTGTTAAACTTTTAGCCAAAAGCAGGGGTAAGAGCAGAGAAGGTAAGGTAGTTAAGGTAATTGAGCGAGCATTTACTACAGTTGTAGGCACATTTGAAAAAAGTAAGAATTTTGGCTTTGTAGTACCCGACAACACTAAGATTAGTTCTGATATTTACATACCCTAAGAATGCCTGCAAAGATGTGCCTAAGGGTGTAAAGGTGGTTGCAGAGCTTACAAGCTATGGTGACGCTAAGCATAGTCCTGAGGGCAAGATAATAGAGATTCTTGGCTTTGAAAATGAAAAGGGTGTTGACATTCTCTCTATCGCCAAGGCTTATGGCATAGAGGATGAATTTCCGAAGGAAGTGCTTGAAGAAGTTAAGAAGGTTCCATCTAAGGTTATAAAGACTTCGATTAAGAACAGACTTGACCTTAGAGAAATGAAGATAGTTACCATAGACGGCGAGGATGCAAAAGACCTTGATGATGCTGTATCTGTGACTAAGGAAGTTAAGGCAGGCGGAGAGGTTATCTACCATTTGGGAGTGCATATTGCTGATGTTACCAATTATGTGAAGGAGGGCTCAGCCCTTGATAAGGAAGCCATTAAGCGTGGTACAAGTGCCTACCTTGTAAATAAGGTAATACCTATGCTTCCTAAGGAGCTTTCAAACGGCATCTGTTCCCTAAATGAAAATGTGGACAGACTCACCCTTTCCTGTCTTATGGATATAAATGATAAGGGAGAAGTAATCTCCCACGAAATAGCAGAAACAGTTATTAGGACTGCACATAGGATGAATTATTCTGATGTAAATGTGCTTATTACAGGTGAGGGCGAGAGACTTAATGAATTAAAAAGAAAAAGTATGAAGATGTGTACGAAATGCTGGTAAATGCAGAGGAACTGGCGCTCATCCTAAGAAAACACAGGCACGAGAGGCTCTATTGACTTTGATTTCCTGAGGCTAAGGTTGAGGTTGATGACAATGGAAGGGTTACAGATATAAGGGCGTACGATAGGAATGAGGCTACCAGGCTGATTGAGGATTTTTATGCTTATTGCTAATGAAACTGTGGCGGAAGACAGCTTCTGGCAGGAACTTCCTTTTGTATATAGAACTCATGAGAATCCTGATGAAGAAAAAAATTAGGGAATTAAGTATATTTATTAATAATTTTGGGTATAATATAGGAAAGGGTGGAAAAGAAAAAGTCTAAGACGGAAGTTCATCCAAAGGATATTCAGAAGCTTTTTAAGCAAGATAGAGGGGACTCCTGAAGAGATGCTTATTAACAGGATGACACTAAGAAGTTTAAAGAGGGCTAAGTACACGACCTCCTGCGATGGACATTTTGGACTTGCCGCTAAGTATTAGTGCCATTTTACCTCTCCTATAAGGAGATACCCTGATTTGCAGATACACAGGATAATAAAGGAGAATCTAAACGGCAGGCTTACAGACAAGAGGGCAACGCATTATAAGGCGGTTCTTTACGATATAGCGCTTCGCTCAAGTATGATGGAGCGAAGGGCTGATGAGGCAGAGAGAGAAGCGGATAAGATGAAGGCTGCTGAGTTTATGTCCCATAAAATCGGCGAAGAATTTGACGGTGTAATCTCGGGTGTAACAAGCTGGGGTATATATGTAGAACTTCCAAACACTGTTGAGGGCATGGTTAAAATCAGCAGTATAAGAGGGGATTACTACGAATTTAATGCTGAAAGAATGGAAATTGTAGGGGAACATACCAAGAAGAAATTTAGTCTGGGACAGCAGGTTAGAGTAAAAGTAGTTGAGGCAAGTAAGCAGATGAGAACCATAGATTTTAGGATAGTAGAAGGAGAGAAGGATGTCTAAGGACAATTATAAAGTAGTGGCGCAGAATAAGAAAGCTAGTTTTGATTATTTCATAGAAGAGAGATACGAGACTGGGATTACCCTTGCAGGTACTGAAGTTAAGTCAGTTAGAATGGGCAAGGTCAGCATCAAGGAGTCCTACGTGCAGATAGACAAAAATGGTGAGGTTATCATCATAGGTATGCATATCAGCCCTTATGAGAAGGGGAATATATTCAACAAAGATCCCCTTAGAACAAGGAAGCTCCTTATGCACAGGGCTGAGATAAATAAGCTTGTGGGCAAGGTAAAGACAGCGGGCTACACCCTGGTGCCTATTAAGGTTTACCTTAAAGGCAGTCTTGTCAAGGTTGAAATAGGCCTTGCAAGAGGTAAGAAAAACTATGATAAGCGTCAGGATATACAGAAAAAAGACCAGAGGCGTGAGGCTGAAAGAGATTATAAGGTGAGGAATCTGTATTAAAAGCTAAAAGGAGAGGCTGTTATGAATGGTGAAATTTTAGAGGAATTATCAAATGGTATAGTTGAAATAATAAATAGTAATATTGAAAAAGTAATACTATATGGTTCATTTGCAAGAGGGACAAATGATAAGGATTCTGATGTAGATATAATGGTTATAGTAAAAAAATGAGCTGGATAAATTTACTGAAAGATAAATTATCGGATTTTTATCGTTGACATGAATTTGAAATATGATAAAGTGTTTTCTGTCATTGATGTAAATGTACATGAATTTATAAAATGGGCTGACACTTTGCCGTTTTATAAAAATGTAAACAGAGAGGAATTGTGTTATGGACAGCAGCTTAATTGTTAAACAACGTAGAAAAATATTTAGTGACACGCTGGAAACAGTGATGAATTTGTGTTTAGCTATAGAAAGGTTGATATATGAATTTTTTTATAAGGATAAGGTTAATAAAAAAAGTATCTTGAAATCTCAATGTATGTGATTTTTTACCTGCATAGTTATCTTTCTATTAAGCAGGGTTACGGACCAGCTTCCTACCCTTGCAAAGACTGCGGGGCAGGTTGTGTCTTGGGTGGGGGCGATACTTAAGCCGGTAATCATAGGCTTTGTTATTGCTTATCTCCTGTTTCCAATGCTTGAAAAAATAGAAAGCCTGCTTCAAAAGATAAAACCTCTTAAAAAGAAGAAAAGCGTTAGAGGTCTTGCGGTAGCTCTCGGAGTCGTTATTCTGATTGGCTTGTTTTTGTTGGTTTCACTGCTTGTTTCAATTATTACCAAACAGGCAAGGGCGGCTAATTCAGAGGACATAATTGAAGGTATTAAGACCTATGCAAACTCTATAAATTCGCTGTACTGGGAGCTTATGGACAGACTTGACAAGCTAAATATTAACTCAGCTGAGATAAAATCCAGTGTAGATACATTTATGAACAACATAGGTACTTACCTGCTTAATCTGTCAAGCCAGGTGGGCAATATAGCAGGTAACTTGAAAGATGGTGTTGCTACAGCGTTCTTCGCTCTTATATTTAGCATATACTTTCTGCTCGATATGCCTAAGCTTAAAACATACTGGGGCAGGGTGCTTACCATCATTCTGCCAAAGAGAGTAAAGTCTACAATGGACACCATGATTAGCGATGCAGACAGGGTATTTTCGGGCTACATAAGAGGTCAGGCCTTTGATGCTTTTATGGTAGGAGTCGTTGTAAGTATAGTATTTTCAATAATCGGAATACAGTATGCCATTGTAATAGGACTTCTTATTGGCCTTGGCAATCTTATCCCTTATATGGGACCGATAGTTGGCTACACCTCAATAGCAATTGTAGGAATAGCTACAGGTGATTATAAAAGCATGATAATAGCGGCGATTGCCCTGCTTATTATACAGGCAATAGATGGAAACCTCATCTACCCTAAGCTTTTAAGCTCAAGTGTCAATATTCATCCTATGATAGTCATCATCTCTCTTACGGTAGGTGCAAGTATAGGCGGTCTTGTAGGAATGATAGTTGCAGTACCATCAGGAGCACTGGCGAAGGTATGGTTTGAGAGGCTTATTAGCTTAAAGGAGAAGAGAAATGAAGCTAAAGAAATGAAAGAAGCTAACGAAGTCGGCGAAAATAACGAAAATAAAGAGAATAAAGAAAACAAAGATAATAAAGTAAATAAAGAAAACAAAAGGTGAATAATGGAAAAGTTCGAGAAAATCTTTAATATGAGCTTTGAACAGGCTATGCTCTATGTATCAAAAGCCTGTTATTATACTAATATTATGTAAAGATAGTAGTAACCATAGTGCTTAGGATATTAGACCGAATTTTGTACCTCCAAAGTTAGATAAAGGTATGCAGGGCTTTTTAAGCAGATTGCAAGAGTCGTGCTCTACATAATAGGTATTATTATGGCGGCGCAGTCTGTCGGAATAAATACATCATCCATTGTAACTCTTCTAGGTGTTGTCTCCCTTGCTTTTTCACTTTTCCTTGCAAAATATCCTTACCAATGTATTTTCAGGAATAATGCTCCTTATCACAAAGCCATTTGCTATAGGTGACTTTATAGAGGTATCAGGAGTGATGGGGACAGTCACAAGCATCACTCTTATGCGTACCAGAATATGTACTCCAGACAATAAGGTAGAACTCATACCCAATTCTGATGTTGCTTCACAGAGGATATCAAACTACTCGGGAGAGGCTAAAAGGAGAGTGGATATAGAGATATCTGCTGATTATAAGGCAGCTACAAAGGATGTTATTTCCGCAATAAAAAGTGTAGTTGATAAAGACGAGCGTATAGCTAAAGACGGAGTATATACACCTACAATAAGGCTGTTAAGATTCAATGCAAGCGATATTACGTATGCAGTAAGGGTCTGGTGTGAAACCCCTGTTTACTTGGATGTTTATTTTGATTTGATGGAGAATGTAAGAGAATCCTTTAAGGAAAATGGGATTGAGTTCAGTTATCCTCAAAGGGTGGTTCATATTGATTCAAAAAATAGCTAATTTTACCTATAGACAAACTAGGTAAAATTGTGTACAATATAATCTCATAAAATATTTGGTCATTTATAAGTATGATGCAAGTGTCAAAAGTATCAAAATAAATATAACTGACCATCATCATTACGGAGGAAAAAAATGAAAAGAAAATTATTAGGACTAATATTAGCTTCAACTTTAGTAGTATCAGCTTGTCAGGGTAACTCCGGCAGCTCTTCTTCTGCAAAGAGCAGTACAAGCTTCCACATCAGGAAGTGCTGCAGTGACTGAGAGTAAGACATCATCAGCCGGCAGCCAGACATCAGCAACTGACAGCAAGACATCATCAGCTAGCAGCCAATCATCCGCTTCTTCTGCAAAAGAAGGAAGCACTGCTTCAGCAGGCACAGAGGCAGGCAAGGAGAAATTCCCTTCATTTGAAACAACTGACACCAAGGGAAATAAGATAACAGAGAAAATCTTTGCTGACAAAGACATAACCATGGTAAATGTATGGGGAACCTTCTGCGGGCCTTGTATCAATGAAATGCCTGAGCTTCAGAAGATATATGAAAGCCTTCCTAAAAATGCCAATCTGATTGGTATTGTAGCAGATGTTCCTGAAGGAATGAAGGATGGAGTTGACAATGCAAACTATATCGAAAAGCAGACCGGTGTAAAGTATACCAACCTTACACTCAGTGATTCACTTAGCAGCTTTGCGAAGAGATTCTATGCAGTTCCATCCACAATCTTCGTAGACAAGAACGGAAACATCATCGGTGAACTTGTAATGGGTGCCGATATTGATGCTATGTGAGAAACTTACAGAATGTGCTACAGATTGGAAATATGAGTCGTAAAAACATAACATAGATATAGAGCGAGAAGCGTATGGCGGCTGCATCGCTGATATCAGGAAAATGGATACCGGTGATTTCTACAGTATAAACGAGATACACAAAGCCCTTGCCTGCCTTGACAAAATCTGTTAATGACAGTAAACTTCTGTATATGACGTAGATTTTGGAGGGATTATGGCAAAGGAATATAATTCCAAGGGTAAAAATGAAGTTATAATGTATCTGAAGGCTCATAATGAGCATAGGCTCACAGTTGTAGAGATTCTTGATGGACTAAAGGAAGAGGGTATCAGTATCAACCGCTCAACCATATACAGGAACCTTGATAAGCTAGTGGAAAGTGGCGATATACTGGCTTTTAAGGGAAAGGATAATGAGTCCGCATTTTACCAGTATTCGGGAGAGCACAAGGAATGCAATGCCCATCTTCATTTGCAGTGCGATTCCTGTGGGAAGATTTTTCATCTTGAACATGGCTTTGTGGATGACTTTATGGATAAGCTTCGTAAAGACCTAAAGGTGGAGCTTGATGTATCAAAGACCATGCTTGTAGGAACCTGTGAGAAATGTTTGGGAAAATAAATTGATATGTAAATAAGGCATAGCCTTTTGCGTGACCAAAGTTGGACTTAGTATCTGATGTTTGGAAAGTGGCGCAGGGCTGTGCCTTTTTTGTTATGTATATTTCTCGTGATTTATGGTTTTAAAACTTGGTGAACTATGTTATAATTAAAAGATATAACGGACAAGATGATTATAAACTTGATAAAAGATGATGAACTTAAATAAATGGAATATACACGAGAGGTAGTAACCTATGACTTTACAGCAGTTAAGATATGTAATAGAAGTAGCCAAGACAGGCTCTATGAATGTAGCTGCAAAAACAGCTCTTTTGTGAGCCAGCCGAGTCTGTCGATGGCTATTAGGGAGCTTGAAAATGATGTGCATATATCTATCTTTGAAAGAACTACCAAGGGAGTGGTAATCACCGCTGAAGGTGAGGAATTTCTAGGCTATGCCAGGGCAGATTATCAATCAGGTGGAACTCTTAGAGGACAAATACATAGAGGCAGGACAGATAAAGAAGAAAGTTCGGAGTATCCGCACAGCATTACTCATTTGCCGTAAAAGCTTTTTGTGGAGATGGTAAAGGGCTTTTGATATGGACAAGCACGAGTTTGCCATAAGAGAGGCAAGAACACACGATGTCATCCACGATGTGGTTACAGGCAAGAGTGAGATAGGAATACTTTTATACCAATGATTTTTAATGAAAAAGGTGTTAAATAAGATATTTAAGGATAATCAGCTTGAGTTTGTTCATCTTTTCACCTGTGAAGGCTACGCTTATCTTTGGAAGAATCATCCACTGGCAGGGAAGAAGGTCATAGCCCTTGAGGAACTTCAGGACTATCCTTGCCTTTCGTTTGAGCAGGAGATAACAATTCGTTTTATTTTTGCGGAGGAAATACTTTAGTACCTACGATTTTAAGAAGACTATTAAGTCAAATGACAGGGCTACCAATTTGAACCTTATGGTGGGGCTAAATGCCTTTACTCTGTGTTCGGGTATCATCTGCGAGGAGCTAAATGGCAGTGATTATATTGCGGTTAAGCTTGCTAAGGAGGTGACTATGGATATTGGGTATATCAAGAGGGCTCATATGAATATGAGTGAGATAGGGGAGCTCTACATTGAAGAAATCAAGAAGTATGTGGGCTAAATAACAATTTAACAGGAGAACTTATTTGATGAAAAGGATAGAAACCGGAATTGATGGGCTTTTTTGTGGTGGAGCCAGAGGTTTTGGAGACCATAGGGGCTGGTTCATGGAGAGCTGGTCGAAGAGAAAGTTTGAAGAAATTGGGATTGACTGTGAATTTGTGCAGGACAACCATTCATTTTCAGAGAAAAAGGGCACTCTTAGAGGACTGCATTTCCAAAAGGGAGAATATGCCCAGGCTAAGCTTGTAAGGGTGCTAAGAGGCAGGGTTTATGATGTGGCTGTGGACCTTAGAAAGAATTCTCCTACCTTTCTTAAGTGGTTTGGGGTAGAGCTTAGTGAAGAAAATAAAAAAGAGTTTTTTATTCCAAGGGGCTTTGCGCATGGATTTTTAACTCTTACTGACAATGTGGAATTTGCCTACAAGGCAGATAATTATTATGACAAAGAGTCTGAGGGAGCAATCATCTACAATGATGAAAGGATTGCTGTGGACTGGAGGCTTGAAGAACTTGGGATAGATGAGGTTATTGTATCTGATAAGGATGAAATTGCGCCAAGACTTGAGGAAGTGGATGAAAGCTGTTTTTACATTTTATAGAAGCTCCTACCGATTTTTCTATAAAACATAGATGCTTTGAGTAAGAAATTTGAACGGTTATATTGAGATATATACTACCAAAGTAGAAAGAAGGGTATAAAATGAAAGTAATAGTAACAGGTGGCGCAGGCTTTATTGGAAGTAATTTTTATATTATGTACTTAAAAAACATCCCGAAAATGAGTATATTTGTTTGGATAAGCTCACTTATGCGGGCAATCTTTCAAACCTTGAAGAAGCACTTAAGAATCCAAAGCTTAGGTTCATAAAGGGAGATATTGCTGACAGGGACTTTATTTATAAGTTATTTGAAGAAGAAAAGCCTTATCAGGTGGTAAACTTCGCCGCAGAAAGCCATGTAGACCGCTCAGTTCTCTTTCCTGATGAGTTCTTAAGAACCAATATTACAGGGTGGGAGTGCTTCTTGATGCCTGCAGAAAGTATGGCATCAAGCGTTTTTCATCAGGTATCAACAGATGAGGGTTTATGGAGACTTGCCACTTGATAGAGAGGATTTATTCTTTACTGAGGATACCCCTCTTAACCCATCAAGCCCTTATTCATCCTCGAAGGCATCTGCAGACCTGATAGCTCTAGCTTATCACAGAACCTATGGACTGCCTGTGACCATATCAAGATGCTCCAACAACTACGGCGCTTATCAGTTCCCTGAGAAACTGATTCCTCTTATGATATACAATGCTAAGCACGATAAGGAACTGCCTGTATACGGCGAGGGTATCAATGTAAGGGACTGGCTCTATGTAGAAGACCATTGTATAGCCATTGATATGATACTTGAAAAGGGCAAGGTCGGCGAAGTCTATAATGTAGGCGGCCATAACGAGAAGAAGAATATAGAGGTGGTTAAGGCCATCTTAAAGGCTACGGGTAAGCCTGAGAGCCTCATTAAATACGTAACAGACAGACCGGGGCACGACCTAAGATACGCCATAGACCCAAAGAAGATAGGAGAGGAGCTTGGTTGGAAGCCGTTAACCCCTTTTGAGAAGGGTATTGAATACACCATAAAATGGTATCTTGATAATGCGAAGTGGATGGAAGATGTGATGAGTGGGGACTATGAAAAATACTACAAAAAGGTGTATAACAACCGCGAAGAAAAATTTGGCAGGTAAAAATGAGAATACTTGTAACCGGTGCAAAAGGACAGCTGGGTATAGCTGTTATGAGAGAATTATTAGGGAAAAAACAGGACTTTGACTTTAGGCTTATGCTTACGGTATCAAATGATGTCTCTTGGAATTCCCTGTACAACCTAATGAAAGAAGACGGACTTTTAGATGAGAGAGCGGAAATTACAACTCTTGATATAAGGGATTATTATGCTCTAAAGGCGTCTCTTCATAGCTTCTTGCCTGATGTTATTATCAATTGCTCTGCCTTTACTGCAGTGGATAACTGTGAGGACCACGAAGAAGAGGCAAGAGCTGTGAATGAAACAGGAGTGAAGAACCTCGCCCTTGTGGCAAAGGAAATAGATGCCGCCTTGGTACACATTTCAACGGACTATGTATTTGACGGCTGTGGAACCAAGCCTTATACAGAGGGTGACATGCCAAACCCTGTAAGTGCATACGGAAGAAGTAAGGCTTTTTGGTGAAAAAGCAGTTACTGACACCCTTGATAGATATTTTATTATAAGAACTGCCTGGCTCTACGGAGAGGGAAAAGAACTTTGTAAAGACTATGATTTCGCTATCAGAAAAAATAAGACTCTTCGTGTGGTTTCTGACCAGATTGGTTCTCCTACCTCTGCAGCGGAGCTTGCAAGGTTTATAGTATATCTCATCCAGACTGATAAATATGGAATCTGGCATGGGGTGTGTGACGGAAGTACAAGCTGGTATGAGCTTACCAAGGAGATAATGAGGCTTATGGGAAGAGAAGGGGTAGAGGTCCTGCCTATAACTACTGAGGAATATCCTACAAAGGCTAAACTACTACATTTTTCAGTGCTTTTCCAATGAAAAGCTTCATAATGAAACGGATTTTAAGATTAAATCCCGGAAAGAGGCGCTTAAGGAATATATTTCAAACCTATCTTAGAAAAGAAAAAAATAGAGTGGCTTATAGTGAGTATTCTTAAGATTTGCTTACAAGGCGCGTTAAATGACCTCTTTAGGTTGATTTTTGTGGGAATTATATGGTATAAAAAGTAGTCATAATATTACTATGAAAGAGAGGATAAGAATTGAACAACGAGAATGAAAAATATGGAGACAGTAGGGCAGCTTGAAGAGACAGCGAGGAAACTTGAGGATGTGACTACTAAGCTTGAGAATCTGGCGGAAAAGATGGAAGGTATAGAAAATGAGGCTAAAAAGGAAGAGAGCCTTTTTAATAAAATACTTGCAAAGAAGACCTTTGGCATCTTAGGCTGGGGCTTTTTTGCCTTTGTTATAGTGTCGCTAATCGCACAGGAAATAGGAGTAACATTGGTCAGGATGTTACACTCAGGCGGAGGGCAGATACCTTCGATTATGACCTACATTGTGTCATTTTTCCCATTGTACCTTGTAGCCTTTCCTGTGCTCTTACTTATTATCAGGAAACTACCTAATGATGGCAGACAAAAGGAGGGCATCGGCTTTTTCACCCTCTTAAAATGTTTTTGTATGTGCATTACCATTATGTATATTGGTAATCTCATAGGAACAGGGCTTTCGGGAGTTATCGGAGGCTTTTTTGGCAAGACTTCAACCAACAATCTTGCTGAACTTATTACAAATGCTGATATGACAGGTACAATCATCTTTGTTGTTATCTTAGGACCGATCATGGAGGAGATAGTATTTAGAAAAGATACTTATCGACAAGACTGTGAAGTTCGGAGAAAGAAACGCAATGATGCTTTTCTGCACTTATGTTTGGACTTTTCCATATGAACCTTTTTCCAGTTCTTTTTATGCCTTTGGTATAGGTCTCATCTTTTGCTTATGTTTACATAAAGAGCAGAAAGATAGGGTATTCAATAGCCTTCCATATGATTATCAACTTTATGGGATCTGTTTTGGCAGTGTTTGTGTCTAAAAACTATACCGAAGACGTGATAAATAAGCTCCAGAGCGGCAATCCTGAACTGGTATCACAGGCTCTGACACCGGGGGTAATTATGTCTGCGGTGTATTCGATTGCGGTTATCGTACTCTTTTTTGTGGGACTGGTTTTACTGATTATCGGAAGAAAGAATATGCGCCTTGATGTAAACGGCGCACCATTTACCAGAAGGGAAGAGAAAGGTCTTGTCTACGGAAACTTTGGAATGGCATTTTTTATAGCTGCCTGCATTGCAATGATGGGACTCACTACACTTGCACAGCTAAGTTAGGAGAATATGAAAGAAGAAAAGATAGTTTATGTAATAGGCCATAAGAACCCGGACACCGATTCAATTTGTTCTGCTATCTCTTATGCAGAGCTTAAGAATCTGACGTCAAGAGGAATTAAATATGTTCCAAAGAGGGCAGGCCAGATAAATGAAGAGACGGAATATGTCCTAAAGAGGATTGGAATAGAGCCTCCGGGCTATATGCCTGATGCTGGTACACAGGTAAAGGATATGGAGATTCACAAGACTCCATTTGCTGACTCAAGCCTCACAATTAATGAGGCCTGGGAGCTTATGAAAGAGGCTAGGGCTGCATCCCTTCCTATTACAGACAGTGAGGGAAGGCTTGAAGGCATAATAGCTATAGGAGATATTGCGAAGTACTTTATGGGAAATGCTGATGAGACTATACTTGCTAAGGCCAGAACCCAGTACAAGAGAATGGCGGATACACTAAATGGAAGGCTTGCGCTTGGTAATGAGCACGGATACTTCATAAAGGGAAGGGTTATCATTGGCACTGATGACCCTAAGCTTCTTGCGTCCAATATGGCAGCAGATGACCTGGTTGTGCTTGGCAATAGAAAAGATACCCAGCTTGCGGCCATCAAGGCAGATGCCAGCTGTATAGTGATAAGTGGCGGACACACAGCAGATGAAGACGTCATAGCTACGGCGAAGAAGAAGAGCTGCGTAATCATAGAGAGTCCTATGGATACCTATACCATAGCAACTTTTATAAGCCATAGTATACCTGTTAGATATCTTATGAAATGTGAGGGCATAGTAACCTTCCATTCGAATGATTTTACAGATGCAATCAAGGAAACAATGGGTAAGTACCGCTACCGTGACTTCCCTGTAATAGATGCAGATGGACGCTGTCTTGGCACCATTTCCAGAAGAAACCTCATCAATGTAAGGAAAAAGCAGCTCATTCTTGTCGATCACAACGAGCGTACTCAGACCGTTGACAACATAGAAGAGACAGAAATCCTTGAGATAATTGACCACCATAGAATAGGCTCTCTTGAGACCATGGGACCTGTTATGTTTAGGAATCAGCCTGTAGGCTGTACTGCAACCATTATATATCAGATGTATAATGAAAGAGGAGTAGAGATACCTAAGAAGATAGCGGGGCTCCTCCTTGCGGCTATTCTCTCTGACACCCTTATGTTCCGCTCACCTACCTGTACCAAGTTTGACCAGGAGGCTGTTACCGTGCTTGCGGGGATTGCAGTGCATTAACATAGAGGACTTTGCAAATGATATGTTCATGGCGGGCAGCAACCTCTCCGAAAAGGCTCCTGAGGAGATATTCTATCAGGATTTTAAGAAATTTATGGCAGGCGAAACATCCTTTGGTGTGGGACAGATTAACTCTATGGACTCCAAGTCTCTTGCAAATGCTGAAGAGAAAATCAGACCTATATTGCAGAGTGAATGTGGTAAAAACGGTATGTCAATGGTATTCTTTATGCTTACTAACATAGTCGAGGAATCCACAAAACTTCTTTGCTTTTGGTGACGGAAGTGAAAGAATTGTAGAAAAGGCCTTTGATGTGAAAGTCTATAAGGATGCCGCTACGCTAAAGGGGATAGTATCTAGAAAAAAGCAGCTAATACCTGCTATCATGGGCGTATTCAATGCTTAGCATTATACTTTTTACTTGAAATATGATAATGTAATGGTATAATTCTCAGTAAGAAATTTTCCTATCGGGTGAAGAATAATTGTAAATACGGAGGTATAAAGATGGCTTACGAAAAAGAAATAAGTGACTACATTGAGAGTCATAAGGAAGAAATGTTAAACGACCTTATGGAGCTTATAAGGATTAACAGTGAAAAAGGCGAAGAAAAGCCTGGTATGCCTTACGGTGAAGGCCCTTACAAGGCTCTTGAGGCCGCAAGTAAGCTCCTTGCCGGCTACGGCTTTAAGGTAAATAACTATGACAACAGAGTAATTACAGCTGACTCTTATGATTTACCTACCAGACTTGATATCTTAGCTCATCTTGATGTAGTACCTGCGGGAGATGACTGGACAGTTACAGAGCCTTATAACCCTGTTATTAAGGACGGACTCCTCTACGGCAGGGGAAGCTGTGATGACAAGGGACCTGCGGTTGCAGCCCTCTATGCAATAAGAGCAGTCAAAGAGCTAAATATACCACTTAAACACAATGTCCGCCTCATCCTTGGTTCAGACGAGGAATGTGGCAGCAGTGATGTGGAATACTACTACACCAAAGAAAAGGCCGCACCTATGACAATCACGCCTGATGCGTCCTGGCCTCTTATCAATATTGAAAAGGGCGGAATCAGCAATGAGTTTACCGCCGAATACGAAAAGACTGACAAGACTCCAAGCCTTGTGTCCTTGAAGGGCGGTATCAAGATAAATGTGGTTCCAGGTAAGGCTACAGCAGTAGTAAAGGGGCTTAAAGAGGCAGATGTTAAGGAGATAACCAAGAAATTTGAAGAAGAAACCGGACTTAAGTTTATATTTGAGGAAGACGGGGATAACCTTAATATCAAGGCTATAGGTGTGAATGCACACGCTTCCCTCCCACATATGGGTAAGAACGCCATCCAGGGACTTGTTACACTTTTGTCTAAGTTCCCTCTTGCTGATGCGCCTGTAAATAACTATGTGAAAGCGCTTAACAATATCTTCCCTTATGGAGACTACAATGGTAGAACAATGGGTGTTGACCTTAAGGATGATGTCTCAGGCGAGACCACAGTCAGCTTTGACATCCTTGAAATCACTGAAACACATTTTAAGGGTGCTTATGACTGCCGTGCAAGCATAGTAGCTAACGATGAGAATACAGGCAAGGTAATGGAGAGAAAAATCCGTGAACAGGGCTTTACCATACCTGAAAAGCCTATGTTTGAGCCTCATGTAGTAGACGGTGATTCAGAGCTTGTAAAGACCCTGCTTAAATGCTATGAGAAGGGCTTTGGCGTTACAAATGCCAAGCCTATAGCTATAGGTGGAGGTACCTATGTACACCATGTTGAAAACGGAGTAGCCTTTGGCTGTGAGGATCCTGAAATTGACAACCATATGCATGGTGCAGACGAGTTCATGGTGGTTGACATGATAATTAAGAGTGCGAAAGTATTTGCAGATGCAATAGTGGAGTTATGCAAGTAAATGAAAATTATTAAAAAGATTTATAGGATATACAAAAAATATAACCCTGACGAATCCATGTTAGGGTACTTAAAAAGGCATATTGGGCAGGTTATACTTGCCCTTATGCTTTCTCTGTTTGTTGTAGGTGTTTTCTGCTTTGACGCGAGTCTCACACAGTTTAACAAAAACGGCAAGGACTTTGAGAAGCTGTTTTATACAGATGATTTTGATAATTTAATATGGGGAATGGTTCTTATTTTTAATCCCTGTATTTTTATGTATATACTCTATCTTTCGCTTTGCGGGTGCGCCAAAAGAGAAAAAGCTTATTAAAAGAGGAGAGAATTCTATCCTCACCCAGATAATTATACTCATTTCTCTTGGAGCAGCAGGCGGAATATTAAGATATGAGCATAAAGATATTTACTGCCTTGTAAATAAATTCATAATATACAATGATGGTATAGCTTATCTTAAATTCATAGGTGTAATACTGTTGGTTACCTTAGGCGCAATCTGGGAAAAGCTCATATTATGGCTGAGGTCAGGAGGCGCCTACAAGCATCCCTGGTTTATCAAATGCTTTATGGCGGGGCTTACAGGGCTTATGGGCTTTTATCTGGTTGAAATGCAGATGGGAACCCCTCCTAATGTAATTGTTAAGATGATGTTCTTTAACATAATGTACTGGATTATCCTCTATACCTTTTTATATGCGGTATTTAGAGGGATTAAGATACCTGCCTTTATCTGCATCGTCCTTGCATACCTGGTGGGAGTTGCCAACTACACAGTACTTCAGTTTAGAGGCAACTACATCATGTTCGGAGACCTTACAGTTATAGGAACTGCGATGGAAGTAGCAGGCAGATACAAGCTTCATCCTGATACTCCGTTCTTTGTAGCTGTGGGCATATTTGTGGTCTTTCTCATCATACTGATACTGATACCAAGGCTTAGGAAGAATAAAATAAATCCTGTTAGAAGGATAATTACCACACTGATAGCAATTGGCTGCTTATCTGTAGCCTGTATCTGGTCTTTTCAGGATGGACTACTTTACAACTATATCTTCGGCCTTTCCTGGAACTATAATGAAAATGTAAATGATGAGGGCTATCTTGCATATTTTTTCAGCAATATGCACGCAACAAGTGGTGTAAAAGTCGAGGGATACAGTCCTAAGGTGGCTAGGGAAGCTGTAAAAGAGGTGCTTGATTCACCTGATAATATAATGAAAGATTATAAGGACGGTGTACGCTATCCGACCATCTTAGTCATTCAAAATGAAACCTTTGCAGACCTATCGGTTCTTGCGGACATTAAGACAGATAAGCCTGTTATGCCTTATATAAAGAGCCTCAAGAAGAATACAATTAAAGGCTATGTAAATATGAGCGTAACGGGAGGGCCTACAGCCAATACAGAGTTTGAATTCCTCACAAGGAGCTCGATGGCATATATGCCGACAGGCTCAGTACCTTATACCCAGTATCTTAAGCAGAATGTACCATCGGTGGTAGAGGTGCTTAAGAATCAGAAAAAGCCTTACAAGACAACTGCTTTCCATCCTTACTATTCATCAGGATATAACAGGAAGAGTGTGTATCAGTATATAGGCTTTGAAGATGCTGTATTTTACGAGGAATTTAATGATAAGGAGCTCCTTAGGGGGCTAATTACAGATAGAAATGACTACAAAGACCTCATAGAAATGTACGAAAAAAATTAAAAAGCTAACAAGGATCAACCACAATTTTTCTTTAATGTAACTATGCAAAACCATGGTGGCTTTTCAAATAACAAGGTGCGATTTTGATGAGCCTGTCAAGATAACCAACTTCAAGGCGGTTCAGGCACTTGATAACTATGTTTCGCTTATGAGGACAAGTGATACTGCACTTAAAGATTTGATTGGGTATTTTAAGAAGGTGGATGAGCCTGTGATTATACTTTTTTACGGGGACCACCAGCCTTCATTTTCGGATGATGCTACAAAAGCAGTTAAATGAGCATAGCCTTTATAAAAAGTGATAATGACAAGAGACTGTCAAAGTTCGTAGTTCCTTATTTTATTTGGGCTAATTATGACATTCCTGAGTATGACGGCATGCATGACGGTGGGCTTACAGGTGAATATAACACTGTTTCAGTTAACTATCTGGCATCAATCCTGTTAAAGTATTCAGGGGTTGAGCTTTCTGATTATGATAAATACCTGCTAAACCTCCATCAGTACATACCTGCAATGTCAGCTCTGGCTACTGGGACGGTAATGGCAAAAGACTTTTCTCCACTCACCTTACTAAGCCGCAGGCTTCTGAATTTGGAGCGGCCACAAGGCATAAGCAAAAGAAGGTGGACGAGAAGAAGGCTGAGAAGCTAAAAAGAGGCTATGAAAATGTGCAGTACAACCTAATATTTGATGCCAAAGACAAGTTATGGGATATATTTTTACCAAGAAAAGAAGATAACAAATGAAAAACAAAGAAGATAGTTAGTTTATTAAGTTTGATACTGTTTATGGTCCTTACCTATGTGGGACTTACCATAAGGACACAGGCTGCTGAGAGTAAGGATGTAGTAGTAGAGGGAGGATATAGATTCCTGCTCTACTATACTCAGGCCATTCAAAGCTATGCCGTTGACGGCAATGACATATACATTCAACAGGCATACAGTGAAAATGAGTTTGATGAATTTGATGACTACAAAACGGGAAGAGTTGAAAATCTCGTGCTCATAAGCAGATGTCAGTATTCAGCTGAGTATGATGCTTATAAACCTGTAGACCATATGGTAATAAGGGGAGCCGGGCATGGACAGACCTTAGAGGTGTATAGTTACAATGGGAAGAAGTACCTTTTAGTTTCCTGTGGAAGTAAAAAGACCTATAACCGTACACTTTGGTGGTCAACTCAGATTGGACGCATTGAATACAAACCAGGTGCATTTATAAATAACAGTCAGGTAAAAAGGCTTACATATCTGAATTATTCCAATAAAAAGTCTAAACGCTTTGGCACTACAATGAGGGTTGATGCAGCATTGACACCTGATAAAAGTACCCGGTCATATGGAAACTAAATGAAAAAAGGTAAATCCGAGTATTCAGCCTACAAATTCTCCGTAGTAAATAAGGAATTTGACAGGGTGAAAAAGTAACGAAGTAAATGTAAAGAAAAATAAGAGAATTAAAAAGGCTCTATATTTTCAACAAAACAGTACAAGCTAAATCAAGGTCAATTCAGGGCTTTGCCATAAGCAATAAAACAAATGGTAGGTATAATCTATATGTGTCATCAGGAGATGAAAGATATTATAAACTAAACGGGATTTCCATTTATAAATATGAGATTAAGAATGGAAAGGTCAGACACAGGTCTACTACTAGATTAAATGCAGACTATGTATGGAGTTCTTTTCCGCCCTGATTCAGAGGATGATGGCAGCGGTGATGAGAAAGAAAGCGAAGAGAGCAATGACGAGGAAGAAGATTATACCGATGATGACTACACTGATGAAGATGATGAGGATGTAACATTTGCTGAGGTTGAGGACTTAAAGATAGTTGGAGGCGACCTTCAGTTTGTGGTAAGAAATACAGGGGACGCGAATCAGCAGCTTATCTGTACCATACTCAAAGTGAGTTTTAATAAAGGTAAAAAAGATTTTGATTATAAATCAAAAGAAGAGCTGTTATGTGATTTGCACAGTTTCTTTCTTGGATATTTATTTGAAAAATACAGTTTAACATGATAAAAATCTAGATAGCAAGTGTGATTAAATAGGAGGAATTTGATGGGTGGTAGTGATTTAAAGAGTAAAATAAACAGACTTTACGTATGACATTGAAAACTAAAAACATCTTTATATAACTATTTATACAGTTTTTATTTCTGCTGTATTTAGTTTTATGTTTATAACTTTCATTTTAGAAGGACGTAGTTTTATATGGGAGTCAGATGGCTATACCCAACATTTAAAAAGCCCTTATGTATATTAGGAAATACTATACAGAAGCTATAGCAACAGGACATTTTCCCAGCTATGATTTTAATTTGGGCTTGGTGGGAATATTTTTACAACTCTAACTTATTATGGCTTTTTTTGATCCCATAAACCAGCTATCCATACTTGTACCTTTTCAAGTACACAGATTATTTATATAGCTTTTTAGTTGCCTTAAGAGTCTATCTTTCGACTTTGCTTATATTTTTATGTGCCGTTATTTTCGGTAAAAGAAGGTTATATTCTATAATCGGTGCTTTGGTATATATTAGTACATCTTATGTGTGTGGGGAATTAGCACCCTTTTTTCTTAAATCCCATGATTTATCTTCCTGTTTTAGTGGTTGGACTTGACCTTATACTGCGTAAAAAGAAACCTTATATATTTATATTTGGCATTTCTTTATCTGCGTTAAGTGGTTTCTATTTCCTTTATATGATGACTATAATGCTGTTTTTATATGCGAATGTAAGGTTTATGGAACTATATAAATGCTCTGAACAAAAATAAAAAGAGTATGTATGGAGCTTTTTAAGGGTATTTGCAATGTACATATTGGGAATTTCCTTGTAGCTATAGTATTATTGCCGCACATCATACTTTTTTTAGACAGTAATCGAGTGGGAAATATAGAAGATTATTATGGCTTTTTGATTTAAAATACTTAAAAATTTATGCTGTCACTTTTTTTATGCAAAAAGCTCAAAATTTTGGCTTTACTATATCACCACTGGTATTTTTTTACTTTTAATTATTGCATTTTTAAGTATCAAAAAGTAGAAAACCCTTCTGTTTTTTTGACGGGTTTGTCTATAATTTGTCTTTGGGATGCCATTTGCAGGCAGGATAATGAATGGTTTTTCTATGCTTCAAAACCGCTGGATGTTTGGTACAGGGCTGTTTCTTTTCATATTTGTTTGTAGATACAATGGAAGAATTGATGGAAAGAAAGCATAAGGCTTTTTATTATCAAAATTTTTGGCATTTTTAAATGTTCTATGCTTTGTTTTTATATTATAGGTGGCGATAAATATCAATTGATTGGTTTAACCTAGTAGATATTGCGTTTTTTTCCCGGTATATTTTTTTGAATGATTATATTGAGAAAAAAACTCATTCATCAGTAAAATGGGAAGTTTAATGATTGTTGTTCTGTTGATACCTGCGAATGTCTGTGTTGTTGGAATTATGACTTATTATGACACAGGTTTTATTGAAAGAGTATAGAAAGTATGATAATTTCTCAAGATAAGAAAATAGTCAGGAAGTATTTTTAAGAACTCAGAGTATGTTTCTAAGGAAGAGTATTTTAGAACAGATGGAAGCAGCTTTTACACAGAATCTTGGGATGATAGTGGATTTTCGAACAGCTACCTATATTTTTAGCATTATCAATCCGCATATAGGAGAATTATTTGATGAACTAGAGATTGCTGACCATAGAACAAAAATCTTTTTGCGGGTATGGATGGCAGAGCTGTTGCAGATAATTGGTTTCTAACAAGTACTTTCTACTAAAGGGAAATACAAAGGAGAGGTTCCTTATGGTTATACCTTAAAATCGCCAAATGGACAGTATAAGATATATGAGAATAAGTATTTTCTACCATTTGGCTATACCTATGACAAGTACACAACTTATAATGAAATTAAGGATGCTTTTTCTTTGGATAAAGAGGCAAAATATGCTTGATATGGTTTATCTGGAGGAGAAAATTCCTGATATAGAGCAAGGCACCTAAAAAAATATTACAGCGAAATTCTTATAAGGTGGAAGTTGGAAACAGAGTTAGGTATAAACCTAATAAATATATAGATTTTTTTCTTATGATAATAAAAGTGAAGATGGGAAAGAGAATAAAAAGTTAAATTCATCCGGCAAATACTTAAAGGTTTTGTTTGATGATGATAAGAAGAAAGAAACTTACCTTTATTTGAATCGCTCTTTTTGAATGAGCGTTTTTCACTTCTAAAATTGGCATTCGTTCATATAAATTAAATAAAAAGGATATTGTAAGAAGTAAGAGACATACATCTTATTTCGGGAGAAACAATTTTTATTTAACTTAGGAATGCAGGTAAGAAGAAAAATGGGGAAATTATATTTTCAGAAAAATAAAATATCCACTTGCTGATATGAGAGTTTTTCTCAGTTTCGATGGAGGGAATTCCAACTAAAAATAAACAAGTTAAAGGAAAACCACCTACAAAATGTAAGGTTTGGAATAGATGAAAATTTCCGGAGAGATTAGCTTGGATAAGCCTAAAATATTGGCTATGAGCATTCCATACGAAAAGGGTGGAAAGCCTATGTAAATGGGAAAGAAGTGCCAATACTTAGGGGAAACTATATGTTTAGCTGTCTCTCTTGAAGAGGAGACTTTAACATTGAGCTGAAATATCGTACACCGGGGCTTACTAATCTCAATTATGCTTTCAGTAGCATCATTTATTATCCTTGGAGTGATGCTTGTAATAGATTGGAGGAAAAGGAAGAGTGTTGGTATCAGTAGTAGTGCCTTGTTATAACGAAGAGGCTGTAATCAGACTTTATTATGAAGAAATGAACAAAGTTACGGAATTACTAACAGACTATGACTTTGAACTTATTTTTGTAAATGATGGATCAAAGGATGGTACTTTGGTATTTTTGAAAGAATTTGCTTCTAAAGACAATAGAGTCAAGTTTATATCATTCTCAAGAAACTTTTGGTAAAAGAATCCGCTATGTACGCAGGGACTTAAAAATTCAAATGGTGATTATGTTGTACTAATGGATGCAGATTTACAGGATCCTCCCTAAAAACCTTGATAGAGATGTTAAGGATTGCGACAGAAGAAGGGTATGATTCTGGTTGCAACAAGAAGGATGACAGGAAGGGAGAACCTCCGATAAGGTCATTTTTTTGCCAGACAATTCCTAAAAATAATGAATAAAATATCAAAACAGATATTGTGGACGTGAGCAAGAGATTATAGGTTAATGAGTAGAAACTTTGTAGATTCTCTACTTAGAATGAGTGAATATAGTAGATTTTTCGAAAGGACTTTTTCGGCTGGGTAGGCTTTTAAGACCAAGTGGATAGATTATGAAAATGTGGAAAGAGTCGTGGGGAGACTAAGTGGAGCTTTTTGGAAACTTCTTCTTACAGCATAGAAGGAATAGTTGCCTTTTTCAACCCTTCCCCTCAGCATTTCGGTGTTTTTGGGATTATATTTGCCTTCCTTTCTTTTTATCGGATTGGTCTTTGTTGTGATAAGGGCGGCTATTTTTGGAGATTCTAGCAGGGCTTTACTCTATGATGTCTATTATCCTGCTAATAGGAGGAGTTCAGTTGATTTGTATAGGCATCCTCGAATTTACCTTTCAAAGGTTTATTTAGAAGTAAAGAAAAAGACCTATTTTTATTTGTTCAGACAGCAATATAAAGGATATTAAGCTATGAAAAAAATATTATCTTTTGTTTGATGGTAGTATGATAAGATTCATTATTGTTGGAGTTATTATACTGTAATAGAACAGTAATAATGTTTGGAATGTATAATTTATTAGGTATAAATTATTGATATCAACTGCCAGCAATTACATTTTGGTGAGCATTTTAAGCTATTACCTCAACAAACATTTTACCTTTAAGAATAAAGAAAAATCACTTTTACAGGTGGTGAAATTTGCCTTTAATATAGCCTTTTGTTACCTCCCTTGCCTATGGGATAGCTAAGCCTGTTACAGTTTTAATTCTCTCAGGTCAGGATGAAAAATTCAAACCAATATTGTGATGTTGGTGGAATGGTGTTCTTTACAGGCTTTTAATTACTTAGTACCAGAGGTTCTTTGCTTTTAAAAGTGACAGCATAGACTAGTGGTTAAGGGTTTTTTCTCAATAGATTGCAAAAATATTCATAAATGGTTATAATATGGGAAGAAAAAAACTATAAAGTTGCGGGCTCTTTAAGTCTCCAGCTAAGCGCAGGGCAGAGTCGTTACTTAAGGAGGTTAGTATGAATACAAACGAAATTAAGAATATTGGCGAGATTTACATAGCAGATGAGGTGGTTTCTGCAATTGCAGGGCTTGCGGCCCTTGAAGTAGAGGGAGTAAAGGCTGTAGCAGGCAAACCATCTGAGAATTTTAAGTCCAAAAATGCATATAAGAAGGTAAAAGTTCAGGTAGTTGGTGCTTTTTGTTCGTGGATATGTCAGTTGACATCAAGTATGGCTATAGCATACCTAAGGTTACCAGACAGATACAGGAAAAGGTAATTACAGCACTTCAGAATATGATAGGCTTAACCTGTAAAGAAGTTAATGTAAAGGTTGTGGTTGCACCGGATGCAGTATAATCTGTATTTGTAAGCGACAAATCTTACCTAGTTGATTATTAAGAATCTCCTTTAAGCGTGTTTTTCTTGAAGGAGATTCTTTGTGCATTGAAATAATGAAAGGTTTTATATGACAAGAAGAGAATTTAGAGAACATACTACCATACTTTACCTTTTTGTCTTTGAGTTTTATCCTGAAGACGAAATGGAAAGAACAGTTTGAGGCTTATGCTGACTACGCGGAAATAAAAAGGAAGAAGACAGAGAGAACCTGTGGAAGAGGGTTTTTAGCTGTAGAGGAGAAAAAGGCTGAGATAGACAGCTTTATAGATGGAGCCAGCAAAAAGTGGAGAATAAGCAGGATTTCAAAGACTGACCTTATGCTGCTTCGTGTGGCTGTATACGAGATAAAGTTTGACGCGGAGATTCCTGATAAGGTATCGGTAAATGAGGCCGTTGAACTGGCTAAAATCTATGGCGGTGACGAATCTCCGTATTTATAAACGGAGTGCTTGTACAATTTATGACAGAGGACAAGTCCGGAGAAGAGAAATAATATGGCTGAAAGAAAAAGTATTTGTCATTGAAATAACCAGATATATAAAAGCAAGCTGGAGGGAGACTTTGTCCTTAGAAATGTCAGGATAAGCGGTGAGGTTTCTGACTGTAAAGAAGACAAAAGTAGGGCATATATACTTTCACCATCAAGGACGATGCAGCTGTTATGAGCTGCGCCTATGGTCTTCAAAGAGGAGTGCAGGACTTGATTTTTGAGCTTGAAAAGGTCAGCACATTGTAGTCACAGGCAATATAGAGTCTATGAAAGATGGGGAGATTACAGGCTTTTATGCTGATAAAATAGAAAAAGAGGGAGTAGGAAGGCTCTTTTGAAGAGCTCTGAGAAACTTAAACTTAAATTAAGAGCTGAGGGGCTCTTGATGAGTCTCATACAGCTTTCATCCCCGGTATCCTAAGAAAATAGGCATAATTACCTCAAGAACAGGTGCTGTCATAGAGGATATCAAGAGGACAGCAAGGAAGCAAACTCTATGTACAGCTAATCCTCTCATCCTGCAATAGTGCAGGGCGCAGATGCCGCAGCCACACTTATAAAGGGGATTAAACGATTCGAAGCAGAAGGCGGATACAATTATCATAGGCAGGGGAGGCGGTTTCACCGAGGATTTATGGTGTTTTTAATGATGAGAAGCTTGCAAGAGCTGTCTCACAAATGTAGAATACCTGTGATTTCAGCGGTGGGCACCAGACCGACAGGACGCTGGTTGATGAGGTCTCTGACTTTAGTGTAGCTACCCCTACAGCGGCTGCTCATGAATGCAGTGCCAAGCCTCACACTTGCCTTTTAATGAACTGGATGCCTTTAAGGACAGCATTACGAACAAATTCCAGTTAAGAATTGACAGGATGAAGTCTTCTATCGACAAGTTTGAATATGCCATAAGAAGGCAGAGCCCTCAGATGAAACTAAAGGAAGTGAGAAGGCAGATAGAGAATTATTTCTAAGTTATAATCGCCTACTAAGTGCTAAGCTTGATAATTATGATAGAGTAATAACAGGTAGCAAACAGCAGCTTGACCGCCTTATGAGGGCAGCCTATGAGACATTTAACAAAAGGTTTATATCAATTACTGCAGAGATAGAAGGAAAATCTCCTATGAAGAGGCTTATGGGAGGATATTCTTATGTTGAGAATGAAGCAGGAGAAAACATCCGCAGTGTAAAGGGACTAAAGCAGGGAGAGAGGCTTAATCTTGTGCTTGCAGACGGCTCTGTAAAGGCTAAGGTAGAGGAGATAAATAAGAAAAATGGCTGAGAAGAAGAATAAAACTATCGAAGAAAATATGGCGAGGCTAAATGAGATAAACAGTCTTATGAGTGACTTCTATAAAGCTTGAAGAATCATTTAAGCTTTATAAAGAGGGAGTGAGTTGGTTGAAAAGTGCAAGAAACAGCTTGCAGATGTAGAGAAACAGATAGTGATATTAGAAGAGCAGGAAGTGCCAATGAATAGCGGATTTACTGATAGGCTTAATATAAAAATTGCAGAGGTTGAGGCTGTGGTAAGAGAGTATTCTCCAAAGCTTAGGACAGAGGATAACTCCTTTATGAAGCTATGAATTACAGCCTCCTTGCAGGAGGTAAAAAGGCTTAGGCTTCTTTTAATGCTTGAAACCTACAGGCTTTTTAGCGGCAGTAAGGAAGAACTGGTGCGCCCTTTGCAGTGGCACTTGAGATGATACATACTTATTCTTTGATTCATGATGACCTGCCGGCTATGGATAATGATGACCTAAGAAGAGGAAAGCCTCACTAACCACAAGGTATATGGAGAGGCAGTAGCCATACTTGCAGGAGACGGGCTGTTAAATCTTGCCGCAGAGACAGCGGGTAAAGCATTTGACTACTGTGAAACTATCGAAGAATACAAAAAGAGTGGGAATGGCTGTCTCTGCCCTGTTTTTCCTATTCAGGTGCAGATGGCATGATAGGAGGACAGATTCTTTGATATGCTTTTCAGAAGAGGGCAAGAAAGAAAAGAATGAGGACTTCTTCCTGACTATGTATGACCTAAAAACAGGGGGACCCATAAAGGCTACTTTTCAGGATAGGAGCTATCCTCGCAGGAGGAAGCAAAGAAGATATTAGTGCTATGGAAAGTTAACAGGTGCTTTCACTTTGGACTGGTATTCCAGCTCCGTGATGACCTCTAGACATAAAGGGAGATGAGGCAAAGCTTGGCAAGCCTCTTCACAGTGACGAAAGAAAACAATGTTTACTTATCTAAAGCTCTTAGGGCGAAGCTATAGCCCTTGGAGATAATGGAAGCTAATAATAAAAAGTATTTACAAAAACTTAGAAAAATATCTGCCACAAAAACTGTAGTTATGACGGCTTTATACTTGAATTTTTAGAGATGTAAAAAGCAGAGAAAGCTAGACAAATGGGGGTGGAGTTTGCTTTACTTGACAATATAAATGAGCTCTAACGATATAAAAGAATATACCTGAGGATAAGCTTTTATGAACTTGGCAGGGAAATAAGGAGATACCTTTATTAAGACCGTCTCCACAAATGGAGGGCATCTTGCCTCAAACCTCGGTAGTAGTGAGCTCACTGATGGCTTTTGCACCGCTACCTTGATTTTTCCAAAAAGACAAGCTAATCTGGGATGTGGGGCATCAGTCATATGTCCACAAGATTCTTACAGGAAGAAAAGAAGGGCTTAACAGGCTTAGGGAAGATTGACGGACTTTCAGGCTTTCCCAAAAGAAACGAGAGTGCCTGCTGATGCCTTTTGGGGCAGGACACGCTTCAATCCTCTATCTCTGCGGCTCTGGGCTTTGCAGCCCTCAAGAGACCCTTTTTAGGCAGGGATGAAAAAGTGGTTGCAGTATAGGGGATGGTGCCATGACAGGCGGTATGGCACTGAGGCGCTTAACAATGCAGGCACCTTAAGTCCAATCTCATAATTATTCTAATGACAACGAATGCTCCATATCTAAGAATGTGGGCGGAGTAGCCAGATATCTTGACGGTATAAGGACAAACAGAAAATACCTCAGCTAAAAAGGGTGTAAAAGAGACCTAAAGGGTTCTAACATAGGCAACAGGCTCTTTGAGAAGCTTAAGGTCTCGAAAGACGTAGTTAAGCGGCTGTTTGTGCTGGGGATGTTTTTTGAAGATATGGGACTTACTCTACCTAGGTCCTGTAAACGGACACAATATGAAGGAGCTTGAGGCTGCCCCTTGAAAAATGCAGGGAGAGTCGAGGGTGCAGTCATTGTCCATGTCATCACCGTGAAGGGCCTAGGCTATAAAAAGGCAGAAGAGCATCCTGCTAAGTTCCACGGAGTAGATCCTTTTGACATAAAGACAGGAGAGAGCCTCAGTGTAAAGACCGGAAGGAGTTATACTTCCATTTTTCAGACACTGTCCCAGAGCTTGCGGCAAAGGATGATAAGTTTAAATACGATAACAGCTGCAATGCCTTTTGGCACAGGGCTTTACAACTTAGCTAGTGTACCCCTAATAGGTTTTTGATGTAGGCATAGCAGAGGACACGCGGTTACCTTTCGCAGCAGGGATGGCAGCTTCAGGACTAAAGCCTGTGGTGGCTATCTACTCCACATTTTTACAAAGAGCCTATGACCAGATTATAGATGATGTCTGTCTTCAGGAACTGCCTGTAGTATTTGCAGTTGATAGGCAGGCTTGTAGGCAGTGACGGAGAGACACATCAGGGCATCTTTGATACAAGCTATCTCTCCTCAATCCCAAATCTTACTGTTCTTAGTCCAAAAAGATGGAAGAGAGCTTAGGGAGATGCTAATCTATGCTTATAGCCTTTAATAAGCCGGTGGCTGTCCGTTACCCAAGAGGGACGGCAGATGAATTTACAGACATAGAATTTAGGGCTCATAAAAGCCTATGAAAAATGAGGTCCTTGAAAAAGGGTAAGAATGTTGTTGTCTTTGCACAGGAAAGACAGTTGCTAGCCCTGAATATAAGCAAAATCCTTAAAGAAAGTAAAATTCTTCCTACTGTGGTAAATGTCCGCTTCCTAGACAAGGCAGACGCAAGACTCCTTAAAGAACTTAAAGACGACCATTGGGTTGTAGCTGTGGTTGAGGAAAGTGTAAGAACAGGAAGCTATACTGAGAGGCTTATGGCAGAGTCGAGGGGCTTGGACTAGGTTATCACTTCCATACCCGTAACCCTTCCGGATAGCTATATAGAACAGGGAAGGTAGATGAGCTATGGATAGATACGACTTTAATGCTGAGGTTATCGCAGAAAAATAAAAGAAGAGGCTCTGACTAAGCTAGATGATGAGCTATTTAGAAGGTAGTTGATAATGAAAGAAAGACTGGATGTGCTTTACCGAAAGAGGATTCTTTGAATCCAGAGAAAAGGCAAAGGCCGTCATTATGGCGGGAGAGGTCTTTGTTAACGGTCAGAGAGAAGATAAGGCGGGGAGTAAGTTTGACAGGGAAGTAGAGATAGAAGTAAAGGGTAAGACCTTAAAATACGTGAGCAGGGAGACCTTTAAGCTTGAAAAGGCATAGAGGTGTATAGTCCTGCATTGAAGGTAAGGTATGTATAGACATCGGCTCATCTACAGGAGGCTTTACTGACTGTATGCTCCAAAACGGTGCGCCAAAGCGTGTATGCAATCGATGTTGGCACCAACCAGCTTGCCTCGAAACCAAGAGAAGACCCTGTGGTAGTCTCTATGGAAAAGACTAATATACGCTATGTCACAGAGGATGATTTGCCTGAAAAAGGCTGACTCTGCTTCAGTAGATGTGTCTTTCATCTCTTACCAAGGTTCTTCCTGCTGCAGTTAACCTCCTAAAAAGAAAGGGCAGAGATGGTCTGCCTTATAAAGCCCACAATTTGAGGCAGGAAGGAGAAAGTCGGCAAGAAAGGCGTAGTAAGAGACTTCTAGTGTGCACGAAGAAGTAATCGAGAAGGTAATTAGATTTGCAGGGGAACTTAATTTCATCATCAGGGGCTATAGTTTTTCACCTGCTCAAAATTTTGAGGGAATATTGAATATCTTTTATACACAGAAAAAGGGAGAAATGCAGGAAGATGGCTGTGTATCGATATTTTGAATGAAGTAAAAAGTAGTTAAAAGAAGCTGAAATACCCTGAATAAGGGGGAGGAATAATGACAAAGATAGGAATTATAGTTAATCATTCAACAAGGGCAGCTGAGGTTGACATAGATAAGGTATGCGCTCATATTGAGGAAAAGGAGGAGCTTTCATAGGCTTAAGGTAAAGAGAGGAAGTGCTGAGCTATGGAGAACTTTACTGATATAATGACCTCCTAAGGATGCTAGTCATGCGGCGGCCTCTGGTTCCAGAGATCTTTCAGGCGAGACTGGGGCACTCTATACTGGGAGTAAACCTAGTACTGTAGGTTTCTGCTGAGGTGGAGCTATTATATTTACAAGGCAATAGACGCTGTAATGGCAGGAAAAGTATGTTTGAAAAGAGATTTATGCTAAAGGGAAGGGTGATTAAAGATGCTAAGATAGTCTATGAAGCCAATGCACTCAATGACATAGTGGTGGCAAGGGGAATCTCGTGCGAGCCATTTCTACCACTGCATACATAGACTGGCAATCCTGTGAGCTCACTTCACGGAGACGGCATCAGTTACTACGCCTACAGGCTCAACAGGCTACAACCTCTCAGCAGGAGGAACCATTATTTTGCTCTGATGCAGAGGTCTTTTGGCATCCATCCCATCTGCCCTCACAGCTTAAAAACTCCAGAGGGTGATTACCTTCTGCAGCAAAGATTGACATAGATGTTGAATGGAATAAGAGGAGGAGCCTGATGATACCATAGTGAGCTTTGATGGCAAACAAGGATAAGGCTTGTGCCCGCGACAAGGTTCAGATAATGAAGTCAGAACTACGTGCCATTCCTAGATAAATGATTTCACTTTTTGAAAGCTACAGAAAGAAGTTCTTAAGCTAAATTAAGTTTAGTATTATTATCTTAAATGAGGAGGAGTTATGAAAACAAAAAGGCATAATGCACAATTGATTTTATCAAGACCAGAGATAGCAACACAAGAGAGAATTGTTGGATTTACTTTAAAAAGTGGATTTGATGTGACCCAGGCTACTATCTCCGTGGGACATCAGGAGTTGAACTTAACCAAGGTAAATGTAGGAAACAGGCAGAAATACGCAGTCATCCAAAATGACGAAGGTGTAAGTGAAAATATGTAAGAGTACTAAGAGATGGCTTTTGTATCAATGCTTTCCTCGGGCAATCTCGTAGTGCTAAGACTGTAGTCGGTATGGCAATGGCAGTTGCTACCGCCATAGATGCGCTTGAAATAAATGAGATTGTAGGCTGCATAGCAGGGGATGACACCATCTTTTGATGTGCAGTCTGAGAGCAGCACATTACTACAGACGTAACGAATGAGTTAAAGAAACTAACAAAAGAAGACTGATATTACCTGTAATTGTGCATTATTGTTCTTGAAACACTCAAACGACATAGAAAAAGAGGTTGATTAGCGGAAACAGTTAAGAATTTAATCATTGGTTTTGGCAAGGCGGGAAAGACATTTGCGGGCTTCTTGGGAAGCAAGGAGAAAGCGTGATTTTAGTTGAAAAGATAAGAAAAATGTATGGTGGTACCTGCATAAATGTAGGCTGTATACCATCTAAGTTTTTTATCCAATAAGGCTACACTTAGAAAGGTGTCATCTCTGATAACGAGACGCTACTACAAGCAGGCTGTTGAGGCTAAGAAAGATCTTATAGCAAAGCTAATAAGGCAACTACGATAAGGTAAGGGAGTTCCTAATGTAAAGGTAATTGACGGAACTCGCCTCCTTTGTTAGCGCGCTAATACAGTAGAAGTCAAAATCAGCTGGAGGGAAATCTAGAGATTCAGGCTGAGAGAATATTTATAAAATACAGGACTGTACCTGTAGAAATGCCTAAGATAGAGGGACTTAAATTATCTGAACGCATCCATACCCAGTGAAACCATTATGGACTTAGAGGTCTTCCCTGAAAGCCTTGCAATCATTGGAAGCGGCTATATAGGACTTGAATTTACCAGCACCTACTGCTCTTGGAAGCAAGGTTACAGTATTTGGAGATAATCCCAAAAGTTTTCTTCCAAGGGATGATGAGAGATATAGCAGGTCTTGTAATGGATGAGCTTAGGCTCAGGTGCCACATTTTTACTTGGCACCATAAGGTGACTAGGGTTTGAAGAAGTTTCTGATGGAGTAAATGTTTCACTTTGAAAAATGTCAGAGGGTAAGGAGGAAGTGAAAAAGTTTTTCTGTTGTCCTTGTGGCAACAGGAAGGAGACCTGATACCCAAGAATTATCCCTTGACAAAGCAGGAGTAAAAGTAGAGAGGGGAGAAACTCTGCAAAATGACAGGCTTGAAACCAATGTGCCAAACATTTACGCTCTGGGTGATGTACATGGAGGACTGCAGTTTACCTATCTCTCACTTGATGACTTTAGAATCATAAAGAGTGTGCTGTTTAACGATGGAAAGTACAACCCTGAAAGAAAGAAACACATCTCTTTCAATGTATTTGTGGTGCCATCCCCTTGCCAAGGTAGGTAGTGAATGAGATGGAAGCTAAGGCAGCCGGAGCATCCCATAAGCTTGCCAAACTCCCTGTAATGGCGATTCCTAAGGCAAAAGATTTTTAGGCAATCAGACAGGACTTTTAAGGTACTCATAGATGAAAAACAGGTAAAATCCTCGAGCAAAATCTTTGGAGTAGAGGCGCACGAAGTAATTAACCTCTACCCTTGCCATGAATGAGGTATAAGCTATGAGAGCTTGAGGACTGGGATTTATACCCACCCAACCATAGCTGAGCTCATTAAATGACTTGTTAAATATCGGTTAATCTCTACAGATAGCTTTTTAGTGATAATTAAAAGATGTGGTTGTCAAAGGTGTTTGACAGCCACATTATATAAAATGAAATGAGGATAATAAGATGTCAGGACATTCAAAAATTTGCCAATATCAGCAACAAAAAGAGAAAAGAACGATGCAGCAAAGGGTAAGATATTTACCATTTAGGAAGAGAAATTGCTGTAGCTGAGAAGGAGGGAGGCGCAGATCCTGCCAACAACTCAAGGCTTCGTGATGTAATTGCCAAAGCCAGGCTAACAAACATGCCAAATGACACAATTGACAGAGGCATTAAGAAGGCAGCAGGAGATGCAACTCAGTAAACCATGAGAGGGTGTGTATGAGGGATACGGTCCAAGCGGGACAGCCATTATAGTTGAAACTCTTACAGACAACAAGAACCGTACAGCAGCCAATGTAAGAAATGCCTCTTACAAAAGGTAGGCGGGCAATGGGAACCCGGGCTGTGTGGTCTTATATGTTTGATGAAAAGGGACAGATTCTATAGATAAAGAGGAATATGATGCTGACCCTGATGAATTTATGATGACAGTAATAGATGCAGGGCTGAGGACTTCATTGACAATGATGACAGCTTTGAAATATTAACTGCACCCGAAGCATTTTCAGAGGTCAGAGAAAGTTTGAAAAGCTAGGTACCAATGGCTGAGGCGGAAGTAAAGATGATTCCTCAGAATTATGTTACACTTTCTGATGAAGAAGATATTAAGAAAAATCAACAAAAATCTTCGATTTATTAGATGTAGAAGATGATGCAGAATGTATTTCACAACTGGGATGAATAAGTATACAAACCATATCGTTTGCGCAAGTAAGTGATATGGTTTTTAAAAAGTGACACATATCAAGCTAAAAGGATTGGGATAGCATTGAAATATTGTTTAGTGCTAATTAGAGGAGGAACGATGAAGGATAATCGCGTGAAACTATTTAAAAATCAAAAGGTAAGACAGCCTTGTTGTTCTAGCCTCATGGTGCTAAACTCGCACCCCTGCCTGAAAAATGCAGGGGAGAGGGTTTAGTATTCGCATTTGTCAGCAACATAACAAACATTGGAAGACTGGCAGGCAATAGGGATAAACAGCGTACTTGCAGCTGATGACAGGGATTACCTGCTTAAAGAAGGTAACTTTGAAGTAAATCTTGCAAACGGTGGCTAGGGACCCTTATACACTTATTCAGGATACCAATACTCTGGTGCTTACAAGTGTATTAAAGAACCCGCCAAGACAAACCTCAGGCTGTAAGTGGTGCAGATAATCCTTAACGATACCTCTGAAAATGTGGTTAAGGCTGAGGTAACTACTGCGGCAAATGGAGACAGTATAGTATCAAGTTTACTAAAAGAGGAGCATGGAAGTAAGCAGATATCCGGTAGTGCTCTAGATTGCAGGAACTAACTACAACTTTCAGCTCTTTTGTTAAGGTAGACCTCGAGATAGATAAGACCAATACCACAACAGATGTCAATAAGCTAAATACGAGACTGTATTTTCATAGATAAAGCGTACTCTAGCACCTTGTAATCCCTGTGGTAAATGACAGCTACTGATTAAGCTAAAAAGGCTATAAGACCTCTACTGCCGATGGCTATCTTGATTACAGAGGCTCAATATCAATTGGTCAGTATCTGTAAATGGAAAGAATAACGATATTTCACGTGCTTGAAGTAGACCAGAGCAATGGTGTAGTAAAAGCTGTGGGTGCCGGTGTGACCGAGGTGGCTGTAGCAGCAGGAGAAGATCCTACAGGTAAAGTTAAGGAAACTTCTACAAGAGTTATAGTTCCTTTTAAGCTTTCGCTTGCCAATGCGGCAGGAGGAGTGTATACAAACTTTAATCCAATTGGCAGTAATGATGTAATCACTCTTGACGGCGGCAAGAAGGCCATTTACACCAATGTAATGGATCCAAACGACATAGAGTGGGAAGTAAAGAAAGACGGGAAAGTTGTTAAAGACATCCTTTCATTTACCAATACGAGAACAAAGACTAATGATTCTGCTGCCAACTTCCTGATAGAGGGCAAGAGAGCAGGTACTTACGAGGTAACGGCAAGGCTTTAAAAATGTCAAAAATGACTATAAAAACCTTTAACTATGCAAAGGTTTCATTTATGGTTAGCTCTTTATGACCTCCAATGCAACTGTATATATGAATGTGGGAGATACCTATGATATATACAACAATTCAAACATCGGAAGTATAAAGGAATTTACCTTGTAGCAGATGGAAGTGGTGGTAAAGGTAAACAACTCCACATCTGTCATTACAGCCCTTAAGACAGGAAGAGGTACTGTTACGGTAAGCAACGGAAGCAGCAGCTTTGTGGTAACAGTAATAGTAATTGATACCATAGCACTTAGTGCAAGCAACCTCACTATTCCTGTAGGCGGCTCTGTTGACCTAAATGCAGTGGCAACAGATGTATCCACAAGCGATTCCCTGGCAGTGGACATCTGACAACACAAGCATTGCACTATGGCAGGTGATGGAGAGCGCAGTAGTAAAGGGTGTGGCAGCAGGCGAGACCACAGTTACAGTTGAACATACAGTCGGAGGAACTACTAAGAGGGTTTCCTGCAAGATAATTGTAACTGCAGCTGTGACCAAGATTACTCTTACACCTGAAGAGACAGTTTTAGAAGCAGATAAAATAGCTTTCTATCAGGGCTGACATTACACTAAGACTTCAGCGGGAACTTATCTGTACCTGGAGAAGTTCCAACCCTGAGATAGTGAAGATAGATGATGAAAACAATCATTCTGCTGTAGCCTGCAACCGGTGTATTCTCCGGCATAGCCATCATTATGGCACTTAATAAGGACAATGTGGTGCTTGGTTCTGCTAAGGTTACCGTAAATACAGCAGTTACAGGTATCATACTTTCACAGAGCGTAGCAGAAAAGCCACTCAGTGACAAGACCTTCCAGCTCTCAGCTACAGTCACTCCAAAGGAGGCTACAAGTGCGAAGATTAACTCGAAGTCAAGCAATGAAAAAGGTGGCAACAGTAGATGCTACAGGTCTTGTTACCTTTTTAAGTCAGCAGGACATGTAAGCATTATAGCATCATCAGATACCAACCACAGTGTCATAGTCAACCTGTGATTTGACCATAATCAAACTCAGTAGAGGAATCGCTTTGATAAGAAATGAGATTTCCTGCAGCGTGAAACTCTATAAGATATCTGCAACACTTACTCCAAGTGATGCATCTAACCAGAACCTTGAGTATAAGTCAATGGATCCTAAGATTGCAGATGTGAGCAAGACAGGACTTGTTACTGCGAAGCAGGCGGGTGTGGGTCTTATATTATAGTTTCTACTCCGGATGGAAAGGTAAGTGTTACCATGACTGTTAAGGTAACGCAGCAGGCTACCGGAATGAAGTCTCAGCGGCTTCACTTATCCTTGATGTGGGTGAGAGCTATACTCTGAAGCTACATTTGAATCCAAAGACAACTCACAGATACCAAGGTGCTCTGGTCAGTGGCAGATAAGTCCGTAGCAAAGGTAGATGCCAAGGGTAAGGTAACTGCGGTATCAGCAGGAGACACAATAATTACAGCAAAGAGCAGCAACGGACTCACTGCAATATGTACGGTTAAGGTCAATCAGCTCTTTGGAAGCATTGAGCTTAATTATACAGAATATGACCTTGCTGTGGAGATGAGCTTGAACTTGAAGTGACCTTGACTCTGAGGATGTTACCAATCAAAAAGTAAAGTGGAAATCATCCAAGTCATCAGTAGCAAGTGTAGATAAAAACGGTGTTGTTAAGGGTAAGAAGGGCGGAGTTGCCATCATTACCGTAACAGCTGATGAGAACGGTATGCAGGCTAACTGTGTGGTTACTGTACAAGAGCCTGTATCTCAGATTACACTTAATAAAACAGCCTATAATCTGGGCTATCACAAGAGCTTTTTGCTTAAGGCAAAGCTAAAGACCAATTCTGCTACGAATAAAAAGTTAAAATGGACAAGCAGTAGAGCAGTGTGGTTTCTGTCAATAAGTCAGGTATGATATACGGTAAAAAGCCGGGATATGCTACAATTAAAGTAAAGGCCACTGATGGAAGCGGTGCTGAAGCCAGCGCAAGGATAAGAGTAGTAAGGGAGGTAGGTTCCATAAGCGCCAATCCATCCTTCCTTTCTATGATAGTAGGAAGAAGAAAGGCGATAAAGGTTAAAATAACACCAAGGAATGCTACCTACAAGACAGCTAGTACATATCTGACAACACTGATGTTGCCATGGTAGACTCAAAGGGAAGGGTGACTGCCCTTGCCGCAGGAAAGGCAAAGATAACTGTTGCCGCAAAGGATAACAGTAAGAAGAAGCAGGTCGTAGTAGTACAAGTTAGAGAGTATGTGCCTGCTACAGGGCTTACTTTGTCCAACACAACACTCACAATGGGTGTGGGAGACAAGCAGAGTACTGTATATTCAATCAGTCCAAGTGGAACAGATGATAAGGTTATGGGCTACAAACAATAAGGCTGTAGCAAAGGTAACATAAAAAGGACCTCATAACCGCAGTTGCACCTGAACAGCCATAGTAACTGCCTCACAACAAGTGGAAGAACTGCTCAGGTCTCTGTAACTGCTGTAGGACTTAACTTCTACAGACTTGACCTTGAACAGTACGACACCTATTCATTATCGGTGCTTGGAGATGTAAAGAATGTATCCTGGGATTCAGAGAATCCTGATATAGCAACAGTAGCAGGCGGTGTTGTTACTGCCAAAAAAGCCGGAACAACCTACATACTTGCAAGGGTAAACGGTGCAGTACTTCGTTGTAGATTAGTAGTAAAGAATATAAAATAAGGGGGATATATGCTGAGGGACTCTATGTTAAAAATCTGGTCATTATAGATGAGGCTGAAGTCTCTTTGGTGGGGACTAAACATCCTTACAGGAGAGACGGGTGCGGGAAAGCCAGGAGTAATAGGCTCTATCAACCTGGCGCTGGGTGCCAAAGCAGGTAAGAGTCTGGTTAGGGCAGGCAAGGAGTCAGGCTTTGTAGAGCTCATATTTTCCGTAAATAATGATGTTGGGGATAAGCTAAGGAGGCTTGATATCATACCCGAAGACGGACTGGTGGTAATCACCAGGAAGTTTACGGGGAGAGAAGTGAGCAAAATCATCGGGGAGACGGTTACCCTCTCGAAGGTCAAAGAGGCAGCAGCCCTCCTCCTGATATCCATGGCAGACAGAAAATCAGACCTTGCAGCTTTCAAAGAATCATCTGAACTGCTTTTGACAAATACCTTAAAGAGGAAGTTAAGCCTTATAAAAAGACTGAAAGACCTTGTAACTGAGTATAGAAATAAGGAAAATGAGCTTTTGGATATAGTGCTGACGAAGCTCCATATCGAGGGAGCTTTGATTTTCTAAATACGAAATGCAAAGAGATAGAGTCAGCGAAGTTAGTAAAAGACGAGGAAGAGGAGTTTGACAAGAAGGTTGTCAAAGTACTTTCTTCAAGCAAGATAGTAAGTCTTATAGAAGAGGCAAGGAAGAACCTTTCAGATAATGGTGGGGCTGATGACAGCATTGGAAGTATAGTAAGGGCTATGTCAAGGCTGTCTGATGTGGATGAGACTTCTGTAGAATTATTAAATCAGATATCAGAAATAGAAAGCCTCTAAATGACTTTGAGCGCTCACCTCTGATTATGCTGATGACAATGTATTTGACGAAGTAGATTTTATGCAGTCTGAGGCAAGACTTGACAAGATAAGAGGGATATATGCTACGATGGAGGCTCTTATAAGACTACAATTGACTTCCTTGATGCTTCTCTTGCGCAGATAGAAAAGCTTGAGCATGCCTCAGAGTATAAAGAAAAACTTTCTATGGAAGTAGAAAAGCTAAAGAAGGTTATTCTATCTGAGTGTGATGAGCTTACAAAGGTGCGAAAGAGGGGGCACTTAAGCTTTCAAAGCTTGTGAAGCAGTCCCTTATAGACCTCAACTTCCTTCAGGTAGAGTTCGATGTGGAATTTGCAGGGTCCAAAGATTTTACTTCCAAGGAAATGACGAGATTATATTTAAGATATCCACCAATCCGGGTGAGCCTATGAGGTCGATATCTGAAGTTGCCTCTGGCGGTGAGCTTTCAAGAATAATGCTTGCTCTAAAGTCAGTTATGGCGGATACAGATGAAATACCTACTATGATTTTTGATGAGGTGGATACAGGTATAAGTGGAAGAACCGCTCAGATGGTAGCTGAGAAAAATGGCTCTTCTTTCAGCCAAGAGGCAGATTATAGCTATTACCCATCTTGCACAGATAGCGGCTATGGCAGATAATCATTATCTCATTGAGAAAAAGGCTGATGAAAATCATACCGCTACAGATATCAGAAGGCTTGATGAGGCTGAAGAGGTTAGTGAACTTGCAAGGATATTAGGTGGAGTTGCAGTCACAGAAAATGTGATAAATTCTATGAGAGAAATGAAAAACTTGCAACTGATACTAAAATAGGGCTTAAGCAAGGGTAAGAAAACTTTGTTAGTTTTAGCTATTATTGTTGAAATCTTAGAACAAACTTTGTATAATTATTATAAGGTTTGTTCTTTTTATTTAAGGAGGAGCTGGTGAGGAAAAGAGAGTGGCGCTTTTAAGTATTATTGTGGATGAGAGGGATTCTGTTGAGAAGCTGAATGCCCTTTTTACACGAGTACGGGGAGTTCATTATCGGAAGAATGGGTATCCCTTACAAGAGGCGTGAGATTAATATTATCAGCATTGCTATGGATGCACCTCAGGATACTACATCAGAATTAGCGGGAAGATAGGAAAGCTTGAGGGGTTAATGTTAAGACTTCTTTTTCGGGCGTGATTTCAATGATGAATGATGTTAGTAAGTTAATAGAGAGGTTAGGGAGAAACATAGTTTAAGTGTTTTCAGAATATGAGACACTTGTAGAAGGCTTTAATGAAGAAAACGCTGAAATACTCTAGGCAATATGTGGATAAGTGAGCGAAGAGCTCATTATGGCAACAAGATTTTTATAAGAGGTTTGATAGAGGTAAGTAATATTTGTAAGAATGACTGTTATTACTGTGGTATAAGACGTGCAATTGCGCAGTTGATGATACAGGCTTACAGCGATGAAACTTGAATGTGGATGGATGGCTATGAACTGGGCTGCACCATTGTTATGCAAGGAGGAGAGGATGCGGTCTTTACTGATGAATTTCTGGTAGAGGTAATCACTGAGGTTAAGAGAAGATATCCTGGAGTCGCTCTCACACTCTCCTTAGGAGAGAGAAGCAGAGAAAGCTACCTGAAGTTAAAGGCAGCAGGGGCTGACAGATATCTGCTTCGTCACGAAACTGCAGACTCTTTACATTATTCAAAGCTTCATCCGCCCGAACTTACCTTGTCTCACAGAATGGACTGCATTAAAAGTCTTAGGGAAGCAGGCTTTTATGTGGGCTGTGGCTTCATGGTAGGCTCACCGTATCAGACTGCAAAAACCATCGCAAAAGACTTAAAGTTCATCGAGGAGCTAAGTCCTGAAATGTGTGGAATTGGGCCATTTATTTCGCAAAAGGATACCCTTTTAAGGATATGCAAAACGGAAGTGCGGACTTTACCTGTTATCTGCTATCCATAATAAGACTGATACACCCTCCTGTTCTCTTGCCTTCAACCACAGCTCTCGGAACTATTGACAGCTATGGAAGAGAAAAAGGGATACTTGCCGGGGCAAATGTCATTATGCCTAATCTTTCTCCGTCAGAAGTTAGAGGGAAATACGCCCTTTATGACAAGAAGCTATGTAAGGTGAAGTGAGGCTGCAGAGGGGCTTAGAGAGTTGAAAAAGAGAATGTCTGCATCATCGGCTTTTGAAATAGTAAACGAGAGAGGCGGACATTAGTACATCTAAAAAGGGAAGATTAACTGACCTTAAGAAAAGGGGAATTATATGTACAAATATGATGTAAAAATCGCTTTAAAGCTGAAGAATTTATCAACAACGAAGAAATACTTGAAACTCTTGCTTATGCAGAGGAAAACAAAACAATCTGGAACTTATCTCGAACAATCTTAGAGAAGGCCTGTAAACAAAAAGATAAGGGCTAGGTCTGTAATGGTCTCTCCCACAGGGAGGCATCTGTACTTCTTGCCTGTGATATCCCTGAAATAAATGAAGAAATCAATAAAATAGCAGAGGAAATCAAACTTGCTTTCTATGGTAATAGAATAGTTATGTTTGCACCTTTATATTTATCAAACTATTGTATAAATGGCTGTGTACTGTCCTTATCATGCCAAGAATAAAACAATAGCAAGAAAGAAGCTGACTCAGGAAGAGGTTAAAGAACAGGTAATTGCGCTTCAGGATATGGGACATAAGAGACTTAGTGATAGAAGCTGGAGAAGATCCATTTAATAACCCTATCGAATATATTCTTGACTGCATCAAGACTATTTACAGGTGAATCACAAGAACGGAGCGATAAGAAGGGTAAATGTAAATATTGCTGCTACAACTGTAGAAAACTACAAAAAGCTTGCAGATGCAGGCATAGGAACCTACATACTGTTTCAGGAAACCTACAACAAGAAAAGCTACGAGGAGCTACATCCAACAGGACCAAAGCATGACTACTGCTATCATACAGAAGCGATGGACAGGGCTATGGAGGGTGGCATTGATGATGTAGGACTTGGGGTGCTCTTTGGACTTGAGGGATATAGTATGAGTTCGCATACTGCTTATGACATGCTGAGCATCTTGAGGCGGTTCATGAGGGTTGACCTCATACTATAAGTGTACTCGAATCAAAAAGGCAGATGACATAGATCCAAATGTTTTGACAACTCTTATATCGGACGATATATTTGCAAAGATTACAGCCTGTATAGGCTTGCAGTTCCATATACGGGAATGATAGTTTCTACAAGAGAATCTGAGAAAGTTAGAGGAAGGCTTCGAACCCTCGGTATTTCCAGATTAGTGGAGCCTCAAGAACTTCTGTAGAGGTTGCGAAAAGGAAGAAAGAGTGATGACAGCGAGCAGTTTGAGGTTTCAGATACCAGAACCCTTGATGAGGTAGTTGGCTGGCTTATGGGATCACGGGCATATTCTTCATTCTGTACAGCTTGTTACAGAGAAGGCAGAACCGGAGACAGGTTCATGGTCTTTTGCAAAACCGAGCAGATACTTTAATTGCTGTCATCCAAATGCCCTCATGACACTGACCGAGTTTCTTGTGGACTATGCAAGCGAGAAACCAGAAAAAGGCTTTGAAATGATTGAAAGAGAGCTAAATAAAATACCTAATGAAAAGAGAAGAGAAATAGTACAAACAATATAAACGACATCAAGGCTTCTAACCGCAGAGATTTTAGATTCTAGGAGGGCTTAGTAGGGATTAAACCAGACGGTTTCGGCTGAAAGAGTCATATTGCCTTTTTTGGACTGAGAAATGCAGGTAAGAGCAGTCTTGTAAAATGCGGTAACAGGGCAAGAATTATGTGGTCTCAGACGTGAAGGAACCACTACAGATCCGGTTAAAAAGGCTATGGAGCTCCTTCCTCTGGGACCTGTAGTTATTATAGATACGGCGGGGATTGATGACGAGGGGAACTTGGCAGTCTTAGAATTCAAAAAGCAAGGAAGTCCTTTGATACCACAGATATAGCGTGCTAGCAGACTGAGGCTGACAGAGAGCTTACAGAGCTAGAAAAAGAGTACTTCACACCTTTAATAAGAAGAAATTACCATTCATTATTGTGCTTAATAAGGCTGACCTTGCTCCATACAGAAAAGAAAAAGGATAATGAAATCTAGTCAGTGCAAAAAGAGGGAACTAATATCTTAAAGCTGAAAGAAAAACTTGCAGGACTTGTTCCCTGACAAGAGCGAGAAGAATATATTAAAAAGACCCTGTAACAAAGGAGAGTACAGTAATTCTTGTAATGCCTATAGATGAATCTGCACCTAAAGGTAGGATAATCCCTGCCTCAACAGGAGGTGCTTAGAGAATTGCTTTGAAATAGGCTGTATACACTCTGTGTACAGGATAGTGAGCTAAAAAGAGAGCCTCTCAAAACTTAAACTACCCCAAGTCTTGTAATTACGGACCTGCAGGTATTTAAGAGAAGTGCGAAATTGTGCCCGAAGATATTAGACTAACCTCTATTTTCAATTCTTTTTGCGAGATACAGAGGCGGGCTTTCTAAGATGTTAGAAGGTGCAGATATGCTATCTAAACTAAAGGATGGTGACAGGGTACTTATCAGTGAGGGCTGCACTCATACAGGCAGTGTGAAGATATTGGAACAGTAAAGCTTCCAAGATGGATAAATGGAATATTCCGGCGCCTCCCTCATTTTGAATTTACCTCAGGAGGAAACTCATCCTGATGACCTGACTTTATAAGTTAGTAGTCCACTGTGGAGGCTGTATGCTTAACGAAGCCGCTGCGAAGAGCAGAACTCGGAAAGGCTGTTAATCAGGGTGTTCCACAGGTAAATTACGGTATGGCAATTGCCGAGATGACAGGTATACTAAAAAGAGCAATGAAGGTGTTTTTGATTTTTGATCGAATAAAGCCGGAGCTTAAATATAGGCTCCGGCTAAATCTTTTCGGACAGTATCTAAAACAAAGTTAGATGATTCTGCCATTTCTGATAATTCAATAATGGATCTCCTAGATACCTTGTTACCTCGGTATTCAAAGCAAAAATCATCGTGAGCAATATTTCCAAATACATCCGGATAGCTCTGCTTCCCTAAGAATGATGCTATTTCCACTCACAACTCAAGTTCCTCCAAACTCAGCCAGCTTTAGGGCTTTTCTAAAATCTGATGGGAGGGTGATTCTACCGAGCTTATCCAATTTTCTTTTTAAAGTCCTGCTTTTTCACTAACACCTTTACAAAACATATTTTTATGAAATATTTTTTTGTAATACGTAACTACCTTACTAAAACAATTCTATATAATAAGAGCATAATCTTTCTTTAATCTCAAAGCGCTTTTAAGCATACATCCGTGTAAAATATTATCCAATCCTCCGGCACCTCCTTCATAATTTTTTCTTTAATTTTTCCCTCCTCACTTATATTGAAAAAGTTTCATATTATAAGTGTAATCAGTACACATCATTTAAAAATCGTGAGAATAACGCGTATTACAAACAATATTTACTAGTCTCATTATAGTATATTTGAAAGCTTTTAGCAACGGCAAAAACGTAAAAACGGTTACAACGTGCATACAAAAACAAAAAACTGACCTTGTAAATTTGTAACTGTTTTTTGTTTACATAGACCAAGGCATTCACAGTCTAGGTTGATGATATCCCAACCTCTAAAGCAGCAACAGCCTCCTCAGAAAGCCCCTGTAACCTGGCACAAAATCAAACCCGAGTCCACTAGCTCTATGTCTTTCAGCAATTTAAGTTTTTCCTCGTTTGCACCTTTCCACTTTTGCCTTCTTTTCTACCACGTTTTTCACCACGTTTTTCACCACGTTTCTCACCACGCATTTCGCCAATCTCTTCACTTTCTCTGCATCCATTTTTGTAAAGTTGCATCCATCTTACGGTACCTCCTTCATCCCTTTAAACCTAGCCTTGATTTCGCTGGTAACCTGGGGAAATCGGCTTCATCATAAATATCATTCTTAGTAAACACTTTCATTAGCTTTGCAAGCTTTGGAACCATCATCCACAGCTGCATTTACATATATCTCAGTAAGACCATCCCATTATCTGCTCAGTTTCCACAACAACCTTTTAGATGGTAGAGCGGAAGATTACCCTTAAACAAATCAAAGGCTGAAATAAATATAATACAGATATCAGGTACAAACTCAAACCGCTTTTCCGGTCTCTGTTACATTGGCAGTCAACACAGAAGCATTGTAACGCACTTTTTAGATGATTGTCATCATTCGCTTTTTGGACTTCGATATTGATATAACGTCCATCGCCGGTTACAAGATTTGAGCATCTAGTACAACAGAGCGACCTTGTAGATTCTAAGGTCAAACTGCTGCATATTATCAGCAACAAACTCAGCTCATAATCACCTAAAATAACTCTTAGGATTTTCGCAGAACCTCTATGTTCAGCCATCTTACGAAACATAAGGTCATCAATTGGCTTTAAGCCCCTAAATACGCATCACGTTCTTTCTTTGTTGGCACATAGTCCTTCTTTTTCGTTAGGTTTGCGCACAATGCTTATAGACATTATAGCAGATGAAGTTAAAAGATTAAATAGATTTTCTCGCTAGCAAGACTTAGATACTCAGGATATACTAAAGCTTTAAGGCAGCCACACTAATCAGAACTGCTAATGCCAGTACCCAAGAACTGGAACGCTTTTTGCAGTGACTATTGGGGAGAAAAAGCAGCAATCAGTAAAAGACAGACATCGAACATATCACATATGATCAGATATCGAATACATATTTTCACGCAAATTATAAAAACTAAGAAATACTGCTTAGTGGTTTAAGAAATACTACTTAGTGACTATTGCAACTCACCCGACAAGTAGTATTATAAACGAAATTCAAATCAAAACAACGGCAAAAGTGCACAAAGTTTTGAAAGAAAAAGTACAAACAAACTCAGAAATAAAAAGATAGCCCTCGCAGGACCATCTTAATAAATACATGTTTTAACTCTAAGAAGCTTTCGACTCTCAGCAGTTGCAAGCATAAGTTTAATACGGTTAAGCTGATTAACCTCACTTGCACCCGGATCATAGTCAACAGCAACTATATTAGTACCCGGATACTTTAAGCCTTAGCTGCTTTATTACGCCCTTTCCTTACCACGAGTGGTTAGGAAGGCAGCCAAAAGGTTGGCACAGATGATGTTGGCTGCTCCTGACTTAATGAGCTCAATCATTTCGCCTGTAAGGAACCAACCTCTCCGGTCTCGATTGCCAAGAGAAACTATCGGCTCAGCATACCAGCAAGCTCAGTTATATAACTCTGCTTTCACGAAGTGCTTACCTTTTTCTTAGAGCCTTTTCTACCGGCTTTCAAAGAACTCGATAAGGTCAATTCGCCCATGCTTATAAAGGCATTTCTTTACTTTGCCAAGGGTTTCGCCTTGAAAATTAGTATTGTATGCACTGTAGAGGAGGAAGTCTATAAGGTCAGGAACGACTGCCCTCAGCACCTTCATTTTCAAGGAGCTCTCACAACACCGTTATTAGCACTTGGAAGGAATTTAACAGGATTTCTCCTCACTGATGCCTACCTTGGTCTTAGTAAGTCCTTCACACGAGGCAGAGTATCAAAGTCCTCTACAATCTGTTTGCAGTTTTTGTTAGAGGTTATCATTGAAGCTTTTTAAGACTTTCTATACACTTTTTCTCCCACTTCCTGTGAAGCTCATCGGCTGAGCTCTTCACAAGTTCATAATGGCCTTTGTTGCATACAACACCCCTTATGATGAAAAAGGTCACTGTACACAAGAGCCTGAAGGCAGCGAAGAAGGTAGGAGGAGACACTAAAAGCTCTCGGATTTTCAAGTCCCCTGAACAGAGAGGGAAATAACAGGGATATGTGCGAGTCTCTTCCTTATGCTCCTACGGATGAAGCTCTGTAGTTGGATGCACGGCAGCCTCCTCCAGTCTGGCTTTATAAAGATTGCGTGTTTATTTACATCGTATTTGCCTGACTTTATTGCACCTTTGCATAATCTGGACCAACAACTATGAGAGATGGGTAGCAGGCATCATTATTTACATATTTAAGTCCGGTATCGATGACGGAATGTCTCATCCGCAAGGAGTCTCATATGGTAGCCACCCCATTCTGGATAGCAGTTTAGCATTTCAAAGTGGATAGGAGACATCTGAGGACAAAGCATGGTATAATCCTTCATTTTTCTCAAATACAGCCCTGTCAGTGGCAGAGGAGATATCAAAGTTTTGCATAGGATTAGCTTCCCTCGTCCTTTACCGCAGAAAGGAGAGAGCGGATTCTGATTCTAGCCGCACCGAGGTTATTTACTTTCATCTATCTTAAGTGGCACAGTGTGATATCTTGCCTGCACGCTCTGGCTGACATCACTTACCTGATCTGTAGTTACCGCATCAAGTCCGCAGCCAAAATGAGTTAGTTGAATCAAATCAAGTGCGGATTGGTCTTTACATAGCAGGCAGCCTTATAAAGCCTTGAATGGTACATCCACCGATCCATTACCACAAGAGGACGCTCAACCTGTCCCTAGATGTGCCACCGAACTCGGTAAGAACAGCAACACCAAAGGAGGTGATAAGTTCAGGTATACCGTGATTTATCTCAGGGTCAATATGGTATACTTTCCGCAAGAACTATGCCCTCTTGCCTGTCTCCTTGAGGTAGGCAATTACTCGCCCTCTACATCCTTCTTGGTCTGAAGGAGTTTCTTCCATGCCTCTTTACAGCAGATTTAATCTCAGCCTTTGGTATCCTTCCCTCAAATACCTTTACAAGCCTGTCAGCATCTTCTCAGACCCAAGTGAAAGGAAAGGATTCTCAAAGGTGATGGAAGGGTCATTAAGTTCTTCCATGTTGTTCTTAATATTCTCACCATAAGAAGTAACAATAGGGCAATTGTAGTGGTTATTCGAGTCAGGTGTCTCATTGCGCTTGTATATTGCCAATTGGCAGAATATATGCTTCACGCCCTTTTTAAGAAGCCACATAACGCACGAGGTGCAATCTTGGCAGGATAGCACTCTGACTCACTTGAATGGACTCAATACCAAGCTCGTATATACTTCTCTGCTTGAACGGGAGAGAGCATCAACCTGAAACCAAGCTTGGTAAAGAAAGCAAACCAAAGAGGTAGTTTTCAGACATATTGAGCACTCTTGGAATACCAATAGTGCCTCTTGTGGCTTCTTTCTCGCTTAAAGTTTGTAACCGAAGGTTCTCTGCATCTTATACTCAAAAGATTAGGATATTGTCCTGTTCTTTCAAGACCGAGACCTCTTTCACATCTGTTACCTGAGTATAGTGTCTTCCACCTGTAAATGTATTGATAGTAAGCATACAGTGGTTATTACACTTTTTGGCATCTCCCATATTTGTCTCATAGTTTAGATTCTTAATCTGCTCGTAGGATAGAGTGGTGGTCCCATCACTCGCCCAGGTGCTGTGCTGCTATAGGGTGCAGCACCGAAAGCGCCCATTATACCCTGCAATATCAGGTCTTATAGCCTTGGTGCCTGATACCTTTTTCAAAGCTCCTAAGCACAGCGTCATTGTAGAAGGTTCCACCCTGAACTACTATATTTTCGCCCAAATCCTTAGGGTCTGTAAGTTTAATAACCCTCAGAAGGGCATTTTTAATAACCGAATAAGCAAGTCCGGCAGAGAATGTCTCACACTTTGCAAATCCCTCTTTTGCGCCTGTTTAACCTTTAGAGTTCATAAATACCGTACAACGAACCTGAGTCAATAGGATTCTTCAGTAAGAAGGGCAACTCCTTAGCAAAGTCAGCAACCCTCATAGTTATGACTTAGTGAAGGTTTCTATAAATGAACCACAACCCGATGAACAGGCTTCGTTGCTGGATGCCATCAACTGTGCCGTCTTTTATCTTTGATACACTCATATCCTGACCGCCGATGTCAAGGATACAGTCTACCTTTTGGATTGGAAGAAGGAAGCCGCAGCATAGTGGGCAACAGTCTCAACCTCACCCTCATCAAGAAGAAAGGCAGCCTAGCAATGCCTCTCACAGCCGGTAGAACAGCTTCTTGCTATCTTGCAGTCCTCTAAGATGAGCCTCATGTATTTCGTTAAATGCTTTAATAGAGGTCTTAAGAGGACTTCCGTTATTACTGCTGTAGAATGACAGAGAAGGGTTCCGTCTTCAGCTACAACAGCTACCTTGGTAGTAGAGCCTGCATCTATACTCAAGGAAGCATTTTTCCGTGGTAATCTGCAAGATTTTCTTTACCTCAGCCTCTTATGTTCAGCCTTAAAGGCTTCGTATTCTTCCTCGCTGTTAAAGAGAGGCTCAAGCCTACATACCTCAAAATCCATACTAACCTTGTTGTGAAGAGTATTGTGAAGCTGGGAAAGAGTCGTAGCCTTTCTTTACATTTTAGAGCTCATAGCAGCAATCTATGGCGGCAAAATAGATGTGAGCCTTCCGAGCAACTATGTTCTCTGGTCCTAATTCAAGAGTTCTTACAAAGGCTACTCGCAGCTCAGCAAGGAAGTGCAAAGGTCCTCCGCGAAGGCTACATTTCTCTATTGGCTTTACCACAGGCAAGACCGCTTATGGTCTCGATTTACAACAGCCTGAAAGATGGATGCGGCAAGGTCTGGCTTCGTAGCTCCATCATTTATAAGAGGCTGCATATCCGACTTTGCAAATACCCACAACGTGCGGCTATCGGATAGATGGACTGGTAACCCTTTGCATATTCATTAAGACCGGCTGCATCAGTCTTTCAAGAGGCTTGCCATCTGGTCGATGAAGGAGCCTGTACCACCTGCACAGATACCGTTCATTTCTCTGCTCGATCTCCACCTGTAAAGTATATGATTTTGGCATCCTCACCGCCTAACTCTACAGCTCATCGGTCTGAGGGGCAAAGGTCTTGCTACCGTTGCCACCGCAATAACCTCTTGAACAAATGGGATGTCAAGATGTTTTGAGAGGGTAAGACCGCCTGAGCCTCGTTATCATTGCATACACGTTAGCATTACACAAGTCTTGATTGCACTATGCAAAAGAGAGCAGAGAGTCTCCCGAATATTGGCATAATGCCTCTGATAGTCTGAAAAGAGTACTTTCAGATTATCGTCTATAAGTGCAACTTAACTGTAGTAGAGCCTATGTCATACTCTAGGCGATACTTTTGTTTCTGGACATAAAACATTCTTCCATTCTAAACGAAGACAAGGCATATACAAGCCTTAACTCTCGTTGAAAACATATTTGACGCAATTAGTTTGAATCCACGATATTATACCACAACGAGGACAGTAGAAAAATTTTACATAAAAATGTGCTTTAATTAGATACATTTTTCCCAAATATTCACGAAATAGGTTATAACACAGAATTAACACAAAAACCGTATTATTCTATCTTTCATACATATTTAGTAATTTGTTGACAAGGGTTTTAATAAAAATTTATAATAGTATGGTATATCCTATAAGGATATAAGTGTCAAAGATATATAATATGCGATAGACTTGAGTGCTGCTTAGCTTATTATTCTTTGGCATACAAAAATAGGAGAATATGATGAATAATTTTCTGGATAAAATGGAAAGGAAGTTTGGGAGATTTGCTATTAAGAATCTTATACTATATATAATAGAGATACATAGTAGGCGCCCTGATATCGGTGGTCAATCCTTCATTTTTATATTTCCTATCTCATTAAATATTGAAAAAGATTATGCAAGGGCAGGTATGGAGGCTTATTACCTTTTATTTTGGAGCCTATGGCAAGCGTAAGTGGTGGAACTTCAGTCATCTTTTTGTATAACACTTTATTTTTACTGATACTGGGAACGAACTCGAATATGCCCGGGGCACTTTTTAGATTCAATGTTTATTATCTTTCAGGAATCATTTTTAATATAATCGTCTGCAATTATCACATACGCAGTGACAGGAGACGGACTATCGGGAATGCCTACTTGACTTAATTACACCAACGAATCCTCTTTCTGCGTATTGTGCGATGTATCCTGATTATCAGGTACTCGATGTTTGTTCTTTCCTCATCAAGATGAAGTACCTCGGTACTTCTACGGTGCCTTTGTAGTGCTTCAGATAGTGCAGAACGCCGCTGCAGGCAACTTATGTTTGCGATTGCAATAGTTGTTGCTATGCTTAACTTTATATGGTTTTTACTTTTTCAACCGTGAATTACAGGCAGAGCTTAATAACAGGATGCGGAGAATGAAGTTCGAATCATGGAATAGACCGGCGAGAGAAGCTCTGCACAGAAACGGGGGATTGCAAGACATAAATGTGCAATTTGGTGGTAGGACGGAGCTTGACGATCCAAACCCGAGTTCAGATTCTGTTCAAAATGTGATGGAAACTATGAATACTGCAACGAGCATTTATTTACACATCAGCATATAAAAAGCAATAGAATTTTCTTTTAATAAAATATAAGGAGGACATTATAATGAGTAAGAAAAACAAGCGCTATGTTGGATATTAAGAAGGAAGAAACCTTGAAAGAAGCCTCCCTGCATTTGCAGTGCGAGCTATCCGCAGTTTATGGGAAGGCAGCAATTCTTAATCTCTCAATGAACTATGCAAACTATTTTGTAAATACAAAGGAAAAGGAAACCGATAGGAGCTGATGGAGCAAAGAAGAAAAATAAATGTTCTCATTAAGTCTGTTATAGTGGATGGAGATTTTTCTAAGGAGAGCATAGAGGAAGCCGAAAAATAAGGAAGAGGTTAAAGAAGGGTAGATGCGCAACCGCCTTCTTTAAGTGCCTTTGAGAACTTTAACTACGTGCTTTCAAGAAAGCTTCCAAACAAAGAATACGACGGAAAAAGAATTTGACACAGATGACGAAGCAAGAAAAATCCTCGCTTATATCTTTTGAAGATGATGACAATATCGCTATCAATTCCAAGATCCAGAGAGTGATATCTGAACTTCCCATCAGATACATCAAGGGCAAGTTCTTTCGATATCATCGAGAACTCAGTAGACCGCTACACCGGTGGTCAGAAGAAGGCTCTAAAGGCGTTTGCTCATATGGTTAGGGCAGGCAGGTATGATTTACGACCCTGACAAGATGCAGAAGCTCTGACCCTGGATATTGGTGGATGAGTTTGAGTATTATAAGAATTACGAATTTGATACCACAGTAAAAGAAGTTTTTCTCTCTGAGAGTGCTGGTTAAATGCAGTTATAGCAAGGTGCTCAGACCTTACAGATGACGGTATCCTGGGCTAGTGGAGGTTGTAAATGACCTCTATGCAGTACTGCTTAACTGGGATAATATCGATATGGAAGCCGCAGGACTTGAAATTGATATGATAAAGCTTTACCAATGAAAGCTTTTGCAAATGAAGATATGAGCCTCGATGAATTTGATGTGAAGATGGCAGAGATTTTTCTCACAGCTTGAGGGTAAACTTGAAAGTATATATGATGAGTTTCACAGCTTTGAAGGCACACTTTTGGATGTACTAAACAGATTTGCTAAGGAGACCTCAGAGTTTGCTTAGTTAACAAGTATCGAAGACCCGCACAAATGCAGCATCTAAAGCAGGGCAGCTTTTTTAGACCTACCGACCTTGAAGATGCCGGAGTTGTTGAGATTGCTGATTTGGGAGGCACTTAAAGAGAAGTTAAAGGCAGAGTTTGAGAGAATATTTGAAGATAGTTGACAGAAGGTAAGACGTGGGATAATAGCACAGGTAATAGGAAGTGTTCCTGTTTACTTTGAGAATAGAACCGAGGTTATGGATTTATAAGGTCATCCTCGCTCTGCAACAGCAGGGAAGAACTTGTTGGAACTATAAACGCAGTTACTGAAACTATGTGAATAAATGGTGATATAATGATAATAATAGGCGAAACTTTCATTGTGGAAGGACTGATGAAGTCTGACTTGATAAGGGAACAGGTTATAGGTTCCTAGGAAGGGAAGCTTTTCGCCTATTGGTGCATTTCCCGGAGTCTTTGAACCACAGAACCCTGCTAACTTATATGAGATTATTGTTTCAATGAGTTCAGGAAGAGTCCATACCAAAAAGGCTGTTATAAGCTGATTGGGCTTACAGGCTCAAAGAAAGAAGCAATTATGCTTGTCGCAAAGGCTTTGGCTTAAGAAAGAAAAGCGAAAGAGGTGAGTACAATGGGATTATCGGTGTTTTACTTGCCATACTAAAAGTGATAGGCATTATATTGCTTGGTATACTGGCTTGCTTTCTCATAATACTTCTGCTGTTTTTATTCGTTCCTTTCGTGTACACAATAAGAGTAAAATACGTGGATAAGCAGCTTCGAGCAGACGGAGAGGTTAGTTTTTTATTTAGATTGTTATGCGTAAGAGCTCATTTATAAAGAGGAGCTAAGCTATGAAGCGAAGGCTACCGCCTTTTTACACTGATATCAAGCAAAAGCTGATGAAGACAAAGAGGATGGCAAAGAGAGGCGTGAAAGAAAAACAAAGCCAAGATATGTCAAGGCAGAGGATACAAGTCTAAAAACACAGAAGCTGGAACATCTACCTGGATAACAGAGCGGGAAAGCAGCTAAGGCAGAGAAAGCGAACAAGGCTGGATGTAGAACACAGACATCTAAGCCTACAATAGTAGAACGGGAGATGGAAGCAGAGGCAGATAGTAAACAGGTAAACAATCAACCGGAATCTATACAGGAAGATAGTAATATAGAAGATGGCACAGGTAGATCGCAAACAAGAGGTGTGCGGGCAAGTAAGTGAAGAAAAATAAGGCGGCAAAAACCTAAAAAGCAAAAAGCAAAAAGCAAAAGCAAAAACCAAGATTTAATATCTTTGCTAAAAATAGAGGAAATAAAAAGAAAAAGATTGAGTACTAAGTGGACTGCATTTAAGGAAGACTCTCTTAACTCCTTAATAATAAAAAGGAAGCAGTGCTTAAGTTTATAAATGCAGAGGGCACGTCAGATGGAATTCCTTTTATCTTCTAACTCAGTCTAAAAATACTTGTTAAAATGATACTGCCGAAAAAGATAAAGGGTTGGTTTAGATTTGGCATTCAGGAGATGAGCACATCGAAGGGCAGTACTCTACTTTACCTTTGCTTTGTATACCTCTGTATGCGTAGGGGAAAGTTTGACATTTTTACCTGAATGGGACGAAGAAGTGATAGAAGTGGGATGCTTCATTTTCAGGGAAAAATAAGGATGTTTGCTATGCTTTTGATAGATTAAAGCTTTTTATTTAGTAAGAAGGTTAAGGCATTATTAGGGAATTTCAACAGATGTAAAAAGAGTTTTTTGCTAAGGCTTAAAGGAGGAAGTGATACTAGTAATACTTTTGATGAAACAATGGCTGCATTGTTTAAGGGAATGGATGGTTTTATAACCAGCAAGACAGTGGTAGGAGATGCAATTAAATTTGAAGACGGAACGACTATTCTTCCGCTTGTGGATGTGCTCTTGGTGCAGTGAGCGGAGCGGCCAGTGAGTCGAAGAAAAGGACAACGGTAGGGCGCTTATGTCCGGCAAGATCACACCCAGCTCAGTCCTTGTTATCAAAAATGGCAATGTAAGGCTTGTTAATATCAAGAACCGTGATACAACTAACCGCTTTTAGACATGATACTCGACCTTTCAGAGAAGCTAAAATAGATGAATAAGAATAAAAGAGGACAAAACTTTGAAGGCGTGCAGAAGACAAGATGCCCGAAACTGAAGAAGATATAGCTAAGAAGTTGAACAAATAAAACAATAATAACAGAGGTGAAAGAGGTTAAAATGGTTGGCAACTTACTTTACTACAGATTTTTATGAACTTACTATGATGCAGGGATATTTTTAAGAATAAGAAAGACCCTGTGGTGGTTTTTGATATGTTTTACAGGCAAAATCCTTCGGACAATGGCTTTGCTATAGCAGCAGTGTCTTGAACAGGGTTATAGATGTTATCAAAAACCTTAATTTCAACTATGAAGATGTGGAATATCTCCCTGTTCGCTTTGGAATGTTTGACGAGGATTTTCTGATTATCTTTCAGGCTTTCTTTACGGAGACATATATGCGTACCCGAACGTAGAGCTCCTCATGGAGCCACTTGTTAAGGTGGTGCTGCACCCTATCATGCAGGCCCAGCTTGTAGAGACAGTCACAGTAATCATTTCACCATCAGAGTCTTATAGCTGCTCAAGGCGGCAAGAGTATGCAGTGCCGAGGACTTTGTTATGGAGTTTGGCTTTAAGACGTCTCAGCACTCGATGGGCCAACACTGGGAGGGACTGCTGCTATGAGGGCTGTGCAGGCAATAAGGTAATCTGTGCCAAGAAGCTTGGAGTTCCTGTCTGGAACCCATGCACAGCTGGATAATGAGCTTTCCCTGACGAATACACTGCATTCGTGAATATGCTATGTGTTTTATCCGTAGCAATGCAACCTTTTAGCGGATACCCGATGATACTTTCTTTCGCTCGGGAGTGCCTTAATGCACTCAGTATTTACCGAAATGAAGGAAGCAGGAATAAAGTTTGGAAAATACGGTATCAGGCTTGGACAGTGGAGACTCTGCCTATATATCAAAAGAAGGCAAGAAAGATGTTGATGAGGTAGGATTTAATGATGCAAGCATAGTTGCATCCTCTGATCTTGATGAGAACCTTATATCTTCACTTGGCTGCAAAAAGGCAAGCATAGACTCTGGGAGTTGGAACCAAACTGCTCATCACAAGTGGATTGTCCCGCCTTGTTTGTGAGAGTGTATAAGCTTGCATGGCTATGCAGAAGGAAGATGTACCTTTTGAGCCTAAGATTGCTTTCAGAGAATACCCGAAGATAAATCAATCTCGACGACAAGACCATATAGAATATATGACCTTGAAGGCAAGATTATATGGAGATCTTATACTTTTCAGATGAGAACATATCAGAAGATGAAGAATATATGATGCTTGACCCCTATAGAAACTCGAAAAAGACCCTGTTTTGATGCCGGTGAATTAAGGTAAGAGAGCTTAGCCGGTGTTTATCAAGGACAGTGCGGCATACCTCTCCTAGCGTAATGGAGATTAGAGAATATTGCGAGAAGGAATTAAAACACACTTTGGGATGAAACTCAGACGCCTGGTCAATCCACACGAGGTAATAATGCAGATTTGACACAGAGACTATGGGATGCAAAGAAAAAGCTTTTAGATGATTACAACAATGCTCTTCAGACCAATAAGATGCAACGGAGCTTAAATAGAGACAGGATGAGGACGATAATAGTAGTTTTGTACTTAGTTATATTTGGTAAGTTTAGCTTTATTTGCTCCCTGCCGTTTCTTTTTGGCTTGTAGGCAAATTAATGAGAAATTAAAGCAAAAGATAAGCCAAAGCATAGTAAAATTCTACTTTTGAAAGACATACTCTTCATCTCGGGAATTAAGAAGAAAGTCATAGGACTGAGAGGATACCAAAAAGATGAGTCGGTTCTCTTTATCTTTTAATCACAGAGGCTTTTTGATATAATCCTCGCTCACTATACAGTGCCTGTGCTGGCAAGCTTTGTTTCAAAGAAGGAAAATTGCCAAGGTCTCCGTCCCAGGGTATGGATGAGAAATATCAAATGTAGTGTCTCAGACAGAGAGAATCCAAGAGAGGGTATAAAGGCAATACTTAAAGGTATTGAGAATATCCAAAAGGCACTGATGTTCATCTCCCCTGAGGGAACAAGACAGCGCAGAGTACTTTCTTCCAGCTTTGGGTTTAGCAGCCTTAAGATGGCTGAAAAAGGCGGGATGCCCCTGGGATAGTTCCTAAGTTGCCATAACCAATTCTGACAAGGTATTTGAGAACCATCTGCCTGACAGAGAGTAACTGGATGACTATAGAATACGGGAGAACCAATTTATATTCACGAGCTCTTCTAAGGAATCAAGAGCGGAACTTTGAGTTATCAAGAGAAGAGGTTCTAAGCTCTATGAGAAAAACACACAACTGGCACTATAAAAAGTTAAAACTGATATTTATTACGATGCCAAAAACTTTTATCATATAACCACCAAAGAGACTACTTTAGGAAGAAAAGGAGTTTTATATGAATAATGTAGGCAAAAGGAAATGGTTAAAACAGGTACGATAACAGGGTAAAAGAAGCTTGCCTTGGCTGCACCCTACGTACTCTTTATCCTCATATAGGTTTTCAGTATTTAGATTTGATATACCTGTAGGTACAGAGAAGACTGCATTTCACCTTGGTAATACCTTTTGTGGCACTTGGCGCACTTTTCATAGGAGGAGCTATGGGTGGCTTTCCAGCAGGAGCTGCAGGACTTACCATAGCGGACCTACGAGTGAGTTACGCTACAAGCGCACCAAAGACCTTTTATACTTAAGCTTCTCATCGGTCTTATTGTAGGGCTGGTGGCGCATAAGGGACGGTAAGATTAATGAAATAGTCGAGAAGATAGAAGCCGCACTGCTACAGTCTGTTCAGCATCCTGCGGCTTTGCTTTTTCAACATAATAGCAGATCCTCTTGTAGGATATTTCTACAAACAGTATGTACTTGGGCCTTCCACAGAAAATATCCGAAGCCTTTTTGCCAAGATTTTCCAGCCTCTACAACCTCTGTAAATGCTGCAGCTTCGCTGTATTTGCAACTGTTCTTTATCTTGCACTTATGCCTGTCCTCAAAAAGGAAGGATTCTACACTAAAATTGGCATTTACCAAATAAAATGTATGCCCCAATCTCATACTTATTAGCAGACAGTGGGTTCGCACACAGCTCTTGGTATAGGAGGATTTAGGTACTCATGGTAAAAATAGGCTGTCTTTTTCCATACTTTTTAAGTATTATGCTGTATTCCCTTTCATCTAAGCTCTAAAAGCTTTTGCTACCCCATGGTCTCAATTCATTATAAAGCTTAATCGTCCTAAAGGCATCGGCTTTGACACCCAGTCCCAGTATTTTGTCAACAACTTCAATTATCTTTTCCTGCTCGGAACACCCACTACTGACAGAACCTCTCAATATGTGACCTGCAGAAACTCCTTTAACGAGTCAAACATCTTCCTAAAGTAAAACTGAGCTATCCTCGAGTTTAATATACCCATCACGTACTTAATAAAAGCCCCGGAATCTGTGGTATAGTAATATTATGTTATATTTAGAGGAGGGTATTTTATTATCATAAGCCATCACTATCTGGTTGCAGATGAATCTGTATATAGCTTTTCCCTGACCCTCATAGTGCTCTGTTGGCGCCACCTGTTGATAAAGTTCAGGCTTAAACCTATATATCTGCTCGAGTTGGACTTGAACTTAAAATACATTGCTCCGCTAGCATCTGCTCATTTTTATCTGTCTTCTCATCAGTTATAAATCTCTGTTATCCCCGGTAATTATACTGAGTGCAAAGGTGGACTCGTCCGGCTAGTGTGGCATGTCCGGGAGTATCTTTTATCTTTCCTATTATAAGATATTCCTCGTCAGTTGTATTGAGTGCAGTAGTCAGTATTAAATTCTCTATCGATATCGATGGTATATTCTTTTTTCTTCCTTAACCCTCATTCCTACTGCTGGAAAAACGGAGAATCAGAGTGAGTTTCATCTGCAATATCACGCTCGACAGTGTACATTGTAAAAGTTTGCTCAAGAATTCAATATAATCAAACGAGCATCTTTCCAGACACTTCGATAGGAGTATGCGATTTAACATTTAATATTGCTCTGTGGAAGGCATGAATGAACAGGATGCCGTTTGTCTTAAGATTCCTTAGTGCCTGTTCAATAAATATGTCGTAGGACCCTATAGATAGAGTAGTCGCACATTCAAACTTGTCACGAAGCTTTAACTTCCTCGTGTGAATAACGATAACCCCAAGGCGGATTAAGCCGAGGATGTAGTCATCTTTGTTTATTGGAAAACAGAGATAATCCGCCCGGTGATATGGTCATAACAAGCTTGCTATCGCTTACCTTATATCTTAGGGCATAGTTTATTCGCGCAAGCTTCACGCTCAGGCTGTCAATGTCATTGGCATAAATATTTTTATAGTCAAAGCAGTCAGGAATCTGTAGAATAAAGCTCTCCTGTTCCACTGAGCAAGGATCCATTATCTTCTTGCTTTCCATCTTATCTGTGAGAATCAGGTTGTCACAGAGCCTTGCTACCTTTGAAGGAGCATAATAGCAGCCCTGAAACCTCCTGTCTCTTGAACCTTAAGAGAAATGTATAAAAGTCCCATGACATCCACCGCTTCTTCATATACATATTCGGTCTCAAAAAGTTCAGGATAATCATCTGATATCCTCACTCTCCACCCCTGCATAAGGTCGTCTATCAAGAATGAATATGGAAGACTTTGCGTACTCATTATTTAAGAAGGCTGCTATTGTGGGGAGTCCATCTTCGCCAAGTCTTGAAAGCATTAACTTTACGGCGCAGTTCGGGAGAACTGATAATAAAATATCGGTGCTAACTTCAATTTTATTTTCATTTACTACACCTAAGATATAGCGAACAGGCTCCAAATTTACAGAATCCCCGTGCATATACGAGTCATATAGGCTGATCCGGACACAGGGACTTGTTTCTTCTGCTTTTTAAGAGCAGAATTATCACCATTTGCAATATCAAATTTAAGACTTTGAACATATTCTATAGAGAAATGTCGCACCTGATTCCTACAGGGATGAGCTTGCAAGCTTTTACCCAGTTCTTGCAGTTGCCTCGAAAATAGATACACCCTCACATCAGCCAGAGAAAGGATAAGTTTGTAGCTAGAATTATTTTTCATCTCAAACTCCCCATATCAAGCCGGTACCTTATGTCAAAAACCACTGCTTTGTTCCTAATCTTATTATAGTCTTTTAAAATGACTATTGTCGATATAAATATAATATTTCTAAATTTATATATAGGGTGTGATATAAGCAAAAGTTCTAACTCAAATCTAAAACAACGTGAATGTTGTATAGAAAATTACAAATCATGAAAAGACAAATTACCAGTTACATTGAAACCAAAAATATAGTATAATGAAACAAGCAGGTACAGTATCAATGGGCGTCAAATACCCTGACACCCACATCAGCAAATAAAATTTATCAACGGCTTGATTATAGGAGAAAGCATTATCTCTCGCCAAAGAAGCCACAGTTAAAGTGAGGAAACTATGGAAACTTCTGCACACTCAATACCTACAGAACTTATTTTTGTAAAGACATGATATCTGCTTGCCAGGCACTTAACCAGTTTGGCAAAAAGAGTGCTGCTTGCTTATGGTGGCCTATCAAGAAAAGATAGGACCTATAGATGAGTGTTATGAAGATTACTTTCTGAGGGTGGATTCTAGCGAAGGAATGTGATGGCATAGAGCCCAATCCAAGAATAGAATCAGTTATTATGAGTCAAACTGCAAGGAAAACAACAGCGATGTTGTACTTTCTGTAGGTGGAGTAAAGTACGCTAGATCGCTCTACCATAGCCTGTGGAGTGTACTTTGAAGGTGACGACCTGTGGAAGATGGTTAAGTCTGAGCGGAAGTTAGCCCTTCCTCTGGTAGACATCCTCATCCCTTAGCGCAACAGGCCTCTGAGTTTGACTTGAGCAGGTGTTATTAGGCAATATGGACAACAGATGAAAAGATAGGTGCAATGTTCACTATCCCGCAGTATCTATCTGCGACCCCTACTCATACATTTTAAGCGTATCAGCATCTGACAGCAGCGGGGTTCAGGTGATATATATGAGCCATAATCATGGAGGGTATTTCAAGAACAGACGACGTGATACTGATCAGATGGAATTGCTGAGACGAGCTAAAAGACTGCCATTAAGAATCTTCCTATAGCCCTTAAGGAGCCTGGATAACCATGCCGAGTGGCACCATGATGTACTTTCGTCAGTAGCCTGCTCCAGCATGCCTGAGTACGGAAAGCTAGGCAACAGGCTCACTTCGCCATGGCTTAGAACACGAACTTGCCTTTTATGATATTACCCGATGGTGGCACTTTGCCATACTTCTACACCGAGATGGATGAGGCACTTAAAAAGATCCATCAACCACAGGTTTGTGCGCTCTGCAAAGAATGTCTGGGGGCTTTCAGAGGAAGGATGAGGAACTTGCTCTTAGGGGTATAGATGCACTTGAAACCTCTTTTAAGGAGTCAGGTACGTATCAAACCTCACTGAGCTTAATATACGGAGGAATACTTTGGCAAAATGGCAGACCACCTTTGAGGCAGAAGCAGACCTTAAGAATGCCTATGTACCTGAAACCAAAGAGGACATAATTGAGATATATCAAGTATGTTCATGTAAAATCAGATATATTATCAGTCTATTATTATCTTCCCATCGATATATAAAAGATTCGTGTAAGAAGTGTGCCCCGTGATGCACTTTTGACGCTATATTTATTTTTCCTAAGAAATTGTTTTTGGAGAACACCACTTTTAAAAATAAAGCTATAATAGTATTATAAAAGAGGTTCTCTATGGATTTATAGCCGTTAAACCACCAATATTAACAAGGAGGCAGATTATGGATTTTCAATTTGGCTTATGGCATTTATAATACTGGTTGTGATGGAATTTCCTTACTATGGACTCTACAACCATATGGTTTTGCAATCGGTGCTCTAGTATCATGCAAAGTCTCTTTGGAGCCAGTGCTGATTCAGATTGTCTTGTTCTTAGCGCGGTTGTCCTTATTGTATACAGACCTCTTGCTGTTAAATACGTCAATTCAAGAAGGACAAAGACCAATGTTGACGACCTTATAGGCAGAGAAGCTAAGTGGTGATTGACAATCTTAATGAGACAGGAAGAGTCTCTACAATGGCATTGATCGTGTCTGCCAGATCAACCTTAATAGGAGGTGTCATTGAAGAGGACACACAGTCAAGGTAATGGGAGGTACAGTGGGCGTTAAAACTGATAGTTGAACCGTTAATTACAGAGGAAACAAAGAGGTCGTCTCCTGTAGAAGGTTTACAGGAAAACTGATTGGTACTGAATGGGATTAGGGATTGACCCTTTGCAGATAATAAAAGAAAAGAGGTATATTGGTGGGAGGATTACTGTACTTTAGCTAAACCAATGGTGGCTACCGGAGGACTTATAAGCGGATCATTTTTGGCAATGGCGTCTCGCTATTGTAATCATCTTGATCTTTTGCTTCCTGCATCAAGATAGTACCACAGGCAACAGCCTTAGTCATTGCAAAGACTTGGTGGATATCAGGACACCGCACGTTGGTATCCATGTGAAGTTACCTTCATCGACAGAGCAGCAGAGGGTAACGCTTTACGCGAACAGGTTGCGGACTTCTCCACAGCCGGTTATCGCAAAGGATCAATCGTTTCAATCAGAATAGATACAGTTATCTTCACCAGATAACAGATCCTAAGCTTTATGCATACGGTGTTGAGAATCCTATCTCAGCTCTTGAAAACCTTACAGCTACTACACTTCGCAACATCATCGGTGATCTTGAACTGGATGAGACACTTACATCCCGTGAGACTATCAATACACAGATGCGTTCTACACTTGATGTAGCTACAGATCCTTGGGGAATCAAGTAAACAGAGTAGAGCTTTAAGAACATAGTGTCCTCCCTGATATCCAGGGCGCGATGGAGAAGCAGGCTAAGGCAGAGCGTGAGACGTGCTGCGGTTACCAGTGCAGAGGTGAAAGAAGGCAGCCATCCTTGTTGCGGAAGGTAAGAAAGAATCTACCATCCTTGAAGCAGAGGCTGAAAAGGCAGCTCAGATTCTCCGTGCAGAAGCTAAAAAGGAAGCTACTATCCGTGAGGCTGAAGGTCAGGCACAGGCTATACTTGCGGTGCAGAAGGCTAATGCAGACGGTATCAAGCTCCTCAATGAATCAGCTCCTTCAGGAGAGGTAATCAAGCTCAAAGGACTTGAGGCTTTCGGCAGAGCAGCAGACGGTAAGGCAACCAAGATTATCATCCCTTCTGAGATGCAGGGACTTGCAGGGCTTGTAAGCGGCATTACAGAGGTAGCAGCTGAGGCTAAGAAGCAGGTGGAGGCATAATGAACATAAAACTTCCTGAAAAATTTCTGCCAAGGCTTATAATGACTGTCTTTGGTGTCATAATATGCGCTATAGCTGTTGGATTTTTTAAGAATTCCCTATTTGGTATAGACCCTTTCCAAAGCTTTGCAAGGGTCTCACGTGAGGCTCTTTTTCAGGGGTTACTTATGGGATATACTACATGGTTATAAGTTTAATAATGCTTGTTGTAGTTCTTCTTTAGACAAGCACTATATTGGAATTGCAACCATATTGAACTTATTCTTTTCAGGGTTACATAGTGGATTTTGCCAACAAATACATAGCGGAGGCTCATCCTGGATCCAAGCTCTTGCAGTAAGAGCTGTTATGTTTGTTGTGGAGTGTTGTTGTGCTTTGCTTTGCATCGTCACTTATATGACCTCAGACCTTTGGGAGTTTCAGTCTATGATGCCATTCCTATTATCATTTCAAAGAGAACAGGAAAGCAGCTTTAAGTTTATGCGTATAGGCTGTGACTTAATCTGTGTTATCATAGGAGCCTTTCATGTGGCTTTACTCAGGGCTTGGAACTCTTGGTTACTGCTTCTTTATGGGACCGCTTATAGACTTTTTTAATAGAGAATTCTCCAGACCGTTGCTTGACAGATTTAAGGCATAGGAATATAGCCAACAGGTGCTTGAAATACAGTCTTGTATGGCTTTTTGTGTCTGCTTAGAATTTAGACTTTGATAAAACGGATAATGAAAAACGATATTTAGACTTTGCCAGAACGGTAATAAAATGTAATTTGACTCGCCAGAACGGTAATAAAAACAGATTTAGACTGATAAATGGCAATTTATAGATTATTGAACTTTAATAAGGCTGAATCTACCACTTAGAGATATAGTTGCTAAAAGGCATAAACTATATGAATACTATATTTACAACAAAGTTTGATGTATGATATTATAGGACAGAAATTACGCACTCTGAATATATGGGACCGCTATGGACTGTCTGACTGATAGGGCAAATCATAGGAGATGCGTAATAATTTGATAAAGATTTAGAGATAACATGAATTCACTTTACAGCAGAAAAATTTATCAAAAAAGCTCACAACACAGATAAGATACTTTTTGATAATATTTCTTTGGGCACAAAACGAAGGCGACAAAATAGGGCTCATAGGCATAAATGGAACAGGCAAGTCTCACTCTTCTAAGATACTTGCAGGAGAAGAAGAGGCAGATAGCGGCAAAGCTCACCAAGGGCAATGCCGTCCGCATAGCCCTATCTCCCGCAGAATCCTGAGTTTGACGAGGGTGAAAGCGTTATTTCGGAGGTAATTAAGAAAAAGGCTAAAATGAATTTGGGACACTGAGGAGAGGCAAGAGTCTGCTTGCAAAATTTGAAATAGAGGATGTAGAAGCGAAAGGTAGGCACGCTTTGTGGCAGTCAGAAGAAAAGAGGGCTGCCTTGTGCGCACCCTCCTTGATGATGCAGAAATCCTCATCCTGATGAGCCTACCAACCACCTGATACAGCTATGTCTGAGTGGCTGAGGACTATCTTTAAGAAAAATGAAACAGGCTCTACTCATCATAACCCACGACAGATATTTTCCTTGACCAGGTGACAAACAAAATAGTGAGCTAACCCATGGAAAGCTTTTATTCCTATGTGGGAGGCTACCTGAAGTACCTAGAGCTAAAGGCTGAGCGTGAGGAAATGGAGATAGCTACCGAAAGGAAGAATGCCGCACTTTTTAAGAAAAGACTTTCGCTTGGATGATGAGGGGTGCAAGAGCTCGTTCAACCAAGCAGAAGGCTCACATAGAGCGTTTTCGAAGAGCTTAAAAACAGAGATAAGATTATAGTGATAAAGAAATTGTGGTAGACTCGGTTTCAAGCCGCTCTGGTAAGCAGATAATCGAGATTGAAACATATTCAAAGCCTACGGAGACAAGACATTGTTTTTCACTGATTTCACATATCTCTTTTAGAAGGATTGACAGAATAGGAATCATAGGCAAAAACGGCTCAGGCAAGTCAACTTTTCTTAAGACTATTTTAGGAGAAGTAGCACTCGACAGCGGAAATATTATCATCGGACAGACAGCTAAGATAGGCTATTTCTCACAGGATTCAGGGAGAGCTTGACCCAAGTCAGACTGTAATAGAGTCAGCAAAAGACATAGCAGATATGTGCAGACAAAGGGATGGCACCATATCGGCTAGCAAGATGCTTGAACGCTTCCTCTTTTGAAGGTGCAATGCAGTATACGAAAAATCGAGAAGCTTTCAGGTGGTGAAAGAGAAGGCTTGCCCTCTACACACCTCATTTCTGCTCCTCAATATACTTATCTTAGACGAGCTCTACCAACGACCTTGATATCACCACTTTCAATCCTTGAGGACTATCTGGCATGGCTTTGATGGAGTAGTTATAACAGTTTCTGCACGACAGATATTTCCTGACAGGGTGGCAAACAGGATATTCTCCTTTGAAAATGGTCTATTAAGATATATGAGGGAGGATATAGCGACTATCTGGAAAAAGCAGAGCCACAGCTTGAAGAGGTAAAGACAGAGAAAAAGGAAAGCGATGCGAAGAAAGACTGGAAGGCAAATCAAAGCGCCTAAGCTTAAGTTTACCTATGCTGAACAGAAAAGAATTTGACACTATAGATGAAGATATTGAAAAAGCTTAATACAGCAATTGAAAGGCTTGATGAGGAAATAGCTGAAAATGCCTCAAGATACAGTAAACTTGAGGAGCTTATGGCTGAAAAAGAAAGCCTCACGAAAGAGCTTAGCCATAAGGAAGAAAGATGGCTCTACCTTAGTGAGCTAAATGAGAAGATAAATGCAGGAGGTAAGTAAAATGCAGGAGGTAAGTAAAATGCAGGAGGTAAGTAAAATGCAGGAGGTAAGTAAAAATGCAGGTTACATTCGTTTGTGTTAAAGGTAATATGATTATATGCATGTTTATTGGACTATGCATCGATTGTCCTTGATCCCTTTATTCCTAATGAATGGTATGATTTGTATAAGATTGGCAGAATGATAGGCAGAACCGCATTTCCTCTATTTTGCTTTATGATAGTGGAGGGGTATTATCATACTCGTGATAAGAGTAGATATCTAGGAGCTTTATTATTACTTGCGATTATATCTGAATTGCCATTTGATGCTATATTTTCAGAATCGGTTTCGAAAACTGAACACGATAATCAAAATGTATTTTTACACTTGCAACAGGCTTATTTACAATTATTTTTGTCTTGACAATGTGAATAAGTTTAGAAGAGCATATGAAAAACAGAGAGCTTATCTTGATATGCACTCATAGTAGCAAACATTATTTTTGCAGTTTTTATAATAATTATAATGACAATAGGGACAAATTATTTTAAAATCAGATTATGGTGTAGCAGGGCTGATTTAATTTTAATGATTTATTATTTGAAAAATACCAGTTTTGCTTAAAAAGATTTGATGGAAGATTTGATCAACAAAAGCTAAATTTATATTTGCAGGCTTTAACGGTTCTTTTCTGGCTTTCGTAAATATGATTACAATATTGGGCGATTAATGAGCTGATGGGATCGGCAGTTATTCTTATCTGGATGTATAACGGTAAAAGAGGAGATTGCATACCCAAGTATGTATTTTATTTTTCTATCCGGTTCATTTGATTTGCGTTGTATTTTATCAGAAAAATGCTAGCAGGATACTAAATGAAAAGATAAACCTAAGTTTGTACTTGCTTCGTACCAGAGGCTTGCCTGAAAAGGAGAAGGATCTCTTGTGAGGAAAATACTGGATGATTTCAGGAAAATGGGTGTTACTGTCAAAGATGAAACCTGAGATGAATTATCCTTTAAAGTCCAATAAACCCTTATAATGAGATTAAAAAGTTATTTGGACAGTACGCCTGAGTTTGAAAAATATCTACAGACTTGTAGATAAGTCAATATGGCTTCCGAGATTGGCAGTATACATTTTACGATCGAAAAATGCCCAATATAAAACCCTCAAGACGGCTTAATTATAACTTCAGCAGCTAACTTTTAATGAGAGCCTGCTTTCACCCAGGCTTTAACTACTGTTGTTTATGACAAAACCGGAAGTGGTTTGCTTATGGCATTGACCTGATAGTAGAGAGCTTTTGAAGATATTGATACAGACTTCCTCATAAGGCTTTTAAGCATATAAAAATTTCTGTAAGATTGCAGAAACTAATAGAACTGTCATAAGAGATGTTTGCACAAGATATAGATGAAGTCGTTAGTAAGCAGAGAAGAGCATATACTAAAGTTGCAGAAGATGGCAGAGTGCTCTGAAGAAGAGCAAAAAGAGAAACTTCTTGCTTACATTGATAATATGTACAGTTTCTAGGACTATGGTATCTGGGAGTATTTGATAGAGCAGATGGCAGCTCTGATAGGTCTTATCAGCCCTGGATTTGCTGACTAGTACCGATTAGGTTCGGTATGAAATCAGGCTTTTTCATCCGAAAAGAAAGACTGGGACGCTTTTGCAAAAGAAGCCATAGAACGTGATAGACTATGCTGGAAATAAGCTGTCAGCCTCAGAACTTATAGCGCGATTACAGACTATGAAAATATGCTCGCCAGTGTCTTTACTTCGAAAAATGTGGACTTTACAGCGCAGGTCGTGAAATGATAAGATGATATATGTAAACAACTAGAGAATTAGGAGAGTGATTATGAATTACCCAAAGATGCAGCTATGGTCTTAAGCTTTGTAAACACCCGTTTAGAGATTTTACCTGCCTTGATGAATTCTGAAGGGCAGCAGGGGTTGAGAGAGGCTATAGTTGATACGCTTAGAAAGATAGACTACGAGTATGATGAAAGACTTAACAATTTATAAAGTGGTGGCTTGCAAAGACCGCCGGTTTGTTGTATAATTGACTTCGATGGAATAGTCAGATGATTGATAACCCCTGAGAGAGACGGAACTCTCAGGGGCTGTGTTTAGGGAAAAGATAAAAATCTGTTTTAAATATGTGGCTTTATGCTATGAGATGTAGTAATGAAAACCAAGATGTTAGAGATAGCAACATACGTACCTTATGTGATAGCGGAACTGATTTAACCCTGGAATTAAAGGCGAGAGAAGAAGTAATCAAAGTACCCCTTGACCTTAACCTCGGAGATGAGAACTCATAGATGATGATAACCTTGATGCGATGGACTCCTTCAGAAGATGAAAAACTACCTGACACTCCAAAAGTCAGCCTGCCCTTCCCCTGAAGAGTACCCGGAAGCATTTTAACAAGGCGGATGAGGTATATAATTACCCTTTTCCTCCCGGCTTTCCTGCACAACCCAGCAAAGATAGCCAAGATAGGTACAGGAAGAAAATGGGAAAAGCAAGGTATATTCTATTAGACTGGTAAAGGCGTCTGTATCCCAGACTCTCCTTGCTAATAAACTAATTGAACTTAAAGAAGCAGGACGAGGCTTCGATGAGATAGTAAAGGAAATAGAAGTATTTACGCAGCAAAAAGATACTTCTTTGTGCTTGAAAGCTTTCTGAAAATCTAGAAAACGGAAGGCTCACCGGAAGAGGTCATTTATCGCAGAGGCACTCAATATAAAGCCCGTCATGATGGCAGACAAAGAGGAAATATCATAAAGGTGACCGTGCAAGAGGCATATAACAATGCCTGCAGCGTGATAGCCGAACTAACTGTAAAGCAGGCAGACAAGTCAGGAAGCAGGGTTTTGTGATATCCTATCGTAGCTGCTTGAAAGAGCAGAGAAGATAAGGGATATGATAACCGAGAAACATAAGTTTGACAGAATAGACATAGTAGAAAACAGGCGGCATAGCCACACTCGCGTGCGTCAGAAGGCGGTATTGTTATAGGTTGTTGGGTTACTGATCGGACTCGAACTGACTACCTGTTGATTACGAATCAGCTGCTCCACCAACTGAGCTACAGTAGCAAATTGCCCTTGCACATATACATTAAAAGAAAAAGTAACAGCATAATGACTTACAAAGAATTATAACTCAGCGATAAAACTAAGTATGCGCTTGTAGCTCAGTTGGATAGAGCACCGGCTTCCGAAGCCGGGAAAAGCCGCAGGTTCGAATCCTGGTCAGGCGCATGTTTCGTTGTTTATTATAAAAATTTCACAAAACTTTGACAGTGCCAAAATATAGCTGAAATGACACCTGATATCAGTGCATGCTAGAATAAGAGAGAAGTTTAGTACAAAACATAAACATATAAATTAGAGGATTGAAAATGGCAGTTAAAGTTGCAATCAATGGTTTTGGTCGTATCGGTCTGTCTTGGTATTCAGGACAGATGTTCGGACATGAAGGTTCTGAAATCGTAGCTATCAACGATCTCACAGATCCCAAGATGCTCGCTCACCTTCTCAAATACGATTCATCCAGGGTAAGTATGCTCTGCTGATAAGGCTACAGCAGGCGAGGACAGCATCACTGTAAATGGCAGACAATCAAGATATACAAAGAGAAGGACGCAAACAACCTTCCTTGAAAGAGCTCGAGTAGACGTTGTACTCGAGAGTGCAGGTTTCATACCAAGCAAAGAGAAGTCACAGGCAATATCAATGCCGGTGCTAAGAAAGTAGATATTTCAGCTCCCGCAGGCAACGATCTTCCTACTATCGTATAATGCAACCACGAGAGCCTTAAGGCTGAGTGATGACCATTTCAGCAGCTTGTGACAACAAACTGCCTTGCACCCATGGCAAAGGCACTAACGACTTCCTCCATCCAGAGCGGTACTATGTCAACCATCCACGCCACACAGGTGACCAGATGACACTCTGACTACCTCATCCAAAGGGAGACTTAAGAAGAGCAAGAGTAGCAGCAGTTAACATCGTTCCAACAGCACAGGTGCAGCTATACATCGGTCTCGTTATCCCTGAGCTTTTAACGGCAAGCTCATCGGTTTCGCATGAGAGTACCTGTTCCTACAGGTTCAACAACTCTCTTTATGCAGTAGTAAAGAGCGACAAGGAACTTACAAAGGAAGACATCAATGCAGCTATGAAGAAGGCATCAGACCCTGAGACCTCGGACAACGAGGACGAGATAGTTTCTTCTGATATCGGGTATGGACCTACGGCTCACTCTCTTTGATGCTACTCAGACCATGGTATCAAAGGCTGGTGACGACTTTACCAGTTTGTACAGGTTGTTGCTTGTATGACAACGAGAATTCACACATGCACAGATGGTTAGAACAATTAAGTACTTCGAGAAATTTGTGAAATAAAACATGCTGTTGCCGTAGGGCAATGGCCTCGGTGGCTATAATAACTACATAAGGAGAAAAACAATGGCGGGATTTAAATAAGAAAAGCGTTGACGATATCAATGTAAAGGGCAAAGAGTATTGGTTCGTTGTGACTTCAACGACCACTTTAAAGATGGAAAAGATAACAGACGAGAACCGTCCTGTAGCAGCACTTCCTACTATCAAGAAGCTCATAGCTGACGGAGGCAGTATATCGCTCACACCTTGGCAAACCAAAGGGAGAGCCAGCCTGAGCTTTCACTGCTCCCTGTAGCAGTTAGCTTGCTTTTAGCTTTCTAGGACAGCCTGCTCGCTCGCTGCCGACAACGAAGTAGTTGGTCCTAACGCTGCGCGCGGCAGTAGAAGCTATGAAGCGATGGGGATGCTGTTCTCTCAGAACACCAGATACAGAGCAGAAGAGACCAAGAACGGCGAAGAATTCTGCAAGGAACTTTGCTCGGCAGATGTATTTGTAAATGATGCATTTGGGCACAGCCCACAGAGCGCACTGCTCAAACGTAGAGTAACTCGGACATCGATACCTGCGTTGTTGCTATCTTATGAACAAGGAAACTGGAATTTCGGCAATGCAGTAGAGAATCCAAAGCGCCCATTTAGTAGCCATATTTTGGCGGTGCCAAGGTAGCAGATAAGCTCAACGTAATCAACAAACCTTCTTGAGAAGTGACACCCCTCATCATCGCGGTGGTATGGCTTATAATCTTTCCTCAAGGCTCAGGGCGGAGATTGGATCACTGGTTGACAATGATAAGATAGACTATGTAAGGAAATGCTTTGCAAAGGCAGAAAAGCTCGGCAAGAAGCTCCTTCCCTGCTGACTCAGTTACCATAAGCGACTTTTCCTCAACCTACAGATGCACCTGTAGAGGTAGAAGTGCATGATTCAGACCACCTTCCGGCAGATAGAGAAGGCCGCGACACTCACTCCCAAAGAGTGCTGGAACTTTTTGCAAATGAAGTAAAGACCGCCAAGACGGTAGTATGGAACGGACCCATGGGAGTATTTGAGAATCTCTACACTTGCAGCAGGTACACTTGCAGTAGCAAAGGGCACTGCAGAGACAGATGCCACTACCATCATCGTGGCGGAGACTCTGCGGCAGCAGTTAACCAGATGGGACTTTAGCGACAAGATGAGCCACATCTACAGGTGGTGGGTGCTCTCGAATTCCCTTGAGGGCAAGGGATGCCTGAGCGTGGGCTAACGATAACAACAAATTTTTGAAAGGTTAACACAATGAGAAGAAAAGTAATAGCAGGCAACTGGAAGATGAACAAGACTCCTAGTGAGGCAGTTGCATTAGTTAATGAGTTAAAAGACTTAGTTAAAAATGACGAGGAGATGTAGTGACGTAAAATTCAAGCATCGACATCGTTCCCGTAGTAGAGGTGAGTGAAGGCACCAATGTCAAGGTTGGTGCGACATCATACTTCGAAGAGAGCGGTGCTTACACAGGAGAGATATCAGCAGCCATGCTTAAAGGATGCAGGAGAGAATATGTAATCATCGTCACAGCGAGAGAAGAGACTACTTTATGAAGATGATGCCTCCCTAACAAAAGGTAGAAGGCTATTGAGGCAGGCATAACTCATACTTTGGCTGCGGTGAGATCTTGAGCAGAGAGAAATGGGCATAGTGGTTGACTTTATCAGACTTCAGATTAAGTCAGACTTAGGACGTGGCAGCCGCTGATGTGGCTAAGCTTGTAATAGCTATTGCTTCATCTGGGCCATATAGGCACAGGAAAGACAGCTGAGTGACCGAAGCTGAAGAAATCTGTAAGGCTGTTCGTGACTGCATAAGAGAGATGTATGATGATGCTACAGCTGAGAAGGTACGTATCCAGTACGCGTTGTTCTGTAAATGGCAATGCAGCAGAGCTCTTCACCAAGCCAAAACATTGATGGAGCACCTAGGTGGTGCAAGCTTAAGGCTGACTTTGGTCAGATTGTAAATTATAAGTAGGGTGTCTCTATTCCGTTATAATAACGTCACTTGACTTTTACATTGCTGTGAGATATAACACACATAGGCAAAAAGAAAATATGTATCCATTAAGATGCGAACACCCCAGAGTGCAAACTCTAGGGTGTTCGATCCCTGATATTAGCAATACTTGACTTTAAGGACGGTTATGAGTTATAATATATGTGCATTAGAGTTGTAACGAACCCAATGAAATTCAAAAAGCGAACACCCCAGAGCTGCAACTCTAGGGTGTTCTGATTCCGTCAAGGTGGCTTAGTCCTTTTAGGCTGGTCGCCTTTTTCCTGTTCTCGTCCAGCCATTTGCTTATATAGTTAGCTACTATACCTGCTATGACAGAGATTAAAAATGATGTAACGATTTCAATGAAATTCACCTCCCTTCTATGCCTAGTGAGAGGCAACGATTATATTATAGGGCTACACATATGTTCGATTTTGCCTCGATGAGACAATGATTTGACTTCTAGCCTTGCATAGGTTATACTCAGAAACATAAAAGATTATTATGTTCCATGAGTGCACCTCGAAGTCTGCAGCCTGAGTTTTTCTATTCCATTTTTATAAAGGTGGCTTAGTCCTTTTAGGCTGGCTGCCTTTTGTTATGTTCTCTGTCCAGCTATTTGCAGATATAGTTTGCAAACCATACCCGCTATGAAGACAGAGATTATAAAAGATATTAAATTATCCAATGTTCACCTCCCTTCTATGCCCAGTGGAGAGGCAACTATTACATTATAACACATACGTTCGATTGTTATCATATATATTCCTATCTCATTATAGCAAAAATAATATCAGATTATTCTATATCTATCTTGCCACCCCTCATAAAATGCTATCATACAAGATGATCAAGGAGGTAGAATAGGATATCAAAATCATGCTAGCACCAGAGGAGATAAAGAAAAGGTCACAGCCTCAAGGCGATCCTACGTGAATAGCCGCACCTGATGGCGGTCTATATGTACCCGAGACCTTCCCCAAAAGCTTGATAAGAGCTTTTGCGGGAACTAAAGGACTTAACTATAGAGAAATAGCTTCCATAAGTGATGAAGCTCTTCCTTACGGACTTTCACCGAGGAAGAAAGTAAAAGCTTGTATAGACTCAGCTCTATGACAGTAAATTCGATACAGAAGAAATAGTTCCTATGAAAGAAGCAGACGGACTTACCCTATCTGGAGCTGTTCCATGCTACCTTTAGCCTTAAGGATATGGCATCTGCTACTTCCATACCTTATGGTTACCTCAGCAAAGAAAAACAATCTAAAAGAGAAATCATCATCCTCACAGCCACCTCAGGAGACACAGGAAAGGCTGCCCCTTGCAGGCTTTTTGCAGATGTGGAGGCACAGGCATCATAGTTTTACCCCAAAGACGGTGTCAGCCCCTTCCAGAGACAGCAGATGGTTGCCCGAAAAGGAAAGAATACCTCAGTAGTAGCACAGAGGGCAACTCTCGATGACTGCGCAAAACGGAGTAAAGGCCTATCTTCTCGACAAAGCCCTCGCCGCAAGAGCTAAAAAGAAAGGGCTATGTATTCTCACTCAGCCAACTCCATAAATAATATAGGAAGATTCTGTGCCTCAGATAGTCTCTAATGGCATGCTATGTGAAGCTGCTTTTAATGAGGGTTTAGTCCGGGTGAAATTTCTCGATGTCTGCGTGCCGACAGGCAACTTCGGCAACATCCTTGCGGCAAGCTTTGCTAAAGAGCTTTGGACTTCCGCTTGGCAAAGCTCATCTGCGCTCCTAACACCAACAAAGGTGCTCTTTGACTCCCTTGTAATGACAGGCACCTACGATAGAGACAGGAGTTTACCACTCACCCATATCTCGAGCATGGACATCCTCATATCAAAAGCAACCCGGAGGCTGATATGACAGACTCTGCGATCTGCGATGCTGCTAAAACGCTAAGTTTATGAGGTGAACTGGTGCAAACGAAGGCAAATATACCAGACAAAGCCATGGCAGATAAGCTTACTGACTTTGAAGCAGGATTTGCCGCAGAAGAAGACTACACTCATACAATTGAAGTAGTATATGACAAGACAGAAGCTATGTCATGAGATACCCCATACAGAGCAGTTGGCAGCATTTAGTGGCAAAATGAAGATGAGAATAAGAATACTACATAACAAGATTCTCTATAGCCTCCACAGCAAGCCCATTCAAATTCGCAGGAAGCGTACTAACAGCACTGGAATATGACAAAGTTGATGGCTTTACCTCAGAATGGGACAAAATAAGAGAACTTGAAAGACTATCAGGAAAGAAACTCCTGAGGCTGGCTGGTGAGATAGAGAATGCTAAAGTCATTCACAAAGACATTCGTAAAGCAAAGATGAAATGAAAGCCCTTGTAAAAGAAAAATATTAAAATAAGCCAAAAATATAAAAATGACATAGACTTGCCACAAACAGGGTTCTATAATCCGAGTTTAAAATCAATATTCCCATTTTCGACACTTTGGTAAGAATAAAGTGGCGGTAACCCCTTGTATCTCACTGGGTTTACGCCACTTTTTATAACTACGTTGTATGGAAATGCTACTCAAAATATTTCTAATATTTAATTCTTTTTGGTTCATAGTATATCTAATCCAATGCCGGTAATGCAGATTTAGAGCAGTACACAAATCTGAGCTTGTGTAGGTTGACATATAGCTATATCTCCAGATTAGCCACATTCTATAGCGTTTCTATTGTGTTCTCTATTGTAAAATGTGTGCCATAATTATCTGCTTCTCTCAAGAAGACGGTAGATTAGCAAGGCTGTGTAACAAATCATAAAATGTGCAATTATTCTGTTTTCGTTTCTGAGTGGAAAACAGGGCGTGTGGATAAATTTGTTTTTCATTACACGGAAAGCAGTCTTCTAATCTTGTAGCGGTTTTCGTCACTGCCAGTATGTCTTTGCTGAATCCTCCAGTGTTTGTTGCAACAGCGTAGAAGCCGTCATATTTTTCTTTCATCATCAATAACTGACTGGTCAAGTATATATGTATCAGTAACATTTTCTCCTGATTTTACTTTTGATATACGCTACAAAGCGTGTTACATCATTTGGACCTTTTCTATAGGCTTCAGGGTCAATATTTTTTGAAGTTTTTGCGCGTTCAATCTGACGGTTCCCTTATATTTCTCTGATATTCCATCATTTTTCTTGAAAAATGAAACGATAATATTTTTGAGGAATTACTGCTTTTGATTTCACTTTCTAACTGCACCGTTTTTACATACCTTTTTCCTCATAAAGCCCCAAATCAAAAGCTTTTATCAGCAGGAATAATCTTATATATTCTGTCGTTAACAGGCTTATATTTTTCATCAAACCCGTCAAAGCTCTTCATAGAGTTTATGCTTGCTGGCTTTATCAGTTGACAGCAGGCGGTAATCACAGTCGCTAAATACGACTTGTTTAAGTTGTTCAGACAGCTTTTTAATTGACTGCAGGCTACATAAAAAGCCCTTCCACCCATAGAATTAAAACTGCGTATGTTCAATGAACCAAGCCCTGCGTCTGCACAGTAAATGAATTTTTACCCTTTAAACATCTTTGTCAGTTTGGTTTCAAGTGGTATAGCTGCTAGTCTCGCTCATTGTCAGAACCTGATATATACACATGGACAAAGCGGGATTCCGTCTTGTCCATAAACAGACCCATCTGCGCAAACAGGATTAGGACGGTGTTCTTTGCTTGACGCATATTTTCTAAGCCCCTTTATAAACTCACCGGTTACTTCGTCTCATAATCCTCATCACTCAGTTTCTGGTTTCATGCAATAGTTTGACTAGCCTACAAAGCAGACCGATGTGCTTTTCACACCTTACAGCTTTTTCATAAAGTTGCTGATATACTCACTGATAATGTCTTCTAAAATATCCATGGTGCGGAGAATATGCACATAGTCAAAATCAGGCTTTTACAATACCTGCCAAGGTTCTGATGTTCCAAGCTTTGAATCAGGGTCAAGAATGCGTGAGCAGGTAAGAAAGCGTATAAACAAGTTTAGGGTCAAACTCATTTTTTTCATATCAGCAGTAACCGTTTCCAAAAAGGATGCAATCTCAAGATCTTTATAAAACTTTTGAAGGAAAAAGGTAGCCAATATTTAAAAGGGTGCTCTGCGAACAGGTTGAGCTTGAAGACTTTATTTTTCGGCAAAATCAACCTTAATTTCTAAAGATACCTTTTGTTTTCCTTTCTATAAACCCTCATTATATTTATTAACCTCGTCTTTTGCGTATGCAAGCGGGTCATCAGTAATCTTTAGAAGCTCAGAATGCTTTCCAACACGTGCTACATTTTTGATTGTTGTTTTCTTTCCGTTACGGATACTAAAGCTGTATAGAAAGTAGGTTGGATCCTTGGATTTTTTATCATACCATAGTTTCATGCACCTATTATATCACACTTTTAATAAGAATACAACACCATACAACTGATAAGTTTAAGAAATTTGATATACCGCATTTCTGCGGTTTATAGAGTTTTAGTTAGTTTTGAGTGTCGAAAACCCGCAAAAGAAAATATTAAAATAAGCCAAAAATATAAAAATGACATAGACTTGCCACAAACAGGGTCTATAATCCGAGTTGTAAACAATATTTAGTCAGTAATCTTTTTAACATAAGATTATAATTTAATAAAAAACTTAAGATAAGAATGCTTGACCTTTAGCGAAATTATTGTTATAATCGTTGTGTTATTGGAAAGATTATATCCTGAATCAAGAATCTTGCAGTAAGAAGCACCGCTTAGTACCGGCTATGCGACTGAAAGTAAGGCTTTTGAAGCAGGACATAAGGAAACCCAAATTTAAGGAGGAAGAAAAAGATGAAGAATTTCAGTAAGAAACTCTCATTCATAGTGGCTACCGCTATGGTGGTAACATCCCTTTACGCACCACAGGGAGCAGAGGCAGCTACAAAGAATAAGATTGTAGAGAAGAACAGCAAGAGTGCTGTTAAGAGAAAGAATATCTACATCGGCGGACAGGTTGTAGATTTCGATGCTGTAGTTAAGGGAAAAGTTGTTAAGGATTCTAAGGGTACTTGGAAGTCAAGCGACTCTAAGATCGCATCTGTTGACAAGAACGGTAAGGTAAAGGCTCGTAAGAATGGTAGGGTTACCATTTTCTTTCAAGACAAAGGCTACAAAGAAGACTAAGTCTGTTACCGTTAAGATGACAATCGACGCTAGAACAAGAGCATCTAAGATGACTCTTACTCCTTCAGCAGTAGTTGTTAAGGAAGGCGAGAAGTCAACAGTCGGCGTAAACTACGAGATCTCAAAGAAGATTAAGGCAGCTGGCGGCAAGGCAACAACTTACAAGCTTTTTGTTGAGTCTTCAGATGAGAAGGTAGCAAAGGCTTATGTAGAAGGCAATAACAAGATTGTAGTAGAGGGTGTTGCTAAGTCAGCTACTCCTGTATCAATCACTGTTTATTCAGCTCAGGTTTATAAACTTGAAAATGCTAAAAAAGTAAAATATAAGCTTACAGAGAAGTTTGACGTTAAGGTAAACAGCAAGCTTGAGGCTAAGCAGACAGGCGCTAACAAGATTACCGTTATGGGTAGCGATTTTGTAGCAAGCAAGGGTGCTTTCGTAGTAAAGAATTCAAGTGGCGTTGTACTTCCTATTAAGGATGAAATTAAGCTTAACGAAGCTAAGACAGAAGCTATCCTTGAGGGAACAACTACTCAGATTCCAGCTGGTAAGTACACACTTACATACAACAACGGCGATACAGTTGAGTTCGAAGTTGTTAAGGCTGTAGTTAAGAGAATTGAAATCGTACCTTCAAATACTGCTATTATGGTAACATCTAAGACAGCAGTAACATACTATAAGGTATACAATCAGTTCGATGAAAATGTAACAAAGGATCCTATTGCAGCTAGAATTCAGGTTACGGGATCTGATAAGGCTACTATGGGTAAGAGAGGTGAGATTAAATTCGAAACCGATTCTGCAAGCGGTTATCAGTTAAACCTTAGCAGACTTAGTGTTTCTGTAGTGGATCTTGACTCAGGAGTAAATGCACAGGCATTCCTTACTATAGGTGATGTTTCAAAGGTATGGGAATCTGAATATAAGGGCCTTTTCAATACTTCAACAAGAAAGTTTGTTGAGAATATATCAGATAATGATAAGCTCGCTAACTATGCTATTCTTTTCAAGGCAAAAGATCAGTATGGCAATTCATTTGTAGATGATAAGGGATTAAAGCAGATTCAGCTTAACCTTATCAGTATTACAGGTGTGACCACAGCAGACCCTAAGGTAGTTTCTATTGGTGATGAGGAATACTATTCATACCAGCTTAAGAATGTTGCAGGTACAGAAAAGGCAACAAGATCAGGTGAGGTTACTGTTCAGTCTGTTGTTATCAATAACGGAAAGACTGAGGCCAAGAAGTTCGAAGTTGTTTCTTCTACAAAGGTAGATACTCTTACTGTAAGAGCAGGTGCACTTGGAGTATATGCAGAGCAGGACAACTGGCTTGATTATACAGCTCTTGATGCAAACGGCAAGGAAGTAACAAGCTGGGATATCTTGAAGAAGTTCAATGATACAAAGCTTATGCCTGAATATCTTAGTGCTGCAGGAAATGCTAAGAAGCTCATGTTTGTTAAGAAGGATGATGGTAAGGTAGGTCTTCTCTTTAACCCTGGTCCTGTTAATACTGCAAGCAATACTTCTTCAGTAACACAGATACTTACATTCGTAAGCCAGACAAATAAGTTCTCAACTGCTACACTTGCTGTTAGAGCTAAGAGAATGCCAAGTACAATTCTTGGTCTCGTTTCAGATCAGGCTAAGGGTGTTACTTTAGGACAGGATTTGCTTATCAAGGCTGATAGCCTGAGATTCCGGGATCAGTATGGTAACAATATGGACTCTGCAGAGGTAGTTGATGCAGCTCCTGACTATAGTGTTAAAGTAACACTTGCACAGACTGGTGTGTTCACTCTTGGTTCAACAAGCGCAGCATCAGCTGATGTAAATGAAACTAAGAGTATTACCACTCCTGGAGCGACAGTGATTGACCTTAAAAATGCTCCTGCTAGTACAACAACCGGAGCAGTTAAAGTGAAGTTAGAACTCTTTAAGGCTGGTACTAAAAGTTGCTTCAAGCGAGGATAAGACTATCGAACTCTATAAAGTGGGAGTTCAGGATATGAATAACTTTGCTATCGACGATCCAGGTCTTGTTCCTGCATCAAACCTTGATCCAGCAGCTGCAAACGGATTTGCTCCAGATGTTTATGGTTACTATGCAGGTAATAAGATTTCTTTAGCTACTGGTGATTTTGCAGTATTCGGCGCAACAGCATCTGGAAATGTACCTGTTCCTGCAATTGCTACAGGAAGTGCTGTAACAGTAGAGAAGACAAAAGCAAGGGTAATTATCAAAAATGATAAGGGTACAGTAGTTGAGAGAGAATTCTCATACTCAAATGAACCTCGTAAGGTTAGTAAGGTAACCGTAGATAGCCCTATTACTGTTACCACTGGCGCTAAGGGATGGAATGATATTAAGGATAGCTTTAAAGTAAAAGATCAGTATGGTTCAAAGAGTGATGAGTTGCCATACATCACATTCAGCGATATTGATGATGATTATGTAAAGGTTACCAGTACAAATGGTACAAAGGCAGCTACTATCGAATTGATAAAAGCTGGTGATACAGCAGTTACAGTTAAGCTTACATTCCCTAAGACAAGCTATGTATTTGAGCAGGTTGTAACATTCCATAGATAATTATATTAATTGAAATGTTATTATGCTAATTGGTGATTATACAGTCACTAAGACTTAAAAACACCACCGTATTTATGACAACATAGATACGGTGGTGTTTTTATAGGTGCACCTAGCAGCACACGTTTCTAACGAGTTAAAGTTACGAATCCGCACTGTAGTAAGAAGGATGCGCCGAAAGTAAGAGTGCATACGTTGCACTAAAATCTGAAGGAAGATAGATATAAGAAAGATACAAGCACCCTACAGCATAGAATAATAAATTCTAAGCGAGCGCGTTAGGCGAAGCGAAGCGGATGCCGGAGCGAGTCTGAAATTTATTATTCTAGGCGTGACTAGGATGAGAAACTTGAAAAACATTATTCAAAGTGAAAGTATCATAGGTAATGAAGAGTGTGTGCGAGTCTGAAATTTATTATTCTAGGCGTGACTAGGGTGGCAAACATAAAATCATTGTACAAAGTGAAAGTATTAGAGGCAATGAAGATGTGTAACAAGTTAGAAATTTACTATTCTAAGTGTGACTAGAACTGTAATTATAAAACAAAGCCATAGCAGAGAGTTTTGTGCACCTAGCAGAGCATGTTTCTAACGGTTGCAGCCCCTATTCCACTTAGAGCTAGTAAAGATTAGGCAAAGGCAACAGTGAAAAGGACAAATTAAAAACTGAAAGAAACTGGACTTGAGGCAGATACCAGAACCCCACAGCATAGAATAATAAATTCTAAGCGAGCGCATTAGGCGAAGCGAAGCGGATGCCGGAGCGAGTCTGAAATTTATTATTCTGAGGCGTGACTAGGGTGGCAAATTAAAAATCATCATTCAAAGTAAACGTATGAGAGGTAATAAAGCAGGTAGCGTGGCGAGTCTGAAATTTATTATTCTAGGCGTGACTAGGATAGTAACCAACCCCATTACCCAAAACGAACCTAAGATGACATTCCTAAAAATAAACAAGAGTATCCAGTCAATAGAAAAATCATAAAACAAACAATCTAATCCATACTTCGACAGAACCATGCTTGAAGAATAAAAAGAAAATCTGCATTATGGGATATAAAAGCAAATACAAAAGCAAATACAAAAGCAAATACAAAAAGCAGTAACAGCACTCTTTTAAAACTGAAAAATAAAAGAAAACCAATAGCTTACCACAACATAAGCCAACCAAGTCTTCCCGGTCTTATTCCTGTAAGGCTATAATTACATCCTCAGAAAGCCCGGTATACCTCATTATAAGCTCTGTAGGAAGGCCTTCTTCAATCATTGTCTTTGCAATCATTTTAGCACCTTCCTCTCTGCCACGTTTCTCACCACGTTTCTCCCCTATCTCTTCACTTTCTTGCATCCATTTCTGTAAAGTTGCATCCATCTTTACGGTACCTCCTTCATCCTTTTTCAAAACCTAGCCTTGATTTCGCTGGTAACCGGGAAATCGGCTTCATCATAAACATCATTATTAGTAAACACTTTCATCAGCTTTGCAAGCTTTGAGCCGTCATCCACAGCTGCATTTACGTATATTTCAGTAAGACCGTCATCTATTATCTGATCAGTTTCCACAACAACCTTCTTTACATGGTAGAGCGGAAGATTACCCTTAAATAAATCAAAAGGCTGATATAAATATAATACAGATATCAGGTACAAATTCAAACTGTTTTCCGGTCTCTGTTGCATTGGCAGTCAACACCGAAGCATTGTAACGCACTCTCTTTAGATGGTTGTCATCATTCGCTTTTTGGACTTCGATATTGATATACCGTCCATCTCCGGTTATACATTTGGCATCTAGTACAACAGAGCGACCTTGTAGATTCTTAAGGTCAAACTGCTGCATGTTATCGGTAACAACCAGTTTCTGATCGCCTAAGATAACTCTTAGGATTTCTTCGCAGAATTCCTTATGTTCAGCCATCTTGCGAAACATAAGATCATCAATCGGGTTCAATCCTCTTAAATACTCATCACGTTCTTTTTTTGTAGGCATATAGTCCTTTCTTTCATTGGGTTTGCTACAATGCCCTTAAAGACATTATAGCAGATGAAGCTAAAATATTAAATAGATTTTCCTGCTAAGTAAGACTTAGATACCCAGGATACGCTAAAGTCAAAGGTGGTTACAATAATCAGAACTGCTTAATGTCAGATATCGGAGAACTGAATACTATTTGCAGTGGTTAGTTAGGGAGAACAGAACACTATTTGCAGTGATTATTAAGGAGAACTGAGTACTCATTGTAGTGATTATTAGGAAGAACTGAACACTTTTTGCAATGATTATCAGTGTGAAAAGATAGCAATCAGTAAAGACAGACATCGAACTCCATATCACATATAATCACATATTGAATACATATATCACGCAAATCATAATAGCTAAGAAATACTGCTTGGTGACTAAGAAATGCTGCTTAGCGACTCGAGAAATACTACTTAGTGACTATTGTAACTCACCCCCGACAAGAAGTATTATAAACGAAATCAAATAAAAACAACGGCATAATGCACAAAGTTTCAGAGAAAAGGTGTACAAAATAACCAAAAATTAAGCGAAAAACAATTGTAAAGCAAAAAGAAGGAGCTCCTAGTCAGCGAGCATCGAAAAATGAAGTGTAAAACTTACTGTTTCGGGGATAATCTCAAATCTCAATGCAGTATTAGCGATGCACATTATTAGAAATTAATCAGCATAGAATAATAAATTCTAAGCGAGCGCATTAGGCGAAGCGAAGCGGATGCCGGAGCGAGTCTGAAATTTATTATTCTAGGCGTGACTGGGATGAGAAACTTGAAAATCATCATTCAAAGTGAAAGTATAAGAGGCAATTAAGAGACATGCATGCGAGTCTAAAATTTATTATTTTAAGCGTGAATAGGGTGGCAACCTAACCCCATTACCCAAAAACGAACCTAAGATGACATTCTTAAAATAGCAAGAGTATCCAGTCAATAGAAAAATCCCATAAAACAAATAATCTAATCCATACTTCGACTAGAACCATACTAAAAGAATAAAAAGAAAATAAGTATTATGGGATTAATAACAACACACAATTGTAACAACACCTTATAAGCGACCACTAATATCGCATATAAAGGTATTACCAGAAACTGATATGGTGTGAACATTAGCCCTGCAAAGCAGCAACAGCCTCCTCAGAAAGCCCTGTCAATCTTGCAATAAATCCAAATTCAAGACCACTGGCTATCATGTCTTTGGCGATTCTAAGCTTTTCCTCGTTAGCACCTTTAATTTTACCTTCCTTTACGCCCTCCTTTCTGCCGCGTTTCTCGCCTATCTCTTCACTTTCTTGCATCCATTTCTGTAAAGTTGCATCCATCTTTACGGTACCTCCTTCATCCTTTTTAAACCTAGCCTTGATTTCGCTGGTAACCGGGAAATCGGCTTCATCATAAATATCATTCTTAGTAAACACTTTCATTAGCTTTGCAAGCTTTGAGCCGTCATCTACAGCTGCATTTACATATATTTCAGTAAGACCATCATCTATTATCTGCTCAGTTTCCACAACAACCTTCTTTACATGGTAGAGCGGAAGATTACCCTTAAATAAATCAAAGGCTGAAATAAATATAATACAGATATCAGGTACAAATTCAAACTGCTTTCCGGTCTCTGTTACATTGGCAGTCAACACCGAAGCATTGTAACGCACTCTTTTTAGATGATTGTCATCATTCGCTTTTTGGACTTCGATATTGATATAACGTCCATCGCCGGTTATACATTTAGCATCTAGTACAACAGAGCGACCTTGTAGATTCTTAAGGTCAAACTGCTGCATATTATCAGCAACAACCAGCTCATAATCACCTAAAATAACTCTTAGGATTTCTTCGCAGAACTCCTTAAGTTCATGCCATCTTGCGAAACATAAGGTTATCAATTGGGTTCAATCCTCTTAAATACTCATCACGTTCTTTTTTTGTAGGCATATAGTCCTTTCTTTCATTGGGTTTGCTACAATGCCCTAAAAAGACATTATAGCAGATGAAGTTAAAATATTAAATAGATTTTTCCTGCTAAGTAAGACTTAGATACTCAGGATACGCTAAAAGTCAAAGGTGGTTACAATAATCAGAACTGCTTAATGTTAGATATCGGAGAACTGAATACTATTTGCAGCGGTTAGTTTAGGGAGAACAGAACACTTTGCAGTGATTATTAGTATGAAAAGATAACAATCAGTAAAAGACAGACATCGAACACCATATCACATATAATCAGATATAAAACCCATATCACTATATAATCAGATATACAATACATATATCACGCAAATCATAATAGCTAAGAAATACTGCTTGGTGACTAAGAAATGCTGCTCAGCGACTCGAGAAATACTACTTAGTGACTATTGTAACTCACCCCGACAATAAGTATTATACATGAAATCCAAACAAAAACAACGGCAAAGTGCACAAAAGATTTAAAGAAAAAGTGTACAAAATAACCATCAAGCGAAGAACACTTGTAAGGGTAAAAAGAAGGAGCTCCTGGTCAGCCAGGCAACTGAATATAAGCACTAAATGAAAGGAAAATCAAGGGTAATCTCAAATCTAAAAGAAGCCTTGTGTGAGACCTAACTTTAGAATTCACACAGCATAGAATAATAAATTCTAAGCGAGCGCGTTAGGCGAAGCGAAGCGGATGCCGTAGCGAGTCTGAAATTTATTATTCTAGGCGTGACTAGAGATAACAAACATAAAAATTATTGTACAAAGTGAAAGTATCAGAGAGTAATGAAGCAGATAGCGTGAAGAGTCTGAAATTTATTATTCTAAGCGTGACTAGGATGGCAAATTTAAAATCATTATTCAAAGTGCGGCTAGGATGGCATCCAAAAACAATAAGCAAGGGTATCCAAGAAATCAAAAATCCCATAAAAACAATAATCTAATCCATACTTCGACAGAACCATGCCGAAGAATAAAGAAAAATCTACATTATGGGATTACTAACAATACACAATTGTAACAACCCCTTATAAGCGACCTCTAATATCGCATATAAGGTATTACCAGAAGCTGATAGGGTGTGTAACATTAGCCCTGCAAAGCAGCAACAGCCTCCTCAGAAAGCCCGGTATACCTCATTATAAGTTCAGTAGGAAGTCCTTCTTCAATCATTGTCTTTGCAATAATTTTAGCACCTTCCTCTTTACCGAGCATAATACCTTCCTCTCTACCGCGTTTCTCGCCGCGTTTCTCACTTTCCCTCTTTTCATCACTAATTAGCTTCTCAAGGATTTCATTCATAGCCCTACTACCTCCTTCACTTGACTTCAATATGGATTTAAGTTCACTAGTTATAGGAAACTCATCATTACTATAAGCATCATTCTCGGTAAATAACTTCATTAGCCTTGCAGGCTTAGAACCATCATAATTAATAGTATTTACAAATATCTCAGTAAGACCATCCTCTATAACCTGCCCGGTTTCCCTAACCACCTTGTCTATGTGGTAGAGAGGAAGTCCTCCGTCAAATATATCAAACTTCGATATAAATACAATACACACATCAGGTATGAACTCAAACTTTTTACCTGTTTCAGATATATTCGTAGTCAATACAGCAGCATTGTAGCGAGCTCTCTTTAAATGATTATCATCATCTGCCTTTTGAACCTCAATATTAATCTGCCTTCCATCACCTGTTACACACTTAGCGTCTAGCACAACAGAACGCCCGGTTAGATTCTTTCCCTGCCACTGAGGTATCGCCTCTATGACGGTAAGCCCATCATCTTCAAGAATAACTCTTAAAATCTCTTCGCAGAACTCCTTATGTTCTGCCATCTTGCAAAACATCAAATCATCAATGGGATTCAGCAGCTTTGCATACTTTTCAAAATTCTTTTTGCAGGCATATAGTCCTTTCTTTCATTGGGTTTGCTACAATGCCCTTAAGGACACTATAGCAGATGAAGTTAAAAATATTAAATAGATTTTCCTGCTAAGTAAACTTAGATACTCAGGATACGCCAAAAGTCAAAGATGGTTACAATAATCAGAACTGCTCAATGTTAGATATCGAGAGACTGAATACTATTTGCAGCGGTTATTTATGGAGAACAGAACACTCTTTGCAATGATTATTAGTGTGAAAAGATAGCAATCAGTAAAGACAGACATCGAACTCCACATCACATATAATCAGATATAAAACACATATTATATTGAATACATATATCACGCAAATCATAATAGCTAAGAAATACTGCTTGGTGACTAAGAAATGCTGCTTAGCGACTCGAGAAATACTACTTAGTGACTATTGTAACTCACCCCGACAAGAAGTATTATATATGAAATCCAAATAAAAACAACGGCAAAAGTGCTAAAGTTTCAAAGAAAAAGTGTACAAAAATAACCACCAAGCGAAGAACACATAAAGGAGAGAGAAGGGAGTTCATAATCAGTCAGGAATCGAAAATGAAGTGTAAAAACTTACTGTTTCAGGGGATAATCTCGAATCTAAATGAGTATTATGCGATACTCATTATTAGGAATTAATCAGCATAGAATAATAAATTCTAAGCGAGCGCATTAGGCGAAGCGAAGCGGATGCCGGAGCGAGTCTGAAATTTATTATTCTAGGCGTGACTAGGATGACAAACTTGAAAATCATTATTTAAAGTGAAAGTATAAAGAGGCAATTAAGAGAATGCAGTAGCAAGTATAAAAATTTATTATTCTAAGCGTGACTAGGTGGCAACTAACCCCATTACGTAAAACGAACCTAAGATGACATTCTTATAAGCAAGAGTATCCAGACAATAGAAAAATCCCATAAAACAAATAATCTAATCCATACTTCGACAGAAACCATGCTTGAAGAATAAAAAGAAAATCTGCATTATGGGATTAATAACAACACACAATTGTAACAACCCCTTATAAGCGACCTCTAATATCGCACATAAGGTATTACCAGAAGCTGATAGGGTGCGTAACATTAGCCCTGCAAAGCAGCAATAGCCTCCTCAGAAAGCCCGGTATACCTCATTATAAGTTCTGTAGGGAAGACCCTCTTCAATCATTGTCTTTGCAATCATTTTTGCACCTTCCTCTTTACCGCGTTTCTCACTTTCCTCTTTTCATCACTAATTAACTTCTCAAGGATTTCATTCATAGTCTTACTACCTCCTTCACTTGAGCCAGTATTATAAATCTTAGCCCTGCAAAGCGGCAACTATATCTTCAGGCAGCCCTGTATACCTTATTATAAGTTCAGTGGAAAGTCCCTCTTTAATCATGGTTTTGGCTATCTCTTTTGCACCTTCAATTTTGCCACGTTTCTCACCGAGTTTCTCACTTTCTCTCTTTTCATCACTAATTAGCTTCTCAAGGATCTCATTCATAGCCCTACTACCTTCTTCACTTTACTTCAATATGGATTTAAGTTCACTAGTTATAGGGAACTCATCATTACTATAAGCATCATTCTCGGTAAATAGCTTCATTAGCCTTGCAGGCTTAGAGCCATCATAATTAACAGTATTTACAAATATCTCAGTAAGACCATCCTCTATAACCTGCCCAGTTTCCCTGACTATCTTGTCTATGTGGTAGAGTGGGAGGCCTCCTTCAAATATATCAAACTTCGATATAAACACAATGCAGACATCCCGTATGAATCAAAGCTTAGCCCTGTAAAAGCCAAAACTACATCTTCAGATAGCTCAGTATATTTCATCACAAGCTCAGCAGAAAGCCCCTCTTTTAATCATCGTTTTGGCAATATTTTTGCACCTTCTTCCCTGCCTTCTTCCCTGCCTTCTTCCCTACCTACTTCATACCTTGTTCTCTACCACGCTTCTCACCTAGTAATTCACTTTCTCTCTTTTCATCGCTAATAAGCTTCTCAATGATTTCGTTCATAGTTCTATTACCTCCTTCGCTAGACTTTAATATTGACTTCAGTTCACTAGTTACTGGGAAATCATCACTGTTGTAAGCACCATTCTCAGTAAACAGCTTCATCAGCCTTGCTGGCTTAGAGCCATCATAATTAACCGTATTTACAAATATCTCAGTAAGACCATCCTCTATAACCTGACCGGTTTCCCTAACCACCTTGTCTATGTGGTAGAGAGGAAGTCCTCCATCAAATATGTCAAACTTCGATATAAACACAATACACACATCAGGTATGAACTCAAACTTTTTACCTGTTTCAGATATATTCGTAGTCAATACAGCAGCATTGTAGCGAGCTCTCTTTAGATGATTATCATCATCTGACTTTTGAACCTCAATATTAATATGCCTTCCATCACCTGTTACACATTTAGCGTCTAGCACAACAGAACGCCCTGTGAGATTCTTTCCCTGCCACTGGGGATTGACTCTATGACGGTAAGCCCATCATCTTCAAGAATAACTCTTAAAATCTCTTCGCAGAACTCCTTGTGTTCTGCCATTTTGCAAAACATCAAATCATCAATGGGATTCAGAAGCTTTGCATACTTTTCAAATTTCTTATCAGTCGGCATATAGTCCTTTCTTTAATTGGGTTTGCTATAATGCCCTTAAAGACATTATAGCAGATGAAGTTAAAATATTAAATAGATTTTCCTGCTAAGTAAGACTTAGATACCCAGGATACGCTAAAGTCAAAGGTGGTTACAATAATCAGAACTGCTTAATGTTAGATATCGGAGAACAGAACACTATTCGCAGCGGTTATTTAGGGAGAACAAAACACTTCTTGCAGTGATTATCAGTGTGAAAAAGATAGCAATCAGTAAAGACAGACATCGAACACCATATCACATATAATCAGATATAAAACCCATATCACATATAATCAGATATACAATACATGTTTCACGTAAATCATAATAGCTAAGAAATACTGCTTGGTGACTAGAAATGCTGCTCAGCGACTCAGAAAATACTACTTAGTGACTATTGTAACTCACCCCCGACAAGAAGTATTATATATGAAATCCAAATAAAAAACAACGGCAAAGTGCACAAAGATTTAAAAGAAAAAGTGTACAAAATAACCAAAAATCAAGCAAAAGAACACATGTAAGAGTAAAAGAAGGGAGCTTCTAGTCAGCCAGGCAACTGAATATAAGCACTTCAAATGAAAGGAAATCAAGGGTAATCTCAAATCTAAAAAGAAGCCTTGTGTGAGACCTAACTTTAGAATTCACACAGCATAGAATAGTAAATTCTAAGCGAGCGCGTTGGGCGAAGCGAAGCGAATGCCGGAGCGAGTCTGAAATTTATTATTCTAGGCGTGACTAGAATAGCAAATTGGAAAAATCATTGTACAAAGTGAAAAATATTAGAGGTAATAAAGCAGATAGCGTAGCGAGTCTAAAATTTATTATTCTAAACGTGACTAGGTATACAAACTTAAAAACCACTATTCAATGCGTAAGTATAAGAGGCAATGAAGAGAATGCCGGAGCAGTCTGAAATTTATTATTCTAGGTGTGGCTAAGACTGCAAACCAAAACCATTATCCTTGAACGCGATAAATAAGACTGTAAAAAATGTATCATAATCAGGCAGAATATGATAAAATAGTCAGTATCCAAAAGACAGTGAACAATAACCATTAGAAAGGCAATACCTATGAAAAACATACTAATGCTAACTACAGGAGGAACTATTGCTTCTGTAATTACCCCCTATGGGCTCATTCCCACACTTAACTCTAAGGAACTGCTCTCTTACCTGCCAAAGCTGGAAGAAAATATTAATATAGAAACAAGAGAACTTTACAGCATTGATAGCACCAATACCAGACCTGAGCATTGGAAACTGATAGCAAATGCAATTGAAAGCGAATACAACAACTATGATGGCTTTGTTATCTGCCACGGTACAGACACCATGGCCTATACCGCCTCAGCACTTTCATACCTTATTCAAAACTCCCCCAAGCCAATAGTGTTAACAGGAGCTCAAAAGCCAATAGGAACGGAGATAACAGATGCAAAGTCTAATCTTCGTGACAGCATACTCTATGCTGCTGACGAACTCTCATGTGGTGTTCAGATAGTATTTAGCGGCAAGGTCATCATGGGAACCCGTGCCAAGAAGACCAGAACCTTTAGCTTTGAAGCATTTTCAAGTATCAACTATCCATTTATAGCTGAACTATATGATGGCAAGATTATCAGATACATTGTTCAGGATAAAACAAAAATGAAGCCTATCTTTTATCACGAACTAAATGAAAAAGTATATGTGGTCAAGCTGATAGCGGGCATTTCCGACAGTCTCATATCTACCATATTTGAAAACTATGACGGCATTATCCTCGAGAGCTTTGGTACAGGCGGAGTTCCTGACAGCATACAAAAAGCAATATTCGACAACCTTGAAAAATACGAAGCCAAAGACAAGGTGCTTGTTATAACAACTCAGGTACAAAATGAAGGCAGCGATACCGACATCTACGAGGTAGGAGTTAAACTTAAAAAATACAAATACCTTGAAGCCGCAGATATGACCTTGGAGGCGGCCTTAACCAAGCTTATGTGGATACTTGCTAAAAAGGACAGAGACTGGGATTATATCGAGAAAAATTTCAAAAAGGCTATAGTTTTGATAGAGTCAGAGGCTAAAGGAGGGGGTCCGGGAAGCGATGGAGTTAATGCGTTTTTCTATCTCTTTTCCTAAGCCTATCATAATGATATTAAATATGACAAGTCTGCCCTTCCGGTTGTACTGACTAATTAAATCATCCTTAGTAAGACGGATGTGAGTGAGATATAAAAATATACAGGCTAGTCGTCAATCTGAAAATGTGATATACTGTAAAGATACGATAGAAGTTAAAAATTTGGGAGGACATTATGGAACTTATTACAGTCAGAGAGCTTTTCAAAGAAAAGGAGAAATTTGCGGGAAAAGAAGTGACCGTAGGTGGATGGATTAGAAGTGTCAGGGATTCTAAAAGCTTTGGCTTTATAGTGCTTAGTGATGGTACATATTTTGAGACATTACAGGTCGTTTATCACGATAATATGGAGAATTTTGCAGAAGTAAGCAAGTTAAATGTTGGCTCTGCAGTCATTGTAAAGGGTGAGCTGGTGCTTACTCCTGATGCAAAACAGCCATTTGAGATACAGGCAAGCGAGGTAATTGTTGAGGGTAAGTCTACCAGTGATTATCCTCTTCAGAAAAAACGCCACAGCATGGAATATCTTAGGACTATCTCACATCTTCGTCCAAGGACCAACACCTTCCAGGCTGTATTTAGAGTGCGCTCACTCATAGCATACGCTATACACAAGTTTTTCCAGGAGAGAGACTTTGTATATGTACATACACCAATCATCACAGGCTCAGATGCAGAGGGTGCAGGAGAGATGTTTAGGGTGACTACCCTTGACCTTGACAACCTCCCTCTTGGCGAGGACGGAAAGGTGGATGACAGTAAGGACTTCTTTGGCAAGGCTACGAACCTTACAGTTAGCGGACAGTTAAACGGCGAGACCTATGCTATGGCATTTAAGAATATCTATACCTTTGGCCCTACATTTAGAGCAGAGAACTCCAATACTACAAGGCATGCAGCAGAGTTCTGGATGATAGAGCCTGAGATAGCCTTTGCAGATCTTGATGACGACATGGCTTTGGCGGAATCAATGCTTAAGTACATCATCAACTATGTACTTCTTAATGCTCCTGAAGAGATGGCTTTCTTCAACCAGTTCATCGACAAAGAGCTTATCGAGAGACTTAAAGGTGTAGCGGGCTCTGACTTTGGCCGTGTAACTTACACAGAGGCTATCGAGCTTCTTAAGGAGCACAACGACGAGTTTGACTACAAAAGTAAGCTGGGGCTATGACTTACAGACAGCACTGAGCGTTACCCTACAGAAAAATCTTCAAGCGTCCATGTATTTGTAACAGACTATCCAAAGGAAATCAAAGCTTTATATGAAGCTAAATGAGTGACGGCAAGACTGTTGCAGCCATGGACTCGCCCGGTTCTCGCATTGGCGAGATTATAGGAGCAGTCAGAGAAGAGAATCTGGAGCTGCTTACAAAGCGTATGAAGGAGCTGGGTCTTAACGAAGCAGACTATGATTTCTATCTTGACCTTAGAAAATACGGCTCAGCAAGACACGCAGGCTTTGGTCTTGGCTTTGAAAGATGTGATATGTACTCACTGGAATGGGCAACATCCGCGACGTAATTCCTTTTCCCAAGAACAGTAGGCAACTGCGAATTATAATTGAGAATAAATAGATAATGAATAACTTTTCTATCAGAGATAAAAGCTGTCAATTAAAGTAAGGCTATATCATTAATTAATGCAGTATAATAAGGCTAAAAATGCAGATTATTAGTGAATGTCTGATAAATATAGTGCTTTTATAATAATACAGCTCATCATCTCTAAACTATAGAGGTAGATGAGTCAGGTGTTTTATTATATAAGTTAGACAAAACTAATCATAGAAAAATCAAATAAATATTACAAAAATATAGAATAATTCCATAAAAATCTTCTCTATTTGGGTTGAATATTGTTAAAAATCAACCTATAATATATATTTATAGACCTAAGAGATTCCTGATTTATAGAGCATATTTGTAAAAGACTGTAATTAAAAAGAATTAGAATAAAAAGGTGAAGAATTATACTGCCTTTTTGAGGTCAAGCAGTGATAGTCAAAATATCTTTGGCTATAACTTACTTTGAATAGTCAACTAAATTTAATTCAGTAATGTAAAATATGCCTAAGCAGGAGACTTGGGCAACAACATATTTATAGGAGGGTTTATTTATGGCGGATTATGAGAAAATGTGGGAAGAACTGGGGATGAATATGGAGCTTCACGACCAGCTCTGTCAAGTGCTCCCAACTGCTTTTGGCGATGTTTACCTTTCGCAGGAGAACAGAGTACTGAGGTATGGGATTTTGGGACTTTGTTGTATCAGGGATTACGGCATCGGACCGGCTGAGCTTATCGAGGCTCAGAAAAACGGTCAGAAGGTATTTGGTACCTTCTGTGTCTATGTACCTGATGAGGTGGTTATTGCTGCCAAAGGCATAGTCACAGGACTTTGCGGCGGCTCACTGTTCTGGGTACCGGGTGGTGAGAAGGTGCTTCCAAAGAGTACCTGTCCTCTTATCAAGGCTTCTGTGGGCGCAAGACTTGACAAGAACCTGTCCGTTCTTTAGGATTGCTGACATGTACGTAGAGTGAGACTACCTGTGACAGCAAGAAGAAAGCTGCAGGATGCTTGAGCGAGATGTACCTATGCACATAATGGATGTGCCACAGATGAAGCGTGAAAAGGACATGAGTGAAATGGGCAGGAGAGATAGAGGAATTTAAGAAAGTAGTTGAGGATTTCTGAGTAATGAAATAAATGTGGAAAAATCTGAACGAAGCAATTAAAATAGTAAATAACAAGAGAAGGGCTCTTGGCAGGGTATTTAACTGCAGAAAGGCTCTTAAGTCACCTATTAGCGGTAAAGACGCTCTTCTTATGATGCAGATAGCTTTCTTTGACGATCCCTGTGCGCTGTGCCGAAATGTGTAACAAGCTGGCAGATGAGCTTGAAAAAGGATAGAAGACAGGTGTCAGTCTGTCCGGAGGAACCAAGAGAATCCCGGTTACAGGTACGCCCTCTGCCATCCCTAACTGGAAGCTCCACCACATCATTGAGACCAGCGGTGCTATCGTGGTTTGCGAAGAAATGTGTGCCAGGAACCAGATATTTTGAAAATATCGTGAGGAAAATCTCCTACGCTTGAGGCACAGTACATGAGCACTTGCAAGACGCTATATGAAGACTAACTGCGCCTGCTTCACACCCTAATACAGCGAGGTTTGATGACATCCTCCGTATGGTTGATGAATATAAGGTTGATGGAGTTATAGATGTAAAGCCTGAAGTTCTGTAACCTTTACGATACAGAGGGCTTCCTTCTTGAGCGTACACTTAAGGAAAAGGGCATCCCTGTGCTTGGTATTGAAACTGATTATACAGATGCAGATGCAGAGCAGCTTAAGACTCGTATCGGCGCATTTATAGAAATGTTGGGATAAAAATGAAAAACTATATATCTTATTCGCCAATTATACAGAGGGGCTCTTATTGCAGGATATACTAAAGGCAAACGGTCATAAAGCGAGGATATCCCTCGACTCAAGGACAATGCAGGGCTCAGTTCCTGTGGGATGAGCCTTCTTGTAAATGAAGAAGACATAGAAGGAGTAGAGCCTGCATCAGGGAGAATAAAGGCAGTTTTCTATTGACATAGTTGAAACAGAATGTCAGATAAATGCAGGAAGAAATAAATTTTGTTAGAAGTTAAGGAGATGTTATGGCAAGGATAAGTTTTGGCCTTGATTTAGGCTCTACGAGCACAAAATACGTGGCTATGCAGGACGGAAGATACTCTATAAGCACAGGCTTCCTGCAGGCTGGAGCTCTAAGGAGGCTTCTCTGAATGTAAAGGAAGACCTTATCAAAAATGGTTTTTCTTTTGATGATTTCCGCTGTGTATCCACAGGCTACGGACGGGTAAGTGTTGATTATGCAAATAAGAATATTACGGAGATTACCTGTCACGCTAAAGGCGCAGAATATCTCTTTAACGAAAGGGAAGTCGCAATCATCGACATAGGAGGGCAGGATACGAAGATTATCGTGCTTGAAGACGGTCAGGTGAAGGATTTCATTATGAATGACAAATGTTCTGCCGGTACGGGAAGATTCTTAGAGGTAATGGCAAATGCAATGGGCTATGACCCTGCCTCTCTTTGCGAGCTTGCAAGAAAGGGAAAGGGAGTGAAGATAAGCTCCATGTGCACGGTATTTGCTGAGTCTGAGGTCATTGGACTCGCTGGTGCAGGCACACCTAAGGAGGACATAGCCTTCGGCATAGTAGAATCTATTACTGAAAAGGTGGTGTCTCAGTGCAGGAATGTGCCTGAGGACTTCAAGGTCTTTCTTACAGGAGGACTTTGTGGCTGCCATACATCTTAGAATCCCTGTCGGATAAACTGGGCAGAAAGGTAGAAACGCACGAAGCGGCAATGTACGCAGGTGCCATTGGTGCCGCTGTATTTGCAGAGAAAATGAAATAGAATAATCTTGTAAAAATAAAGGGCTGTCACACTAAAGATAAAATTACTCAATATATTTTTGTAAACTTATCTTAATGTGGCAGTCTTGTATTCAGGATAAAACCATAAAGTCTTTACAAGTAAGCATCAAACAGTTATCTCAAATTTCTTTAACTATATATTCAGTCAGTTTTAGAAATCACACAGAATGAAATCAGTACAACATGTTTCTATACTCTAAAAACCTTATCTCTTATAGGGAAAAGGGCTGTAAGCACAATCAAACCAAGTATTCCACAGGAAATCACCTCGCCTGCGCCTACAGTAAGCATAAGGAAAGGTATGCCATCCGGTACATGATAAGCATGAGGCAGTACGAAAGGCACTATTATCGTATGTTGCTATGATTGGAGGAAGCAGGGAAAGGAATTTGAGGAAGTTTTTCCCGGTCTTCTTAAAGAGAATTCCTATGACCGAGGTTCCGACTGCTCCTATGAAGGTAGCAAGGTTCGAAGATGATGTCAAAGATATCGCTACCTATGACGATGTTTGACACAAGACAGCCAATGGTCACACTGAAAAGCACCTGCAAAAGCTAAAGAAAGGGAGGATAGGGTGAGTACTTCTGAATCTTACCTGAATTGCTCCACTAGCAAAGGTTAAGACTTGCAGCAAATATGGTAGTACAGTGTAGAGACAGCTATTATAGCTGCACTGGTGATAACGAGGGTACGTGACATACCCTGAACGCGCATTGCTTTTTAATTCTTCCATTATTTTATTCTCCTTTAGTTTTTATATGAGTGGGAAGGTTATAACACTCGGCTTCTTAGTATAGTACAGGTAAAAAATATTTTTCAAGGGCAAAAATTTTGACAAAAATATGTGGTATAATCATAGATTAGTAAATCTTAAGGATTTAATAATTTTATTTTTCAAATAAAGCGATGCTACAATGAACTGATAAGGAGGACTGAGATTTGCTAAAAAGTACAAAAGACAGAAAAACCCTGTTGAAAGAGCTATAGGAATAGTGATTAAGATTATCATAGCCCTCTTGCTTGCCATAGTTGTAATAGGCGGAGTTCTTATATATATGAAATATGGGAAGAAGCTCATTGCTATGGAGAGTGATGCTAAGAAGATAGTGTCAAAGAGTACTATGGAGACCTTTAGGCAAAATGAAACCAGTATAGTCTATGATGCAAACGGCAATATAATGTCCAAGCTAAAGGGCGAAAAAGACGTATATTACATAAAGTACAGTGACATCCCGCAGGTGGCTGTGGATGCCATAACCAGCATCGAGGATAAGAACTTTTTTAAGCATAAAGGCTATGACCTGAAAGCCATAATCAGGGCAGGCCTTGCTTATATCAAGAATAAGGGTGTAATCACCCAGGGCGGAAGCACCATTACCCAGCAGCTTGCAAGAAATATTTTCCTATCCTTTGAAGAGAGCTGGCAGAGAAAGGCAAGGGAGGTCTTCATTGCTATAGAGCTTGAAAAGAAGTATACAAAGAAAGAAATAATGGAGTTCTACCTAAACAACATATACTTTGCAAACGGATACTATGGAATACAGTCTGCGGCTCTTGGCTACTTTTGGAAAGGGAGTGAATTCTCTGTCCCTTTCACAGATTACCTTCCTCTAAGCATTCCTAACAGTCCGACAAGGTATAACCCTTATGAAAATATCGAGGGAACGCTTGCAAGAAGGGACCGCATTCTTGACCAAATGGTGCTTGATGGCAAGATTAGCGAGGCAGAGGCTTCTAAGGCTAAGTCTGAGGAAATTAAGTTAAAGGCGCCTAAAGTAGAAAAGAGCAGCTACGCCCTTACCTTTGCGCTTGACAGAGCGGTTAAGGCACTAATGAAGTCTGAAGGCTTTAATTTCAGATACTCATTTAATTCAGATGAAGATAGAAAAGCTTATAATGAGAACTACAGTGAAGTATATTCAAGCTGCCAGACAAGGCTGTATTCTGGAGGCTACAGGATATATACCTCCATTGACCCTGAGAAGCAAAAGCTCCTTCAGGATACAGTTGATAATGGACTTAGCGTCTCAAGTGAAAAGAGTAAGTCAGGCATCTACAGCTTACAGGGAGCAGCAGTAACCATAGATAACAGCAGTGGAAGAGTAGTTGCTATAGTTGGCGGAAGAAGCCAGAAGCTAAAGGGAAGCACCCTAAACAGGGCATATCAGAGCTTTAGACAGCCTCGAAGTACAATCAAGCCTCTCATTGTATACACGCCTGCATTTGAACAAGGCTATACACCGGAAAAGCATGGTAAAAGACGAGAAGATAGAGGGCGGTCCTGCAAATGCAGACGGAGTTTTTAGTGGCAATATGACTGTCCTTGACGCACTTGCCAAGTCTAAGAACACAGTTGCCTGGAAGCTCTTTACGGAGATTTCCCCTGCAATAGGCATCGGTAAGCTCCTTGATATGGGATTTTCCGCCATAGCTGACACTGATTACTATCCTTCTGCTGCGCTTGGAGGCTTCACCAAGGGTGTGAATGCTGTCGAAATGGCATCTGCCTACGCAGCCATTGAAAATGGAGGAGAGTTCAGGGAGCCAACCTGCATAATGAAGATGACTGATTCTTCAGGCAATGATATAGTTGCTGACGGTTTCTATCAAAAGGGAACAAGCAAGTACATTTATGATGAAAATGCCTGCAAGATGATGATAACCTGTATGGAAGCAGTTATGACCAAGGAACAGGTGTAGGTGGAAAGCTTGCCACCATGCCTTGTGCAGGTAAGACAGGAACGACTAACGATAGTAAGGACTTGTGGTTTGTTGGCTTTACCAAGTACTACACCACCAGTGTGTGGGTGGGCTATGACATACCAAGAAGCCTTGCGGGACTAAGCTATACTGCTACACCTCTTGGCATATGGAAAACCCATATGGATAGCATTAATAATGGACTTCCTGTGGCAAAAGCTTGACGACTACAAGATAACTGTAGCTCCTACAAAAGAAGATACTGAGGAGACTGACGAAGAGACTAAAGAAGAGCAGCAGGAAGAGGAGGAAAAGTCTAAGGAAGAGGAAGAAAAGAAGCTCGAGGAAGAGAAGAAGGCCGAAGAAGAGAAGAAAAATACTAATACAGATACCAAGAAACAGGATGAAACCACTATAGATGAAGGGGAAAATCCTGAAGAAGGAACGGTAGACGAAGGAATCCTTCAAATGATGACTCTGACAACACAGGTGGTGCTGAAGATAATAATACTGACAACGGACAGACGGAAGGTGCAACAGAGAACTCGGATGGTACGGCAGAAACACCATAACCACTTCTTGACTAAGGAGGCTTCGTAGCTTATAATGGTATATGTGTTTGGCGCTATGTAGACACATTTTACAGTAAAATCAGGTTTGAAAGAGGTAAAACTATGGCAGAACAGAAAATAACAAAGGATATGATAATAGCTGATATTCTTAAGGTAGATGAGAACCTTATTCCGGTACTTCTAAACGCAGGTATGCACTGTGTAGGCTGCCCATCATCTCTGGGAGAGACACTGGAGGAGGCGGCAGAGGTTCACGGAATTGATGCTGATGAGCTTTTGTGAGCTTCTCAATGAGTTTGTTGCTTAATGTGATTTATCTAAAAAGAACTGTAACGATATCCGCTACAGTTCTTTTTTTGCTAATCAACGATATTTAATAAAAGAGTTTTTGGGGCAGTACCACGTTTTAAGCATTAATGATATCAACGGTTTCTGTTCTAATTAATAGCCGCAAGTATGGTAACGGCATCTGAGCCGATTATCTTCTCACAATGCTCATTTATTACAGAGGTAGTAGCATAATTGCTTCTGCCCTGAGTAGAGAACTCAGACGCAATATTGCATATCTTCCCAAAGGTTTCCTTGTCTGAAAGATTCTTCTCAAGGATGAGAAAATACAGCTTGCTTTTGATTGCTCTTAAACAGAGAGCTTTTTACCAATAAATATATCCTTTATATGGACACAGAACTCAGTAACAGCATCAAGTGTATTGAAAACAAAGATTTTGGCATTTCCGTCTTTTTTTGGCACCTTCTCACCGAGGCCCCTATCAGAAGCTTTAGTCTTCTTATCATTAAGCCCCGAAAACTTCAGCATATCGGTAAGAGGTACAAACTCATTTTCCTCTACCTCCTCAAGTATATCAGGTGAGAATCTTGAGAACCAGTATCGAGGTCATCCGCAGTCTGATTCTTAGTGATGAAGATGACGAGATTTCCTTTGGAAGTAGGGATAGCTTCTATAACCAGCGCACCATCTTCACTTTCAAAAGCCAAACTCGGTAAGAGCCTGATCAACAAGTTCATTATATAATTCCTTGGTCTTTGGAGAACCATAAGAGAGCTCATTTAGAGCAAGTCCCCTTATACTAAGGTCCTCAGGCGCCAAGGTTATCTTAAGCTGATTTTCATTAAGTTTTTCTATTTTCATAAACTGACCTTTCTGCCTATTGATTGTTAGGACTTTCTAAAAGATTAGTATAGGATAAAAGAGAAATATTGTCAATCTTTAGTGGTGACTTACTTTCCCCTGACTTTCAGCCACCACTCAAAGCTTTGGTAATTATGCCGAAAAAAACCTCGAAATTTTGGTGAAAATGCCGTTGAAATCTTCGTAGAAAACAGGTACAATAGGGATACATTAATGTTAGTTTTGGAAATTTCCTAAAGTGAAAGGAGTTGATATGGATTAACCTATGGTTAGGTAAATACCATATTCTCTCTATTCTGGATTCCCTAAATCCTAATCCGCACGTGTTCCTTGCTTCACATGTAAAGCTTAAAGAATATCGTGTAATCAAAAAAATATCAAAAACCAATCCATTTTTTAATCAGCTAAAGACGGAGGCTAAGTTTCTGTCTAGGTATAGTTCTGACTTTATACCTAAGCTATATGATGTTGAGGAAGATGGCGAAAACCTGTATCTGGTTGAAGAGTACGTTGAAGGAGTTGGTCTTGCATCAGAAGAATTCTTGCAAAAAACTGTCTTGATGAGAAGGAACTTTCATATATAGTAAAAGGACTTTTAGACTTTCTGCAATTTATTAACTCTTTGGAAGAATCTGTGCTTTACATTGATTGGAAACCCGGCAATATAATTCTTACAAAAAACGGACTTAAGGTAGTAGATTTCGGTTCAGTAATCTATATAGAAGGAAATGATGGTTTTACGCCTCTTGCAACAAGTGGCTTTGCAGCTCCCGAACTCGTAAAAGCAGGGGCCTTAGGAAGGGCAACGGACATCTATGGTTTTGGCTCTTTAGTAAGATACTTGGCAGAAAAGAACAGACAGAAAAACAGCCTGTTTAAAAAGAGCATCAGGGACAAATTACTTAGGTTATCAAGCCTTTGTCTAAAAGAAGGTCCTGATGAACGCCTCGATATAAAGGATGTTGAAAAGCTTGTAAAAAAAAAACTCTGTAAAGAAGCACCACTTGCCTCGCAAAAGAATCAGCAAAGGGGCATAATTAGGGATACTGTCTCGAAGATGATAGCTGTTTGTGGAGCAGAGAGTGGAGTTGGCACCACTCATATTGCCCTGCTTACGGCAAAGGAGTTGGCTGCAAAGGGAAGAAAGGTTGCATTCCTGTCTTTAATTAGGGATGAAGACGGGACTGAGACTAATCTTAACTGCATGACAGACTTAAAAAACATCAGAATTTTTAACTCAGTGGCGGAGGAAGATGTGGCTTATATTCTAAAAAAAGGCTTTGACAACATTGTCATTGACTTTGGAAGAGTAGATGAGTTTTCTCTTTTGTTCTACAGCTGTGATGAAAAAATAATCGTCATACAAAACAACCTTATTAAGGGAAGAAAGTCGGTTGCATTCTTAACTTCACATAGAGAGGATATCGGAGAAAAGGATTGGCTTATAATTGATAATTTATCGGATGAGGCAAGTCTTAAAGAGACAAAGAAGTTTCTTAACGGGCTTAAGATAAAGCCCGGATGCAAGGGAATAGGAAGAGAGAGGATATAATAAGAGGAGGATTTATGTTTATTAGTAAGGAAGAAGCAAAACTATTATCTGATGATGATTTTGAAAGAGTTGGCAGAAGAAAGAAGCTGGTGGTATTTTTATTTATATTGCTTGCAATTATTGTAACTGCAATATCGGCATTTATGCTGTTAAACAGACCGTCAGATAAGAACATTAATGTAGAACAGGCAGAGGTTAATATTTTACCCGAGAAAGAGACGGTGGACGAGACCGTGGTTTCAGAGAGTGAAATGGAACTAAAGGAAGCTGCAGGAAACGCAATGTCTGAGACAGGAAATGAGCTTGCTTTGCCTGTAGGCAGGAAAACGGAGTTGGGAGAAAATGAGTTTATATGTGAATACTCAGATATCCTGCTGCCTGAACTCCTAAAAGTAGGAGATTATGCGGATATCAGGCTGTCTTTGGCTGACGGACGCAATTATACTGTAGTATCTGAAAAAAAGATAATGGACTTTAACAAGTCCAAGGAAAAGTCTTTGGTTTATCTGGCACTTTGCGAAGAAGAAATAATAATTCTTGAAAGTGCACTTTCCGATATCAAATTGTTTGAGGGAGCGAAGCTATACCTCACTATAGGAAAGCAGTCTGACAGACACAAGGTTAATTATCCTGTAAATAAAAAGAGCCGCAAAGCTGCTAAGCCCAAAGAAGATAACAAACAATCTATCAGGCTACACGTATGACATGTACATTGACAAATCACTTGAAAGTGAAAAGAGAGGCGGGAAAGGACGCTTGCCGGTAAAGACGAAGAATGGAAAGAAGCTGCTGCCTACTGGAATAAAAAGGAGTAGTTACATCACAAGGTTTGCTTATTGAATGACTCCGGACTTTCTTACCTGGAGAGTCCGGTGTTTTTTTATTAGTGTGTACAAAAATAAATGACAAATCTCTATAGTAGTGGTATCATAATTAGGAAACTTATTTCTTGGAGGTACCAATGATTAAAAATTAAACCTATTATGATTATTATTCCGGTAGTTGTAATAGCAATTATATCTGCTGTTATCCTTGTATTAGGGAAAAAAAGCTTGATTTTTAGCGGCTCAAACAATACGGAAGTATCACTAACAGATTACTATAAGCTCCCTGAGGGTGAGGCAAGGCTTGTAGTTGACCTCATTAAGTCAGATGAAAATGCCGTCATAAAGGATGGAAAGACCTATCTGCCTTATTCTGCGGCCGAAAAGATGATGCCAAGGATATTTTATGATGCCCTGGATGACGTGGCAGTATATACGACTGCTACTGAAAAATACGTCTATACAGCAGGAGAAAAAAAGAATATCAGGTAAACGGTAAAAGATGAGACAGAAGAAGTGCCAAGCTTTATAGAAGACGGTGGCAATCTCTATGTTGCTCTGGATTTTATAGAAAAGTGGCACGAGATGAAGGCGGATGTCTATGAAAATCCGGGAAGAGTAGTCATCTTTGATGAAAATAACGCTGAATATGAGTACGCAGGTGTAAAAAGTGACACCGCACTTAGAGAAGCAGGGGACAAAAAAGAGCCTATCCTAAAAGGAATTAAAAAGAGGGAGAAAAAGAGTATATCTTCTTGAAGGCACAGGAATGACTATACCAGAGTGTTTACTGAGGATGGAGTGACAGGATATATTAAGACCTCTGATCTTGATACAGATAATATCGAACGCAAAAAGTACAGCTTTGACAGAGAAAAAGAAGACACAGGCTATACGAGCATAACAAGAGATGAACCTATAGTTCTTGGCTGGCATCAGGTCACAAGCACTGCAGCAAACTCGAGTTTAGGGACTGCTCTTGCCAAGGCGGAGGGCCTCAATGTAATATCTCCTACCTGGTTTGGGGTGGCAGACTCTGAAGGCGAGGTTACAAGCCTTGCATCTAAGGACTATGTGACAAAGCTTAAGGCTATAAATGTGGATGTATGGCCTTTAATCAGTGACTTTAACAAGGATGTTGACTACAACAGGCTGTTTATGAGTACTACTACAAGAGGGAATTTGATTAAAAATATCATATATTTTATTGAAGAATATAACCTGGATGGCATAAACATTGACTTTGAGCATATCAAGTCCTCGTATGCGGAAGGCTATATAGAGTTCCTAAGAGAGCTATCCATAGAGATGAGAAGCAGGAAAAAGGTGCTTTCTGTAGACAACTATATTCCGCTTGAATTCAATGCTTTTTATAACATCAAAGAGCAGGGAATTGTCTCAGACTATCTATGTGTAATGGCGTATGATGAGCATTATTCGGGTTCTCCCAAGGCAGGCTCTGTATCGAGCCTTAGCTGGGTGAAAAACAGCATAGAAAATACCGTAAGGAGTGCACCTATGAAGAAGCTAATAGTAGGTCTCCCATTTTACACAAGGCTTTGGAGAGAGGCACATACAGGAAAACTCACCAGCAGGGCTTTGTCTATGGATGGCGGACTAGACCCTGGTAAACAGCAACAAGGCTAAGAAAGAATGGGACAAGGAAAAAGGACAGTACTATGCCGAGTGGAAGGATGGGAAGGACAGGATGAGAATCTGGCTTGAAGAAGAGAAGTCGCTTGAGGCAAAACTGAAACTGGTTGAAAAGGATAAGGTAGCAGGAATTGCATTCTGGAAGCTTGGACTCGAAAGAAAAGAGGCATGGAACAGCGTCACGGACTGGCTTAGATAAATATTATTCAAACAAATGAGCAAATTACTGGTATATTTGCAAAAGTACCACAAATAAATTTAGTTATGATAATTGATTATAATTCTCAATTTTACTTGACGAATTAATCCCTTTTAGGTTACAATATACAACCGATAGTACAAATCATTATCATGTAACGGAAGGGGTTTTTATGAGCGGGAAAAACAAAATTTCCTTGCTGTTGTCTGTAGTATTGCTTGCACTTAGCCTTGTGCTTGCATTTGGAGTAAAATACGTATTTCATTCCTGCCCTGTAAGCATGGAAAAGGGTGCAATGATTATGCCTTGTCACTGGGCAGGAGAGGCGGTGTTTGCTACAGGAATTACGCTTGCAGTAATGTCGCTGTTGTTATTCTTAGTTAAAAATGCAGGAGAAAGGGCAGCAGTATCCGCAGCTATGATACCTGTTACGGTTATGGCGATGCTTTTTCCTCAGGTTATAATAAGAATCTGCATGATGCCTAATATGATGTGTAGAACAACAATGCGCCCTGCAGTTATCGGAGTTTGCGTAGCTTTACTTGCAGTAGAGTTAGTAAACATATTGATTAGCAAAAAGGAAGCTAAGAGTGAAAAATAAGAGGTAAAAATGTCAGTGTTTAATAGTATTTCATATAAAAACATAGCAAGAAGACCGGGCAGGACGATTATATTAGTCCTGCTTTCTGCCTTGTTATGTTTTTCGGTTACAGGAGGTTCGCTTGCAATCACAGGACTTAAGGAAGGGCTTATGTCACTTAGGTCAAGGCTTGGAGCAGATGTTATGGTGGTTCCGTATGCAGCTACAACCAAGACAAACTTCTCCAATATGATACTACAGGGCAATCCCGGATATTTCTATATGGATAGAAGTATCCTAGATAAGATTAAGGATATGGATGGCATAAAGGAGATATCAGAGCAGTATTTCCTTGCGTCTGCGAAGGCCGGATGCTGCTCTGCAAAGCTTCAGATTATAGGATTTGATCCGGTGACTGACTTTACCATCAAGCCTTGGGTTAAAGAGTCTTATGACGGCAAGCTTGGTAAATTTGAAATGCTTGTAGGTAACGATATCAACGCATTTGCAGGAGATACCCTTACCTTCTATGGAAAGGTTTGTACTGTAAAGGGCAAGCTTAAAAAAACAGGTACTTATCTTGATACCGCAGTATATCTTAGCATAGATTCAGTGAAGGCACTGCTTAAATCAGCAGAGGAAACCGGGATGGTTACCAATAATAACGGGGATCCTGACAAGCTTACCTCCTGCATCCTTATTAATGTAGCAGATGGCTATACTCCTCTTGATGTAATGAGTGAGATAAATATAAAGACCAGAGGTGTAGAGGCTATACAGACACAGGATATGATATCAGGGGTTGCAGGACAGCTTGAATCCGCTTCAAGGATAATAAGCGTTCTTATCATAGCAATCTGGCTCCTTGCTATACTTATTCTAATACTTGCCTTTACCATGATAGCGAATGAGAGAAAGAAGGAGTTTGCTATCCTTAGAGTCCTTGGTTCTTCAAGGAAAATGGTTGCAGGCATCATCCTTAAAGAAGCCCTTATGGTAAACTTCATTGGAAGTGTAGCAGGTGCGTTTGCTGCGATAGTGGCGGTTTTACTGGTAGGAGAGGTAAGCCTTACTACCTTTGACCTTCCGTTTTTACTTCCCGGGGCAGATAAGGTAGCCCTGCTTGCTCTTATAACCGTAGCTGCTTCGGTGGCTGCAGGCTGCCTGGCATCATCCTTAAGTGCGCTTAAGACATCTAAAATAGACACAGCACTTATCCTAAGGGAGGGCAACTGATGAAGCTTACGGCAAATAAAATAAGTAAATGGTTTCTAAGAGAGAGGGGCGGCTCTAACAAGTTCTTTGCCTTAGGTGAAAATGACTTTAGTCTTAATGAAGGAGAACTCGTGGTACTCTACGGGCAGTCAGGAAGCGGCAAGAGTACACTTCTAAATATCCTTACAGGGCTTCTTACGCCAAGTACAGGAACGGTGGTGGTAGGAGATACTGACCTTCACAAGCTTGACGATGTAAGTCTGTCAAAGTTTAGGAATAAACACTTTGGGATAGTACTTCAGGGGCAGTCCGCCATCAATACACTTACAGTACTTGAAAATGTACTGCTTCCTTACAATCTGTAGGGAAATGGCGCAAAAGATAAGGAAGAGCTAAGGAAGGCACAAGAAAGAGCAAAAGCACTGCTTAAAGAAACCGGGATAGAGGAGCTTGCCTCAGTTATGCCTACTGAGCTTTCAGGAGGAGAACTAAGAAGGATGGCTATATCCAGGGCTCTTATCAATGAACCTGAATTCATCCTTGCTGATGAGCCTACATCCGACCTTGATGATGAAAACACCGAGACGGTTCTTAAGATATTTAAGAGGCTTGCAGAAAGTGGCAAATCAGTCCTGGTCATTACCCACGATAAGGATGTGTTTAAGCATGCTGATAAAAATATTTGAAATGAAATTGGGAATCATACTTGACAAAGATAAAATTTTGGGATAACTTATATGTGGTTAGTGAGACCTAATTGTTGTAAAGGTTGCGGTTAAGGGATGATTAAGCACCTCTATGACAAAAGGGTCAAAAGAAAAGAAGGAAGGCGGAGCTAATGTAGTAACAGTAAGAGAAGAATGTTGCTTGCAAGAGTTTTCGTGGTCTTGTTTGTATTTTTAGCAGGCTTTGGTTTTACCTCCATCGCAAAGGCTGATGATGCATACTATGCTACCTGGAAAGAATACTAAGGCAAGCGGCGCACCTTCAAACTCCTGGAATGATGTAGCAAATGCTATGGACAAGGTGTTTGAACATGCAAAAGAGGTTTATAAGTCAGGAGACTCTAAAGGAGCCTATGATACTATAAACCATGGCTACTATGGTTACTATGAGACAACAGGATTTGAGAGGCTTACCTTAGGTAAGATATCAGGTTCAAGAAAGTCTGAGATAGAGCTTCAGTTTGCAGCCTGCAAGGCTATGACTAAAAATGGCGGCTCCGTTGATGAATTCAACAAAGAAGTAGATAAGCTTCAGTCGATGATTCATAACGATGCAAACATTCTTGATGGCAAGCAGCCTGCTTCATCCGCAAAGGGAAACGCAAAAGCAGGAAGTGCCGATACAGCTACCATAAGACAGGTGGTTGAAGAAGTGCTTGCAGAGCAGTCAGGTGGCGGCAGAAGTGCTGCTACAGCTACATTTATAGCCTGCTTCTCTATTATCCTTAGAGAGGGATTTGAGGCAATACTTATAGTTGGTGCTATCATAGCCTACCTTGCCAAGTCTTCGGGTGGTGACGCAGAAAGAAGAAAGAAGCTTGTTAGGCCTGTGTATGTGGGTTCTTTAGTTGGTATAGGCGCAAGCTTTGTACTAGCCTGGCTCTTAGAGGCACTTACACTGGCAAACAGTGCTTCACAGGAAATCATCGAAGGCGTTACAGCCCTTACAGCGGTGGCAGTACTATACTATGTAAGTAACTGGATGCTATCTAAGTCAGAGAGCGATGCCTGGACAAACTACATAAAGAGCAAGACAGAGAGCAGTGCCAAGACCGGAAGCACCATGGCACTTGCCTTTACAGCCTTCCTCGCGGTATTTAGAGAAGGTGCTGAGGTTGTTCTTTTCTTCCAGCCTATGCTTAAGGATGAAAACATAGGCATGGTTTGGGCAGGACTTATAGTTGGCTTTATAGCCCTCATCTTTGTTTACTACGCAATACACGCATTCAGTCTGAGAATACCTTTAAGGCCATTCTTTACTGCAACCAGTATACTGATGTTTATAATGTCAATATCCTTCCTTGGTGCAGGTATAAAAGAGCTCATCGAAGGTGACGTGATAGTAATGACTTCACCTGACTGGCTTGCAAGCATTATACCTTCGACCGAGATTTTGGATGTACTTGGCATATATCCTATACTTGAGACACTGATTCCTCAGATTATTCTTCTTGTGATTACAGTGATCGTATACCTCCACTGGAGAAAGAAAAATCTTGCAATCCGAAGAGAGGCTGACAAAAAGCGTGCTGAAGAGGCGGCTAAGAAGGAAGCCCTTGCTAAGGAAGAGGAGGAAAAGAAGCTTAGAGAAATCATCAAGAGCGTGGTTAAGGAAGTGTTACAGGAGAACGCTGCAAGTAAGGCATAAAAATTGCCTAAAAGATGGTATAAATGAGTACTATTGCTTGACTCTTACGTAGATAGCCACACCGTGAGAGGTAAACTAGTTGATAAATGAGGGCGTACGCTTTCGTTATCATATATATTAATTTTTCTTTATAGGAGGAGAACATGAAAAAGAAATTATTATCACTTGCTATTGCAGGTACATTTGTAGTAACAGCTATAACAGGCTGTGGTCAGAAGACTACAACAAGTTCTACAACAAGTAAGGCTACAAGCACAGCTAGCACAGCAAGTAAGACATCTAGCGCTGCTACAAGCACAACCAGTACAGCTTCAAGCAAGACATCAAGTGTTGTTGCAGATAAGGGTTCAGCAAGTACTGCTGCACCTGGAGATGCAGCAGGATTTACTGAGATTCCTATCTTTGAAGATGAGAAGGTAGGCTTCCTCAACGTATCTGCAGTATATTTCCAGCCTGTTCCTATGGCTCCGGGCCAGGAGAAGATAGACAAGGAAAATGAGGTTCACCTTGAGGCAGATATCTCAGCTCTTGAGAATAAGCTTGGATTTGGTACAGGTGACTGGGTTCCATATCTTACTATTGATTATTTAATATCTGATAAGGACGGTAAAGAGGTAGCTAAGGGAACCTTCATGCCTATGAGTGCTTCTGATGGTCCTCACTACGGTGCTAACATTAAGATGGGTGAGTCAGGCTCCCCATGCTTAAATTTACTATCCACAGCCCTGCTGAAAAAGGCTACTTAATCCATAGTGACGCTGAGACAGGTCCCGGGGAGCAGTTCTTGAAGACTACTTTAGGATGGCAATCTTACAGTTGAGAAAAGACTGGGATTACGTAAAAGCAGAGCTGGTAATTAAAAACTAATATTATTAAGCTTGCAATTTGCTGCATTGGGGCAACAGCCCAGTGCAGCTATTGTGATGTAAAATACAAGTATCAAAAGCATAAAAATTCTATGTAAGCTTTTTACAGGAGAGTTTTTTTGTGGTAAATACTAACTTCAGATATTCTACATCTGTATATAGAACAACATGAGAGTATTGTGTTTTGCTATATACAGATGGCGGATGAAGTTTGGATTATAGATAAGGAGAAAGACGTGCTTAAATATTTTTGTATTGTCTACTGAACAATTACTTCCAATGATGCTGCTTACCGGGCTGTTGCTTGCAGGCGTTAAGTTTGTGGGCGGAGATATCTACAAGAGGTTTCAATGGGCAGCGGTTGTTATCGGTCTTATCAGTGCTGTAGTAATGACTGTATTTAAAACAACCACCAACAAAGTTGATACAGCTATGTGGAATGTGAGGATATATGCACTAAACTTGGCAGCCCTGATTCTTTTTGTGCTTATAAGTCTCATTATAAGGAAACAGACTAAGATAAGAGGCATACTTCAGTCAGTTATGCTCTCGCTTATGGCTGTAGCTATGCTTTTGTACTTCCTGCCGCCATTTTTAGAAAATCCACACACGATATTATTCGCTGAGCAGAGTGTGCTCTCGGCTACTTTCCTCTACAGCATAGTAGGGATGTGTTTTCACTTTATCCTTAGCTTTTGTTGCGGGACTTGACTGTATATAAAAGGGAAATGTAGGCTTAGTCCAAAGCTTGGCTTTGCAGTTATGTTTATAGCCATACTTATCAATATGGCAAATGAGCTGGGCGATACCTTGGGTGTATTTCTGGCAAAGAGGGTAATAAAGACCAATCATACCATATTTACAATTGCAGTATTTACTTCAAACAATAAGATTATGTTCACATTTGCCATTGTTTTGGCTTGTTTAGCTGTTCCTGCGGTACTCTTTGTTAAGAGCCGCCACGTAAATGAGCCTTATGAAAACAATGCTGAGCATAGAAAAATCAAGGCAAAATGGAGAAATATCAAGCGTTGAGCTTTACAGCAGTGGTGTGCAGTATTTTCATTTGTAACACTTACGGCACTTAGGGTGTATGCAAATCAGGAAATAGAGATATCTCCTGTAGAAGATGCAAAGGTAACTAAAGACAGCGTTATAGTTACATTTGATCAGGTCTCAGACGGACATCTTCATAGATTTGGCTACACCACAGATAAAGGCAAGACAGTTAGATTCATAGTAATCAAAAAGCCTAACTCAAGTGCCTATGGTATTGGTCTTGATGCCTGTGATATCTGCGGTGAGACAGGATACTATGAGAGAGAAGGGCAGGTAGTCTGCAAACCTCTGTAACGTAGTTATGAACATCAATACAATCGGCTTTTAAGGGTGGATGTAACCCTATAGTTATAGACTACAAGATTCAGGACGGCAATATAATAGTGCCTATAGCCGAGCTTGTGAAACACGAGGATATTTTTAAGTAAGGGAGATAAATATGTTTTTTAGAATGGTAAAAGGGACTCTTATCCGCCAATGGAAAAAAATGATTCTTATTGCCTTTACTATAGGCCTTGGAGCGTCCCTTGCTACAGCCATGCTATGTGTGGTATTGGATGTAGGCGATAAGGTAAACAAAGAGCTTAAGACCTTCGGTGCCAACATTACAGTTATGCCTAAGAGGCAGAGCGTGGTAAGTGACCTTTATGACCTAAAAGGCGGTAAATCAGGCGGAGCTTACCTAAAAGAAGATGAATTAGGTAAGATTAAGACTATATTCTGGGCATTCAACATAGTTGACTACACTCCTTTTATAAATAGCAGTGCAAAGCTTCCTGATGGCTCTGATGTACTCGTGGTGGGAAGCTGGTTTAACCACCATATGGAGTTACCTACAGGTGAGAAGCTTGATGCCGGTCTAGCCAGCCTTAGAAGCTGGTGGGAGATAAAAGACGGAAAATGGATAGATGAGCAGACCAATTCCGATGAAAATGCCTGCATGATAGGTGATAATCTGGCTGAGAAGCTTAAGCTAAGGTCAGGTGACAAGATAAAGGTAAAAGGAAGTAAGGAAGAGAGAGAGTTAGACATAGTAGGAGTATTTTCATCCGGAGGAGATGAAGATGACCGTATATTTACAGGACTTAAGGCAGCTCAGGCATGATGGACTTGAAGGAAAGGTTGACACCATTGAAGTAAGTGCCCTTACTACTCCTGATAATGAGCTTGCAGTTAAGGCTGCCAAGGATCCTCAGTCTCTAACCGTAGCCCAATATGAAATCTGGTACTGTACAGCCTATGTAAGCTCTATCTGCTACCAGATACAGGAGGTTATCACAGACTCAGTAGCTACCCCTGTAAGACAGGTAGCTGACTCCGAGGGTGCCATCCTTGACAAGACACAGCTTTTGATGCTCCTTATAACCATATTAAGCCTCATCGGCTCTGCCCTTGGTATATGTAACCTTGTTACCGCCTCAGTTATGGAAAGAAGCAGTGAGATAGGACTTATGAAGGCAATAGGCGCTCATAACTCTGCTATTACAGGGCTTGTATTAACAGAGATTATCATCACTGCCATTATAGGCGGAACTGTTGGCTTTGCCTGCGGTATAGGCTTTGCACAGATTATCGGTAAGACCGTATTTGGCTCACTTATCACACTAAGGCCTATGGTTATACCTATAGTTGGAGTGCTTGTGGTTATAGTAACTCTTATCGGAAGCATACCTGCCATAAGAATGCTTCTTAAACTTGAGCCTGAGGCAGTGTTACACGGGAGATAATGATGAAAAATAGAAAAATGTTTTTAAGAATGATTACAGCCTCACTTATGAGGCGTAAGTCCAGAATGATTATAGCGCTCTTAGCTATAGCCATAGGAGCAGCCATCCTATCGGGGCTTGTAACCATTTACTATGATGTACCCCGTCAGATGGGGGCAGAGTTTAGAAACTACGGTGCCAATATGGTACTTACACCTACGGACAGGAGATTTACACAGAGCGATTTAAAAAAGGCTACAGACGTTATAAAATCAAACGAACTTGTAGGTGCCACACCTTTCCGCTACGAGACGGTAAGAATGCACGAGCAGCCTATACTTGCTGCGGGAACCATAATGGATGACGTAAAGAAAACCAGTCCTTATTGGCTCGTAGATGGCAACTGGCCTAAGCAAAGTGGAGAACTCTTGCTTGGCAAGAATATATCAGACAGTCTTGAGCTAAAGGTAGGAGATAGCGTTACAGTCAGCTTCACTCCTGAAAATGTAGCCAAAGATCAACAGGACAATACCCTTGACTTCAAGGTAACAGGCATACTAAACACAGGTGGAAGAGAAGAGGACTATGTATATATGTCTATGGAGGACCTTGAGACCCTTGCAGGGGCAAAAGGCAACATTGATTTAGCTGAGGTAAGTATATCGACCTCAGGTGAAGGTCTTAACAAGTACGTTGCTGAGATAAACAAGAAGGTGGATACAGTGAGTGCAAGCCTGGTTAAGAGGGTTACAGCTTCTGAAACCACAGTACTCTCAAAGCTCCAGGCTCTTGTATTTCTTGTTACAGCTATAGTTCTTGCACTAACGATGATATGTGTTGCAACAACTATGACAGCTGTAGTTACTGAGAGAAGGAAAGAGATAGGACTTAGAAAGGCAATAGGTGCATCGGATTCAAGCATAATCAAAGAATTTATGGGAGAAGGCATACTGCTTGGAGGTCTTGGCGGAGTTGTAGGCTCAGTTATCGGCTTTGCCTTTGCACAGGCAGTCAGTGTCAATGTATTTGGCAGTTCGATATCCTTTAGGCTATTGCTTGTGCCTATAACCATCATTGTATCTATAGCAGTTACAGGGTATTGCCTGCCTCATACCTATAAGGACAACAACCAAGATAGATCCTGCTTTAGTGTTAAAAGGAGAATAAAAAATGAGCTTGTTAGAGTTGAAAGATGTATACAAAATATATGGTGACCTTCACGCCCTTGACAATGTTAACTTCAAGGTGGAAAAGGGCGAGTGGGTGTCTATAATGGGGCCTTCAGGCTCAGGTAAGAGTACTATGATGAATATAATAGGCTGTATGGATAAGCCTACCAAGGGTTCAGTCCTCTTAGACGGAGTAGATATAGCAAAGGAAAGTGCAAAGAACCTTACTAATATCCGTAGAGATAAGATAGGACTAATCTTCCAGCAGTTCCATCTTGTAAACTATCTTACAGCCCTTGAAAATGTTATGCTTGCACAGTATTATCATAGCATTACAGATGAAAAAGAGGCTATGGAAGCTCTTGACAGGGTGGGTCTTGCAGACAGGGCTAAGCACCTTCCAAGCCAGCTCTCAGGTGGAGAGCAGCAGAGAGTATGTGTAGCAAGAGCCCTTATCAACCAGCCGGAAATCATCCTTGCAGATGAGCCTACAGGTAACCTTGATGATGCCAACGAAGAGGTGGTAGTAGAACTCTTTAGGAAGCTCCACAGCGAAGGCACAACCCTCATTGTGGTTACTCACGACATTGAGGTAGCTGAGGTCGCTCAGAGGATGATAGTGCTTCGTAACGGCAAGATATCAAAGGAAAGTGTAAACAGTAACTTTACAGGACATATAAGGTTTCATGAGGTACTGACTTATAAAAATTGACTAGTTACGCCTTCGCTGATAAATGTCCAGACTCGCTACGGTTTTTTTCTGAAAGATGCTGCGATAAGTACCAAGATGTTGACGAAAAAAACCTGATGCGCTCGCTTAGCATTATCAGCTACGGCTATATTATTGAAAATCATAATGTAGTAATTATATACGTAATAGCCGTATATGGTTGACTTTATAAGTACGAAGTCAGAGCGGAAACAGCGTACAATGAAGCATTATTAATTACAGCTGTTAATTATGACTTTGGCAAATAAGAATATAGGAGGGAGTAAAATGATGAAAAAGTATATGAGAATTGTGAGCTTTGCGTCTATAGTCGCTATGCTTACTGCCTGTGGCGGCAGTGTGAAGCTTGCTGATGGAAGCTACGAGGGAACCAGCTCAGTCTATACTAATCCTGATGGCTCAGATGCAGGAAATGGCTATGGCGTGGTTAAGATTACCGTAAAGGATAATGCAATTACCGAGTGCAGCTTTACGACCTACGAGCCTGACGGCACTGAGAAGGGTGCTGACTACGGTAAGAAGCAGGGAAGCGTAGCAAATAGAGATTTCTACAACAAGGCGCAGAAGGCTGTTAAGGCTTGCGATGAGTATGCAAAGCTCCTTGTTCAGAGCGGCAATCCTGATGATATTGATGCGATATCAGGTGCAACCATAAATCATGACCAGTTTGTTGAGGCAGCAAAGATAGCTCTTGACTCAGCAAAAGCAAAATAATGATGAGAATAATTAAAATATTAAAGCATCTTCTTATAGTGACAGGTGCGTTGTTTATATTGGTAGGGAGTCCCTTTGATGATGACAGATTATTGGAGGGGACTCCTATCTTCAGATGAGGCAGATGCGGTATCAAGCCCTTCGGTTGTCATAGATAAGCCCTCAGGCAACTACATAGTGCTAATAAACACCAGGCTTCATACGGATAAGGAGAAGTTAAAACCAGTGGATAGATTTCTTTTGATGGAAAGGAAACTGACATTATCTTTGAAGACATAGCCTGTACTGTGGCTGAGGGTGATACAATGGGGTTGGAAATGGCAGAGAGCTTCCGCTCAAAGCTTCCGGAAAATCAGATGAAGATAAAAAAAGAAGAAGCAGTTTTGGTTGTGTCAAGGGCAGAAGAGGGTAAATTTGACGTTTTACTGATGTCGAAAGAATTTGCAGACTCATATAAGCTCAAAGAAAAGAACAAGGCTTACATAGAGGATATAACTATAAGTGAGGAGAAGAAGTCCGGATGAGAAAGTGGAATACTATTATCAGCCTTATTTTAATAATACTGTTTTTGATTCATGCTGTGGCAGGCTCATTTCAGCTTATGAAGATAATACCCGGCGGTAATGTCTTGATGAAAACTCTCTCCTATATTTTAATGGCGTTTTTGATAGCCCATATAGTGATAGGAACCAAGCTTACCATAGATTCGCTCGTTGCAGGTAAAAAGAGCGGAAAATTCTACCTTAGGGAGAATGCGGTATTTTGGATAAGAAGGATAACAGGCTTTGCTATGATTCTCCTTATTGTCTGCCACATAATCCTATTTTTCAAAGTAAGGGAGACGTATTCAGGCTGAAAGAATTTAACGAAATTCAACTCATTTTTTCTATTCTTCTTGTCCTTACACTCGTGGTACATATACTATCAAATATAAGGCCTTTGCTCATAAGCTTCGGTATAGCGGGCTTTAGAGCCTATGTCAAAGACATACTGCTTGTGCTTGCGTTTATTCTTCTTATGTCAACAGTAGCTTTTGTGATTTATTTCCTTAGATGGAATGTAATGTGGAGGTACTAAAGTGGTAAATATAATAGGAGCCGGGCTTGCAGGGCTCTCTGCAGCCATTACCCTTGCTGAAAAAGGAATAAGCTGTAACCTCGTTTCTAACTATCCATCTGAGAGGGCTCAGTCGGTTATGGCAGAGGGTGGCATAAACGGAGCCTTTAGAATACTATGGGAGAGGGAGATAACGTAGAGAATCATTTTGCAGATACAATGAAGGCGGGAGGAGATATAGCTGATGAGGCCGCAGTTCGTGGACTAACGAATGCCGCTCCCGATATAATCAGGTATCTTGCAAGTCTAGGTGTGCCATTTAACCAAAAGACAATCTCATACAGCAAAAGAAACTTTGGAGGACAGAAGAAGAAAAAGAACAGCCTATGCAAAAAGCAGTACAGGAAAAGGTTCTTATGACTGCCCTGATAGATGAAGTAAGGAAGTATGAGACCATAGGACTTATAAAAAGGTATAGCCATCACGAGTTCTTAGAGCTTAGGCTTGATAATGATGGAGGGGTCTGTAAGGGAGTAGAAATAAGGGATAATTACACTGGCAGGGTGTATTATATAAGAGGAAGCGTAATCCTTGCAACAGGGGGTTCGCAGGTATATTTAGGGGAGTTACCACAGGTACAACTGCCAACACTGGAGATGTGACTGCCAAGGTATTTTCCCAAGGGGTCAGGCTTAGCAATCTTGAGATGATACAGTATCATCCTACAACTATAGAAATAGCCGACAAGGTCTGTCTTGTGTCCGAAGCTGCGAGGGGAGAAGGCGGACGTCTTTTCGTTTATAAGGATAATGAAAAATACTACTTTATGGAGGAGAGGTATCCAGAGCTTAAGAACCTTATGCCAAGAGATGTGGTTTCAAGGGAAATGTATTTTGTAAGCAGGGAAAATAAAGGTGCTCAGGTCTACCTTGATATGACCGAACTTAAAGAGGAAGTCTGGGAGGAGAGACTGCCTGATCTAAGAGAAGAGATTATCCACTACCTAAGTATTGACCCTAAAAATGAGCCTATCCCTGTAAGGCCGGGCATCCACTACTTTATGGGTGGAATAGATGTAGATATAGACCACAAGACCAATGTAGTAAACCTTTATGCGGCAGGAGAAGCCAGCTCAGCCTACCACGGGGCGAACAGGCTTGGAGGCAATTCCCTTCTAGGTGCAATATACGGAGGAAGGAAGGCAGGTCAGAGTGTGATAAAAAGACTCTAATTCTGCAGGTACAGTGGATGCAGATTATGACATTAAAGATATTACTACGGATGTAGAATATAAAGAGAGTGAATTTGAAAATGCAAGAGATAGCTTTCATAATAGAGCTAAGAGATATTTTACTCTCTGCACTAGGGATAGTGAGGAATGAAGCACTGCTTAATGAGGGACTTACTGCAATCGCCAAGCTATCTGACAGGCAGTTAAATGAAAGGGAAAAAGACAGGCTTAGCCTTGCAAAGGCACTCATACTAAGTGCGCTGTACAGGAAAGAAAGCAGAGGAGCAAACTATAGGGAAGACTACCCCGATAGAAGTGATGAGTATAAGGGCTTAACTAAGGCTCATATAAGCGGGGAAAATATAAACATAGAATTATGGAGAACCAATGGAAGTAATAATTGAGATTAAAAGGCAGGAAGATGTAAAAAGCAGTGCCTATTTTTCAAAAGTATCAGGCTTACTCCTAAAAAGAAAATCTGACGGTGGCAAAGCCTGCTTCGTGAGATAAATGCTAATCCTGACATAAGAGATACAGAGGAGAGCCCGTGCCCTACATAAGCTGGGAGTGCAGCTGTCTCCAGAAAAAATGCGGAGCCTGTGCTATTCTTGTAAATGGAAGGCCAAGGCTTGCCTGTGATACATTTATAAGGGATTATATGAAGAAGGACAGGCTTACACTCTGCCCCATAGTAAGTTCCTATTATAAAAGATTTGATTGTTGACAGAAGTATATTGTATAATAACCTGCGTGACATCAAGAACTATCTTGAAGAAGAAGTAAAGGCTTACTGACAAGAACACGGATACAGCTTATGAGGCTTCAAGATGTCTGATGTGTGGCTGCTGCCTGGAAGTATGTCCGAATTTTTATGTAGGAGGAGACTTATGGCGCAGCGTCCTTTGTGCCCGCTACAAGGCTGATAACTGCCGCAGGTAGAGGTGGGAGCAGAGGAGCTTAAGAGAGTATAGGAACATATTTATAAGGGCTGTGGCAAGTCCCTTGCCTGTAAGGATATATGTCCTGCAGGGATAGATATGGATAAGATGCTAAGCAAGTCAAATGAAGTGGCAGTGTGGAAGAGTCTGTTCAAACGTTGATATGACTGTCAATAAAATTTTATGCAGTGTATACCAGATGTGATTTAAAATGAAAAAAAGAGGTAGTGAACAAGTGTGAATTGTTTTGGGGGAGGCATTATGAATAGTATAGTCTGTTTAGATATGGAAGGGGTGTTGATTCCTGAGATATGGATAGAATTTGCTCATGAAACAGGGATAAAAGAGCTTAGGCTTACCACTAAGGATGAGCCTGATTATGATAAGCTTATGAAAATGCGTATCAGACTCTTAAAGGAGCATAACTACGGCATCAAAGCAATCCAAAAGGTGATAGATAAGGTCGAGCCCTACGAGGGAGCAAAGGAGTTCTTAGACGAGCTTAGAAGCTTCACACAGGTGATAATACTAAGTGACACCTATAGGGAGTTTGGACTTCCTGTGATGAAAAAGTTAGGTTATCCGACTCTTTTTTGCCATGAACTTGAGATAGCTGACAACGGTGAGATAACAGACTACAAGCTTAGAAAGAACGGAACTAAGCTTGAGACTGTAAGAGCCTTACAGAGTATAGGCTTTGATACTATAGCTGCAGGAGACAGCTACAACGACCTCGGGTATGATAAGAGCGAGTAAAAGCAGGGGTTTTTATTTAGAAGCCCTGAGAAGATTAAGAATGAAAACAAGGACGTAAAGACCCTAGAGACCTATGAGGAATTACTTAACGAGATTAAGAATGCTATAAGTGAAGCAAAGTAACTTAAATATAGATAATAAATTAAACTAACTGGTTACATTTTGCAATAAAACCAACAAAAATATAATTATGTTGAAATAAATCTTCGTTAACTACTTTGACAAAATCTAATTGTATGCAATATAATCATACGTAAAATCAATAGCTTATGTTTACATTATTCAACTTCCTTAAAGAGAGTACGGAGGAATATTGGGCTAACAATATCAAATGGAATTTTTACAAAGTTTTTGATTGATAAAAACGGCAATGTAGTCAAGCTGTTTTGCTCCAATAACCAAGCCTGAGTCAATTGAAGACTACATAACAAAAAACTTTTGTAGTTATTAGAAAAGAGGAATTATGAGCAGATACGACATTGCAATAATAGGAACGGGTCCTGGAGGCTTGAAGCCCGCTAATACGGCAAAACTTAGGAATAAAGACATTATACTCTTTGGAACTAAAGAGCTAAGTCCCAAGATAACAAAGGCAGTCGAGATAAGAAACTACCTGGGCTTGCCAAGAATTTCAGGTGATGGGCTTGCCAAGGCGTATACTGACCACCTTGAGGCTATGGACATAAAAGATAAATGAAGCAGAATTAGTGCAGTATATGCGATGGGAGATTATTTTTGCTCTTCAGGCATCAGGAGAGATGTGAAGCAAAGACAATTATTATCTCCACAGGAGTTGTAGCCGGCAGGCCTTTCCCCGGCGAGGATGAGAACCTTGGAAGTGGAGTAAGCTACTGTGCTACCTGTGATGCTGCTCTATACAAGGGTAAAGAAGCAGTAGTCATTGGTTACTCTAAAAAGAGAAGAGGAAGATACCCTTTTTCCCGGGCTGAAAAGGCTGACAAGGTGACTTACATTGCACTATATAAGGATGTGTCAGAGCTTGCGGATAATATAGAGGTTATTACAGGTAATGTTCCAAAAGAAATAATAAGAGAAGGCGGCAAGATGACCCTTGTAACCAACAAGGATAGGGTTTACCGCAGATGGAATATTCATATTAAGAGATGTTCTATCAGCAGAAAAGCTGGTTCCGGGACTCCTTATGGAGGATGGTCATATTGCAGTAGGAAGGGATATGAGTACCAACATCGAAGGGGTATTTGCCTGTGGTGACGTGACAGGCAAGCCTTATCAGTATATAAAGGCTGCGGGTGAGGGAAATATAGCTGCGTTGTCTGCGATTTCCTACCTGACGGTAAAGAGATAAATTATAGTTAGTAACTCTTGTAGTTATGATAAATTTGGTGTTATCACCGGGAAAGAGGATATTATGGTAAAGAAGATTAATGAAGCAGAATTTGCAGAGGTTAGTAAGAGTAAGTATGCAGTTGTAGATTTTAATGCTACCCGGTGTGGACCTTGCAAGATGTTAGGCCCTGTACTTGAAGAGGTATCAGAAGAACTCGCCGGTAAGGCTGATTTTTCTGCAGTTGACGTAGATGAAAACCAGAGGCTTGCAATCAAGAACAAGATTCAGAGTATACCTGCAATTGTAGTATTTAAGGATGGAGAGCCTGTTGACAGACAGATTGGTTTTTGTACCAAAGCCACAGTTAGTTGAATTTATAAATAAAAACATAGGGTTAATCATAAAAGGGTGAAATGATGCAAAAAGAAGACAAGTATAAAATGTTGAGGCTTTCAAGCCAGCTTTGTTTCCCTCTTTTATGCTTGCGCTAAGGAGATAGTTAAAAAATATAAGCCTTTTCTTGATGAACTAGACCTCACATACACACAGTATATCACTATGATGGTAATGTGGGAAAATGAGAAAGTAAATGTAAAAGAACTCGGGGAGATTCTATATTTAGATTCGAGAACTCTTACACCTGTTCTTAAGAAGCTTGAACAAAAGAAGTTTATTGACAGAAGCAGGGATAAGGATGATGAGAGAGTGCTTAATGTAACTCTTACAGACCTTGGAAGAGAGCTTAAAGACAAAGCTATTGACGTGCCAAAGAAGATGGGCGCCTGTCTTAGGCTTTACGGATGAAGAGATGACAACTCTTCACAGGGATGCTTGATAAGATGCTGAAAGAGTTTTAATTTTGCATTTTAGCTGATACTTCTCTTTAATTAAATGATATGAGTGTCATTTAACTGGGGAGAAAGAACTTAGATAGATGGCTTCGCATAATAAGGGCTGAACAGCTTATGTGTTCAACCCTTTTTGTGTTCAAAATATGAGTAATCTTAGGTATAGACACTAGTCCTCTTTTTCGTTCAAAAACTTCTTAATTGCGGCAAAGCTTTCTTTGCTTATAACATGCTCGATTCTACAGGCATCTTCCAGTGCTGTCTCTTTATCGACACCAAGGCTTGTAAGCCAGGAAGAAAAAGAACTTATGCCTTTCATATATCATATCAGTACTTCTTTTCCAAGTGGAGTAAAGCTTGATATAGCCATTTTCATCGACAGTTATATGCCCAGTGGTTCGAAGATTCTTCATCGCCACGCTTACGCTTGATTTCTTAAAGCCCATTTCATTGGAAACATCTACGGAACGCACATTTCCAATTCTTTCGGTAAGCATGAGTATTGTCTCCAAGTAATCCTCAGCAGATTCGTGTATTTTTCATTAACGCCACCTCCAAGCTTTTATTTGTTCTCAGTATAGCAAAAGATTATACAGGTTAGCAAGGGTAAGAAAAATAAATGAAAATAATAATAATTATCAAAATCTATTGACAAATCATTAAAAGTTTATTATCATCATATTAAGTTAGAACTAACTAACTTAATAAAATTCGGAGAAGGCAATATGAGTTTTGATATTGTTGACATTATAAAAGAGATGGATGTGCATTCGATTCCGCTTCAGCTGGCACTTCAGTGTGCCCCTGTTATTTCAGAGGGATTAAAATATCAATTTACTCACAATACCGGCGAAAAGCCTCAGGGAGTTGTCGGTGGTGCTAAAGAAAACCGAGCTCTCCTTTAGAATTTTATATCCCGGCAGGGAAAGGCTTGTAATACTTATTTTACAGAGAGACAAAGCTTAGGGAGTATCTGGCAAGAGAAGAGATTATGGCATTCATTTACAAGTGTGGCTATGAAACCTCCGATATAAGTAAAATCTTTCCCGTGTTTGTCAAACGCTATATGAGATATATGGAGTTAAAGCAGGATTTTCCGCACGAACTGGGACTCTTCCTTGGCTATCCTATCGAGGATGTGGAGGGCTTCATAAAAGAGAACGGTAAGAACTATCTCTACAGCGGCTACTGGAAGGTATATAAGGATACAGAGCTTAAGATAAGGCTCTTTAAGGATTACGAGAGGGTTCAGACAGAGATAGTGAGACTGTTATATGAGGGACTTGATATAATGGACATTATCACAAATTACAGCAACATAGGTCACAGTAAAGAAGAGTATTCTAAACGTGTGATTTGTGCATAGAAAACAGTGTATACACACAGAAAGAGGTCATTATTATGAGCAAGATTAGCGTAGTGTACTGGTCACAGACAGGAAATACCCAGACAATGGCAGAGGCTGTTGCAGAGGGTATCAAGGCAGCAGGAGCTGAGGCAGAGTTACTTGAGGTTGGAGCTGCTTCTGTAGACGCACTTAAGGGAGAAAAGGCATTTGCACTTGGATGTCCTGCAATGGGCTCAGAGGTACTTGAAGAGAGCGAGATGGAGCCTTTTGTAGCAGAGCTTGAGCCGCACGTATCAGGCAAGGTTATAGCACTTTTTGGCTCTTATGACTGGGGCGATGGCGAATGGATGCGTGACTGGGTAGACAGGATGAAGGCAGCAGGTGCTACAGTTATCGGAGATGAAGGTGTTATCTGCAATCTTGAGCCTGACGCTGAAGGTCTTGAGAAATGCAAGGAGCTTGGAAAGAAGCTTGCACAGGCTTAAAACTGGATAATATAAGGGGTGCATTATGAGTGTGGTTATAGTCGGCGGTCACGACCGTATGGTTTGTATGTATAAAAAGATATGTAAGGAACATAAATGTAAAAGCAAAAATATTTACACAGATGTCTGCTAACCTGAGTGGACAGATAGGTTCACCTGACTTGTTGATACTGTTTACAAACACTGTATCACACAAAATGGTGCGCACAGCCCTTGCCGAAGCTGAAAAATGCAAAGTAAGTATTGTGAAAGCCATACAAGCAGCAGCACTGCATTAAATGAGATTCTTGACAATATGATGCCTGCTATGGCATAACCTTGACGTGAAATTTATCTGTTTTAATGATAATGGAAGCTAATATCCTACAATAATGAAAGTCAGTCTTTATTAGAGCCGTTTTATTGCAAAAATTTTCTCAAAAACTGCAAAAAATAATTGAAATCGGTTTTGCCTATTGTTATAATCAGTACGTAATTGATGTGAAACAGGTATAACTCAAAGCCGATTGCTTATTATGAAGTTTAGAAGGCAGTTTGACATCTTAGAATATCTTATTATTTTATTAAAAGGAGGTCCTGAGATGTGGGATAAGATTAATTGGAAAAAAGTTGGAATATTTTTTGGAGGCTTTGCATTTGGAACAGTAGGCCTTAAGGCTCTGTTTAGCAAGGATGCTAAGAAATGCTACACACACGTAACTGCTGCGGCTCTTAGAGTTAAGGATTATACGCTTAAGCGTACCGAGACACTCAAAGAGAACTGCGAGGATATCTATGAGGATGCTAAGGATATTAACGAGGATAGAAAGGCAGCAGAAGAAGCTGTGTTTGAAGATACTTCCAAAAGTTACAAAGAAGTAGAAAGTACTGAAGAATAATATTCTTAGCCTGCAGGGAGTAAAGGCTTAGCCACACTCCCCGCGGGCTCTTTCTTTTCTTAGTGAAGTCAATCGTATAAGACTGTGTGGGTGTTAAAAGATGATAAATCCCTTTCGGGTATGCTAACAATGGATTTTTTCTTTTGACAACTGCATCATCAGATAATTAGAGGTAGGATTATGAAGTTTAAGATTATGTCAGAATCAAACGGCAGGCTTAGGATACAGCTGTTACAAAGATATATGAGCTATGAACAGGCCGACACTTTGTTTTACTATGTGAGGCATCTGCCTGGAGTTACATTTGCAAAGGTATCCGATAGAACCTGCACGCTTACAATCAAATTTATTGGAGACAAATGGGATATAGTAGATGCCATACAGAAGTTTGACTATGAGAGGTTTGCTGCTCCGGAAGAATTTATAGCCAATTCCAGCAGGCGCCTTAATGCTGCCTATCAGGACAAGCTATTTATAGCTATCGCAAAAAGGCTGGTTACAGTGACTGTTACTCCTATACCGGTAAGGGTTGCGCTTACCATAGCAAAGTCACTCAAGTACATAAAAGCCGGTATAAAGAGCCTTGTGAGCGGGAAGATAGAGGTTGCTTTGCTTGACGGTGTGGCTGTAGGAGTATCGGTGCTAAGAAGAGACTTTAATACTGCCAGCTCTGTTATGTTCTTGCTTGGAGTAGGAGAGCTCCTTGAGGAGTGGACTGAGAAGAAGACCACAGCAGACCTTGCAGGCATACTTTCGTTAAATATAAGCAAGGTATGGCTTAAAAAGGATGGTACAGAGCTTCTTGTTGATTACAATACGGTAAAAGAAGATGATGAGGTAGTAGTACACCTAAGCGGCGTTATTCCTTTTGACGGAGTAGTTGTAAGTGGTGAAGCTATGGTCAATCAGGCTTCGATGACGGGCGAGAGTGAGCCTGTAAAGAAGGAAGAGGGAAGCACTGTATTCGCAGGTACTGTTATCGAGGAGGGCGAGCTTACCTTTAGGGTAAAGAGAACAGGAGGTAACTCCAAGTTTGAGAAAATAGTAAGGATGATAGAAGAGACCGAAAAGCTAAAGTCCGGTGCAGAAAGCTCTGCTCTTAAGCTTGCAGATAGGCTTGTGCCTTATACTTTAGCCGGTACGGGACTTGTATATCTCTTAACCCGCAACGTAACCAAGGCACTTTCCGTGCTTATGGTAGACTTCTCCTGTGCGCTAAAGCTTGCCATGCCTGTATCAGTGCTGTCTGCCATAAGGGAGGCTTCTGAAAATGGTATTACAGTAAAGGGAGGCAAGTTCTTAGAGGCAGTTGCGGCTGCAGATACCATAGTTTTTGACAAAACAGGTACACTTACCAAGGCGGAGCCGGTGGTTACTTCTGTTATCTCCTTTGAAGACAGGGGAGAGGATGAGCTCCTTAGAATAGCAGCCTGTCTTGAGGAGCATTTCCCTCATTCCATGGCAAATGCAGTTGTAGAGGCTGCAAGGAAGAAGGGGCTTAAGCACAAGGAGATGCATTCTAAGGTTAACTATATAGTTGCCCACGGAATCAGCAGCAGTATAGGCGAGAAAAAGGTAGTCATAGGAAGCTATCATTTTGTATTTGAAGATGAGGGAGTTGTAGTTCCTGCAGGGCTTGAAGAGAAATTTGACAATATACCTGAGGACTCATCCCACCCTTTATATGGCAATTGATGGACAGCTCTCGGCGGTTAGTATGTATCTCGGATCCTGTAAGAGAAGAAGCAAGGGAAGTACTTAAGAAGCTAAAGGAGCTTGGCATCAGGAAGGTTGTAATGATGACAGGTGATAATGAGCGTACAGCAAAGGCTGTTGCAGCAAAAATAGGTAGACAAGTATTATGCCGAGGTTCTGCCTGAGGATAAGGCAAGATTTGTGGAGAAAGAAAAAGAAAAGGGAAGAAAGGTCATCATGGTAGGTGATGGCATCAATGATTCTCCTGCGCTCTCTGCGGCTGACTGCGGTATAGCCATAAGCGGTGGGGCAGAACTGGCTAGGGAAATAGCGGATATTACCATAGTTGCTGACAATCTAAACGAGCTCGTGAAGCTTAAAACTCTTTCCAACCTTCTTATGAAGAGGATAAATGGCAACTACAGGAAGATAGTAGGTATCAACGGAGGTCTTATAGGTCTTGGTGTACTTGGAGTAGTTAAACCTGCTACATCTGCTCTTGTGCACAACCTCTCCACCCTTGCCATAGGTCTTTCGTCTACCACCAATCTGATGGAGTAGCTATGATAATAAAAGCAAAAGAAAAAGACCTGGCAAAGCTTGATATGATTTATGAAGCCGCAAGGCAGTATATGAGAGAGTGGCAATCCTGACCAGTGGGGTATGGACTATCCCGGTGAAGATATTTTGCTAAACGACATAGCAAACGGTGTGCTCTACACAGATGAAAGCTTTAACTTTGCCTTCGTGCTTATGGGCGAGGAAGAAGCCTATAAGGGGATATATGAGGGAAGTTGGTTAAATGACAAACCATACCTAACCCTGCACAGGGTTGCAGGCAACGGAAAGGTTAAGGGAGTGTTCTCTAAGGTATTTGAATACAGCCTTATGAAGATGAAGGAAGTGGGACTTTCTAATCTCAGGATAGATACCCACGAAAAAAACCTTACCATGCAGAAGGCTCTTACCAGGCAAGGTTTTGTAAGATGTGGACTCGTTAGGCTTAGAGAGGGCGAGAGGATAGCCTATCAGTATGTGGCTAAATAAACGGAAAGCTATCAAGCAGGGCTTTGATGTCACAGGCTTTTGCCTCTACAAAGCCCTGTATCATTTCTTTTTTGCCACCGCCCTTGGCTCCAAAGCTTTCTTTAAGTCTTTCTCCAATTAAAGTAGAATCAAGGCTGTTGCTGCCTATAAGGTAGGAATAGCCTTTTTTGTCGTCTCCAACCAATATACCACAGTAATTATCCCTTCTTTCTATGAGGTAGTTAAGAGCCTCCCTCTGGCTCTTTGCATCTACTTCATCAGTAAAGATAAGAGCCCTGTCAGAATCGGACAGATGGTCGATTTCAATTATCAATTTTGCTTTATTAGCTTCTCGTAGTTTTATCTTAAGCTCATCTCTTTCGTTCTTTATGGCGGCTACGTTGTTTACCACTTCACTTAGTTCTGAGGAAAGCAGGGTTCTTAGCTCATTCATATCTGCCTGCAGGGAGCTAAAATACTTAAGAGCCCTGAAAGCCACAGAGGATGGACAGCCTGGTTCCTCCCTTATACTTTATGGAGGAGATTACCTTAAGCAGGCCTATTTCACCTGTTTTAGCGACATGAGGACAACAGCAGGCACAGATATCTACTCCCTTTATTTCCACTATCCTTACGTTACCTGAAAGCTCCCCCTTACATCTATAATCAATATTTTCAAGCTCAGTATCCCTAGGGAAAGAGCAGATTACATCTACATTATCTGCTATGACTTTATTGACGAGGGCTTCGATTTCGTATGCCTCATCAGGGGTAAGATAGCCGTTATAGTCCATGGTTACGCTATTATCTGAGAGGTGGAAGCCTACGTTGTCATAGCCATATTTTTCGTGGACTATTCCTGAAAATATATGCTCTCCGCTGTGTTGCTGCATATTTGAAAAACGTTGTTCCCAGTCAATCCTTCCTTTTATTTTAGCATTCACAAGGCTTTTTGGTATCAAGCGGTGAAGAAGAATGTATAGTGGGTAATAATTCCCATCTTTGTCTATCTGCACATTTTCTACAACAGTAGTAATATCTCCCAATATAATCTCTCCTTTATCTGAGGACTGTCCTCCTGCCTCAGGAAAGAAGAGGGTTTGATTAAGTATTACTTTATAAGTGTTTTCTTTAGTATCACAGGCATTTATGCTTATAATATCTGCCTCAAAGTCAGTTTTATATGGGTGAGAGTAATATAGCTCGGAAGTTGACATGGTTTCTCCTTATTTTAATAATGATATAGATTAAGTCAGAGGCAATTATGCAAAAAGCCGTGAAGAGCAGGTAAAAGGATTTGAACTGTAATGTATCTACAGTTGCTAAAAGCAATTATAATGGTATAATGGGTAAAAAGCCAGTACATTTTTGGAGGGAAAATGTTTGAAGAATTAAAAATAAATGGTAAAAGAGATATTAAGATATTGTGAAACCAATCCGAAATATATCTTGATACAATTCATTGATGGAAATGATGAGGGGGACTTGAAGAGGAGATAAATCTCATTAAGACCTTTACCGATAAACCCTTTTGCTTTCGTGGGAATTAGGACAAAACGATGGAATGATGAACTATCCCTTGGAAGGCAGAGCCTGTGTTTGGCAGGCAGGGTTTTGGTGGAGAAGCGAATAAGAACCTGGATTATCTTAGGGATAATGTAGGCGGTATCAAGAAAACTTGCAGTCTTGATACAGGATACCCCTGTTATTATTGGCGGTTATTCACTTGCAGGGCTGTTTGCGCTATGGGCAGGCTATGAAAGCTCCATATTTAGCGGGATAGCGGCAGCTTCTCCTTCGGTGTGGTATAAGGCTGGAGAGAATACATCCGTGGGAAAGGGATGAAGTCTTCGGCAGTCTATCTAAGCCTCGGTCTTAAAGAATCAAGAACTTCAAATAAAAAGGCTGTCTGAGGTTGAAAATTGTATCAAAATGCAGTATAATGAATTTTTCAGAGAAAAACCACATAAAGCATATTTTAGAATGGAATGAGGGAAATCACTTTGTGGATGTTCCACTTCGTATGGCTCGTGGTTTTAGCTGGGTTTTGAATAATATTTAAAACATGGTTGCTAAAATCAGCAATTCCTAGTAAAATATATAGTGAGTTGTTGGAATAGTCTTCTGAATTCAAATCTTTAAAATAATGCGTGAAAGGGAGTATAATAATGGCTAAGAAAGTGTTGGTAGTAGATGATGCGGCTTTCATGAGAATGATGCTTAAGGACATCCTATCTAAGAACGGATATGAGGTTGTAGGTGAGGGTGTTAACGGTAATGATGGATTTGAAAAGTATAAAGAGTTAAAGCCAGACATCGTTACTCTTGATATTACAATGCCTGAATGTGATGGATTACAGTGCTTGAAGAAGATTAAGGAGTTCGATGCCGCTGCTAATGTAGTTATGTGTTCAGCTATGGGACAGCAGGCTATGGTTATCGAATCTATCCAGAGTGGAGCAAAGGACTTCATCGTTAAACCTTTCCAGCAGGACAGAGTATTGGAGTCACTTGCAAAGATTAAATAAGACTTATCAATCTATATGATTTTAAAATACACAAAATAAAATAAACTAAGACTGTTTTTCTGAAAATGAGAATGGTCTTAGTTTGTTGTCTTAATGGGGATAAATTGCCTAAAAATAAAAAGCAGATGACGGGAATCGAACCCGCCTCTCAACCTTGGGAAGGTCGCATTCTACCGATGAACTACATCTGCTTAACTACAACACAATTATACTCCCACTCATTTAAGTATGTAAAGCTAAAATTAAAAAGAAAAAGTCATAATATATGATTTTTTGCTATGAAGTGATTATAAAGGAAGTGAAATGAAAAACTACATCGTAAGCTTTGCCCCTATGGAGGGGATTACAGGGAGGATATTTAGAAGGGTATTTGATAAGCACTTTAAGGGTGTAACTGACTATTACACCCCATTTATTACGCCCAAGGAAAAGAGGGGGATTGATAAAAAAGATATAAAAGAGCTTCTTCCCGCGCACAATGAAGGAATAAAGATAGTACCTCAGATACTTACAAGCAGTAAAGATGCCTTCAACCTGACTGCTTTTAAGCTTATGGAAATGGGCTATAAGGAGATAAACCTTAACCTTGGCTGTCCTTCCGGAACTGTGGTAAATAAGGGGAGAGGCTCAGGTGCCTTGAAGAATCTTGATGGTCTTAAGGAGCTATTAACAGGTATCTTTAACGAGGCAGGGCATACAGGACTTAAAATATCCATAAAGACAAGAATCGGCTATGAGGAAGCTTCTGAGTTCCATAATATCATATCACTATACAGGCAGTTTCCTCTTGATAAGCTAATAATTCATCCAAGAACCAGGACAGAGTTTTACAAGGGCAGAGTACATAAAGAGTGCTTTAAGCAGGCAGTAGATGAATACTCCAAAGCAGATGAAGAGAATAAGCTCTGCTTCAATGGAGAGCTTAAAGGTGTAGATGATGTACTTGCTATAGAAAAGGAATTCCCGGATATAGAACATATTATGATAGGGAGGGGACTACTAAGATACCCATTTTTGCTGGAAGATATGGCAGGAGTGGTGGTCACAGACAGGCAAGGCAGGATAAGAAACTTCCTTGAAGAACTCTTAGACACATATCTTGAGGAGTTTAATGGAGGGGCTGCAGCAGTACTTAAGTTAAAGGAAATCTGGTTTTACTTGCAGGATAGCTTTGAAGGAAGTGAGGCCTACGTAAAAGACATAAAAAAAGCTAAGGGAGTGGCTGAATATAAGGCTGCGGTAAATGTGCTTTTGTTTAACTCTAAGGTAGTGTAGAAGATTGTAAGAGGCAAAGGTGTGTAGTCCTTTATCATAGATGCCCGCAGCATTGTATTTCTATATAAGCTTGTTTACAAAGTATTTGCCATCGCTCCCTAATTGTGATAACCTTATAAAAACGTGGTATTACAAGTTTAGATATAGGAGGCATACTATGGCAAAGATAGAGATGAAGACTCCGCTTGTTGAAATGGACGGAGATGAGATGACCAGAGTCATATGGCAGATAATAAAGGATGAACTTATCCATCCTTTTGTAGAGCTTAAGTCAGAATACTATGACTTGGGGCTTAAATACCGCAATGAAACAGATGATAAGGTTACAGCAGAGTCTGCAAAGGCTACGCTCAAGTACGGTGTTGCAGTTAAATGCGCTACAATCACACCTAATGCAGCAAGAGTAAAGGAATATGACCTTAAAGAGATGTGGAAAGAGTCCAAACGGTACTATCAGGGCCATGCTTGATGGAACAGTATTTAGAACTCCTATTCTTGTAAAAGGAATAGAGCCTTATGTGCGCACCTGGAAATCGCCTATTACCATAGCCAGACACGCCTACGGAGATGTGTATAAAAATGCTGAAATGAAGGTGAATTGTCCCGGTAGGGCTGAACTGGTATTTACAGCTGAGAATGGAAGCGTGACTAAAGGAGCTTATTCACGAGTTTAAGTCACCCGGCGTCATTCAGGGTATGCACAACCTAAACTCTTCCATAGAGAGCTTTGCAAGAGCCTGCTTTGAGTACGCTCTAGAGCTGAGGGTTGACCTATGGTTTTCTACAAAGGACACCATTTCAAAGAAGTATGACCATACCTTCAAGGACATATTTGCGGAAATCTACGAAAAAGACTATAAGGTAAAATTTAAGAACAAGGGAATCACTTATTTTTATACGCTGATAGATGATGCTGTGGCAAGGGTGATAAGGAGTGATGGAGGCTTCCTATGGGCTTGTAAGAACTATGACGGAGATGTTATGAGCGATATGCTTGCAACTGCCTTTGGTTCTCTTTCTATGATGACTTCTGTACTTGTATCCCCTAAGGGAGTATGGGAGTATGAAGCAGCACATGGAACAGTTCAGAGGCATTATTACAAGTACCTTGAAGGCGAACCTACCTCAACCAACTCCATAGCTACTATATTTGCCTGGAGTGGAGCTCTTAGAAAAAGAGGAGAGCTTGACGGCCTAAGTGACCTTGCAGCCTTTGCAGGCAAGCTTGAAAAGGCGGTTATAGACACAGTAGAAAGCGGCATTATGACAAAGGACTTAGCTGAGATAACTACTCTTAAAGAAGTAAAGACAGCAGGCACTGAGGATTTCATAAAGGCTGTAAGAGAAAGACTAGAAAAGAGCCTGTAAGAATTCTATAAGGAATCTATTGTATCTGTAACACATAAATAAAGCATATACAAGACATAATAAGCCATGATAAAGGCTCGGGAATAACGCCTATATGCAGCCTACTAGAAGTATAAAAGAACTCCCACTAATAAACCTGTATGATTTATGAGTGGGAGTTCTGTACTATATATATTTATGTATAGGAGTGATGAAAAAGCAAAATTACAAAAGTTTCTTAACGTAAGAATCCATATCCTCACTTGTTACAGTTGGAGAGAATCTCTCTACTACATTTCCTTCCCTGTCAACTAAGAACTTGGTGAAGTTCCAGTTGATTTCTGCTCCAGGGAATACCTGTCCGAGGCTTGCAAGCTTCTCAAGAAGTCCTGCTGAAGCGGAGTTGGTAACCTCCTCAGGCTTCTGCTCCTTAAGATACTTAAAGAGAGGATCTGCATTAGGTCCATTTACCTCAAGCTTCTCAAAGTTCTCAAAGGTAACACCGTAGTTTACCATACAGAACTTAACGGTTTCTTTTCCGTCCTCAGGATTCTGATCAAGGAACTGTCCGCAAGGGAAGCCGATGATTTCAAATCCGTCCTTGTTGTACTTCTGATATAACTTCTCAAGATCCTCAAGCTGTGGAGTAAGACCACATCCTGTTGCTATATTTACTATGAGAAGTACCTTTTCCTTTATACTCTGAGAGTGAAGTAGTACCACCCTCAACGTTCTTTACACTAAAATCATATACACTCATTTTGTCCTCCTTCTTGCCATTTAGGCAAAACTAAAACTTGATAGGATGATGATAACATTTTTAGAGGATTAATTCTACATGTAAAATAACTAAAATTGCGTACAATTTAATTGAATACTTTGTTTATTTTTAAAGTACACATAATCTGTGGTAGACTGTAGATAGTACAGACAGCCGATATATTTTGCATTAATATGGGTAAGCAATGCTCACTTTTGAAAGTGATTGCATAATATAATTAAACAGCTGTTTATATGATTAGGCTTGCTAAACTCCTAAAATGCCCCTATAATGTTATTAGGTAGTTTTGTGCCCTAAGAGATAACAGTATTTTTTTAGGTATTGCGGGAAATAACATCAGCAATTCTTTATCAGTGATACTATATAATATGACTTAAGGATGGTGGATTATGAGCGAAGATATAATAAAAAGAACTTGAAATGTTAAAAACTGATAAGCTTTAAGTATGGAAAGCAGAAATGAAGAGGCGGTCTTGGAATATATGCAATCTCTTTTTGCCTGCGACTTTATATTTTTTTAATTACATAAATAACACGAGAGTAATAATGGGTGAGGAGAAAAATGTAGACCTCTCAAACTGTTATGAGTATCAGATTAGCTTAAATGCAGAAGTGCTTGGTAAGTTTTCTATGAACATATTAGAGAAGGACATCACAGATACGCAAAAGAAAGCACTTGTATACGTGGGTGATTTGTATATTCTTATGCATAAGGAGAAATTCTCCGAGGATAGGGTGGATAAGGACCTGAAGCAGGAGCTGGTGCTTGATATATGTACCGGCAATATCAAGTCCCGCGAAGAGTTCAATATCAGATGTAAATTAAACGGCTGGGATATGAAGGACAATGTGGTGGTGGTTATCTTTGACCTTGACGAATACAAGAAGAAAACTGTTGACCTAAAGGAGTCAAGTGGGAAAATCGAAGTAGTCAAGGAAAAGATGTTTAGAGACCTCAGAAATAATTTCCTGAACGTGGGCATGACATTCTACTATTATCAAAACAGCGACAGCATTATATTTATATTTGAATTTGACAATAATTATCTACATAACAAAGATAGCGTATTTAAGCGTGTTATGGAGGATTCTAAAGAAAATTACGGATTTACTTATACAATTGGTATAGGAAGGACTATAAATAATATCTTCGATACGCCGATATCTTATACAGAGGCAAGAGAAGCAGTAAAAATTGGCCGTAGTATGCTTGGACTTGGAATGATACACGAATACAAGGATTTGGAGTTGTTCTCACTTCTTAATAACGCTGTAAATAAGGATATATTGGCGGGTGAGCTTATGCGCCCTATCCGAAAACTTATAGAGTATGACAGAGAAAATGAGACAGAGTATTATATCTTCCTTAAGGAGCTTATCAATGCAAACTGGAGTCTTACAAGGGCTTCAGAAAACAACTACATCCATTATAACACTGCAAAATACAGACTTAAAAAGACTGAAGAGATTATGGAGCTTCAGACTGACGGTGCCAACGCCAGATTTAAGTTAGAGCTTGCCCTTAGGCTGTATGAATTAAAAAATATGGTATAAGCAGGTAGTTCTGCTTTTGTGGAGATAATAATGGGAAAAATATAAGAAAGTCGGGAAAAAGACTGACAAAGGCTGGAATGTAAGTACAATCAGCACGAAGGTTGTTGTTGCAGGAATTCTTATTTCAATTATTATTGTATTTTTCGTTAGTTTTATAGTATCGGGCACTATCAGAAATCTTGAAGAAAAGCTCATAGGAAGCCGACTTGAAGCTGATATGAACTATGTAAAGGATTTGATTTCAAATCATGATGATACTGCAAGATGGAATGTAAAAGGAGATACCATTTACTTCGGAGATACTGAAATCGGTGATGGAACAAGAGAAAAAGCCAACCTGGAGCCTTTCTTAGAGCATTACTCAAAGACAGGAATACTTTCGTATGTCTTCCTTAAGGTAAGGGATGACGACCCGAGGCTGCTCGCTGCAAGGAAACAAAAGCTTCCATACGAACCGGCGCATTATTTTAGAGTTGCAGGTAGTACCCTTGGTGAAGATGGTGTTTCTATTCTAGGTACATTTATAACAAAAAATGTTGCTGAAGGACTTGACAGATCCGGTGAGTATAAAGGTGAGGCAAATGTTGCAGGAAGTGCGATATACTGCCTTTACAGAGTGCTTAAGGATAGTGACGATAAGGTCATAGGTGCAATGGTTGTCGGACGTAATGTAGATGATATGAACAGGGAAGTTGGTAAGGCTGTTGTGAAGGTAGCTTTATTTACACTTTTTGTCATTGCCATCATCATTGGTATCATTTTCATCGTCATTTATCAATTCTTAAATACAATAAAGAGCATAGCCTATTATCTAAAGCAGCTTGAGGTAGGGATAATACCTGACAACAGGCTTGAGATAAAGTCGTTTGCAGAGATGAACCTTGTAGCTGAGAGTATCAACAACCTCGTGAGGTATATGAGGGAAAACAGTGACTTACAGAGAAAATCAGAAATGGATGCCCTTACAGAGCTTCCAAACAGGATGTCATACGACCAATACTCGGAAGACCTTGAGAAATATCTTCGTGCCAATCCAAGATCTCTTGGTGTTGAAATACTCGATATAGATTATTTTAAACAGTTTAACGACAACTACGGACACCAAATGGGAGATGAGTGCATACGTATGATTGCAGGAGTTCTGCTAAAACTCACTCAGGATCATCCTAAGGTGTATGCAGCCAGGTACGGAGGGGATGAGTTCGTTATCATCTACCCTGGCTCATTGCACAGTGAAATAGAAACCATGGTGAAAGAATTAAAGAAGAATGTGCAGAAGATGGCCATGGAGCACAAGCATTCAAAAGCTTCGGATGTCGTTACAATTACACAGGGAGTTTGCTTTTGATATATTTTCACCTTATGCTTCTATCTCGGATTTCCTTAAGAGAGCGGATGATGCGCTCTATGAGGAAAAGAAGATTAGAAGAAACAGTTATAGGATAGTACAGCTCTAAAAGACTTGACATTCCTTTCATAAACATATATCATTTACTTTATCAAATAATAAAGACTTTGAAGGTGCAGCCTTTTGGCACAGGGAAAGGGAGTCATACAGAGAGAGGAAACACAGGCTGGAAGTTTTCTTATGCAACCCCGATTCTGACATTCACACCCGAGTTGTGAGGCTTAAATCATAGAGAGTAGGCTTCATCGGCAGCAGCCGTTATCTGCACAGAGTGCTTATCTTAGGATAGGAACCAGGGTGGTAACACGGGAATTTCGCCCCTGCTTTATGCAGGGGCTTTTTTTATGCAGTAGGAATTGCTTCGATATTCTATTACATAAAACTCTCCGAGGGATACCGCAGTTTATAACAATATATGGAGGATAAAATGAAAGAGAAATTACAGGCAATTATGGAGTCTGCGCTTAAGCAGATAGAAGAGGCTGTGGACAGCGAGAAGTTAAATGACGCCAGAGTCAGCTTTCTTGGTAAAAAAGGCGAACTCACACAGGTACTTAAGAGCCTTAAGGATGTAGCGCCTGAGGACAGGCCAAAGGTAGACAGCTTGTCAATGAGGCAAGGGAGGCCATCGAGAAAAGACTTGATGAGCGTAAAAAAGAATTTGACAAGAATATGCTAGACCTTAAGCTTGCCACAGAGACCATAGATGTCACTCTTCCTGCCAAGAAGCCTATGATAGGGCATAGACATCCAAATACCATAGCACTTGATGAGGTTAAGAAAAATCTTCATCGGTATGGGCTATCAGGTGGTAGACGTACCTGAAAGTAGAGTATGACTACTACAACTTTGAGGCTCTTAATATCCCTGCGAACCACCCTGCAAAGGATGAGCAGGACACCTTCTATATAAATGACAAGCTTTTGCTTCGTACCCAGACGTCATCAGTTCAGGTACATGTTATGGATAAGCAGAAACCGCCTATCAGGATAATTGCACCAGGCAGGGTGTTTCGTTCAGATGAGGTGGATGCGACACATTCTCCTTCCTTCCACCAGGTAGAGGGACTTGTCATTGACAAAAATGTGACATTTGCAGACCTTAAGGGAACTCTTGCGGAGTTTGCAAGAAGAATATTTGGAGAAAATACCAAGGTTAATTTCAGACCACACCACTTTCCTTTCACAGAGCCTTCTGCGGAAATGGATGTGTCCTGCTTTAAGTGTGGAGGAAAGGGCTGCCGCTTCTGTAAAAATGAAGGCTGGATAGAGATTCTTGGTTGCGGTATGGTGCACCCTCACGTGCTTGAGATGCGTGGCATAGATCCTAAGGAATACCAGGGCTTTGCTTTTGGTATAGGACTTGAAAGAATTGCCCTCCTTAAGTACGAGGTAGACGACATGCGTCTTCTTTATGAGAATGACGTGCGCTTCTTAAGACAGTTCTAAGCGAGCTGCTTGAACGTAAGGTAAAAACAGCAGCTATAACTATAAAAAAAGAAACAAAAAGAGTAGCTATACAGAAACTATGTATGAATAATCATTTGGGATAAAGTCTAGAAAAAAGCGAATTGCACACGATTCTACAGCTGTGAGGGCAAAAACGGGTGAGAGGAGAATAACATGAATACATCTTTATCATGGATAAAGAAATGGTGCCGGGGCTTGACTGTACACCGGCAGAATATATGGATGCAATGACTCTTAGCGGTACCAAGGCTGAAAGCGCCCAGTATTTTGATAAGAATCTTGACAAGATAGTAGTAGGGAGAATCAACAAGATAGAAAGACATCCTGATGCGGATAAGTTAGTTATCTGCCAGGTGCAGATTGATGAGGATGGTAAAGAAATCCAGATAGTTACAGGTGCGCCTAATGCCTTTGAAGGTGCGGTAGTTCCTGTAGTTCTTGACGGAGGAAGGGTAGCCTGTGACCATTCAGGAAATAAGCCGGAGGAAGGCTTTGTTATAAAGGCAGGACAGCTCAGAGGAGTAGACTCAGCAGGCATGATGTGCTCCATAGACGAGCTTGGCAGGGATAAGACCTATTACCCTGAGGCAGACGAGGAAGGACTTTACATTTTCAATAAAATCGAGGGCGGGAGTAAGCTTAAGCTTGGAAGCGATGCCCTTATTCCTCTTGGACTTAGAGACGCTCTTGTAGAATACGAAGTAACCAGTAACAGGGTAGACTGCTTTGGTATAGAGGGCATAGCAAGAGAGGCAGCGGCTACCTTCCGTAAGGAGTTTAAGCCTCCTGTGATTAAAGAAACAGGTAACAGTGAGAAGGCAGAGGACTACATTTCAGTTGAAATAAAGGATAAGGAGCTATGCAAACGTTATGTTGCAAGGGTTGTTAAGAATGTAAAGATAGCCCCATCCCCTCTGTGGATGCAGAGAAAGCTCTCCGCAGCAGGCATCCGCCCTATCAACAACATAGTAGACATAACCAACTATGTGATGACTGAGCTTAGCCAGCCTATGCATGCCTATGATATCGACACTATCGAGGAGAGAAAGATAGTGGTGGAAAGGGCAGCAAACGGAGAGAAATTCACTACACTTGACGGAGTAGAAAGAGAGCTTGACGATACAGTATTGCTTATAAAGGACGGCAAGAAGGCGGTAGGCATAGCAGGAATCATGGGTGGAGAGAATTCCAAGATAAATGAAGGCCTTAACACTGTCCTCCTTGAGGCAGCCTGCTTTGATGGCACCAATATCCGCCTTTCAAGCAAGAAAATAGGCCTTAGAACTGATGCCTCAGGTAAGTTTGAAAAGGGGCTTCATCCTGAGACAGCCCTTCTTGCTATGAACAGCGCCTGCACCCTCATAGAGGAGATAGGTGCAGGAGAGGTAGTTGGCGGAGTAGTTGATGTATACCCTGTTAAAGAGGGCGACAGAGAGGTAGAGTTTGACCTTGATGCCTGCAACCGTTTACTTGGAACAAGCATCAGTCTTGATGAGGCAAGAGAGTATTTTGACAGGCTTGGCATCAAGATAAATGACGATTTAAAGAGCGTAGTAGTACCTTACTTTAGACAGGATTTATTGCGTAATGCAGACCTGGCAGAGGAGCTTGCAAGATTCTTTGGTTATGACAAGATACCTACCACCCTTCCTAGTGGCGAGTCCACGGCAGGGTGGAGAGACCTTTGGCATGGAAATAGAGGGTAAGGCAAGGGAACTTGCAGAGCAGTTCGGCTTCTGCGAGGGTATGACCTTCTCCTTTGAGAGCCCTAAGGTATTTGACAGGCTTTTGCTTCCTTTAGATGCAAAGGAAAGAGAGGCTATAGAGATAAAGAACCCTCTTGGTGAGGACTATTCCATTATGCGTACTCAGATAATAAACGGTATGCTCACGTCACTTGGAACCAACTCAGCAAGAAGAAATAAGAATGTAAGGCTTTATGAGATATCCAATATTTACCTTGCAAAGAAACTTCCTCTAGAGGACTATCCTGAGGAGAGAAAGCAGTTCTGCCTCGGTGCATGTACGGAGAAGGCGATTTCTTCGTGCTTAAGGGAGTGATAGAGGAGTTCTTATACAAGGTAGGCATGAAGAAGCTCCCTTCCTACAAATGCGGATGCAGGCAAGACCTTTCTCCATCCTGGCAGACAGGCTCTGATTATCTATGAGGATGTGGTGGTTGGATATTTTGGAGAGGTACATCCTCTTGTTCAGGAGGCCTACGGTATAGCTGAGAGAACCTATGTAGCCAACATAGATCTTAGTGTCATCTGTAAAAAGGCTAATTTTACCGTAAAATACGAAGGAATAGCCAAATTCCCATCAGTTGTCCGTGACATAAGTCTTGTGATGGATAAGAGCCTTACAGCGGGAGAGATAGAAAAAATTATCAGATCTGAGAGCGGAGCTATATTGGAAAGCCTCGAACTCTTCGATATATATGAGGGAGAGAGAATTGGTGCTGACAAGAAATCAATGGCATATTCAATCACCTTCAGAAATAAAGAAAAACCCTTGAAGAATCAGAGATAAGCGCTGTTATGGAGAAGATTCTTAAGGGACTTCAGGCTATAGGAGCAGTACTTAGAAGCTAAGTTTATGGTTGCAAATCATGACAAAATAGTGGATAATGTGATTAGATTAATAGCATAGGGAGAAGAAGGCATGAATAATGATTTTAAAGCGCTTAAGCCATATCTTGACAAAGCTATGGCTATGAACACTGCTATGGCACTCTTTGAGTGGGATACAGAAACTCTTGCACCAAAGGCTGCTGTTTACCAGACTGCCAAGGTACTTGGAGTACTTGCAGGAGAGTCCTACAATGCCATTATGAATGATGAAGTAAAGGATATCGTATATAGACTTTCAAAGGACATTGAAGATGGAAAAGATGAAGGACTTAGTGAGGTAGAAAAGGGAATCATTAAACAGCTTAAAAAGGAATATGAAGTGCTTGAAAAGATTCCTGCGGATGAGTTTAAGGCATTTTCAGAACTTCAGGCTGTAGGAGCGTCAAGATGGGCAGAGGCTAAGAAGGCTGATGACTTTGACATGTTCCTTCCTACCCTTAAATCACTTATAGAATATTCAAGAAAGTTTGCAGGATATAGAGTAAAACCCGGTGAAAAGCCTTATGATGTGCTCTTAAATGACTATGAAGAGGGCTTTAACCAGGAGATACTTGACAAATTCTTTGGTAAGATTAAGGAGGCTATCGTTCCTCTGCTTAAGAAGATAAAGGAAAGGCCGCAGGTTGAGTATGAATTCCTTTTTAAGGACTATCCTGTTGATAAACAGAGGGAGTTTAGCAGGTTCTTAGCTGAATATATGGGCTTTACTCCGGATAAGGGAGTGATTGCACAGAGTGAGCATCCTTTTACAAACAGCCTTCACAATAAGGATGTAAGAATCACAAACCATTATTATGAGAACAATCTGGAAAGTGCCATCTTTTCGATTATCCACGAGGCAGGGACATGGCATATATGAGATGAATATACCTGATGAGCTCACTCAGACCATTGTCGGGGAAGGCTCGTCAATGGGGCTTCATGAGTCACAGTCAAGATTCTGTGAGAACATTATCGGAAGAAGCAAGGCTTTTTGGGAGCCTATTTATGGGAAGCTGGTTTCTACCTTCCCAGAGCAGCTAAAGGATGTGGACCTTGATAAATTTATAACAGCCATTAATCGTACAGAGCCCGGACTTATCCGTACAGAGGCAGATGAGCTGACCTACAGCTTACACGTGCTTGTGCGCTACGAGGTAGAAAAGAAGATATTTAACGAGGACTACCCTGTAGAAAAAGCTGCCCAGAGCTTTGGAATGATTTATATGAAGAATACCTTGGCATACGCCCGGACACATATAAGGACGGAATCCTCCAGGATGTACACTGGTCAGGTGGCAGCTTTGGCTACTTCTCCAGTTACGCCCTTGGCAATGCAATCGGTGCAGAGCTTTACCACCAGATGAAGAAGGAGCTTGACTTTGACGGCCTGTTAAGAAGGGGTGAGGTGTCTAAGATTATGGACTGGCTAAAAGAAAAAGTTCATAAATACGGAAAAACTTAAAGAATACAAACGAGATACTTCTTTTAGCTACGGGTGAGGAATTCAATGCAGATTATTATATTGATTATCTCACTGAAAAGTTCACTAAGGAATACGGACTATAAGGATGTATAATGAGAAAATTCATTGAGAAGAACAAAAACCTGCTTATAAGCGTAGTTTTTATTGTTTACCTGCTTGCCCTGTGCTATCACTTATTCCTTAGTGACAGCCTGGGCAAGAGGGAAATATCAGATGTCTACAGGTACAACTTTAACCTTTTTAAGGAGATAACCAGATACATTGAGAACATCAATGTTATAGGTGCAAGACTGGTTATATTAAATCTTGCAGGAAATGTATTCGCATTTGTACCGTTTGGGATTGTTTGTTGGTTATTTTTTAAGAAAAATAAGTTTACATTTATAAAAACAGCCCTGCTTTGGACTTTGGCTTTACATTGCTTATAGAGGGATTCAGCTGGTGACGAAGGTTGGCATCTGTGACGTAGATGATGTCCTGCTAAATACTGCCGGAGTTGTGATAGGGTGCAGTGGCTCGCTAAGTTTATTTTTTAGGACTAAGCAATAAAAAGGTACCGATAAACGGTACCTGATATGTATGTGACAAGATTCGAACTCGCGACCTTCTGATCCGTAGTCAGACGCTCTATCCAGCTGAGCTACACATACAAAATTGTCGAACGAGTAATATTGTAGCACAATGATTCTTATTTGTAAAGTAAAAAAATCATTTTGAAAGGAAATATAAAAATGCTAGCAACATTAATACCTTTATTTGACAGTAAAATGGAAGTCTGCGCGTATTCAGTTTTTGCGCAGAGAGAAAATTTTCTGCTTCATCCATCCCTCCTTGGAACGGGCAGTTTAGATGCTGCGGCAGGCATATTGGGACTTGATATCGTAGAAAGCATGGGCATCGGTACATTAGCCGGTGATAAAGAAGTGTTCATAGAGGTAAACAATATATCTCTTTTCTCCGATATAGAGAACAAGTGCAGTGCGCCTGCAGGAAGGGTAGTATTGCTCATAGACTATAGGATAAATCCCGAGCAGATGTATGTGGATAGGCTTACAGAGCTGAAGTCTAAGGGCTATAAGCTTGCTATGAGGAAGCTAAATATAGATCAGTTTGAAGAGTACAGGCCTGTACTTAGCCTTATGGACTATATCCTTCTTGACCACAAGAAGATTAAGATAGATAAGGCTAAGCTCTACTTCGGTCAGGTATATCCTCACATCAAGCTCTGTGCAGTAAATGTGGACTCAAAGGAGGATTATGACAGGCTTGCAGAGGATGGAGGCTACTACCTTTTTGAGGGTGAATTCTTTAGGATGCCTGCTATCTCAAAGACGGGAGAGATTGCACCTCTTAAGATGACCTACATCGAGCTTCTAAACCTCGTAAACCAGCCTGACTTTGACCTTACCGAGGTGGCTGATGTTATCTCAAAGGACACCGTACTTGCGGTAAATATGCTTGAGATAGTCAACAAGCTTGCAAGAAATTCAAAGATAACCTCTATAAGAGCCGCTACAGCCATGCTTGGCCAGAAGGAGATAAGAAGGTGGGCTAGTACCGCTGTTACCAAGTCACTTTGTGTAGATAAGCCAAGTGAAATAATGAGGTTATCGCTCATCCGTGCAAAATTTGCAGAAAACCTTGCTTATTGCTTTGATTTGGGAGCACTTACCGCAGAACTCTTCCTTATGGGACTCTTTTCTGTTATCGATGTTATCCTCGAGATACCTATGAAACAGGCACTCGAGATGGTAAACATAGCTGAGGATATCAGTCTTGCCCTTCTTCAGAGAAAGGGGAGGCTCGCTCCGCTTCTTAACTTTATGCTTCACTATGAGAACGCTGACTGGCAGGAGGTAAGCAGGATAATGACAGTGCTTAACATAGATGTAAAGCCTGTAAGTACAGCCTATATCGATGCTTTGGTATGGTACAGGATATGTTCCTATAAATAAGTAGAGATATAATTCTTTCTATTGACTATGAAAGTTAAGAGGATTATAATACGTAAGTTGTAAAAGTAGTATATTTTGAAGAAAGGAGCGGTAATGGGAGATTTGGCTGAGCGGCTGGCGGAAGAGCTGAATGTCGAAACGGTGTTTGATGTCCCGTTTTTTGGAGGCATATCAGAGTCAGTCGTTGTAACGTGGATAATTATGGCCGTCGTTCTTGTTGCTTCTATATTACTTACCAGAAACCTAAAAGTTGAGAATCCTAGTAGGAGACAGCTAATGGTGGAAGAGGTGGTTACCAAGCTTCAGGGTGCGGTAGTTAACATCGTCGGAGAGCATGGTAAAGCATACGCCCCGTATCTGACCAGCATTCTTATCTACATAGGTATTGCTAATGTGGTCGGTATACTGGGATTTAAGCCCCCTACAAAGGACTTAAATGTGACCATAGCACTGGCGGCATTTAGTATATTTATTATCGAGTTTGCAGGTATACACAAAAAAGGTGTAGGCAAATGGTTGAAGAGCTTCACAGAGCCTATGGTAGTTATACCCCTATTAAGATTCTTGAGGTATTTACCACGCCGTTGTCTCTATGTATGCGACTTTTTGGTAATGTTCTTGGAGCCTTCGTAGTTATGAAACTCATAGAGTTCGTACTTCCTGTAGGACTTCCAATTGCATTTAGTTTTTATTTTGATTTATTTGATGGTTTGATTCAGGCTTATGTATTTGTGTTCTTGACAGGCTTATTCATAGGCGAACAGCTTGAGTAGGTCAGTTTAATAATAAGATAAGGAGAAAAATTATGAATTTATTAGGAATTGGCGCTGGTATTGCAGTTTTGGCAGGTTTAGGAGCAGGTATCGGTATCGGTATTGCAACAGGTAAGGCAGCAGATGCTACAGCAAGACAGCCTGAGGCTGCAGAAAAAGATTCGTAGCGTGCTCATCCTTGGTGCGGCACTTGCAGAGGCAACAGCTATTTATGGTTTCGTTATCGCAGTTCTTATAATAATGATGCTTAAGTAAGGTTCACTTAAGGAGGAATAATGCTTAAAGTAGACTGGAATCTCCTCTTTACAGCCATTAACATTGTGGGTTGGTATATAATAATCAAATTGTTTTTGTTTAAGCCAATCAACAATGTCATTGACAAGAGAAGAGATGCTATAAACGGTAAATTTAATGAAGCGGAGTCAGCCAAACAGGATGCTTATGCACTTAAAGCAAAAGTATGAAGAGGCTATAAGCAATGCTTCAAAATGAAAGACAGGATATAATCGACAAGGCCAGAGCAAGTGCTGATGAGGAATACAAGCGTATTCTTGAAGAGGCTGATGTGAAGGCGGGAACAATAGTTGATAAGGCTAAAGAACAGGCAAAGGATGAACATCAGAAGATAATCAGAGAGGCTGACATGGAGATTGCACGTCTTGTCATGGATGCAACAAGTAAGATAATGCATGACAACAGCAACGGTGCAGCTGACAAGAATCTTTATGATGAATTTATAACAAAAGAGGGTAAACATAGTGAATCTTGATAACAATAAAAAAGAACTAAAGGTGAGCCTTTTTTATGTTACGCCGCCGGTTGACTCCCAGCTTGACAAAATAAAAGACTTTGTCGCAGCTAAAGAGGGTGTAAATAAAGATGAGGTCAAGATAGATCTCGTAGAGAAAAAGGACCTGGTAGGCGGCTTTGTGCTTCGTGTTGGAACTCACGAGTATGACTGGAGTACAAAGGGAAGACTTGACCAGCTTATGTCTGAGCTTCTAAGTTCAGATGATGGCAGCTCCGAGAAGTCGGATGTAAACTATCTTGACGATGGGCTTGATGCCGCTCAGATTGCAAAAGACAGACTCTCAAAGCTTAGAAGCAGTATAGAGAGCTTCACGCCTAATACCAAAGAACAGGAAGTGGGCTTTGTCGTAGCTGTCGGTGATGGTATCGCTAAGATTCAGGGCATCGACCACGCTATGTACGGCGAGATTATAGAGTTTGAATCGGGTGCCAAAGGTATGGTGCAGGATATCAAGTCTGACAGCATAGGATGTATCCTTTTCAACAAAGAGGATTCGGTTGCAGAGGGAGATAGAGTTAACCGCACAGGCAAAAAGACAGGTGTGCCTGTAGGTGAAGGTTTCCTTGGCAGAGTTGTAGATGCACTCGGCACTCCTATTGACGGTGGCGGAGATATCATCGCATCAGACTTTAGGCCTGTTGAACATGAAGCACCGGGTATAATTGATAGAAAGTCGGTATCTGTACCGCTTGAGACCGGTATACTTGCAATCGACTCTATGTTCCCTATAGGAAGAGGACAGAGAGAGCTTATAATCGGTGACAGGCAGACAGGTAAGACTTCCATAGCAGTAGATACTATCATCAACCAAAAAGACAAGGGAGTTATCTGCGTCTATGTAGCCATAGGACAGAAGGCTTCTACAGTTGCAAAGTTAGTTAATACCTTAGATAAACACGGAGCACTTCCATACACCATTATTATGGCGGCAACAGCTTCAGACTCATCTGCGCTTCAGTATATCGCCCCTTACGCAGCTACCTCTATGGCTGAGTACTTTATGTACAAGGGTAAGGACGTACTCATCGTGTATGATGACCTTAGTAAGCATGCTGTTGCATACAGAGCCCTGTCCCTGCTCCTTGAGCGTTCACCGGGACGTGAGGCTTATCCCGGAGATGTATTCTACCTTCATTCAAGACTTCTTGAGAGAAGCAGCCGCCTCTCCGATGAGGCGGGTGGAGGTTCGATTACAGCACTTCCCTATCATAGAAACACAGGCAGGAGACGTATCTGCCTACATCCCTACCAACGTAATCTCCATCACAGATGGACAGATATTCTTAGAGAGCAGCCTTTTCTTCTCAGGCCAGCGTCCTGCGGTCAACGTAGGTCTTTCCGTATCACGTGTAGGTGGTGCGGCTCAGAGTAAGGCTATGAAGAAGGCATCAGGATCTATAAGAATTGACCTGGCTCAGTACCGTGAGATGGAAGTATTTACACAGTTTTCATCTGACCTTGACCAGGTAACTAAGAATCAGCTTACCTACGGTAAAGGCCTTATGGAGCTTCTTAAACAGCCTCTCTGCAGACCGCTTTCGCTCCATGAACAGGTTATCACGCTTGTTGTGGCTACAAAGAAGGTCATGATGCTTGTTGAAAATGAGCAGATTAAGGACTTCCAGATGCAGATGCTTGATTATTTTGAGGCACATCATCCTGAGATTATCAGAGAAATCGAGAATCAGAAGACGCTTTCAGAGGATCTTACACAGCGTATAGTAGACGCTGCTACACAGTTCCGTAACTTTTATCTTGGCGCAAAAGAGGGTAAATAAATATGGCTAATGCAAGAGAGATAAAAAATAGAATCTCAAGCGTTAAAGATACGGCTAAGATAACAAAGGCTATGTACCTCATATCCTCCACGAAGCTTAGAAAAGCCAAGAAGAATCTGGGGGATACCGAGCCGTATTTTTACAATCTCCAGATGGCAATCGCAAGACTCTTAAGGCACTATGCCGGATATGCACTCATGTCTTCCTTAAGAATCTTGACGAGATACCTCCTGAAAAGAGGAGGAGAGGCCTCATCATAGTTACTGCAGACAAGGGACTCGCGGGAGCATATAACCACAACGTAATAAAGTGTACCGAGAAAGTGGCTTAGTGAGCCGGGGATTCACTCCCTGTTTGTTGTAGGAGAGCTTGGAAGAAGTTATTTTATGAATAAGGGAATGGAGATAGATGCACATTTCCGTTATACCACTCAGAATCCGTCTTTACACAGAGCACGTAAGATAATCGGTGCTGTCGTAGACAAGTATCAGGCAGGAGAGCTAGACGAGATAACCATAGTCTACACCAGAATGGTAAACAGCATGGTCACACAGGCTGAGGTAGTACCACTCTTGCCTCTTGACAAGAAAAAGATTATGGGGAACATCCCTGCAGGCTTTATCACAGAGCAGGACATAACCATGCTCCCTTCACCAAAGGAAGTGCTTGATACAGTTATACCGAACTATCTGGTAGGCTTTGTATACGGAGCGCTTGTAGAGTCATTTTGTTCAGAGCAGAATGCGAGAATGATGGCGATGCAGGCGGCAAATGACAATGCAGATGACATAATAAGAGATTTATCAATACAATACAATCGTGTAAGGCAGGCTGCGATAACTCAGGAAATAACCGAAGTTGTAGCGGGTGCTAAGGCACAGCATTTGAGGAAATGAGAATGAAGAATGGTAAGATAATACAGGTAATGGGACCGGTTGTAGACGTCCTGTTTCCGGATGAAGACGTACCAAAGATTAAAGATGCTCTATACGTAGATAACCATGGTAAAAAGTGTCTTATGGAGGTTTCTTCACACCAGGGTGGGAACATAGTCAGATGTATCATGCTCACAGCCTCAGAAGGACTTAGCAGAGACATGGAGGTAGTGGCTACAGGTGACGGTATCAAAGTTCCTGTAGGCGAGGCTACCCTTGGCAGGCTCTTTAACGTATTCGGCGATACAATCGACGGAGGAGCAAGCCTTGAGAATGAAGAGCACTGGACTATACATAGAGAACCGCCTAAGTTTGACGAACAGAGCCCTGCGGTTGAGATACTTGAGACAGGCATCAAGGTTATTGACCTCCTTGCACCTTATGCAAAGGGTGGAAAGATAGGTCTGTTTCGGCGGTGCAGGTGTAGGTAAGACAGTACTTATTCAGGAACTTATAAGAAATATAGCTACAGAGCACGGTGGATACTCTATATTTACCGGTGTAGGTGAGCGTTCAAGAGAAGGAAATGACCTTTGGACAGAAATGAAGGAGTCAGGCGTTATAGCTAAGACTGCCCTGGTATTTGGTCAGATGAACGAGCCACCGGGAGCCAGAATGAGGGTTGCTGAGACAGGACTTACGATGGCGGAGTATTTTAGAGATGAGAAAAACGCTGACGTGCTTCTTTTCATCGACAACATCTTCCGTTATGTACAGGCAGGCTCTGAGGTATCAGCACTTCTTGGCCGTATGCCTTCAGCGGTTGGTTATCAGCCAACACTTGCAACTGATGTAGGTGAGCTTCAGGAGAGAATCGCTTCTACCAAGTCAGGCTCAGTTACTTCTGTTCAGGCGGTATATGTACCTGCGGATGATATCACCGATCCTGCTCCTGCAACTACATTTACACATCTTGATGCAACCACTGTTCTATCAAGAAAGATAGTTGAGCAGGGTATTTATCCTGCCGTAGACCCTCTTGAGTCCTCCTCTCGTGTCCTTGAGGCGGATGTAGTAGGAGAGGAGCATTATAATACAGCAAGAAAAGTACAGGAGATGCTTCAGAAGTATAGAGAGCTTCAGGATATAATCGCCATCCTTGGTATGGAAGAGCTCTCAGAGGCTGACAAACAGACAGTTAACAGAGCAAGAAAGATACAGCGTTTCCTTTCACAGCCTTTCTTTGTGGCAGAGACATTTACAGGCGTTCAGGGCAAGTATGTACCTCTTGCTGAGACAATAAAGGGCTTTAAGGCTATAATAGATGGTGAAATGGATGAATATCCTGAAGGAGCTTTCTTCAACGTAGGAACAATTGATGAAGTTAAGGCAAAAGCCGAAGCTATGGAGCAGGAGGCCGTATAAGTGGCAAATAGAACATTTTATCTTAAGGTATATGCAAGTGACAGAATCTTCTTTGAAGGACAGTGCCAGACCTTAGTCATCCCGCAGAGTGACGGACTAAGAGCCATACAGGCACACCACGAGGATATGGTGCTTGCGGTAGACATAGGTGAGGCTCATATAGTCGAGGAAGACGGAACTGTTACCTATGTGGTGGTCGGAAGCGGTATGGTTCAGATATTCCACAACAGAGCCATCATGCTTGTAGACACTGCTGAGCTTCCGGATGAGATTGACTCAAAGAGAGCGGGAGACGCTCTTGAGAGAGCTAAGGAACAGCTAAGGCAGAAGCAGAGCATACAGGAACACAGGATGAGCCAGGCATCGCTTGCAAGAGCCCTCACCAGGCTTAAAGAGAGTTCAAAATACAATGCTTAGCTTGGATTAAATAAAAAACATGAGAAACTAAACTTAGACTTTAGTTTCCCATGTTTTTGCTGTATAATATGATACGAGTGTCAAAAGTACTTGGCACCCAATTTGAATACAATAACAAAAGTGCTACGAAAGGGGATAACCTAATGAAGTGTACCAGACAGATTACAGATGATTTATACTATGTTGGCAGCAGCGACAGAAGAATCACACTATTTGAGAACTGCTTCCCATTATCTGATGGAATGGCATACAATTCTTATCTTTTAATTGATGAAAAGACAGTACTGTTTGATACGGTAGATTATGCAATAGGAAGGCAGTTCATAGACAACGTTACCTCACTTCTTGACAACAGGAAGCTTGACTACCTGGTAGTCCACCATATGGAGCCTGACCATTGTTCCCTTATTACACAGCTTATTTCCCTCTATCCTGAGTTAAAGATAGTAGGCAACAAAAAGACAGAGGGGCTTATTTCCCAGTTCTACCACGTGGATATGAGCGGGCACTTTATCTTTGTGAACGAAGGTGACACTATATCCACAGGCAAGCACAACCTTAAGTTCATTATGGCACCTATGGTTCACTGGCCTGAGGTTATGTTTACCTATGACGAGACAGACAAGATACTATTCTCTGCAGACGCCTTTGGCAGCTTTGGGGCACTTGACGGAAGGATATTTAATGATGAGCTTGACTATAGAAATAGCTTCTTGGATGAGGCAAGAAGATATTATTCCAATATAGTAGGAAAATACGGCGCACAGGTTCAGGCTGTATTTAAGAAGCTCCCTGCTGAGATAGCCTATATCTGCCCTCTCCACGGTCCCGTATGGAGGAAAGACATACCTTTCTTCCTTGAGAAATATCAGACCTGGAGCACCTATACTCCTGAAGAAAACGGAGTATTCATAGCCTATGCGTCAATGTATGGCAACACAGAGCTTGCTGCACATCTGCTGTCTACTAAGCTTGCAGAGCGTGGAATAGTGAACATGAAGGTGGTTGATGTTTCGGCGCATCACTACTCCTCCCATATCAGCGATATATTTAAGTACAGTGTGGTTGTATTCGCATCTGTATCCTACAATATGTCAGTTCATCCAAAGATGAATGAGCTGCTCACTGAGATGAAGGAGCTCACTTTAAGAAACAGAGCTTATGCCGTATAGAGAATGGCTCGTGGGCACCTAGTGCCGGCAAGACCATCAAGGCTGCGGTAGATGGCCTAAAGGATATGAGACAGATAGGAGAGACACTTACCATCAAGTCCGCCATCAGGGATGAACAAGAAGATAAAGCTTGATGAGCTGGCAAGACTCATAGCTGAAGAAGTAGAAGACTAATAACTAGAAGACTAATAAGTATATATCGGAAGAAAGACATTATAAATTAGTGTCTTTCTTTCTTTTTTAACAAAAACATTAAAAATACATAAAATCGTAAAATTAGTTACAAAAAAATAAGCAAAAATTTACATATTTTTCTACTTGCAAAATACATAACTTGTTGATATAAATATCTAAAGACAAAATATTGTTTTTATCGAAATATTCGTTTTCATCTATTATGAGAGGAGGAAGGGATGTCGATATAATATGTAAAGTACAACAGTATTATGTTTTAGAGAAACTAAGGAGGATGACAATCTCCTTACAACAATCAACTAAAGAATGGCTCAAAAGGAGTTGGAGCCTAAGAAGAAGGAGAAAATTATGTGGAAAAAACATGGTTCTGCTATACTTGCACTGGTGCTTACGGCAGCGCTGTTCCTTACAGGAGTAAGGCTTCCAGGCAATGTATTCGCGGCAGGAAGTGACAAGACCAGTCTGGTAAAGGATATGCCAACTACGTCTATCGAATTTAAGCAGGGGAAAAATGGTGGTAACAACTATGAAGATGTTATCACTGATTCATCTTTGATTGACTTATCAAGAAACATCCTGGTAAATATCGGCTTTACAGCCGTATTTGAGGGTGAGGAAGACTCAGAAAACCGTATTAAGAAAAATGATTTTGTTGAGTTTGACTGGGAGACAACATAAAGCTTGCAGCAGGTACCAATAAAGCAGTTGTGCCTGTAATAGATAATGACAGCAAACTAAAGGTCTGTGATGCAATCTTTACAAAGAATGCAGCAGGAAGGCTTATAGCAAGATTTGACTTTTCAGACACAGACGACAAGGTATTTAAGCAAAAAGATGCTAGAATCGGCGCATCTATGGAGCTTAAAGCAGATGCAAGCAAAATAAACTTTGAAAAAATGTACTTAAGATAACCCTATTAGGAAAAGAATATGAAATAGGTAAGATAGACAGTGCTGTAAGGGTCAAAAAAGAAGGCGTTTTTGATCCTAAGAACAGTAAAGTAGACTGGACTATAAAGTTTGAAAGATACATCAAGGACACAGACCCTGTAAAGTACATTAGTCTTGAGGGCTTCAGCCTTGTAGAAGGACCTACCATTCATCCTGCTCTCGGTGGTAATTATATACCGGGCTCACTTAGGATAAATAACAAAAATGTGGGTGACTTCGAAGAGTACCTTGACAGCCACATCAATGAAAAGATGTTTAGGTATAAGCTCACGGCCTCCGACTTAAATCCAGCTAACCCTGGAGTTGCAGTTGCGACTGTAAGTACAAAGGTAAATGCCGTAGGATTTTACAAGCCTGGTGATAAATTTGTTACCTATCAGAATACTGCAAGAGTAGTAAAATTCCCTGAGAATTCAAATAGTTCGTCAGGTGCGGCCTATGACACAGCGGCTGTTCAGGTGAAAAAGTTTGGTGAAAAAAGGGGAGATCTTGACAATACAGGAAAGAAGATTACCTGGAGAATTACATTAAATGAGCCTGGATATGACCTGGGCAAACTATGGTAGTAGAAGACGAATTACAAAATGACAGAACAGGAAGGCTTGAACAGACCTTCGTAAAGGCAACAATTAGAACCTGGGATACAGTTGGGTAAAAAGTCTGGAAAGGTGAGCCTGCTACAATAGTACCTACACAGTCAGGCAAAGAAGCTAACCTTCAACATACCTAATGTAAAAGAAAAAGAGAGCTTGTAATAGAGAGCACAATAGAGCCTGATAACTACCTTGCAATCTTTGATAATGATGCTTATGCCCGGTGGAACAATAACTCTAAAACAAGGTAAAGCTCCATGCTTATGTATACACAAGAGCTGTCGGTGACAAGCCTTATGGTACAATAAGAAAAAGAAGCTGACTATCGTAATGTATCTCTTGAGGAGGCTAAGTTCAATTCAAAAGTCGGAAAGTTCGTAGGAAATGAGCCTGAGTGGGTAATAAATGTTGATAGAAACGCAGTTGCTTCGCTCGGCACATATAACCTCTATGATGTATTTATATTTGATAATAATACTGAGGTAAGCAGAGATGTTGTAAGTGAAGGAAATGGCTACTCTGTAAGAAAGGTAGGAGAGCCTTTGGTTACCGCTCTTGCCAGTGGTGCTAAGCTTAAGGATATAATGCCTGATAAGGTAAAGCATCAGAGACTGTTAAATCTTGCCAAGCCTCTTACATCAGCTACAGAAGGCGTTACAAGCAATGTGTATGAGATTGTTAAGGATGGTAAGGTAGTAGGCTATGTACTTGAAGTTAAGCTTGTAAATGATAAAGTAAATATCGTAAAGTTTAAGTCAAGGGTGACAGACCGCGAAGTAATTATGAGCGATGACAGTAAGGTAGATAACTACGCTGTTCTTACCAAGGGAGCTCATCCTGTACTTTCTGACAAGGCAGAGTACAGACATTACGGAAAGATGCTCCTAAAGCAGACACTTTCTTATACTGCAGCTAACAAATTCTTAGCAGACTTTAATGCTGAGGCAGTAAATGATGATGTAATCAACTCAGCAAATGAGCTTATCAACAACCAGGATACAGCTTTTGATAGAAAGACCAAGTCCATAGTGTATAAAATCAGCGTAAATGCAGCTGAATTAAAGGACGTAGATGGAGATGTAGGTAAGTTCATATTAAGAGAAGTTGTGCCGGATGACAGGTTCATGCTTGTTCCTATAGCCAAGGACAAGAATAATCCTGCCAATGATAAATACTTTGTTATCTGCAAGGGAACACCTGCTGTTAAAGAGCCTGGTGAGACTGTAGGTGACGTGGGCTCTAAGGTTGAAGAGGTAAATGCTTATGGTAAATACCTTACTGATGATGAACTTAAGGCTAAGGGAATTAGCTCTGAGTATATAACAAGAGGTTCAGAGAAGCTTGCCCTTCAGATTAACTTTGACAAGCTTGACGCTTCTTACGCTATATTTGTTAAGCTAAGACTCAAGGATGTAAACATCAATGAGAGATTTATAGCAGAAACAATGCGTACCTGGGTCTTGAGGGTTATTCAACCTTTGGAACCAATCTAAGGCAGAACCAGAAGGTATATATGAGTCTTGCATATGCAAACTATGATAACAGATACCTCTGGAAGAACTATGATGGTCAGCAGGACACGGATAAGGTCTACTTAGATGAACAGGGCTTTATCAACTGGAATGTATATTACAGGCCATATAGAGTGTACGAAGACAGTGACAACACCGAGGTATCGCTTGTAGACAAGCTTGGTGCAGGCGTTGTTCTTAGAAAAGAAAAGGGCAGTGATAAGCTCATCTTAGAGGGCGACAACTACAAGATAGCTAAGGGTACATTTGATGAAAAAGGGCAATTTTGTCACAGAGAAAGAAATAACAGAAAACCTTGATAAGATATTCTCCTATGACATAAAGGAAGGACAGCTTGTTGTCTAAAATACCTGATAGAAACAGTACCTATAAGATATCCTATATTACAGATTTTGCAGACGATACAAAGCGTGGAGACGGTCTTAGCAACTCAGTAGCCCTTTATGAGAAACTCAGTTCTTAGGGGAAGCCGTATAAGTGTTAAGCACACTGTTACTGCCAATGCATTTGCACGTATAAGAAACAAGATATATCAGCGCCTCAACATCGTTAAGACTGATGCAGAGGGAGCAAAGCTTGCCGGTGCTGAGTTTAGCTTTAAGAAGATTGCAAGCGGAAGTGCTGCTAAGGTAAATCTTGGAACATTTAAGACAGGAACCGATGGAGCTATCAAGATAGAAGAGCTTTCAGCAGGATATTATGAGCTTGTTGAGACTAAGGCTCCGGAAGGGTATGTATTAAATAGTGAACCATATAACATAAAGGTCGTAGAACTTGAAAGCGGCTTTAAGGTAGAGTTGGTCGGAGATTATGAAGGCAAGGCTACACTCTTGCAGAATGAGATTAAGGTAATCAACAAAAAGAAGGGAGAACTTCCTCCTACAGTGATTACCCCAAGTGCAATTGTGACTCCAAGCGCGGTTGTAACACCAAGTGCGGTAGTAACTCCTAGCACGATAACAACTCCTGGTGCAGTATTGACACCAAGTGCAGTAGTAACTCCAGGTGCAGTAGTAACTCCTAGCGCAGTTGTAACTCCAGGTACGATAACAACTCCTGGTGCAGTAGTAACTCCTAGCGCGGTTGTAACTCCGGGAGCGGTATCAACCCCAGGTGCAGTTGTAACCCCTGGTGTGGTGACACCTCCTGCACCTGAGAATCCAACACCTTCTGTTCCGGTCATCCCTAAAACGCCGGACACACCTAATCCGGTACCTGTAATTCCGGTTACACCAAGCCCAACACCTCTCGTGCCTTCATATCCTATAAATGATACACCTGATCCAAATGAGCCAAACAGCCCTGATGAATTCGAGGTTATTGGTGAAGATGGAACTCCTCAGGGTAAGGTTATAAAGAAGACCAAGCCAAACGGAGAAAAAGAGTATGTATTTGAAAAGGATGGTACTCCTTTAGCAGGATTTAAGGCTAAGCAGAAGAAGGCTCTTCCTAGAACCGGTGGCGCTGCCACAGTTTGGTATTACGCAGCAGGTCTTGGCCTTGTACTTATGGCAGGCTTTACCTTTAAGAAGCGTAAAGAAGAAGAGATCTAAAATAAAACGCCTCTTAGTTAGTTAAGCAGGTGACTTCCCACTCCTTCGCCAAAGATGGTGAATGGGGTGGGCTTTTTATTTGACAGGAAATTTCTACAAGATTTTCTGCACAATAAAAAACCATACTTGTATTAGTGATTGTAAAAATGGTAGGAAAGCGGTAAAATAGATAGATAATATTAAAAATTATTGAAAGGACTTGTGACATAGATATGAGACATGGATTTGTAAAGGTTGCCGCAGTCACTCCTGATATAAGGGTTGCAGACTGTAATTTTAACGGAGAGAGCATAATTAAAGAAATGAAATACTGTGCAGAGATGGGAGCAAAGATAGCGGTCTTCCCAGAGCTTACGATTACAGGCTACACCTGTGGTGAGCTTTTTCTTCAGGAGAGGCTCTTAGGCGCGGCTCTAGATACCCTTAAGGAGATAATTAAGGCTAGTGTAGGCCTTGATATGCTTACCTTTGTGGGACTGCCATTTGAGACTGACGGCAAGCTTTACAATGTTGCGGCTGTATTTAAGGACGGAGAGCTCCTAGGCATGGTGCCAAAGAGATTCATCCCTAACTACTCAGAGCTGTATGAGGCAAGGCATTTTGCTCCCTGTATAGGTGAGAACAGGCTCTTAGACTGGGAAGAAAACAGCTCAGGCTATACATATTTTGGTAATAAGCTGATATTTGAAAATAAAGATATAAAGAACCTTAAGGTGGCTGCTGAAATCTGTGAGGACTTGTGGGTTGTCATTCCTCCAAGCAATCACCACGCTATGGCGGGAGCAACCATTATTGCAAACCTTTCTGCAAGCCCTGAGATTATGGGCAAGCAGGAGTATAGAAGAAACCTCGTACAGGGGCAGTCAGCAAGGCTTAATGCCGGCTACATCTATGCTACAACAGGAGAAGGTGAATCCACTACAGACCTCGTGTTTGGCGGTCACAACCTGATATGTGAAGATGGCATCATCCTTGCGGAAAAGCCGAGATTTAAGAATGGCACCATCATTACAGAGATAGACATAAACAAGCTTGCCTACGAGAGAAGAAAGATGAATACCTGTGAAATCATGGGCTGGGAGAGCTATGACTTTATAGACTTCTCTTACGAAAATGTATATACTACAGAGAAAAACAGTGAAGGTAAGTCTGAGAAAAAGCTCATAGAGACACCTCTTCTTAGAACTTTTCCAAAGTCTCCATTCATACCTGAGTGTAAGGAAGAAAGAGACAGCAGTTCAGAGGATGTTATTACCATTCAGGCACTTGGACTTAAGAAGAGGATGGCTCATACAGGCTGTAAATACGCTATAGTTGGTCTATCCGGAGGACTTGACTCGACACTTGCTGCCATCGTTATATGTAGGACTATGGACATGTTAGGTCTTAGCAGGGAAAATGTGATAGCAGTAACCATGCCTTGCTTTGGAACTACAGGAAGGACCTACCACAATGCCATAAAGCTTGCAAAGGAACTTGGCATCACACTTCGTGAAATAAACATCAAAGAGTCTGTGCTTTCCCACTTAAAGGACATAGGCCATGATGTAAATGACCACAACGTGACCTTTGAAAATGCACAGGCTCGTGAGCGTACACAGGTACTTATGGATCTTGCCAATGAGTACGGAGGCCTCGTTATAGGAACAGGCGACATGAGCGAGCTGGCACTTGGCTTTGCTACCTACAATGGAGACCATATGTCTATGTACGGTGTAAATGCATCCATTCCTAAGACGCTTGTAAGGCAGTTAGTAAGACATGCTGCTGAACTTGCTCTTGAAGACGGAAAGAAGGAACTGTCAGATGTACTTACCGACATAGTTGAGACACCGGTAAGCCCTGAGCTTCTTCCAACCAATGATGACGGTGAGACTGAGCAGAAGACAGAGGCTATAGTGGGTCCTTATGAATTAAATGACTTCTTCCTCTACAACATGGTAAGATGGGGAATGGAGCCTGACAAGCTATATAGAATAGCCTGTCTTACATTTGCAGATGAGTATACAAAAGAAGAGATAGAGAAGTGGCTAAAGAGCTTTTACCGCAGATTCTTCGCTCAACAGTACAAGAGATCCTGTCTCCCTGACGGACCAAAGGTAGGCTCGGTAACACTGTCTCCTAGAGGGGACTTCAGGATGCCTTCAGATGCTGTAGGAGATTTGTGGCTAAAATAAGCACTATAAGGAGGGGATATGGTACTTGGAATATATGGATACGGCGGACACGGGCTCGAGGTAGAAGAGCTTGCAATGGTGATTAACGAAAAGGAGAACAGGTGGGAAAAGGTCATATTTATTGATGATGCCACCGAAAAGACAGACGGAGAGAGGATTATCACCTTTACTGAGGCAAAAAGCAGATACAGTGCATCAGAGATTGAGTTTATGACAGGTATAGGGGAGCCTGTAGTGAGAGATAAGATATACAAGAAGGTAAAAGAGGCAGGCTATAGCTTTGCTACCCTCATCCACCCATCGGCGGTCATTGCAGGCAGTGCAAGGCTTGAAGAAGGGGTGATGATAGGCTCTAATGCCTTTATCTCGGTGAAGACGCATTTGCAGGAAAATGTACTCATACAGCCCCTTGCGGCGATTGACCACGAGTGCAGTGTCGGAAGGAACTCAGTTGTGTCCAGCTTCGTGGCTATGGGCGGTGGCTCAAGCCTTGGGGAGAATTCCTTCATCGGGCTAAATGCTTGTGTGAAGCAGGGAGTAGGCATTGGTGACGGCTCTGTGGTTGGCATGGGCTCTGTGGTTATAAAGGATGTAGATGACAGAGTAATGGTAGTGGGCAATCCTGCAAGGAAGATAAAGATGGGCGATGTAAGGGCATTTTACGACATTAGAAAAGGTAAATAACATGCAGATATTGTTTCTAACACTTATGAAAATATACTCTCCCTCAGATGAGGGGATATATATGGATTTGATGAAATGCTTTGCAGAGAAAGGCCATAAAGTCTCCATAATATCGCCGCTTGAGAAGAAGGAGGCGGGAGAGGAAGAGGTTATAAGTGCTCACAATATCAGCCTTGTAAGGTGCAAAACAGGAAATCTCTTTGGAGTAGGTATGCTTGAAAAGGGGATATCCCAGATGAGGCTCGCCTCGCAGTACTTAAAGGCTGTTTATAAATATTTTCCGGAGACTAAGTTTGACCTTATTCTATACTCTACGCCTCCTATTAGCCTGGCTGCTGTGGTAGAGAAGATAAAGAAGAGTACAGATGCAGCTACCTATCTTTTGCTAAAGGATATCTTCCCACAGAATGCTGTGGATATAGGTATATTAAAGCCATTTATGGCGAAAGCACTATTTAGAAACAAAGAAAAAAGGCTCTATGAGATATCTGACTATATAGGCTGTATGTCGCCTGCCAATGTAGACTATCTGCTTAAGAATAATGAAATCGACAGTAACAAGGTGGAAGTCTGCCCTAATTCTATAAAGGTTGAGGTGGATATCAGTGTAGCTTTAAGTGCTGATAGTATAGCTAAATCAAGGGAAAATGATAGAGAAGAGCTATTTGCTAAATACGATATCCCGGTAGACAAAACCATATTTCTATACGGAGGCAACCTTGGCAAGCCTCAGGACATACCTTTCATCATAGAGTGTATTAAGAAGGCTTCCACGGTAGAGGAGGCTTACTTTGTAGTCTGCGGTGACGGGACCGAATACGGAAATCTAGAGGCATTTGTAAGTGAGTATAAGCCAAACAATCTCACTCTGATTAAATCCCTACCTAAGGCTGATTATGACAGGCTTGTAAGAGTCTCTGATGTCGGGATGATATTTCTTGACCATAGATTTAGTATACCAAACTTCCCTTCAAGGCTCCTGTCCTACCTTAAAGAAGGTATCCCTGTTCTTGTCTGCACCGATAAAAACACTGATATCGGAAGGATTGCAGAGGATAATGACTTCGGGCTTAGCTCTATAAGTGATAACGTGGAAGACTTTATCTTAAATGTAAGTAAGTTTACGGATAAAGGGCTAAGACTCCGCTTGGGAGAGAACGGATATAGATATTTACTTGAGAATTATACGGTGGAGAAAAGCTACGAGATAATTATGAGGCATTTTAATTAGCCTAATGAAATTATAGAATCTGCATTTCTTGATATTAACTACAAAGTATGTTAAGATTAATGTTGGAGAGTATTCGCGATAAAATGGTAAACTCCCTAAGTATAAACCGATTATTCGGAATAATACGAAGGGAGGTGGTATCGATGACGACCTACGAAATCATCATGATTTTCCTTGGGATAGTAGCTTTATTAATATCCTTTGGTGGTCTCCTCATAGCCATTCTTACTTATCTCAACAAGAGAAAGTAATAACCAGCTTGTCGCCAAACAAGCTTGGTAGTCCAATTGGACACTAATTAAAGCTTAGGAGCATTCATTTGTAATGGATACTCTCTTCTCCATAACTATATCATATATATGGGGTAAATTCAAGTTATATAAATACGTTGGTTTCGGTTCTCTCTGACTTTCTTCTGCTAAGCCTCTCGTGGCTTCGGTAGTACTGCTCTTTATCGTAATACATATTCGTATCAAGCCTCTTTACAAATTCATCAAAGCTCTCTGAAGCAGGATCGTATAAACCCAAACCAAAAGGAAAGAGACAGCTGATACTTTCTGCCCGGCTGTGAATTAAGCTTACTAAGCTCCTCGATAATCTTGTCTTTTATTTGTAGTAATATCTCATTTTCAGCCTTTTCCACGAAGATAAGAAATTCATCACCTGCGTATCTGATAGCAACTCCCTGCTCACTTGTAGCCTCAGATAGAATATTTGCAACCTCTTTCAGGGCAATATCACCTGTGTCGTGGCCAAAGGTGTCATTTATTGACTTAAAACGGTTGATATCCAGCATCATGCCACCGTGCATTGATTCATAAAAGTCTGCTGCTAAAGAGATAGGCTCTGTTTAACAGTCCCTGTAAGGCTGTCGATGAAGGCGCTTTCCTTTTGTATGCTCATAAAGGCACTGGAGAGCCCTATAGCTGCTCCCACCCAGCCCGTAGCAAGACCATAGAAAAGAATCTGCGCAATAAAGCCTATAAGTACAGGAAACAAAAACACCCATATCGGGAAGAATCTTACATGCTTTTTATTCTTAAAAAGTAGTGTGTATGTACGCACTGTACAGGATGTAACAAAATGAAATCAGTACATAAGCATAGGATAAAGGAGTTCTTTTGTATATATTATTTTTCGTCTATAGTAAAATACTATAGGATAAAATATATTGATAATGGCGCTGATGGGAAAGGATAACAGCAGGTATGGAGATAACTGCCGACCACTTCCTTGCTTTTGAGGTATTGCCGTACAGGTGGAAGATTACAACTATATCCCAAAGCAGGCATAGTGATATAGTTGCCATGTATGTAACATGTATTACCAATCGTATTGGCTATCCTACAAAGGCTGTTTGGATGACCGTCTGCAGTGAAAACTACAATATCAAAAAGCAGGAAACACCAACTATCATAAGCATGTATCTAAGATGTTGTAATCAACCCTTATCACTCTTAGTATAGACTGATTGCAGGACATGATGGATATAACCAACGCTATACCTACTGCACTTGCGACATATATGTGTGGAGTCCCATATTTGTACCTCATAAATTTCTGTTAAACTAAGCAGGGTGTCAAAAGTATTTGAAACTTATATCATATTAAACTAAAAAGTTCATTATCAAAAAGCAGTTGCTGTATTTTGTATACACTAAGTTTAATTATTACACATTTTGTAACTTCAATAGGAAAAGTGCATGAAATCACGATTCTGCAATATATAAAGAGTTAATTTGATTGAAAATGTCAGCCTGCTATGTTAAAAATGTTTTTGTGGAGAGTATCTGCGGCAAAAAGGAAACTCCCTAGTATAAACCGTTTACACGGAATCATACGAAGGAGGTGGTGCTGATGACTGCTTATGAAATCATCATGGTTTTCATAGGGATATTAGGTCTACTAATATCCTCGGCGGTTTTTCTTATCGCCATATGTTTACTTTCTCGATAAGAAAGTAGATTACCTGCTCGCAAACAAGCGAAGTAGTCTGTTAAAAAGATTTACCAAGCTTTAGGGAGTACCATTTACGTGGATACTCTCTTCTCCATAACTATAGCATATTATGATACAGGTGTCAAAAGGATAATACTCTGTTAGGTTGCTTTTAGGAGAATATATTGTCTTTTTGACATTTACAGCGCATCAGGCAATAATCGTAAATATATTAGCTTACAGAAAGGCAATTATCATGAGGCATATTTACAGGAAAAACCCTGCTTATTACAGGTGGAACAGGTTCATTTTGGACACGCGGTTATGGACAGGTTTTCTCTCTGACTGATATCGGAGAATAAGAATATTCTCGGGGATGAGAAGAAACAGGACTGATGATAGAGGCACGAGTATCAGGCGAGGATGCCTGAGGGTAGCTGAAAAGATTAAGTTCTATAGGAGGATGTGAGGATATCAATTCCGTTAAAAATGCTGATGAACGGAGTTGACTATATCTTCCACGCGGCGGCACCTAGCAGGTGCCTTCCTGTGAGTTCTTCTCCTATAGAGGCGGTTAAAGACCAACGTACTTGGTACTGAGAATGTGCTAAATGCAGCCATAGAAGCAGGAGTAAAGAGCATAATCTGCCTTTCTACAGACAAGGCAGCCTACCCTGTAAACGCTTATGGCACAAGTAAGGCTATGATGGAAAAGGTACTAGTGGCAAGTCCTGTACCGTAGACCAGTCAAAGACCAAGATATGCTGCACCAGATACGGTAATGTTATGTGTTCACGTGGCTCGAGTTATCCCTCTTTGGATAGACCAAAATAAGGGCAGGAAACCCTATTACAGTCACAGAGCCTGCGATGACCAGATTTATAATGTCACTCGAAGAAAGCAGTTGACCCTCGTTCTCTTGCATTTGAACATGGCGAAACAGGAGATATACTGGTTCAGAAGGCTCCCGCCTGCACTATCAAAGGTTCAGGCGGAGGCAGTTTGCATTTGTTTGACGCGATAAGGCGCTATCAGACAGATAGGTATAAGACACGCGAAGATGTACGAAAACCCTGCTACCAATGAGGAGTGCGAAAGGGCTATCGATCTTGGCAAGTTCTATGGTGCCTTGACGGCAGAAATCTAACTATGATAAATATTTCACACAGGAAAGTATTGAAAGGCTGGGTTAACGAGTTTAACTCCATACCGAGCTCCTAATGTGGAGGAAGTGAAGGCAAAAGCTTATGAGCTTAGCTACATAAGGAAGAGCTTGAGAAGTAGCCATTTTTGCAAAAATGCAGTTACAGTATTTTTGCAAGGACCCTGCTAAGCGTAGCTGTAGTAATCCTGTATCAATGTGTGTCAACACTTTTGACACAGATTACCAGAAAAATAGTGAGTATGGGACGGTAAAATGTCTGAATGAAGGCAGAGAATAAGATTGGATTAAGATATGAATATACTAATTACAGGTGCAAAGGCTTTGTAGGAAAGAATCTTGTGGAGAATCTTAGGTGTATAAAAAGACGGAAGAATAACACAAGACCTGAACTTAGAATAGATGAAATATATGAATATGATGTAGAATCAGACAAGGAACAGCTCTTTTACTATTGTGAGAGGGCTGACTTTGTATTTAATCTGGCAGGAGTGAACCGCCCTAAGGATGATGGAGAGTTTATGAAGGGTAACTTCGGATTTGCCTCAGAGCTCTTAGAAGCGCTTAAAAAATATAAAAACACCTGCCCTGTAATGCTATCTTCTTCAGTACAGGCAACACTCGCAGGGAGATTTCAGACTTCAGAATACGGAAGGTCTAAGCTTGCAGGTGAGGAACTTTTCTTTGACTACAGCAGGGAAACTGGGGCAAAGGTGCTGGTATACAGGTTCCCAAACCTCTTTGGTAAGTGGTGCAGTGCAACTATAACTCAGCAGTTGCCACCTTTTGCTATAATACAGCTAACGACCTGCCTCTTACTATAAATGACAGAAATACTGAGTTAGAGCTCTTGTACATAGATGACCTTGTAGAAGGCCTTCTGGATGCGCTTGAAGGAAAAGCGCAATACTGTGAATATGATGGAGTAGAGGCTAAAAGGAGAGAAAGACGGCAGGTATGCTACATCCCTGTGACTCATAAGGTGACTCTTGGAGAGATAGTTGATACCTTAGAGAAATTTAAGACTCAGCCTGAGAGCCTTATTATGCCTGAGATACCAGCAGGCAGCTTCGCTAAGAAACTGTATTCGACGTATTTATCATACCTGCCAAAAGAAAAGGTAAGCTTTCCGCTTAAGATGAATGCGGACAACAGAGGCAGCTTTACGGAGCTTCTTAAAACCACCTCCTGTGGTCAGTTCTCTGTAAATATAAGCAAGCTAGGCATAACAGAAGGGAGAACACTGGCACAATACCAAGTGGGAATTCTTTATAGTAGTGTCAGGCAAGGCTCTCATACAGGAGAGAAAGATAGGAACGGATGAGATTTTGGAGTTTTATGTAAGCGGAGAGAAGATTGAGGTAGTACACACTCTTGCGGGCTATACACATAACATCATCAATCTCTCAGATACAGAGGGATTTGATTACGCTTATGAGTAATGAAAGCTTTGATAAGAACAGACCTGACACTGAGAAGGTGGAAGCGGATAATTAAAGAATGATAAAGCAATAACAAATGCCGGGTTGATGAAAAACCAGCGAATTAAGGCGAATTAGTACGAGGAAACAGAAGGACTGATAGTATAAAAGCTATGAATATTGATAAAAATGAATCTTTGAAACAATGAGGGTATGAAGATGAAGACAGATTACACGGATGTGAGTTTTGTAAATAATGGTAAATTGAAGTTACTAATAATAGTTGGTACAAAGTACCTGAGATAATCAGGCTTTCAGAGGTTATAAAGAAGTGCAGGCTTTATTTTGACTGTATCTTAGCCCATACAGGACAGAACTATGATTATAACTTAAATGGTATCTTTTTAAGGGACTTAAAGCTTAAAGATGCGGAAGTGTATGATGGATGCGGTAGGAGCGGACCTTGGAGAGACGGTTGGCAATATTATAGCTGCTTCGTATAAGCTGATGGTAAGTCTTAAACCAGATGCCCTGCTTATACTGGGTGATACCAACAGCTGTCTCTCTGCTATATCAGCAAAGAGGCTTCACATACCTATATTTCACATGGAAGCGGGCAACAGATGTAAGGATGAATGCCTGCCTGAGGAGACAAACCGCAGGATAGTAGATATAATATCAGATGTGAATCTGGCTTATTCTGAGCATGCGAGGAGATATCTGGCGGAATGTGGCCTACCAAGGAGAGAACCTATGTCACAGGCTCCCCCATGGCTGAGGTGTTAAGAGCCAATCTTGCCAGAAATTAAGGCAAGTGATGTACTTACAAGGCTTAATTTAAAGAGGGCAAATACATCCTTCTATCTGCTCACAGAGAGGAAAACATCGACACTGAGGAGAATTTTACATCCCTTTTCACAGCGGTAAATAAGCTGGCAGAAAAATACGATATGCCTGTGCTTTACTCCTGCCACCCAAGGAGCAGGAAACGCCTTGAAGAGTCGGGATTTAAGCTTGACAGCAGGGTTATCCGCCAGGAGCCTTTAGGCTTTCACGACTATAACAAGCTTCAGATGTCTGCATTTTTGGTGGTATCAGACAGCGGCACCCTCCCTGAGGAGAGCTCTTTCTACATAAGCGAGGCAGTCCATTCCCGCAGTCTGCATAAGAACCTCTACCGAAAGACCTGAAGCCCTTGACAAAGGAGACTTCATCCTTGCGGGCATAGATGAGAAGAGCCTCTTGCAGGCAGCAGATACAGCTGTAAGCCTGAAGCTAAACGGAGACTACGGCCTACCTACACCGGACTATATGGATGAGAATGTGAGCGATAAGGTGGTAAGAATAATCCAAGGGTATACCGGGGTTGTGAATAAGATGGTGTGGAGGAAATAAAAAAATACAAAAATGTATTTAATTTATCCCTCAAAACATGTTATAATCTCCTTATAGGAGGAGTAAGTTATGAAACATATATATTTTAGTTAATTATAGAGTAAAAAGGGATTAAGACGTTAGAAGAAGAGGTATCGCTTTTCCTTTTACAAAAAGACCATAACAATGCCTTTAGATACTAAAGAATATAATATTAAAGGCATATATGGAATCAACGGTTCAGGTAAGTCAGGAATAGTAGCATCTGTAGATATACTTAGAAACCTTCTGCTTGATGATGGCTATCTTAACAATCCTATGGTTCAGAAGAACTTGGATGCGATTATCAATAAGAAATCGAAGGAGCTTTTTATAGGTGCGGATTTTCTGGCTGAATTTAGAGAAAAGACCTATCTTTATAGGTATGAAATATTACTTAAAAAGACCGTTACTGATAAGTATGCCATTAGTTCAGAAAAACTATCATATAGACTTGCAACTTCTAAAAAGGATGACTTTAATAGTCTAATAGAAGTTAAAAATGGTATAATTGATTACATTGATATAAAAATGATGAAGAGTTAAAGAATACTTTTATACAGAATACCTTGAATCTGCTATCAATGGCTACTATGTCATCTGTTTTTCTCAATAATTTATATATAAAAGTAAAACTTTATTTGAGAAAAATGTATAACTTTATGTCTATTGATGGCTCGTGGAAACTGCATAATTTTAGGTTGAGACATAAACATATATATGGATCAGTCTGACAACTACATAGATTATCTTCTTAAAAATATGCTAATGTATACTATTGAATCAGACAAAGATGATACATATATTGATTCTTTGCGTAAAGGTGCTTTAAGGTTGAATCGTTCTTCAATTGATTGCAATATCGGGCGTTACTGATTTGATTGATAAGTCAATGTATAAACTCTATGAAAAGAAAGTAAAAGGCTAAAAGAATTTATTAAAAATCTTCAAGCCTGACTTGACTGATATAAGTATCGATAGAAAAGAAGATGGAGACAATTATGTCTGCACTTTGAATATGGTTTATGGAGATTATGTGAGTCCATACGGAATTTGAGAGTACCGGAGTAAAGAGCTAATAAGACTATTTGACTTTTTGCAGAATATGGTACAGAGGCGGGATTGTATTTATAGATGAATTTGACTCAAACCTTCATGATGTATATTTATGTGCCTTGCTAGAATATCTTATGGAGTATGGTAAAGGACAGCTTTGCTTTTACAACACATAATGTAGAGTACTATGGATGTATTAAAGAGAAATAAAAAGTCCATAGATTTTTATCTATAGACCATAAGATTTACCTCGACAACTAATGGCAACTACTCGCCTTCAAAACTATACAGAAATGGTATGATTGAGGGCTCTCCGTTTAATGTGGATTCCATTGATTTCACAGGAATTTTGCAAAGCTAGTAGCTACAGAAGGTTCTTATACTTAACTCGGTCTGTGGGATAAAAAGTACTGGCAGAATAGAACTAGAATGAAGGAGGTATGCCAATGTCAGAGAAAGATTGAATAACAGCATATTTCTTATGTATCTTGCGTCAACCAATTATATGAAGGCTCATAAGATAACAAAGGAGACTTTGAAAAGCTGGACAAAAAGTATGAAATACTAAATTATATTTTGGAATGCCCAGACATTTTCGATAGTCTTACAGAAGAAGAAATGGTGGAGGAGATTGATAACTATGTTGCAAGCTAATTATGAATACATCCTTTACCATGGAACCGTCTCTGAAATAAAAGCAAGTTGACGTGACAGAAGGAAGAGTTCTATCTTGAGAATAAAAATTGAAACAATTAAAAGTATATGCGTGGTAAATATAACTAAATTTATCATACTAAATTAGGGCTTAGTGCGGATGAAGCTTATGCTACATTTATGCAAATGGAAATGTTTGACCTTTTGATGGATACAGACTCTGGGATGTATTTGGAGCAGAATGAATTCCTTATTGCATGCTGCGAAAAAGAAATTGAATATGGTGCGGAAGAACTATATAAGTTCTTGGGAAGTAGCATAAATTGACATAGTAAAATAAAAAGGAGTAGCTATGAAGGTTCTTATGATTAACTCGGTCTGTGGGATAAAAAGTCAGGTAGAATAGCTACTGACCTTGCAGATATGCTGACAGAGAAAGGGCATACAGTTAAAGATTGCTTACGGCAGAGAAGAAGTACCTGAAAAGTACAAAGAATATGCTGTTAGAATTGGAAATGAATGGGATGTGAGGCTTCATAAACTGAGGAGCAAGGCTTCTTGATAATGCTGGGTTTGGAAGTAAAAAGCGACTCTTAAATTCTTAGAATGGGTAAAAGAGTTTGCTCAGATATAATACATCTTCATAACCTTCATGGATATTATATAAATGTTGAATTATTATTTAAGTTTCTTAAAGAGTATAAAAAGCCGGTTATATGGACCTTACATGAGCTGCTGGGCTTTTACGGGCATTGTGCTCACTTTGACTTATGTAAATGTTATAAGTGGAAGACAGAATGCCATAAATGTCCTCAGAAAAAGGAATATCCTGCAAGTATATTACTTGACAACAGTGAGAAAAATTAGAAACAAAAGAAAGCCTTCCAAGGTGTTGATAATATGGTCATTGTAACACCATCTAACTGGCTTGACCTTGATAAAGAATCATTTCTGCAGGGAATATGAAACTAGAGTTATAAATAATGGAATAGACTTGGCCCTGTTTAAGCCTACTGAAGGGGGCTTTAGAGAAAAATATAAACTGGAAAACAAAATCATAGTTCTGGGAGTAGCCAGTGCATGGGGAGTGAAGAAGGGATTAGTAGACTTTATAGAACTTAGAAAACAGCTTGATAGAAGATATGAGATAGTACTGGTTGGAGTAAGTGAAGAAGATAAGAATATCTTGCCGGATGGAATGCTTGGGATAACAAGAACAGATTCTGTGAGGGAACTAGCGGAAATATATACTGCTGCAGATGTATTTTTGAATCTAACTTATGAGGATACTTTTTCATGTGTCAACATGGAAGCGCAAGCCTGTGGAACTTATGCAATCTGCTACAAGACTGGAGGAGCTAAGAAACAGTACCTGAATGTCAGACAGTTGAACAGGGGGATTTACAAGGAGTAGTGAAACTAATATCAAAGTATGAAGGTAAGAAAGCTTCAATCCAGCCATTTTATGATAAAAATATATCGTTTGAAGAATATATAGAATTATATGAGGAATATGGTGATAATGACTTATCCAAAGGTAGACAGTGAAACCAGTGAGAAATTCTGGCTCTTAAAGGCTTTTTGCCATTATAGCTGTAGTTGATGTCATTGTATCAATACTGTAGATAATCCAGGGAGAATTAACACTATTGCCACATATTTTTTTGATGCTTGGAAGGGCTCTGGAGTACCTATATTTTTTGTGCAGGATTTTTCTTTAAGGGTAGCAGTAAATTTCTGCCATTTGTTAAGAATAAAGCAGCTACTATTATAGTGCCTTGGGTATTTACAGGAACCTTGATTTGGTTATACATTGTTCTTAGAAAGGAGGAGTATCATTTGACAATTGGCTTGGGTATCTATTTCTTCGAGACAGTTATTTGTATTTTTAACTGACCTTATGATATTTTATATAATTATGTATAGCACATAAGAGCAGATATATATACATTGCATTATGTGTATGCACGGGTATAAGTTGCATAATTCTACTTTTTATCACAGGATATGTATCTTCTGCTGTTACAATGCCATATGCAGTTTTGGGAATATCATCAGGTTACTGGCTTTATTTTTGCTTAGGTACAGTGTGTAGGCAGATAAATGTAATGAAGTATATTAACAATCAAAAGCTTGTTTTGCTTTATATTCGTTGCTGTCTTTTGGCGGTAGTTGAAGCAGCGTGTGTTAAAGCAATAGACATTTTTATTTTACGTAGATTTGATTTAAAAATATATTACTAATGATATGTTTATATAACGTAGAAATATTTTGAATAAATTAAAATTAGAATATATAGCTGTCTATATGGGAAAACTATCGTTTTCCCTTTACTTACTTCATATGCCTGTAGCAGGGTTAGTTGCCAATATTCTTAATCGGTCTGAATCGTTCGCTCTTTTAACCTTTGTAAGACCAATAATAGTCATAGCTATAACAGTCCTATTGATTGAAGCTTATAAAAGGATAGTAAAGAACAATGAGAAGATGTTGATGCTCATTGGAATTAGGAGGGTGTAGATGAATAAAAAGAGTTCTTTATTTAACCAATATACCGTCCCCGTATAGAGTTGAATTCTTTAATGAACTTACCAAGTATATGGATGTAACAGTGGCATTTGAGCTTGGAACTGCAAAAAATAGGGATGAGGCTTGGCAGAGTGGTGAAAACTACAAGTTTAATTCTATCTTTATGAAACCTCTTATTACAAGGACCGAGACAGCTTATTGTCCTGAAGTATATAAGCTAATAAGGGAATTTAAGAACGATATTATTGTAGTGGGGGGATATGCTACACCTACAGGAATGGCAGCAATTCTTTATCTGAGGGCGAAAAAAATCCCTTTTTTTATTAACTGCGATGGTGGCTTTATAAGCAATGATAGTAGGCTTAAAAAGAGGTTAAGACATTTTTATTGGTTCAGCAAATTACTATCTAAGCCCGGGAGAAGGGCGGATAAGTACCTTGTGTATTATGGTGCAAGAAAAGAGAATATCTTCCATTATTCGTTTTCATCTCTCAGGAAGCTGACATAGCGTATGATATCTGCACTAATGAAGAAAAAGTTAAGTATTAGACAGAAACTAGGGATAAATGAAAGACGTATGATAATATACGTGGGAAGCTTTATACCAAGAAAGGGTGTTGATATCCTTTTAAAAGCCTGCAAAGATATGGAGGATACTGCTGTTGTGCTTGTAGGGAGGAAGTGACATGTCTCCTTATCAGGATATCATATCTGATGGAGTTAAATGCCACATATACCCTATGGGCTTTAAGCAAAAAGAAGAAATAAAGCAGTATTACAGGGCTGCTGATGTTATGGTCTTGCCTACAAGAGAGGATATATGGGGGTTGGTTGTAAATGAAGCCATGGCGGAAGGACTTCCAGTCATTACAACCAATCGCTGCCTCGCAGGACTCAGCCTTGTGAAAAACGATGAAAATGGTTATATAGTTCAGGTAGATGATGTAGAGGCGACTAAGAAGGCTATAGGAAGGGTATTTGAAGTGGATAATGTGGCTCGCTTTGGGAGGAAAAGTCTTGAGAAGATAAAGGGCTATACCATTGAGCAGATGGCAAAGAGCATAAGGAGATATTTGAGAAAGCTTACTTAAGGTTGAATAAGGGTATAAAGATATGATAGAATCAAAAGATGGTAAAGATTGCAGATTGTTAAATTATCTACAAAAATAAGTATGAACAAAATAGAGAAATCATAGTTTACCTTATTTGTGGATTTTTGACGTTTGTACTTAGCATAGTTGTTATGCACTGCTCAAGTGGTGATATATTTTTGAACTATGTATCTCCCGATTTATGAGTATTTAAAGGAAAATAGTGATAAATGAGAGTGTTATATGTGTCTAATCTCTGCCTGCCACAGGTGTATGAGAACTTGTTTGAAGACAAAAGGTATAAGTCTTCAGAGGCTGTACAGAAGTACCATCGTATAATGGCAGAAGGCTTTGCGCTTAATGGCTGTGAAGTCATATCATTGGGTGTGGTACCTGCCAATAAAAATGTAAGGAAGAAATTTATATCTCTACCAAAAGGAGAATTAAACGGCGTAAAATATAAGCATTTGCGGACAATTAACCTGCCTATAATCAAGCAATTGCTCAATGCTGTGGGTGTTTATTTTAATGTACTAAAGTATGGAGGTAAGGAGTCATTTGTTATATGTGATGGACTAAGCTATCTTGCTTCAAAGGCGGCAGTTATCGCCTGTAAGTTAAAGAGGCTGAAGTCTGTTGTTATAATTACTGATTTACCTGAGTTTTTGGTTGGAAGAGATAATCCCGCAGTTCAGAGGTATAGGAAGTTAGTTGACCAGTTTAGTGGTTATGTACTTCTGACAGAAGAAATGGCTGTTAAATTGGGATACAAGGACAGGCCTTATATTGTTATTGAGGGACAGGTAGACAGTCTTGAAAATAGAGAAGTTTTAGAGGCAAAGCAGTATGATAAAAAAATAGTTATGTATGCAGGAATTGTAAGGAAGCTGTATGGACTTAAGATACTTGTAGAGGGATTTATAAAAGCTGATTTACCTAACTACGAACTTCATATCTACGGTAACGGGATTATGCTGATGAGATTGACGAAATAAGCAAACATAATAATAATGTGAAACCTTTCATCACAACCTAACACCACGATAGTAGAAAAAGAAAAAGGCATTTCTTCTTGTAAATCCCAGACCTACCAATGAAGAGTATACAAAGTATTCGTTTCCATCTAAAAACATGGAATATATGGTATCGGGGACAGCAGTACTTACAACTAATCTTCCGGGGATGCCAAGCGAATACAAGCAGTATGTATACCTGATGAGGATGAAACCGAGGATGGAGTGTGCAAGGCTTTTGAGAAATTATCGAGCTGAAAGCGAAGGATATTATAGGAAAAGGCAGGCTAGCAAGAGAATTTGTGCTTACCAATAAGAATAATAAGAAGCAGACAAATAGAATTATTGCTCTTATAACAGAGAAATGTTGAGGAGACAAGTGATATCTGTAATAATACCTAGTATAATCGACTACAGAGTCAGGAAAGGACAATGGAGTAATATACAAATCAAGGTTTACCGAAGAAGGTAGTGATAATTGATTAGTATGATGAAAAAGTATATAGCAAACAGAGAGTATACATAACAAGATATATAAAAAATGAATTTAGTAGGCGCCCTATGATATGGATAAATTTTTGTATGTTAGTAATTAGAATATTAAAAGAAAATATAATAGAGATAAGTGAGATATAATAATGATAATATCCAGAAGCCCCTTTTTAGGATTAGTTTTGCTGGTGGTGGGAGTGACTTACCATCCTTTTATTCAAAAACTATGGTGGTTGTGTTTTGGTACGGGAATTGATAAATATATGTATATATCAGTGCATCAGCTTTCACTAAAATATTATATCATTAAAATACTCAAGAAGACAGAAACAGTGGATTCAATTGAAAAATACAGCATATTTATTTTAAGGATATTCTTAAAAAGTTCAACTTATCGGGAATAGAATTACCAGTACAGCAGATGTACCTGCAGGAACTGGTTTGGGTTCATCGAGTTCTTTTACGGTAGAGTATTACATACATTAAATGCATATTGTGGTAGATATGTCTCAAAGAGGAACTTGCTAAAGCTGCTTGTAGGTCAGAAAGTGAGAGTTTGAAACAGCCGATTGGTAAACAAGACCAATATACAGCTTCCTTTGGTAACTATAACTTTTACTCCTTTGAGAGGGATGGAACCGTTATAGTCGAACCTGTGATTCTGTCGAGAGAGAAAAGCGAGGAATTGCAAGATAATCTTGTTATGTTCTACTATGTTGGTGACGTTAGATCAGCTTCATCAATATTACAAGAACAGGATAAGAACATTAAAAACGGTTGTTGTAGAAGTTAATCAGTTGAATTTGTGTAAACTTTGCAGAGAGAACTGAGGAATGAACTTAATAACGGTGAGAATAGATTCTCTTGGAGAAATATTTGCACGATGGTTGGCAGCTAAAGAGAACGTGGCTACTGGAATCAGTAACCCATTGATTGAGTCAGTATTATGAGCAGCTATTAAAAATGGAGCAATTGGTGGGAAATTACTAGGGGCAGGTGGTGATTCCTCTTGTTCTGTATAAAAAGATAGAGACAAAAAGAACTTATAAAGTATTATGAGGGCTTATGGAGTTCCTGTCAGATTTGACAAACAGGGATCAACCATCGTATGTATGGGACATAATATATATAGGAGTTTGGATTATGAATATATTAATAACAGGAGGAGCCGGATTTATCAGTTCTAACCTTTCAAAAGAAAATGGTGGAATTAAATCATAATGTTATATGCTTAGATAATATGTCTTTGGGAAAAAGAAAAATGTATCAATTTGTTATCATCATCAACTTTAGTTAATAAATATGATGTTAATGATATCAGCTTTCTTAAAGACTTGCTGAATAGGGAAAAGATTGAGATTGTATTTCCTTAGCTGCAAATTCAGATATACAAAAAGAGCGCGACAGATCCAACAATTGAGTTTAGAAATACTTTTTCTACTACATACAATGTTCTTGAGAGTATGAGAAATTGTGGTGTATGTTTTGCATCTACATCAGCTGTATATGGAGAAAAAAATCAGGACAGCTTTTAAAGTAGAAGATGTTGGAGATTTGAGCCTATTTCATATTATGGAGGTGCGAAATTAGCATCAGAGGCATATTTGTCCTCATATGGATATATGAATGATATGGATATAATGATATTTCGTTTTCCAAATGTCATAGGTCCAAACCTAACATCATGGATGGTCTTTGATTTTATTGATAAACTTAATAACAATCCTAGAGAACTTGTTATATTGGGTGACGGTACTCAGTGTAAACCTTATATTTACGTAGATGATTTGGTGGAAGCAATCATAGACTATTCACTCTCAATGGAAAAAGGAATCAGTACATATAATTTAGGCGTTGAGGGTGCTACGTCAGTGAGGAAAATTGCTGATTTAGTTTGTGAAGCAATGGGATTGGATGATGTAAATACAATTTTACTGGAGGAAATATCGGTTGGAAAGGTGATGTTCCTCAGTTTCAGTATGATTTATCAAAAATACATAGTAAAGGATGGAAGCAAGATATACATCGGATGAAGCTGTTAAAGCTACATTGAAAGCTGTACTTGCTTAAGAGAATATATGCAGGCGATTATAATGGCTGGTGGTAAGGGAACAAGGCTTTCTTCTATTACAAATGATGAAATTCCAAAGGCGATGGTGTGGCTAAAAGGCAAACCTATACTGGAATATCAGATTGAATGCTTAAAAAGAAATAAAATAATTGATATTTTTATTGTAATAGGTCATTTGGGTGAAAAATAAGAACATATTTTGGCGATGGAAATAAATGAGAAGTATGTATAAAAATATATTGAGAGAATACTCCTTTAGGAACAGCTGGAGCATTTTTATTATCTGAAAGAGGATATTAAAGGAATAACTGCCTATTTCTGTTTGGTGATTTAATATGCGATATTTATGTGGACAGATTTTAGAATTTCATAATTCTAAAAATCTATAACGATCACTACTTGTTCATCTAATTCTCATCCGTTCGATAGCGATGTTGTGAGACTTGATTGTGAACAGAAAGTTACCGATATACTTAAAAAGAATACAATTAGAACTATAGGATATATGGGAATTTGGTCAGCAGCAGTCTACATAATAGATAAAAATACTGGAACAGGTAAAAACCGAATAAAACTGACTTTGAGTCTGACATCATATTTCCACTTATACAGGAGAATGATGAGGGTTTTTGGATATCATTTCCACTGAATATGTAAAGATGTAGGAACTCCAGATAGATTGGCTCTTGCTGAGAAAGATATAGAAAGAGGAATAGTGTCAAAAGAAAAACCTGATTAACAAGCAAAAATGTGTGTTTCTTGACAGGGGATGGTACAATAAATAAATATGTTGGATTGGTTAGCAGTCTTGATCAATTAGAACTTGAAGAAAATGCAGGGAGGCTTTGGGCAAGCAATAAGTCAGAATACTTGGTATGATTGGTAACCAACCAGCCTGTTGTAGCGCGTGGAATGTGTACTATAGATGAGGTAAAAAGATTAACAATAAGCTGGGTGTTACTTGGAGATAAGGGAACATATTTGAGATACATTACTTTTTGTCCACACCATCCGGATAAAAGGGTATAGAAGGTGAAAAATGAGTTTTATAAAACTGATTGTGAATGCAGAAAAGCCTAAGACGGGAATGATTAAAGAACCTAGCTAAACTATATAACGTGGTTTAAAACATTTCTTGGATTGTTGGAGATACAACGGTTGATATAATGACTGGAAAAATGCAGGATTGCATACTATTCTTGTAAAGACTGGAATGGCTGGACAAGATGAGAAATATGATATCTTGGCAGATTATGAGGCTGATAATTTGCTAGGAGGCGGTTGATATATACACTAAGTACGGAGGTTAGAGATGAAAGATTATACTGAGCAGATTAAAAACTATAGAACTTGAAATAGAAGTATTAAAAAGCTGGATTATAATATTATAAATGATGTTATAAATTTGTTAGAGGAAACAAGACTAAATAGCAACTGCGTATATATCTGTGTAGTAACGGTGGTAGTGCTGCAACCGCATCTCATTTGCAGGAGATTTTAATAAGGGTGTTAGCCTATATAAAGATATCAAATATAATTTTGTATGCTATAAGTGACAACATACCTAGTATACTCGCTATTGCAAAATGATATTAGCTATAATAGAATTTTGAACACCCTTTGCAGGGGAAGAGAATAAAAAGGGACATTTTGATTGCCATTTCTGGTAGCAGCAACAGCAATATTAATAAATGCTGCAAGTATGCGAAAAATGTGGAAATATAGTTATTGGTCTGACAGGCTACTCAGTGAGTTAAAGGGTGTCCGATTATAGACTGCCTATACTCGATTGACAATATGCAAATAACTGAAGATATACATATTATTTTTAACCATTTAATGATGTATATATTGGCTTATGGAGAATGTTGATGATGTAGAACAAATAATGATTAGTGTTTTGATGCCGGTGTTTAATGGAGATAAGTATTTAGCTGAAGCAATAGATAGTATATTAAATCAGTCATTTTGTGATTTTGAGTTGCTTATACTGCTGGAACATGGATCAAATGAGGAAAGCAGGAGGATTATAGCTGGATATACAGATGACAAATTAGAGTAATAGAGAATCACGAGATTGGGGTTACCCCTTTCTTTGAATAAAGGAATTGATCTTGCAAGGGGGAAATATATTGCAAGGATGGATTCAGATGACGTGTCAACGCAAAATAGATTAAAAACTCAATATGAATTTCTTGAAAAACATCCAGAAATCAGCCTTTGTGGTTCAAGTATCCAGAATTAATGGAAAGGCAGAAAAATGCCAGTTTTTGAATCTAAGGAGGCTATAAGATTTGGATTGTATTTTGGAAATACTAATCATCAACCGTAATGTAGCGTAAAAGATGATTTTGTTAAATTAAACTTATATTACAAAAATATACCTCAATCTGAGAATTATGAACTTTGGACTAGGTAGTTGGTTTCCCTAGTTGACCAGTAACCTTAATTCAGTTTTGTTACATTATAGAGTACATAATAAAATAAATCAGCATTGGGTATTGATGAACTGGGTAGATTGGATGAGGAGGTTAGAAAGAGTATATTGGAGTGATAATGGATTAGACTATGACCATTGTGGTATGCAGGATTGTGACGATACATTTGCACGATATAGAAGCGAACATATTGAGTTATATAGAATTAAGTGTGTGGCAGTAATTCTAAAGAGTTTAAAGAAAACAGAAATTATTCAGAGATATGTTTTGAACTATTTGCTGATTAGAGAATATAATGTTAAAGCAAATAATAGATATAATAAAGATATAGGGTTGGATGTTTTTTAATAAGATATCGGATTATTTTATATTTGGCATACAGGTTGTAGAGACATAAATGTAAAAAGATAGTGAAATGTGTGACATTTTGCTTGAGGCTTAGTTGAATTTATTCTAAATTTGGGTTAGAAAATGACATTGATTCTTTTGTTATAATCTTATAATTATTTATTCTTCTTATAGTTATAAGAATATAGTCAAATTATTTGATATGGGTGATATTATGATGAAAAGATGGAAGGCTTTCTGTGGTTATGTAAATTCTATAATTCCTGAAGTATCAGTAAGGTTAGGCATTAATGGCGGAACCGGTGGAGGATGGCAACCAATTATCGGATATATTTGATAAAATAGACGACATAGAACTTTGTGTGGTTGCGCCTTTTTCTGCAGAAGATGAACTTGTTCTATGTACTTTTTGGGAATAAAAGTGAATTTTATGGATTTAAAAGAAGATTCGTGAACCTTGGAGATAGTGATTCCGTAGAAAAGTTTTTGCTAGGATATTAGCTGAATTTAGCCTGATTTAGTACATATCTTCGGCACTGAATTTCCTCATACGCTTTCAATGGTAAGGGTATTTAAATCCTGATAAAAACCATAATCCATATGAGATAATATCTGCAATAACCAAAACACTATACGCATTTTTGCCAGAGAAAAAGTGGTTAAAAGATATAGCTTTAGAGACTTTATAAAAAGGGATAATATAGAGGAGCAAAAACATAAATTTACACTTCGTGGTGAATATGAGATAAAACAATAAAGAAAAGTAGGACATGTATTTTCACAGGACAGAGTGGGATGAAGCTGTTATAAAAGAGATAAATCCTACAGTTTGTTTGCACTATGCACAAGAAATGATGAGAAACCTTTTACTTGGGAACTTGGAGCTATGAGAACTGTGATATAGCATATTTATAAGCCAAAGAAACTATCCGCTCAAGGACTTCATATAATGCTTGAAAGCCTTAAGGACGTGAGAGAGCTTATGGTGGAGTAAATATATATTGCAGGTGACGATATATTAACTGTGGGTTCATTTAAAAAGATAAAATAAGGAAAGCTATTACAGTAAGTATATTAGAAGACTGATAATAGATTGGGACCTTACTGAAATGTTGAGTTACAGGTCCACTTAGTGAAGAGAGATGGAAGCAAAGATATCTGAAAAGTAATGTATTTGTATCAGCTTCAGCATTGAAACTCCTCTAACTCGGTAGCAAAGCTATGCTTCTAGGAGTCCCAGTATATCGTCATTTGTGAGGTGGTTGCTCGAGTGTTGTGAGCATAGATTTAACGGGTTTGCTGTATCAAGCAGATGCACCTTATATGTAGTATTGACTATATTTGCTAAAATTTTTGAAAACACAATACTAGCTGAATATATTAGTGGCAATGAAATTTATGAATCACTATATGAAGAAACTATAGTTAAAGATATAGTGAATACATATGCAGAAATACTTGATACATTTAATAATTAAATAATTGTGGTGGTATAAAGATGATAGTAAATTGGATTAGTTGGTGGAGTTGGAAACCAAATGTTTATCTATGCCTTGTATAAGGCTCTGAAGACAAAAGGGAAAAAAGTGTATTTTGATCTTTCATTTTTAATGAGGTGATAATATGAAACATAGGATTGATAATTTTATTGATTTGGAATTGCCTGGAAATCGACAGGGAAACAGTTGTAAGGTTAAAAGGGACTGTAGTAGAAATATATTTTCAAGAGTTGAAAGAAAAAATACTTGGTATAAGTAAAGCTAAAATATATCAGGATAAAGAGATAGAGGTATCAGCCTGAGGTTTTTCGAACTTGATGATTACTATCTCCAGGATTTTCGGCAAAGTGAACGCTATTTTTATGATATAAGAGATGAAAATTAGATCCTAAGTATATCATAAAAGATTTAATGAATAGAATATCAGAGAAAGATACTTGCAGAAATTGAAAAGTAATAATTCGTAGGAATACACATACGAAGGTGACTACTTGGAATTATCAGGATTATTTGGAGGAATTTGTACTGAAAGTATTATGAAGAGCAATTAATAGGTTTAAGGATATGAATTGCAGATTTTATATATTTTCAAATGATTACGAATATGCAAAAGGCAAAATACAGTGGTGAAGAGTTTACAGTCGTTAGCCCTGTTGATGCTTTTCCTGAATCAAACATGGATTTATTATTGATGAGTGAATGTAAACACAATATAATTGCTATTAGCTCGTTTAGTTGGTGGGCAGCGTATGCTAAATAATAATCCTGATAAAATTGTTGTAGCACCTGATAAAGTGGCTAAATAAGCGCAATCAAAAGATGTTCAATGTAGTGATTGGATAAGAGTTGAAGGGTGAGAATACAGCACTCTATCCAATAAGATTGATGTAATTATAGGAGAGAATATGAAGAAAGCACTTATTACAGGAGTTACAGGGCAGGATGGTTCTTATTTGGCTGAGTTTTTATTAGAAAAAGATTATGAGGTTCATGGCATTGTGAGAAGAGCCTCTACTGAGAAGAAAGAAAGAATAGACCATCTTGAGGGCAGCCTAATTTTTCATTTACACTATGGAGACTTAACTGATTCTTTTGAGTCTGGTTAAAATCATTTCTAAGGTTGAACCTGATGAAATATATAACCTTGCGGCACAGAGTCATCGTAGCTGTTTCGTTTGAGGTGCCGGAGTACACTGCGGATGCTACGGGTACAGGGGTTATAAGGCTGCTTGAAGCTATAAGAATCTGCGGACTTGAAAAGAAGTGTAGATTCTATCAGGCATCAACCTCAGAACTATTTGGAAAGGTACAGGAAATACCACAAAGTGAGACAACACCTTTTTATCCTTATTCACCTTTATGCGGCTGCAGAAAGCAGTATGCCTACTGGGTAGTAAGGAATTATAGAGAAGGCTATGGTATGTTTGCTACCAATGGTATACTTTTCAACCATGAGTCTGAAAGAAGAGGTGAGACCTTTGTTAGCAGAAAGATTACTTTGGCAGCAGCAAAGATAGCAGCAGGGTGCAGGATAAACTATATCTGGGTAATCTTGATGCGCTCAGAGACTGGGGGTATGCAAAGGACTATGTTGAGTGCATGTGGCTTATGCTACAGCATAATGAGCCTGACGACTTTGTAGTGGCAACCGGAGAACAGTATTCAGTAAGGGATTTCTGTACCAGAGCATTTAAGAGAGCAGGTATTGAACTTAGATGGGAAGGTACTGGAGTAGAGGAGAAGGGGATTGATACTAAAACAGGTAAGGTAGTTGTAGAAGTGTCTCCTGAATTCTTCAGGCCTACAGATGTAGTAACTCTATTAGGAAATCCTGCTAAGGCTAAAGAAAAGTTAGGCTGGAATCCTAGAAAAACAAGCTTTGATGAGCTTGTAAATATTATGGTGGATAATGACATTAAACTGGTTGAAAAGATAAAATAGGGAGTTTATCAAAAAGGAGATATTATGGTAGTTGAGAAGACTAATCTTAAAGGTGTGTTAGCTTATTAAGCCTGACATATTTGAGGATTTTTAGAGGAAAGTTATACAGAAGTGTATAACGAAAAATTATATGCTGAGATGGGTATAACAGACAAGTTTATTCAGGATGATTTATCTACTACATATAAGGGTGTGCTTAGAGGTATGCATGGTGATCCTAAGACAGCAAAGCTGGTTCAGTGTGCTTATGGTAGGATTTATCAGGTTGTACTTAACAATGATAAAAACTCAGACGAATACGGAAAGTGGCAGGCATTTACACTTACTTCTGAGAACAGACATCAGGTGTACATTCCTCCTATGTTTGGCAATGGATTTTATGTGCTTAGTGATGTTGCCGTTTATAATTACAAGCAGACAACTGTATACGGAGATGCAAAGCAGTTCACTGTTAAGTGGAATGATCCTGAGTTTGGCATAGTGTGGCCTTATAATAACCCAATATTATCTGTAAGGGATAGATAGGAGAGAAAAATGAAAGAGATAATAAAAGACGGTAAAGTAGTTGCCAGACACATTCTTGAAAGCGATATAAAGGAAGGACTAAATTTCTATTCAAATGATGACGAGTTCATTCAGGTAGGAGCTTGGAACTATGATAATGGCAAAAATTACTTGGACATATTCATAATGAGGTGGATAGAGTTGTCAATAGAACCTGTGAAGTCCTGTATGTTATTAAGGGAAGTTTTAGAAGCTAGAATATATGATTTGTCGGAAAACCTTCTAGAAACTTTTGTAGTTGGACAGGGCGAGATTTTAGTGCTCCTTGAATGTGGGCATGGTTATACAATTCTCTCAGATGATACAAAGGTAATTGAAATTAAAAACGGACCCTTATTTGGGAGCAGATGTTGATAGAAGAAGGATAGAAATTATGGGAGAAAAACAATGGACTTTTATCATTCAGATGGAACCATCTTACGATCATAATGAAAAATGCTTTGAATGAGTATATGGAATCAGGCGGCTGGTTGATGGAATTTAAGAAGACTAGAGAGCTTGAAAGCATGATAGCGAACTACACAGGAGCTAAGTATTGTTCCATTATGCCTAATGGAACTGTCAGCCTGTCAGTTGCACTTATAGCTTGTGGCATAGGTGTTGGTGACGAAGTTATAGTACCTGATTATACCATGGTAGCTACTCCTAATGCGGTAGAACTTATTGGTGCAAAGGCAGTATTTGTAGACATTGATAGGGATACTCTATGCATGGACTATGATGCTATGGTAAATGCAGTTACAGAGAAGACTAAGGCTGTATTTTTTGTTTCTATCAATGGAAGATGCCCTAAGGACATTGACAAGTATGTCGAGTTTTGTAAGTCCCGTGGAATCCACTTTTTAGAAGATGCAGCGCAGTCTCTAGGAAGCTTTTGCAATGGCAAACATCTTGGTAGATTTGGCGAGATAGGCAGCTTTTCTTTCAGTGTACCTAAGATAATAACTACAGGGCAGGGAGGAGCTCTTATCACAGATGATGAAGAGCTTTATAATAAAATAGTGAAAATAAGGGACTTGGCAGGGACAAAGGCGGAAGTGACCATTACTTAACTAAGGGTTGGAATTTTTAAGTTTACAGATGTTCAGGCGGTCATTGGAATTGAGCAGATGAAAAAGCTCCACTCTAGAGTTATGCGTAAAAAGAGATGGGTAAACTCTATGAAAAACTGTTATCAGGTATTACAGGAGTGGAATTAATACCAACTGATTTGGAAGAGACATCACCTTGGTTTTATGACATTTTGGCAGATGATAGAGAAAAGCTGCTTGAATTCTTAAAGGATAATGGTATAGGGTCAAGAATCTTTTATCCACCACTTCATGCAGAACCAGCTTATGGATATGAAGGGCATTATCCTGTTACTGAGGAAATTGCTAAAAAAAGGTTTATGGCTGCTCATCTGCAATAACATTAACTGACGAACAAAATAACATATATCTGTGGTAAGATAAGAGAGTTCTATAGTTAGTACTTAAACTTGTATTAGGAGATTAACTGATGAATGGATATTTGGATGCGGCAGGAATAGAGATTGGGGCTAAAGAGTGTTGGTGAAAATGTTCTTATAAGTGAAAAAGCCTGCATTTATATGCCTGAAAAATCTCAATCAGGAAGTAATGTTGAATAGATGATTTTTGTATTTTAGTTGGTGATATTACACTTGGAAACTATATACACATATCTCCTTTTGCCAGTATCCATGGTACAGGAGGAGGAAGTGTAACTATGAAGGACTTCACAGGGCTTGGAAGTTACGCAACCATATATGCAGGAAGTGATGATTTCAATGGCGGTACATTGACGAATCCTACAGTACCTAAGGAATATTGTAAGATAATCTCTGGAAATGTGGTAATGGAAAAACATTGCCTCGTTGGCATAAAAAGTGTTTTATTACCTAAGGCGTATATGTATGAAGGTTCTGTACTAGGAGCAATGAGTCTCTTGAATAAAAAGGCGAAACCATGGTCAGTTTATTTTGGAAGTCCGGCACGGAGGATAAATGATAGAGATCAAAGGCACTGGAATACTGAAGAGAAATTTAAATCAGAAAGAGTTTTGCTGAAATAAGTTTGGCGGAAATAGAGTATAAGGTGGTTTCATCAGAAAATATTACTTTTATCAGGTGGTTCAGGACAGAGGCTATGGCCTCTGTCAAATGACTTTTGCTCAAAGCAGTATATCAAGGTACTTTCAGGGGAAGAGGGAAGACAGTCGATGTTGCAGAGAGTATTCTCTCAGCTAAAAGAGGTTGGAAAGGCGGAAGATGCTGTCATAATCGCAAGTGAGGCGCAAAAAGACATTATATACAGCCAGCTTAGCAGCGATACGAAGATTGCTTTTGAACCCTCAAGAAGAGATACATTTCGCCATACTCCTAGGGTGTCATATGAGCTTTTATGAGCAAGGTTCTGATGAAGATGAGATTGTAATAGTGATGCCTGTTGATCCATTTGTTGAAATAGAGTATTTTGAAAAATTTTCTTTGCTTTCAGAAGTGCTACTCGAAAGTAAAAGCAATATTGCGCTTATGGGAGCAATCCCAAGTTACCCTTCAGAAAAATACGGATATATTATCCGCGAAAAGAAAAGGAAACTATTTCGAAATTGAAGGTTTTAAGGAAAAACCAACACTGATGAGGCAAGAGTTTTGCTTGAAAAGGAGCACTTTGGAATTGTGGTGTCTTCTGTTTTAAGCTAGGATTAATGGAAAGAGTATTGTGCAAAATATAATGTTGACTTTTCTTATAGCGCTGTAAAAGAGAAAAGTATGACAGTCTGCTCGAAGATAGCTTTCGACTACGAGGTACTCAGGATTTAATGATAAGGTTGCCATCGAGTATTCGAGAACGTGGAAAGATATAGGGACTTGGAATACTCTTACTGAGAGAAAATGGATGTAGATAGTATTGGTGATGTATACATTGATGATACCTCAAACGCTACACACGTAGTAAATACTTTGGACATTCCTTTAATTGTTATGGGAGCGGATAATTTAATAGTATCAGCAACATATGACGGAATACTGGTTGCGGATAAGGAAAAAAGGTCATATCTAAAGGACAGCCTTAAAAAGATAAAGATATCTCCAAGGTATGAAAGAAAGGCGCTGGGGCACAATCAAAACCATAGACAGGTCAGAAGAAGGTGGCAGAGGGTTTGTACCAATAAGGTAAAAGTAGTATCAGGTAAGTATACATCGTTTCATAGACATACCTCCCACGATGAAATTATAACAATAATCTCGGGAGAAGGTTTACTTGTGATGGAAGACTGCATTATGAAACTTACCCCCGGAATAACAGTTACAATAAAGCTATGGAAGCCTATGCAACAATAAAAGGAAACACAGATTTGGTTTATATTGAGGTTCTTTTGGGAAACTGAAAGAGACGATATTGAAAGAACTCTTTATGATTGGGACGATATTATGGAGAATTATTTTAATACAAATAATAGATTATTATAATAGCCTGAATGGAGTAGATATGCTATCAGTATTAAAGAAATTTAACAAATTATTAAACGCTACAGAAAAAGCCGCTTGGCAATATTAGGCATAATAACTCGTAATAGGGTGCTTTTTAGAGGTAAGGGTATCGCTAATGTTACCTCTAATTACTGCCATTATGCAGCCGGATATAATCAACTACTAATAAATACATTGCTTATGTATGCAATATGTGGATCTGCATTCTATAGAACATTTGTAATTGTTTGTATAATAGCAGTAATCTTTGTATTTATTTTCAAAGATTTATTTCTTTGATTATGCAATACTATATTCAGGCAAGATTTGTTTATAATAATCAATTTGCTATCAGCAGCGTATGTTAAATGGCTTTTATTAACCGCCCTTATGAATTTTTCCTCAGTGCTGAATCAGGAGAAATTCTTAGGGTTATACAGTCCGATGTTACTAATCGTATGCTCATTATTAACGAACATATTAGGAATGTTTACAGAAGCCATAGTTGCCATAGCCATTTCAGTGACTATCTTTGTGATAGACCCGTAATGACAACATTTGTAATAATTATGATGCTATTGGTTGTCTTTATCATTTCAAAATTAGTAAAAGCCAATATTATCAAGAAAAGGCTGAAAGATCAGACATATGTGCACTTACATACAAATGGCTTTTTACAGAGCATAACAGGAATAAAGAAATTAAGGTGGGTGGAAAAGAAGAATTTTGAAGAGAATTTTTGCCATCAGTGGTAAAAATACATAAGTGCGGAAAAATGGAGTACGGTTTTCTCCAATATACCGAGACTTATGATTGAAATGGTGTCTATTTGTTCCACGCTGGCATTTATTGCTTTTTATGATACATAAAGGTAAAGAAGACAGAAAACGTTGGATTCCAGCATTGGGTGCTTTTTGCAACGCTGCAGTCAGAATTAATGCTCAGTGTTGCTGTAGAATCGTGTAGCTGCCTCAAATCAAGTTGCATTTTGAAACCATCTTTAGACAAGCTAATTGATGACATGAGAGTTTCTGAAGGTAGGATGACATTAAATATATAATGAGTTTAGAAGCACAAGGAAACGAGGAAGTAAACAAAAGGCAAAGTAAGGTTGACCTTTTACCGATAAAAATTGAACCGAAAGGTATATCCTACAGCTATCAGAATTCTGATGAGTTAGTCCTAGATGATGACTGCCATGCTCATCTCTATCGGAAAATCAATAGGAAATAGTCGGAGCAATCCAGTGCGGTAAAGAACCACTGCTGTAGATGTTCTTTCTAGCGCATGTGCTCCTCGCCTAAAAGGTAGAAACCTTGCAGATGTGCTGGGCATGTAATGGAGCATTACTCAGAATGTGCTGTCTCATATTGGCTATATTCCGCAAAAGTGATGATGATGATGACATAAAAGAGTAATGTTGCATTCAATGGTATAGACGTAGCAGGATGAATGAAACAATTATGGGAGGCTCTAGAGAGGCTCAACTTGGAAAGAGAAGTTTGTTAGAGGGCTAAGATGGAATACATACTCAGATTTGGTGAAAAGAGAATGAGGCTTATCTGGTGGCAGAAACAGAAATTGAGTATAGCTAAGGGTACGTTGTATTCCAACACGAATTGCCGATTTTTGATGAGAGGCTACATCTGCCTTTCTTTGACAATGAAACTGGAGAGCCGCAGTGTCTGTCCATCCGTAATCTAAGATGGAAAGAAAACAATGGTAATTATTGCTCTGAATTGCAGATCACAAAAGAGTGTGATTTCGGTCTATAGAGTTGAAAATGGAAAGATTAGAAGAGAAAGATGTAGTGTAAATCAGAATGACATCGCATCAATTGAGTATTTATATATAGCAGCACTTTTGACAGTATACTGGAAGATACCTGCAATTTCAGTGGATACTTTTGCCGTGGCTGCAGTATTGTGTTTTAATGATTTCGCAAATGCACTGAGTATATACCCTCTATCTCACATAGGAGATATCAGTATCTATGGTGTATTTGTCTACGTATATTTTGATAAGGGCTTTGAAACACATAAAAGATAAAGACTTGCATGCTAACACTCGTTTCAATAATTGGAACACATTTGCAGTTCTTAAACTATACAAATATGTTCGCAGGAACTTTGTACTTGATACTGGGTTAAAATATACAACCTGTACATGTGGGTTGTGCTTCCGCCATAAGTGCAAAAGCAAGTTATTATGCTCTTACAGCCGGGCTTTTGCATATACACTTGACTGCTACATGAGTAGAAAAGGCGAAAGAATATATTTGAAAAGTTTTGTTGTATACTATATAGCTTCTCATGGATGGTATCAGGTCCGATATCAGTGATACAGTAAATCTTGAGGAGAGGTACTGCTTTGAAGAACATGAGTTTTGATTATGATGAGGGTTGTTAGCAGGCTTAAAAGAATGAGCTTAGCAGGAATAGCATTATTTGTTGCCGTGTACATTAAAAATTATTTTGTAGATGCTATTTTCGATGATTCAACAGCGTATTGACGGTATTTGGATCATGGTTTGGAATAGTATGTATTAGAATTATGTGCTGATCGGGCGTGGATGTAGTTATAGGGAGTATCCAAGTGTAGAGAGTAGCAGAGGTTGGAAGAAAATTTTACCTACGCCGATGTTATCTAGAAGTGTGCAAGAATTTTGGCGGAGATGGCATATAACTCTAGGAGGATTTCTAAGGATTATCTTATGAACTGCTTCTTAAATCGAAAGAGTTCATAGAATTAGGAAAATTTACAGTATTTGGGAAAAATACGAAGGAAGAAAGTACCCGCTTTATTTGCTATGCTTATAGTGTGTGTTAGCTTAATGGGCGTAGACATCGGGAAGTGGATGGAAACTATGTAGCGTATAAGGGCTTGGTTTTGGAGCAGTAATTGTATTGGAAACAGGTATTTTCTCCAATCACTACAAACTATATTAAGGAAAAATAGGGTTGTGCAATGATTTTTGCATAATTCGAACTGCTAGTCTGCATAGGGAAATACATTTTTCAGAGACAGATTCATACAAACTGCAGCAATTAAAGCATAGTTTAAAATGGGTCTTATGAAAACTAAAGATGTGCAACAACTGAATTACTAAGGCACATATGGGTGTGGATGAGGACTCGCTTGGTTAAGTGTATGTTGGGATATCGCTCTTTATACTTTTGATGATTCTTATGATTTTATTTGAAGTTCTAAAATATGTGCTATCGAGATCCTTATAGATTAGTAAGTAGACAAATTGCATTATTAGATGGGGGATATATTGGATAATTACCTTGCTATTGTTTGCAAGAGCATGTTGGTCTTCACATGCGAGATTTTATATGCTGGGTTTTAGAGAGTAATGGATGAAAAACGCATAATCGAAAAATAATAGTATTATTTATACCAGTATTTTTGGTGAGCTGGGATGGTAATCATTGTGAGATCCCATATTTTCACCATCATAAGCCAGTGCGAGGAATCAGTCACACTTGATGATGCTAGAAGCCAGAACTGTGGAATTATAGAGACTTACTTTGTCTATGACACAATTATAACTGAGGTACTTCGAGTTGGTGAAAACACCAAATCGAGTGAGGCGAAAATGGGTTTTAGTGTGCACTCACTCGAAAGTCCCATATTCAGGAGTGATATTTTGGTTGAAATCGTAAGTGGTCTCAAAGGTCAAATCATATATGATCTGGTCACAATCCAGCAATGATAGATTATGTCATTGGGTAATGATTTTCTAGTTGCAGGTAAAGATTACTAGAAATGAAAAATTTGTATATCCATATTATTTGTGCGATGATAATATTTTTAATGATTGGCAGTATTTATTTAGAGAGAATATGGAACTTAACGATAAGTAATATTATGCATCATGTAAGGGGAGTATCTGCCACAAGTTTCGATGCTTATAATAAACTGGGCCAGAACAAGTGTTTTTGGGAAAGAATCACTGCTTAAAAACGTATAAAAGACCACTGCTGCTAAAAGAGGAGAATTATTGACGGAGAATGAGGAGATAGTCTCCGAGATGTAATCATATAATATTCTCGACAGTTGGCTAAAGGGAACAAAAATGCAAGTTTTATTTGTATTTCTTCCTACCATATAGCGTTATATCTATTGGGATGAGTGAGTAGGAAAAGGAGAATCAGGGAAAACTTTAGATGTTATGAAAATTGGGATAGAAAGAACTCGTGAATGTTGAGAATATTAGATTATTTTATTTTACAAGCGATACAGATATAACATCTATACCTCGATAACACTATAGGGACTCACTCCATTACACGAAAATATTAACTCATATATAATAAAAAGCCATAGAGGCAAAGGAGATGAATTTACTACTAGAGATAATCTGTATGGAATATCTCAACAAGACAAAGGAATATTACAAAAATTATGATTATGAGATAAGCTATTTAGATAAATTTATTTATTGCCAACGAGGACTTTTATACTAATGTATTTGCATGACATCAAGTTTCATTGTTTTATGATGGTAGTGATCACATGTACACATCATCCCTAAGAAAAAGCAATGGGTATTACTTTTGACTGCAGTTACATTTTTATTTTAATGCATCACTTATCTTTCCCTTTGGTTTTTGCTTTGCATGTGCTGTGTAACATATGTATTTGCAGTGACAGTAGATAAAAGACATGAGAGAGGGAGAGCTGGGTACTTGAGCGTGAGCATCTTTCGTTATAGAGAGAGAAGAAAATATAGGAAAGGTTTGAACAGAATGTCAAACCATTGTTGTTATTCTGCTATTTCTATGTGATACTTACGCTATGTAAGAGTGAAATGTGCGTTTATGTCAACAATGTGATTGATGCTAAAACTGCATTTTAGATAATACTACTGTTAAGCAGGAAAGTAAACTTTAATATAACAATGTCGCTGGGTATATCGTTTTATATGTTTCAGAGTCTGGATATTGCGTTGATGTGGCATACTGAAGCGGCAAAAAGCAGAAAGAAACTTTAAGATGTCACTCTTTTGTAGCATCCAACTCTTTTGCAGGGACCTATTGAAAAGATATGAACATCTGTCTGCTCAATTATTTAGTGGAGTAACATTTTTCATATCGAAATGCAAGTATGGTATTCAGAGGGCAGCTTTGGGATAAGAGCTTTGTTATTGCCAATCAGATATCTGTATTACCACGATGATATATGGGCTAATTATGGTAATTATAATGGCTTGATGATATTTATGTTAATTCTATATGCAATATGGATATATGCTGATTTTTCGGGACACGTTGATATTGCTGGGATGCTCTCCAAAATGCTTGGCATGGAACTCGTCGAGAATTTTAATGCACCTTATTTTTCACAGTATAGCTATATACTGAGAAGATGGTTATAACTTAGGTGTTTGGTTTAAGACTGTATCCTGTAGTATGATGAAATTTTGTGAGAACTCTAGAGAAAAGTATAGAAAGAAAAATAACATTTATCGAATTTAGTTCCCTAAATATGATAAGCACTATCTGTAGTTTGGATGATAATAGAATTTCAGAGGCAGATTGGGCATTTGTTTTGTGATGGTATAACTAGTGGAGGAATTATAATTTTCAGTACTGCAATGGCGCCACTATATGAGCGGGTTTAACTGTGCCTTTCCTAAGCTTGTAGAGTCCAAACCCTATAATGGTTTTTAGAAATGGTTAGAACTTTCGCTGGTTACAAATGAGTTATTTATTATTTAAGTCCGCAAGCTTAGATATTTCTCTTTCAATACTTAGGCAAATGAGCGTAAGTAGTGGTACAGGTGAACTACTAATTTGTATTGCTATAAAACTTAAAGGTTATGCTGGAAATAGGAGTAGGAGCTCATTTTTGTTCTTGATTTCGGATATATACCAGTATAAAAATGAAGGAAAGAACATAATTGACAAAAGTAGATGAGTTTAAAAGCCCGTTAGATGGATCATTTATGTTTCAATTATCCCCTAACACTCTATATTTAGTATATGGGCAAAATCATCACTGAATCAATTTGCTTATTTTAGATTTTAAGAGGTATATGATGAAGGATTTTTATATTAAGCTAATGAAACTGGCAGTTATGTCAGTAGCTGAGTTTATTCTTATTTCTTCTGCGTGTTTCTGGGGAATTAGAGGTGCTGAGAACAACAGCTATCAGAAAGGCTTTGTTTACCAGCACCGTGCCTCACAAAGGGCAGATACCAGTAAACCTAAAAATACTGGTACTTGGTGTGCTCTTATATGACATTTGCAATTGATAGCAAAGTATTTAGCTGAGCTAACCGAATGCCTGTTTCTATACCCTGAACACACAGTGGTATGGGAAATGAGCTATGTATTTGAAACTGCAGCAGGATTTTTATAAATAAGGATGACATCGTTAGTCTTTCCGTATTCAGATTACACTCCGGTGGGAATATGGAATGGGACTTATTTATATGACTTTAGACGGTGAAAATGACATGTTTTGAGCTGTAGCACATCCATTAGAAGTCTTAAAGTCAGCAGGCGGCGAAATATGCGATAAACTTTGGGGAGGGGTGTCTCTATTTTAAGTGGAAGGAAGGAAAACGAAGGAGTTTTATTATGCGAGAGCTCACTTTGATAAAGAGACTGGTCATCGACCTATAAAAAGAGAAGCACCGACAATCGAACCAGATTCTGTAAAGGCACTCGACAAATTACAATATTGAGGACATTTCAAACAATGTTTTGATGACATTAATGATTTTAATAAGTATTGTAAAGATAAAGGTGCACGATTCTACCTCACTTCTTTGCATCTGTATTAAAGAACTGTAGTACTGAAACACTGAGCAAAAGCCTCCAGCAACATACATCAGAGTGAACTTATGAAGAGGCTTTGATGCACTCATTATTTCAAAAATAGAAGACGGTCTACGCCGTATAATTATATGTTTGATGCAGTACGATGCACAATGATGATGTAAAGGGAGTATTATTGTGAAAAGTTAGCTAATGGACGTGAGTGCTAGTGAACAATTGACTTAGAAGAAAATGTGGAGCAAAATGCAGTATGATAAGATTATTATAGGTGCCGGACCAGCGCGGATTATATTCCTGCACTTTCTTGTCTGTCTGGGAGAAGAGGTGAGGAGGTATTGGTGCTTTAACGCGATGTAGAGAAGCCGTTCTCCGTGGCATACATACATCAATCAGGGCTAGAGTGAGGAGGTTACTTATTATCTGCAAGGTCACTTTCAACTGCTATCAAATCTAGCAGGATATTTTGAAAGATTTTATTAGGAAATATGATTTTTGCATAAATAAAAGAGTTTGGAGCAGGTTTATGCGACTTCTGAAGACTATTTCCCTGGACCGATGGTAGATCAATCGAGCAGTTTTATGACTCTGCAGGCATACCTTTTGTAAAAGGGTTCCGGCAGAAGAAATATTATTTTAAGGACGGACAGTGTAGCGGTGCATTTATAACACGAGAGTATACCCCATGACGCGAAGATTCTATGCGATTATTTTTAAGGAATTGGGTAATTATGACGACCTTTAGCATTATATATTCAGCCAATATTATGGAGATAAATAGACTTTGCGGACGATTATGAATTGAATATCTGATGGAGTTCATCAAGAGTGATTTTACCAACATGCAACCTATGCATCTACAAATCAGCTCTGGATAAGTTAGCTATGAAAAATTTAAGATAAAATATGAACTGCGAAATCATACTTTGCAAAGTGAATGACAAACTAAGAGATGTAGGAATTACTGTAATGGATGGACCGTTTTTCTTATTATGCCATTTGGGAAAAACAGGTCTACACTCGCTTACATCAGTGACATTTTACACCGCATAAAACCAGTTATGATACAACTCCAAGTTTCGGAATGCCAGTCACAGCGATGGACTTGTAACAGTGAACATCTGCATAATTGCAACCTTTGAAAAGCTAAGCCAAAAATTCTGCATATCAATATAGCTCAATTTGGCTCATAGTATGAAAGATTGCTATGGTTTTGAGTAAGGATCTTTATTCTCACGAAGCCGATTCTGAGGCATCAGAAATTGATGATTCACTACTACTGTATTAGAGTATATTCGCAAAAGCCCAACCTTTGTAAGCGTGTTATCAGCAAACATCATTGTTATGATTTTAGACGAGGTACTACTAATGGATAACAAAGAAAAGAACTGTGTCTGCTGTAGTACATACATAATGATGAGAAGAATAGCATCATTTTTCGATAAGCTTGTAGATGTACCCAAATGCACTTTGAACATGCTGAGATTATATGTAAATGACAACTCAAATGATGATAGGTGAAAGAATTAAAAGATGAGTCAGAAGATGAGAGGGAGGCATAAGTATCTCACTCAATTTGAGCTATTTTTATGGCATTGAAAACCGCAATGAGTGCAGGCGTCGATATAGCAATTGAGATTTTATTTGAATTTGACAGCCCAATCTTTTGATTTTGAAGAAGAGCTCATAATGATGACATATCGACATTCTATTAATAATGGAGTGATATTGTTAGTACAGTTCCAAATAAGAAAGAAAAACTCTCGTCACGCATATTTTATAAGTTTGTAGAAAAATTAACTAATTCCTCAGAAAGAATGTATACTAGAGATTTAGAATCTTGAGTAGGAGGGCAATCAACAGGATTGGCTCTATGAATAAAACAGTGTTATATAGAAAAATAGTATATATGAACTGCGGACTCTAAGACGGTGACACGTACAAGATATAATAAGTGACAGCAGAGAAAGGCATAGATAATAAGATGAAGGATTATCGCACTTCTCGCCATAGATTCACTGATATTATTTACTGAACTAGGCTATAAATTCTCATTTACAATGACAGTTTTTATGATGTTAATTTAATAGCTATGGTATTTTATTCTGCTATAATTCACTTTTACATCCAATCCTATAGAGGTTGGACAACGACAATTTTATTTTTACACATTTTGTGCAACTGTTTGGTATTCTCACAATTGTAATCAAGTATTTGCAGATTATAGTTGATTTGATTTTTAAGAAGAAACGGTATCATTTGAAAGCATTGAAAAATTAAATTATGAGGAATTAGCAATATGAGAGCATTGTTGATATACAGGTTTTTGTGAAGTAATATGGCAAGGGAGAATTTGTGGGTTATTTAACTCTAAAAATATAGAAGATGCGTATGGACTGCAACCTGAACTTCTTATCTACTCTGGTGGGTGCTGAAAAATTTTATGCAATAAAGAACCTGAAAAGGATTTTGACAATATTCAAAAAGGCAGAGAAAATATTGAGAGAATTAAGCTAAAACGCTTGGTGTTGATTTCAACAATAGATGTCATCCCCTAATCCTATAGATGTATATGAGGATGTTAAAATTGATTCTCATGTCCTCAGCCTTATGGGAAAACCGCAGAACTCGAAAAAGTGGGTGAGAGACAATTATGAGTCCGGTCTCATAGTAAGACTGTCAGACTATTTGGTAATAACATAGCAAACTTTATTTATGATTATAAAACATAATCCCATGACAGCACAGAAAAGAAGATGAATGAGTTGATATTAAAATGTAGTGAGCTTAAGGATTATTACAGGCAAGGGAGATAATGGCTTTATGGGTTAAATGCTCTTACCACGAAAAGATTATGTTAAAAGACTGTTTTAAGCAGCTATGGTTTTCTGCAATTAACTTTTACCGATGTAGAAGTGTGTTTTCAGTTTTATAATCTTGACAGGCTCTATGGAGTATTATGTTATGTCTAAATGCAGGTATAAAGCTTGTCATCTGCAACTGGAACCGATTTTGACAAGTGAATTGTGAGTTACTTATCGGTGAGAGTTTTAATAATGAGCTTGATAAAGAGCCACTGTTTTATGATTACAAAACAAAGTGCTAAACTATTTGGAAGGCAGGATAACTACATAGAGAGTAAAACAGAGGTTATGAAACAGATAAAGAAACTGTTGAGAGTTGGTAGAAATCAAAAATGTTTTAATAAGATTAAATTACAAATGCTATTATTTTTGTATAGTTGCCTTTATCATTTATCATTGTATCTTTTAGGCAGCAGATGGTGAAGGGATATGGACTCTGAAATGCTACCAATAGGCAGCAAGTTACAGTGACAAGGTAAACTGTACCTAATCAAGGATCTGGGTTTGTAGTAAAATAAATAATTTAGATCATTATCAGTTGACGAGGCTGCCGTGATTTCAGATATTCAAAATGGCAACTATGAATATGAGGCATATAGCATCCCAGATAGGCTTTACAGGGTCATTTGATGATTATAGCAGTAAAGGTATTAAAAATGGGAATGCAGTTGCACAGTTGTTTAAGATATCAAATTGTTTTCTTTTGCCTTTGTGATAATGGGAATAGTCCACAGTATACAAAAAGTATGGATTAAACTTTTGCTATTGCATGTAGCATCCCTTTAGTGCGCATTGAAGTGTTAATTTCTCAAGAAACCTGTATTGGGTTACTACATGGTTCATTCCATTGTTTCTTGGATTATTTTTATTAAATCATAGAAAGAACTGAGCATTTTTATATCCACTTTTTAGTGGGCAATTCTGTAAAAATGCCTATGCAGGTACGAGTTTCATCTGTGGTAATGATGGGTGGAATTGTATTTTAATAGCAGAGTGGGTTAGATGTCAAGTAGAAAAGAATAACAAAGATATACTATATAGTTGGGCTTATGTCTATACTCGGTTTTGTAACAGCGTATTTAATACAGGCATGTATCGGGAAATGCAATATAGCTGATGGTCTTTCGTTTGTGAAACTTAATTTATGGAGCAGAAGAATGAGTATAATGTCATCTTCTATTCCGGTGCAGATGAAATAATGTTGGAATCCATCAAAGCTCCGATGTTAAAGGTTACAGATGTATCTGTTTGTGGGACTAGAAGGTAAATTTTGTCCTCATATCCTTATTATCAGCTGTGTTCTGCTGCATATATCAGAGAAAATACTCAAGAAAAATAATAGTTTGATATGTCACTGCTTTTAGTTATGTTCTTGGAGCACATCATGGCTTGTACTCTAAGCCTCATTCCTATATTCACACTCTATAATTGTGTAATATGGTATATGGGATTTATGCAAACCTGTGTATATATAGTTTTAAATACCGTAATGGATGCAAAAAGTAAAAGCTAATCATTGAAAAATGGAGTGTTAAAACGATGAAAATTATCAATATCAAACATTGCCCGGGTCTAAAGAAGATGATGATAAAGTTTTATGGATTTATGAGAGAGAGTTTAGGTTCAGGCTTAGAGATTGCACCAACCAGAATATTTGAAGGACTGCTTTACCAGAATTTAAGGGAGGCATCAAAGTTTAAGGATAACTTAAAAAGATATTGGGCTTAGTATTTCTCTCAATGCAACTGCTCTGGTATGGAAGGAAAGAAGAGATTTTTGGCACTATACAGGAAAGAAAAGCATTATTAGCATATACTAAGCAAGCAATTGATTTTGCTAGAGAACTGGAATGCAGAAATCTAGTATTTGGATGCCCTAAAAACAGAAATACACATTCTATAGAGGACTTTGAAATAGGAATAGAATTCTTTGGTGAGCTGGCAGATTAGTGCCACATCAAAAAGATACCGTAATAGGATTTGAGGCTAATCCGGTTATCTTATGGCACAATTATATGAATGATACCTTATCAGTTATAAGACTCGTGGAGATTGTAAATGCCGATTAAAAGCTTAACTTAGATCTGGGAACAATGATTTATAAATAAAGAGGATGTTAGTATCTCATGTGGAAGGCAGATTTGATAAAACTATACATGATATAAGTTGAGCCAAATCTGAAAGTTATTGAGAAAAAGAAACTCACATAGAGAAGTTATAGAGATTTTATCGAAAGAAGGTATAATAGATATATCGATTGAAATGCAAAAACTTGACGACTTGACGCTTTTATATGATATTATGTCTTATGTAAAGGAAGTTGCGTATGATATTTGAAAAGATGGAGTATCTAGGTTTGAAAGCCTTTGAGATAAATGATAAACAAAGCAAATGCTCTATTAATACCTATAATAAATGAGGGAAGAAGGATAGTTGTAGAGCTTATTACTGCTCATTTGGAATTCCCAAAAAGTTGATATTATTATTTGTGATGGTGGCTCAACAGATGGCTCAACTGATATTGAAGGCTTAAAGAGAATGGGAGTAAATACTCTGCTTATCAAGAAGGATACAGGTAAGCAGGGCGCCCAGTTAAGAATGGAATATGGTGGGACACTGCTCGAAAGAGGGTATGATGGTATCATAGCATAGATGGTAATAATAAAGATAGCATAGAAGATGTGCCTAAGTTTATAAAGTGCTTAAATAAAGGTTATGACTTTGTACAGGGCTCAAGGTTTTTGTAAAAGGCGGAAAAGCAATCAATACCCCCTTTATAAGATATGTATCAGTCAGACTAATACGATGCACCGGTCATTTCTGCGATTGCCGCGGTTTAGATTTACAGGATACAACTAATGCATTCAGAGCTTATTCTAAAAATATTTAACAGACCCAAGAGTACAACCGCTAGGGATATATTTCATGGGATATGAGCTTGCGCTTTCGTTATCGGTAAAAAGGCATCAAAATAGGACTAAAGGTTTGTGAGATACCCGTAAGGAGAGCATATCCGAGAAAAGGAAAACATCGTCTAAGATTAGTAGAGGGAACTTGGAATTGTTAAAATATTGTTTTAGACTTTCAAGGGAGAGATATAATCCTAGCAAAGTAACAACAGATTGAGGGTAACGGCTTGACAGGCATAAATAATCAACTTTTCTTCTCAAAAGGAGATAAGATGGAAAACAAACTGATACTTTACCATAGTAGCAGCAACAGTAGAATTCCCAGAGATTGAGACTACATGTACAATAAAGACTTTATTTTGGGTTTTATTGTACCAATATTGAAAGTCAGGCTAAGATGGCCATGATTTGATGGTAAAGGATTTATAGTGAATATGAATATCTTCCCTAATAATGAATTAAATATTAAGCAACCCACTGGATATGACTGAAGAGTGGCTTGATTTTATAGTAGATTGCAGGCTGGGAAAACCTCATACTCTTTGACATTGTGAAGGACCTGTACAGATGATGCTATATTTAACTATGTTCAGGATTTATGATAAAAAGATGACAGAGAGGCGTTTTGTGCTCTAGCTGAAACCAATAGACCAACTCATCAGATTAGTTTTCATTCGCACGAGCACTTGCCAGTACATTGACCTTTATAAGTGAAGAGAAGTAACTAATGAAGAATAATATCAATAAAATTACACACAATAAGAGGTACACTACTACCAAGAAACAGGAGGAATCTATGACAACATATTACACATAACCCACTTAAAACTTACTGTATCTGAGGATCTCACACCGTAAGTTTTTCGGATTATGCCATCACTAAGCTTGGCAACATTATGTTTCTTAATCTCCCTGAAGAAGGGATGAGGTTCAGTCAGGAGATGCTGTGGGAGATGTCGAAAGCATTAAAACTGTAACTGATATAATCTGTCCGATATCAGGAGAGGTTGTAGAAGTAAATGAAGAAGTAGTAGATCATCCTGAGAAAGATAACTCTTAAGCCTCGAGGAAGCTTGGTTGTTTAAGGTAAAGGTAGAAGAAGAAACCGAAGATTTAATGACAGAAGAAGAGTATTTAGAATATGTAAAGGGATTATAAAATGTATCAAAATTGCTATCATAGGTGGAGGACCTGCAGGCTATAGTGCTGCTTTTGAAGCTGTTAGATATGGTTTTAGCGTATTGCTGTTTGAGATGGATGAGCTTGGCGGAACCTGTCTAAATAGAGGCTGTGTACCGACAAAGTACCTTTCTCACGTAGCAGAACTTTACAGCAATATAAATGAATCAAAGCGCTATGGGATTGGCGTAGAGCCTACTGGCATAGACTATGAAAAGACAGTAGCAGAATCTGAAAATATAGTATCAAAGCTAAGAGAAGATCTCACAAATAATCTCTTACAAAGTAAGATAACCATTGTAAAAGGAAAGGCTAAGCTTCTTGATGAGACTCATATTAGCTGTAATGACGAAGTGTTTGAAGCAGAACATATAATTATTGCAACTGGCTCAAAGAATACGGATAAGCCCTTTGTTCACTGTATAAATACAGATGAACTACTTAGCCTCAAGCATTTGCCTGATAAGCTTATAATCCTTGGAGGTGGAGTATCTGCAGTAGAATTTGCCGATATTTTTAGCAGGTTAGGTGTTCGGATAGACATATACATAAGAGGGAAGCGTATTCTTCGCAAATGGAGTAAGGAGATAGCGGCTTCGATTAGTAGTGTATTAAAGAAAAACGGAGTTAAAAGATACATACAGAGGCTGATTTAGCTGACATTGACCTGACCTCAGCTACCGTTTTATCAGTGCTTGGAAGGAAGCCTAATCTAGAAGGCGTAGATGAAGGCCTTGTAAGCATAGCTGATAATGGCGGAATAGTAGTTGATGAATACTACAGAACCAAAACTAAAAATATATTTGCTGTAGGTGATGTTACAGAGAATAGCGCACAGCTTGCGCATGTTGCTATGGAAGAAGCAAAGCAGGTGGTAAGGTTTATAGCAGGAGAAACTACCCCAAAAAGTGCAGTGGTTCAGTGATATATACTATGCCTGAAGTAGCTGTAGTTGGTCTGTCTGAAAGTGAAGCAAAAGGAAGGGTATAGATTACATAAGTACAAAGCAGACGATGTATTCCAATGCAAGGACTGTCATAGGTTCAACAGACAGGGATTTATCAAGATAATAGCTGATAAAAATACTGAGAAGATAATAGGTGCAGAGCTTATGTGCGAAAGAGCAAGTGACATCGTTGGAGAATTAGCTCTGGCGATAAACAGTGGTGTTACAGTATCTGAACTTGAAGGCTCTACAAGAGCTCATCCTACCTTTTATGAGGCAGTAACAGAAGCTGGCTAAACTAATAAGAAACTAGAGGTAAAACAAGGTGTATAAGTATATTTGTTCAGAAAATACAAGTCCGTATTATAATCTGGCACTTGAAAGAAGCTTATTTGATTTTGTGGATGAGGATACAGTGATTTTATATCTTTGGCAGAACTCCCACACCATAGTCATTGGGAAGAATCAGAATGCTTATGCCGAGTGTAAGGTTGATGAGTTTATCAAGGATGGAGGAACTCTTGCAAGGAGACCATCAGGCGGAGGCGCGGTCTATCACGACTTGGGCAACTAAATTTTTCAATCATTTGTAAAGAGAGTATAGCTAAAGAACATACTTATCAAAGGATTGTTAAGGAGGCACTTGGTTATTTTGGCATAGTTTCAGAGTTTAATGGAAGAAATGACCTGACAGTAGATGATAAAAAGTTCAGTGGCAATGCTTTTTATGTAAAAGATGATGTACTGTGTCAGCATGGGAACTATTTTTGATAAATTCAGATTTTAAGGAGTTGTCAAAATACCTGACTCCTGATATAAGCAAGCTTTGAGGAGAAACCATGTAAAAAGTGTGGAATCCAGAGTAGTCAACCTTTCCGAAATCTCAGACAAAAATAACGGTAGAGAACATGAAGGAAGCTATGATAAAAGGCTACCAATGCAGTTAGATATAGAGAAGTGCCAACTGAAAGCAAAGTAGAAGAGTATAAGAAGATTTTTGAAAATGATGAGTGGATTTTGGAAGGAAAGGGGCTGTAATGAGGATACTTGCCTTATCGGGATTTGTTCCTGAGCATATATGCGATGTTGTTAGATTTACAGGTTTTGATGGTGAGTATAATATTGCTCAGTACTGTGGTTATGCTGCTGATTACATATCGCAGGTAATAAAAGATGACAGTATCGATGGAGCAGTATTTCCCAAAAGTTGTGATAGCAGCAGAATAATAGGCTCATACCTAAGTCGAAACTACAAGTTTATCTATCAGATTAATATTCCTGCAAGGCAGGATGACTTTAGCTATACGGTACTTTGCTGAAATTACTTAAAAGCTATAGTAAAGCTCTTAAAGAGCATTACAAGGTTAGCTTAACTACAGAAAGTATAGAGAGGCGTATAGAGCTTATCAATAAGCGAAATGCTTGGATTAAAGCGGCTTATGATAAGCTTGACAGGATATCTTATCACGAGTATTTAAGTAAGATACATCAATTACTTTCAGAGCCACTTGAAAAACAGGCAGAAGATATAGAGTTTACTGAGAGGAATCTCAGACAAAAAGGTATATGTTGTTGGTTCATTTCTTGCTAATGAAAAGATAGCAGAAGCTATTGAAAGACTTGGGATGAAAGTAGTTGGAGACAATCTTCCTGAATCAGGCAGACTTGCGTCTATGAACCCTGTCTGTCCGAATGGGGATGATATATATAACTGTATAGCAGAAAGCATATTAAAGAACAGGCTCTCCCCTACTCAGGATAATTTTTCTGCAATACTTGAAAATGACTTTAGCGAGATGGAGAATAAGGGAGTAAAGGGGATAATCTACATATCTCAAAAATACTGCGAACCTTATGATTACTTGTTTTCAGTGTATAAAAAGATGGCTGATGAAAGAGGTATAAATATTGTTAGAATCAGCCTTGCAGACTCTAAAGACAGTGGGAAGTCGGAATTAGAGCTGAGGCATTTTCAGATTTGTTATAGATTGGAGAGTGTATGGAACAGTCAATAGCGGCACTCCAGGCAGGACTGCTTAGAGATTATTATAAATGGTTTTCAAAGTACGCCAAGGGTAAAAAACCGGATAAAAAGGTTGCTTGGGTAACTTCATTTGCGCCTGTTGAAATCCTTGAGGCGCTAGATATTTATTACTATTATCCTGAAAGCTACGCTGCGGTTATAGCAGCAAGTGGCAAAGAACAGCCACTGCTTGAAGAAAGTGAGAATGAAGGGCTTTCCAGAGATTGTTGTTCTTATTCGTGTTGCATAGAGGGGTGCCTCGTTACGGAAAAGGGACCAAGAGGAGTCCCACCAACTCCTGATATACTCATAGCAACCAACAATCAGTGTAATACTCTTCCGAATTGGTGGAATATACTGGCAAAGAGATTTAATGCTCCGCTTTGTTGTCATTGATTATCCGGGAGAAATGGATACTAAAGAGGTTGCCTGTTCCTACGTGAACAAACAGCATAAAGAGCTTATTACGATTCTTGAAGACTAAGCGGTAATAAGCTTTGATATGGATATTCTATTAAAACTAATAGATAATGAAATAAGATGTACTGAGGTGTGGAAAGAGATAATAAAGGTTAGGATGGAGAAAAATCTTCCCTATAACCACACTTTTTGATGATATTTCATTTCTTATCACTTCACGCTGCAAGCCTGAGACTGAGGAATTATACAGAGTGCTTCTAGAAGACTTAAAAAGTGAAGAGAGCAGAACCTGATGATAGTAAAATAAAGGCATTTTTGGACAGGGTATCGCTTTGGTATCATCCAAACAGACATTTTGATGAGGCACTGGATAATATTAGGATAACTGGCTCCAACTATATTACTTGGTGGATTCTTGACTATTCAGGTGACAGATGCCTATGAAAAACTCTTTAACGCATATAATTATACATTTTTGAACTTAAAGCCAAAAGACCAGAAATTCAAGGCTTAAGTCTCTTATCGAGGAGTCGAGAGCAGATGCACCATCACCTTACACAATAAAAGCTGTAAGTGTGACTATATTTCAGAGAAATATAAAGTTCCACAGACTGAGAGATAGAGATGGATATGGGTGGATAGGGAATTCTTAAAAAATTGATGGGGCAGAGCTTAGGATAGATATATTAAGGAAAAATTTATGCATAAAATAGGTATAGATATAGGGTTCTACATATACTAAGTACTGTATTATGAATGAGAAAAATGATATAACCAAGCTTTTTCTGAAAAAACGCCTATAAGACAAAAGAATACTTTGAGGCAAAAGTTAGATGAGCTGACTGAAAGCTATCCATCATCTAATATAGTATCCTGCGGATATGGAAGAAAAATATACAGGCGCTAAAGAACATAAATGAACTTACAGCGCTGGCTCTTGGAGGGCATTTTCCAGTCCCTGACTCTGATATTATCCTTGATATAGGTGGTCAGGATACCAAGATAATAAGGCAGGAAAAACGGAAGACTAAAAAGAGTTCTTTATCAATGGTAAATGTCTGCAGGAGTGGAATGTTTCTTTGGCAAATGTGCTAAGGATGCTGAAAAGGACTTTTTCGGAAATAGACCTTACCGGAATAGATACAACTCCTCTCAAACTCTCATCTGTATGTGCGGTATTTGCAAGCAGTGAGATAGTAACACTTTTTAGCAGATAATGTGGATGAGGATGACATTGTCAGGAGTAATATGGCATATTCTTATTCAGGCAAAGCTACTGCTAAAAAGGTTAAACGAAGCAAAATTTTACTCTCCGGTGGCTTTACTAAGATTCCCTGGATTTAGTAACTACGCAGAAAAATACGCCTTAGAATGTGACTGTGTTGTCGCACCTAATTGTTCCTATCTTTCAGCAATTGGCTGTGCCTTGATGGAAAGGTAAGTGACAAAAAGCATTATGGACAAAATAAATATCTTTTCAGGAAAGGACTTGGTTATGAACGATTATGCTATATTAACAAGCGAAAGGCGAATATACTATATTTGAATTTAACAATGATAGAATTAAATTTGCAACATCAGATAGACTTAAGAGATATACTAAAATTATGGAATGGGATCATAGATTACATCGTGGTTAACGCAGAATATAAAAGGAGTGGGAGAAGTAGAGAATATATTGACTTGGTACCTATATTAGAAAATCTATACTATGATGTAGACAAGTTTTTAGAGCCTATAAAGGAGGTTAGAATTGAATATCATCTTGATATTAAAGAAATAGCAGATAAAGCAGACTTGATAGTTAATGGATATGCCTATACTAAAGATAAGGGCTATATTCGTGTAATAAACTTAAATAATTTAAGCCATGCTTGCGGTAATCTATAACGACAAAATTGTTGAGACAAATATGGATGAAATTGAAAGCCAAATTGTAGCTGGATTATTATTTTCAGGATAAAGAATTTATTGAGGAAAAAGAATATGCCTAAATACTATGAGTTTAAGATTTGTGGTTACTATCTATATTATACTGCGCACTGTGTAATCGAGGGCTATGCATATGATGCTAAAGGATAGGAAGTTACACAAGAACAGGGTCTGCAAAGTTTTTGTAAAAATAATGGAGAATACAACTGTAGAGGAACAGGGGACATCTAACTGAAATAGAAATTAGAGAAATCAGATTGTTTATCAAACACCACTATAAGGAAATGTACCTTAGAGTGGAGAGAAATGTCTGATACTGGTTTTTACGGTGAGAAAGGAGAATGATATGAAAGAACTTGCCTCACCCTTTGACTGAGAACTCCATACTCTC